>ERZ761607.14-NODE-14-length-469523-cov-14.164473_pt1 | contig 469523 bp, 467 predicted proteins | sample MGYA00511164_ERZ761607 | MGnify/ENA primary metagenome ERZ761607 (study PRJEB28899, sample SAMN02445080) | bioreactor sludge metagenome | biome: EBPR sludge | place: Australia: Brisbane, Thorneside Wastewater Treatment Plant | collected 2011-06-22 ... | reverse complement strand
CGGAGGAGGGACTTGAACCCCCGACACGCGGATTATGATTCCGCTGCTCTAACCAGCTGAGCTACTCCGCCCCAGGCCAAGGCTGCCATGACAAAGGCAAATGCTCGGGCAAGGCGCGCGCTATAGGAAGCGGCCGTCAGCGGGTCAACTGGCGACGGCGAGGCGCCGTTGCGAGACCGGAACCGCAGGCGCACCCTGTCGTTTCCGAGCCAACGAGACAGACCGGAGAATGGCCGATGGACCTGCTGACACCGCTCGAAACCTATTGCCGGCTCGTCATCCGGGCGCGGGAAATGGAAGCGCAGGTCCCGATGGAGGATCCGGATGAGGATGCCGACAATATCGACGATAGCGGCGACGACGAGGACGGCAATGTGGCCCTGTCCGCCCTCGCCGACGAGTTGAACGACGTCGAGGAGGAAGTGAAAAGCCTGCTCGAGGATCTGGCCGACGATCAGCTGGCCGAATGCGTCGCCCTCGTGTGGGTCGGTGGCGGCACGTTCGATGTCAGCGAGTGGGAAGACGCCATGGCCGAGGCGAACGACCTCAGCGAGGACGAGCGGGTCGAGGAGTTGATGAACACCGGCACGCTCGCAGCAAACCTGGAATCCGGGCTGGCCGCGTTCGACTATAGCTGCGACGGCATCGGTCAGCTGGAGTGAGGCTCAGCCCCGGAAGGGATAGGCCCGGACTTTCTCCCACGGGCCGCCCAGATAACGCCATGACGTCAGTCCGCTTATGGCAAGCGGCCGCGGAAAGTCGCCAGTGTACAGCTCCGTCTGCAAGGCGATCGCCTCGGCGCGCTGCACCTTGTTCTGGACGGTGATGTGCGGCCGCCACCCAGCCTGATCCTGCGGCGTCAGCAGGCCGCGAAAGGCGACGGCCAGTTCGGCGCGGAGATCTTCCAGCTCCTCGCTCGCGACGCGGAAGGCGGTCCCCTGCCCCAGATCCATCACGCCAGTGATCGCCGCGCGGGGTGGAGCGAAAGCGGCGGCATCGGCCAGGCGGTCGCGCAATTCGGCATCGAGCGACGGCGGCAAGTGGTGAAACAGCGTCAGATGCACCGGCACCTGATTGCGCTCCACCGGGAAATGTTTGCGCCGCAGCCCTTCCAGCCAGCTATGATCGTCCGCGCCGAAAGTCGCGGTGACGATCAGCGGCTGAGTCAAATCTCCACCTGGCTGCCCAGCTCGACCACGCGGTTCGTGGGCAGCTTGAAGAATTCCATCGCGCTTTCGGCGTTGCGCATCATCCAGGCGAAGAGCTTTTCGCGCCAGATCGCCATGCCGGGACGCTCGGCGGTGATCAGGGTCTGACGGGCGAGGAAGAAGCTGGTGTCCATCATGTTGAACTTGGGTCCGCAGCCGTCATAGCCGCGCAGCGCCGCCGGCACGTCGATCTCCTGCATGAAGCCGTAGCGCAGGATCAGCCGGAAGAAGCCCGCGTCCATCACCTTCAGTTCGTAGCGTTTCTCCGGATCGACCGCCGGCACGTTCTCGATCTTGATGGTCAGCAGGATGATCCGCTCGTGCAGCACCTTGTTGTGCTTGAGGTTGTGGAGCAGCGCATGGGGTACGCCGTCCGCCGCCGTGGTCATGAAGATGGCGGTGCCGGGCACGCGCGCGGCGCTCGTCGCGGCGGACTTGATGAACACCTGGATCGGCATCGCCGCCTCGTTCATCCGCTTGATCATCAGCTGGCGGCCCTTGGCCCAGGTGGTGAGGCAGGTGAAGATCACCACACCGACCGCGAGCGGGAACCAGCCGCCGTCCGGGATCTTGGTCAGGTTCGAGGTGAAATAGGCCAGATCGATCAGCAGGAAGACCCCGAAGGTGAAGCCGGCCAGGATCGGGTTCCACTTCCACACCTTGAACAGCAGGACGCCGAGCATGCAGGTGGTGATGAACATCGTCCCGGTCACCGCGATGCCATAGGCCGCGGCGAGATTGGACGAGCTCTGGAAGCTGACCACGAGCGCGAGGCACAGGATCATCAGCGACCAGTTGATCACCGGGATGTAGATCTGGCCCTGCGCCTTCGCGCTGGTGTGCAGCACCTTGATGCGCGGCAGGAAGCCGAGCTGGACCGCCTGCTGGGTGACCGAAAAGGCGCCGGTGATCATCGCCTGGCTGGCAATGATGGTGGCGACGGTGGCGAGGATGACGAGCGGAAGCCGCCAGGCTTCGGGCGCAAGGCTGTAGAAGGGATTGCTGGCAGCCGACGGATCGGTGAGCAGCAGCGCGCCCTGGCCCATATAGTTCAGCATCAAAGCCGGGAGCGCGACGAACAGCCAGGCGACGGCGATCGGCTTGCGGCCATAATGGCCCATGTCCGCGTAGAGCGCCTCCGTGCCGGTAATCGCCAGCACGACCGAACCCAGCGCCAGGAAGGCCAGCCAGCCGTCGATGAAGAAGAAATTGACGCCCCACCACGGGTTCAGCGCCTGGAAGATGCCCGGCGCAGCGATGGCGTTGTAGATGCCCAGGCCTGCCAGCGTGCTGAAATAGATCAGCATCACCGGCCCGAAGAGGTTGCCGATCCGGGCCGTCCCGCGCGATTGCACGGCGAACAGGCCGACGATGATGACGATCGCGATCGGCAGCACGAAATCGGAAAAGCGCTCGTCCACAAGGGAAAGCCCCTCGACCGCCGACAGCACCGAAATGGCCGGCGTCACCATCGAATCGCCGTAGAACAGAGCGGTGGCGAGGACGCCCAGCAGGATCAGGCCAGCGGTTCGCTTCCCGGTCCAGGAGCGGGTGATCAGCGCCAGCAAGGCCAGGCTGCCGCCTTCGCCGCGATTGTCGGCGCGCATCACCAGCAGCACATATTTGATCGTGACGATGATGATCATCGACCAGAACATCAGCGAAATGACACCGAAGATGTGGGCTTCGTCCACCGCCAGCGGATGGTGGCCGACGAACGTCTCCTTCAGCGCGTAGAGCGGGCTGGTGCCGATGTCTCCGAAGACAATGCCGAGCGCGCCGAGCGCGACCAGGGACGTCGGCCCCTGCTCGTGATGTTGCCCGGATATATCTTCGCTGGAACCCGTGTCGCTCATGCGTGCGGACTTTCAATGCCCTGCCCCCGACGGGGAGCGGCGCGGGCGCTTAGCACCGGCCCTGACCCCACGCAACGGCGACAAGCAGGTGCTGCGCCGCTATAGCCGCGGCCACAAGAAGATTCGGGAGAGAATGCGATGCGCGTCGGCGTGCCCAAGGAGATCAAGGTTCACGAATATCGCGTCGGCCTGACGCCCGCTTCGGTCGCCGAACTGACCGCGGCCGGACATGAAGTGATCGTCGAAACCAAGGCGGGAATGGGCATCGATTTCAGCGACAAGGCCTATATCGACGCGGGCGCGACCATCGCCCCCGACGCGGACGCGGTGTTTGCCGCTGCGGACATGATCGTGAAGGTGAAGGAACCGCAGGCGGTGGAGATCGCCCGGCTGCGCCCGCATCACCTGCTTTTCACTTATCTCCACCTCGCCCCCGATCCCGATCAGGCGAAGGGCCTGATGGAATCGGGTGCGACCTGCATCGCTTATGAGACGGTGACCTCGCGGTCGGGGCAATTGCCGCTGCTGAAGCCGATGAGCGAAGTGGCCGGCCGCATGTCCATCCAGGTCGCGGCGCATTATCTCGAGAAGGAGCAAGGTGGCCGCGGCGTGCTGCTGGGCGGCGTTCCGGGCGTGGCCCCGGCGAAGATCGCGATTCTGGGCGGCGGCGTGTCCGGCATCAATGCGGCGCAGATGGCGACGGGCCTTCGCGCCGACGTCACCATCTATGACATCAGCAATGACCGGCTGGCCGAGCTGGACATGCATTTCGGCAGCCAGATCAAGACCGCCTATGCATCCAAGGCTGCGATCGCGGATGCGGTGAAGCAGGCCGAAGTGGTGATCGGCGCGGTGCTGATTCCGGGCGCGGCCGCGCCGAAGCTGGTCACGCGCGAGATGCTGAAGACGATGAAGCGCGGCTCGGTGCTGGTCGACATCTCGATCGATCAGGGCGGCTGCTTCGAAACCTCGCGCGCGACCACGCACAGCGATCCGGTCTACGAAGTCGATGGCGTCATCCATTATTGCGTGGCGAACATGCCGGGCGCGGTCGCCCGCACCTCGGCCTTCGCGCTCAACAATGCGACCTTGCCATTCGTTCTCAAGCTCGCGAACCAGGGCGCTGAAGCCGCTATGCTTTCCGATCCGCACCTCGCAGCGGGTCTGAACGTGTCGGGTGGCAAGATCCGGCACGAGGCGGTCGCCGAAGCGCTGGGGCTGCCGTACGAGCCGGCATAGCCTTCATTATTGCATCGCCGGAGCGGGTCTGGGTCCCTGGGCCCGCATCCGGGCGATGCCCTCACGGGCGCGGCCGACCACGGTGCGCCACTGCTCGGTGGCTTCCGGCATGGCGAGCACCTGCTGCAGATATTGGTCGGCCGGGTCGAACTGACCGATCCGGGCGAGCGCGAGCGCGTAGAAGAAGCGCGGCGCGGGATGATTCGGGGCGACCTGAGCGGCGCGGTTGAACGCCATTTCCGACGCCGGGGTCAACTGACCATTGGCATGCTGGAGCAGGGCATCGGCATAGCCCAGCCACAGCCCCATATCCCGCGGACTGCGCTCCAGCTGGCCGTGCAGCATCTTCGCCGCGCTCAGCGTATTGCCGCTTCGCATCATCGCTTCGGCGGTGGTGATATAGGCTCCGGCCCGGTCGAACTGATTGAGCAATTGCGGGCGCAGCAGCGTGAACTCGCTGTCCTGGCGCTGGTCGGCTTCCGCTGCTTTCGGCGCGCCCGCCATGCTGGGCCGCCCCTGCCAGGCATAGCCGGCACAGCCGACCAGCAGAGCCGCGGCAACGAACTGCCACGATCCCATGTCGCGCCCCATCCAGCGCCACAGGCCGAGCAGGATGGCCACGGCCAGCAAGGCGACGATCACCCAGCCCATTACATCTTCTTCCTTCGCCGGAACCGGCCGCGCGCCAGCCAGAGTCCGCCGCCCAGCAGGATGACCGGCGCGACGAACAGCGGCCAGGTCATGCCGTCCACCGGCGGCGCGTAGGTGACCCAATTGCCATAGCGTTCCACCAGCCAGGCGCGGATCTGTGCGGGCGTTTCGCCCTCCGCGATCCTGCGACGGATGTGGGAACGCATGTCGCTCGCCATGTCCGCATCGCTGTCGGCGACCGATTGGCCCTGACAGACGAGGCAGCGCACTTCCTCCATCAGGTCGCGCGCCTGCGCTTCCTGGCGCGGATCGGGCAGCTGCTTGTTCGCCCATTCCGCCGGGGGAAGCAGCGAATCGGCCGCGGCCGGAGCGGCGATGGCCAGCGCGAGAGCCGCCGCGATGATCCGGCCCGGCCTCATCGCCGCGCCTTTTCGAATTCTTCGGTCAGGCGCGTCATGTCGCTGGGGTTGATCGCGCCAATATGCTGGTAGCGAATGATGCCGCCGCCATCGACGATATAGGTTTCCGGCACACCCGAGGAGCCGATGGCCAATTGCAGGCTCGCGTCACGGTCGGCGCCGATATTACGATAAGGATCGCCCCATTGGCCGAGAAAGCGGGCAATATCCTCGGGCCGGTCGCGGATCGCCACCGCGTCGATCGGAATGCCGCGGCGCGCCAGCTCCATCAGTTGCGGCGCTTCGGCGATGCACGGCACGCACCAGCTGGCGAAGATGTTGATCATCCGCGGCTCGCCCCGTCCGAAATCGGCGCGACGGACCGGCAGCCGGTTCGGCAGCGCTTCCGGCAGGGTGAAGGCGGGCAATTCCTTGCCGATCAGCCGCGAGCGGATGAAGGTGTCGCCGGGATTGCTCAATTTGTAGGCGGCGAAGCCACCGATCAGCAGAAACAAGGCGAGCGGCACGAACAGGATCGGCCGCGTCTTGCTTTCCGCCAGCCAGGCGACGGCCTTGCTGTCGGGATAGAGGCGGCGCAGCGCCGCGAACCCTCCGACCAGCACGACCACCAGCAGGATCGAGGCGATGATGAGCAATTTCATGCCAGCGCCTCACGGCCGGGGACGCCCTCAGCCTCGTCAGTCACGCTCTTGCGCGCGCTGCGGCGCCGCATCACCCGCCCTAGCAGCGCCAGCAGCCCGCCGATCGCGACCAGCGAGCCGCCGAACCAGATCAACGTCACCGCCGGCTTCCACCACAGGCGCAATTGCCAGGCGCCCTGCCCGTCAGGTTCGCCGATCACGGTGTAGAGCTGGCCGTCCCAATGCGTCTCGATCGCTGCCTCGCTGGTCGCCGTGACGGGATCGGAGAACATCCGCGCCTCGGGCAGCATGACGAACTCCTCGCCCTCGCCCCGGCGCACAGTCATACGGCCGGCGATCGCGGTCCAGTTCTGCCCGGCGACCGGCTCGGCGCCGTCGAAGCGTACCGTGAACGGCCCGATCTCCGACACCTGCCCCGGTCGCGCCGAGACCAGCACCTCTTTCGAAAAGGCGCTTTCCGAGGCCATGCCGGCCAGACTCATGGCGATGCCGAAATGCGCGGCGACCATGCCCCAGATGATGAGTGGCGTGCGGCGCAGGTTGCGGCCGACCAGCGGCATCAGGCTCATCAGCGCCACCGGCACCGCGACGGCGAGGCCGAGCATGGGCAGCAGATGCACGTCGGGCGCGACGATCACGATCAGCAAGGCCGTCGCCGCGCCAAGCAGCAGCGGAACGGCGACGCGCTTCAGCAATTTGTTGCCGTCATCCTTCCGCCATTTCAGCAGCGGCCCCATCCCCATGAAGATCACCAGCAACAAGGCGAAGGGCGCGGAGACGGTATTGAACCAGGGCGGGCCGACCGAAATTTTCGTCCCGAACGCCTCGGTCAGCAACGGGTAGAGCGTGCCGAGCATGACCAGGCACAGGATGATGGTCAGCAGCAGATTGTTGAGCACGAGACTGCCCTCGCGGCTGACGACGCGGAAGGGCGCACCCTCCCTCACGGTTGAAACCCTGAGCGCGAACAGGGCCAGGGCGCCGCCGATATAGAGGCAGAGCAACATCAGGATGAACGAGCCGCGCTGCGGGTCGACGGCGAAGGCGTGGACACTGGTGAGAATGCCCGATCGAACCAGGAAAGTGCCGATCATCGACATGGAGAAAGCGACCACGGCCAGCATCACCGTCCAGGCGCGGAGCGCATCGCGGGTCGCGAGCACCGTCACGCTGTGCAGCAAGGCGGTCGCCGCCAGCCAGGGCATAAGCGAGGCATTTTCGACCGGGTCCCAGAACCACCAGCCGCCCCAGCCGAGCTCATAATAGGCCCAATAGGAGCCGGCGGTAATGCCCAGCGTCAGGAAGATCCACGCGCCCAGCACCCAGGGCCGCATCGCCTGCGCGAAATCGCGGCCGACATCGCGGGTGACCAAAGCGCCCACCGCGAACGAAAAAGCGACGGAGATGCCGACATAGCCGAAATAGAGAGTCGGCGGGTGGAAGGCCAAGCCTGGGTCCTGCAGCAACGGGTTCAGCCCCTGCCCGTCGATCGGAATGACCGGGCTGCGTTCGAACGGGTTCGAGGCGAAGAGCAGGAAGGCGTAGAAGCCGAGCGAAATCGTCGCCTGCGCCGCCAGCGTGCCGATCAACGTATCCTTGCGCAGCTTGCGCTCCAGCAGTGCCACCGCGCCGCCGGCCACCGCCAGCACCGTCACCCAGAGCAGCATCGAGCCTTCATGATTGCCCCAGGCGCCGGCGAATTTGTACAGCCAGGGCTTGTCCGAATGGCTGTTCGCGACGACCAGCTTCACGCTGAGGTCGGTCTCCAGAAACAGCCAGATCAGCGCAAGGAACGAGATTCCGGCCAACAATCCCTGCGCCACCGCCAACGGCCGGACGAGGCGCAGCAGATTGTCATTGCCCGGCCGGACCGCAGCCCAGCCCAGCCCCATTTGCAGCAAGGACAATGCCGCCGCGAACCAGAGCGCGGCCAGCCCGGCTTCGGCGATCATTCCAGACTTTCCGATTTGTGCATATTTTGCCCGGCAAGCTGAGGCGTCATGTAATTCTCGTCATGCTTGGCAAGGATTTCGGTGGCGACGAAGGTCCCGTCCGGCTCGAACCGCCCCTCCGCCACCATGCCGCTGCCTTCGCGGAACAGGTTCGGCACGATGCCGGTGAAGCGCACGGGAATCGTGCTCGTCGTCTCGTCATGGACGATGAACTTGATCGTCACGCCATCGGGCAGCCGCTCCAGCGAGCCGGTCTTCACCATCCCGCCGATCCGCACCGCGCGATCGAGCGGCAGGCCCATTTTCTGCACATCGCCCGGCGCGTAGAAAAGCGACGCCTGGCTGCTCATCGCCGACATGCCGAGGAAGACGGCGACCAGCACGGCGCCGACCGCCAGGCTCAGCAGCACCAGCCGCTGCGTCTTGGCCTTCGCCCGCGTCATTCGCCTTCCCGCAGCTTCTCGGCGGCGCGCTCGGCCTTGCGCATCGATACCCACGACCAGGCTGCGAGCGCCAGGGTGCCGCCGACGCCGACCACATAGGAGGCGATGATGAAGGGCCAGGGATTCACTTGAAAGACTCGTTCATGTGGTCGCCATCCGGCGCATCCGCGCCTCGACCTTGTTGCGGGCCAGTTCGCCCCGCATCCGCATCAGCACGATCGCGGCGAACAGGAGAGTGAAGCCGAAGGCGGCGATCAGCAGTGGCCCACCGATGCCCATGTCCATCGCGAACCGGCCCTGCAAAATGCTGATGCTGGCTTTCTGATGCAGGCTTTCCCACCAATCGACCGAATAGCGGATGATCGGGATGTTGATCGCCCCGGCCAAGCCGAAAATCGCGGTCAGCCGCCCCTCCCCGCCTTTCTCTTTCTCGGACGAGGACAACGCCATGTAACCGAAATAGAGGAAGAGCAGGACGAGCATGGACGTCATCCGCCCGTCCCACTGCCAATAGGTGCCCCAGGTGGGCCGGCCCCATAGCGAACCGGTCGCGAGGCAGATGGCGCTGAACACCGCCCCCGGCAGCGCCAGCGCGCGTCCGGTCACCGCCGACAAGGGATGGCGCCAGACCAACTGAATGAAGCTCGCCACCGCGATGCCGATCCACGCGCCGACGCCCAGCCAGGCGGCGGGGACGTGCAGATAGATGATCCGCGCGGCGTCGCCCTGATATTGCTCGGCCGGCCCCAGCAGCAGGCCGTAAAAGGCCGCGCCGAACGCCAGCACCAGACCCGGCCAGAACAGCCAGGGTGTCAGGCGGCGGGCGACACGAAGGAAGCGGGCGGGATTCGCGAGATAGACGTGCATGGCGGAGGCTCATGCTTAGCGAGACAATCCACGGCTTGAAAGCCTAAGCGGCGCGCCGCATGGGCGCTCGCGATGCGTCTCCCCCGCCCCGCCGCCGATCTGCCGCCGCTGCGCCACGACCGCATGCGCGGTATCGTCATGCGGCTGGCGGCGATTAGTTGCTTCTCGATCATGGCGGCCCTGATCAAGCTCGCCTTCGAAGCCGAGGCATCGACGCCGGAGGTGATGTTCTACCGCTCGGCGCTCGGCTTGCCGCCCTTGCTGGTCTGGATCGCCTGGCAGCGAAACTGGGGGGCGTGGCGCACGTCCCGCCCCGGCGCACATGCGGCGCGCGGGCTGATCGGCATCGTCTCCATGTCCCTGGCCTTTTCCGCCATCGCGCTGCTGCCGCTGGCGGAGGCGACGACCATCTCCTTCGCCGCGCCCTTGTTCGCCCTCGCTTTGTCGGCGCCTTTGCTCGGCGAGCGCGTCGGAGGGCGGCAGTGGCTGGCGGTGGCGATCGGCTTCACCGGCGTGATCATCGTCGCGCAGCCGGGCGGCGAATTGCCGTTGCTCGGCACGATCGTGGCGCTGGGCGCGGCCTTCGGCGTCTCGCTGGTCAACGTCACCTTGCGCTCGATCTCGCGGACCGAGAGCACGCAAACGACTGTGCTGTGGTTCACCTTGCTGGTCACCGCCGTCACCGGCGCGATGCTGCCCTGGTTCGGGCAGGCGCATGATCTGCTCACGACTCTGGTTTTGATCGGCATAGGACTGAGTGGCGGTATCGGGCAGATCGCCCTCACCTCCTCCCTGCGATTCGCGCCGATCGCCACGCTGGCGCCGATCGACTATCTGCAGCTCGTCTACGCCGTCGCCTTCGGCTGGCTGCTGTTCGACATGCACCCGGCGCTCACCACCTGGCTCGGCGCCGGGCTGATCATCGTGAGCGTGCTTTCGACACTGCCGAAGCGGAAGAAGGAGGAAGTCGGTCCGATTTCCTCGACCGAGGAGGTTTAGGCGCGGCCGATCAGCCTTTGCGCCATCAGGTCGGCCACCGCCGCCGGATTCTGGCCCGACGCCGCGCTTTCGGCCCAGATTTCCTCGAGCCGGACCGGGATCTGCTCTATCTTGCGGCGCACTTCGGCCTGGTCGCCATCGGCCAGATATTCGGTGGCGACGTTGATGATGCCGCCCGCATTGATCACGTAATCCGGCGCATATAGGATGCCCCGCGCCTGCAGACGGTCGCCATCCTCCGGCCGCGCAAGCTGATTGTTCGCGCCGCCCGCGACCACCGGTACCTGCAAGGCGGCGATGCTCTGCTCGGAAAGGACCGCGCCGAGCGCGTTCGGGCTGAAGATGTCCGCCGGCAACGTCATGATGTCGTCCGCCGCCACGACCGTTGCGCCGACCTCGTTCGCCAGCCTCTCGACGCGGCCCGCGTCGATATCCGCCACGCTGATCCGCGCCCCGTCTTTCGCGGCCAGGCGGGCCAGCCCGGACGCCACGCTGCCCGCGCCCTGAATGGCGAGATGCAGACCGGCCAGACTGTCCTTGCCCAGCGCCCTTTTCGCCGCGGCGCGGACGCCGAGATAGACGCCGAGGCTGGTGTGCGGCCCCGGATCGCCGCCGACCGCACCTTCCGCCACGGGGAGGCCGGAGACATGGCGGGTCTGCTCGCGCACTGCGACCATGTCAGCGACGCTGATGCCGACATCCTCGGCCGTGACATAATGGCCGCCCAGCCGGTCGACCGCGCGGCCGAACGCCGCCAGCATGTCCGGCGTCTTGGTGCGATCCGCGTCGGCGAGAATCACCGCCTTACCGCCGCCCATGGCGAGACCCGCCATGGCATTCTTGTAGCTCATGCCGCGCGACAGGCGCAGCACATCGTTCACCGCCTGATCGGGATCGACATAATGCCAGAAGCGCGTGCCGCCGCCGGCCGGGCCGCGATGCGTGGAATGGATGCCGATGATCGCTCGAAGGCCGCTGTCACGATCGCAGACGAAATGCACGGCCTCGTGCCCGTCGAAATCGGGCAGCTCCCAGAGCGACATGATCCTATCCTAAGTCTTTGTATTCTGGGGCGACCGACGGGACTTGAACCCGCGACCCTCGGTACCACAAACCGATGCTCTAACCAACTGAGCTACGGTCGCCATGAAAGGGTGCGCGCACATAGGGTGCTCGCCCGGCCAAGGTCAAGGCGGCGCCCGCTTGTGCGCGCGGCGGCGGGTGGATAATCGGCACGGCGATGTTCCCGCACCGCCATCTACTCAGCGTCGATCAACTCGCCGATGCCGATATCGCGCTGATTCTCGATGAAGCGGATGGCTGGGCCGAATTCAACCGGAACGCCCGGCGGCAGGACGAACGGCTGCGCGGGCTGACGCAGGTGAATCTTTTCTTCGAGAATTCGACCCGTACCCTGCTCTCGTTCGAAATTGCTGGGCGCAGGCTCGGCGCGCAGGTCTCGACCGTCCCGGTCGGCCAGTCGAGCGTGAGCAAGGGCGAGACCCTGCTCGACACCGCCCGCACGATCGACGCGATGGGGGCGGATTTGCTCGTCATGCGGCACGCCACGGCGGGTGCGGCCGCGGCAGTGGCGGACGTCGTCGGCTGCGCGGTGATCAATGGCGGCGATGGCGCGAACGAGCATCCGACCCAGGCTTTGCTCGACGCCCTCACCATCCGCCGCCGCAAGGGGCGGATCGCGGGGCTGAAGGTCGCGATCTGCGGCGACATCCGCCACAGCCGCGTCGCCAGCTCAAACCGCCGTCTCTTGCCCCGGCTCGGCGCCGAAGTGCGGCTGGTCGGCCCGCGCAATCTGATGCCGGACGATAGCGGCGGTCTCGCCACATTCGCCTCGTTCGACGAGGGAATTGAGGGCGCGGATGTCGTGATGATGCTGCGCTACCAGCGCGAGCGGATGGACGATGCGCTGACCGGCCTGCTCGGCGATTATTATGGAGCCTACGGCCTCACCCCGGCGCGCCTGGCCCGCGCCGCGCCGGATGCGCTGGTAATGCATCCCGGCCCGATGAATCGCGGCATCGAGATAGACAGCGGCCTTGCCGACGATTCGGCCCGTTCGGCGATCCTGGATCAGGTCGCCAATGGCGTCGCGATCCGCATGGCTTGCCTAGATCTGCTGACGCGCGCCCGCCGCGGCTGACCGTCGCGCGGGTTGGCCGGCGGCGCGCGACAACAGGCAACCTCGCGCGGGTTGGCCGGCGGCGCGCGACCAAAAAAAGGGCGGCCGGCGTTTGGCTCGCCGACCGCCCGTCAAGGGGTTCGTTGAAAGAGTTCAGGCCCGGTCTTCGCCCGCGTAGCGCGCGGCCCAGTTGATCGAGGCATCGCCCGCATTGTTGCGGACGAAGCACTGACCGCCGCGCGCCTTGATCGCGCGGCAGGCCTGAGTCGCATCGGCGCGCTTCTCGAAGCCGGACACGGCGACCCGGTGCATCAGGCGGCCATTATGATCGATCGTCATCGTGACGGGGCGCTCGGCGTTCAGGCCGTAGCTTTCCTGATAATGCTGCCAGGCGCGGTCGGCATTTTCGGACGAGCTGAACGAACCGATCTGCACCACGAATTCACCGCCAGAAGCGCGCTTGCCGGGCAGACGGCCCGCAGCGAAGGCGCGCACCGCAGCCGGAGCCGCGACACTGGCAGTGCGGTTGGCAACGCGCATGACGGTGGCGTCACCGCGCACCAGATCTTCGGCTGCGGCAGCATAGCGGACACGAACCGGAACCTGGACTTCCTCCGGTTCCTGGCTCGGGAGGGCAACACTGCCCTGCTCGTCGACACCCCAATCGGACGCTTCGGCGCTGGCATAATCGACCGGGACCGGGGCGGATTCCACCGTGACCGGGGCCGGAGCCGCCACAGCAATCGCTTCGCCAACGGGCTCGGCCTGGGCGAACACGACCGGCGCGGACGCGACCGGCGCGTCGGTCGGCATCGGAATGACCTCGGCATTCTGCACCGGCGCGGAAATATCGACCGACGCTGTACGCACCGTCACCGGCTCGTAAGCCGGCTGAACCTGAACCGGCTCGGCGGCCGCGAACGCCACCGAACGGGTTTCACCGTCCGCCGGAACATTCAGCGCAATTCGCACCGGCTGGCCGCTGTCGGCGACCGCATTCACGCCCAGCAAGGCCTGCACCGGTTCGGCGCTGCCGGCCCGGTGGCTGAAGCTCGCCCATTGCGCCATGCGGCCACTGAGTTCGTCCGGCGCCACGTCCTGCGCGGCGACCGTGCGGGCCCGCTGCCAATCGCCGCCAAGGGCATAAGCGAGGGCGAGATTCTGGCGGACGCGCGGTGTGGCGCCAAGGGCGCGAGCCGCCGGCTCGAGCAATTCGATTGCCCGCTGCGGCGCTCCGGCCAAGGCATAGGCCAGTCCGACGTCGGCGGCGGGAGCATCGCGCTCGATCCGCTCGAGCTGCGCCATCGCCGCTTCGGCGCGACCATTGGCGACCTGCATCAGCGCCAGGGCGACCCCCGCCCGGCTCTGGCTCGGATCGATCTCCGTCACGTCGCGATACGTGGTCTCGGCTGACTGAAAGCGGCCGCTCTTCATATAGGTGTCGGCGAGCAGGAGGCGGTAGCCGGCATCGCGCGGCGCGAGCGCCACGGCCTGCTCCAAGTAGCCCACCGCTTCGGTCAGCAACCCGTCGGCGACCGCGCGCGCGGCGCGTTCGTGCAGGCGCCCAGCCTCATCATTGCCGGCGCGTTGCGACTGCGCCGCGGCTGGGGCGACGCCCATGCCGTCCACAAAGCCGGTGAGGCTGGCGGCACCAAGCACAAGGCCGGACGCGGCGAATTTCCAGGCAATCCCGTTCATCGTCCCCACTCCAATCCGTTCAGTCGCCCGATCCGGCCCGCGCGGGAACTTGCCGCGCCAGGGTGCCGACTTCGGGAAGCGATTCGAGAAATGCGTCGAGCGCCGCCGTGACCAATTGCTGCGACGACTTGCCGGTCAGGGCATTGGCGAGACGCAGGCGCAGATGGCGCTCGGCATCGAGCCGCAAGGTGAAGGCGGCCTTCTTGCCGGCCGCGACGGGCGCGGCGGCGCGGCGGACCTTCGCCGGAGCCTGCGCCTTCACGACGACCGGCTGGGGCGCCTCTTCGACTTCGGCCTCAGCTTCCACTTCGGCCGGATCTTCCGGCTCGAAATGATCGGCCAGACTGCGCTGTTGCACGTGAACCGGCGTGACATCCTCGCGCGACGCCTTGGGTGCCGGCGTCAGTGCCGAAATCGAGCTGGGCACATGCTGGGCCGGCGCGTCGAAAGCGTCGCCCATGTCGTCCCAGCCGAGATCGTCGAGCATCGATTCCGTCGACAAGGGGCGCGGGCGCATGGCGGGCTTGGCGCCGCCCTTGCGGGCGAGCAGGCTGCCGGACAGCGAGGCGAAGGGGCGGGCTTCGTTCATCATCGCCTCCCTCACTGGCCGACCACGCGGCGGCCGAAGCCACCGGCGGCGGGACGCTGGGAAGCCGCGGCGGCGAGGCCGCTTGGCGCGGAAAAGACGGTGCGGCGGAAATTCCGCTCGAGCCGGTCGTTAATGTAAGTCCACAGCTCCTCGACCTCCTTGGCCGATTTGCAGTTCGGATCGATTTCCATGACCGTCCGCCCGTCGATCATCGACGCGGCGAAATCGGTGCGGTGATGGAGCGTGACCGGCGCGACCGTGCCATGCTGCGACAGCGCCACGGCGGCCTCGTAAGTGATCTTCGCCTTGGGCGTCGCGCCGTTGACGACGAACAGCAAAGGCTTGCCCGCGCGCTCGCAAATATCGACGGTGGCGCCGACGGCGCGCAGATCGTGCGGGCTGGGGCGGGTCGGGATGACGACGAGTTCGGCCACCTGGATCACGCTCTGGATCGCCATGGTGATGGCCGGCGGCGTATCGATCACGGCAAGCTTGAAGCCCTGCTGACGCAGCACCTCCAGATCCGCCGCGAGACGCGCGACCGTGGTCTGGGCGAAAGCGGGTGCTTCGTCCTCGCGCTCGTTCCACCAGTCGGCGAGCGAGCCTTGCGGGTCGATATCGATCAGGCAGACGGGGCCGCAACCGGCGCGCTCCGCCTGGACGGCGAGATGGCCGGACAGGGTCGTTTTCCCCGATCCGCCCTTCTGCGATGATAGTGCCAGAACGCGCATAAAGTCCCTCGGCAGCGTGTGTTCTGCTAAGGGATTTGGCGGTCCTGCCCTAAAATCCGGTTAACCCCGGGCCAAGAAATCATGCGAAATGATTGACGTAGCCCGGCCCCGCTGCGGAAGCGGGCAATCTATGCTAAGACCGCGTTAACCATTGCCGCATAAATCGTTACGCATTGATTTCGTCGGGAGGGCGTTTCGTGCCGATCATTCAACCTCGCAAGCTTTGGCTGTGCGCCGCGGCGCTCGTAGCTTTCGCGGCGCCGGCCGCAGCGCAGGACGTCCAGTCCGGCATCGCCGCCTGGCAGGCCGGCGATTATAATGCCGCCGTCCAGCAATGGCGTCCGCTCGCCGACGCGGGGAATGCCGACGCGCAGTTCAATCTGGCACAGGCCTACCGGCTCGGCCGCGGTGTCGCGCAAAACCTCAACCTGGCCGAACAATGGTTCGAGCGCGCCGCGCGCCAGCGCCACGAACAGGCAGGTGCCAGCCTCGGGCTGCTCCTTTTCCAGAACGGCCGAGCGCGCGAGGCAATGCCCTGGCTGCAGGCCGCCGCAGGCCGCGGCGATCCGCGCGCGCAATATGTCTTCGGCACCGCACTCTTCAACGGCGACGTTGTCCGCCGCGACCTGCCGCGCGCCTACGGCCTGATGCGCGCAGCCGCCGCGCAGGGTTTCCCGCAGGCGCAGTCACAACTGGCGGCAATGGAACAACAGCTCACGCCCGAGGATCGCCGCCGCGGCGAGCAACTCGCCGCGGAGATGAATGTGCCCGCGCCGAACGCCCCGACGCGGATGGCGGAGATCGATCCCGACCGCGCCGCGCCGCCATCGCGGCCGCCGGTCCAGCACACGCCGCCGCGCCAGGGCGGACCCGGTGTCAGCTACGAACATCCGCCGGAAGATGGCCGCCCGGCCGCGCAGCCGCGTCCACCGCGCGTGGAACCGCGCCCGCGCCCGGTGCAGACCGCCGAACGGCCCCGTCCGCGCCCCGCGACGCCCGCGTCGCGTCCCGCCGCGACCGGCGGCAGCTGGCGCGTCCAGCTCGGCGCCTTCAGCAATGAGGCGAATGCCCGCCGGCAATGGGCACAGCTCCGCAGCCGCGTCAGCGCCCTTTCGAGTCTCAGCGTCGCGTTCCCGCGCGCCGGCAATGTCGTGCGCGTGCGCGCCGGTGCCTTCGCCAGCCGCGACGCCGCCAACCGCGTCTGCTCGAGCGTCCGCGCGGCGGGCGGGGATTGCATCCCGGTCAACTGATCGCACGCGCTCCCCGCGCTTAACCCTTTATCGACCGGCGGACGCTAAGGTGCCCGCCGGTCGATTTGTTTTCGCGGGGGCGCGACGTGGCTCAGGACGTAAGGCATCAGCTGTCATCCGCGCGCATGGAGCGCCCGCGCCACATGTGCATTCTGGAGGCCGACAGTCCCGCACCCGCCGGCATTCGCACCGTCTCCGCACGCGGCGCCTTCCTGGAGACCAATGCCCGTCCGGAACCCGGCAGCATGATAACCCTGCGCCACCCCCATGCCGGTGCGATCCGCGCCGAGGTGGTTTCGACCGGCAAGGACGGCGTCGCCGTCATTTTCGGCCCAGAACCGCGCGCCCTGGGCTTTGCGCTGGCCGCCCTAACCGTCTGAGATCAGCCTTCAACCCACTCGTTGCGCGGGATTGCCTGCGCATAGAGCAAGGCCGTCAGGTCATTGTGATCGATCGTCGCATCCGCCGTGTCTCTGGCGGCCGGCTTGGCGTGATAGGCCACGCCCAGCCCAGCGGCTTTCAGCATCGGGATGTCGTTCGCCCCGTCCCCCACCGCGAGCGTCGCCGCGATCGGGATATCGAGTTCTGCGCAGGCGTCGAGCAGCACCCGCCGCTTCGCCTCCGCCCCGACGATGGGCGGGATCACTCTCCCGGTCAGCTTGCCGCCCGAAACCTCCAGCCGATTGGCGATCACACGGTCGAAGCCCAGGTCCGCCCCGACGGCGTCCGCAAAGTGGGTGAAGCCTCCTGAAACCAGGATCGTCGTCGCGCCGCGCGCCTTCATCGTTTGCACAAGGGTCTTGGCGCCGGGCGTGTAGCGCACGCGCTCCTCGCGGCATCGTGCCAACACCGCCTCATCCATTCCAGCCAGCAAGGCCACGCGCTCGTTCAGCGCCGCCTCGAAATCAAGCTCTCCCAGCATCGCCCGCTCGGTGATCGCCGCCACCTCGGCCTTCAGCCCGGCATAATCGGCCAGTTCGTCGATGCACTCGACGGTGATCATGGTGGAATCCATGTCGGCGACGAGCAGGCGCTTTTCGCGGCCGGTCGCCGGCTGCGTCACCAGATCGATCCCCTGAACCACGATCCGCACCGCACGAGGTTCTCCGTCCACACGGAGGTCGCACGCGCTGCCCGGCTCGATCCAGGTCTGATCCAACACCGGCAGACCCGCGTTGGCCAGCAGGGCGCAGGCCGTGCGAATGTCGCTCTCGCCCAGCCGTTCCTTTGCTATCAAGGTCGCGATGAAGTCCAAATCCACCCCCGAAGAACCGCCGCTCGCGCTTATTGCGGGGCCGACCGCGAGCGGCAAGTCGGCGCTCGCCCTTGCGCTGGCCGAGCGCACCGGCGGCGTGGTGATCAATGCCGACAGCGCGCAGGTCTATCGCGATCTCGACATCCTCTCCGCGCGACCCTCGGCAGCGGATGAAGCGCGGGCGCCGCATCGTCTCTACGGCTATCGCGACGGTGCGTTCGCCTGTTCCGCCGTCGATTGGGCCACCGACGCCCGTGCCGCCATCGCCGAAGCGCATGCGAGCGAACGATTGCCCATTCTCGTCGGCGGCACGGGCCTTTACATCCGCACCCTGCTCGACGGCATTGCGCCGGTGCCGGAGATCGATCCCGAGATTCGCGCCGCGGTTCGCAGCCTAGAGACGGTGACCGCTTACGAACTGCTCAGCGTGGAAGATTCAGAAGCCGCCGAGCGCCTCCGCCCGTCCGACACCACCCGCATAGCGCGCGCGCTGGAAGTGGTCCGATCCACCGGCCGCCCACTTGCCGCCTGGCAGGCCGAGCGCGTCGGCGGGATCGGCGACCGGATCGCCCTCCGCCCGCTCGTGCTGCTCCCGCCCCGCGACTGGCTCTACGCCCGCTGCGACCAGCGCTTCGAGGCGATGCTGGGCGACGCCGGCATCGCGGAGGTCGAGGCTCTGCTCGCCCGCAGGCTCGACCCCGCGCTACCCGTCATGCGCGCCATCGGCGTGCGCGAACTCGGCGCTTTGCTCGACAGCCGCATGGATTACGCCGAAGCGCTCGCCGCAGGCCAGCAGGCCACCCGCAATTACGCCAAGCGTCAATATACCTGGTTCCGCCGCCAACCGCCGGAGGATTGGCCACGCTTCGCCGCCCCGCTCGATTGCGACCATATCGGCGATGCCCTAGCGCTGCTCGCATGACGAAGGTTTATCGCGACGAAGATGCCGACCTGGAACTGATCCGCAACCGCCGGGTGGCGATCGTCGGCTATGGCAATCAGGGCCGCGTGCAGGCGCTGAATTTGCGCGACAGCGGCGTGGCGGACATCGTGATCGCATTGCCCGGGAACGCCCGGCGGCGCCCCGAGGCGGCAGCGGACGGCTTCACCGTGCGCCCCCCCGCCGAAGCCGCGCGCGAGGCCGATCTCGTCATGATGCTCGCGCCCGACGAGGCGCAGGGTGCGATCTACGCGAACGATCTCGCCCCGAACCTCCCGCAGGGTGCCGCGATCGGCTTCTCCCACGGTTTCGCCATCCGCTTCGGGCTGATCGCGCCGCGTCCCGACCTCGACATCTTCCTCGTCGCCCCCAAGGGCCCCGGCACGGCCTTGCGCCAGCTCTATACCGAGGGGCGCGGCATGATCGCCTTGTTCGCGGTGGAGCACGACGCCTCGGGCAAGGCCGAAGCACTCGCGTTGTCCTACGCCGCCGCCCTCGGGAGCGGCCGCGCGGGCATATTGCCCACGAGCTTCGCCGAAGAATGCGAGGCCGACCTGTTCAACGAGCAGGCCGTGCTCTGGGGTGCCATCCCCGAGCTGATCCAGGCCGGGTTCGAGACCCTGGTCGAGGCTGGATTCTCACCCGAAGTCGCCTATTTCGAATGCCTTACCGAGGTAAAGCTCATCGCCGACCTGATCTACGAGCGCGGCATCGCCGGCATGCGCGAGGCGATCTCCACCACCGCCCGCTTCGGCGCGATGGAGGGGGGACCGCGCATCGTCACGGACGAAACCCGCGCCGAAATGCGCCGCATTCTGGCCGAGGTCCGTGACGGCCGCTTCACCCGCAATTTCATCGGCCAGGCCGAACAGGGCCACCCGCGCATGACGGCCTGGAGCGCAAAAGGCGCGACACATCCGATCGAGGCGGTCGGCGAGAAGCTGCGAAAACTCTAATCCTCGGACCGCACTGCCGCAGCCGCTCCGACGATAACGCTCGGGATGCGCGCGGGCGGCGGCGTCGCAGCCAGGAAGAGCAGCATCAGCATCATGATCCAGTCCGCCCAGGGCGAATTGTCGTAAACGCCGCCGATCCGGTCCCACGGCCCGCCTTCGGCCAGCACGGCGCGCGCATCCCCGGCTTCTTCGCGATGGACGTAAATCCGGACCCCGCCCAGCCCCAGGGTGATCGGCACTTCAATCGCGATCTGCAACTCGCTGTGGCGGAATGACCAGATGCCCGCCCATTCCAGCCGCGACCGGATCATCGCCAGTTCGTCCTGCCGGTAAACGATCGCGACCAGTTCCAGCTGTTCGTCCAGACGCGCCTCTTCCCTCAAATCCCGCTCTTGCTTTTACCCGAGAACAACGACAGCGCGAGGGGCATGATCATCGCCGGACTTTCGGGAAGCCTCCGCCGGGGCTCGTTCAACACCGCTTTGCTCGCCGCCGCGGCGGAACAGGCGCCGGAGGGGGTGACGGTCCGGCAACTGACCATCGCCGATATCCCCGTCTATGACGCGGATCTGGAAGCGGCGGATTTCCCCGCCGCAGTCACGGCGCTGAAGGATGCCATCGCCGAGGCTGACGCGCTGCTGCTCGTGTCGCCGGAATATAACAATTCGATCCCCGGCGCGTTCAAGAATGCGATCGACTGGGCCTCCCGCCCGCCCGCCGACGCCGCGCGCGTCTTTTCGGGCAAGCCGACCGGCCTGATCGGCGCATCGCCCGGCAATTTCGGTACCACCCTGGGCCAGGCCGCCTGGCTGCCGGTGCTGCGCACCCTGGGCTGCGATTTCTGGACGGCCGGACGGCTGATCGTCCCGCAGGCCGGCAAGGCGTTCGACGCCGACGGCAAACTGGCCGACGAAAAGGTCGCGTCGCGGCTCCAGAGCTACATGCAGGGCTTCGCCGCCTTCGTCCGCGCCCGGACGAGTGCCTGAACCCCTACCAGAGCGCGAAGATATCGAGCACGACCAGCAGCAGCCAGGCGATCAGGGCGATGGCCACGATGGCGGCGATCAGGACTCGGGCGTTCATTCGATCCGTTTAGGCCAGCGCCAACGAGCGCGCTACTTCCGCCCGAACAATTTCTCGATATCGCCATGGGCCAGCTTCACCCAGGTCGGGCGGCCGTGGTTGCATTGGCCGCTATGGGGTGTGACCTCCATTTCGCGCAGCAAGGCGTTCATCTCGGCGACCGACAGGTGCCGCCCGGCGCGGACCGAGCCGTGGCAGGCCATGGTGGCGGCGACCAGATCGAGCCGTTCCTTCAGGCTCAGCGCCGTATCGAAAGCCGCCAGTTCGTCGGCCAGATCGGTGACCAGGCCATGCGCCGAGCCGGTCTTCAGCAAAGCCGGCACCGCCCGCACCAGGATCGCGCGCGGCCCGAACCTCTCCAGCTCCAGCCCCAGTTCAGCCAGTTCCCCGAACCTTTCCTCCAGGCGGTCGCAGGCCGCTTCGTCCAGTTCGACCACTTCCGGCAGCAGCAGGGCCTGCCGCGCCACGCCGCCATCGCCGAGCGCCCGGCGCATGCGCTCCAGCACCAGCCGCTCGTGCGCCGCATGCTGATCGACCAGCACCAGCCCGTCCGCCGCCTCGGCGACGATATAGGTCGCCGCCACTTGCCCGCGCGCCACGCCGAGCGGATAATCATGATCGACCGGCGCCACGGCCGTCTCGGCCCGCCCCTGCGGCGCGAAATCCTGCCGCCGTTCGTGCAGCATCTCGCCCGCCAGCGGGGTCGGCGTCCATTGCGGCCGGTCCGGCTGGAACAGGCTGGTAAAGGCCGGTGACGGTGCGAGCGGCTCGCTCTGCCAATTGGCCATCGCGCCCGCATCGGCCGCCTGCACGCTGCGGAAGCCTTCCGCGTCCAGCGCCTGCTTCAACCCTCCGACGATCAGCCCGCGCACCAACGCCGGGTCGCGGAAGCGCACTTCGGTCTTGGCCGGATGGACATTCACATCCACCTCGTCGCCCGGCAGATCGATGAACAAGGCCAGCAACGGATGCCGGTCGCGCGCGAGCAGATCGGCATAGGCGCCCCGGATCGCGCCGATCAGCAGCCTGTCCTTCACCGGGCGGCCGTTTACGAACAGATATTGGTGATCGGCGACCCCGCGATTGAAGGTCGGCACGCCAGCCACACCGCCCAGCCGCACATTGCCGCGCTGGTGATCGACCGGAATGGCGTTGGCCGCGAAACCCGGATCGGTCAGCGCCGCTACCCGTGCCATCCGGTCCTCGCCCGGCGCGAGCGAAAACACCCGGCGGCCGTCATGCGTGAGCGTGAAGCCGACATCCGGCCGCGCCATCGCCAGCCGCCGCGTCACGTCCAGGCAGGCGCCATATTCGGCTCGGGCGGAGCGCAGGAACTTGCGCCGCGCCGGCACCTTGCCGAACAATTGCTCGACCAGCACGCGCGTGCCCGGCGGCAGACCGGCAGGCCCCTCCCCGCTCGCAACGCCGTGATCGCGGACGATTTCCCAGCCATCGCTGCCCCGGACCCGGCTTTGCAGCGTCAGCCGCGCGACGCTGGCGATGCTCGGCAGCGCTTCGCCGCGAAAACCGAGCGTTCCAACGCTCTCCAGATCGCCGTCCGGCAGCTTCGAGGTCGCGTGACGCTCCAGCGCGAGCGCCATTTCCTCCGGCGTCATGCCGCAGCCGTCGTCGCTCACCTCGATCCGGTCGAGCCCGCCCCCACCGAGAGCGACGTCGATCCGGGTTGCGCCGGCGTCCAGCGCATTCTCGATCAGTTCCTTCAGCGCGCTCGCCGGCCGCTCCACCACCTCGCCGGCGGCGATGCGGTTGATCAAATCGTCGGGGAGGCGGCGTATTGACATGGGACAATCTCTATAGGAAGCGCGGCCTTCCCGCGAGACTTGAAGACGTGATTGGACTAAGGGCGGCGGGGCATCCAACAAGATAGAGCGGGTGCATGGCGGGCCAAGGCTCGCCCGCGGCACCATATAGCGAGTGACTGGCAGAGATGGGCATCTTCAACTTCCTGCGATTTCCGAGCCAGGACATGGCGATCGATCTCGGCACCGCCAATACCGTCGTCTACGTGCGCGACCGGGGCGTGGTGCTGAACGAGCCGAGTGTCGTGGCGATCGAAACGATCAACGGCGTGAAGCGCGTGAAGGCGGTCGGCGACGACGCCAAGCTGATGATGGGCAAGACCCCGGACCAGATCGAGGCGATCCGCCCGCTGCGTGACGGCGTCATCGCGGACATCGATGTCGCCGAACAGATGATCAAGCATTTCATCCAGAAGGTGCACGGCAAGCGCCGCTTTCCGCGCTTTCCGGAAATCGTGATCTGCGTGCCGTCGGGTTCGACCAGCGTCGAGCGCCGCGCCATCCGCGACGCCGCCTCCAACGCCGGCGCGCGCCAGGTGTGGCTGATCGAGGAGCCGATGGCGGCCGCGATCGGCGCCGACATGCCGGTGACCGAGCCGATCGGCTCGATGGTCGTCGATATCGGCGGCGGCACGACCGAAGTCGCGGTGCTCTCGCTGCGCGGCATCGCCTACAGCACCAGCGTCCGCGTCGGCGGCGACAAGATGGACGAGGCGATCGCCTCCTATGTCCGCCGCAACCACAATCTACTGATCGGTGAATCCACTGCCGAGCGGATCAAGAAGCAGGTCGGTGTTGCCAAGCCGCCGGCGGATGGCGGCGACGGCGAGATCGTCCACATTAAGGGCCGCGACCTGGTGAATGGCGTGCCGAAGGAAATCATCATCAACCAGCGGCAGATCGCCGAAGCGCTGAGCGAGCCGGTCGGCACGATCGTCGAGGGCGTCAGAATCGCGCTTGAGAACACCGCGCCGGAACTGGCCGCCGACATCGTCGATCAGGGCATCGTGCTCACCGGCGGCGGCGCGCTGCTGAAGGGCCTGGACGAAGTGCTGCGCGACGAAACCGGCCTGCCGGTTACGGTCGCGGACGATCCGCTGACCTGCGTCGCGCTCGGCACCGGACGCGCGCTGGAGGAAGAAGTCTTCCGCGGCGTGCTGCAGACCGCCTGATCCCGGCTAGGAGGCCATAGCGATGGCGCCTCCCCGACGCCGCCGCACCGGCCAGTCGCGCCGCGCCCAATATGGCCGGTTCGCCACTTACGTCGTCGCGGTTGGCGGCGTCGTCATCTCGCTGTTCCTGCTGGCGCTTTCGGTGCTCGATCCACGCGCGTTTCAGGCAGTCCGGAATCTCGCCATCGACGTGACCGCGCCGATCAGCCGCGCCGGCAGCTTCGTGGTCAGCGAAGTGACCTCCTTCAGCCAGTCGGTCGGCGACTATTTCGAGGCCGGACGCCAGAATGGCGAACTGCGCGACCGCGTGCGCGAACTCGAGGGGCAATTGACCCAGGCGCAGGCCGCCCAGCTCGAGAATGATCGCCTGCGCGCCCTGCTGCAGCTGCGCGACACCACCGCGGACGAGGTCGCGATCGGGCGGCTGGTCAACTCGTCCTGGGATTCTGCGCGGCGTTACGCCATCCTTTCGGCCGGCAGCGAGCAGGGCGTCGCCTACAATATGCCGGTCCGCGCCCCGGAAGGCCTGGTCGGCCGTGTCGTCACCGTCGGCAATTGGGGCGCGCGCGTGCTGATGATCATCGACGGCGCCAGTACCGTGCCGGTCCGCTCGGCCCGCGACGGCACGCCCGCTCTCGCCGTCGGCACCGGCGACAGCGAATTGCGGGTGGAACTGATCGAAGTCGGCACGAACCCCTTTCGGCCCGGCGACATGATTGTCACCTCCGGCGTCGGCGGCATCTATCCGCCCGACATTCCCGTTGCCGAGATCGTGCGGATCGAGGGCGATTTCGCCATCGCCCGCCCGCTCGCGGCGCCCTCGCGGGTCGATTACGCCATCGTCCAGCCGCTCTATCAGCCGGCCGCCGTGCCGCCGTCCGAAGGCGGCAGCGCTCCGGCGGAGGCGCCGCGATGAACCGCATTGCCGGCTCGACCGGGGCGATCCTCTATCACGATTACAAGCGCAAGCTGGTCCCCGCCGTCACGACCATTCTCGCGGTCCTGCTGGGCCTGTTTCCGGTCGTCGTGACCATGCCGCTCGGGCCGGATATCGGCTTCCTCTTTCTGCTCGGCTGGCGGCTGCTGCGCCCGGAAATCTGGCCGCCGACGGCCGCGCTCGCCTTCGGCCTGTTCGACGATCTCGTCTCGGGCAATCCGATCGGCCAGTCGATGGCGCTGTGGACCTCGATCTTCCTGGCGCTGGATCTGATCGAGACGCGCGTCGCTTATCGCGATTTCTGGTTCGACTGGCTGTACGCCGTCGTGGCGATCGCCTTTCACATCGCCGCCGCCTGGTATATCGCCGTGCTGATGGGCAGCCCGACAGCGTTCGTCCAGCTCCTGCCCCAGCTCGGCATCACCATCCTCGCCTACCCAATTGTCGCGCGGATGATTTACGGTCTGGACCGCTGGCGTCTGGCGTGACACCGCCCTCCAGAACGGCCCGGCGGAAACGATTGCGATGAGAAAGAGGCGGCGGCACGCCCCGCTCCTGACTGAACAGACCCAGCAGCTGACCTTCACGCGCCGCGCGCTGGTGGTCGGCGGGCTGCAGGGCGCGGTCGGGCTGCTGCTGGCCGGGCGCATGGCCTATATCGCCATCGCCGAGAATGAACGCTCGCAGTTGCAGGCGGAGGAGAACCGCGTCCACCTGCGCCTGATCCCGCCCCGCCGCGGCTGGATCGTCGATCGCAACGGGCTCCCCATTGCCCAGAATCGCAGCAATTTCCGCATCGACCTGCTGCCCGACCGGGTGGATGACGAGGATCAATTGCTCGCCCAGCTTCAGCCCCTGCTCGATCTCACCCCGGACGATATCGAGCGGGTGAAGACGGAACTCGCCCGCGCCGGTTCGCAGCCGGTGCAAGTCAAGGAGCTGCCCGGCGACCGTTACGACCAATATGCCGCCGTCGTCCTCCGCCAGCAGGAAATGCCGGGCGTATCGCCTTTGCGTGGCTTTTCCCGCCAATATCCCGAGGGCGCCGCGGTCGGCCATCTGATCGGCTATGTCGGCACCCCCAATCGCGAGGAGTTTCTCGCCGCCAACCGCAATCCGCTTTTCGTCACGCCGGGCTTCAAGATCGGCAAGGAGGGGTTGGAAAAGACGATGGAAGCGACGCTGGAAGGCCGCCCCGGCGCCGCCCGCGTCGAGATGACTGCGCGCGGCCGTATCGTCCGCGAACTCGACTCGCTGGACGACACGCCGGGCCAACAGGTTCGCACCACCATCGACATCGGCCTGCAATCCTATGCCGCCCGCCGCCTGGGCGACGAATCGGGCGCGTGCGTGGTGATCGATTGCCGCAGCGGCGACATTCTGTGCCTGGCCTCCATGCCCGCTTACGATCCCAACGCCTTCGCCGACGGGATCAGCCGCAATGAATGGGCCTTTCTGGCCGAGGACCAGCGCAAGCCCCTGCTGAACAAGGCGCTGAACGGCCTCTACCCGCCCGGCTCCACTTTCAAGCCGACGGTGGCGATGGCGCTGCTGCGGGCCGGGGTCGATCCCAATGAGCGCGTCTTCTGCGGTGGCGGCTACAGCCTGGGCAATCGCACCTTCCGCTGTCTCGGCCGCCACGGGCCGATGAACATGCATCAGGCGATCGCCCGCTCGTGCAACACCTATTTCTATTCGATGGGTCGCCGTGTCGGCATCGATGCGCTCGCGCCGGTCTGCCGCGAAATGGGCTTCGGCACGCGCTTCGACCTGCCGGTCGTCTCGCAACATTATGGCACCGTGCCGGACGCCGGCTGGAAAGTCCGCCGGTTCGACCAGCAATGGGGCCAGGCCGATACGCTGAATACCTCGATCGGCCAGGGCTATGTCAGCGTGAACCCGCTGCAATTGGCCATCTCGTCGGCCCGGATCGCCTCGGGCCGCGACCTGCAGCCGCGCCTGCTGCTGACCGACGCGCCGCCCGGCCCGGCTTTGCCCTACAGCGACGAAGCTTTCGCCGCCGTGCGCGGCGGCATGTGGGAAGTGGTCAACGGCGCCGGCACCGCGGTGCGCAGCCGGCTGCCGTTTCGCGACATCCAGATGGCCGGCAAGACCGGCACGGCACAGGTCCGGCGGATCACCGGCACTCAGCGCGGACAGAGCGGCGAATGGCGCTTCCGCGACCACGGCCTCTTCATCTTCTTCGCGCCGACGGACAATCCGATCTATGCCGGCGCAGTGGTGATCGAGCATGGTCTGGGCGGCGCCCGCGCGGCCGCGCCGGTCGCCAAGGACGTGATGACCTATTTGTTCGACAAGGAACTGGCGATGCAGGCCCTGCTGCCGCTGGAGCAAAGCTGGGGCGGCAACATCGCCGAGCGGACGGCGCGCCGGGCCGAAGCCTGGGCCGCGGGACGCGCCGCAGCGACACAGAACGGCGGATAGGGACATGGCCCTTCCCCTCGTTCCCCGCGCGATCGCCAATCAGCCCTGGCTGCCGATGATCGTCTCGTCGATCCTCGCCGGGCTCGGCTTCCTCACCCTCTATTCGGCCGCGGGCGGCAAGCTCACCCCTTGGGCGCTGCCGCACGGCATGCGCTTCGGCGTCTTCTTCGTGCTGGCTTTGGCCTTGTCCTATGTCCGCCCGGGCTGGTGGAAGGAAACAGTGGTCTACGCCTATCTGGGCGTGATGCTGCTGCTGGTCGTCGTGCTCGGCATGGGCGTGGTCGGCGGCGGGGCACGCTCCTGGCTCGATTTCGGCCCGATCCGGCTGCAGCCTTCGGAACTGATCAAGCCCGTCCTCGTGATCGCGCTGGCGACGTTCTACACGCACATGCCGCCCAGCAACATCCGCACCTTCGGCGCGCTCTGGCCCGCCGGATTGATGATCAGCATTCCCGTCGGCGTGATTCTGTTGCAGCCGGATCTCGGCACATCGATGCTTCTCACCCTCTCGGGCATCACGACCATGTTCCTCGCCGGGTTGCCATTGATGTGGTTCATCGGCGGCGCGCTCTTTGTCGGCCTGGCGATCCCGGCCATCTTCCCCTTCCTGATGCAGCATCAGCAGGAGCGGATCATGATCCTCCTGGATCCCAGCCAGGATCCGCTCGGCTCCGGCTATCACATCACCCAGTCGAAGATCGCGATCGGCTCCGGCGGCATCACCGGCCAGGGCTATCTGAACGGCACGCAGAGCCACCTGCAATTCCTGCCTGAGCAGCATACCGATTTCATCTTCTCGGCACTGGCCGAGGAATGGGGCCTGGTCGGCGGCCTGTTCCTGCTGGTCTGCCTGGGACTGCTGCTCTGGTGGGGCATGCGCGTCGCGATGCGCGCCAAGGGCCGCTACGAGAAATTGCTCGCCGGCGGGCTCACCTCGATCATCTTCTTCTATGCTTCGATCAATCTGATGATGGTGATGGGGCTGGCCCCCGTCGTCGGCATCCCGCTGCCGCTCGTTTCCTGGGGCGGATCGGCGATGATGACGGTAATGATCTGCCTCGGCCTCTTGATGGGCATCGAGCGGCAGAATTGGCGCGACGCCCAGCGTTGAAATTCTAGCGGCGCGAGGCTGTTGCCAAACCCGATCCCCTTGCCTATGTCGCGCCCTCCCGGATGGACGCATAGCTCAGTTGGTAGAGCAGCTGACTCTTAATCAGCGGGTCCTAGGTTCGAGCCCTAGTGCGTCCACCACCTTCCCATCCCATCGACTGACGAGTGCTACGCAGCGCCCGAACAACGGCTGCGGCGGCGGCCGTTCCGGGTGGGCTACCCGGGAGAAACTGCCTAAAGATCGAGGCTCAGCCTGGCGTAGAGATAGCGGCCGTTGAACCCGAACGGCGAATAGAATGGGAAGGCCGTCACCCCGGTCGTGTTGAGTGCCGCGGGCACATGGTTGGGATAGACATCGAACAGATTGTCGGCGCCGACCGCCAGCCGCACACCATCGAGCACTTCATAGCGCAGTTCCAGATCGACGAGCACTCTGTCGCCGGTGTTAAGGTCCGCCGCCGCCGTCGCGCCCGGCTGCAGCACCGACGCATGATAGGTGCCGCGCACCGTCGCACCGACCCGGTCCAGCGACCAGTCGACGGCGGCGATGACCTTGGTGTCCGGCGTGCCCTGCTCCAGCGTCAGGATGCGGGTGCGGGCGAACAAAGTCGGGGCCGGGTTGAGCGTGGCGGTCGTGGTCGGCACCGACAGCACGTCGATCTCGTTGATGTTGCCGGCCAGGGTCAGGTTGAAAATGCCGGCACCCTCGCTGCGCAGGCGGTAGCTGGCGACCAAGTCGAGGCCGCGGGTGCGGGTCTCGATGCCGTTGATGAAGAAACGCGCGGCCTGCACCCCGAACGGGGCGAGGATCGCCGCAACCTGCGGACTGAACGAGGCCGCGATATTCTCGGACAGGCCCAGCTGGTTGTCGATCTCGATCTGATAGGCATCGACCGTCAGGCTGAAATCGCCCGAGCGGAAGACGGCGCCGAGCGAGAGGTTCAGCGAGCTTTCCGGCTCCAGGTCCCGGGCGCCCAGCGCCCGCGCGATCGCGCTGTTCGCCGGATAAGTGCCGGTCTCGAGGATCAGCGGCGCCTGCACCACCGATGCCGTCGAGGTGAAATAGGATTGCTGCAGCGAGGGCGCGCGGAAGCCGCTCGAGACGGCGCCGCGCAGCGCAAAGGCGGGCGAGAAGTCGTAGCGGGCGGAAAGCTTGCCGTTCACCGTCTCGCCGAAATCGGAATAATGTTCAGCGCGGCCGGCCACGCCGATCGCGAACCCTTCGACCGGCCGGAATTCGAGGTCGACATAGGCCGCGACGCTGTCCCGGCTGACCTCGAGCGCATTGCCGGGCTGGAAGCCGATGAAGCCCTGCGCGCCGCTGGTGAGAGCCGTATTCCCGCCGAGCGGGCCGCGATTGTAGGATTCGGGCTGGCCGGCGATGATGCGATAGCCTTCACGGCGATATTCCAGGCCGCCGGCAAGATTGACCGTGCCGGCGCCCAACGGCAGCTCGCGCGCCAGGTCGAGCCCGGCGCGAAGCTGGTCGTAGATCAGCGCGCCGTCGTCGAAATCGGTCGGCGAGGCCGCGCCATAGGTCGAGTTCAGCGAATCGAGCGTGCGGAAATCGAGGCGGTTGCGGCCGTAGGAAAGGTTCAGGTCCGCCCGCCAGCCGCCAAGCTCGCCGCGCACGCCCAGCGCGCTGTTGAGGTCGCGCGATTGCACCGCGATCAGCGGCAGGAAGCCGTCCGGATAGAGCGAAGCGATATTGTTGACGTTGGACGGCACGCGCGGGAAGGCCGCGCTCTCGCTGTCGCGCTCTTGATAGCCGGCCCAGCCATAGAGCTGCCAGGTCTCGCCGATCGGCACGGCGACATTGGCGAACACCGTCGCCTGCTCGACCTCGGGATCGCCGAAACGCGAGCGCACGCGCGCCGGCGTCGCGCGGGGATCGAGATCGCCCCGGCTGGTCGGGTTGCGGCTGAGATATTCCGCGCTCAGCGTCAGGAAGCCCTCGGCGCCAAGGCCGAAGCCGGCCCAGCCCGAGACGGTGGCGGTTTCGCCGTCGCGCGCGGAGCGGCTGTCGCGCGCCGTGTCCACGTCGCTGACATATTGGCCGTAGGTGACGTTGAGTCCGCCGCCCTCGCGGGCCTCGCGCAGGCGCAGGTTGATCACACCCGCAATCGCATCCGAGCCATATTGCGCCGAGGCGCCGTCGCGCAGCACCTCGATCTGGCCGAGCGCGACGCCGGGAATGGTGTTGAGATCGACGGCCGCCGATCCGCGTCCGACCGAGCCGTTGACGTTGACCAGCGCGGAAGCATGGCCGCGAACGCCATTGATCAGCACCAGGGTCTGGTCGGGCGAAAGACCCCGCAACGTGGCGGGCCGGATCGAATCGGTGCCGTCGACCACCGCCGGGCGGGGGAAGACGACCGACGGCGCCGTGGAAGCGAGCGCTTCGGCGACCTCCGTCGTGCCCTGGCGGGCGAGCGTTTCGCTGGTCAGCACGTCCACCGGCGACACGCTGTCGAGACGGGAGCGGCCCGGCGCGCGCGAACCCGTGACGACGATTTCGCCATCCTGGCTGCCCGCACCTTGCGCGACGTCCGGCTCGGGCGCCACGGCGTCCTGGGCCGCAGCGGGAGCCACGTGAACAAGCGCGGCGACGCCAGCGAGAAGAATTGCTTTCATAGTCGATCCTTTCGGCAATCGGCGCGACCGCTCACGCGCTGCGGAGCGTGCCCCGCAGCCAGGTGTGCGCCGGATTTTGGGCCCGGGAGACGGTCTATCGGGCCGAATTGATGGGAATGAGTTGGCCGCTGCTCGCCGCGATCTCAGGTGCGGCGGTCGCCCGGCAAACTGGCCGCGAGCGTCAACAGCCGGGGAAAGTCAGCCGCAACGCGGAGCCGATCCGGGACAGGGAATAAGGCATCGAAGGCTCCTTGGACCGCTTCTGTACATCAACAATATGCGGGCCTTTGTGCGGCGCACAACGGTTTCCGGGACCGTGGTTCTAGAAAGCAGCGGCAGTGCCTCGCTTGGCGCCGGCGCGATCATAATTTCGCGGAAAGGCGGACGCCCGGAGAAGATTTATCTCTCAGCGCCCGGCTGCTTTCGTCGCGAACCAGATGGTGTGGATCGGGCCCTTGCCATTCTCCCGCGCCCGGACGCGTTGTTCGTCCACCGCGAAACCGGCCTGTTTCAGCCGCTTCGTGAACGCCGCGTCGGCACTGGCCGACCAGATGGCCAGCACGCCGCCGGGCCGTAGCGCCGCCCGCGCGCTGTCGAGGCCGCGTGCGGAATAGAGGCCGTCATTGCCCGGCCGCGTCAGCCCGTCGGGACCGTTATCGACGTCGAGCAGGATCGCGTCATAGCTTCCCCTGCCCGCCTCGATCGCCGCGCCCACATCCTCGATCCGCACCTCGACGCGCGGATCGTCCAGGCAATCGCCGGTCATCGCCGCCATCGGCCCGCGCGCCCATTCGAGGATGCCGGGCACCAGTTCCGCGACAACAACCCGCGCCTTGGACCCAAGCGCCCCCAACGCGGCCCGCAGGGTGAAGCCCATGCCATAGCCACCCACAAGCATGCGGGCCGTCTTGGGGTCGCGCAGCCGGGCGCACGTCATCGTCGCCAGCGCGACTTCCGACCCGCTCATCCGGCTGCTCATCAGCTCGTTGCGGTCGAGCATGATGATGAAATCGCGGCCGTGGCGGATCAAGCGGAGCGGCGGGCCGCCCGGCACCGCCGCCTCGCCGATCAGTTCGCGTGGGATCAACGCTGCCTGGCTTTGCGGGCCGCGTAGCGGGCGTCGCGGGCGGCTTTCAGTTCCTCCGCGCTCGGCAGCGGCTTCTTCAGCCCGCCCAATGCCGCGACCCGCTCCGCCTCAGCCTTCGCTTCCGCCTTGGCGGCCTTTTCGTCTTCGATCGCCTTCAGGCGCGCCGCGCGCTTCTCGGCCGCCGCAGCTTCCTTCGCCTCGCGCGCGGCCTGCCGCTCGGCGACAATGGCCGGGTCGATCGCGGGCTTGTTGCGCAATTTTTCGAGCGCCGCCTGCTTTGCGGCACGGGCCGCTGCGTTGCGCTCATTGAAGTCGGGACTCTTGTAACCTGCCATTGTCACTCCAGGGGATCGGGACCGGCGATGCGCCGGCCTCTGCGGCCCCCATAGCGAAGCGGGCCGATTCCGCCAATCTTGCGATGCCTTGCGGCGGAAACATTGGCGGCAAGACACGGCGAGGCGTATGGAGGCGGCCATGTCCGACTGGCTCGCCGCGACCCTGATCGTCCTCGCCACCGTGGCGGGGATGGAAGCCGTGGCGGCGGTGACTCATCGCTACATCATGCACGGCTGGGGCTGGGGCTGGCACAGATCGCATCACGAGCCGCGCACCGGCCGGTTCGAACGCAACGATCTTTACGCCCTGTGCTTCGCCGCGATCAGCATCGCCTGCTTCGGCCCGCTATCCTATCTGGTCTGGCCGGGCTTCACCTGGATCGGACTCGGCATGGTGGTTTACGGCCTGCTTTACGTGCTGCTGCACGACGGCCTCGTGCATCGCCGCCTGCCGCTCGGCGTGCCACGCAACAGATATTTGAAGCGCCTCGTTCAGGCGCACCGGCTGCACCATGCCGTGCGCGGTCGCGAGGGCTGTGTGTCCTTCGGCTTCCTCTACGCCCCGCCCGTCGCAAAGCTGCGTGCGCGATTGCGCGACACCGGCGTGCTTTAGGTCAGCGCCGCCTCGATCAGGTCCGCCGCGCGAACGGCCCCGCCCGACGCCTCGATCTCGGTTCGCAAAATCGCCGCCCGCTGCCTATAAAGCGGTTCGCGCCTCACCTCTGCAATCGCCTCTGTCAGCGCCCGCACCGAACAGCGCGCACCGACCACTCTCGCCACCCCGGCATGCGCGGCGCGGGCCGCGACCGCACCCTGTTCGAAGGCCAGCGGCATCAGCACCATCGGTAGCCCAGCCGCGAGCGGATCGAGCACGCTGTTCATGCCCGCATGGCAGACGGCCATGTCGGCCTGCGCCAAGACCGCTTCCTGGGGCACCCAGTCGCATACGATCGGCCGGCCGGGCAGGTCTTCCGGCCGCAAGCGCCCCTGCCCGCCCGTGGTGATGAGCAGTCGCAGGTCAAGCGCGTGACAGGCGGCGGCGACCTTGCGGAACAGACCAATGCGTGATCCCTGCAGGGTGCCGAGCGAGCAATAGACGAGCGGCCGGTCGTCGCCCGGCGGCAGGTCGAACGGCTCCGGTAAGCCTGCCGCGCGAAACGGCCCGCAATAGTGAAAATGCGCCGGCAATTCCCGCCGGTGAAAGTCGATGCCCGCCACCAACTGCGTGATCTGCAAAGTGGGCGACAGGCAATCCTCCAGCCGGTGCCGCTCGGGCAGGCCCAGCATCGCCGCATTGCGCGCGATCGCCTTGCCGACCCCGCGCAGCAGCAGGTCGGTCACCCGCCAGCCGCCCGCATTGCGCTTGCGCCCCTTCTCGCCCGCCTGGAAAGCCCAGCCGACATAAGGCGGCGGCACGCTTAGTTCGCGATTGATCGGCAAAGTCACCGCGACGCTGGCGAAGGGCAGGCCCAGATGCTCTGCCACCAAAGCCCCACCCGCCTCCATCTGATCCGCCAGCACCGCATCCGCGCCGATCCGGCGCAAAGCCTCCGGCCCCTCGCGGCAGAACATGTCGGTGAAGCGGACCATCCCGCCGAACGCCCCACTCATGCCCGAAAGGCCCCGGATCCTCGCCATCGGCCGCGTCCAGCCCGCCACCGGCGGCTCGCTTGCACCGATCGCCTCGAAGCCCGCGCCCGTCGCCTCGACCAGCGAACCCGCATCAGGATGGTGGACGAAGGAAACCCGGTGCCCGCGCCCGATCAGTTCAGCCGCGAGGAAGGAGAGCGGCCGGTAATGCCCCTTCAGCGGCGGGGCGATGATCGCGAAATGCGCCATGCCTCCCTTTGCGGGCGCGCAGCGTCTCCCACAAGCTCACGAACAGATAGGCCAGCTTGCGCCGCCGCCGCACGACGACGCGCTGGGTCCACGCATCCGGCCCCAGCGCCGCCACCCGCCGCCCGATCTTGCCATAGATGCGCGCCGCCGCCAGCACGGCCCAGCGGGCGCGGAAGGGCAAGGCATGGACCTGATCGCGCGCCTGCGCCTCATAGGCCGCGGACAGATCGGTCAGCCGTTTGACCAGGCCGACCAGGGCATCCCGGTTGGCATCGTCCAGCAAATTGGCCTCGCTGAGCCCCGCCTCGGCCAGCCATTCGGCCGGGACATAACAACGCCCGGCCGCCGCATCGTCGGCAATGTCGCGGGCGATATTGGAAAGCTGGAAGGCGATGCCGAGCGCCGACGCGCCATTCAGCGTCTCGCGGTCCTCCGGATCGACGCCCATCACCACCGCCATCATGCAGCCGACCGCGCCCGCAACATGATAGCAATAACGGACCAGGTCGGCCTCGCTCTGCGGACGCCAGTCCGCCGCGTCGAGCGCGAAGCCCTCAATATGGTCGAGCAGGAAATCGTGCGGGATCGAAACCTCAGCCAGCACCGCCGCCAGCGCTTCATAGGGCAGGCCTTCGACCCTCTCCCCGGCCAGCACCCGCCGCGTCAGCTTCTCCACCTCGGCAACATCGCCACCCTCGCCCCCCGCAGCCCCAAGCACCTGACCGTCCGCGACGTCGTCGCAGTGCCGGCACCAGGTGTAGAGCAGCCATGCCCGCTCGCGCGTCTCGCGGTCGAACACCTGGCTCGCGGCGTGAAAGGATCGCGAACCCAGCCGGATCGTGTCGCTCGCCGCCGCGACCAAAGCGATCCGCTCGGGGCTCTGCGCGCGCGGCATCAGGCGGCGCTCAAGTCCGCGCTTGTCGCGGACGGCATCGAACAAAGATCGTCGATCATCAGCCGCGCCGTCGCCTTGGCGCTGCCGACCACGCCCGGAATCCCCGCGCCCGGATGCGTCCCCGCGCCGACGAAATAGAGGTTCGGGATCTTCGCGTCGCGATTGTGCACCCGGAACCAGGCACTCTGCGTCAGCAACGGCTCCAGGCTGAAGGCGGAGCCGAGATGCGAGTTCAGATCGCTCTCGAAATCCTGCGGGCTGTAGTGGAAGATCGTCTCGATCCGGTCCCGCAGGCCGGGCAGCAATCGCTGCTCCAGAATGTCCACGATCCGCTCGCGATAACGCAGCCCCTCGGTTTCCCAGTCGAGCGGCGCCTTCCCCAGATGCGGCACCGGCGCGAGCGCGTAGAAAGTGGACTTACCCGCCGGCGCCATGCCCGGATCGGTCGCGGTCGGATGGTGCACATACAGGGAAGGATCGTCCGCCAGGCTCGACCCTTTGTAGATGTCGTTCAGCAGCCCCCGATAGCGCGGCCCGAAGAGGATATTGTGGTGCGGCACATCCTCCCAACGCCCGCGCGCGCCGATATGCACCACGAACAGGGAAGGCGAGAAACGCTTGCGCCGCAGCCGCGCCGCCGCCTTCGCGCCGCGCGGGGCATCAAGCATGTCATAGGTCCGCACCACGTCGGCGTTGGACGCGACGGCATCGAAGCGCCCGCTCCAGCCGCTCTTGGTGCTCACCGCTTTCGTCAGGCCGCCTTGGGTCTCGATCCTCTCGACCGGATCGCCGAGCCGCAATTCGCCGCCCAGCCGCTCGAACTGCCGCACCATCGCGCTCACCAGCGCATTGGTGCCGCCCTTCGCGAACCAGACCCCGCCGTCGCGCTCCAATTTGTGGATCAGCGCGTAGATGGAACTCGTCGTCATCGGATTGCCGCCGACGAGCAGGGTGTGGAACGACAAAGCCTGCCGCAACTTGTCATTCTTCACGAAACCCGAGACGACCGAATAGACCGACCGCCAGGCCTGATAGCGCGCCAGGTTCGGCGCCGCCGCCAGCATCGATTTGAAATCGAGAAAGGCGACATGGCCGAGTTTCTCATAGCCCTCGGTGTAAACCCCGGCCGCATAGCGCAGGAATTTGGCGTAACCTTCGACATCGCCCGGCTCGAGCGCTTCGATCTGCTCCGTCAGCCGCGCATCGTCATTGACGTAGTCGAAGCTTGTCCCGTCGGGCCAGGACAGGCGGTAGAAAGGCGAGATGGGCAGCAGTTCGACATCCGCCGCCATGTCCGCCCCGGTCAGCCCCCACAATTCCTGCAGGCAGGCCGGATCGGTGATCACCGTCGGCCCGGCATCGAACACGTGCCCGTCTTTCTCCCAAACATAAGCCCGCCCGCCGGGCTTGTCGCGCGCCTCGATGATCGTCGTCGCGATCCCGGCGGATTGCAGCCGGATCGCGAGCGCCAGCCCGCCAAAGCCCGATCCGATCACGGCCGCACGCTTGCTCATGCCGCCATCGCCTTCAAAGCCTTGAGCACGGGCACAGGCGGCTTCCCCGTCAAAATCCGGACCTTGTCCAGCCGCGTCAGTTTCGCCGCATAGAACCGGGCGATCACAGGCTCCGGCAGGCGGTAGAAATGCTCCAGCACCCGATAGCGTTGCTCCGGTGCGGCGGCGCGGAACATCATCCGGTTGAGCAGCCGGAAGAAAGCCCGCTCTTTCCATAGTTTGAACGCGCGATCTCGAAACAACTCGAACAAGGCCGCGCCTGAAAAGTCCCTCTGCTCCGCCACCAGCAGCGCATTGGCCACCGCGTCCGGCAGCGAATAGCCGGTCGTCGGGTGGAAGAAGCCGCCGCGCAGACCCAGAAGCGCAGCCTCCCCGGTCCACAAGCTCTCGATCGACCCGCCCAGCGCGACCGGCAGCACCCCGGTTTCCTCGCCGGTCACCTCGCCTATGCCCTTGGCATATTCATCGATCCGCGCCCGCAGCAAAGGTACGTCGAGATCCGGCGCATCGGAATAATAGGTGTCCTCGATCATCAACTCATCCGCCGCGAACGGCAGGGTGTAGACGAAGCGATAGCCGTCCGCCTGCTCGACCGTCCCGTCCATGATCACCGGCAACTCGCAGCCGTGTGGGGCAATCGTCCGATACGTCCGTCCCACGAACTTCTGCCAGGCGAGCTCGATCCCGGCAAAATCCCCTGGCCCGCGCGCGTCGATAACGCCCTCCGCCTCGATCCGCTCGCCATCCTCAAGCACCGCGAAATCGGCCCCCAGCGCCGCCACCGCGCCCCGCCTGATCCGTTCGGCCGGTATCTTCGCCCGCACCACCGCGTCCAGCTGCGCCGATTTCACGCTGTTATAGCCAAAGCCCAGCACCCGCCGCCGCTTCGGGAAGATCACCTCATGCGCGGGCCAGCTCTTGCTGATCAAAGGCGCCACCAGCGCCCGGCCCGTCTCATCCACATCCCCGTCGAAGAACGACCAGATGTGATTCCCGCCCAGCCGCTCGCCCGGCTCCACCAGCAGGAAGTCCACCTCCGGCCGCCGCGTCGCCAGCGACAGCGCGATCAGCGACCCGGCCAGCCCGCCCCCGGCGATCACGAGCGCGCGCTTCACCACGCTGGCGCCGCCGCGCTGCCCGCATTAGTGCTAAACATATGAACCGCTTCAAACATCTCGCGGCCATGCCGCTTCTTCTCCTCGCCGGCAACGCCCAGGGCAGTGGTGCAGATGTCGAAATCAACATCGAGGGCGCGCGCAACAGCCGCGGCGTCATCCACATCTGTATGACACGCAATTCGAACCATTTCCCGGATTGCGGCGACGATCCCTCGGCGGTGAAGCGCACGGTCCCCGCCTCGACCCGCAGCGTCCGCGTCACGGTCTCGCCCGGCGCCTATGCGGTCTCGCTGTTCCACGACCAGAATCGTAACAACGAACTCGACACTTTCCTCGGCATCCCGCGCGAGGGGTTCGGTTTCTCGCGCAACCCGACCATACGCTTCGGCCCGCCCAGCTTCGATGCGGTGCGGATCAACATCATCCCGGGCTCGAGCCGGATGACGGTCAATATGCAATATTTTCTCTAGCTTCCGCCGTCCTTGCTGTCGGTGGCCACCTTGAGCTCCTTGCCCAGCACACCCGCCACATAGAGCCGCTGGATCATCACATAGGCGACCACGGTGAGCGGCGCGGACAGCAATATGCCGAGGAAGCCGAACAGGGCTCCCGCCGCCGCCACCGCGAACAGCAGGACGGCGGGCGGCACATCGACCGCATAACGCTGCACCAGAGGCTGCAGCAGATTGCCCTGGATCTGCTGCACCAGCAGATAGAGGCCGAGCGTCCACAAAGCGACCGTCGGTCCCTGCAGGAAGGCCAGCAGGATCGCCGGCACCGCCGCGATGATCGGGCCGACGAACGGAATGAAATCGAGCAACCCCGCGATCAGCGCCAGCCCCAGAGCCGCCGGAACGCCCAGCGCCCAAAGCCCCGCGAAGGTCAGGATCGTCACCGCGATCATCGACAATATCTGCCCGCGCAGCCAGCCTTTCAGCGCCCGGCTGCCATCCTCCATCGCCTGCCCGGCCAGTTCCTCCCGCTTCTTCGGCACCAGCGCGATCACCCCGCGCCGGTACAATTGCGGCTGCGCGGCGAGGAAGATCGCGCCGACGAACACCAAAAGGAAATCGGTCAGGCCGCTGCCGGCGGCGATCGCATAACCCCCCGCCTGGCTCAGCACCGCGCCGACATCGCCCGCGCCCTGATCGAACAATTGCCGCGCGCTCTCGCCCATGCCCCATTCGTCGAGCTGCGCCTCCACCGAGGCCAAGGCGGCGGGCAGCCGCTCCTGGATGGTGGCGAATTCGTTCGCGACCTGCCGCCCGAAGAAGGCGAACACGCCGACCAGCACGCCCAGCACAAGGAACACCGCCGCGGCCAGCGCCAGCGGCCCCTCCAGCCGTGTCAGCCGCGTGATCAGCGCCCGGGCCGCCCCCAAAATGGTGGCGAACACCAAAGCCGCGAAAATGAGCAGCAGCAGGCTCATCGTGCGGAACAGGATGACGGTCATGATGCCGATGCCCAGCACGATCAGCACACGCCGCACGAAAATCTGATCGGTCATCGCAAGCCCCCTGTCCGCGCCACGCCTAGCTCCCCCAAATCATTCGGGAAAGAGCCGCCGCGCTCGACACATGCGCCAAGATGTGATGCACAGCCCACCGACCTCCTCTCCCCAGGAAGCCCTATGATCCGCCTCCCTTTTGCTCTCGCCTGCCTCACCCTCGCTGCCTGCGGGCAATCCGCCCAGAACGACAGCGCCGCCAATGTTACTGCGGAAAAAGCGCCGCCGCCGCCCGCCGCGCCGCCAACCCCGCCAGTCCAGACCCCGGTGCCGGTCTCCTTCGACTGGAGCTTCTACGCCCATGGCGGCTCGGGCGATCTGTTCTTCGGCGACGGCGACTGGTCGAACGAGGAATTCATCCTCTCCTTCACCTGCCTGCCCGGCTCGGGCCGCACCGGCATGTCGCTGCAAGGCCCGCCGGACATGCCCGCGCAGCTGATCGTCAACGATGAAAGCGCGGCGATCACCAATGGCGGCACTCTGCCCACCGATCACCCGGTCCTGCGCGCCTTCGCGGCCGAGGGCAGCCTCCGCGTCGTCGCCGGCGCGACCGAGCGCGACCTCGCCGCCAAACCGGGCACCGGCCGCACCGCGATCGAATCCTTCTTCGCTTATTGCGCGGCGGGCTGAGGCTCTCCGCACCCTTCCCCCGCCCGTTTCGTTTCGCTACGCAGCCGATATGAGCCTGCCGCCTTTGTTCGATCGCCTGAGGCTGCCCGTCGTCGGCGCGCCCCTCTTCATCGTCTCCAATCCCGACCTCGTCATTGCCCAGTGCAAGGCGGGGATCGTCGGCAGCTTTCCGGCGCTGAACGCCCGGCCGCAATCGATGGTCGACGAATGGCTGCACCAGATCACCGAGGAACTGGCCGCCTGGGACCGCGCCAATCCCGACCGGCCGTCTGCGCCCTTCGCGGTCAATCAGATCGTCCACAAATCCAATGACCGGCTGATGCAGGACATGGCGACCTGCCAGAAATGGAAGGTGCCGATCGTGATCACGTCCCTGGGCGCGATCGCCGAGGTGAATGACGGCGCCCACAGCTGGGGCGGCATCGTCCTGCACGACATCATCCACGATCGCTTCGCCCGCAAGGCGATCGACAAGGGCGCCGACGGCCTGATCGCGGTCGCCAGCGGCGCCGGCGGCCATGCCGGCCCGCTTTCGCCCTTCGCCCTGGTTCAGGAAATCCGCGAATGGTTCGACGGACCGTTGCTGCTGTCGGGCTCGATCGCCAACGGCCGCTCGATCCTCGCCGCGCAGGCGATGGGCGCGGACCTGGCCTATATCGGCTCGCCCTTCGTCGCCACGCGCGAGGCCAATGCCAGCGAGGCCTATAAGCAGGGCATCGTCGACGGGCGCGCCGCCGACATCGTCTATTCCAATCTTTTCACCGGCATTCACGGCAATTACCTGCGCGGCTCGATCGTCGCGGCGGGCATGGACCCGGACAATCTGCCGCCGGGCGACGTCAGCACGATGAACTTCGAAAGCGCCACCGGCGCCAAGGCGTGGCGCGACATCTGGGGCTCCGGCCAGGGCATCGGCGCGGTGAAGGCGGTCGAGGGCGCCGGCGATTATATTGCCCGGCTCGCGGAGGAATATCAGGCGGCCAAGACAGCGCTTCTCGCCACGGCGCGATGAGTGCGGGGCCGGCGCCCACCGCCACGCTGGACCATTACCGGCCCGAAATAGACGGGCTGCGCGCGATCGCGGTCATCGCCGTGATCCTGTTCCATGCGCGTGTGCCTGGATTCGAGGGCGGCTTTCTCGGCGTCGATATCTTCTTCGTGATCAGCGGCTATCTGATCACCGGCATCATCTGCAGCGATCTCGCCGCGGGCCGGTTCAGCCTTCGATATTTCTACGAGCGGCGCATCCGCCGCATTCTGCCCGCGCTCAACGTCATGATGCTGCTGTGCATCCTGCCGGCCTGGTATCTGATGCTGCCGGACGATCTGGAGAATTTCGGCCAGTCGCTGATCGCGACGGCGGCCTTCGCCAACAATGTCCTGCTCTACTACACGGCCGATTATTTCGGGCTGACCGCCGAGTTCAAGCCATTGGTTCATACCTGGTCGCTCGGGGTGGAGGAGCAATATTATCTGGTCATCCCGCTCGTGCTGTGGGGGGCATATAGAATCGGCCGGCGCATGCCCGCGCTCACCATCGCCCTCGCGACTGTGCTCAGCTTCGCTTTCTGCCTCTATCTTTCCGCCCGCTCGCCCGTCGCCAATTTCTACATGCCCTGGTCGCGCATCTGGGCGCTGGGCGTGGGCGGGCTCGTCGCTCTGGCCGAACCGGGGCTGCGAACGCGGATTCGCGCCCAACCCGGTATAGCGGACGCGCTTTCGGCAGTCGGTTTGATCCTCGCCCTCGCGCCGCTGGTGCTGATCGCGGACGGAACCGGGATGCCCGACGCGCGCACCCTGGCCCCGGTCGCCGGCGTGTCACTCCTGCTCCTCTTCGCCCGTTCGAACGGTGTTACCGGGCGTCTGCTCTCTGTTCGCCCGCTCGTCGGCCTGGGACTGATCAGCTTCAGCCTCTATCTCTATCACCAGCCGATCTTCGCCTTCGTCCGCATCGCCAGCCTGGAGGAGCCGTCCCCTTGGCTGCTGCTGGCCTTCCTTCCTCTGATCCTCGGCCTGGCCTATCTGTCGTGGCGCTGGGTCGAACGCCCCTTCCGCGACAGAAACCGCCCCGTCTCGCACGTCCTGATCATGGTCGGCGCGACGACGACGCTTGCGGCCGGCGCGGGCGCGGCCTTCCACCTCACCTCGGGCTTCTATCGCGACTGGCCGGAATTCGCGGTTGGGGACCCGACCTACGGTCCGGACCAGAATCGCGTCTATGTCGAGCGCACGCGCATTTTCCGGCGCGTCTCCCTGCCGGAGCGGACCGACCGGCCCCGCCTGCTGGTCGTCGGCGACTCCTTCGGTAGCGACTTTCTGAATATGGCCCAGGAGACTGGCTGGCTGGCGCCGCGGGTCGCCAGCCTCGCGAGCACGCCCATTTGCGGCGCGCCCAGGCAGGAGGCGCTCGGCAACGCGCCGCGCGCCGACCTGATCGTCATCGCCTACCATTTCCGGGCGGAGGACGTCGCCTGCCTCGCCGCGCTGCGCGATCATTTGCGGCCGCTAACCCGGGCGCGCATCGTCATCATCGGCACGAAAAGCTTCGGCTGGAACAATAATGCGGTGGTGCGTCTGCCGGCCGGCGAGCGCTACGCCTACCGTGCCCTGCCGCTCGCCAACACTCTCGCCGCCAACGAAGCCGGGCGCGCGCTGCTCGGCGCGGACTATGTCGATCTGCTCGCCTTGCTCGACACGGGGGACGGCCGTGTCCCGGTGTTCACCCCCGACCGCAAATTCATCAGCCAGGACCGCTGGCACCTCACCCAGCCCGGTGCCGCCTATGTCGGCGCGATCCTGCTGCGGCACCCCGCCTTCGCGAACATCCCTTCCGGCTGAGAATAGAGCTTTCCTACCGGCTCGATGTTCTGATAATGTTCCGACTGCGCGCCGCAAAGCGCCGTCTTTGACATAGTAGGAAAGAATCTTGCGAAATGGGCGATTTTCGCGGGGGAATACCCCCCGCGATTCCGTGCGAAAGTCGTGACATTTGTGGCTTTCCGCGAAAGGATCTTCCCTATCCGCCGAAGGAAACGAGTCGCTCAGGCCGCCTTCTGCAGATGCTTGCGGCCGAGCAGTTCGGCGATCTGCACCGCGTTCAGCGCCGCGCCTTTGCGGAGGTTGTCGCTGACGCACCACAGGCTCAGCCCGTTCTCGACGGTCGGGTCCTCGCGCACGCGGCTGACATAGGTGGCATATTCGCCCACCGCCTCGACCGGCGTCACGTAGCCGCCATCCTCGCGCTTATCGACCAGCATCACGCCGGGCGCCTCGCGCAATATACGCTGCGCCTCCTCGGCCGAAATCTCATTCTCGAACTCGATGTTGATCGCCTCGCTATGGCCGACGAACACCGGCACGCGCACGCAGGTGGCGCTCACCTTGATCTTCGGATCGAGGATCTTCTTGGTCTCGACCATCAATTTCCATTCCTCGGTGGTCGATCCGTCCTCCAGGAAGTCGCCGGCGTGCGGGATCACGTTGAACGCGATCTGCTTCGGATAGACGTTCGGCTCGGCCGTATCGCCGACGAAGATGTTGCGGCTCTGCTCGAACAATTCGTCCATCCCCGCCTTCCCGGTGCCGGAGACGGACTGGTAGGTCGCGACCACCACGCGCTTGATCCTGGCCGCGTCGTGCAGCGGCTTCAGCGCCACCACCATCTGCGCGGTCGAGCAATTCGGATTGGCGATGATGTTCTTGCGCCGGTAGCCGTCGATCGCCGCCGCATTCACTTCGGGCACGATCAAAGGCACGTCCGGGTCCATCCGGAACAGTGAGCTATTGTCGATCACCGTGCAGCCCGCCGCAGCGGCCTTGGGCGCATAGGTTTTCGACGCCGCCGAACCCGCCGCGAACAGCGCCATGTCCCAGCCGGAAAAGTCGAAATGTTCGAGATTGGCGACGCGCAATTCCCGCCCGCTATCGCCGAAATCGATGATGTCGCCGGTCGAGCGGGAACTCGCCACCGCCGCGATCTCGTCCAGCGGGAATTCGCGCTCGGCGAGGATGTTCAGCATCTCGCGCCCGACATTGCCGGTCGCGCCAACCACGACCACCCGGTAGCCCATTTCATATTCTCCTGAGGAATTGCTTCGCATCTAGTGTTGCGGACGCCCGCCCGCTAGCCTCGGCGCGTCACCGGGAGGGGGAAGCATGACGCGCGGCACGATCCTGTATGTGGGCGGCCTCCTGGCCCTGCTCGCCGCTTTCGCGTTCAAGCATGTGCTGATCGCCCCGCCGGAGGTCCCGGCGCAGGTCGAAGCCGGTCAGTTCGACACCGGCCGCGCCTTCGCACGGCTTGAGCGCATCCTCGGCGACCAGCAGGCTCACCCGGTCGACAGTCCGGCGAGCGACGGCGTCCGCGACCGCCTCGCGGCCGAAATGCGCGCCGCCGGTCTCGAACCCCGGCTCAGCGACGCGATGACCTGTAATGCGTTCGCCCGCAACCGCAGCATCAATTGCGCCCGCGTCCGCAATCTCGCCGCTACGATCGGCCCGGCGGAGGGCGAGCATCTGCTGCTCGTCGCCCATTATGACGGCACGTCGGCGGGTCCCGGCGCGGCCGACGCCGGCATCGCCATCGCCACTTTGCTGGAGGTCGCCGAGCAATTGCGCGGCCGCAATCTGCAGCGCCCCGTCACCTTCCTGTTCAACGAGGGCGAGGAGAATGGCCTGCTCGGCGCCCGCCAGTTCCTCGACAGCGATCCCGCAGCTGCCCGCGTGACCACTTTGGTCAATCTGGAAGCCCGCGGCACCGAAGGCCCGGCGATCATGTTCGAAACCAGCGTGCCGAACGCCGCCCCGGTCGCGCTCTATGGCGGCGCAGTCGGCCGCCCGCTCGCCAATTCGCTCAGCACCGATTTCTACCGGATGCTGCCCAACAGTACCGATGTCGCGGTGTTCGAGGAACGGCCCTGGAATATCCTCAACATCGCCATCATCGGCAACGAGACCCGCTATCACAGCCAGGGCGACGATCTCGCCGCGCTCGACCAACGCAGCCTCAATCATATGGGCGGACAGGCGCTGCAACTGACGCTCGCCCACACGGATGGCGTCGAGGCGACCGCGCCGGGCGACCTGCTCTATGCCGACATCCTGACCCGCCATCTGATCACCCTGCCCCTAGTCGCCGGCCTGATCCTGCTCGGCCTGATCTTCCTCGGCTTCGGTTACGCCACGTTCCGCCGCCGCGCCTGGGGCGGCCTGCTCGCCGGGCTGAGTAGCGCGATCGGCGGCACCCTTGTCGCCTTCGTGCTGACGATCATCGTGCAGGAATTGCGCCCCGGCGAATTCTGGCGCGCCTTCCCGGTCGCCATGCACATCGCGACCGCCGCGACCTCGCTCGCCGCCGCGGTGCTTTGCCTGCGCCTCGCGCGCACCGCCACACGCTCCCAGTTGCGGGTGGCGGTCTGGCTGCTCATCGCCCTCGCCGGCGGCGGCATTTCGCTGATCGCGCCGGGCGCCGCAATCTACTTCCTGCTCGCGCCCCTGATCCTGCTCGCCGGAATCCTGATCGAACGCTGGCGGCCCGGCGCGGAGCGGATCGCGGCGTGGGTGGCGGCCATCGTGCAACTGCTCACCCTGCTCCCGATCATGGCCCTGGTCGATCTGCTGCTCAGCACCAGCCCCGGCTGGATCGGCGCCCCGCTCGCGGTGCTCGCGGCCATGCCTCTGCTGGTCGAGCTGCGGCCCGAGGGGGAGACCAGACGCACACCCTTGTTCGCCGCTCTGGGCGCGACCGCCGCGTCGTGGCTGGCCGTCCTGCTGGTCCCGGCCTACTCCGCCGACCGCCAGCAGATTTTCACCGTCGAGCATGTCACCGACCGCCGCGACAATAGCGCGCGCTGGGGCATTTACAGCGACGCCGCGCTGCTGCCGGAGGCCTACGGCCAATGGGGCGAATGGCAGCGCGGCCCTGTCGACTATGCCCGTCGCCAGCGCTGGGTCACCGCCGCCCCGCAAAGCCAGACGGCGGTGCCGGAGATCGTGAAAGTGGGTGAACGCCCTGCTCCGGACGGCAGGATCGTCACACTCCGGCTGGCGCTGAACGGCTGGGACGGCGCTGCTTTGCAGGTTCCCGCTTCGGCGGATCTGCGGACGCTCAATGCGAATGGGGAACGTGCGTTTGGCGCGGGCGACAGCGACTATTCGGTGCGCTGCACCGGCCGCGCTTGCGACGGCTTCACTTTCGATCTGCTGGTGGGATCAGGGCAGCCGGTGGATGCCACCCTGACCGGCAATGTGCCGCGCCTGCCGGACGCGGCCGCGCCATTGGTGGCCGCGCGCCCTGAGAACGCGCGGCCCCAATATGTCCCCGACGCCAGCTACGCGCTGGTGCCGGTGCGCTTTTAGGCTTCGGTCGTCTCGGCCGGGGCAGCGCCCTTGGCCGGACGGGTGTCGCGGCGCTCGGCGATACGGGCCGACTTGCCGGTGCGACCACGCAGATAATAGAGCTTCGCGCGACGGACGGCGCCGCGGCGGACGACCTCGATCGAATCGACGTTCGGGCCGTAGAGCGGGAAGACGCGCTCCACGCCTTCGCCGAAGCTGATCTTGCGGACGGTGAAGCAGCTGCCCATGCCCTTGTTGGCGCGGGCGATGCAGACGCCTTCGAACGCCTGGACGCGGGTGCGCTCGCCTTCGACCACCTTCACGCCGACGCGCAGGGTGTCGCCGGGGCGGAATTCGGGAATGGCGCGGCTGGCGGTCAGCTTTTCGATCTGCTCGGCTTCGAGCTGCTGGATCAGGTTCATGACTTAATCGTCCTGTTTTCGTTGCCGCGCGCCAGAGGGCGGTTGCCTTCGATCGCCACCGTGGCGCTCGATCAGGTCCGGCCGCCTTAGCCGTGTATCCTCCACCGAGCGCGCATGGCGCCAGGCGGCGATCTTCGCATGATCCCCCGATCGCAGCACTTCGGGGATCGTGCGCCCTTCCCATTCAACAGGTCGGGTATAATGCGGATATTCGAGCAGCCCCGTTTCGAAGCTCTCGTCATCTCCGCTGGAAGGCGCGCCCATTACGCCGGGAAGCAGCCGAATGCAAGCATCCAGCAGAGTGAGCGCGCCCATCTCGCCGCCGGACAATATGTAGTCGCCGATCGATACCGGGCGGATGTCCCGCGCCTCAAACAAACGCTCGTCCATCCCCTCGAACCGGCCGCACAATATGGTGACGCCCGGCCCCGCCGCCAGTTCGCGCACCAGTGCCTGCGTCAGCGGCTCCCCGCGCGGCGTCATGGCCAGCTTCGGCCGGTCGTCGGCCACGCTGTCCAGCGCCGAAGCGAGCACGTCCGCCCGCATCACCATCCCCGCCCCGCCCCCGGCCGGCGTGTCATCGACCGAACGATGCCTGTCGTTGGCGAAGTCGCGGATCTGCACCGTCTCGAGCGACCAACGCCCCTCCCCGCGCGCCCGGCCTGCCAGGCTCAGGCCGAGCGGCCCGGGAAACATCTCCGGATAGAGCGTCAGGACGGTCGCGGCCCAGCTCATTGCGCGGGCGGGTTCGGCACCGGGCGGAAGCGCAGCGCCTGAATGGTCGCGGGGTTGGTCGGGGCGAGCAACACCTGCCCCTGCAGGCGCCCGCGATCGCATTCCCAGTCGAAATAGCCATTCAGCGCGCCGTTGGGGACGATCGCGCTGTCGGTACGGCATTCACCGACCTGGGTCCTGATCTGGCCGAGCACGCTTGCCCAGGTTTCGACGGAGCGGTCGAGCAGGAAGTTCATTGCCAGTGACGGGCGGAGCGCCGCGACGCTGCCTGCGGCATAGGCTTGCCCGGCGGCGCGATAATTGGCGGCGAGCTGGCTGCTGACCGGCACCGGGCGCGTGTCGATCAGGCCGGCGCGGACCATGCTGCTGGCCGCCGCATTCACATGGGCGGACGGCGAGGTGTAGGTGCGGTTGGTGAAGGCGAAGACGCCCACCCCGCGCTCCGGCATGAACATCATGTAGGAGCCGTAGCCGGGATAGCCGCCGCTATGGGTGAGATAGGAGCCGATCTCGCAATCCTGCACCGCGCGCAGGCCCATGCCGTATGCGACCGCGGTCGGGCATGGCTGGCCATTTGCGCCCTGGCGCCCGCCGAGACCGGCATAGTTCAGCCCCTGCGCCATCTCGCGCACGGTCGAGCGCCGAACCGGACCGGTCTCCGGCCCGTCGCGCGCCGGCCAGGCGGAGAGCAGGAAGGCCATCCATCTGGCATAGTCGTTGGCGCTGGTCTCGACCCCACCCATCGCGCCGAACTCACCGTCGCGCATCGTCGGCTCGACCGTCCAGGCATCATTTTCCCAGCGATAGCCGATGGCGCGGCGCTCCTGCGGCGAGGCCATGACGTCATAGCCGGTGGAATTCATGCCGATGGGCCGCATGATCTCCTCGGTGATATAACGCTGATAAGGGCGGCCCGAGACGTTGGTGACGATACGGCCGAGCAGGGCGTAGCCGTAGTTCGAATATTCCATCGACAGCTGCGGGGTGCGGGTCATCGGCGGCTGGTTGGCGATGATCGCGGTGAATTCGGCCGGGGTCAGCACCTGCTGGCGGTCGCCCCAAGGGTCATCGGTGACCAGGCCGCCACTGTGCGCCAGCAGGTCGCGGACGCGGATGCGCGGGGAATCGCTGGTCGGATAGCGCCAGCCCCGCATCTCCGGGATATGGACTTCGGCCAGGTCGTCGAGGCGCAATCTGCCCTCGTCGCGCAGCTTCAGGATGGCGAGCGCGGTGAAGGCCTTCGACATGGAGGCGATGCGGAACAGGCTGTCGGCGGTCACCGGCCGCCGCTGGTCGAGATCCTGCACGCCGTGGCCCCGGACGAAGACCAGTTCCCCGTCCTTCACGATCCCCCACACCAGACCCGGCGTCGGCTGCTCGCGCTGGAAGGTCTCGAAGACGCGGTCGAGATCGGGGGCTGCATCCGATACGCGCGCCCATGCTGGCTGGGCCGCAGGCGCAGGCTGAGCAGCGGCGGCGGCCGGCACTGCACCGAGGATCGTCAAGCCCAGCAGCAGAGCAAATTTGGTCTTCATTCGCGGCACCTCCCGTGTCGCTGCGGCTTGCCCGACCCGCGCGGCGCGTTCAAGGAATCGCATCCATGAGCGCAGTTGAAGCCCCGGATGATTTCGACCTGGATTGCCTGATTGTCGGCGGCGGTCCGGCGGGGCTGACGGCGGCGATCTATCTCAGCCGTTTCCACCTCAGGCTGAAGGTGATCGACGCGGGCAAGAGTCGCGCGGGCTGGATCCCCTGCACGCACAATCATGCCGGTTTCCCGGACGGGATCAGCGGCAAGGAATTGCTGCGGCTGATGCGCGAGCAGGCGCAGCGTTACGGCGCGTCGATCGAGACCGGCCGGGTCACGCGGCTGGACAAGGTGGACGGCGGCTTCGCGGCGGAATGGGGATCGGGGCGCGCCCGGGCGCGCACATTGCTGCTGGCGACCGGCGTCACCAATCGCCGCCCGCCGATGGACGAGGCGCTGCACGACGACGCCCTCGCTCGCGGCCTGATCCGCTATTGCCCGATCTGCGACGGCTTCGAGGTGACCGACAAAAGGGTCGGCGTGATCGGCAGCGGGCGCAGCGGCGTGGCGGAGGCGGTGTTCCTGCGCGGCTATAGCGAGGATGTGACCCTGATCGCGCCGGATATGGCGCACGCTCTGGAGGCGGAGGATCGCGACAGGCTGGCCGAATATCGCATCGCGGCGGTGGACGGGCCGTGCGAGCAGGTGACGATCGAAGAGAATTGCATCGTCATCGCCACGCCGCACGGGCGGCATGTCTTCGACAGCGTCTATCCGGCGCTCGGCTCCGACACGCACACCGAGCTGGCCGAGCAATTGGGCGCGAACATCATGCCGGAGCATAACTGCATCCTGGTCGACAGCCGCCAGCGCACCTCGGTTCCCGGACTCTACGCGGCGGGCGATGTCGTGCTGGGCCTGGACCAGATCAGCCACGCCATGGGCGAAGGCGGGGTCGCCGCGACCGCGATCCGCAACGATCTGGCGGCGATCCGGCCAATCCTGCGCGAAAATCTGCGCGGCAATTCGATTCGCTGATCCGCCAAAGGTGCTGAAGGTTCACACCCCAAGAGGAAAAATCCGCCCGATGAATTGAGCGGCTTCGATCGATCGGGTCGATCAGAGATCGGGACGGTTGAAAGAGCCGAACGCAAGATAGTGCGCCGAACTCGAGTAGGAAAATGGCTCAGGCCAGGAAAATTGGATCCACGACCACTTTGCCGCCGGCCAGCTCGGCGATGCCGGGCTTGAACGGCACCAGGCCGCGCTTGCCGTCCGGGCGTTCGATTTCCAGCAGGTCGCCCGCGCCGAAATTCTCGACCGCGAAGACCGTGCCGATAGGCTCCCCTGCCGAATCGACGCAGGGGAGTCCGATCAGGTCGGCGTGATAATATTCGCCGTCCGCCAGCGCGGGCAGCGCCTCGCGCTCCACCGTGACCAGCGAACCGCGCAGCGCCTCGGCGGCATTGCGGTCGTCGATCCCGGCGAAGCGGGCGACCGGCTGCCCGCCGCCGCGCACCGACAGCAAGGAGAGCATGCGCTCCCCCACCAGCACCTGTTTATGGCGCTTCAGGCTGTCGATGCTCTCGGCGAAGAGCTTCAGGCGCACCTCGCCGCCGACGCCGTGCGCGCCGGCAATGGCGGCGAGCGCGACGCGGCGGTCGTCAGCCAAGGTCAGGCCTTGGCCTTCTCGTCTTCGCCTTCGGCGGCGTCCGTGGCGGACTCGCCGTCATTGGCGGCTTCGGCGGCCGGCTCGTCGGCACCCTCGGCCGGAGCCGTGGCCGATTCACCTTCGTTGCTGGCTTCAGCTTCAGCGGCAGGCGCTTCCTCGGCGGCAGGGGCCTCAGCGGCGGGCGCCTCCTCGACCGCGGGAGCCTCGGCTTCGACCGCAGGCGCTTCCTCGACGGCTTCCGGCTCAGGCGCGGGGGCGGCGGCGGCTTCGGCAGCAGCCTCGGCGGCGGCGGCTTCCTTGCCCGCACGCTCCTCGGCGCGCTCCTTGGCCTTCTCGCCGGCTTCGCCCTTCTTCGGGTTGTTCCTGGCGGCGCGCTCGCGGACGCCGGCGGCATCCAGGAAGCGGGCGACGCGGTCGCTCGGCTGGGCGCCGACGCTCAGCCAATGCTTGGCGCGGTCGGCGTCGATCTTCACCCGGTCCGGGCTGTCCTTCGGCTGCATCGGATCATAGCTGCCGATCCGCTCGATGAACTTGCCGTCACGCGCCGTGCGGCTGTCGATGACGACGATCTTGTAATAGGGACGCTTCTTCGCACCACCGCGAGAAAGACGAATTGCAACAGCCATTTAAAAGTCCTTTCTGAGACTAAATATGATTATCTGAATTCTGTTATTTGCGTTTCTTGGGCTTGATGAAGGGCGGCTGGCCGCCAAGGCCGGGAAGACCGCCGCCGGAACCGCCGGGGCCGGGCAGACCCTTGGCGAAATCCGCGGGCAAGGCGCCCATCGCGTCCTTCATGCCGCCACCGCCGAACATCGCGGCGAGCTTGCCGAGGCCGCCCATCTTGCGGATCTTCTTCATCGCGTTCGCCATTTCCTGATGCATTTTCAGGAGCTTGTTGACCTCCTGCACCGTGGTGCCGGAACCCTTGGCGACGCGGATCTTGCGCTTGGCGTTGAGCAATTCGGGCTTGGCCCGCTCCTTCACCGTCATCGAGCCGACGATCGCGTCCATGCGGTTGAGCAACTTGCCCGAGCCATCGACCTGATCGACCTGGCCCTTCAATTTGCCCATGCCGGGCATCATCCCGGCGAGCGCGCCAAGGCCGCCCATGCGCTGCATCTGCTGCAGCTGCATACGCAGGTCGTTGAGGTCGAACTTGCCCTTGGCCATCTTGGCCGCGAGCGCCTCGGCCTCCTCGGCCTGAATATTTTCCTGCGCCTTTTCGACCAGGCTGACGATGTCGCCCATGCCGAGAATGCGGCCGGCGACCCGTGACGGGCTGAACGGCTCGATCGCGTCGAGCCCTTCGCCGACGCCGGCAAACTTGATCGGCCGCCCGGTGACGGCGCGCATCGACAAAGCCGCACCGCCGCGCGCATCGCCGTCCATGCGGGTGAGCACGACGCCGGTCAGCGGCACTTCTTCCGAGAAGATGCGGGCGGTGTTGACCGCGTCCTGGCCGGTCATCGCGTCGGCGACGAGCAGGATTTCGTGCGGCGAGGCTTCGGCGGCGACCGCCTTCATCTCGTCCATCAGCGCCTGATCGACCGACAGGCGACCGGCCGTGTCGAGCATCAGCACGTCATAGCCCTGCAGGCGGGCGGCCTGCATGGCGCGGCGGGTGATATCGACCGGCTGCTGGCCGGGAACGATCGGCAGGGTCGCGACATCGGCCTGGCGGCCCAGCACGGCGAGCTGCTCCTGCGCCGCCGGCCGCTGCACGTCGAGCGAGGCCATCAGGACCTTCTTGCCCTCCTTGCCCTTCAGCCTTTTGGCGAGCTTGGCGGTACTGGTCGTCTTGCCCGAACCCTGCAGGCCGACCACCATGATGATTGCGGGCGGGGTGACGTCGAGCGCGAGGTCCGCTTCCTCGGCGCCCAGCATCTCCACCAGCGCGTCATTGACGATCTTGACGACCTGCTGGCCCGGCGTGACCGAGCGGAGCACCTGCTGGCCGACCGCGTGCTCCGTCGCCCTGTCGACGAACTCGCGGACCACCGGCAGCGCCACATCCGCCTCGAGCAGGGCGATCCGGACCTCGCGCATCGCGCCGCGCACGTCGTCCTCGCTCAGCGCACCGCGGCCGCGGAGGCGATCGAAGACTGTGCTCAGCCGTTCGCTCAGAGTGTCAAACATGCGCGTTCCGGTCCCAAACAAGCAAAAAACGCCGGCGGGCGAAAACTCGCCGGCCAGCGCGCATCCCTCGCGGGACGCTCATCTCAGGGGCGGGCATCTAGGCGGCCAGGCGCGACGGGTCAAGACGCGGAGGTGCTTGGCCGCGCGGGAGCAAGACGCTAGCCTCGCGCCATGCCGGGGCTCCGTCTCTTCGCTGTAGCGACCCTTCTGGCGATCTGCGGCCCGCTGCCGGCCGCCGCCGCGCAACCCGCCGCCCCTGCCCCGGAACCGTTCCGTTTCGAGCGGATCGATTCCCTTGCGCAGATGCAGGAGACGCTGCGCCGCATGGTCCGGGTCGGTTCGCCCCGCGCCGAACTGCGGCGGCTGTTCATCGACGAAGGCGGCGCGACCCTGGTGCCGCGACCGGGCCGGGCGACCACCGAAAAGTATCTCTACGACATCGATCTGTGCGGCTATTATGTCTGGCGCTGGAACATCAGCGCCGACTTCGGGCAGGGCGGCGAGCTTCGGCAAATCTATCTGAACGGCGAGCCGGTGCTGGCCGATGGCGCGAGCGAACAGGCCTTCGACGCCGAAGCCGCCCGCCGGGTGCGCGGCACGCGCGTGTTCCAGATGAGCCGGGCGCGGCCGGAAGCGGCGCGGGGCGAATCCAGCCTCGGCTTCATCCTGATCGACGGCGACGGCAATCTGGAGACATGGACCGATCAACTGCTGATCGGCGGCGGTCCGACCCGGCCTCATCCGGCCGATATGGGCCGACTCCGCGGCTATAGTGTCGCCTGGTGGCGCTCGATCTTCGACAGCGATGCGGCGGCGCGGATCATGCCATATTCCGGCGACTGCGCGGCGGCGGAACGCGCGATCGCCCGGCAATAGGCGCCTCCGCCCGGATTTACCCGTTCTTCACCTGCCCGCGCGTATCTCTCGCCCGAAGGGACGGAGAGCAGGTGTCCAAGCCGGGACTGATTCCCAATGGCCAGTCGAGCCGGCGTACGTCGGCGGTGCGGGACCTGATCGTCCTGCTGCTGGCGCTCGCCCTGCTCGCGCTGTTCCTCAGCTTCAACGCCGCCCGGTTCGAAGGCTTCGGCTCGTGGCTGACGCAGATGGGCGCGGACAACAGCGCGATCATCGTCGGCCTACTGCTCATCAATCTGGCCATCACCATCTACGGCTGGCGGCGCTACCGGGATACGGCGCGCGAGCTGATCGAGCGCACGGCGGCGGAGAGCCGCGCCTATGAGGCGGCGTCCACCGATCCCCTGACCGGCCTCTACAACCGCCGCGCCTTCGTGCAGGCGGTCGGCGAGACGCTCTCTTTCGCCCAGCGGCAGCGGCGCGCTGTCGCGATGCTGATCGTCGATGTCGACGGCTTCAAGCATGTCAACGAGGTGCACGGCCATGTGACCGGCGACAATCTGCTGCGCTGCGCGGCGGAGACGGTCGCGAGAGTCGCGCCACACGGCGCGGTGGTGGCGCGGCTGGGCGGTGACGAGTTCGCCATCGCCTTCACCTGTGAACCGGACGAAGTCTCCGAAGCGGGACGGATCGCCGACGGGCTGGTGGACCGGCTGGGTTCGCCATTCAATCTGGGCGGCGTCCACACCCATGTCAGCGCCTCGGTCGGCGTCGCCCGCTCCGGCGGCGATTGCCACACGGTCGGCGCGCTGATGCGCCGGGCGGACATCGCGATGAGCGCGGCGAAGAAAGCCGGGCGCGGCCGCTTCGTCTGGTTCGACGCCAGCATGGAGCGCGAGCTGGAAGCCCGCAACGCGATCGAGGAAGGGCTGCGCATCGGCATCCCGAAGGGCGAGATCGTCCCCTATTTCGAGCCGCAGGTCGATCTGGTCACGCAGAGCCTGCACGGCTTCGAGATGCTGGCGCGCTGGGATCATCCGGATCGCGGCATGGTCAGCCCAGAAGAGTTCATTCCGGTAGCCGAGGAATCCGGCCTGATCGGCGATCTGTCGCTGGCGGTGCTGCGCCGGGCGTTCGAGGAAGCGCGCGGCTGGGATGCGGGCCTGTCGCTGTCGGTGAACATCTCGCCCGTACAGCTCAAGGATCCGTGGCTCGCGCAGAAGATCACGAAATTGCTGGTCGAGACCGGCTTTCCGGCCGAGCGGCTTGAGATCGAGATCACCGAAAGCTCGCTGTTCGAGAATCTGGGCCTGGCGCAGGCGATCGTTTCGTCCCTGCGCAATCAGGGCATCCGCCTCGCGCTCGACGATTTCGGCACCGGCTATTCCTCGCTGGCCCATTTGCGCGCCTTGCCGTTCGAGCGGATCAAGATCGACCGCAGCTTCGTCGGCTCGATCAACGACAGCGCCGACAGCGCCGCCATCGTCACCGCCATCACGCGGCTGGCGGAAAGCCTGAAGCTGGCGATCACCGCCGAGGGAATCGAGGACGACCGCGTCGAGGGACGGCTGCGCGGGATCGGCCGCTATACCGGCCAGGGCTATCTGTTCGGCCGTCCGATGCCGGCGAGCGACGTGCGTTCGATGCTCGCGCCGCGCGGCCTGCTGCCCGGGCCGGGCGCGGCGGTGCCACTGCCCGTCCGCAACGAAGCCAGGCAACCCCTCACCCGCTCTGCCTGAGCTTGTCGAAGGCCTGCCCTTCCTCTCAAGAACCGCGCCAAGGAAAAGGCAGTCCTTCGGCAAGCTCAGGATCAGCGGGTTGCAAGAATGGTCTGACGGTGGACTTGGCACCGGCCGCCACCTAAATCCGCCGCCACGATGGGCAGGCGGTTTCACAAGATGCAGGGTCTGGGCAACGATTTCGTTGTCTTCGACGCGCGGGTCGATCCGCTCGAGCTGAGTCCGGACCAGGTCCGCCGCATCGCCGACCGGCGGCTGGGCGTCGGCTGCGATCAATTGATCGTGCTGGAGTCCTCCGAAGCCGCCGACGTGAAGATGCGCATCTTCAACGCCGATGGCGGCGAGGTCGGCGCGTGCGGCAATGCCTCGCGCTGCATCGCCATGCTGCTCGGCGGCAGCCCGAGGATCGAGACGTCGGGCGGCATGCTGGCGGGTGAGGCGACGGCAGGCGGCGCGACCGTCAATCTCGGCCCGCTGCGTTTCGGCAGCGAGGACATCCCGCTCGCCTATGCGATGGATACGGCCGCAATGCCGGTCGGCTGGGAGGAACTGGACGAGCCGTTCGCGGTCAATGTCGGCAATCCGCACCTGGTCTTCTTCGTGGCGGACACGGATGCGGTCGATCTCGCCCGGCTCGGTCCGCTGATCGAGCATGACCCGCTTTTTCCCGAGCGGATCAACGTCAATATCGCGACGATCGAGCATGGCGCGGTGCGGCTGCGGACATGGGAGCGCGGCGCGGGCCTGACCCCGGCCTGCGGAACCGGGGCCTGCGCGACGGCGGTCGCGGCGATTGCACGCAGATTGCTGCCCTCCCCGGTCGAAGTCCGGCAGGCGGGCGGTTCGGTGACGATCGACTGGGCGCCGGGCGGGAGCGTCCGCATGACCGGTCCGGCGGCGGAGGTTTTCACCGGCGAGATTGACCTTTGAGCGTCGAGGTGATCACCCTCGGCTGCCGCCTGAACGCGGCCGAGAGCGCCGCGATGCGGGCGCTGGCCGGGGATCAGGGCGATCTGGTCATCGTCAACAGCTGCGCCGTCACCAACGAAGCGGTGCGCCAGACCCGCCAGGCCATCCGCCGCGCCAAGCGCGCCCGGCCCGATGCGCGCGTGCTGGTGACCGGCTGCGCGGCACAGGTGGAGCCGGAGACGTTCGCGGCGATGCCCGAGGTGAGCCGGGTGGTCGGCAATGCGGAAAAGCTGAGCGCAGAGGCGTTCGGCTGGTCAACCGAAAAGGCGCGCATCTCCGACATCTTCGCCGTGCGCGAGACCGCGCCGCACCTCGCCGCCGCTTTTGCCGAGCGGGCGCGGGCGTTCGTGGAGGTGCAGAATGGCTGCGACCATCGCTGTACCTTCTGCATCATCCCTTATGGCCGGGGAAACAGCCGCTCGGTGCCGGCCGGGCTGGTCGTCGATCAGGTGAAGCGGCTGGTCGATCAGGGCTATCAGGAAGTGGTGCTGACCGGCGTGGACGTGACCAGCTACGGCCCCGATCTCCCCGGCGCGCCGACTCTCGGCAGTCTGGTCGAGCGCATCCTGAGGCACGTCCCCGCTTTGCCCCGCCTGCGCCTGTCATCGCTGGATTGCATCGAGATGGATGATCGCCTGTTCGATCTCGTCACCGGCGAGCCGCGCGTCATGCCGCATCTCCACCTCTCGCTGCAGGCGGGGGACGACATGGTGCTGAAGCGGATGAAGCGCCGCCACAGCCGCGCGGAGGCGGTTGCCCTGGTCGAGCGGCTGAAGGCGAAGCGTCCGGACATCGCGATCGGCGCGGATTTGATCGCAGGCTTTCCCACCGAGGCTGAGGACATGGCCGCCAACAGCCTGAAACTGATCGACGATTGCGACATCGTGATGGGCCATATCTTCCCCTATTCGCCGAAGCGCGGCACCCCCGCCGCCCGGATGCCGCAGGTTCCCGCCGATGCGATCAAGGCGCGCGCCAAGGCTCTGCGCGCCGCCAGCGTACGGCGACGCGCGAACTGGCTCGAAAGCCTCGTCGGCACCACCCAGAGGACGCTCATCGAACTTGACGGCCGCAACGGCCATGCCGAGAATTTCGCGCCGGTGAGGCTTGCGTCCGAGCGCCGTTCCGGCAACGGCATCGGCACGGTGACCGACCTGCGCATCACCGCCTTCGAACATGACACCCTGATCGGAATCCCTGCATGAGCGAGTCTTCCTGGCTCGACCGCCTCCGCTCCGGCTTTCGCCGCACGTCGGACCGGGTCGGCGACAATATTACCGGCATCTGGGGCAAGGCGGCGCTCGACGATGCGTCGCTCGACGCGCTGGAGGAAGGGCTGATCGCGTCTGATCTCGGCCCCACCACGGCCGCCAAGATCCGCGACCGGCTTGCCGGCGAAATGTTCGAGCGCGGCGTGACCGAGGAACAGGTCCGTCGCGTGATCGCGCAGGAACTGGCCGCGATCCTGGCGCCGGTGGCCGAACCACTGGAAATCGACGCCTTTCCCCGCCCGCAGGTGATCCTGGTCGTCGGCGTCAACGGCTCCGGCAAGACGACCACCATCGCCAAGCTGGCAAAGCGCTTCCTGGAAGAGGATTATTCCGTGCTGCTCGCCGCCGGCGACACCTTCCGCGCCGCCGCGATCGAGCAATTGAAGATCTGGGCCGAGCGGATCGGCGTGCCGATCATAACCGGCCCCGAAGGCGGCGACAGCAGCGCGATCGTGTTCGACGGGGTGAAGAAGGCCACGCAGGAAGGGATCGACGTGCTGATCGTCGATACGGCCGGGCGGCTGCACAACAAGAAGCATCTGATGGACGAGCTGGCCAAGATCCGGAAAGTGCTCGGCCGGCTGAACCCCGCCGCGCCGCACGATGTTGTGCTGGTCTTGGACGCGACGACGGGGCAGAACGCGCTCGCACAGATCGACGTGTTCAAAGAGGTGGCTGGGGTGACGGGTTTGGTGATGACGAAACTGGACGGCACCGCGCGCGGTGGCGTCATGGTGGCAGCGGCGGACCGCTACGGCCTGCCCATCCACGCGATCGGCGTCGGAGAAGGGATGGACGATCTGCGCCCGTTCGATGCTGCGGAAGTCGCCGCCGCAATTGCCGGGACGAGCGGAGGCGCGGCATGAGCGAGCCCATGACCGAACCAGCCTCCAATCCGCCGAGCCCCACCCCCGCCAAGCCGGCCGGCCCGGGCGCCCTCGCCCGCCTCGCCATCGACCTCGGGCCGCTCGTGGTCTTCTTCGTCACCAATGCATTCGCCCCGGTGCCGGACGTGTTCAAGATCTTCTACGCTACCGGCGCCTTCATGATCGCGATGATCGCGGCGATGATCTTCAGCCAGGTCCGCTACAAGCATATCTCGCCCTTGCTGCTCTTCTCGGGCGCGATGGTGGTCATCCTCGGCGGGATCACGATCTGGCTGCACGACGAAACCTTCATCAAGATGAAGCCGACCATCTATTACCTGCTGGTCGCGGGTCTGCTGGGCTTCGGCCTCGCCACCGGCCGCAATCTGCTGAAACTGGTGCTGGAAACCGTCTATCCCGGCCTGTCCGAACGCGGCTGGATGCTGCTCACGCGCAACTGGGTCCTCTATTTCATCGTCATGGCCGTTATCAACGAAGCGGTCTGGCGCACGCAGAGCACCGATTTCTGGGTGCTGTTCAAACTGTGGTTCTTCCTGCCGGCCACCTTCGTCTTCGCCATCGCCAACGTGCCGATGCTGATGAAGCATGGGCTGCAGATGGAAGAGGCGGAGAAGGACCCGCCCGCACCGCCGACGCAATGAGCGAACCGGTCCTTTCCATAAGCGGCCTCAGCAAGACCTATGCGTCCGGCACGGTCGCGCTGAAGCCGACCGATCTGGAGATCGCGCGCGGCGAGATTTTCGCTCTGCTCGGCCCCAACGGCGCGGGGAAGACGACGCTCATCTCCATGCTCTGCGGCCTCGTCACGCCCAGCGGCGGCAGCGCCTCGGCGATGGGCCACGACATCATCCGCGATTACCGCGCCGCCCGCCGCGAGATCGGCCTCGTCCCGCAGGAGATGAGCATCGACATTTTCGAGCGGGTGATCGACACGGTGAACTTCAGCCGCACTTTGTTCGGCAAACCCAAGGACCCGGCGCGGATCGAACAATTGCTCCGCGACCTGTCGCTCTGGGACAAGCGCAACGAGAAATTGAAAGAGCTTTCCGGCGGCATGAAGCGCCGCGTGATGATCGCCAAGGCGCTGAGCCACGATCCGGAAATCCTGTTCCTCGACGAGCCGACGGCGGGCGTCGATGTCGAGCTGCGCCGCGACATGTGGGACATGGTCCGCCGCCTTCGTGAGAGCGGCGTCACCATCATCCTGACCACCCATTATATCGAGGAAGCCGAGGAAATGGCCGACCGGGTCGGCGTGATCACCGGCGGCGACCTGATCCTGGTCGAGGAAAAGAAGGCGCTGATGCGCAAGCTCGGCAAGAAGGAGCTGACCCTGGTGCTGGCCGAGCCGCTGAGCGCAGTGCCGCCGGAGCTGGCCGAGTGGAAAGTCACGCTCGAGGATGACGGCCACGAACTGCATTACGTCTTCGACGCCACCGCGGAGCGGACCGGCGTGCCGTCGCTGATGCGCAAGATCAGCGACCTCGGCATCGCCTTCAAGGATCTGTCGACCAAGCAAAGCTCGCTGGAGGACATCTTCGTCCAGCTGGTCCACGAGCGGAGGGCGGCATGAACTGGCGCGGTATCGGCTCGATCTACCGGTTCGAGATGCACCGCTTCGCGCGGACTTTGTGGACCGGGCTGGTCGTGCCGGTGATCACCACCTCGCTCTATTTCATCGTCTTCGGTTCGGCGATCGGGCGGAATTTCAGCGGCGATATCCAGGGCGCGGCCAGCTACGGCGCCTTCATCGTGCCCGGTTTGATGATGCTTTCCCTGCTGATGGAGAGCATCTTCAACGCCAGCTTCGGCATCCACATGCCGCGCTTCACCGGCACCATCTACGAGATCCTCTCCGCGCCGCTCTCACCGACGGAGACGGTGATCGGCTATGTCGGCGCCGCCGCGACCAAGGCGATGACCGTGGCGCTCGTGATCCTCGCCACCGCGCACATTTTCGTGGAGGTACAGATCGCGCACCCCTTGCTGATGCTGCTCTTCCTCGCGCTGATCGCCATCACCTTCTGCCTGTTCGGCTTCATCATCGGCGTCTGGGCCAAGGGCTTCGAACAGCTGCAGATCATCCCGATGCTGGTGGTGACTCCCCTCACCTTCCTCGGCGGCGCTTTCTACTCCGTGGCGGCGCTGGACGAGCCGTGGCGGACGATCACCTTCTTCAATCCCTTCGTCTACCTGATCAACGGCTTCCGCTGGACCTTCTTCGGCACCTCCGACGTGTCGTTCGGCATCAGCCTTGCGATCACCGGCGGACTGCTGGTCGTGTGTATCGCGCTGGTCGGTCTGATCTTCCGGACGGGGTACCGGTTGAAGGCCTGACCCTTTTCTTTCCCTCTCCCCTTCAGGGGAGAGGGTTGTAAGACCGCTTACCCGTCCTGATCGGCCCGGCTCACGCCATTGCCGTCGAGATTCTGCGCGACGAAATCCCAGTTCACGATATTGCCAAGCACCTTTTCGGCGAAGTCCGGGCGGGCGTTGCGATAGTCGATGTAATAGGCATGCTCCCACACATCGAGGGTGAGCAAAGGCTTCATCTCGTCATAGGCCACGGGCGTGTCGGCGTCGTGCAGCGAGGTGACCTTCAATTTGTCGCCGTCAAGCACCAGCCAGGCCCAGCCGCTGGCGAAATGGCCGACCGCTTCCTTCTTCAGCTCGGCCAGCAGATTATCGGTCGAACCGAAATCGGCGTCGATCATCTCGGCCAGGCGGCCGGTCGGCTTCTGCCCTTCCGGCGGCGCGAGGCAGAGCCAGAAGAAGCTGTGGTTCCAGATCTGCGCGGACTGGTTGTAGAGGCCCTTGTCGCCCTTGCTGTTGGCATGGCGGATGAGGTCGCTCAGCGAGCGGCCGCCCAGGCCCTTCTGCTCGACCAGCTCATTGGTCTTCACGACATAGGCATTGTGATGCTTGTCATGATGATAGGTCAGCGTCTCGGCCGACATATATTCGCCGAGCGCGTCCTTGGCGTAGGGCAGATCGGGAAGCGTGTAGGCCATGATTTCCTCCTTCGAACGGGGCGTTGCAGGCGAACCGCCTAGGGCCTGCATCCCAGTCCCGCAATGGTCGGGATCGTCCGGACAAGAGTGCTGGCGAGGCGCGCGGCGCAGCGCGTAGCGGGGCTACGCGCAAGCAAACAACGTAGCCAGCACTCTTGTCCGGACGACCGCGAAGCGGCGGGCGGCTTTTGCCATCTGGCTGCGTTGCGCGTCGGTCACGATGCGTCAGCATCGCTCCCTCCTTGCGCCTTGCCAGACGGCAAAATCCGCTCCGTCACGACCGTTGCGGGACTGGGATGCAGGCCCTTCCCACCCCGCCCGAAAGCGGCAGGCCCTATTTTCGTTCCAGGCTCCTGAACTGCGCGGAGACTCGCGAGCGGTTCAGTTCCTGACCACCCGGAAGCGGGTCAGCTCGACCCGCGGCTCGTCCCAGGACGGCGCGAGCTGGCTGGCGCGGCGATAATCATTGTAGGCCGCGCGCAGATTGCCCGATTCCTCATAAGCGATCGCACGGCCGTAATGGGCGAGCGCGGGGCGGCGCGTCTGCCTTTCGATGGCCGAATCGAACTGCGCGATCGCGCCGGCAATCTGATCGTCGCGCAGCATCACGTTGCCGCGATTCAGATAGGCTTCCGGCTCGGCCGGATTCAGCCGCGTCGCATCGTTGAAATCGCGCATCGCGCCCGCCGTGTCGCCGCGGCGCAGACGCAAGATGCCACGATTGACGTGCGTCGAGGCCAGACGGACGTTGTCCGACCGTTCCTCGATGATCGCGTCGTCGCAGCGCTGCATCTCCGCGGACGATGCGGTGCCGGGTTCTTCGGCAGCGAGATAGCACATCCGGGCATTGCCGGAGCCAAGCACGACAACGCCTGCCGCAGCGGGAAGGGGGAGTGCGACAAGCGCGCCAGCGAGACAAAGACCACGTAGTGACATGATCGAATCTCCTCTTCAGTCAGGAGCCCACCGCCAGGGATAATAGCATGTCCCGCCAAAGTGCGGAATATGCGGCCTCCTCCGTTGGTCGAGGCGATACGTCGTTCGTCGGAATTGTCAGCGCTGGCGCATCGCGCCCGGATCGCCCATAGATGCTAGCCAACGTTATACAGCAATGGATGGACTGCTTGTTTACCGGTGACAGGCGGACCGATGGCTGAGACCCAGCCAATTCGGCTCGTCATTTTCGATTTCGACGGAACGCTGTCCGACAGCGGCGACTGGTTCCTGTCCGTCGTCGACCACCTTTCCGAGCGCTTCAAGTTCCGCTCCGTCGATCCCGGCGAGGTGGAGATGCTGCGTCACAAGAGTTCGCGCGAGGTGATCGAGCATCTGCGCATTCCGAAATGGAAGCTGCCACGCATCGCCCGCTACGTGCGCAAGCTCGTCAACGAGCATGTGATGCAGTTCGAGCTGTTCCCCGGCACGCCGGACCTGCTGCAGCAGCTCGCCGACACCGGGGTGAAGATCGCGCTCGTCACGTCCAATGCGAAGAGCAATGCGAAGATCATCCTGGGTCCGGAGAATGCCGCCCGAATCGACCTGTTCGTCTGCGGCTCGTCATTGTTCGGCAAGGCGGCCAAGTTCCGTCGAGTGCTGAAGAAAATGAAGATGTCGCCGGGCGAGGCGCTGGCGATCGGCGATGAGACGCGCGACGTGGACTCCGCCCGCGAGGTCGGGATGCGCTGCGGTTCGGTGCTGTGGGGCTATGCCGGCGAGGCTTTGCTTGTCGAGATGAAGCCCGACGCGCTGTTCCGTACGCCGGAAGACATTATCGACTATGTCGCCGCACACCGCGGCTGAGCATCAGGCGCCGCAGCGGCACCCCGACGATCAGCACCGCCAGCACCGCGCCGCAATCGGTCGCGAAATCGAGCCATGATCCCTCCCGGCCGATCATCGGCAGCATCTGCGCCAGTTCGATGAAGGCTCCGAAGGCGAAGAGGCCGGCGGCGATGTCGACGGGGTGAGCGCGAACATAGGCGCCCAGCGCGAGCGCGGTCAGCACGGCGAAGGCCAGCATATGCTGAAACTTGTCCGACGGCGCGCCGGGAACCTTCGGCGGCGTCGGCAGCAGCGCCATGACCAATGCCAGCAGCAGCGCGGCCCAGAAAGCGAGAAGAAACAGGCGGCGCATCATCGCGCGCACGCTATCAGGCGGTCTGCGTATCCGCCAGCGGCGCCGTTTCAATCCATTCCCGCCCGGCCGCGAGCTTGTCCACCGCCGCCCGCGCCATCGACGCGACCAGCCTGTTGGGGTCGCGCGTGCCGCGCTCCAGCAGGGCCTGGCGCTCATCCAGATCCGCCGTCGCCCCGGCACGGGCCAGCAGCGCCGCCCAGCGCACCCGGTCGCTCGGGTGGCGCGCGGCGAAATCGTCCAGCAGATCGATGCCGTTGCCGCCGCCATGATGGGCCGCGACCATCAGCAAGGGTTCCAGCGAGGTGCGGGTCATGATCCCGGCGATGCTGTTGGTCTTCAGGTCGAAACGATATTGATCGCGGAAGCTGGTCGTGTGGCTCGCCTCGACGATGTTGAGCGACACGGAAAGCGCGTCCGCCGGCAGCTGCAGATGAATGTCCTTGTGGGCGCGGTAGAGCATCACCTTGCCCTGCTCGAGCCGCGTCTTCTCGATGAATTTCAGGTCGACCTGCTCGCCGGGGAAGCCGGTGACCACGCCATAATCATATTCGTAATAGTCGCTCCAATAGCCGGGGCCGAGATAGCCCACCGTCAGGAACGAGAAATTGTGGTCGTGCGGAACGTGGTAGAAGAACGGGTCGGTCCCGCTCTGCCGCACGACCGTATCGGCTTCCGCCGGCCACAGGTTCGCGCGCATGAAATAGCGCGGCCCGACATGCAGCATCACGACCTGGGCGCTATACTGATTGCCCTCGACCTGGCCGTCGCAGCGCTGCTTCAATTCGTCGATCATCAGGTCGGCGAGAAAGTCACGATTGTTGCCGAGCTGCTTGAGCGCCGGACCCCAGCGCGCGAAATCATCCTCGTCGCGCGGATCGAAGCCCTCCGTCTCGAGCATGTCGATCAGGTCGGCCAGCTCGATCTTTTCCTGCGTGGGCGCGTCGATCAGGCGGGGCATGGGACGGCCTCCTGCGCCTGCTCGTCCTCGTCGAAGAACATGGACAGCGTCTGCGTCGCGGCGGCGCGCACTTCGGGATGCGGGTCGTTCGCCGCCATGCGCTTCAGGTCCGGCAACACCGCCTCCGCATCCAGCGCCAGCAATTCGCGCATGATGTGCCAGCGCGTGTAGAAATGCGGGCTGTTCATCGATTCCCGCAGCACGGGGACCGCATCCTCTCGCCCCATTTCGCGCAGCAAGGTCGCCATCATCTGCACCCGCGAACTGGCCTCGTCGGTGCTGGTCGCGCCGATGAAGGCGCGGCTGTCGCTGTCATATTCGGCCGTCAGCGGCGCCGCGCCCGCGCGCACCATCGCCTGCATATACAGCATGTCGCTCGTCGCATGATCGACGATGAAGCTCTGGTAGCTGCCGTCGATCACGATCTCCTCGCCATCGGCGATCTTCCGCCGTCCGGTCAGGCGCAACTCCCCGGCCGTCTCGGCAGAAAAATCGGGGCCGATCTTGTCGGTCTCCCAGAAGGATACGGTCGCCCCGCCCGCTTTCACGTAGCGGAACAGGTTCCACACGCCGGTAAAGCCGATCGAGGCCGGACCGCGCCGCTTCGATTTCTTCGCCGCCAGCATGTCGACGCCGGTGACGCCCATGCCGATCGACAGATGCTTGTGATGGAAGAGCAAAAGCCCGTTGTGAATCTCGCTGGTCAGCGGATGCATGGGCGGAATGAAGAACGGGTCGGCCTTCGCCCGGGCGATCAGCGCCTGCATGAGCGCATCGAGGTCGCCAGCGCGATCCAGGAAAGTCCGCGCGGCCGCGAGCACCTGCTGCGGCGACGGATCATCCATCGCCTCAAGGTCGCGATGCAATTCGCCCATCAGCGGCGAACCGCTCCAGGTTTCGACGAAGGTCTGGACACCGGCGTGCGAGCGCACCTGCCGGTCGCGGTCGCCGAGCCAAGAGGCCAATTGCTCGCTGGCAATCATCGGGCGACGCTACGCATAAATTGGAGAATGGAAAAGGGGAGAGGCGGCGAACCGCCCCTCCCCCAGAACGTCAGAAGGCGATGACAATGCCAACGATGATGCCGAGGCACAGCGGACCGCCGACCTCTTTCTGCTTCATCGAGCCTTGCATGCCGACGCTCGTGCCGAGCTCCGGAAGAGCCCGAACGTCGATCTTCTTCTTCATAATATTCCCCTCAACATTAGTCGGTCCGACAAGGGGAAAACACGCTCCGTTCCGGCTTGGCCAAACCGCCGTACACCCCCTCGCGCGACCGGGCGCCGGCAAGCCGGAAGCCCCTCGCAACGAAGGCGCGCGTGAACAGAACACACGTTCCCCAAAGCCGTTAGTCTCCGGCAAAAGGGAAATCTGTCGCTATGGTTAAAAAATAATTTACCATGATCCGGAACTTAGCGCCCGGACAGGCGTGCGGCCGATCGGTCAGGGTCCGAGGAAGCGGTCCAGTTCGGCCTCATTGGCATAATCGTCGCGCAATTCGCGCAGGCGTCTGACCTCGCCCGTCAACCGCATGTGCGACACGCTGTACACCATCAAGGCGCAGGCGAGAAAGCCGAGCGAGATGAGGCCGCGCGGCGTCGTCAGCACGGCGGCCAGGAAGGCAGCCAGCTCCCCCTCCCCCTGCTCGCCGCGCAGGGTGAAGCCCAGCAACATGGTCAGCAGGGTCCCCGGCAGGATCAGGGCCAGCCCGAGCGCCGAGCGGTTCAGTTCCGCTTGCTTGGCCTCCACGCTGCTGGCGAGGAAGGACAGGCGGTCGCGCGTGTCGATCAGCAGCGCGATATTGCCGAGATGATGGCGTTTCCAGGCCGACCAGCCGAGGATCACGAGGATCAGGCTGCCGACCAGCAGGGTCGAAGGGCCGAGCCGCCAGACGATCGCCATGACGATCGTGACGGCCAGCACGGCGACCGCACCCAGCTCGATCCACATCGTCGTGCGGGCCCAGCGCGGCGTACGCTGCGCCGCTCGCTCGAAATCGCGCCGGTCGCCATCGGCGGCCGATGCGTTCCACAGCGCCGCGAGATCGCGATATTCGTCCCCCGTCACCGGGCGTCCATCATCGCCTTCAGCGTCGCCTTGGCCCGTTGGCAGCGCAGCATGACGGCATTGGCGCTGATCCCCAGCACCTCGCTCATCTCGCTGTAGCTGAACCCTTCAAAGCAAAGCACGATCGCCTCCCGCTGCGGAATGGGCAGCTTCTGGATCGACCGTATCAGATGCTTCTTAAGATCGTTTTGCACCGCAATCTCGTCCGGTGAGAGCGCGGCAGACACATAATGGTCGGTCAGCAGCTCCTGCTTCGGCTCGCGCGAGCGGCGGGTGACGTGGGAAATGGACCGCTTCTGCGCGATCGCGGCGACGAAGGTCTTGAGCGACGAATCCCCGCGATAGGCATCGAGCGCCATCCAGACCGCCAGCAGGATGTCCTGCACCAGATCGCGGCGCAGCGCCGGATCCGCCTCATAGGACAAGGCGATCCGGGTGATCAGGCCGGAATGAACATTGCTGACTTCGGAGAACAGGGCGTCCTTGCGCCGGCCGGCCGTTCCCGCCGCGCCGGCCTGCCGCTCCTCGAACGCGAAACGCAGGGGCGTTTCGTCGGTCAATCCGCGAGCATCGGCTTGCATGATAGGCCGCCTGTCATGGCTTCGGGTTATAAACCGTTCGGACTCATCGGGAAATGCGCGCGGCAATTATCGTAGCCGTTTTGGCCCGACTGTGACTCGAAAGACTCAATTTCCGCACTTTTCCGGGCATCGTTCCGCTTCCGATTCCGGTCTGTTCATCCTCCGAGGGCTTGGCTAGGCTCCACGCTCGGGCGGCAAGCGGGGCGAGACGATGACGGAAACGGCGACCGAGCGGCGGACAGGCACCGTGCGGCGGGTGCTGCGCCAGATCGGCCCGGTGCGCCTGCTCGTCGCTTTGCTGCTGCTCGCTTCGTCGCTTTATGTCGCCCGCTACAGCTGGTCCGTGCCTCTGCTCGGCGACGGCGAGCGCGCGCTCTACGATGTGCGTTTCGTCCGCTCGGCCGAGCATGTCGGGCAGGACAAGGACATCACCCTCGTCACCTACACCGACGATACCTTGATCCAGCTGGAGAAGCGCTCCCCGCTCGACCGCCGCATGCTGGCGCAGGCACTGCGCGTGATCGACAGCATGAACCCGCGTGCGATCGGCATCGACATATTGTTCGATCAGCCGCAGGCGGAGGATGAGGAACTGATCGCCACCCTGCGGGCGATGCGAACGCCGACCTATCTCGGGTACGTCACCACAGAGTCAAACGAGAATCAGATCCAGCACAATCAGCAGGAATTCCTGAACGCGTTCATGGCACGCGCAGGCACCGACAAGGTGAAGCCCGCCAGCGTTCGCATGGACGCCGATGTGCAGGACGGGGTCGTGCGTCGCTGGAGCCAGGCGCCGCCTGGCCTGCCGCCCGTCTTATCACGGGCAATGGCGCCCGATCGCACCGGCATGGAGGAGTATGTCGGGCCGGTCGAGTATCGCCTGCCCGCCAACGACGGCGAGCCTGTCTTCTCCGAAATCCCGATCGACACGTTCCGCGACCTGGCTGAGCTGCCGCCGGAAGTCCTCGGCGAGGCGACCGCGATGCTGCGTAGCCAGTTCGAGGGCCGCTACATATTGATCGGCGGCAACATTCTGGACGTCGACCAGAAAGAAACGCCGATGACGCGGCAATTCGGCCAGACGATGATCGGACTGGAGGTTCACGCCCATATCCTGCGGCAATTGCTGGACAATCATGCCCCCGGTGGCTTGTCGCCCTTCATGCTGTGGGTCGCCGCTGCTTTGGTCGTGCTGGCCGGCGCGGCGACGGGCATGCTGGAACTTCGCGGCCTGTTTCTTGTGCTCGCCCTGCTTGTCCAACTCGCTTTGATCGCCTTCCTGCCATTCCTGCTGGAGAGTCAGGACGTGGGCACGCTCAATCTCCCGGCTGCGGGCTGGGGGGCGGGCTGGCTGCTCGCCTTCATCGGCATCGGCATCGCCGCGCGTGCTGTCGGCGCCGAACAGCGCAAATTCGCCCATTCGGCGCTCGGCAAATATCTGCCCGTCGATGTCGCCAACGAGATCATGCGCGACCCCGACCGGCTGACCCTGACCGGAGAGAAAACCGAAATCTACGCGCTCTTCACCGATCTGGAAGGCTTCACCAAGCTGAGCCACGCGATCACGCCGGAGCGGCTTTCCGGCCTGCTCAACACCTATCTCGACACGATGAGCGACATCGTCCTCGATCATGGCGGCACGATCGACAAGTTTGTCGGCGATGCCGTGGTTGCCTTCTGGGGCGCGCCGATCGCGCGGGACGACGATGGCGAGCGCGCGGCCAGGGCAGCGGTTGCGCTGTACGAGGCCGGCGAGGCCTTCCGCCGCGCGGCGGGCGACGATGTCCCGCCCATCGGCCGCACCCGCGTCGGCCTGCACAAGGGTGAGGCGGTCGTGGGCAATTTCGGCGGCGAGAAGCGCATTCAATATACCGCGCTCGGCGACGGCATGAACACCGCCGCGCGGCTGGAATCGGCGAACAAGGCGCTCGCCACCACGGCCCTGGTCAGCCGCGAGGCCCGCGACGCCAGCGGACTCGACATCTTCCGCCCGATGGGCCGGATCGTGCTCAGCGGCCGGGCCACGCCGATCGAGGTGTGGGAGCCGGCTCCGGCGATGGACGCGGCGCTCCGCGCGCAGCTGGCGGACCTGTGGGCGCGCTACGATGGCGGCGACAAGGCGGCTTTGGCCGAGATCCAGGCCGTCGCCGCGGCGCACAAGGACGATGCCGCGCTCGCCAATTTCGTCTTCCGCATCCGGGAAGCCGGGCCGGGCGGGCAATATGTGCTGGGTTCCAAGTAGAAAGCACGACGAAAATGCAGGCCGGTCGACCAAGCCGCCCGCTGCTGCGGCAAAGACGGCGCGTTCGTTCTCCCCTGTTCAGCTTTTCCGCGCTATGGAAGGCGCGACGCCGGGGTCCGAAGTGCGGATCCGGCAGGTTTAGTGAGGGGAGGTCGCGATGACCGCTTTGTCCAAATCCAAACGTTTCGCCCAGTTCGCGGTGCTGGCCCTGATGGCCGGTGAAGTCTCGTACGTGGCCGCCGAAGTCCTGGTTCTGCGCTCCGTCGGCCCGTCCGCGCGCCGCTACCCGGCCGGGCAGCGCCTGCCGGACAGCGCGACCTTCACGCTTCGCCCCGGCGACCGGATTTCCATCCTGTCTCCCGCCGGTACGCGCACGCTCATGGGGCCCGGCACCTGCAACGCCAGCGGCGCCGGCTGCACCGGCCGCCTCGCTTCGGGGCAGGTCCGGGTCGGCACCGGTGCGACGCGCGGCGATCCGCCCGCGCCCGTGCCTCACCCCGCCGATCCCTGGCAGGTCAACGTCACCCAGAGCGGCCGGGCCTGCGTCGCGACTGGCGGCAGCCCGGTTTTGTGGCGCCCGAGCGCCGAGCGCGCCGTTGAGCTGACCATCACCCCGCAGACCGGGGCGGCGCAGACGATCACCTGGGCGCAGGGGCAGACCACTCTCGCCTGGCCCGCGTCCGTGCCGATCGTCGATGGCGCCAGCTATCAGCTGAACTGGACCGGCGGCGCCAGCCCGACCCGGCTGACCGCCAAGTCCGTGCAACCGGTTGCGGCCGGAAACACGGCGGCGCTTGCCACGGCCTTGCTCGACAATCAGTGCCGTGGGCAGCTCGATGCGCTGATCGCCGCCAATGACCTGGACCGGCCGGCGGCGGCGGGCACGACCGGTTTGCAATAGCGCTTGCGGCGGCCGCCGTGCCGCCGCACATGCGACAGGTTGAAAGGCCGGCCCCCGCCGGACCGACGGGAGCAAATGCGTGGAATCGTTCAGTTTCGACACCCTGATCGAACACGCTGACTATGTGCGCTACGGCTTCCTGAGCCTGTTGCTGCTGGTCGTGCGCGGCCGCTTCGTGCGGCTGGTGATCGCCCTGCTCGCCGGCTTCGAACTGGCCAATGCGATCGTTGCGGGGGAGGATCGCACCGCGATCATCTGGACCGCGAGCATCCTGGGCCTCGCCATCCTGATGCTGGTGATCAGTGTGATCGCGGGCGGGATGGCGCGGCTCAATGCCGAAGAGCAGGCGATGAGCAATCAAATGCTGAAGGGCGTTGGCCGCGCCCGCGCGCGCCATTTCATCGATCAGGGCTATTGGCTGAACGGCAGCCCCGGCGAAGTGCTGCTGCGCGAAGGCGAGCCGGTGAAGCAATTCTGCTATCTCGGTTCGGGCGAGGCGCGGGTGATGATGGCCGGGCGCGCGATCGGTTTCTGCCGCGATGGCGACATCATTGGCGGCCTCGGTTTCTTCAGCGGCGAGACTTCCGCCGCCACTGTCGTCCTGTCCTCGCAGGCGCGTTTCTGGGTCGCGCCGCATGAGCGGCTGGAGCCTTATCTGAGCGCAAATCCGGAGCTGAGGCGCAAGATCGAACGCAGCATGGGCGAACCGCCGCCCGAGCAGGCTTACGAATCCGGCCCGGAGGCCGCCGAAGCGAGCGGCACTCTGTCCACGCCCCGGTCCGAAATGCTGATCCGCAAAGGTGCGCCGCAATGAATGCCTTCTTTCTCCTCGCCCTTTCGATCCAGGCCGCGACCGTCCAGCCGCAACCGCAGCCGGGTGACGAAAGGGAAATGGTCGTCACCGGCGCACGGATCAGCGATCTGCGCGCCAATCTCGAGGCGTGCCTGCGCCGCAATTGCCCGCCCAATGAGGATATCGACGCAAGCCTCGCGCTGGCGGAAGGCGAATTCCTGAACGGGGATTACGACCGCGCCGAGGAATGGATCAACCGCTCCGTCGGCCGCAACCGCCAGCACCGCCGTGCCTATCCCGAGCCGGTGTCCGATCTTTACCGGTCGCAGGCTCTGGTCCAGTCGCACCGCGGCCGCGACAACGATGCCCGGCGCTCCACCTACGAAATCTTGCGGAGCCTGCGTGCCGGTATCCCGGTCGAGGATCATCGTCATTTCACCGCGCGGTTCGAGATCGTCGCGATGGAAATGCGCAATCGCGATGCCGACGGCGCGCGGCGCGAATTGAACGAATTGATCCGCGAAGCCGAGCGGGCCGGCCGCACCGACGTCGTCCGTCGCGCCCGGATGCGCGAGCTTCATCTGGCCTATCTTATTCAGCCGCGCGGTGCCGCCGGCCGGCAGCTGGAGCAGCTGGCCCGCTCGAACGATCCCGCCCAGCTCTATGAATCCGTCGCTGCCCGGCTCTTCCTGTCCCGCGAGTATCGCGAACGCGGCGATATCGCGCGCGCGGACGAGATGCTCGCCAGCATCCCGCGCAGCGACAGCGACACGCGGACCCTGCTTTATGCGCCGCCGATCCAGCTCACCGCGGCGCTTGCCGATCATTCCTCCGGCGTGCTGCCCAGCCTCGATCGCGCCAATTTCCACGACACCTGGATCGACGTCGCCCACTGGATCAGGCCGGACGGGACGGTCGAAGGCGCCGAGATCGTCCGGCAGGGCGCAAGCGCGGGCTGGGCGAACCCTGTCCTCGCCTCGATCCGCGGCCGCCGCTACGCCGCCAGCAACGACCCCGCCCCCAGCTACCGGCTGGAACGCTACACCTTCACCGCGTCGATCGGCACGCGCACCGGCAGCCGCCTTGCCGCGCGCTCCGGCGTCGCCCGCGTGGAATATCTCGATCTCACCGCCCGCAACGAGCCGGGCCGCGAGGCGCCCGTGGTGATCACGCCGGGGCCGTAGCTAGAAGCTGCCGTTGACGGTCATGGCATAGCCCTGGCCGGTCAGCGTGAAGCCGGCCGCCGCCATGCGCTGCTGCAGCGCCGTATCGGTCGAACGGATCAGCCCGCTCGCCGTGTAGCGCCCGTCTCCGGACAGGCGCAGTTCCAGCGTCTCCATGCTCGACTGGCTGGCCAAAGCGAGCACCAACGCGCCCGCATCACAGCGCACATTGCCGCTCAACCCCTGCGGCAGCGCGACCCCGCCGAAATCCCCGGCCACGGTCGCGCGCACCGTACCCGCCGCTTCGACGCATTGTCCGTCCACGAAGCGCGCGGTGACGTCCTCCAGATTGACCTGCGTTACCGGCAACCGTCCCAGCAGCGCCGGCGTCAGCATCAGCGGCCCGGTCACATTGTCCACGCCGGACGTCCCGCCCGCGCGGAGGATTGCGCCGGAAAAGCCGTCACCCCCTGCCTCGCTGTCGCCCCGCGTCAGCGCGACCCGCACCCGCCCGGCCAGCAGCGGAAAGGCATGCAGGCCCGCATTGACATCGCCGATCCCGACCGCGCCGAATTGCGTTTCCCGCAGCGCCCCGCGCCAGATCGAACCCTGCGCCTCGCGTGCCGCCAGGCCATGGTCGGCCAGCCCGAACCACTCGATCCCGAACCGCAATGGCAGCAAGGCGAGCAGCGACAGGAATAAGGTGCCGAGGAACAGCAAGGTCCGGCCGAAGGGCAGCCTGATCCGCATCATTCCTCCCCCGCGCCGAGCATCGCTTGAACGGAAATGGTCTGATCCGCATTGGCCGTGGCGGTGAGCGAGCGGACGGTGACGCCGCGCGCCTCCAATTGCCCGATCCAGCCGAAGAAGGGCGCCGGCCGCACCTGCGCGCTGGTGATCGCCGCCGCGTCGTCGCGGTCGCCGGTCACGATCATGTTGGTAAAGCCCTGCTCCGTCGCCGAAGTCGTGACGAAGGGCGCGAGCGGCCGCGGTGCCTGCGCCTGCGATTCAGCGCCGCGATTGAACGTGGCCGCGTCGGCACGCGCCTGCCCCAATGCCGTCGATGCCGCCTGCAGCCGCGCCTCCGCCGTCGCCCGCGCATTCATCAGTGGCCGGATCGCCGCGAACCAGATCAGCACGAGCGCGATCAGCGTTGCCATCACGGCCAGCATCCGCCGCTCCCGCTCGCTCCTTGCGGCCCACCAGCTCATCACCGCGCCCTCATCGTGAGATCCGCCGCTGCCCGTCCGCCGACAGTCGTCGGCAGGCCACCCGACACCTGCACGCCGCGCGTCTCGATCCGCGCGCGCAGGCCGTCCAGCGTCGCCTGGCTGTCGGCAAGCAGCGAGGCGCGCAGCGTTCCGTCCGGCTGATAGACGATCCGCGTCAGCTCGACGTTCGGCGTGTCGCGCACCGCGTCGAACAAGGCACCCGCGACCCGGCCGAAGCCCCCAATTGTCGCGGGCGCGCTGCCGATCGCGGCGCGCAGTTCGTTCGCCTCGGCCTCGATCCGGTCCGCCGCCTGGCTGGTGCGGACGATCGCGGCAATCTCGATGGCCAGCGACACCAGCAGCAGGATCAGCCCGAGCAGAAACAGCCGCCGCAGGCTTGTCCGGTCCACGGCCCGCTCCCGCCGCTTCGCGAACAGCCCCTGCCGCAGATTCACCGCCGGCGCGGCCAATGCCGGCCCGAACCCGGATTCGCGCAGATCCTCGCCGATCTCGGCTACCTTCGCGCCGCCGGTCAGCAGCCCGGCCAGTTCGTCCTCGATCGAGAAGGCCTGCGCCACGCCGCGATAATCCGCCGCCGGGGCAAGCCCGGCAAAGCGCACCAGCCCCTCGCCCGGCGCCAGCAGCAGCAACGGCGCTGGGATCACCAGATCCGGCTCCAGCGCCATCGCGCGGGCCGCGTCCAGCCACGCCTCCATCCGCGCCGTGGGTACCAGCGCGATGGCGGTCAGCCCATTCTCCCTGCGGCCGGCCGCGACATGCATCTGCTCGATCGGCCCGGCAATCTCGCCGGCGAGACGCAGCCGTGCCGCCGCCGCGGCCTGCGCGGGCGTCGGATCGCCATCAAGGTCCAGCCAGTGCATCGCCACATCGCTGCCCGGCACCGCCAGCACGACGCGCACCCAGGGGCGTTGCTCCGGCAATTCGGTCAGGTCGTCGCCCTTGCCGATCACCGCCCCGCCGGACAGCAGCCGCCATTCGGCGGGCACGCCATCCGCCCCGGCAAAGGCGAGCAGAATCGCTCCGCCCGCGCCCGGCACCGCTTCGTTGCGGGAGATGGCGGCGGCTTCGGTCACCGTCTTCTAGTTCGTGATGTCGGCATTTTCGCCTTCGCCGCCCTCACGCTTGTCGGCGCCGAGCGAAGCGATGCGGAACGGCGCGCCGTTCGGCCCGGGCGTCACATAGACGTAGGGCGTATCCCACGGATCGTTCGGCAGCCGCCGGATGAAGCGCGGCGAGAGCACCGCCAACCCCTCCTGCGTGGTCGGGTAGCGCAGATTATTCTCCAGCCGCCATTGCTCGAGCGCGCTTTCGATCGTGCTCAGATCCGCCTGCACCCGCGTCCGCGCCGCTTTCTCCGTCGCCGGCATGACGTTTATGATCACGACGGTCGCCAGCAGCCCGATGATGACCAGAACCACCATCATCTCGACGAGCGTGAAGCCCTGCTCGCGCCGCCGCCGCGTCGCCCTTTTCCTGCGCAAATGCACAATCCTGTCCTTACTCATCTCGCACCCATATCCCCGGCCAGCGCATCCAGCTGCAGGATCGGCAGCAGGATCGACAGCACGATCACGGCCACCACCGCGCCCATCACGATGATGATTGCCGGCTCCAATAGAGCCAAAGCGGTCGCGGTGAAGCCGTCGAATTCGCGCTCCAGATAATCCGCCGCCCGCTCCAGCATCAGGTCCAGCTTGCCCGAAGCCTCGCCCGACGCGGCCAGATAGACCAGCAAGGGCGGAAACACCCCTGCCCGCTTCAACGCACCCGACAGGCTCCCGCCCGTCCGCACGCTTTCCGATATGTCCTCGCTGGCCTTGCGCAGCACCCGATTGTGCACCGTCTGCGTGGTCAGCCTCAGCCCTTCCAGCAACGGCAACCGGCTGGCCACCATCGTCGACAGCGTCCGCGCCATCCGCGCCGCATGCAGATCGCGCTGCAATTTCCCGACGATCGGCAGCCGCAGCAGGAAACGGTCGAACCCCATGCGCAGATTCTCTTCCCGCAGCGCCCGCGTCCACAGGAACAGGGCCAGCCCCAAGCCGAGCAGCAAGGCCCACCACCAGCTCGCGAGAAAACCAGACACGGCGATCACCGCGCGGGTGAGGAAGGGCAGTTCCTGGCCCACGTCCTGAAACTGCTCGACCACCTTCGGCACGACGAAGATCATCAGCGCGAACACCACGAAGGCCGCAACGATGCTCAGCACGATCGGATAGGCCAGCGCGGACATCACCTTGCCGCGCACCTGCGCCTGCCGTTCCAGCAGGGCCGCGAGCCGCTCCAGGATCGACGCCAAAGTCCCCGATCCCTCGCCCGCCGACACCATCGCGCGGTAGAGCGGCGGGAAGCTCGCTTTCTCCCGCGCCATCGCCTCGGACAAAGCCTGCCCCTCGACAACATGGCCGTGCACCCGCCCGAGCACGCGACGCACTTCCTCCCGCTCCGACTGGCGCGAGACGGTGCGCAGCGCCTCCTCCAGCGGCGAGACGGTGACCAGAGTCGCCAGCTGCCGGGTGAACAGGGTCAATTGCTTCTGGTTCAGCTTGTTGCGCGCGAACAGGCTGCGCGACAGCAAGGCCTCGCCCCCCGCGTCCGCCACAGCCCCTACCACCGCGGGTTCAACCTTCACCACATACAGCTTGCGTGCGGTCAGCGACGCCCGCGCCGCATCCGCGCTGTCGGCGCTCACCCGCCCGCGCTGCTCGCGACCGGCCGGGTCGATGCCGTGCCAGGCGAAATCAGGCATGATCGTCTCCTCCCCCCTTGTGGGGGAGGCCGGATGGGGGGCTCGGCCGCGTCTGCGGCCGAACGGGAATCTTCTGCGAGCCTGACCGGCTCGCGCCCCCACCCCAAACCCCTCCCCACAAGGGGGAATGGCTTTGCAGTATCACGCCAGGATGAACGAAGGCGCTAAGCATCGTCGCTCTCGGCATCCTGCCGCGCGACGCGAACCGCTTCCTCGGGCGTCGTCACGCCGTCCAGCACCAGCTGCCGCGCCGCCGCCGTGAGATTCGGGCCGCTGCGGAAGGCGTGCGCCGCAATCGCCCCTTCGTCGCCGCCGGCATTGATCAGGCGGCGGATATTCTCGTCCACCTTCACCGCCTCGAACAAACCGATCCGGCCCTTATAACCGGTCTGCCCGCACGAACCGCAGCCGGTCGCCTCGTAGACGCGCGTCCCGGCCTTCACCCCCAGCAATCCGGCCAGCGATCCGCTCGCCTCCACCGGCTTGCGGCATTCCGCGCACAGCCGCCGCACCAGCCGCTGGGCGATCACCATCCTAAGCGTCGAGGCGATCAGGAACGGCTCCACCCGCATGTCGCGCAGCCGCGTGATCGCACCGACCGCGTCATTGGTGTGGACGGTCGACAGCACGAGATGCCCGGTCAGCGCCGCCTGCACCGCAATCTCCGCCGTCTCGCGGTCGCGGATTTCGCCGACCATCACCACGTCCGGGTCCTGCCGCAGGATCGCGCGCAGCCCGGCGGCGAAGGTCAGTCCCACCTGCGGATTGATCTGCGTCTGGCCGACGCCATCCACCGCATATTCGACCGGGTCCTCGACCGTCAGCACATTCCGGCTGCCGTCGTTCAGCAATTTCAACCCGGCATAGAGCGAAGTCGTCTTGCCCGACCCGGTCGGCCCGGTGACCAGCACGATCCCGTTCGGCTCGGCCAAAGCCGCCGCGAACGCATCGTGCATCCCCGCATTCATGCCGAGCGAATCCAGGTCGATCCCCGCATTCTCCTTGTCGAGAATACGCAGCACAACGCGTTCCCCCGCCCGGCTCGGCAGCGTCGAGACGCGCACATCGATCAACTTGCCGCCCAGGGTCAGCCCGATCCGCCCGTCCTGCGGCAGCCGCCGCTCGGCAATGTCGAGGCGGGCCATCACCTTGATCCGGCTCACGACCACCGGCGCGACATGCGGCGGGAGGCGGAGCGTCTCGGTCAGCACCCCGTCCATCCGCATCCGCACGACCAGGCCGGTCTCATACGGCTCGATATGGATGTCGCTCACGCCCTGCCGCGCCGCATCGGCGATCAGCCCGTTGATCAGCCGGATGGCCGGCGCATCGTCGGACGTGTCGAGCAGATCCTCCGCCGCCAGATTCTCCGCCAGATGGCCCAGATCCTCGCCGATCCCGAGTTCGCCCGCGCGCGCGGCGGCGATTTCACCGCTCATAGCATATTGATCGCCCAGCAGCCGGTCGAACGCGTCCGCCGCGACCGGCTCCACCCCGAACGGCCGGGCCAGATGCCGGCGCAATTCGATGAGGGCGTGCGGATCGGCCCCCTCCCGCATCGCCACGCGAAGGCCATTCTCCCCCTCCCCGGCCAGCACGAAGCCGTGCCGCCGGGCAAAGGCGTAGGGGATGGCGACGGGGGCGGGCGAAGCGGCCTCGGCCACCTCGTCCCCGCCCTTGGCGATCCTCACCGGCGCGGCTCCCGCGGCCGGCTGTCGGTCGGCATCGGCACCTGGACCGGAGCAGGCGTCGCGCCCGAAGGCTCCGGCGCCTCGATCTCGCCGCCAATGCCGGGCAGCTGCGTCGGATCGACCAGCACGTCGTCGGGCCGCAATTCCACCGGCGTCGTCGGCGGCACCGTGCCCATATAATCGCGCACCAGTTCGTCGATCGTCGGCTCGCGCAGCGGGTTCTGCGCCAGTTGCTGGTCACGGATATAATCGTAGCGCCGCGCCGCCACTGCCCGCGCATCCGCCGCCGTGCGCAGGATGGTCGGGCGAATGAAGATCATCAGGTTCGTGCGATTGCGCTCCCGCCCGCGTGACCGGAACAGATTCCCGATCAAAGGCAGATCCCCCAGGATCGGAATCTTCTCGATCGTCCGCCGCTCGTTCGCATCCAGCAGCCCGCCGATCACCACGATCTGCCCGTCATCGACGACGATCGTATTCTCGGTCTCGCGCTTGTTCAGGATCAGGTCGGAGAAGCTCGCCGAGACCGGCCCGGCGATCGAACTGACCTCCACCCGCAGGTCCAGCTTGATCGCGCCGCCCGCATTGATCTGCGGCCGCGCCTGCAGCGTGATGCCGACATTCTGCCGCTGCACGGTGCGGAAGGCATTGTCGAAATTGGACGACAGGGCCTCGCCGGTGGTGATCGGAATTTCCTGACCGACCAGGAAGCGCGCTTCCTGATTGTCCAAAGTCATGGTCGACGGAATGGACAGCAAATTGGAGGTGTTGTCGGACCGCACCGCATTGATGATCGCGCCGAAAATGGCGTCGCCCACCCGCGCGCCGATCCCGCCCACGCCGCCGGTAATGCCGGCCAAGGCCGCGGCGCCCTGCTCGATCAGATCGTTGCTGACGCCGGTGGTGGTCGTGGTCGTTCCGTCCGGATTGCGGATCACGGTCGTGCCGGCGAGTTCGCTGGCCCCGGCTATGCCGGCGATCTGGCCGAGATTGGGGCTGAGGCCGGAATAGTTGGTGATGCCGAACGGGATGGTCGAACCGTTCAGCCCCGCCAGGAACAGCCGCACGCCGAGCTGCTGCGCGGCGCGGTCGGAAAGCTCGACGATGATCGCCTCGATCAGCACCTGCTCGCGGCGCACGTCCAGCTGCCGGATCACTTCCCCCAATGTCCGCTGCACGTCCTGATTGGCGGAAATCACGATGGCGTTGGCGCCTTCAAACCGCGTCACGACCGCGTCGCGATAGGCGGGCGGCAGGCTCTCCGGATCGCGCGGCGCGCTGGCCTGCGGCGTGGCGCTCGCCTGCTGGCCCAGCGGCTGCCGTTCGGTGGTGACCGTCGTATTGCCGGCAAGGCTTCCGCCCCGATTGGACGATTGCGGCGCCGCCACGCGGCTGTCCTGCAGCGGCTGCGAATAAGTCGGTTGCTGACCCAGCACGGTCTGCAGCACCGGCAGCAATTGCGCCGCGTCGGCATGCTCCAGGAACACGACCCGCACGTCCGATCCCCGCGCCGCGCGCGTGTCCAGTTCGGCGGCGATGTCGGCCAGCCGCGCGATCGTCGCCGCGTCGCCGCGCAATGCCACCGAATTGGCACTGTCGATCGGCACCACGGACACGCCCTCCGGCGCCAGCCCCTGCAGCGCCTGCGCCAGTTCGCGCGGCCCGATATTCTCGACGCCCACGACGCGCGTGGAACTGCGGTCCACCGCCACGTCGATCTCGTTCAGGAGGGTGCGGATGCGCCGCACATTGTCGGCGAAATCGGACACGATGATGCGGTTGCGGCTGGCCGTGATCGATCCGTTCTGGCTGACCAGAGGCCGCAGCGTCTCCACCGCCTGCGCCGGCTCGATGCTCCGCGTCCGCAGGATTTCGGTCACGAAGCTGCTCGCGGAGCGGCGCGCGCTGCTGCCGATCGGCGCGGAAGCCGCGGCGCCCGCGATCGGCTGCACCCGCAAGGCGCCGTTCGCCGTGGGGATGGCGACGAAGCCGTTGCTGCGCAGCGTCGACAGGAAGAGTTCAAAATATTCGGAGCGCGACAGCGGCCGGTCGGTCACCACCGACACCCGGCCCTGCACCGCGGGATCGATGATCATCGTGCGCCCGGTCACGCGCGCGGCATCCTGGATGAAGGCGCGGATGTCCGCCTCGCGCAGGTTCAGCACATATTGCGCCTGTGCGGGCGCCGCATAGGCGATCGGCGCGGCGGCGAGCGCGAGCGCCAGAATGAACTTCTTGGGGACGAACGTCTTCACTGTTTCACCTGAGGTTGGGCCGCCGGCGGCGCGGGCGGTGGCGGCGGCGCGACGACGGTCGGAACGGGTTGCGGCGCCGGCTGCGGCTGCACCTGGCCGGGCACGGCTCCGGGCGTTGCGGCTGGCGTCTGGTCGAGGAACAATTGCTCGGTTGCGCCGCCCCGGCTGATCGTGACGAAATCGAAGCCGATCGAGACCAGGGTCACACCGGGCATGATCTCCTCGCCGACCAATATGCTGCGCTGCTCGCCATTGCCGGCCGAGATGATCGCGCTGCCGCCGCCGGTCGCCTGATTGCCGCTGATGCCATGCAGGCGGATGTCGAGCGCTGTCACCGTCGCCGGCCCCTCCGCGCCCGGCGCCTGCCGGAAGAAAGGATCGAACGCGCCGAGCACCGGCGTGGACGCGGTGGCGTGCGCGCCGGTCAGCGCCCGATAATCCCCGATCGGCCCCAATGGCGTCAGCACGCCCCAGAACAGCCGCGCGCACTGGATCGCGATCAGCACGATCAGCAGCAATTCGGCGAGCGAATAGACGGAAACCGTCCGCAAACGGGCAAGCAACCGCTCGGCACGCGGGTTCAAGCTCACCGCCATGAAACCTTGCTTCCCCTACCCGGCCAATGCGCGGCCGCAATCCTCACCGACTCAACAGTTTCCGTGTCGATACGCAAGCTGCAAAGCGCGCGCAGCTACCAGCCCAGCCATGACTCGATTGTGACAGTCGGCAAAGCGTCGCCCGCCAGCCACGCTGCCCAGGCCGCCACCGCCAGCAACGCGCCCAGCGGCAGCCGAGTCGCCGCATTCACCGCCACGCCCCGCGACGCCATCGCCGCGATGGACAGCAGCCCGAGCAGGCTCGCCCCCAGCAGCACGAACGGCAGGCTGAACAGCCCCAGCCAGGCGCCGATCCCGGCCATCAGCTTCGGATCGCCGCCGCCCATCCCCTCGCGTCCCCGCGCGGCCCGGTAGGCCAGGGCGATCAGCCACAAGACCGAGCCGCCCGCCACCGCGCCGGCCACCCGGTCCGCAAGCGGCGGCCCCAGACCGAGCCATGCCACGATCAGCCCCGCCGGGATCAAGGGCAGGGTCAACGCATCCGGCAGCCAGTGATGCTCCACATCCAGCGCCGCGAGGATCAGCAGCCACCAGCCGAACAAGGCCGTCGCCAGCGCCATCGGCCAGGGAAAGGCGAGCGCGGCCACCAGCCCGATTGCCGCTGCGGCGATCTCGACCGTCACATGCCGCCCATCCACCCGCGCCCCGCACGTCCGGCACCTGCCCCGCAGAACCAGCCAGGACAGGATCGGCACCAGGTCCAGCGCCCGCAATGTCCGCCCGCACCCGTCGCACCGCGACCGGCCGCCGAGCACGCTCTCTCCCCGCGGCCAGCGCACGAGGATGGTCGCCAGGAACGACCCGATGATCGCGCCGAGGAGGAAACCGGCGATGGGGAGGAGGAGATGAAGCTGAAAGAACACCGCTCACCCTGAGCTTGTCGAAGGGCTGTCCTTGTCTTCCGCAAACCGGGAAAAGAAAAGACACGCCTTCGACAAGCTCAGGCTGAGCGGGTCATGTGGAGACCCGCAGGCGCCTCAGCGCGAAGCGATCACCGCTTCGTGGCGCGCCAATATCTCGCGCGCGAGATCGTCGGTCCGCACCTCACGGCCGCTCATCGTCTCGATCCAGCGGTGCCGGGGCGCATCCAGCGCTGCCCGCCAGGCCGCCACCGCCTCCGCGCGCCGCCCCTGCCGCTGATAGACGTAACCCAGGTTGATCAGCCGCGCCGGATCGGCGCTGTCCAGCGCGCTGCGCCGGAGCAGGGTCTCCGCCCGGTCGAGATCGCCGCGCTCGATCGCCGCCACCGCCAGCGCGCCGCGTGGCACGCCGCTTTCCACCGATTGTGCCTGCGCCGCGCCGCCCGCGAACAGGGTCGCCGCCGCCCCGATGAGCCAAAGTCCGCGCATCGCCCGTCTCCCGTGACAATCAAGAGACGGCAGAATGACATTCCGGTGACTCCACCGCAACAAAAGAGTCACATCATGCCATTACGCTAACTCGCTGAGGCGAGAATCCGCTGTGCCTGCACCAGATGCGGCCGGTCGATCATCCGCCCGTCCAGCGACAGCGCGCCCACCCCCGGATTGGCCTCGAACGCCGCGACCACATCGCGCGCGTGGGCCACTTCATCCTCGCTCGGCGTGAAGGCGTTGTTGATCGTCTCGACCTGCGCCGGGTGGATCGCCATCATCCCGGTAAAGCCGTCGCGACGCGCCCGCGCCGCATATTCGGCCAGCCCCGCCTCGTCGCGGAAATTGGGATAGACGGTCTCGATCGGCGCCACCCCCGCCGCCGCCGCGCCGAACAGGGTCAATGCGCGGGCGATCTCATAGGGCGCGGTATAGCTGCCGTCCGTTTCGCGGCTCGTCACCGCACCGATCGCGGCCGGCAAATCCTCCGCCCCCCAGGTCAGGGCCGCCAGCCGCTTCGCGCCGCCATAGGAACCCAGCCCGAAGATCGCGCCCGGCGTCTCGGTCGCGATCGGCATGATCTGCGCGGAGATGTTGCCGCGCTCGGTCAGCCGCCGCGCCAGCTCGTCGACATATTCGCCCCCTTCCGACTTGGGCAGGACGATGCCGTGCGGCCGCGCGCCGGCGATCGCGTCCAGGTCCAGCTCATTCTCCGGGCTGTCGAGCGGATTGACCCGCACCCAGATCTGGCTGCCGCCGACGCCGTGGATGAATTCCGCGATATGCCGCCGCGCCTCCGGCTTGGCGCTCGCCGCGACCGCATCCTCCAGATCCAGGATCAAGGCATCGGCGCCCGCCGCGAACGCCTTGCCCATCCGGTCCGGCCGGTCCCCGGGCACGAACAACATGCTGCGCAATTTCATGCCGGTTTCCTCCGCATGAGCGCCGCGCGCTCCATCTCGCAGACCAGTTCGCCCCGCTGATTGTGCATCAGATGCCTGAACGTCACGATCCCCGCATCGGGCCGCGACTTGCTTTCCTTCACCGCGATCACCTCGGTCGAGGCGCGCAAAGTATCGCCGACGAAGACGGGCTTGGGCATCCGAACCTTGTCATAGCCAAGGTTCGCCACGAGCGTGCCGAGCGTCGTGTCGCCAACGCTCAGCCCCACGAGCAATGAGAAGGTGAACGTCCCGTTCACCACGATCCGCCCGAACTCAGTTCCCGCCGCATATTCGGCGTCCAGATGCAGCGGCTGCGGATTGTGGGTCAAAGTGGAGATCAGCAGATTGTCCGTCTCGGTGACGGTGCGATGCGGCTGATGCTCCAGCCGGTCGCCGACGGACCATTCATCGAAAAAGCGGCCGGTCATCTTAAATCCTCCCCTGCTTTTGCAGGGGAGGGGGACCATCCGAAGGATGGTGGAGGGGCCGCGCGCAGCGCGGTTCTTCTCGTCCAGGCATTCCGAGCCTTCGGCTCGGCCCCTCCACCAGCTTCGCTGGTCCCCCTCCCCTCGAAAACGAGGGGAGGATTTGGAACACGCTCACGCTCCCTCCCCCTTCTCGATCCGCGCCAGCACCGCGCCTTCGCTCACCTGCCCGCCTTCCTCGGCCGACAGTTCCGCCACCACCCCGTCGAACGGCGCGACCAGGCTATGCTCCATCTTCATCGCCTCGAGCGTCAGCAATTTCTGCCCCTTGGTGACCGCCTCCCCCTGCGCCACCGCCACCGCGATGATCTTGCCCGGCATGGGCGAGACGAGTGCGCCATCGCCTGCTGCGCCGCCTAGACCCGCGGCACGATGCTCGGCGCTGGGCAGCGCAAAGAAATGATAGCGAGCGCCGTCCTGATCGGCGACCCAAACGCCGCGATCTTCGACGTCATAGAGCTCAGGCTCGTGAATGCCGGTTGCATCCAGATCGATTGTCGTGAGCTTCTCGTCGACTTCCAGATCGACCCTTCGCTTTGCGGACGCATTGAGTCGGAACCCGAAGAGCGGGTTCCAGGTCGTGCTCGGCCCTGCCACCCATTCTTTGTGACCACTCCCGGAAAGGAATGGCTGTTCGCTCAGGTCCTTCGCAGGATCGCTGAGCAGCAGCAGCGCGCCGGCGGCAAGAATGCTGTCGCTCACGGGTTTTGTGGTCGTCAACTCGTCGAGGTTGCGGGCGATGAAGCCCGTATCGACGTCACCTGAAGCAAATGTCTGGTCGCGCAGACAGCGAGTCAGAAATTCCGCATTGGTCCGCACCGGCCTGACGCGCGCACTGCCGCACGCATCCGCGAGTTGGCGCAGCGCGTCGGCCCTGTCCTCACCATGCACGATAAGTTTGGCGATCATGGGATCGTAGAATGGCGAAATCTCCGCGCCTTCACCGACGCCGGTATCGATCCGGGCCCCACCCAGCTCGAACGTCTCCAAACGACCGATACTCGGAAGGAACCCCGTGCTCGGATCCTCCGCATACAGCCGGGCCTCCATCGCCCAGCCGTTGATGCTCAGTTCATCCTGCCGCTTCGGCAATGCCTCGCCCGACGCGACGCGCAGCTGCCATTCGACCAGATCGACCCCGGTAATCTCCTCGGTCACCGGATGCTCGACCTGCAGGCGCGTGTTCATTTCCATGAACCAGATGCGGTCGGCCTTCAGTCCTTCGCTCGCGTCCGCGATGAACTCGATCGTCCCGGCGCCGACATAATCGACCGCCTGCGCCGCCTTCACCGCCGCCGCGCACACCGAAGCGCGGGTCGCCTCGTCCATGCCCGGCGCCGGCGCTTCCTCGATCACCTTCTGGTGCCGCCGCTGCAACGAGCAATCGCGCTCGAACAGGTGCACGACATTACTATGCTTGTCGCCGAAAACCTGCACTTCGATATGCCGCGGCCGTTCCACATATTTCTCGATCAGCACCCGATCATCGCCGAAGCTCGACGCGGCCTCGCGCTGGCAGGAGAGCAGCATCTCGGCGAATTCCTCCGCCGCGTTGACGCGCCGCATCCCCTTGCCGCCGCCGCCCGCGACCGCCTTGATCAGCACCGGATAGCCGATTCCGTCGGCTTCGCGTTTCAACCGCTCCGGATCCTGATCCTCGCCGAGATAACCCGGCGTCACCGGCACCCCGGCCGCGATCATCCTTTCCTTGGCCGCATCCTTCAGCCCCATCGCCGTGATCGAATCCGGGTTCGGCCCGACCCACACCAGCCCCGCATCCATCACCGCCTGCGCAAAGCCGGCATTCTCCGACAGAAAGCCATAACCCGGATGGATCGCCTCCGCCCCGGTCTGCTTCGCCGCCGCGATGATCTTCTCGCCCACCAGATAGCTTTCCCGCGCCGGCGACGGCCCGATATGCACCGCCTCGTCCGCCTCGCGAACATGCAGCGCCTTCGCGTCGGCATCGGAATAGACCGCGACCGTCCGTATCCCCATCCGCCGCGCCGTGCGGATGATCCGGCAAGCAATCTCGCCCCGGTTGGCGATGAGGAGGGACTTAATCACTGTGCCGGCGCTCCCGCTGCTGCCCCACCCTCGCAAAACCCCCGCACGAAGCCGGCCCGGTCGAAAATCACCCTCCCGGCGCGCAGGCCCGCCAGCGCCTCGTCGATCCAGAACCAGTTTTCGCGCGGATCGGCGAACATGATCAGGAAACTCGCCTCGCTGCCCGGCTCGAACGTCCCGATCCGCCGGTCCGGATAGAGCAGCTTCAGCCCGTTGCGCGTGGCGATGTTCAGCAATTGCGTGCCGTCGAACAAAGTGGTCGCGCGCAGCAAATTCAGTTCCTCGATCGCGCTCGCCCCCGGCCGGTCCGCGCCCGCGGTCAGGTTCACGTTCGCGTCGCGCAGCGCCCGCAAATTGTGCGCATGGACGCGCTGTGCCCGCGCCAGCCGCTCGCCGGTCACATGGTTGAACGCCACCGAAACCGTTGTCGATACGCTGACATTGTTGCGCGCCGCGACCGCAGCATCCTCGGCGGTGATCAGATACGGCGCGTCCTCGGCCTTTTGCGGAAACGTCCCCGGAATGTGGACGATCAGCGCGACGCCGCGCGTCCCCGCCGCCAGCCGGAAATCCGCCGCCGTCTCGATATGGACGATCGGCCGCAGTCCCCGCCGCACCGCATGCGCGGCCGCCGCGCGGAACAGCGCCGGGCTCAGCCCCTTGTGCGCCGCATCCTCATGGTCGAGCAGATACAGCTTCACCACGCTGGCGCCCTGCGTCTGCACCCGTTCCACCGCCGCCCGCGCCTCGGCTTCGGTCGAAACCTCGTGGAAGGCGCGGCCGGGCAGCGTACCCAGGTCGCGGCCCTGCATCCGAGCCATCCCCGCCAGCATCTCGTAAAGCGGCCGGGGATGGCCGCCCATGCCGGTGATCCCGCCCCCGGAATAGATCGCCTCGACCTGATCCGGCCCGAACGGCGCCCCCGGCGTGTCGCGGCGAATATTGTTGGGGTTCAGGACGTAGAAAATGCCCTGATCGAGCAAAGCGCGATGGATCGGATCGTTCGCCGCAGCCGGCTGGTCCGGCCCGTGATTGTGCGTGTCGACCAGAGGCGGGATCAGGAACATCCACTGCGCCGGAAACGGCACCGCCCCCTCGGACGCGCTGGCCGACAAAGTCGCGCCGTCGATATGCACATCCCGCCGCTCGAACCCCGCGCCGGTCCACACGTTCGCGCCCTGCAAGGTCAGCCTGCAGGATTGCGGGGGAGGCGCGGAAGCGCTCGGCGCGGGCTGGCCCTGCGCCGCGCCCGCCAGCAACACCGCCCCAAGCATCAATCCCGTACGCCGCATAATCATCGTCTCCTTCAGCCCCGCTCACCCGCCGGACCGCGCGGGCGGCCGGGGCAATTCTCATATTGCTGGGTCCAGGTGATGTTCAGCACCCGCCAGCGCCCATCCTGCCGGATGAGGTCGAAATGGTTGACCCCGCAATGGCTGAACCGCCCGTCCAGCTCGAACTCGTAGCGGCTCCAGATCATCGCGATATCGCCCTCGACATGGACGTGCGGCTCGATCAGCCGTTCCATCGGCCGCCCCGGGATGCGCGACAATCCGCCGGCAAACTCCGCCCAGCCCATGCTTCGTACGACGCGGCGCGGTCCAAGGTCGTTCGCCGTTGCCCGCCCCTCCGGCACCACTTCGGCGAGCAAAGCCGCGCCGTTCTTGGCCGCCAGAGCCGCGAACATCCGGTCCGCCACCGCCAGCACCGCACGCCGGTCCTCGGCCCCGGCATGGGCATGCTCTTCGGCTGCGGGCGCAGCCGGCGGCGGAGGCGGACGATGCCCGTGCGGCGGCGGGGGCGTCGGCACGGGCGGCTGCCCATGCCCCTGATGCTGCGCCGCCGCCGGAGCCGCGGCCAGCAATGCCGCCGCCGCAATCGCCAATATCCTCATCTCTGCTCCCCTTCCCCACACGGAAATTTCGCCCGGATCGGCACCATCAACGTCACCGTCGCCGGCTCCGCCCATATCGTATCGCCTGCGCGCAGATAGGCCGCAACCTCGCCGATCAGCGCCTTCTCCTCGTCGCTCAGCAGCCCGTCCCGCCCCTCCGGAAACACGCCGCAGAGGAACCCCGCGCCCCTGAGCGTCCGCTGCGCGCCGACCACCGCCGAGGCGAACTCCCCCGCCGCCGCCGTTTCGCCGTCGGTGGGCGCGATCGGCCAGAGGATGACGGGTCCCAGCACACTGCCCCCGATCCACCCGGTCCGCCAAGCATTGTAACGGATCAGCTTCTGCGCCGCCGCAGCGCGCTGGATCAGCCCCTCCTTACTCTCGACGGGCTGATCGACGGTGACGCCGGACAGGAAGCGCAAGGCAAAATAGCCGGCGATGATGAGGGCGAAGATCGCCAGCAGGACCCGGCGCATCATCGTGCCGCCACCACTTCGATTTCCAGCAGCCAGGCAGGGTCGTAAATGCCCGCGATGATGATGGTCAGCGCCGGAGTCAGCCCAGCCAGCACCTCCCGCCGGATCGCGCTATTCTCGTCGGCATAAGCGCGGTCCGAAAGAAAGGTCGTCACCTTCACGATGTCGCCAATCCCCATCCCGGCCGCGCGAAGCTGTGCCTCAACATTGCGCCAGACCAGCCGGCACTGCGCGCCGAACGTTCCCGGAACCGTCCCGTCGATCTCGACGGGAATCTGCCCGGAAACGAACAGCAACTCCCGCGCATCGACAAGCCGCACCGCCTGCGCATAGCCGCCGGACGTGGACGGCGCATCCGCCGCCTCGATCGGGTCACGCCGCATCAGCAATCCTCCGATCGGCGGAGGAGCGAGACAAACTCTGAAAATGACCCTGCGACAATCTGATAGGATTCTGCGTCTGGGAAGGACTCGCCGATAACCTCGTGATCCACCACCGCGACCTGACCGTAGCTTGCAGCGCGCAGGTCGATGGTCACCAAGTTTCCAAACACATCGGCACCGATCGCGAAAATTCCGTCGGGGATGCCAGCCGGATCATGTTCCATGTCGGCAAGTTCAATCCCGATGGAGCGCACTTCACCGGCCTCGTCACCGCCCATTGAGAAGAATCGTTCAACCTGAACAACACCGTATCCGCCCCGATAAAGCGAACTTAGCCAACGTGCCTCGACCGTGCCTGCGAGGAGACCCCCGTTCCGCCTGGCTAGGAAATTACGATAATCTGCCGGCAGGACGTATCCGGCTCTGGTCTCAAAGCCTTCGATTCCCGCAGCCTCATCGCTCTCCGGAAGCAACGCAACGAGGCTGTCAAAATCCATTGTCTGGCCCCTGCTGGAATGACAGGTCCGCGCATCGCCGCCTGCTACTGGGAAAACATCGATTGCCGCTGATCGCGCAGGTTCCTCTCCAAGCACCGCTTCCTCGCGTCCGTCACTTACGCTCGCTTGCGCAAGCACGACCGCTGCCAGGGGAAGAAGCCACATCCCAATCACATCCGGAACACCCCGAACTTCGCCCGCTCCGGAATCGGCGCGTTCAACGTCGCGGCAAACGCCAGCCCCAGCACATCGCGCGTCTGCGCGGGGTCGATCACCCCGTCGTCCCACAGCCGCGCCGTGGCGTGGTACGGATTGCCCTGCGCCTCATAATCGTCGCGGATCGGCTGCTTGAAGGCCTCCGCCTGCTCCGGCGTCCATGAGTCCGCGTCGCGATGCACCGTCGCCAGCACGCTCGCCGCCTGTTCCCCGCCCATCACCGAGATGCGCGAGTTCGGCCAGGTGAACAGGAAACGCGGCGAATAAGCCCGCCCGCACATACCGTAATTGCCCGCGCCGAACGACCCGCCGATCAGCACCGTGATCTTCGGCACGCTCGCCGTCGCCACCGCCGTCACCAGCTTCGCGCCATTCTTGGCGATCCCTTCCGCCTCGTACTTCCCGCCGACCATGAAGCCGGAAATGTTCTGCAGGAACAGCAAGGGCACGCGCCGCTGGCAAGCCAGTTCGATGAAATGCGCCCCCTTCAGCGCGCTCTCGGAAAACAGGATGCCATTGTTGGCGATGATCCCGACCGGCATCCCCCAGATGCGCGCGAAGCCGCACACCAAAGTCGTGCCGTAGAGCGGCTTGAACTCGTGCAGCTCGCTGCCGTCCACGATCCGCGCGATCACCTCGTGCACGTCATAGGGTGTGCGCACATCGTCCGGGATTACGCCGTAAAGCTCGTCCGGATCGAATTTCGGCGGCCGCGGCTCGGCCAGGTCGATGTCCACGTCCTTGACCGTGTTCAGCCGCGCCATGATGTCGCGCACGATGGTCAGCGCATGCTCGTCATTCTCGGCGAGATGATCGACCACGCCGGAAGTGCGCGCGTGCAGGTCGCCGCCGCCCAGATCCTCGGCGCTGATCACCTCGCCCGTCGCCGCCTTCACCAGCGGCGGCCCGGCCAGGAAGATCGTGCCCTGATTGCGCACGATCACGGTCTCGTCGCTCATCGCCGGCACATAGGCCCCGCCCGCCGTGCAGGAACCCATCACGCAGGCGATCTGCGCGATCCCCTCGGCGCTGAGGTTGGCCTGATTGTAGAAGATCCGCCCGAAATGCTCGCGGTCCGGAAACACCTCGGCCTGATGCGGCAAATTCGCCCCGCCCGAATCCACCAGATAAACGCACGGCAGCCGGTTCTGCAGCGCGATCTCCTGCGCGCGCAGATGCTTCTTCACCGTCATCGGATAATAAGTGCCGCCTTTAACTGTCGCGTCGTTGCACACGATCATCGCCTCGCGCCCCGACACCCGGCCGATCCCGGCGATCATCCCCGCCCCCGGCACCTCGCCGTCATACAGGTCGCACGCCGCCAGCTGGCCGATCTCCAGAAAGGGCGAGCCGGGATCGAGCAGCCGCTCTACCCGCTCCCTCGGCAGCAATTTCCCGCGCGCCGTGTGCCGCTCCCGCGACCTTTCATTCCCGCCCAGCGCGCTCGCCGCCACCCGCTCGCGCAGCTCCGCCGCCAGTTTCTTATTGTGCGCAGCATTTCGCGCGAAAGCGTCGCCCGCCATATCGATCTTGCTGGCGATCAGGGTCATGCGCGGGGCCTCAAATGGTCGAACATCCGGGCTGGCATAGGATCGCCGCACGCGAATAGAAAGTGGCAGTCGCGCGCGCCCCCGCGCACCCTCCGCGCCTGAACCGGCTCCAACATAAATGCGACTGATTCGCATTTGCAATATGATCCGCATCCGGTTAGCAGCCGCTTCCCGGCATCGTCCGCCGGAGGGAGCCGCAATGTATCTCTATCTCGACCGGCCGGTCTGCGCCCTCGCCGAACGCGACGCCTTCCTGCTCGCCGCCATGCGGACCTGGGTTGCCGCCGCCCGCACCGGCCGCTGCGTCTGCCGCGCTTTGTCGTCGGGTTTCGCCGCCCGTCAGGCGCCCGACGCGATGGCCGATTTCATCACCGCGATGGCGATGCTGGACCGGCGCGGGCTGGAGCCGGTCCGCGTCGCGCCGATCGTCTGGCCGAAAGTCACCGATGGCGAGGCCCGCCTGCTCAGCCTGTTCGCGCTCGGCAGCGGCCCGCATGCCGGTCGGGCCGCCGCCGCCCTCGTCCATGACGAAGCCATCGCGCCCCTGCTCGGCGCGATCGACGCCGTGCGGACAATCCTGGAGGAGACAGCGGCGTGAACCAGCTTGCCCGCATGCCCGCTCTGATCCCCGATGCTCCGGCTTTCCCGACCGTGGCCGTGCGCTGGGTCCGCCACTGGAACGATCATCTCTTCAGCTTCGCGGTCGAACGGCCGCCGAGCTTCCGCTTCCGCTCCGGCGAGTTCGTGATGATCGGCCTGCCCGGCGATAACGGCAAGCCGCTGATGCGCGCTTATTCGGTCGCCAGCCCCGCCTGGGCCGAGGAACTGGAATTCCTCTCGATCAAGGTGCCCGACGGCCCCCTCACCTCCCGGCTGCAGCGCATCCACAAGGGCGATCAGCTCTATCTGGGCCGCAAACCCACCGGCACATTGGTCGCCGACGCCCTGATCGGCGGCAAGAGGCTGTTCCTGCTCTCGACCGGCACCGGCCTCGCCCCCTTCCTCAGCCTCGCCCGCGATCCGGACATTTACGATCGCTTCGACCAGATCGTCCTCGTCCATTCCGTGCGCCGGGTCAGCGACCTCGCCTATCGCCAGGAACAGGAAGCGCTCTGGGCCGGCGATCCGCTGGTCGGCGATCAGGCAATGCTGCGCTTTCACTATGTCCCGACCGTCACCCGCGAGCCGTTCCACACCACCAGCCGCATCCACGGCCTGATCGACAGCGGCGCGCTCTTCCCGGTCGCGCTGGACGGCCCGCGCGGCTTCGGTCCGGTGGACGACCGGCTGATGCTGTGCGGATCCATGGCGATGATCCGCGACATGGCCGAATGGCTCGACGCGCGCGGCTTCGTCGAAGGCTCCAACACCCAGCCGGGCACCTACGTGATCGAACGCGCCTTCGTCGGGTAAGACGGCAAACTCCCCTCCCTGCTTGCAGGGAGGGGCCGGGGGTGGGTGCGCGCGTTCGCGCGCCAAAGGAATCCGACCCGGCTCCCAGCCCTTACGGCCCGGCCCCCGGCATCGTGTAATAGACCTGCGCGCCCGGCCCCAGCGGCATGTCGAACGCCACCCAGGCCACGGTCATGCTGATCCCCAGCACCATGAAGGTCAGCGCGAAGGGCAACATCAGCGCCAGCAGCGAGCCGACCCCGAAACTCTTGTCCCATCGTCGCGCGAAGGCGAGGATCAAAGGAAAATAGCTCATCAAAGGCGTCATGATGTTCGTGTAGCTGTCGCCCATCCGATAGGCCGCCGTGGTCATTTCCGGGCTGATCCCGACCAGCATGAACATCGGCACCACCACCGGCGCCAGCGCGCTCCACTTGGCGCTGGCCGAACCGATGAACAGGTCGAGGAAGCTCGACAGCAGCAGCACCGCCACCAGCAGCATCGGCGCCGGCAGCGCCCAGGCCTGCAGCGTCTCCGCGCCGTTGATGGCGATGATCGGGCCGATGCGAGACCAGTTGAACATCGCCACGAAATGCGCCGCGAAGAAGACGAAGACGATGTAAGGCGCGATCGTCTTGATCCCCTCGCGCATCATGTTGGTGACGTCGCTGGAGCCCTTCACCGTCCCCGTCGCCGTGCCGAAGGCGATGCCGCAGCTGACGAACAGCAGGAAGAAACCGGCGATCAGCGCGGCGTAGAGCGGCTGCAATTGCGCCGTCCCGCTCGCTTTCTCGTTGATCAGGGGCGTGTAGCCCGGCGTCATCGTCAGCGCCACGTAAAGCCCGACCACGGCCAGCGCCGCCAGCCCGGCCCGCCGCAGCCCCTTGCGCTCCGCCTGGGTCAGCTCCGAGCGCGCCAGTTCCGCCTTCGTCTCCTCATCCGCCTCACCGTCCCATTTGCCCAGCCGCGGCTCGATCACCTTGTCGGTGATGAACCACACGGCCGGCGTGAACAGGATCACGATGCCCAGAATGAACCACCAGTTTCCGAGCGGATTCATCGTCCAGTTCGGATCGATGATCCGCGCCGCTTCCTGCGTGAAGCCGAACAGCAGGACGTCGATCTGCCCGGGCATTAGATTGCCCGCATAGCCGCCCGAGACGGCGCCGAACGCCGCCGCCAGCCCGGCCAGCGGATGCCGCCCGACCGCTGCATAGGTAATCGCCGCCAGCGGGATGAACACGACATAGGCCGCGTCCGACGCATGGTGCGACACCATGCCGATCACGGCCACGATCGGCGTCAGCATGTAGGACGGCGCCTTGGCCAATGACGCGCGAATGAGCGCCGAGAACATGCCCGACCGTTCCGCCACCGCCGCGCCCAGCATGATCACCAGGATCAGCCCCAAGGGCGCGAAGCCCGCCATCGTCCGCGGCATCTCGCCCAGCAGCCGCGCGACATTCTCCTCGGAGAACAGGCTGGTCGCCTGATAGGTCAGCACGCCGTCCTTCAGGACGCCATATTCCGGCGCCTTCTCGCCCGCATAATCCAGCGACGCGGACCAGCCGAGCCCCGCCCCCAGCGCCGACAGCATCATCAGCACGATGATCAGATAGACGAAGATCATTGTCGGCTCGGGCAGCAGATTGCCGGCCTTCTCGACGAAGCCCAGAAAGCCCTTCTGCCTTGCGGCGGCGCCGCCTGCCGGAAGCGTTTCGGCGGTCTCCGGAGTCTCCGGGTCGGGATCGCTGGGTACGCTCAAGCCATTGCCTCCCGCCCCTCAACACCGGGACGTTTCTTGCGGATCAGGTAACGATAGACGCCGATGCAGTTGATGACGAACAGAACCACATTCTGCCAGCCGATCCCCGCGCTTTCCGCGCCGAGCAGCCCCCAGGCCACCAAAGCCAGCGAACTGGTCACGAAAATGACGAAGCCGATTCCGGTCGCGCGCCGCCCCAGGTCCAGGCTGACGATCAACGCCGCAAGCGCCCCGGCGATCGCACCATAATATTCGAGGAACTGGACCGGCGTCATGCCGCCCGACGCGTAACGGCCCGCTCCGGCCTTGGAAAGAGCGGCTGGCACCGCGCGCATTATGCGCCTAATACACCGGCAACGGCTGGGCCTGGGCCGGAATCGACCACTGGAGCCAATGGAGTCCCGCCATGAAATATCCCCGCCTTCTGCTCGTCGCCTCCGCGCTCGCCGTCACCGCCGTCGCCTGCTCGCAGGCCCCGACCGAGAATAATGCGCAGGCCGCGAAAGGCAGCGACGCAGGCATCGTCCTCGCCGCGATGGACAAGTCGGTCACGCCCGGCGACGATTTCTACAATTATGCCAATGGCGCGTGGATGAAGAATACCGAAATCCCCGCCGACCGCTCGAGCATTGGCGGCTTCTACATCGCCGATCAGCTGCGCGAGCGGCAGACCCGCGAGATGCTGGACCAGATCCTCGCCGCCAACCCTCCGCAAGGCAATGACGCGCTGATCGCCAATTATTACCGCGCCTATCTCGATACCGAAGCGATCGACCGCGCCGGCATGGCCCCGGCCCAGGCCGATCTCGCCGCGATCGCCGGCATCCAGGACAAGCGCGCGCTCAGCGCCGCGATCGGCCGCACTCTTCGCGCCGACACCGATCCGCTCAACGCCACCAATTTCCAGACCGAGAATCTGTTCGGCATCTTCGTCACGCAGGGCCTCAGCACGCCCGGCGAGACCCTGCCCTATCTGATGCAGGGCGGCATCGGCCTGCCCGAGCGCGAATATTATCTCTCCGGCGACGCCAGCATGGCCGCCATCCGCGACCAGTATCGCGCCTATATCGCCACTGTGCTGCAAAATGCCGGCATCCCCGACGCCCAGGCCGCCGCCGGGCGGGTGATGGAGCTCGAAACGAAGATCGCCCGCGCCCACGCCACCCGCGCGGACAGCGAGGATTTCGCCAAGGGCGCGACCGTCTGGACCCGCGCCGAACTGGAGCAGCGCGCCCCCGGCATCGACTGGGCGGCCCTGCTCGACGCCGCCGGCCTCGCTGGCGCGCCCAAGTTCCAGGCCTATCACGCCACCGCCATTCCCGGCCTCTCGGCTCTGGTCGGCTCCGAGCCGCTCCAGGCCTGGAAGGACTGGCTCACCTTCCACACCCTCAATCAGCAGGCGAACGTTCTGCCCGCGCCGATCCGCGACGCGGCCTTCGCTTTCTACGGCACCGCTCTGGCCGGTACCCCTCAGCAGCGCCCGCGCGACCAGCTCGCCTTGAACGCCACCAGCGCCGCGCTGCAGGACGCGGTCGGCCGCGCCTATGTCGAGCGCTATTTCCCCGCCGCCGCCAAGACCCAGGTCCAGGCGATGGTCGAGAATATCAAGACCGCTTTCGCCAGCCGCGTCGAGGCGCTCGACTGGATGGCGCCCTCCACCAAGGAGGAAGCGCTGCGCAAGGTGCGCGGCATCGTCGTCGGCGTCGGCTATCCCGATACATGGCGCGATTATGCCAGCCTGCAGATCGCGGCGGACAATCCCTATGCCAACCAGCACGCCGCGGGGCTTTACGAATATCGCCACCAGATCGCGAAGATCGGCCGGCCGATGGACCGCAACGAATGGTGGATGCCGCCGCAACTGGTCAATGCCGTCAACCTGCCGGTCCAGAACGCGCTGAACTTCCCCGCCGCGATCCTGCAGCGGCCCTTCTTCGATCCCAATGCCGACGCCGCCTACAATTATGGCGCGATCGGCGCCGTCATCGGCCACGAGATCAGCCACAGCTTCGACAATAATGGGGCCTTGTTCGATTCCACCGGACGCCTGCGCAACTGGTGGACCCCGGCAGATTTCGAGCGTTTCCAGCAGGCCGGCCGCGCCCTCGCCGCGCAATATGACGCCTATGAGGCGCTGCCCGGCCTCAACGTCAACGGCACGCTCACCTTGGGCGAGAACATCTCCGATGTCGCCGGCCTCGCCGCCGCCTACGACGCCTACCGCGCCTCGCTGAACGGCCAGGAAGCGCCGGTCATCGACGGCCTGACCGGCGACCAGCGCTTCTTCCTCGCTTTCGCCCAGGCCTGGGCCACCAAGACCCGCGACGAGAGCCTGCGCCAGCGCATCGCCACCGGCAGCCACGCCCCAGGCCAGTTCCGCGCGCTGACGCTGCGCAATCTGGATGGATGGTATCAGGCGTTCAATGTGCAGCAGGGCCAGCGTCTGTATCTGACGCCGGAGCAGCGCGTACGGATTTGGTAAGCTTGAGCTGCCGAGCGTAGTTCCGCCGGCGCGCAGCGCCGCCGGAACAGCGCGAAGCGCCAGCAAAAGCCGGCCAGCCTGCGCCTGCAAGGCGACAGGACTGACGTCACGCGATTCACTCGCGTGACGGCTCTTTTCTCACCTGGTGTCCGTCGCCGCGATCCACCGCGCAAACAGATCGCGCAATGCTTCCCGCTTCGCCTCGACTTCCGCGGCATCGGCGAAGGTCAGCACACCCCGGTCCGAAGCCGGCCATTTCGCCAGCTTCGTCGGATCGGCGAACACAAAGTCCTGGCTGTCCTTCGCCTTCGCACCGCGATGCAGCACCGCCCGCACGCCGCTTTTGCGCTCGATCCCGAGCGTGATGCGATCCACGTCTCCGACCGCAAAGCTCGGCGCGTTCCACTTGATGCGCTCGCTCAGCCCGGGATCGGCCTCGATCACGATCGCCCGCAATGCGTCGATCGCTTCCCGCACATCCGGCTCCAGCCGGGCCAGATAGGCCTCAATCGTCGGGTCGCTCACGCCCCGATCAGTTCCCGCCCGATCAGCATCCGCCTGATCTCATTCGTCCCCGCGCCGATATCGAGCAGCTTGGCATCCCGCGCGAACCGCTCCACCGGCCAATCCTTCGTATAACCCGCGCCGCCCAGCGCCTGGATCGCCTCCATGCTGACCTTCACCGCGCTCTCGCTTGCCAGCAGGATCGCGCCCGCAGCGTCGAACCGGGTCGTCTTGCCCGCATCGCAATTGCGCGCGACGGTGTAGACATAGGCCCGCGCCGAATTCAGCGCGACATACATGTCCGCCACCTTCGCCTGGATCAGCTGGAACGCCCCGATCGGCTTGCCGAACTGCTTGCGCTCACGAACGTAGGGCAGGACCACATCGAGGCACGCCTGCATGATCCCGAGCTGGATGCCCGCGAGCACCGTGCGTTCGTAATCGAGGCCGCTCATCAGCACCCCGACGCCGCCATTGACCGGCCCCATCACATTCTCGTCCGGCACGAAGCAATCGTCGAACACCAGCTCCGCTGTGGGCGAGCCGCGCATGCCCATTTTCGGGATCTTCTGGCCGATGCTGAACCCCGCCATCCCCTTTTCGATGATGAAGGTGGTGATGCCCTTCGATCCCTCGCCGGTCTTCGCATAGACGACGAGCGTCTCCGCATAGGCCGCGTTGGTGATCCAGAATTTCGTGCCGTTCAGCCGGTAGCCGCCATCGACCTTGTCCGCCTTCAGCTTCATCGACACCACATCCGACCCCGCCCCGGCCTCGCTCATCGCCAGCGAGCCGACATGCTCGCCCGAGATCAGCCCCGGCAGATACTTGGCCTTCTGCTCCGGATTGGCCCAGCGGCGGATCTGATTGACGCACAGGTTCGAATGCGCGCCATAGCTCAGCCCGATCGAGGCCGAGGCCCGCGCAATCTCCTCCTGCGCGACGACATGCTCCAGATAGCCGAGTCCCAGCCCGCCATCTTCCTCCGCCACCGTGATGCCGTGCAGCCCAAGCTCGCCGATCTGCGGCCAGAGCTCGACCGGAAACCAGTCCTCCTCGTCGATCCGCGCGGCCAGCGGCGCGATCTTGTCGGCGGCGAAGCGCTGCGTCGTCTCGCGGATCGTATCCGCCATCTCGCCAAGCGAAAAATCGAGGCCCATTTCGGACATCCGTCTCTCCTTTTGGCGCGCCCCTAGCAGAGCGCCGGAGGGACGGACAAGGCGCCGCCTATTGCTTCGGCAGCGCCCCGGGCGGCGTCGGCCGCGGCTCCAGCGCCGGCACCGCCGCGCCGCGATGGCAGGTCGCGCAGCTCACCCTTGTCTCGCCCAGCCCCTCGATCGCCGGCAAGGTCTGGTTGTTCAGCTGCCAGGTCATCCGCATCATCCCGCGCGCGATATTCTTCCTGGGATTGTCGTCCGACGCGAAATTGCCCGGCACGTGGCAATGGCTGCAATTCACCCCCAGAGCGGCGGTGAAGGCCTGCATCGCGTTCATCAGATTGCGCTGCGGCACATCGGCCGGGAAGACCTGCAGATTGCGCCCTGCCGGTGCTGGCGGCGACGGCTGCCCTTCCCCCTTCACCGGCGGCACGGCGGGCGTCCCCGACGGCGGCTGCGCGAAGGCGACGGATGCCGCGAAAACCAGAGTCGCGGCGGCGAGCGTGAAGGTCGATTTCATGCCGCCAGCCTAACATCGCGGGCGCGGTTTGAACACGCCCGCCTGTCCGCCTATGTGCAGCCCAATCCTCTCCCGCTGGAGCCAGCAATGTCCGCGCAAGACCCCATCGTCATCCTCTCCTACGCCCGCACGCCGATGGGCAGTTTCCAGGGCAGCCTCTCCGGCGCGTCGGCCACCGAACTCGGCGCCGCCGCCGTCGGCGCGGCGGTGGAACGCGCCGGCGTCCCGCACGAGGCGATCGAGAAGATCTACATGGGCTGCGTCCTCCCCGCCGGCCTCGGCCAGGCCCCGGCCCGCCAGGCGGCGCTGAAGGCGGGCCTCCCCCGCCACATCGAGGCGACCACGGTCAACAAGATGTGCGGCAGCGGCATGCAGGCCGCGATCATGGCCGCCGACGCGATCGCCGCCGGCAGCGCCGACATCGTCATCGCCGGCGGCATGGAGAGCATGACCAACGCCCCCTATTTCCTCCCCAAGCATCGCGGCGGCGCCCGCATCGGCCACGACCGGATCGTCGACCACATGTTCTTCGACGGCCTCGAGGACGCCTATGAGCAGGGCCGCCTGATGGGCAGCTTCGCCGAGGAAGCCGCGCAGGACTATCAATTCACCCGCGAGGCGCAGGACGATTATGCCATCGCCTCCCTGACCCGCGCCCAGACCGCGCAGGCAAACGGCTGGTTCGACCGCGAGATCGTCGCCGTCGAAATCCCCGGCCGCAAGGGTCCGACGACGGTCGGCGAGGACGAACAGCCCGGCAAGGGCGACGCCAGCAAAATCCCCAGTCTCAAGCCCGCATTCGCGAAAGACGGCACGATCACCGCCGCCAACGCCAGCTCCATCAGCGACGGCGCCGCCGCCATGGTCATCACCCGCCAGTCGGTCGCCGACAAGCTCGGCCTGAAGCCCGTCGCCCGCATCGTCGCCCACGCCGCCCATGCGCACGAACCCGCCAAATTCACCACCGCCCCCGTCACCGCCATGACCAAGGCGCTGGACAAAGCCGGCTGGGACGCGGCCGACGTCGATCTCTACGAAGTGAACGAAGCCTTCGCCTGCGTCGCCATGATCGCCATGCGCGACCTCGGCATCCCGCACGACAAGATCAACGTCCACGGCGGCGCCACCGCCCTCGGCCACCCGATCGGCGCCAGCGGCGCCCGCGTCATGGCCACCCTCCTGTCGGCGCTGGAAACCCACGGCGGCAAGAAAGGCGTCGCCAGCCTCTGCATCGGCGGCGGCGAAGCGACCGCGGTGGCGGTGGAACTGGTCGGCTAGTCCCCCGGCGACGCATCCGCCTATTGCGCAAGCCTCCCCGGAATGTTCGACTGCCCCACGGGCGGCGCGAGTCGCCGCGCGAGGGGAGCATAGCCATGAACAACCCGAACGATCCCGGCCACTACCCGCCTCCGCCGCATCGCCCGCACACCCCGCCGCCGCCCGGTTACCCCGACGTGCCCGGCGGCCATGCCGGCTGGACGCCGCCGCCGAAGAATGGCGCCCGCACCGGTCTGATCGTCGCGATCGTCTTTCTGGTCCTGTTGATCGCCACCGGCGCGACGCTCTATTTCACCGGCATGTTCGAACGCTGGTTCGGCAACGCCCCTGCGACGGCGACCGCCACCGCACCCGCTCCCGCCCCGCCAGCCATTTCCGGCCCGACCCCGGTCGCGGGCCAGGGGCCGATGACGATCCCGCCCAACGGCCAGTATCTGGTCGGCCGCTGGGGTCCGAACTGCCCCGGCTCGCAGAATAACAGCGCGGTACTGAACGGCGACGGCACCTCGATCGACCCGAACGGCACAGCCGGCAGCTGGACGATCGACGAGGGTTCGACCGTCACCGTCAGCAGCAACGGCGTCACCCGCGCCGCCCGCTGGGAAATCCAGGCCGACGGCTCGGCTTTGGTGCGGCCGGTGAATGGCGGCAGCCCGACCTTGGTGCGGCGCTGCTGAGCCGCCGGGGCCGTCTATCGACCGGAAATGTACCAGGCGAGCAGCGAGAAGGCCGCGAGCAGCCCGAATGCGCCGATCGCGAACAGGCGCAACTCCCTCGCCTGCCGCCGCTCCCTCTTGATGGTGGCGACAATCCCGTTCGCCGTCGCGCCGCCCTGATCTTCGCTGGCCGACTTCAGAAACATCTGATGGATGTAGCCGACAGCGCCGCGATCGAGCGCGACCTCGAACCACACGCGTTTGTCGCCATGATCCGTGTCGGGAACGAACCGGCCGGCCATCGAAATGGATTGCGTGGTCCGGAACACCAGCTTCGCGTCCGCTGAAGGACGGCTGCGGATATCGGCGCTCGGGTGCAGGATCGCCCGGTATACCGGCCCTCGATTTTCCACAGGCTCCCCCATTTCCGCCCTTCCCGCTCCCGGCTTCAGCTCGCCCTGATATCGCCAGAGGTAGACGGCGTCATCCATGGACCGGCCGAGGGCAGCGATTGCGTTGCTCCGCATGGCGGCGGCATCACATGGATCGCCACAAAACACTTTCCTACACGAAACCGATATGGTTCATCCTGTCAGATGGACCAGAACCAACCAGCGCATGGCGCATCCGCCGCGGCCGGCTCGCACGAGCCCGCTGCCCTTCCCCACCTTCCCCGCGCAAGCTGGACCGCGCCGCCGGGCGCTCCAGCGGACAATCCGCCCGGCGGCGACCCGGACTTCGTCACCGAAGAACAGGCCAATGCCTATTGGCAGGGCGTCGCAGACGGCATCCGCCAGGTCGGCGGCATCGTCCCGCCCCGGCTCGCCGCCCGCGCCGCGCCGGGCAACCTCCTTGTCCCCACCCACGAAGAACCCGCAACCACGCAAGATCCCGACGACATCCTCGCCTTCACTCCCGCCACCCTCCGCGCCCGCCACGACGGCTGGACGCCGGAAAAGCAGGTCGCCTTCGTCGAGGCGCTCGCGGACACCGGCATCATCCGCGCCGCCGCCGCACGGGTGAAGATGACACCGCAAAGCGTCTCGCGCCTGCGCCGCCGCAAGGATGCGCGCGCCTTCGATCTCGCCTGCCGCACCGCCGAGCAGATCGGCCGCCGCGCCATCGTTTCGGTCGCCTGGGAGCGGGCGATCGAAGGCACGATCCGGCGCCATTATTTCCACGGAGAGCTGAAGTCGGAAGAGCGCGTCTTCAACGACCGTCTGCTGATGGCTTTGCTCAACCGCCTGCCGCCCGACCCGGTCGAGGACCAGGAGGCCGATCGCGTCGAGCGCAACTGGGACGACTGGATGGACGCGCTCGCCGAAGGCCGCGACCCGGAGGCGCCCCCTCCCGCGCCCGAATCGGCGCTCGGCTCCGCCGTGGAATCTCCGGCCCCGCCCACCGAAGCGCGCGTCTGGGAGGATGATGGCGACCACTTCACCGACGCACCCCCGCCCGCCGGCTTCGACCTTCATCAGGAGGGCACGCCCGGCGACGCCCTCTACCAGCGCATCCTTACCGGCGCCGAGCAGGATTATTGGGAAGCCGAAGGCCGCGAAGCCGCATACGAACAGAATGACCGGCTGGGTACGGAATGGTTTTTGGGCCGCCCGACTTTCTTCCCCTGGGGGTGTGAACCTTCAGCACCTTCCGAGGCCGCCGAGCCGGAAGCAGAGCGGAGCGGAGCGAGCGAATCTTCCGGCGAGAGCCGGCCCGGATCGGCCGACGGGTCGTCGCCAGACGAACCTGATCGACGTCACGGCTTTGCCGGGACGGCCCCGGTCGCCGAGCCGCAAGACGAAGCAAGCGAAGCGGATTCGGCTTGCGGCGAGAGCCGACCAAGCGCGGCCGACGGGTCGCTGCCAAGCGAACCCGATCGACGTCACGGCTTTGCCGGGACGGCCCAAAACCCCGACACTCCAGCCACCCCAACCACCCCGGAAGAAGGAGACCCGCCGCCCTGCTAAGGCCTGACCGCCCCCGGCGCCGGCGCCGCACCAGCCCCCGAGCAACTGGCGATCTGCACCGCATGGATCGGCTGCCCGTTCTTGTCGGACCAGCGATAGCCATAGCCGCCGCCCAGATCGATCGTCCCGCGCATCTGCGGCTGGCCGCAGACCGCGGTCCGCACCCGCGTCTCGAGCTGGCTGGTCATGGCCGGCGTGACCGTTGCGGCATCGACATCCACGGTCTGGTGGTAGGTCAGCATGGTGTCCTCCGCCGTCACGTCGGTCAGGCGAGTCATCGGGTCCACCTGCTGCGGCAGTTGCGGTTGGATCTGCGCCGCGGCCTGATTCTGGATGCAGCCGATCATCGCTCGCTGCCGTTCGGGCGCGATCTGCTCGATGGGCGTGCGTTCTTCTTCCGGCGTCATGCACGCGCCGACGGCGGATCGTTCGTCCATCTTCAGCCCCAGCGGGTTGTTGGTGGCGGCGTCCTGCTGGCCTTGCGGCTGCGGCTGTTGCGAACAGCCCGCAAGGACAAGGCAGGCCATGATTACGCGCTTCGACATCGTTCGTCTCCCGGCCGGAAATACGCTCCCGCCACACTGACCGGACTTCTGCATCTCCCCGATGCTATGACAAGGCCATGATGAAGCGCACCCCGCCCGCCGCCAGCCCCGACGCCTATGTCGCCGCCCTCGCCGGCTGGCGCCGCGAGCGGGTGGAGATGCTCCGCGCCGCCGCGCTCGCCGCCGGGCCGGATTCGGAAGTGATCAAATGGGGCCATATCGTGATGATGGCGAACGGCCCGCTGCTGCTGATCCGCGCCGAGGAGCATCGCGTGCTCTACGGCTTCTGGCGCGGCAAGCGGCTGCTGCACCTCGATCCGCGCCTCACCGGCACCAGCAAATATGAAATGGCCAGCCTGGACCTGCGCGAAGACACTTTGCTCGACCCTGAGGTCGCGGCTGCGCTGGCACGCGAGGCGGTTGCGCTCAACCGCCAGCTTGGCAATCCGGCGGCGCGGTCATGACCCGCCGCCGTTCACCGGCTTACTTGTTCGACGCCATATTGCCTTTGACGCGGTTGAACGTGTTGCCGAGCTGTCCGCCCAGGTTCGACATGGCAGTGATCGCGGCAACCGCGATCAAAGCGGCAATCAGGCCATATTCGATGGCCGTGGCGCCCTTCTTGTCTGCTTTCAAACGCATCAAACGCATGGTCTTGGCTCCGTCCTCTGGTGGAGCCGCACCTAAATGACGGGAGTTAAAAGAGAATTGACCGGGCATCCCGGGGCGGGAAGCCGGACGGCAAGGGCGCCGCTAAATGGCGATCGCGGGCGCGGGCGCGGCCACTCGCTCGCGTGCCTGCGCTTGCAGCCGCTCGCCCAGGAAATCCATCACCGCCCGCACCCGGGGGGCGTGGCGGACCCGTTCGTGAGTCAGCAGCCACAATTCCATCCGGTCCGTGTCCGGCGCCGCCACGACCTGCACCAGTTCCGGATCGCGGTCCGCCACCAGGCTCGGCAGCACCGCCATCCCCACCCCGGCTCGCACGGCCGCCAGCAGCCCGGTCGCGGAGCCATGTTCGAATACTACCGCATCCTCCAGCCCCAGCCGCTGCAGCCAGCGCCGGTACATCGGCCACACATAGTCGCCACCGCCGCCGACGATCGGATGCTTCGCCAGCTCCGTCATCGTCCGCGGCACGCCATGCGCCTCGGCATAGGACCGGCTGCAATAGAGCGTCCATGGATCGGGCCCGATCCGGCGGCCCGCCAGTCCGCCATCCTCGGGCGGCTGCCCGGCGCGCAGCGCGACATCCGCCTCCCCCGCCGCCAGATCGCGCTTCACCTCGCTGGTATCGAGTTCGATCCGCACCCCCGGATGCGCCGCCCGCAATTCTCCGAGCAAAGGCGTCAGCAGGGTCGCGGCGTAAATCTCCACCGTGGACAGCCGTACCACGCCATGCGCCTCGCGCGTCTGCGCCGCCGCCGCATCCGCGAAGCCATCGGCGGCCCGTTCCACCGCCTCCGCCTGGTCGACCAGGGCCGCTCCCGCCGGGGTCAGCGCGTAGCCGGCCCGCCGCCGCTCGAACAGGACAAGGCCCGTCGCCTCTTCCAGCCCGGAGATCCGGCGCGCGACCGTGGTCTGGTTCACGCGCAGCATTTTCGCCGCGGCCAGCGTGCTGCCGGTCCGCCCAACGGTCAGGAAATAGCGCAGGTCATCCCATCCGAGCATCACGCCCTCATCTGCATTCATGCAGAACGTGCGGGCAATATCGCCGATTGCGTTGCTTATCGCAACTGAATATTTGAAAGACATCCAGCGCTGGACGACCCTCGTTTCAACCGAAGGAAGTCCGATGAAGACCATCTTGACCATCGCCGCCGCCCTGCTCGCCAGCGCGACGCCCGCTCTTTCTCAAGGTTCGACCCACAGCGTGGCCGTCCATTATGGCGACCTCGATCTCGCTTCGGCGGAAGGTCGCGCCACGCTCGACAGCCGCCTGCGCCAGGCCGTCCGCACCGCCTGCGGCGATCCCTCGCCGGCGGACCTGCGCGGCCAGAACCGGGCGGCCGATTGCCGCGCCGATCTGACCCGCGGCCTGGCCGAGCGCCTGGACGCGGTCTACGCCGCCGCCGGCAGCGCCCGCCCGCTGGTGCTGGTCGCCGCCCGCTAGGGCTTGGCCGGCGGCTCGGCCTCGAACACCGGGATCTCGATCGTCTGGCCGACATACAGCCGGTCGGGATCGTGCAAGTGGCCGAGCAGTTGATTGTGCCGGAACAGCAGGCTGGCAAAGCGCTTGTCGCCCATGAACCGGGCGGCGAGCGCGCCCAGCGTATCGCCCGCCTCGACGACATGGCTCTCCACCCGCACCGGCGTCCTGAGCGCCGCGTCCGGCATCGCCTTCTTGCCCGTGGCAAGGAATTTCGGCCCCTCGCCCCCGATCGCATTCCACAGCGGCTCCAGCGATCGGGGCCGATACTCCTCCCCTTCCGGAAGGCTGGCGGCAGGCTCGTGGAAGCGGCGGATCAGGCTCTCATGCACTTGGGTGATGTCGATCCCGGGGAAGCTGCGATCGTCGAAGCCGATCCCCATCAGGAACTCCTTCACCTTGTCCATCCACGACTGATCGTTGTTGATCAGAGCCGCCCGGTGATCGGGCCGCAGCGTGTGGATCGGCGATTCCGCATCGGTGTCGAAGGCCAGACCCTGCGCCTGCGCGCCCTGCATCACCCAGGCGAGCGCCTCGTCGGACAGACCCGTGACCAGTCCCCCGCCGCCGACCGAGCCGTGCGTACCGGGAAAGATCTCCTGCCGGTAAGGATGCGGACCCGTATCGCCGTTCAGAATGTCGAGGTTGGTCCATAAGGCGGCATCGAACGTCCGCCTTCGCTCGTCCGCCGCGACCGCATGCCGCGCCGCCTCGACGAAGCTGCTCAGTTCGCAATCGTGAAACTGGTATTTGCGGCGGAATATCTCGTCCGGCGCGATCTGGGCGGGGATGCCGAGCGCCCCCACCGTGTCCCAGATACCGAGATAGCGGACCCGCAAATCGGTCGCCGGCCTTTCGTCGTCGGGGTAGCGCCGCTCGCGCCAGGCCCGGTCACCCGGCAGCAGCAATTCGGGCCGGTGCCGGTAACGGAACTCACGGATCGCCTCCGCCCCCGGCTTCGTCCGCGTCTCGCGATTCTGGTACAGTTCCACCGCCTCGCCGATCCGCCGCAGCGACCGGCGCGAGATTATCCCGGCATTGCGGATCAGGCCGGTGAACGAGCGCGCCGTATAGGCGCCGCGCGAGAAGCCGAAGACGTAGATCTCGTCTCCCGCCTCATGGTTCAGGACGAGGAAATGATAGGCCGAAAGGATGTTGTCGAACAGGCCGTGACCCAGAATGCCGCCGGTCCACTGGCTGGTATCCTCGGTGCCGACACCCTCGTCATAGTAGATGAGTTGCGCCGTCTGCCCGTCGCGATGCGCCACCGACTGGGCGAGCTTGGCGACGTTGGTGGGATATTCCCCGTCGATCCGGTTCCAGGTGCCGTCGAAGCAAAAGATCAGCCGTTTCATGCCCGCCCTCCGCAAGCCCGGTATAGCAGGAAACGGGCGATCGCAGCCGACAGAAACCGCCGCTTCGGCGGAGCCTCAGCCGCGATTGGCCAGGCAGGTATCGACCGTCCGCACCAGCATATCGGCCCAGGTCACGAACGCACCGCGCGGCTGGCCGGGCAGATCGAGGGCGAAGAGCCGCGCCTCCCAGCTCGTGGCATGCGCATAGGCGAGTGCGCCGTAGAAGGTGTAAGCAGTGAATTGCCCCCGTTCGAGATAAGGCAGACGCGGCTCGTCGCTCAGGCTGATGGCGGGCCAGGGCGTCCGCTCCAGCGACTCGACCGCCGCGCGCAGCCCCGGGCAGGTCGCGGCCGAGACCTCGGCGCGGCTGCTGTCCGGCCGGGCAGCAAGGCTCCGCTGCACGACCAGACTGCCCGGATCGCTCGCATTCGCATGGTAAGCCGCATAATTGATGTCCGCGTCCGAGCCGCCCCGGACACTGAGCATGAACAACTGCCCACGCCGCTGCGGCGGCTCCGCATCTTGGGCGACCCCAGTCGCAGGACAAAGCGCCAGCACCGCAGCCAGCAGCGACGGGAGCGCCTTCATTCCACCCGTTCCGCCTGCTCCGCGTGGCAGCGTTGGAACACCGCCTCCCCCTCACGCGCCCAGAGGGCAATCGGCTCCTGCGACGGGCCGTCGCGCTCGATAAGAGTCAGCTCCATGTCCCGGCGATAGCCCCCGCCGGTGACGTGGTGCGCCCGCAACACGAACCAGGTGGCGCCACGCGGCGTCTCCCCAAACGACGCGAGCACGGGGTTGGGCAGCGGCAGCCGCGCCACCGCCTCGATCCAGCGCACCGCTTCGGGGCAGGCGGCACCGAGCACATAATCGCCCTGCCCCGCTTCGCCGGCATGCCGCATGACTCGCCAATTGACCCTATCCGGACAACGATAGGCCGCCAGGCTCATCCGTTCGCGCCCGGGAGAGGCGATACGCTCGACCGAGAAAGCAGGCGGCGGCGGCGCGCTGCGGAGCAGATGCGGGCGCGGGCGGCAATCGCTCCGGTCCACCGGCATCGGCCGTTGCACTTCAAGCGCCAGGGCCATCGTCAACTCGAGCATGAAAGCGCTCCCTCCCCGCGGCGAAAGGAGCGCCTTGCTGCCTTAGCTACGCATGAACGGCGGCAGAAGGGCCGGCCGTCTGCTCAAACCGGCTCAGTTGATCCGCTCGCTCGCGTCCACGCCCCACAAGGCCTCGACGCGGATATGCCCCCGCTTGCCGCCCACATTGAACGCGCACCAGCCGTCGGCGCAGGCGGACAGACGCCCGACCACCCCCGGTTCGGCCAGATACAGCACACGGCTCTGCGCATTGGCCGATTCGTGCATCGGCTGCCGCTCCTGCCCTCTCACGATGCCGCTGCGCTGATCGCTCAACAGGCGCACCAGCATCCAGCCGACAGTCCCGTCGGGATCCTCGACGCGCCGCCAGTCGCCCCGCGTGCCGATCACCTTGATCGGCAGATCGGGCCGGACATAGAGCCAGGTGCCGGGATAATTCTGGCCGGGACCGGTCCGCATCATCGCGCGGCCCGAACTGATCGACGCCCAATAAGGCGGCTGCCGCTGCGCCTCCGCGACACCGATCACGCCGGCCCATGCCGTGAACACAATCAAAGCCAGATAGCGGCGCATGGAGCCCAAGTCCTTAAACGGTCACAAGGCGACTTAACGCCCGAGCCTCGCGTTGTTCAAGGCAAGTCGGCGCGGGCGTCCGAAATATGGACTCGCCGGCGCTCAGTCGCCGCTCGCGATCCGATCGACCAATTGCTTCACCGTCGGCACGAAGCCGTTCGAATAGAAGGGGTCTTTCTTGAAGCGGAAGGCCGCATGGCCGGCGAACATGAGGTTCTCTTCGGTCGGCCCGCCATGGGCGATGTCCTGCAATGTCTTCTGGATACAGAAGCTGCGTGGATCGGCGAGCCGCCCGCTCGAATTCTTCTCATTGTCCGCCCAGGACGAGAAGGCGCACTGGCTGAGGCAGCCCATGCAATCCGCCTGATCCTTTCGGATCACCTTCTTCTCGTCCGGCGTGACGAAGACGAGCGTCTCGTCGGGCGTCTTGAGGGCATCGGTAAAACCCTGCGCGAACCATTGCCGCGCGTGCAGCAAATCGCCCTTGGTCACCCAATAATTCTTCTTGCCCATGACCCCGACGTCGAGCTGGAAGCGATGATCGCCCAATTCCTCCTTGGTGAAGGCAATCTGCCGGTGCGAACGCGCCTCCAGCTCCCGCAGGAACGGGTTACGGACGGCGGACGAATAGAAACCCGTTGGGGAGAAGCGGTGGAGCAGGACATCGCCTTCCTCCAGCGTCATCAGCCTTTGCTTCCACGCGTCCGGGATCGGGCTTTCCTTGGTCAGCAACGGCCGCGTGCCGAACTGGAAGACGATCTGGCCGAGCTCGGGATTGTCGATCCAATGCTCCCATTCCCGCAGGTTCCACACGCCGCCCGCCATCACGATCGGCACGGAATCCGGAATGCCGCCCTCGCGCATCGTGTCGCGCAGCGCTTTCACGCGGGGATAGGGATCCTCGGGCTTCAGCGGGTCTTCGGCATTGGACAGACCGTTGTGGCCGCCCGCCAGCCACGGATCCTCATAGACCACGGCCGCGAGCCATTCCGCCGCCTTCGAATAGGCCCGCTTCCAAAGCGCGCGGAAGGCGCGGGCCGAACTGATGATCGGGAGATAGCTGACGCCATGCGAGGCCGCGATCTCGCTCAGCTTGTACGGCATGCCGGCGCCGCAGGTGACGCCCGCAACCATGCCCTTGGTCCGCTCCAGCACGCCTTCGAGCACGCGCTGCGCGCCGCCCATTTCCCACAGCACGTTGATGTTGATCGCACCTTTGCCGCCGGCAATCTCGAAGGCGCGCTTCACCTGCTCGACGGCGCCGTCGATCGCGTAGCGGATCAGTTCCTCGTGCCGCTCGCGCCGCGTCAACGCGTGGTAGATTTGCGGGATGATCTTGCCGTCCGCGTCATAGCTGTCGGCATTGACCGCCGACACGGTGCCGATGCCGCCCGCGGCCGCCCAGGCGCCGGAACTCATATGATTGGTCGCGGCCACACCCTTGCCGCCCTCGACCAGCGGCAGCACTTCGCGGCCGCCATACCGGATCGAACCGATACCCTTGAACATCAAACCTCCGAATTCACGGCCGCGGCCGCCCCCACAAACGCATCAGGGCGCCCGATCGCCTCACCATATAGGGCGGCGTAGCGGGAAATCATAACGCGTTCGTCATATATCGCTAAGGCCTTGCGGCGATTGGCGGAGCCAAGCTGCAGCCGGAGCGCTTCATTGGCGGCCAGTGCGGACAAGTTGCTATCGTAGAGTCCCGGCTGGGAGGCGACGAACGAGCGATTGTCCGTATCCACCATTCCCGCGACGTCCCCGACATCGGTGGAAATGGCAGGCAGCCCTGCCGCCATCGCTTCGACCAGGGAGATGGGGAATTGCTCACTCACGGAACTGAGCGCGAAGATATCGAACGCGGCAAGGTAGCGGGAAGGTTCAGCGACAAAGCCGGGCAAGTGGACACGATCGGCGATGCCATGTTCGGCGGCCTTCGCCGCGATGGCGTCCCGCTCCGGTCCCTCGCCGAAAATGAACAGGCGCGCCGGCCGGCTGCGGTTGAGAATGGCGACGCGCTCGACCAGGAACGGGAGGTCCTTGACCTTGCGCAAACCCGCGACGGTGACGATCGTCACGTCGCCTTGCACGCGCTGAAAGCCTGGCGGAGGCAGCGGGTGCGCTGGATCGATCTGCGACAGATCGATGCCGTTGGAAATGCGCGCCACGCGCCGCTCAGGTTGCCGCCACACGTTCAGGGCAACCGTCTCCAGCGTCTGCGACGGCACCACCACCCTGTGAGCGGCGGGCAACATCAGGCGGCGGAAGAGGTTGCGCTTGGGGTTGAGGCGGACAGCCTCATCCTCGTTGAAACCGTCCTCGGCATGGATCAGCGGCGGACCGCCGAACAACCGCCGCGCTCCGACCGCATCCATCGCTCCCCAATTGTAGGTGAGGACGAGATCGAATTGACGCATGTAGCGCGACAGGCGGCGATACCGTCCCGGTGCCGGCTTGCCGACCAGAGACGGTGCGTCGGTGGGGAAGTCGACCTTAATCCCGGCGTCGATCGCCTCGCGGGCGCCGAACCGATCAGTCGCGCTCAGCACGACATGCTCGGCGCGCTCGCCCCACGCGTTCATAAGGCGCACGGCGCGCGCTTCCTTGCCGCCCAGATCGAACGTCGAATGGGCGTGGAGAATGCGGACCGGCCGGTCAGGCAAGGGCGAGGCGCTCCTGGACGAGCCTCAGCAACCCGTCGATAGCCGCCGCGACTTCGGGTTCGTCCAGCGTCGGCGCGTGGCCTATGCCGGGCACGGTCACCGCAGTCGCCTGCGCATTAGCGTCCAGCATCGGCACCAGCGTTTCGGCCGAAAGGATGTCGCTCCGCTCACCGCGCACGATCAGAGTCGGGACGCCCCGTAGTGCTTGCCAGGCACCCCACAAATCCATACCCGCGACCGGCGACGCGCCCCGCAGCGCCTCAGCGATCCGCATGTCATAGTCCGGCACGATCCGCCCCGCGCTGCCAATCTTCGCCATCCGTTTGGCGAAGGCCAGCCAGTCCTCCAGCTTCCACTTCGGGAACGCCGCCTTGTGCAACTCCGCGAAGTCGCGCGCCGCGTGGACCCAGGTCGGCCAGGTCGAGGTCCGCCCGATGGTCGAACGGATGCGTGCCATGCCGATCTCGTCCAGCTCTGGCCCGACATCGTTCACGATCAGCCCCGCCACCCGCTCCGGCGCCGCCGCGCCCAGATGCATTGCCAGCAGTCCGCCCATTGACGTGCCCGCAAGCACGAAGCGGTCGAGCGCGAGGTCGGCAACCAGAGCCTCCAGGTCCTGAATGTAGGACAAGGGCGCGTAGGTCAGCGGATCCTTGGCATAGGCGCTCTCACCCCGCCCGCGCAGATCGACCGCGATCACCCGCCATTCGCCTGTCAGCCGCGCCGCCAGACCTTCGAAATCGCGCGCATTGCGGGTCAGGCCGGGAATGCACAGGATAGGCGGCCGCGCCGCGTCGCCCCCCGCATAATCGCGGTAGTGGAGCCGAAGCCCGTCATTCGACCAGTAATAGCCGTCCGTATAGGCCATGAAGCTCCCTAGGATGCGGATTCAACAGCGGCAACGACTCTCTTGGAACCGTCCCGAGCAGCGGCCACATAGCGTGCCATGAGCTACCGCCCCGATCCTGCAATTCTCCAGCTCGGGCCGGACTTTTGCGACCCGGTGTCGGCCGCGGATTTCCCGAAGACGATCCTGCGCTACCGCAATGACCACGCGGCGGCGGGGGTCGGACTCGACAGGCTGACCGACGAGGAATGGCAGCGCCATTTCGGCCGGTTCAAACCGTTGCCGGACAATCTCTCCGAACCGCTCGCCCTGCGCTATCACGGGCACCAATTCCGGTCCTACAATCCCGATATCGGCGATGGCCGTGGCTTCCTGTTCGCGCAACTGCGCGATGAAGGCGGGCGGCTGATGGACCTCGGCACGAAGGGCTCAGGCCAGACGCCCTACAGCCGTTTCGGCGACGGGCGGCTAACGCTGAAGGGCGGGGTCCGCGAAATTCTCGCGACCGAGATGCTGGAAGCGCTCGGCGTCGACACCAGCCGCACCTTCAGCCTGATCGAAACGGGAGAGGCTCTGCACCGCGGCGACGAGCCGTCCCCCACCCGCTCGGCGGTGCTCGTTCGCCTCAGCCAGGGCCACATCCGCATCGGCACTTTCCAGCGCCTCGCCTTCCTCGACCAGCGCGATAACCTGGAAAAGCTCACCGCTTACTGCCTGCGCCACTATTTCGGTCAGGAGGGCGATGCGGTTACGCTGCTGTCGCGCGTCGTCGAACGCACCGCCCGGCTGGCCGCATCCTTCATCGCGGCGGGCTTCGTTCACGGCGTGCTGAACAGCGACAATATCAACATCACCGGCGAAAGCTTCGATTACGGCCCCTGGCGGTTCACGCCCTACTGGGACGGTGCCTTCACCGCCGCCTATTTTGATCAGACCGGCCTCTACGCCTTCGCCCGCCAGCCCGAGGCGATCCATTGGGACGTCGTCCAGCTCGCCCAGTCGCTCGCGCTGATCGCATCGCCGGAGGTGCTGACCGAGGCGCTCGAACCCTTTCCCGCCTTGTTCCGGGCCGCGCTGGCCGAGCGTCTGTGCTGGCGGCTGGGCATCGCGGCCGAGGGCGACGAGACGGCGTTGCTCGTCGCGCTGGAAACGGCCCTGTCGCTGAAGACCGTCCCCATCGACCGTTTCTTCTTCGACTGGCGCGGCGGCCGGCGGCGCGGCCCTTCGCCCGCTGACGACGCCTATGCCGCGCCCGAATTCGCCCCGCTCGCGGACCTGTTCGCCCGGCGGAAAGCGCTGCCGGGCGCGACCGATCACTCCTATTGGGCGGAAGCCGATCCCTGCTCAATGCATATCGAGGAGGTGGAGGCGATCTGGGCGCGGATCGACGAAGCGGATGACTGGCCCGCGCTTCACAATAAGGTCGCGGCGATCCGCCGTATGGGCCGCGCGCTTGACCTGAGATAGCGAAGGTGCTGATCGCATTCCGGAAATGACGACCCTCACTTCATATGAACCCGCGACCGGCGCGTCACTGTGGACCGGCACCGCCGGCGACCCGGTCGAGGCCGTCGAGCGCGCCCGCGCCGCATGGCCCGGCTGGGGCTCAAAGTCCCTGGCCTTCCGCGTCGAAACGATGCGCCGCTTCGCCAATGTCGCGCGCGGCAAGATCGACGATTTCGCCGATCTGATCGCCCGCGAGACCGGCAAGCCGCTGTGGGAAGCGCGCACCGAAGTCGAGGCGACAATCAACAAGGTCGAGATTTCCATCTCCGCTTATGGCGACCGCACGCCGAAGCGCAGCCGCGAAGGCGACATGGGCACGAAGATCGCCGTCCGGCACAAGCCGCATGGCGTGCTGGCGGTGCTCGGCCCCTACAACTTTCCGGCCCACCTGCCGAACGGCCACATCGTCCCGGCCCTGATCGCGGGCAATGCCATCGTCTTCAAGCCCAGCGAGAAGACTCCGGCGGTCGGTGAGTTCCTGACCAGACTCTATCACGAGGCTGGCGTTCCGGAAGACGTAGTGATTTGCGTTCAAGGCGGTCCCGACGTTGGCAAGGGCCTGGCGGCGGCGGGGGGCATAGACGGTCTGCTGTTTACCGGCTCAGCCCGGGCAGGCGTCGCTTTGCACCGCCAGTTCGCCGATACGCCGAACAAGATCCTGGCGCTGGAGATGGGTGGCAACAACCCGCTCGTCGTCTGGGACGCTGCCGATGTACATGCGGCGGCCGCCACTGCCGTCCAGTCGGCCTATCTGTCGGCGGGGCAACGTTGCACTGCCGCCCGCCGCCTGATCGTCAAGGATGGCACGCAAGAGCAACTGGTGGAGACGATCGCGCGGCTGATTGATCGCATCATCGTCGGCGCGCCGCACGACAATCCGGCACCCTTCATGGGGCCGGTGATCGACAACCAGTCGGCCGACCACCTGCAGGAGAGCTTCCTGGAAATGCTCGGCCGCGGTGGCCGGGCGATCCGACGCCTCGACCGTCCCGACGAGAAGCTTCCCTTCCTCACCCCGGCCCTGATCGATGTCACAGACGTGCAGCGCCGCCCCGATGCGGAGCTGTTCGGTCCCGTTCTGCAGATCATCCGCGTCCCCGATTTCGAGAGCGCGATCGCCGAGGCGAACGCCACCCGCTACGGACTCGCCGCTTCGCTCGTCGGCGGTTCCCCCGAACTTTACGACCGCTTCTGGGCGAACATTCGCGCAGGTGTGATCAACTGGAACAAGCCGACCAACGGTGCGCCCTCCACCGCCCCGTTCGGTGGCATCGGCCTCAGCGGCAATCACCGCCCCAGCGCCTATTACGCCGCCGACTATTGCGCCTATCCGGTCACCAGCAGCGAGGCAGAAGGCCTTCGCGCGACGATCGGTGTCGGCTTGCGAGATCCGAACCATAGCGTGAATTGAGAAAGCCCATGCCCGGACGCTACGACGAAGACGAAGAGAATGAACGCTATGCGAGCCGGAGTGCAAGCGCGCGCAGCGGCGGGAGCGGTTCGGGTTCGACCGACTTGATGGACATGCTCGGGCGGCGGCTGAGCGGTGCGATCCTGGGCGCGGGCGCGATGATCGCGCTCGGTGTCTATGCGGGCGGCGGGAGCAGCACGGAAATCGAAGCGCCGACCTATCAGGCCTTTGCCACGGACGGAGAGGTGTTCAGGCTGAACACCGACAGCGGCACACTGATCGCTTGCAGCGCGACCGCGCCGTGCCGCATCGTGCTTCAGCGCGGGCAGAACCTTGCGGAGGACCAGAACAGCACCCTGTTCAAGGGCACGGCCGCGACCCCCTTGCCCGCCCCGGCGCAGCAGCAGCCGGCACTGCCCGCTCCGGCCGAGACCCCGGCCCAGACGAAGTGACGAACGTCACCCCGGCGGCGACCGGGGTGACGCGCCATCCTTACCTGCCGCGTTCACCAGCCGGCGGCGCACCCACGCCTCCGCCGACTAGCCGCTTGCTGGCATAGGTATATTCCAGCGCCAGCCGCCGCGCGCTTTCGCGCAGGTTCGCCGCCGCGGAGTGCCCGCCGTCGATATTCTCATAGTAATAATAAGGCTGGCCGAGTTGCCCTAGCCGCGCCGCGGCGCGGCGGCCGTGACCCGGATGGACGCGGTCATCCTTGGTCGAGGTCAGGATGAACGGCGTCGGATAGGTCACGTTCGGGACCAGCCGCTGATAGGGTGAATAGCCTTCGATCCAGGCGCGCTGCTCGGGGATGCGCGGATCGCCATATTCGCCGATCCAGGACGCGCCGGCGCTCATCGTGTGATAGCGCAGCATGTCGAACAAAGGCACCTGGATGATCGCGGCGTTGAACAGCTCAGGCCGCTGCGTGATCGCGGTGCCGACGAGAAGCCCGCCCTGGCTGCCGCCGACCACGCCGAGATGGCGCGGGCTGGTGATGCGGCGACGGATCAGATCCTCGGCCACCGCGATATAATCGTCCCAGGTGCGCTGCTTGTTGGCGCGCTGCGCGCTCTGGTGCCATTCCGGCCCGAACTCACCGCCGCCGCGCAGGTTCGCGACCACATAGGCATTGCCCTGCTCCAGCCAGAGCGCGCCCATATTGGCATTGTACGCCGGGATCTGGCTGACCTGGAAGCCGCCATAGCCATAGAGCAAGGTCGGCGTGGAGCCGTCATTGCGCATGTTGCGCGGGCGGACGAGGAAATAGGGAATTTTCGTCCCGTCGCGCGACGTCGCCTCATGCTGTTCGACGACGTGGTTGGCGGCGTTGAAGCGGGCCGGCGTCGACTTGATCGTCTCCAGCGCGCCGGTTGCGCCATTATAATACCAGAGCGTCGAGGGGGTCAGATAGTCGGTGACGCTGAACATCGCCTCGTCGCTCTCGTCCGAGGCCGCGGAAATCCCGATGCTCGAATTGGCCGGCAGCGCAATCGGCCGCGTCGTCCAGCGGCCATTCGCGTAGTTCATCGCCACGGCGCGGCCGCGCACATTGTCGAGGATGGTGACGATCAGCGAGTCCTTGGTCGTCGTCATCCCGCTCAGCGTCTGGCGCGCGCCGGGCGTCCAGACCAGGCTCGGGCGCGCCGCATTGGGTTCGCGTTTCCACTCGTTGAGATCGTAGCTGACGATCGCGTCGGCGGCGAAGCGGGTGCCGTGCGCCTCCCAGGCTTCGTCCGAGGTCACCAGCACACGGCCGTCGATGATCCCGGACGGGCTCGCCTTGGTCGGGAGGTTCAGCTTCACCGTCCGGTCGCCGACCAGCATATGATATTCACGGTTGAAGAAGTCGATCGAGCGGACGAAGCCGACGCCATGCACCGTCCCGGCCGCATCGCGCATGACGAACGGATCGGCGCGCGTATCGCTGGCATTGGCGCGATACACTTCCTCGGCCTGCTCCAGGCTCTGGCCGCGGCGCAGCTTCTTGATGACGAACGGATAGCTCGATTCGGTCATCGTGCCAGGACCCCAGTCGCGGGCGATCAGCAACGTGTCGCGGTCGAGCCAGGTGACGCTCTGCTTGCCGACGGGGATGCGGAAGCCACCCTCGACGAAGCGCTTATTCACCGTGTCGAACTCGCGATACTCCGCCGCGTCACGGCCGCCGTCGGACAGGATGACCAGGCAGCGCGTATCTTCCGGCGGCAGGCACGAAGCACCGCGATAGACCCAGTTGGCATTTTCCGCCGCAGCGAGCGCGTCGACGTCCAGGATCGTCTCCCAGGTCGGATTCGCGGTGCGATAGGAGGCCATCGTCGTCCGCCGCCAGATGCCGCGCACGTGATTCTCGTCCTGCCAGAAATTGTGCAGGCCGTCGGGGCGGAAGCTGACGCCCGGGATACGGTCGCGCGCCTGCAATATCTGCAACGCGCGGTCGTGAAATTGCTGGTAGCGCGGATCGGCGGTCAGTTCGCCGAGGGTGCGATCATTTTCCTTGCGCGCCCATTCCAGCGCCTTTGCGCCCTCGATCTCGTCGAGGAAGGAGAATTCATAGGACTCCGCAGTCTGGCCCGCCGGCTGCGCCACCGCCGCCGTCATCGCAATCCCCGCCACGGCCGCAGCCAAAAGCGCCTTCGCTCCACGCATCGAATTCCTCCTGTCATATTGTCGCAGGGCTAGCGCGGGTGATTGAGCGAGGCAACACGGCAAGACCGCTCGCCACCTGCCCTACCCCCGCGCCTCCGGCAGATAATGGGTGTCCGCGAGGTCGGAGAATTTGGTGATCCGGGCGTCGAAGCGCAGGCGCACCTTGCCGGTCGCGCCGTGGCGTTGCTTGGCGATGATGAGTTCGGCCTGGCCGTACACTTCCTGCATCTGCCGCTGCCATTCCTGGTAAGCGTCCTGCGACTTCGCGTCGTCGCCGCCTTCGCGCGGCTCCTTGTTGGCCAGATAATAATCCTCGCGGTAGATGAACATGACGACGTCGGCGTCCTGCTCAATCGAGCCGGATTCACGCAGGTCCGAGAGTTGCGGACGCTTGTCCTCGCGGCTTTCGACCTGACGGCTGAGCTGGGACAAAGCCAGCACCGGGACCTGCAATTCCTTCGCCAGTGTCTTCAGGCCGCGGCTGATCTCGGAAATCTCCTGCACGCGATTCTGATCGCCGCCGCCCTTGCCCGTGCCCTGCAGCAATTGGAGATAATCGACCACGACCATGCCGATCTGCCGCTGCCGCTTCAGCCGGCGGGCGCGGGTCCGCAGGGCCGCGATGGTGAGGCCCGGCGTGTCGTCGATATAGAGCGGCAGATCCTGCAATTGCTGCGAGGCGCGGGCGAGGCTGCGAAACTCCTCCTTGCTGATCTTGCCCATGCGCAGATTCTCGGAACTGACCTCCGATTGCTCCGCCAGGATGCGGGTGGCGAGCTGATCGGCAGACATTTCGAGGCTGAACAAGGCGACGGGCGCACCCGACATCTTCTCCGGCGCGACGCCTTCCGCCAGTTCCTCCACATATTTGCGCGCCATGTTGAAGGCGACGTTCGTGGCCAGCGACGACTTCCCCATGCCCGGCCGGCCGGCGAGAATGAGCAGATCCGATTTGTGCATGCCGCCGGTCTTAGCGTTGATCGCGTTGATGCCGGTCGTCATCCCGGACAGGCTGCCGCCCGAAAGGAAAGCCTTTTCGACCATCTGGATCGCTTCGACCGCAGCCGAGGCGAAGGTGCGGACGCCGCCTTCGGTGCCGCCTTCTTCCGCGACTCGGTAGAGCGCCGCCTCGGCCTCCTCGATCTGCTTCTTGGGCTCGACTTCCTCGCTGGTGTCGAGCGCCTTTTCCACCATGTTGCGGCCGACGCCGATCAAAGCGCGCAGCTGGGCGAGGTCGTAAATCTGCTCGGCAAAATCGCGGGCGCCGATGATCGTGGCGCCGCTGCCGGTCAGCTGGGCGAGATAGGCCGGGCCGCCGACCTGCTTCATCTCCTCGTCCGCCTCGAACACGGGTCGCAAGGTGACGGGCGTCGCCAGCATATTCTTGTCCACGAGCCGCCGGATCTGCTCGTAGATGCGGCCGTGCATCGGATTGTAGAAATGATCCGCGCGCAATTTCAGCTGCACGTCCTCGATCAGGCGATTGTCGATCATCAGCGCGCCCAGCAGGGCGGCCTCCGCCTCCTCATTCTGCGGCAGAGTGGTGGCCGCGCCCTGGGGCGGTTCGACGATTGAGAGGCTGGGTGGCATGATCGTTAACGCCTTAGGCCAAGTGACGCGCCGGGCAAGCACGTCGGCATGTGGATAATGGGAGCGGTTTCGCTTGCCCCCTTTGCTGCACCCGCTAACAATCGGCCATGGGCTTTCCGCGCATCATCCGCATCGACCTGGACGAGCGCTCGATCGTGCGCCGCAGCGACGATATCGAACAGGAGCGGCGGATCGCGATCGACGACATGCTCGCGGCCAATCATTTCGACGTCGCCGGACAGACCGGCCCGTTCCGGCTGGAAATGGGCGTGCAGGACGGGCGGCTGGCGATCGCGGTGAACGACGCGCAAGGGACGCCGCTGGAGACGATCCGGCTGGGTCTCGCCCGCTTCCGCCGGCCGATCCGCGATTATTTCCATATCTGCGAAAGCTATTTCAAGGCGGTGCGCGGCAGCGACCCGCGCGCGATCGAGACGATCGACATGGCGCGGCGCGGCATTCATGACGAGGCCGCCGAGCTGCTGAAGGATTGCCTGGCCGACCGCGTCACGCTGGATTTCGACACGGCGCGCCGGCTGTTCACCCTGATCTGCGTGCTGCATATCAAGGCCGGCCCGGGTGCGGTCGAACAAAGAAGCATGGAGTCCCGATGATCCTGTCCGATATCTCGATCCGCGAGCGCGCCCGGACGCAGGGCATGATCGAGCCGTTCGTCGAGGCGCAGCGTCGCGAGGGATGCATCAGCTACGGCCTGTCCTCCTATGGCTATGACGCGCGGGTGGCGGACGAGTTCAAGATCTTCACCAATGTCGACAGCGCGGTGGTGGACCCCAAGAATTTCGATGCCAACAGCTTCGTCGATCGCAAGACCGACGTCTGCGTGATCCCGCCGAACAGCTTCGCGCTGGCGCGGACGGTGGAATATTTCCGCATTCCCCGCGATCTCCTCGTCATCTGCCTGGGCAAATCCACCTATGCGCGCTGCGGCATCATCGTGAACGTGACACCGCTGGAGCCGGGCTGGGAAGGCCATGTGACGCTGGAGTTCAGCAACACCACGCCCTTGCCCGCCAAGGTCTACGCCAATGAGGGCGCCTGCCAGTTCCTGTTCCTGGCCGGCGACCAGCCGTGCGAGACCAGCTATGCCGACCGGGCCGGCAAATATATGGGCCAGCGCGGGGTGACGCTGCCGAAGCTCTAGCGGCTTCAGCGCCGCGGCGGAGGCGGCAGCAAAGGGCAATTTTCCACCACGACGCCCTGCAAAGTTCGGCCGTTCGGGCTGCGCGCTTCGGCGCGGAAGTTCATCGGTCCTGACAGCAATTCGGCGCCGCCCGGCGCGGCGCAGAAGGCGGTGGCGAAGCGCAGGCTCAGCGCTTCCGGCGTGGCGGCGGCGAGCGCGGCGTCGCTGATCTCATAGCTCAGCACCAAAGCGTCGCCTTCCCCCCTCGCACCGACCATCGCGACATCGGGCGCGAAGCGTTGCGGCAGGCGCGGCTGGATCGCCGTGGCGATGGTCTCGGGCGTGATGATCGGGGCGCCGGCCGGCGGCTGGGCGGCGGCGAGGCCGATAAGGGTCAGGAACAGCATCGCACCAACATGGTGGCTGCCGGCGCCGAAGCCAACATCAGCGCTTCCGCCCCTGGTGGCGGATGTTGGAGGGGCGGCCGCGGCGGCCCTGTTGCGGTCCGCTGCGGCGACCGTCGCGGACCGGGCCACCGCGCTCGCGCTGGAGCGGGGATGGCGCGTCGGGCAGCTCGAAGCGGAGCGAGCCGCTGACCGGATCGGCCTCGGCGAGGCGCAGTTTCAGGCGCTGGCCGGATTCGTAGGTCTCGCCGCTATTCTCGCCGACCAGGGCCTGGCGGGCTTCCTCATAGCGGAAATATTCCTGGCCCAGGGTCGAGACCGGGACCAGGCCATCGCCGCCAAGCCCTTCCACCGTCGCGAAAAAACCGAAAGACTGGACGCCGGTGATGCGGCAATCGACCAGGGCGCCGACCTGTTCCGACAGGTAAGCGGCGACGTAGCGGTCCATCGTCTCTCGCTCTGCGACCATCGCGCGGCGTTCGTGCTGGGAGATGAGCTCGCCGGTCACGTCCATCGCGGCGGCTTCCTGCTCGGTGAGCTGCGTTTCCTTTACCTCCGGCTCCAGCCGGTAGGCGCGGACCAAAGCGCGGTGGACGACCAGATCGGCATAGCGGCGGATCGGCGAGGTGAAATGGGCGTAGCTGCCCAGCGCGAGGCCGAAATGGCCGTGATTGTCGGGGCCGTAATAGGCCTGCGTCTGGGTGCGCAGGATCTGCTCCATGATCTGCGGCTTGTTGTCGTCCTCGCCCACGCGCTCGATGATGAGATTGAAGGTCGCTGGGCGAACCACCTGCCCCAGCGCGAACTCGATCTCGAACGTCTTCAGATAATCCTTCAGGGCGACGAGCTTCTCGCGGCTCGGCGGCTCGTGGACGCGGTACATGACCGGCAGTTTCTTCGCCTCCAGCGCCTTGGCGGCGGCGACGTTGGCGGCGATCATATATTCCTCGATCAGCCGGTGTGCGTCCAAGCGCTCACGCGGGGCGACCGAGGCGATACGGCCTTTCTCGTCAAGGACGACTCGCCGCTCGGGCAGGTCCAGCTCCAGCGGATTGCGCTTGTCCCGCGCCTTGGCGAGCGCGCGCCAGCAGGCCCAGAGCGGCTTCAGCTGATCGAGGATCGTGCCTTCGATCTCGGGCATGGCGCAGGCGGGAGAAGCAGTCTCGACACCCCCGGCTCCGTCGATCATCGCCTGCGCATCCTCATAGGCGATATTGGCGCGGATGCGGACGCGGCCCCGGCTGAAGCGCCAGGATTTGAGCGCGCCGTCCTTCGTGATCTGCAGGTGGCAGACCATCGCGGCGCGGTCCTCGCCCGCCTTCAGCGAGCACACATCCGCGGAGAGGATTTCCGGCAGCATCGGCACGACCCGATCGGGGAAATAGACGCTGTTGCCGCGCTTGCGCGCTTCGCGGTCGAGCGCGCTGTTCGGGCGGACGTAGAAGCTGACGTCGGCGATGGCGACGATCGCCTTCCACCCGCCGGGATTGGCGGGATCGTCGTCCGGCGCGGCCCAGACCGCATCGTCGTGATCGCGGGCATCGGCAGGGTCGATGGCGAGGATGGGGATGTGGGTGAGGTCTTCCCTTTCCGATCCTCCACGCTCGCGGGGAGGGGGACCGTCGAAGACGGTGGAGGGGGCGGGACGCGAGTCCGGCGTGCGTGGTGGGCCCCCTCCACCCCTCGCCTTCGGCGAGCGGTCCCCCTCTCCGTTCCGGGGAGGATCAAGAGAGAGCTTCGCCACCCGCTCCGCCTCACCGAGCACCTCATCCGGAAAAGTGTGCGGGATATTGTGCTTGTGGATCGCGATCAGGCTGAAGCTGCGGGGGGCGAAGGGATCGCCGAGCACCGCATCGACGCGGGCGGTGAGGCGCGGCGGGCGGCCGGTCTTCTCGGCCAGCACGAGGTCGCCGGGCTGCGCCTCGCCCAGATCGGAGATGGGAAGCTCACGGCGTTCCTTCTTCTCGACCGGACGCAGCCAGTGCGCGTCGCCTTCCTTGTGGACGACGCCGAGCAGCAATTCGCTGCCCTTCAGCAATTTCTTCATCGGGAAGGCAGTCCAAGCGCCATCCCGCTCCTCGTTCCGCGCCAGAATGCGGTCGCCGATGCCCAGGGCGGCCCCCTTCCCCCGGCGTTCCATCACCCGCAGGCGCGGCGGCTCCCCCTCGCCTTCCCAACGCTCCGGCACCGCGACGGCGCGGCCGGCATCGTCGATATGGACGACGCGCAGCACCGTCACTTTCGGCACCCCGCCCATCTTGTGAAAGGCGCGGCCGGGGCCGGCGTCGATCAGCCCCTCGTCGCCCATATCCTTGAGCAATTTCTTGAGCGCGATCTTTTCCGCGCCGTGCAGTCCGAACGCCTTGGCGATCTCGCGCTTGCCCGCCGCCTGATCGGACGACTGGATGAAGTCCATGACCTGTTCGCGGGTGGGGAGTTCGCCCCTCTTGGGTTTGCGCGCCATGGGGTCAGAACCGACTCGGGCCGGAGAGGGTCCGGGCGCGGTTTCGGCGCGAAAGGTGCTGAAGGTTCACACCCCCACGGGCAAAAAAATTGGCTGAACCTTTAGGGCTTTTCGGGCGTGCGGAGAGGGCGCGTCGGGCGTCGATCATGCGAGGGATATAGGGAGTGGGAGGCGTGTAGGACAGCGCAGCCTTCCGGCATTCGTCACCCCGGACTTGATCCGGGGTCCACCTCATTTGCGGCGCAGTTGAAGAAGGTGGATGCCGGATCAAGTCCGGCATGACGAAGCGAGTTACTGCCGTGCCGGCGCAGGCGGCGGCGGGGTCCAGGGGCGGAAGGCGCCGCCCGGCACTGCCGAGGCGACCGGGCTTTCCGAGCCGTCCGCCGCGACCGAGGAGACGCCGAACACCCAATCGTCGACGCGGATGCCGGGGAGCGTGACCTCCCAATAGCAGCCCCCTCCCCGCTGCCCATCGCTACTAGTCGTGAATGTTTCGCAGACCTGCGTCCCTTGCCCATCCTCAGTGCGAGCAGGTGGGCCGGTGAACCGACGTCCGGTGATCCGCACTATATGTTCCCACTGATTTGAGTCTGTTCGTCGCCAGCGGACAACATAGTGGTTTGCTCCTTCAACCGAGCGCCACTGCAACTTGGTATCGGTGCTCAACGCGCCCTCCACCCGTGGCTCCGGCGGCATCGGCGCGCGGGCGAGCGCGGCCAGCGCGGCGACGTTCAGGGCCGTCACCTTGCGCAGATAGGCGAAGTCCATCTCGTCGATCGTATCGCCATAGACGGTGCCGTTTTCCGTCCGCAGATCCTGATGCTGGTGGTCGTAATCCTCGACCGCGACCGAGAAGCGGATGGCAGGGAACCCGGCGTTCAGGAATTCGGTGTGGTCGCCGCCGCGGCCGAAGCGGTCGTTGCGCCAGATCTGGCGGACCTCCAGGCCGAGGCCGAGATTGCCCGCGAGGGTGGCGAGGAAGCGGGAGAGGTTGCGGCCGGGCGAATCGTTCTCGCCGCCAAGGCTGCGGACCTGGCCGCGAATGTCGGTGCCGCCCTGCCAGCGCAGGCCTTCGGAAAAGACGCGGACGTTCGCGGCGTCGCAGACGCCGTCCGAGCCGCAGCTGTTGCCGATGATGTCATTGTTGAGGTTGGCCTCGACCTGCCAGCCTTGCGCCTTGGCATAGTTGGTCAGGATGCGGCCGCCGTGGAGGCCCTGCTCCTCGCCCGACAGCGCCGCATAGACGATGGTGGCGGGGAAGCGATGCTTCGAGAGCACCCGTGCCGCCTCGATCACCGCGACGGTGCCGGAGCCGTCGTCATTGGCGCCGGGCGCGTCGCTGGTCGCGTCCATCACGTCGGTAACGCGGCTGTCGATATGGCCGGTGATGATGATGACGCGGTTGGGATCGGTCGTGCCGCGCTGGATGGCGATGACGTTGCGGATGCGGGTGGGCGTCGGCACGCGCGGCGGGGCGGTGACCATCTCCTCCGGCTCGGCGAAGGTGAGGCAGTTGCCGCATTCCCGGCCGATCCGCTCGAACTCGGCGCGGGTCCAGCGCAGGGACGCGCCGATGCCGCGAGTCGGGTGGTCCTGCGACGAGAGGGTGTGCCGAGTGCCGAACCCGACGAGGCGCTCGATGTCGGCGCGCAGGCGTTGCTCGCTGACCTGATCGGCGATCGCGGTGAGGCTAGCAGGGGGCGGTTCCGGCGCGGCGCGGCGCTGGGCGGTGGCGGGAGCGGCGATGGCGAGGACGAGGACGAGGCCCGCGAACAGGAGGCGCTTCATCCCTCCACCACCTGCTCGATGGCGCCGAAGATGGAGTGGCCGGTGGCATCCTCCATCCAGATGCGGACGGTGTCGCCGCTTTTCAGGAAGGGTGTAGCGGCCTTGCCGTCGAGGATGGTTTCGACGGTGCGGATTTCCGCGAGGCAGGAATAGCCGCGGCCGCCGCGATCCACCGGCTTGCCGGGGCCGCCGTCCGCATCTCGATTGGAGACGGTGCCGGAGCCGATGATCGTACCGGCGCTCAGGTTGCGGGTCTTGGCGAGGTGGGCGACCAGGGTGCCGAAATCGAAGGTCATGTCCTCGCCCGCATCCGCGCGGCCGAAGGGCTGGCCGTTCAGATCGACCTTCAGCACGCCGTGCAGCTTGCCGTCCTTCCAGGCATCGCCGAGCGTGTCGGGACTCACCAGCACCGGCGACAGGGCCGAGGCGGGTTTGGACTGGACGAAGCCGAAGCCCTTGGCGAGCTCGGCGGGGATGAGGTTGCGGAGGCTCACGTCGTTGACGAGGCCGATCAGCTTGATGTGGCCGAGCGCTTCTTCGCGTGAGACGCCCTGCGGAACATCGCCGGTGACGACCACCACTTCCGCCTCGAGGTCGCAGCCCCAGGCTTCGTCGGCGAGCGGGATCGGGTCGCGGGGGCCGAGCATCTCGTCGGACGCGCCCTGATACATCAACGGGTCGGTCCAGAAGCTTTCCGGCATTTCCGCGCCGCGCGCCTGCCGCACGAGGGCGACGTGGTTCACATAGGCCGAGCCGTCCGCCCATTGGTAGGCGCGGGGCAAGGGCGCGTCGGCCTGCCGCTCGTGGAAGCGCATACGGGGGATGACGCCGTGCGCGAGATCGGTGGCGAGCAGTTCCAGCTGCGGCGCGACCGCGTCCCAATCGTCGAGCGCGGCCTGCAGGCTTGGCGCGATATGGCCCGCATCCGCACACCAGGCGAGATCGTCGCTGACCACCACGAGGCGGCCATCGCGGCCATATTTGAGCGAACCCAGTTTCATGCGCTTCCCTTCGATAAGTCTTGTCGGCTGACTGGCATTTCGCCCGCCCGTTGACTAGGTGCAGCGGCAAGAATTGCTTGATCGAGGGTGATGACATGGGCGTGCAGGAACGGATTTTCGCGAGCGACGAGCAGGCGCAGGCGGCGGCGGAGATTGGGGCGCTGATCGAGCGCAGCCGGGCGGCGCAGGCGACCATCGAGCATTCCAGCCAGGCGCGCGTGGACGAACTGATCCGCGCCATGGTGTGGGCCGTGGCCCGCCCCGGCGTCGCGGAGGAGATTGCCCGGCATACGGTCGAGGAGACGCAGCTCGGCAATTATGACGGCAAATATCTGAAGATCTTCCGCAAGACGCGCGCGGCCTTGATGGACATTATCGACGATGTTTCCGTGGGCGTGATCGCGGCATATCCGGAGCGCGAGATCGTCGTGCTGGCCAAGCCGGTGGGCGTGATCGGGGCGCTGTCCCCCTCCACCAATCCGGAAGCGACGCCGGTGATCAAGGCGATCAATGCGGTGAAGGGCCGCAACGCCATCATCATCGCGCCGCATCCGCGCGCGAAGCTGACCAACAAGCTGGTCGTGGACAAGATGCGGGCGGCGCTGGAGGCGATGGGCGCGCCCGCCGATCTGGTGATCGCGATCGAGACGCCGAGCCTGGACAAGACCAACGAATTGATGCGCCAGTGCGACCGCATCCTCGCCACCGGCGGCAACCCGATGGTGAAGGCGGCCTATTCGAGCGGCACCCCGGCGCTCGGCGTCGGCGCGGGCAATGCGGTGATTACGGTGGACGAGACGGCGGATCTGGACGAGGCCGCCGAGAAGATCCGCATTTCCAAGACGCTGGACGAGGCCGCGTCCTGCTCGTCGGACAATGCCGTCGTGCTGGTTGACGCGATCCATGACGAGATGCTGGCCAAGCTGCAGGCGAAGGGCGGGCTGATCCTGAACGCCGAGCAGAAAGCCAAGCTCCAGGCGGTGCTGTGGATCGACGGAACGCTGAACGCGAAGGTCGTCGCGCAGCCGGCGGCGAACATCGCATCGATCGCCGGGTTCGAGATTCCGGAAGATACGAAATTCTTCATCGTGCCGGAGACCGGCGTCGGACCGGATCACCCCTTCTCCGGGGAGAAGCTCACCGTCACCATGGCGCTCTACCGGGTGAAGGACATTGACGAGGCGATCGCACTGACCAACCGCATCCAGGCCTATCAGGGCCAGGGCCATAGCTGCGGCATCTATTCGCGCTCGACGGAAAATATCATGAAGCTGGCCGAGGCGACCAAGACCTCGCGCGTCATGGTCAACCAGCCGCAGGCCGCGTCGAACAGCGGTAATTTGTGGAACGGCATGCGCCAGACCTTCTCTTTGGGCTGCGGCTCGTGGGGCGGCACCGGCACCAGCAACAACATCAACTGGCGCGATCTGATCAACGAGACCTGGGTGTCGAAGCCGCTGGCGGTGCCGAAGGAATTGCCGAGCGACGAGGCATTGTTCGGGGATGTGATCGCGAAGCTGGGCTGATCCGTTCAGCCCCGGGCAATTTCGCGGCCCGACATAGTGTCACATCGACCTGTTTGGGGGAATAGACGATGCTGCTGCTGACGATCGCCGCCTTGATACCGCCGCCGCCGGACTGGACGCCGCCGCGGGCGAGCGGACCGGGCACCTTTTGCGGACGCACCTTTCGGCTAGCGCTGATGGAGAATGAGAGCATCCGCGCCGACTGGCCTGGCGAGGTTTTCATCAACGATGTGTTCGGCACCTATCGCGTGACGACGCCCGGCGGTGAGGTGGTGATCACGGAGAATGGCGCGCGCACGCGGCTGACGGGCCGCTCGCTCACCTACCGCGCAGGGGCGACGACCTTTCGCTCGCACGGCAGTGATGGCTTCTCGCTGACCATTCCGGGCAACGAAACGATCAAGGCGGTGACGGTGCGCTTTCCCAACGGGACAAGCCACGCAGTGTCGCGCGCCTTGCTCTCGCGGATCAGGAGCGGTGTTCCGGCGGGAACAGCCTGCCTGCAGCCCGAAAACCCCTAAACGGGCTTTACCTCCCTTTTACGGTCCCGGCGATAAAGACGGGCGATGGCGCCACGTCGGTTGCCGGGAGATTTCTTTATGGCTTCGGTACCGCTGGAGGACATGAGCGTACCGCAGGCCGGTACTTTGCTCGTCGCCGCGATTCGCGACCATGGCAGCGCGGGGCATCGCTATGCGGGCAGCGCGGAACTGACCGAAGGGCCAGCCGCCGGACGCAACCTTGCCGACGCCCTGCATTTCCTCTGTGCGCTGCATGGCCGTTATCCGGGCGTGATAGAGCTGGTCGCGGCACGCAATGTCGAGCCGGAGGCACGCGTCTGGCTGGCCGAGGCATCCGATGCCTTCGCCCGCGAACGTACCTATCTCGCCAATCTTTCGGTCCGCGCGGGTCCGGTTCCGGCCACGCCCGGCGCCGGCAGCGAATCGGCGGTGTCGATGCAGCGCAATGCGGTGCTCACCCTCGCCCAGTCCGAACGGCGCGGCTGCGCCCTGGGCGCGGCGATGGGCGTGGCGGGCGACTGGGCGGCGATCCGCACGATATTGGATGCCGCCGCCGCCAAGTTCGGCGCGGACATTCCGCCGCCCTGGACAGCCGGCAAGCCTGAAGCGCTGGCCGCCGTCGCCGACGCGCTCGGCGAAGGCTTTGCTTTCCGCCGCGCCATGCTGTTCGGCGCGGAACAGGTCGCGGTGCAACATCGCGGCATGTGGGAATTGCTCCACGCCCGCGCGCAGGCCCGGGGCTGACCCGCCGCGCCTAGCTTGCCGCTATCCCCTCCCCCGCTTATGCGGCGGGGATGCGTTTCGAAGGCACCTCAAATTATGTCGCCACCGATGACCTGAAGGTCGCGGTCAATGCCGCCGTGAAATTGCGGCGGCCCTTGCTCGTCAAGGGCGAGCCCGGCACCGGCAAGACCGTGCTCGCGCACGAGATCGCGGCCGCGGTCGGCGCGCCTTTGATCGAGTGGCACATCAAGTCGACCACCAAGGCGCATCAGGGCCTGTACGAATATGACGCGGTGGCCCGGCTGCGCGACGGCCAGCTTGGCGACGAGCGAGTCCACGACATCGGCAACTACATCAAGCGCGGGAAATTGTGGGAGGCCTTCACCTCCCCGCAGCTGCCCGTCCTGCTGATCGACGAGATCGACAAGGCCGACATCGAGTTCCCGAACGACCTCCTGCAGGAGCTCGATCGGATGAGCTTCGACGTCTACGAGACGCATGAGACGGTGGCGGCGGTGGAGCGGCCGATCGTCGTCATCACCTCGAACAACGAGAAGGAGCTGCCGGACGCCTTCCTGCGCCGCTGCTTCTTCCATTACATCGCCTTCCCCGACCGCGAGACGATGCAGCGGATCATCGACGTGCACTTCCCCGGCATCCAGCAATTGCTGGTCAGCAAGGCGATGGACGTCTTCTACCAGGTCCGCGACGTGCCGGGGCTGAAGAAGAAGCCGAGTACCAGCGAACTGATCGACTGGCTGAAGCTGATCCTGCACGAGGACATGCCACTGGAGGTCCTCCAGTCGCGCGATCCCAGCAAGGCGATCCCGCCGCTGCACGGCGCTTTGCTGAAGAACGAACAGGACGTGATGCTGTTCGAGCGGCTGGCCTTCATGAGCCGGCGGGGGAACTGATCTCCGGGGTCAACTGATGGACGATGGCGATACTGTGATGCTCGGCTGTCTGGGGCCGACGGTATCGTTGGCCCTCATCAAGATCGTGCTGTTCGTGATCGCCTTCTACGCCCTCGGTTATCTGCTCGGCTTTTGGGGGAACTGACCCTCGCGCCAGACACCAGTGGCCAGCCCTTCCACCGTCCACTCCCCCACACTCCAACGAACGAGTCGCAGCGTCGGAAACCCCACCGCCGCCGTCATCCTGCGGACCTGGCGGTTGCGGCCTTCTTTTATGGTGAGCTTCAGCCAGCAATCGGCGACGCTTTTGCGATAGCGGACGGGCGGGTCGCGGGGCCACAGATCGGGCGCGTCGATCAGTTCCGCTTCGGCCGGGCGGGTGCGGCCGTCCTTCAGGTCCACGCCTGTGCGCAGCCGGTCGAGCGCCGCTTCGTCCGGAATGCCCTCGACCTGCACCAGATAGATCTTGGCCAGCTTATACTTCGGATCGGCGATGCGCGCCTGCAGCCGGCCATCATCGGTCAGCAGCAGCAGCCCCTCGCTGTCGCGGTCCAGCCGTCCGGCGGGATAGACGCCCGGCACGTCGATATAGTCCGCCAGCGTCGGATGCCCGCTGCCCTCGTCGGTGAATTGCGAGAGCACGCCCCAGGGCTTGTTGAACAGGATCAGGCGCGGCATCGGCTTCGCGTTACCGCCCCGCCGCCCGCCACGCAAAGCGGCGGATTGCACGGTGCGGGGCGCGGCCCTAGCGTCCCCCCAAGCAGAGGGGGTCAAGCCAATGATTCGAAAGCTGTTTGTTGCGCTCGCCGCATTGCTTCCGGCGAATCTCCAGGCCCAGCCCGCGCAACACGGCCAGCCGCTCTGGTCCGTCGCCGGGGATCGGCACGAACTGGTTCCCGCCCGCACCTCGCTGCCGCGAACGGCGGGCACGCTTTCGATGGTCCAGGCGCGCGACGGCCGGCCGGACGGCACGGACAGCAACCTGATGTACCGTTCGGCGGACGGGGCAGTCATCGCGACCGTCTATCTCTACTATCCGGGCCTCGCGCATCCGGGCCTCGCGGCCTACGCGACGGATCGGGGCATTCGCCTCAATTCCCGCACGCCGCTCGAGAGCGCGCCGCCGCGTCTGGCCGATGCGGGCGGAGTCGCCAGCGCCGCGATCCGGATCGACTATAGCAATTATATGGGGGCCAACGCCTCTTCGGCCGGCTTCATCAAGGCGGGCCGCTGGATGATCAAGATTCGCGTCACCGGCCCGGAAGCTCGCCGCGCCGAGGTGATGACGGCAATGGACGCGCTGCTGGCGGGTATCCGATTCAATCCCGACAGCCCCGCAAGAGCGGCTGCGCCGGTGGCGGTGACGGATTGCCCGTCAGGCCCGGCAAGGCCGGATGCAAATCTGATCGCGAATGAGGGTTTCGAACAGCTTACGGCTCACGGCCTCCTCGCCTTGACCGACGGCGCCGGAGTGGAAGGACAAGGAGAGGACGGAAGGCGAATCTCGATTGCGTCACGGATCCCCGCAAGCATGTGCGTGTCCAGCCGGATCGGCCAGGCGAATCTGCCGATCCTTCGCGCGACGGGGGATGTTTCCGGCGACCAGAGCGGCCGCACCGGCGCCGTCGTGATCATTTCGGATGCCGGGACGCTGATCGAGATCGCCCGAAGTCTGACGACAGCCCATTACGTCCTGCTGCATCACGAGATCGGATCGACCACCGTGCTGGGCAGTTTCGACGCGATGCCCTCGGACCGGCAGATCATCGCGCTGTTCACGGAACGGAACAACCCGGCGACCCAGGCGCGCGCGCGGGTCAACCTGCGGGCCAATGGCGACACGGAACTCACCCTGCCCGAACCGCCGGCGGCGGCGCCGGGCACCTGATCGTTCAGCCCGCCACTTCGTCCCGATAGGCCAGCTCGAAATTGCCGTAGCGGCGGCCGGCGACGAAGAGGGGCACGAAGACGTTCTTCACCGGCAGATAGCGGCCGCTGCCCAGATCCATGCCGTAGGTCGCGAGCATCGCTTCCTTCGTGCTGGCCAGCGCGCGGCGGGTGATGTCGTCGATGAAATTGCGGCGGTTGCGGCAATGTTCGGCATTCCAGACCGGATCCGGCCCCTGCGGCTGCGAGCGCGCGCTGATGTGCGTGGGCAGATAGCCGTTATTGTCGGTGATCGCGGTCGCGATCAGGCGCGGCTGATCGGCCATCAGCCGGTCGAGGATCGGCCGCACGTGCCGGTCGGCGAAATCGCAGAAGCGGACTTCGAACTGGACCGGGTTGGTGCCCGGCATCTCGCGATAGTCGGTGTCGAAAATATCGGCTTCGCTGACCTCGCCGCGCGAAATGCCCGCGTCGATCGCCGCCTTGATCTCGCGCATCGCGCTTTGGGCGAAATGAATGAAGGGCGTATCGTCGATCGCCACACCGGAACTGGCCAGCCGGTCGAGCATCTCGTTGGAAAGGAGCTCAAGCCTTCCGAGCCGCTCATGCGCCTCGGTCAACTGGCCGCCATTGGCGCGCGCGTCGGCGGCGAAGGCCTCCAGGCCGCTCTTCATCCGGTCGACGCTCTGCTGGATGAGGCTGGTCGACTGGGCGATGCCGCTGGTCTGCCGATCGACCATGCCGACCAGATCGGACACGTCTCGCACGGTTTCGTCGATTCGGGTGAACGAGCTCTGCGCGGCGTGGCTCTTCTCGACGCCGGCCTTGATCTCGGTCGTCACCGCCTCGGCCTCGCGGGTGAGCGAGGCGACGGTGGAGGCGATCTCGCTGGTCGCGGCGCGGGTGTCGTGCGCCAGCTTCTTCACTTCCGCCGCGACGACCGCGAAGGAGCGCCCGGCCTCGCCGGCGCGGGCAGCCTCGATCGTCGCGTTGAGCGCGAGCATGTTGGTCTTCTTGGCGATCGTCTCGATGCTGGCGGAAACGCGCTGCACGCCGTTCATGGCTTCGGCGAACCCGGCCATGCGCTCGCCCAGTTGGACCACCAGACCGGTCAGCCCCTTGAACACGCCAATCGTGTCCTCGATCGCCGCGCGGCCCTGCTCGAGTTTCTCGCGCGCCTGTTCGGCAAGCATATGCGCTTCGTCGGTCGAATCGGCGACCTGCGCCTGATCGCCAAGCAGCCGCCCGGTCACCTGCTCGAGCGCGTCCAAAGTCTTGAGATTGGCGGAAATCCGCCCGGAAACCCCGGCGACATAGCCCGACACGTCGCTGCATTCGATCGCCAGCCGCCCGCAATTGCGCGCGACCTGGCTGATCGCCTCGCCGTCAGCCCGTTCCGTCAGCGAACTCGCCAAGGTTCTGTCCCCGTCTTTTTCGTTTGTCCGGCCGCAGGTTAGGAGGAAGTGGTTGAAGGCGGGTTAACCAGTGTGCGCCGCGGTTTCCCTCATGCGCCGGACGCATTAGGGTCCGCCCATGTTCTTCTCCTTCATCGACGAATTGCGCGCCGCGGGCATTCCCGCCTCGATCAAGGAACATCTGACCTTGCTGGAGGCGCTGGACGCCGAGGTGATCCGCGCCGCGCCGGAGGAATTCTATTATCTCGCCCGCGCCACCTTCGTGAAGGATGAGGGGCTGCTGGACCGGTTCGACCAGGTGTTCGGCAAGGTCTTCAAGGGATTGGAGACGAGCTACGCCACCGACCAGCCCGAGCTGCCGGAGGAATGGCTGAAGGCGATCGCGGAGAAATATCTCAGTCCCGAGGAGATGGAGGCGGTGAAGGCGCTTGGATCCTGGGAAGAGATTATGGAGACGCTGAAGAAGCGGCTGGAGGAACAGAAGGGCCGGCACCAGGGCGGCAGCAAGTGGATCGGCACGGGCGGCACCTCGCCGTTCGGCAATGGCGGCTACAATCCCGAGGGCGTGCGGATCGGCGGGCAGAGCACGCACAAGCGCGCGGTGAAGGTGTGGGAGCAGCGTGCCTTCGCCAATCTCGACAACAGCAAGGAACTGGGCACGCGCAACATCAAGGTGGCGCTCCGCCGCCTGCGCCGTTTCGCCCGCGAGGGCGCGGCGGACGAGCTGGATCTCGACGCGACGATCGAGGGCACGGCGCGGCAGGGCTGGCTGGATATCCGCATGCGCCCGGAGCGGCACAATGCGGTGAAATTATTGCTGTTCCTGGACGTCGGCGGGTCGATGGATCCGCACATCAAGCTGGTCGAGGAATTGTTCAGCGCGGCGACCGCCGAATTCAAGAATCTCGAATTCTTCTACTTCCACAATTGCCTCTACGAGAGCGTGTGGAAGGACAATCGCCGCCGCTTTTCGGAGCGTACGCCGACCTGGGACGTGCTCCACAAATATGGCCACGATTACAAGGTCGTGATCGTCGGCGACGCCTCAATGAGTCCGTACGAGATCACCCATGCGGGCGGATCGGTGGAGCATTATAATGAGGAAGCCGGCGCGACCTGGCTGCAGCGGCTGACCAACACCTATCCCGCGACCGTGTGGCTGAACCCGGTCGAGGAACGCTATTGGGGCCACACCCAATCGACCCGGATCATGCAGCAATTGCTGACCGACCGCATGTATCCGCTGACGCTCGCGGGTCTGGACGACGCGATGCGGACGCTGACCCGCAAGACCTGAAACCGATTAGCTCGCCGGCGCTTGCTCCAAGAAGTGCCGGATCATTTGCGTACCACGATCCAGCGCGATCGCGTCCGCGCAGTCGCCGGCGCATGCCGCCCGGCGTTGCTCCAGGACCGCCAGCCCTTCCGCGGCTTCGGCGCGGCGCCCGAGCCGCAGGTCGGTGAGCGCCAGCCCCACCCGAGCGCCCACATGGCCCGGCGCCTGTGTCAGAGCATCGCGGAACAACGTGCGCGCGCGCCCATAGCGGCCGAGGCCGTTATGAGCGACGGCAGACAGGTAACGCCCTTCCGGACCGTTGGCCTGCGGCGAGCGTGAAGCGAGCAAGCGTGCCGCGTGCCTGAAATCGCCACGATCCAGCGCGGCTTGCGCCCGGACCAGATCGCGCGGGCCGACAGGAGTACCCAGCCCCGCATTGTTCGCTTCGAGCGGCACGTAGGCCGCGACCTGAGGCGGGGTGCGATAGGCCTCAATGCCGGGATTCTGCGCATATGCCGCCGCTGTCAAAAAGCCTGCGGACAAAGTCGTGGCAGTGACAAAGCGAAGCAACGCGCGCGACATGGCATCCTCCCCTATTGGCGTCGGGCCGGTCTGGTCGCGCGAAGATTGCTGGCGGGTGAACGATCGACGTCAGTTCAGCCGCGCCGTTTACAGGTCCGGCTTGTAGGAGAAGATCAGGCCAGCCTGCTCGAACAGGCGGATCAGCTCGCCGGCCTCCTCCGCATCGAGCCAGACGAAGCGGGCGGCGAGTTGCTGGCGCGAGAAGGCGCGTTGTTCGAGCATCCATTGCGCCGGTTCCGACAGCGGCCCGAGCGGCGCCTCGCCGCCGGGATGGCGGAGCATCGCTCCTTCCGGGCGGCGCACGACTTCCGCCGCAATCCCCTTCGACGCATAGAAATCCAGCGCCGGGCGATGCGGCAGGTCCGGACGGTAAGCGGGGCTGGCCAGCGAGCGCTGCCGGACGGTCAGATCGTCGCGGAACAGCGGGCTGGACAGCGACGCGGCGAGCCTTTCCGCCAGCATCGCGAGATGCGCGTCCAGCGCCGCACCGCCATGCTCGCGCGCATCGGGCAGATAGGCGCGCAAGGCGGGGTCTTCCTCCGCGCGGTCCAGCAGCATCCGCAGAGCCGCGATGCCGGTCATCGGATGGACGGCGAAGGTCAGGTGCAGCGACACGCCGGAGACGGCGATCGCGTCATGGTAGAAGCCCCGCGGCAGATAGAGGAGATCGCCCGGCTTCATCCGGACTTCCATCATCACCGGCCCCTTGGCGCGATCGATCATCTCCTGCGCGCCGTCGCCGGTCAGCGTCCGCACCGGGGCGTCGGCGCGGTTGGCATAGACGCGCCAGAGCTTCTCGCCATCGAGATGGACGGCAAAGACGTCGTGCGTGTCGCAATGGCTGGCGAAGGCGCTGACGCCCTGGAAGGAGCAATAAGCGTTCGCGCCGCTCGTGGCCGCGAAGGTGCGGCCCAGCATCCCGACCGCATCGCCGACCACCGGATCGACCTCCTCCAGCGCATCGGCGACCAGGCTCGCGCCCATAGACAGAAACTGGTGCACCTTGGCAGGATCGGCGCGGCGGGCCGGGCCGTCCGCGCCCGGCTTCTCCTCGGCATAATGTTCGGCAGCGACCGGACGGCTGTTCATGACCAGCTTGAGATTGGACGGCGTCCAGTGCGGGCGCTGCGCCAGCAGATGGTTCAGCCGCTCCCAATCGAGCAAAGCGCGGCGCGGGCCATCGTGCGCCGGATCGGCCGGGATGTGCAGCGGCCGTTGCCCGAAATAATCGGCGCGGAAGTTCTCGACCGGCAGGGGCGCGATGAAGGTGGCGAAATCCATGGCCACCTTGGGTAGAAGCGGCTTGGCGGCTTGTCGAGCGAGCCTCCGCCAGCGTTCTGCGGCGCGCCCGAGGGTACGACGCGGCGGATTTGCGATGCCGCCAATGCTGCCATAGCCTTGCCCTTCCGAATCGGGGAGGAGGCGGACATGGCGATCATGCAGTTCAAGCAGGGCGACAGGATATTGGGCCGCTGGGAAGGCGGCCCCTTCTGGTTTGCGGGCATTGTGCACAGCTTCGCCGGCGACAGCGTCGCGATCCAATATGATGATGGCACGAGCGAGATCAGGCCGGTTGACGATGTCCGCCCGCTCGACTGGGCTACGGGATCGCGGATCGAGGCGGTCTGGTCCGGCAATGGCGGCTGGTACGACGCCTATATCACCGAGGTCAGCCCCGACGGGTCCGAGTTCGACGTCCGCTTCGACGACGGCATTCGCGAGCGTGTGTCGTCCGGACATTGCCGCGTGCGGGACTAGGCGGGGCGATGAGCGCCGAGTTCGAGTCGATCTTCGCGCGCATCCGCGCCATGCTGGCTGCCCATTCGGACTCGGCCGTCGCCAAGAGCGACCAGCCGGGAAGTTATCATCTCGACACGCACGAGACGCGCGCGAAGGACGGCTACCGCACCTATTTCGGCGGAGCGGAGATCAACAAGAACTTCGTCTCCGCGCATCTCTTCCCGGTCTATACCGATCCCGCGCTGCTCGATTCCGCGAGCCCGGAGCTGAAGAAAAGGATGCAGGGCAAATCCTGCTTCAATTTCAAGAAACTGGATGAACCGCTTCTCGCCGAATTGCAGGCGCTAATCGACCAGGGGGCGGCGCTGTACCGAGCGCAGGGCCGCCTTCGTTAGCGGCGAAACGGATCGCCCGAAGTTACGAGCGATCCGCCTCCGTCGTCAGCGGCGGCCGCGGCGGCCTTCCGAAACCGTCAGCCTCGCCGGTGCGGTCTGGCCGCGCTGATAGTGGCCGACGAACACGTCATACTGACCCGACCGGGGCCGGTCGAAACGCACTTGCGGATTACGGCCGTCTGTATCGTCATTGCAGTACCAGCGGCCGTCCGGGCCGTTGATGACGAGCGTGGTGTCGTCGCGCGAATCGACGTTGAACACGAGCGGGCGATTGGATCGTCCGGCGGTGTAATTCACCCGCACGTCGGTCTGGCTCGCGATCACGCCCCGGCATTCGTCGCCAAGCTGATCGGCAGACAGCGGACCACCCGCGGTCAGATTGACTTCGCGGGAACCGAAGCCATCGCGCAACGGCAAGGTCGAATAGATCGGCCGCTGGCCGAGATCGGGACGCCCGCCGCTGCCTGCGCCTTCATCACCGCCACTGCTGTTGCCGGTGTTCACTTCCGAGATGAACAGGCGGGCCGGAATTCGGCGGCCGCCACCGAAATGGCCGACATAGATGTCATACTGGCCCGATTGCGGCTGACGGAAGGTGACGCGCGGATTCAGGCCGTCATCATCGTCATTGCAATACCAGCGGCCGTCCGGGCCGTTGATGACCAGCGTCGTGTCCTCGCCCGAATTCACGTAGAAGCTCAGCGGCAACGAACCGGCCGAATAATTCACCCGCACGTCCGGCGCATTGCCGATCGAACCGCGACAGTCCGAACCGACACTGGTCGCCGAGAGGCGGCCGCCGGCGGTGACGTTGACGGTACGCGGATCGTTGCGAAAGCCGGCCCGCAGGTCGATCGTCTCGAAGGTCGGGCGACCGCTATAATCGGGCTGGCGCTGGGCGGAGGCAGGCGCGGCGCTGGCCGCGGCGGCGCCAATCGCGAACAGAATTGAGGCACGCTTGAGCATAGACAGGCCCTTTCGTTCATGCAGGCGCAGCGGCCCGGACCAGGCACGGCAACCGGCGCGGCGATAGCGGTTCAGACCGGCAATCGGTTAGCATGCCAACGAAAGCAGGCAAAGACGGCGCGTGAGGCGTGCTCAGTAAAGCAGATACCCTGCTCCCTCGTCCGTCCAGCGCGCTTCGTCCGGCCCGGTCAGTGCGTCGAGATCGCCCGGCTCCGCGCCCGCATCGTCGACCCATTCGCGCAAGGCAGGGCCGCCGTTGATGACGTCGATGGCGAGCTTGTCGAAGACATATTCGTAGGGGAAGTCACGCCAGAGATCGTAATCGGGCTGCAGCGCGCGGATCGCCTTGAAGGCGAGCGCCTGCAACCGCCAGGGCCGGAACGCCTGATGGTCGTAGGCCGCGCCTTCGGCATGGATGAACACGCCCGCGCAAAGCTGCTCCGCATGCTTGTGGAAGGTCGGCTGGAACCAGATGTCGCGCAGTACGCAGCCCTGCAGCCAGCGCGGCGCGATCCGCTGCATTTCGGCGATCACCGCCTTCGCGTCGAGATCGGGGGCGCCGAATAACTCGAGCGGGCGGGTGGTACCCCTGCCCTCGCTGAGCTTCGTGCCCTCCAGCATCACCGTGCCGGCATAGGCGCGGGCCATGTTGACGTTCGCGGCATTGGGGCTGGGATTGATCCAGACCCGCTCCGGCGGCCAGCCGGAGCCGGGCGCCGCGTCCGGTTGCCAGCCGGCCATCTCGATCACGCGATAATCCACGTCGAGCTTGAAATGGTCGATGAACCAGCGGCCCATTTCGCCGAGCGTCAGCCCGTGCCGCATCGGCATCGGCCCCGCCCCGACGAAGCTCTCCCAGCCGGGGAGAAGCGTCAGCCCCTCGACCGGGCGGCCGGCGGGATTTGGGCGATCGAGTACCCACACTTCCTTCTTATGCTCGGCGGCGGCTTCGAGGACGTAGAGCAGGGTCGTGACGAAAGTGTAGATGCGGCAGCCGACATCCTGCAGATCGACCAGCAGCACGTCGAACGTGCCCATCCATTGCCCGCGCGGCCGCCGCACCTCGCCATAGAGGCTGAAGACGGGGACGTCGTAGGTCGGGTCGGTATAGTCCGGCGACTCCATCATATTGTCCTGCAGGTCGCCCCGCACGCCATGCTGCGGCCCGAACATGGCCGAGACCTGGATGCCCGCCGCAACAAGCGCGTCGAGGCTGTGCGTGAGGTCGGCGGTCACCGACGCGGGATGGGCGAGCAAAGCGACGCGCTTGCCCTCCAGCGGCTTGCGCAGCGCCGGATCGGCGAGCAGGCGATCGATACCGAACTGGATCATGCGACACCCTTGTCCCGTCATGCCGGGCTTGATCCGGCATCCATCTTCTTTCGTGCGCCCGTAAAGAAGGTGGACCCCGGATCAAGTCCGGGGTGACGATTGGGGAGACGCAGGCGGCAGTTCGAGCTTGAAGCAGGCGGGATCGTGGAAGTCTGGCGGCCCGGATGGCGGATGTGCGAGCGCCCAGTAGGATTTGGTGCCGTTCTTCTCGACGATTACGGCGGACAGTCCAAACATCGTGGCTTCCGTGGGGACGTCCAACGTCACGCTGACGACCAGCGCATAGCCTTCGTCACAAGCCGAGATGCTCGGCGGCATATCGACTGGCCACGGTTCCATGCCATCGCGATAGGATGAAAAAAGATAGGCCGCCCATTGCTCCGACGGCGAGAAGTTGAACTCCAGATAAGTGCCATCGCTGCACCGTGCGAACAGTTCGAAGCAGGTCGATTGCCAGAGTCCGTCCGTCCGGCAAGGCTTCTGGGGCTCCGGAAGCGCCAGCAACGCCGTGTCGCCCTCGACCACGTAAGTGATCCACAGCGCATTCCCCGCACGGCTGATTACTACATTTACCCGATCAATCTCGCTTGCGGGCGCGGCGCGATGGCAGACCAGTGTCCGGTAGCGAGGGGGATATAGTCTGGAGTCGAAATTCACCGCCTATAACCTTTGCTGACGGGATGACGGCGGCCGACTCCTTGGCTAATCGGGCCGCACCATGACCGAATACAGTTCCTCCCTCCTAACCCTGCTCGCGTCGCGCGGCTATATCCACCAGATGACGGACGCGGAGGCGCTCGATGCGCTCGCGGCGAAGCAGGTGGTGCCCGGCTATATCGGCTTCGATCCGACCGCGCCGTCGCTGCATGTCGGCAGCCTGGTGCAGATCATGATGCTGCGGCGGCTACAGCAGGCGGGGCACAAGCCGATCGTGCTGATGGGCGGCGGCACCGGGAAGATCGGCGATCCGAGCTTCAAGGACGAAGCGCGCAAGTTGATGACCGACGAGGTCATCGCGAGCAACGTCGCCTCGATCAAGCGCGTGTTCGAGCGCTTCCTGACCTTCGGCGACGGGCCGACCGACGCGATCATGCTCGACAATGCGGAATGGCTGGACCGGCTGAATTACCTGCAATTCCTGCGCGAGGTGGGGCAGCATTTCTCCGTCAACCGGATGCTGAGCTTCGACAGCGTGAAGCTTCGGCTCGATCGGGAGCAGTCGCTCTCGTTCCTCGAGTTCAACTACATGATCACCCAGGCCTATGACTTCCTGGAACTCGGCCGGCGGTTCGAGTGCCGGCTGCAGATGGGCGGCTCCGACCAGTGGGGGAATATCGTCAACGGCGTCGAGCTGAACCGCCGCGCCGACGGGCGCGAGGTCTATGGACTCACCACGCCTTTGATCACGCTCGCCGACGGCGGGAAGATGGGGAAGACCGAGAAGGGCGCGGTCTGGCTGAATGCCGATCAGCTCAGCCCCTATGATTATTGGCAATTCTGGCGGAACACGCAGGACGCCGATGTCGGCAAGTTCATGCGCCTGTTCACCGACCTGCCGCTGGACGAGATTGCTGCTTGGGAAGGCAAGGAAGGCGCGGAAATCAACGACGCCAAGAAGGCGCTCGCCGATGCAGCCACGGCAATGCTGCACGGCGAGGATGCGGCGCGCGACGCCGCCGAGACGGCGCGGCGGACGTTCGAGGAAGGCGCGGGCGGCGAGGCTTTGCCGACGCTTGCGGTGCCGGAGGGGAGCATCGCGCTCGCCGATGCGCTGGTGGGACTGGGTTTCGCTTCATCGAAGAAGGAAGCCCGCCGCCTGATCGCGCAAGGCGGCGCGCGCGTGGATGGGGAGGCGGTGACGGACGAGCAGGCGATGGTGCCGATCGCCGGTCAGGTCCGCATCTCTTCGGGCAAGAAGAAGCACGGACTCCTCACCTCATAACCGTCATCCCAGCACAAGCTGGGATTTCGCTTCTCGAGTCCGCGCCAGGGCAATGAGATTCCAGCTTTCGCTGGAATGACGGAATTAGCTTTCGGCCCTGACCTGGCTCATCACCGCCAGCGGGCGGCCTTCATTGTCGTTGAAGAAGGCCATCCATTCCTCGGTCCCGTCGTCATGGCGGTGAATCATGTGCGGCGCGTTGATGAACTCGACGCCGTGTGACTGCAGCATGGTCTGGGCGAGCGCGATGTCTTGAACGCGGAAGTAAAGGATGGACTCGCCGTCCCCGGCGCCCTCGCTCTCCGACAGGAACAGGCGGACGCCGTCGCAATCGAAGAAAGCGAGGTCGCCGAAGGAATAGAGGTGCTTGAGGCCCAGAACCTCCTGATACCAGGCCCGCGCCGCCGCGACATCGCGCACTTGCCGTGAAATCTGCCCGATCGGTCCCATGGTGAACTCCCCTTGGCTGGCCGCCGTGTGCAGGGCCGAGCCGCGCCGGATTCCGGTCCAGCGCTTCAGCTCCACCCGGCTCGAAAAGCCGAGCTTCTGCAGCATGTTGGCGATATGATATTTGACCGCGTCGATACTGTAGCCATGCCGCGCGGCGATTTGCCGGTTGGTCAGGCCGTGCCGCACGAACTCCAGCACCCGCCATTCGGCCGGGGTCAGCAGATCGTCGTGCGGCGGGCGTCCTCGGGTCATGCCGGTCCAGCTAGCAGTACCGCGGTGCCATTACCCTACCCGCTCCTCAGCGTCGCGACGGCGGCGTCGCGCTCCATCAGGTACAGGAGCAGCCGCGCCGCCTGACCGCGCGGGCCGTCGAGGCCGCCGTCGCGGTCCACGAGCAGGCGAGCGTCGTCGGTGGCGGCCTGGGCGAGGGCCTGCACCTGCTCGGCATTGGCGAGGCGGAAGCCGGCCTCCCCGGACTGGCGTGTCCCCAACAATTCGCCGCCGCCGCGCAGGCGCAGATCCTCTTCGGCGATGCGGAAGCCGTCATTCGTCTCGCGCATCAGCGCCAGCCGGGCGCGCGTCGTCTCGCTGAGCGCATTGCCGCGCAGCAGCAGGCAGACGCTCTGCTGGTCGCCCCGCCCCACCCGGCCGCGCAATTGGTGGAGCTGGGCGAGGCCGAAGCGGTCGGCGCCCTCGATGATCATCAAGGTCGCGTTCGGCACGTCGACGCCGACCTCGATCACCACGGTCGCGACCAGCACCTTCAGCTCGCCGCGCTGGAAGGCGGCCATGACCGCATCCTTCTCCGGCCCCTTCATCCGGCCGTGGACGAGGCCGACGACATTGCCGAAACGCAGCTGAAGCACCCGATGGCGCTCCTCCGCCGCGGCGAGATCGCTGACTTCGCTCTCCTCAACCAGGGGGCAGACCCAATAGGCCTGCTTGTCCTGCCCGATGTGCCGGCCGAGCGCGTCGATCACCTCGTCGAGCCGCTCCTGGCTCAGCACGCGCGTTTCGATCGGCTGCCGGCCGGGCGGCATCTCGTCGAGGCGGCTGACGTCCATCTCGCCGTAATGGGTGAGCGTCAGCGTCCTCGGGATCGGCGTTGCGGTCATCGCCAGCAGATGCGGCGGGCGCTCGGCCTTGGCGGTGAGCAGCAGGCGCTGGGCGACGCCGAAGCGATGCTGCTCGTCGATCACGACGAGGCCGAGCTGCTTGTAGCCGACCGCGTCCTGGAAGATGGCGTGCGTGCCGATCAGGATCTGGATGGAGCCGTCGGCGAGGCCCATGAGCGTGGAGTCGCGCGCCTTGCCCTTGTCGCGACCGGTGAGGATGGCGACGTTGACCGGGAGCCCGGCGAGTTGCCGCGAGATCGTCTCAAAATGCTGGCGCGCAAGGATTTCGGTCGGCGCGAGCAGGGCCGCCTGCGCCCCGGCCTCCGCCGCGATCAGCATCGCGTTAAGCGCGACGAGCGTCTTGCCCGAACCGACATCCCCCTGCAGCAGGCGCAGCATCGGCACGCCCTGCGCCATGTCGCCCTCGATCTCGGCGGTCGAACGAAGCTGCGCTCCGGTCGGCGCGTAAGGCAGTTTCAGCAGCCCGCGCAGGCTGCCATCGCCCGCCAGCGGCGCGCCCTTGCGCCGCCGCGACGAGGCGCGGACGAGGCTTAGCGCAAGCTGGTTGGCGAAGATTTCGTCATAAGCAAGCCGGTCGCGGGCGGCGGTGTCGGCGGGATCACCATGAGCGGTCGCCAGCGCCGCGGACCAGCCCGCCCAGCCATGCTTCGCCTTCAGGCTCGGCTCGATCCACTCTGCAAGTTCCGGCGCGCGGCCGAGCGCCTGCCGCGCCAGTTCTCCGAGGCGCTTGTTGGTCAGGCCCTCCGAAAGGCCATAGATCGGCTCGCGCTCCGGCAACTGGTCCGCCTCGTCCAGCCCGACGACATGGTCCGGATGCACAATCTGCAATTCCTGCCCGTAGCGGTCGAGCCGCCCGGACACGAGCCGCGCCTCGCCCAGCGGCAATTGCTGCCTCGCCCAGCCCGGATTGCGGAAATAGATCAGGCTTACATAATCACCGCCCGCATCCATCGCGTGCACCCGCAACGGCGCCTTCGGCCCGCCGCTCTGGCGATAATCGACGGCGGTCAGCGGGACGGTGATGGTCCGGCCGACATCATCCTCGTCGAGCCGGGCCACGCGCTTGCGATCGACGAAGCCGGTCGGCAGGTGGAACAGCAGGTCGACCACCCGCGTCAGGCCGAGCTTCTTCAGCGGCTTCATCAGCTGCGGCCCTACGCCTTTCAGCGCCTCCGTTTCGGCGAACAGGGGATTGAGGACATCCGGGCGCATGGCCGACTGTTAGAGCGAATTCAGGATGCGGGGAACTCGCCCGGCCTGCCCATCTGCATCGAAGCGAGTAACGCTGTACCGCCGTTGCGGATGACCTGTGCTAGCGCGGCAGCGTCCGCAGTCACTTCTCCGAGCAGCCAGGCACGGACGGGCGCGAAGGCCGCGGCGGCGAGTTGGCGGGCAGCCAGACCCGGCGCGGTCGCGACCGGCATTTCGAGCCGGCGCTCGACCAGATCGGCAAGCAGGCGCTGCGCCTGTTCGCCCGCGCGGCCTTGCAGCATGTCGCGGGCGCGCTGGCGATTTTCCCAGAAATGCTGGAGCAGCCACTCCGTCCTTGCAGGATCTCCCCGCCCGATCGCCGCGTCAGCCAGAATGGCGAATGGCTCGGCCAGCGCAGCGAGTTGGACCTGCTCCGCCCCGGCGAAATGTTCGTAGAAGGTCGAGCGGCCGACACCCGCCTCGGCGACGACATCGGCCGCGCGGATCGGCGGTTTTCGGCTGCGGAGCACCAGCCGGCCGAAGGCGTCGATGATCGCCCGCCGTGTCCGCGCGGTGCGTGGATCGACACGCTCGGGCGGTGCTGTTCCGGACAATGTCGTCACTCTGTCCGTCATCCCCACGCCGCCCCTTCCCGATCGCACTCACTTTCGCGCAACTCCCGGCGCAGGGCAATTGCGGGCGGGAGAGCGCAAAATGAATATGAAGCAAATCGGTGGCTGGTGCCTGATCGGATCGGCGGCCGCGACGATCTTCGGCATGGCGCATCACCCGTCCAGCTATCAGGCCGCGATCGGCCCCGCCGTGCATGGTGCGATGCTCATGGTCCTGCTCGTCACCGCCTTCGGCTTCGCGACCTTCGTGCTCGACCGCGGAGTCCAGCGCCCCTCGATCCTCGCCGGAACCATCGCCTACGCCGTCTCGACCTTTGCCAATCTCGGCGCGGGAACGATCAACGGCTTCATCGCCCCTGCCCTCGCACAGGGCGACGCGGCCATCGGCCAGGACATTCTGCAATTGTGCTGGGCCGCGAATCAGGCGCTGGCCTGGCTGGGCGTGGTAACCGTCGGCGCGGCTTTTCTGTTCTGGTCGTTCGACTTCCTGCGCCGCCCGGGCGTCTCCGCGCGGCTGATCGGAGTGGCGGGTCTCGCTGCGGGCCTGCTGCCGACCATCCTGCTGGTCTCTGGCGTGTTGAGCATGAACGTCGTCGGCGCATTCATCCTCTACACCGCGCAAGTGACGTGGGGTGCGCTGGTCGGCCTGCATTTGCTTGCCGAAGCAAAGGCGCGGCGACCCTCCGCCAGCGTTGCGCCCTAGGCCGGCGCCGCCTACATCCGCCGCTCGTGAAGCCGCCCGGAAATCTCCGGGCGGCCATTTCTGCATTGGACCCGTCTTGGACCGCGACGCTCGCCTCCGCCGCATTCGCTACCGCGCCTGGCATCGCGGCACGCGGGAGAGCGACTTCCTGGTCGGCGGCTATTTCGACCATTGCTCGGCGGGCTGGTCCGAAGACGATTTCGCCTGGTTTGAGGCTTTGCTGGACGAGCAGGATGCGGACATCATCGCCTGGGTGATCGGCACCCTGCCCGTTCCGGATCGCTTTGCGGGGCCGATGATGGAGCGGATGCGGAAGACGGACTTTATCGACGTGGCGAGGGACGGCGCATGAGTGCCGACCTGCAGACCATATTGAAGGCGGCGCGGCCGCTCACCCTCGCGGGCGTGCCGGGCGGCTTCCTGCCGTGGCTGGCCGCCGATCTCGCGCGGGCGGCCGGCAAGGGCAAGCGCGCGGTGCTGATCGCGTCGGACGAGGCGGCGATGCGCGCCGTGGGCGACGCGGCGAGCTTCTTCGCGCCGGAGCTGGAGGTGCTGACCTTCCCGGCCTGGGACTGCCTGCCCTACGACCGCTCCTCGCCGTCGCTGCGTTCGACATCCGAGCGGCTCGCAACCCTGCACGCGCTGCAGCGCAAGGGCGACAAGCCGCAGCTGCTGCTCACCACGATCAACGCCGCGCTGCAGCGCACGCTGACGCCGTTCCGCATCCGCCAGCTGGTCGCCAGCCTTGCGCCGGGCGAGCGGATCGAGATCGAGCGGCTGGCCGGCCTGCTCGCCGCCAATGGCTATATGCGCACTGACACGGTCCGCGATCCGGGTGAGTTCGCAGTGCGCGGCGGCATCGTCGATCTGTTCCCCGCCGGCGAGGAACAGGGCCTGCGCCTCGATTTCTTCGGCGACGAGATCGAGACCGTCCGCCTCTTCGATCCCGCCACCCAGCGCACCACCGGCACCACCAAAGGCTTCACCCTCCTGCCCGCCTCCGAGACCCTGCTAGACGAGGAGAGCATCAAGCGCTTCCGGTCGCGCTACCGCGAGATGTTCGGCGCGAACGCGACCGGCGATCCGCTGTATCAGTCGGTTTCCGACGGCCGCCGCATCGCGGGTCTCGATCACTGGCTGCCTTTGTTCGAGGAGCGGCTGGAGACGCTGTTCGATCATCTCAATGACGACGACATCATCGTCCGCGAGGCGCACGATACCGGCGCGGCGGATGCGCGGTTCGAGGCGATCGAGGATTATTATCAGAACCGCCAGCGCGCCCAGACCAAGGATGCCGGCAGCTACCGGCCGCTGGAACCCGCCTCACTCTATCTGCCGCGCGACGAATGGGACGGGCTGATCGCGGCGCGGCCAATCCATTTGACCACGCCTTTCCACGAACCGGAAAGCGCGAGTGTCGTGGATTTCGGCGTCGACGGACCCCGCGATTTCGCACCGGAGCGCGCGCAGGGCACCAACATCTATGAAGCGGTCGCCGATCACATCGCAGCGCTGAAGCGGTCCAGCCATAAGGTCGTGCTTGCCAGCTATTCCGCCGGCTCACGCGAGCGACTGAAGAGTCTGCTCGCCGATCATGGCGTCACCAAGCTTGTAACGCCGGACAGCTGGCAGGAAGCGCTCGGCGCATCCGGCCCCGCCCTCGTCGTCCTCCCGCTCGATCACGGCTTCACCACGCCCGACATCGCCCTGCTGACCGAGCAGGACATGCTCGGTGACCGCCTCGTTCGCCGCCGCAAGCGCAAGAAGAGCCAGGACGCCTTCCTGAACGAGCTCGCCACGCTCAGCCCCGGCGATCTCGTCGTCCACGCCGAGCATGGCATTGGCCGCTTCGAGGGGCTCACCCAGATCCCGGTGCAGAAGGCGCCGCACGATTGCGTCGCGCTCTCCTATGCCGGCGGCGACAAGCTCTACGTCCCGGTCGAGAATATCGACATTCTCTCCCGCTACGGCAGCGAGAGCGAGGGCGTCGCGCTCGACCGGCTGGGCGGCGAGGGCTGGCAGCGGCGCAAGTCGCGGATGAAAGAGCGCATCCGCGCGATTGCGGGTGAGCTGATGAAGGTCGCGGCCGAGCGCGCCCTTCGCCCCGGCGCGGTGGCGGAGCCGGACACGGGCTATGACGCTTTCTCTGACCGCTTCCCCTATGAGGAAACCGAGGATCAGGACCGCGCGATCGGCGACGTGGTCGAGGATCTGGGCAAGGGCAAGCCGATGGACCGGCTGGTCTGCGGCGATGTCGGCTTTGGCAAGACCGAAGTGGCGCTCCGGGCGGCCTATATCGCCGCGATGGCCGGGCTGCAGGTCGCGATCATCGCGCCCACGACCTTGCTCGCACGCCAGCACTACCAGAATTTCTGCGACCGCTTTCAGGGCTTCCCGATCCGCATCGGCCGCCTCTCGCGCCTCGTGTCCGCCAAGGAAGCGGCGGAGACCAAGGCCGAACTCGCCGCCGGCAAGGTCGATATCGTTATCGGCACCCACGCCTTGCTCGCCAAGGGCATCGAGTTCCGCAATCTGGGCCTGGTGATCGTCGACGAGGAACAGCGCTTCGGTGTCACGCATAAGGAACGCCTGAAGGCGCTCCGGGCCGACGTCCACGTCCTCACCCTCACCGCCACGCCGATCCCGCGCACGCTGCAGATGGCGATGAGCGGGCTACGCGAGCTAAGCGTCATCCAGACGCCGCCGGTCGATCGTCTGGCGGTGCGTACCTACGTCATGCCTTGGGATCCGGTCGTGGTTCGCGAAGCCTTGCTGCGTGAACATTATCGCGGCGGGCAAAGCTTCTTCGTCGTACCGCGCATCGCCGACCTGCCCGACATCGAGCAGTTCATCCGCGAGGAAGTGCCGGAGGTCCGCTACGTCGTCGCCCATGGCCAGATGGCGCCGGGCGAAGTCGAGGAGCGCATCTCCGCTTTCTACGACCGCAAGTACGAAGTGCTGCTATCGACCACCATCGTCGAAAGCGGGCTAGACATCCCCACCGCCAACACGATGATCGTCCACCGCGCCGACCGTTTCGGCCTCGCCCAGCTCTACCAGCTGCGCGGTCGCGTCGGCCGGGCGAAAACCCGCGCCTATGCCTATTTCACCACCGAGGCGAACCGCATCGTCACCGAGACGGCGCAGAAAAGGCTGCAGGTGCTCGCCAATCTCGAAAGCCTCGGCGCGGGCTTCCAGCTCGCCACGCATGACCTCGACATTCGCGGCGCGGGTAATCTGCTCGGCGACGAGCAGAGCGGCCATATCAAGGAGGTCGGGTTCGAACTCTACCAGTCAATGCTGGAGGACGCGATCCTGGAGGCGAAGGCCGGTGGCATCGCCGAGACCCGCGCCCGCGATTTCTCACCGCAGATCAATGTCGATGCGCCGATCCTGATCCCGGACGAATATGTCCCCGATCTCGACCTGCGCATGAGCCTCTATCGTCGCCTGAACGAGCTAGAGGCCGCCGACGAGATAGAGGCCTTCGCCGCCGAACTGATCGACCGGTTCGGCAAGCTGCCGCCAGAGACGGAGAACCTGCTGAAGGTCATCCAGATCAAGCTGAACTGCCGCAAGGCCAATGTCGCGAAGCTGGATGCCGGCCCGAAGGGCGCGCTGGTCCATTTCTTCAACGACACTTTCCCGGACCTGCCGGGGCTGCTCGCCTATGTCGATCGCTTGCAGGGCACGGCGAAGCTGCGCCCCGACAGCAAATTGGTGATCACACGCAACTGGCCCGACGCCTCCGCTCGGCTGCATGGTGCGCTGCAATTGTCGAAGGGACTGGCGCGAATCGTCCGCTGAGCCTGCGCGGCGCGTCAGGCCTAGCCTGGATCGCGCCGCCGCCGTAGCGACGGGATGATGGGCGACGGGCAAGCAACGCTGCGGCGGCTTTACGGCATTCAATATCTGCGCGCGCTCGCGGCGATCTGCGTGCTGGCGTTCCACGCCATCCGGCCACAAGGCGCGCCGCTGGGCTTTCTCGCGCTGGGCGTCGATCTCTTCTTCGTGCTGAGCGGCTTCCTGATGGTGGCGATCACCGACGCGACGAGCCGACCTCTGCCCTTCCTGCGTGATCGCGTCCTGCGCGTCGTGCCGATCTATTGGATCGTGACCCTTGCCGCGCTGCTGCTGTTCCTGTCCGGCAAGTTCGGGCCGCTCCAGTCCGACGCCTGGCACGTCTTCGCCTCCTTCGCGTTCATCCCGGCCCAGCATCCCTCCTCGTCATATCTTTTCCCGCTCGTGCCGCCGGGTTGGTCGCTCAACTACGAGATGCTCTTCTATGCCCTCTTCGCGGTGCTGCTGGCGCTGCCGCGCCGCCTGCAGATCCGGGCGCTGACCGGCCTGCTGCTCTCGGCCGTAATTCTCGGCCGGCTCGTGCCGCCCGATGGGCCGATGCTGCGCGCCTGGACCCACCCGATCCTCCTCGAATTCCTGGCCGGCGCGTGGCTTGGCATGGCCTGGCAGAAAGGCTGGCGCCTATGGCCGCTCGTGCTGGCAAGCATCCCGCTAACCGCCGCCGCTTTCTACCTGCTCGCGACCTCGGAAGGCTGGTGGCATGGCCGGATCATGGCGATCCCACCGCTGCTGGCTCTGCTCGCCGGCGTACTGACGCTGGAGCGGCGCGGCGCGGGCATTCCGGACTGGCGCATCCCGCGTCTGCTGGGCGATGCGAGCTATTCCATCTATCTGTGGCAATTCTTCGCGCTGATCGCGGCGCCGATCATCGTCGGGAAGCTCGGCCTGCCGGCGGGGAGCCTGGCTCCGCTCGCCTTCGTGCTCGGCCTGGTGGGCGGGGTCGCCGCCTATCTGCTGATCGAAAAGCCGCTGCTCACGCTGCTCGGCCGCCGGAATCGCTATCGCCGGGGTGTGCCAATTCCCGGGGGTGTCTAGCGAATCCGATGCACCGACGTGGAACCGGCCCCGGCCGCCCGCCTGAGCGGGGCGTTCCGGCCGTCACGGGGTCTGGCGCGGATCGTCGGCCGAGCCGCTTTCGGCGGCGAGAAAGTCCAACAGCGCCTGTTCCAGCGGATCGAGCGCGTCGTCCGCGTCGATCCGGGCTTTCAGCCAGGCATTTTCCGTAGCGGTTACCGCATTCGCCGCCGCGACGGCCGCGTCATGATCTGCCGCCGGAACCTTGCTCTGGCCCCGGAAGACGGCGCCCGAAAATGCCGCTCCGGCGACACGGGAGAAGAAGCCACCGACGCGCACCGACGTGTCGTCCATGAACGCCTCCAGCCGCGCCGCCTCGTCCCGCTCAAGCGGCTCGTAGCTCGCATAGGCCATCAGATGATTGCCCACACCCTGCACGAACAATTGCTGCCAGCCCGCCGCATTGTCCGCGCCGAGCGAGGCATCCTTGATCCGGAACAATGCCTCGGCCTCCGCCGCGCTCACCGCACCCGGCCCGTCGCCGGCCTGGGCGAAGATCAGACGGCGCAGCAGATTCACTTCCGCCTCGCTGACGCGACCCGGCTCCAGCGCACCGCCGCAGCGTGTCGGCCCGGCTCCGGTCAACACCGCGCGCTCGATCTCGGCCAGCGCAAAGGATTTGAGGCCCTGCGGCGCGGCGGTCGCGCTTTCCAGTACCTTCACCAGCAATTCCAGCTCGGCAGACGATTCCACCTTGCCGTCGCGAGCGATGCGCTCGGACAGCCAGGCAGCCTTGGCGTCGTCGATATAGCCGCGTGGTTCGGTCTGCGCGACAATGTGATGGGTCAGCGCCTCGACGAAGAAATCGACCCACTCGCGCGACGGGTCCTTCGCCGCATCGTTCAGCGCGAACAGCAAATCGGCCTCGTCTTCGCCAATCCTTCCGTCCGGCCACATCTGCCGGCGCAACGCCAGCACTTCGTCGGCGGTCAGGGCGCCGGCGGCGCGCAGCCGCTCGGCAAGATCGTTAAGCGCGCTCATCTCAATCCCCGGGATGATGAGCCACGCATTTTGCCCAGCCCCGCTTAAAATCTGCTTAGCGGCGCGCGCCCGCGATCAAAGCGGCCAGCGCCACACTGGTAAGCGGCGGCGCGCACAGGAAGCCCTGGTAGATGGCACAGCCTTCGGCGGCGAGCAGATCGCGCTGCTCTTCGGTCTCGACGCCTTCGGCAATCACGATCAGGTTGAGCGAGCCGGCCATGTCGATGACACTGCGGACCACCACGCGACCCTGCGGCGACCCCTCAATGTCCTCGCACAAACTCTTGTCGAGCTTCAGATAATCGAGCGGCAGCGCTTTCAGATAAGCGAGGCTGGAATAGCCGGTGCCGAAATCGTCGATCGCGATCTTCAGCCCGCCCGCGCGCAATGCCGCGAGCACGGAGGCAGCCGTGGGCAGATCCTCGATCAGCCCGCTTTCGGTGACCTCGACCGTTACCCGCTCCGCCGCGACATTGCTCCCGGCGATCATCGCCAGGAATTTTTCGGCAAAGCCCGGCTGGGCGATGTCCTGCGCGGTCACGTTTACCGCGACCCGCAGATGCCCCAGTTCGCCGGGCCAGACGGCTGCCTGGGCCAGCGCGGTGCGCTGCACATGCTCGGACAGCTGGACGAGATAATCCGATCGCTCCGCGACGCTGAATAATGTTCCCGCACCTAGTTCGCCATAGGCCGGGTGCTGCCAGCGGGCGAGCGCCTCGACCCCGACGATCTCGCCGGTCGCCATCGCCACCTGCGGCTGGAACAGCAATTCGATCTCCCCCGCGTCGAGCGCGCGGCGCAAATCAACCTCCAGCCGGTTGTCCCGCGCCGCTTCCTCTTCAGCCTGCGCGTCGGCGAGCGCGATCGCGCCGCTTTCCTGTGTCTTTGCCTCCGCCAGAGCCGCACTCGCTCGCCGCAGCAGCCCCGCCGAGTTATCGCCCGGCCGCGACACCGCGATCCCGGCACGGCTGGCTATGGTGATCGCCTGGTCGCCGAACACGAATGGCCGGGCCAGCGCCTCGACCACCTGTCCTGCCAGCACGCGCGCGTCGGCCGCCTGCGCGGGCGCGCCGAGCAGCACCGCGAATTCCGCTCCGGCGATGCGTGCGACCCGGCTGGCCGGGCCGAAAGCCTCCGCCTGCCGCCCGATCCGCCGTGCGGCGGCATGCAGCACCGCATCCCCATTGGTCCGCCCGAATGCCAGGTTGATCGCATCGAACCGGCTCAGCGCGACGAGCAGAAGCGCTACCGGCCGGTCCTGCGCGCGCTCACCCGTCAGCCGGTCGTTCGCCCATGACAGCAACGCTTGCCTGTCCCCCGCCCCGGTGAGCGCGTCGCGGCTTTCGCCGGTCGCCTCCACAGCGTCCGGCTCACGGCCCTCCCCCGACAGCCGGGCCGCATGCCGCGCGGCAAAGCGCACCGATTGCGCCAGCTGCGCATCGCTGAACGGGCTGACGAGAAAATGGGTGGCGCCGAGCCTATGGAAATCGTCGAGCAGAGCTTCGTCATTCCGCGACAGCAGGACGAGCAACGCCCCGGCATTGGCCTCGACCGTCTCGCCGAGCGCGCGGGCCGCCGCCATACCATCCGTGGCGGCGCCGCGCGCATCGACCACCGCCACCGCCGCGCCGGAGGCCACGAAGCGCGCCTCCGCCTGATCGGCACGGCGCACGGTCACTGGCGCCCAGCCCGAAGCCTCCGCCGCCTTCACGAGCTCGCTTTGCTGCCGGAAGGACAGGATGAAGAGCGGCGCGGCCATGGCGGCTTGTCTAGCCAACGCCCCCGGCCTCGCCAACTGCCGCCGTACCAACTGCCGGCCCGCCACGGCACAGCTCGCGCTTGCGAGCGCCCGCGCGGCGCTTTAGCCTGTCGCCATGACGCGCATTGGCGAGAAAATGGCGCTGGTCGCCTCACCGGCGAAACCCGCGCGCGTCGCCGAAAAGCTGCTGCGCGAACGCTACGACTTCGTGCCGCCGGAAGAGGCCGATCTGGTCATCGCCCTGGGCGGCGACGGCTTCATGCTGCAGACGCTGCACGACATGCTCGCGCGGGAGAAATTGTGCCCGGTGTTCGGCATCAACCGCGGCACGGTCGGCTTTCTGATGAACGAATGGCGGCTGGACGGGCTGCTGGAGCGGATCGAACGCGCCAAGGCATTCTCGGTCGCGCCCCTGGAAATGGTCGCGCACCGAATCAATGGCGATGAAGTCCGCCACCCGGCGATCAACGAAGTGAGCCTGCTGCGCGAAACGCGTCAGACGGCCTGGATCGAAGTGTCTGTGAACGGCCGCGTCGTCGTCTCGCAACTGGTCTGCGACGGCGTGCTTGTGGCGACGCCGGCAGGCTCGACCGCCTATAATTATTCCGCGCACGGCCCGATCCTGCCGCTGAATTCCAAACTGGTGGCCTTGACCCCGATCAGCCCGTTCCGCCCCCGCCGGTGGCGTGGCGCCCTGATCCCCGACGAAACACGCATCGCCTTTCGCGTGCTCGACCCGAAGAAGCGCCCGGTCTCGGCCGTGGCCGATCAGCTGGAGGTGCGCGACATCGACCGGGTGGAGGTCGTGATCGACCGCACGCGGGCGCTCACTCTGATGTTCGATCCGGAACATGCGCTGGATGAACGCATAACGATGGAGCAATTCGCGTCCTAAAGCCTTGCGGACGCCGATCAGGCTGGTATAGGCGCGCTTCGCCCGTGAGGCTGCTCCCCGATAGCTCAGCGGTAGAGTAGGTGACTGTTAATCACTTGGTCGTTGGTTCGAATCCAACTCGGGGAGCCACTTTTCAGCTCCGGTAGATAGCAAAACGGGCAGGCGCACCCTGGTGCACCTGCCCGTTTGCCTTTGCGTCCGCGCGCGGTGCGCCGGAACTCAGTCCAGCGCACCGTGGCAATGCTTGTACTTGCGGCCAGACCCGCACGGGCACGGCGCATTGCGGCTTACCGGTTCCACGCCCGCCGGCATGTCCGGCTGCGGCGATTGCAGCGGCGGGAGGCGCGAGAGGATCGCGCCCGTACCCGCGTCGACATCATACGTGTCGTCATCGCCCGAGAAGGGATCGATGTGGGTCGTGAAAATGTCCGGCATCTGCGGCAGCGGCTGCGGCTCGAAGCTGAATTGGGCGCGGGCCAGCGAACCGGTCACGTCCTCGCGGATCACGCCCAGCATCCGCTCGAACATCGCGAACGCCTCATGCTTATATTCGTCGATCGGCTTGCGCTGGGCGTAGGCGCGAAGGTGCACGACCTGGCGGAGCGCATCGAGCATCGACAGATGCTCCTTCCAGTGATGATCGAGGAATTGCAGCATGTAATTCTTCTCGATCTGCGCCCAGGTTTCGGGCGGAATCTCGGTCGTCTTCTGCTCGATCTGCTTGTCGGCCAGCGCCTGCAGCCGCTCGACGAACATCTCCGGATCGACGGCTTCCTCCTTCACCCAATCCTCATAGGGCGGCTCCAGCCCGAACACGTCCGCGGTGCGGGTCTTCAGCAGTTCGAGATCCCATTGCTCGGGATAGGTGTTGGGCGGAATCGCCTCGCCGACGATCTGGTTCACCGTGTCGGTGCGCATGTCGATCACGACCTCGTTGATCGTGTCCGCGTCCATGATGTCCGCGCGCTGCTCGTAAATGACCTTCCGCTGGTCATTCATCACGTCATCATATTCGACGACCTGCTTGCGGATGTCATAATTGCGGGCCTCGACCTTCTTCTGCGCGGTCTGGATGGCCTTGGCGATCCATGGCGAGATGATCGCCTCGCCTTCCTCCAGGTTCGAGCGCACCATCTTCGAGAACATGGTCTGCGGCCCGAAGATGCGCAGCAGATCATCGTCGAGGCTCAGATAGAAACGGCTGAAACCCGGATCGCCCTGACGGCCAGAACGGCCGCGCAGCTGGTTGTCGATGCGGCGGCTTTCGTGCCGCTCCGTGCCGAGCACGAACAAACCGCCGGCCGCGCGGACCTGGTCCTTCTCTGCCGTCACTTCGTCCTTGATCTTCTGCTCGGCGGCGTCGCGCGCCGGGCCGGGCTCCATCTCGCCCAGTTCGTCCTCGATCCGGAACTCGATATTGCCGCCCAGCTGAATATCGGTCCCGCGACCCGCCATATTGGTGGCGATGGTCACCGCGCCAAGCCGGCCTGCCTGCGCCACGATATGCGCCTCGCGCTCGTGCTGGCGGGCGTTCAGCACTTCATGCTTCACCCCGACCTTGGTGAAATAGTCCGACAGAAGCTCCGATTTCTCGATCGACACGGTGCCGACCAGCACCGGCTGGCCCTTGTCGGACGCTTCCTTCACCGTCTTGGTGATGGCCGCGAACTTGTCTTCCTGATTCTTGTAGAATTGATCGACATCATCCTCGCGCTGCACCGGCTTGTTCGTCGGGATGGTGACGACGTTCATCTTGTAGATGTCGTAAAATTCCGCTGCCTCGGTCGCGGCAGTACCGGTCATGCCGCTGAGCTTCGGGTACATGCGGAAATAATTCTGGAAGGTGATCGACGCGAGCGTCTGGTTCTCCGGCTCGATCGTGACCTTTTCCTTGGCCTCCACCGCCTGATGCAGACCATCCGACCAGCGCCGCCCGTCCATCATACGGCCCGTGAACGGATCGATGATGACGACCTTGCCGCCCTTCACGATGTAATCGACGTCCTTCTTGTAGGCCACGTTGGCGCGCAGCGCCTGGTTCAGGTGATGAACCACCTGCGTATTCTCGAAATCGTAGAGGTTGGAGCCGACCAGCAGCCCCTCCGCCTCCAGCACGCGCTCGACCCGCTCCGTGCCTTCCTCGGTCAACGTGACGGCCTTGGTCTTCTCGTCATGCTCGTAATCTTCCGCGTCCAGTTCCTTCACGAAACCGTCGAGGGCGATGTAGAGTTCGCTCTTGTCCTCGGTCGGGCCGGAGATGATCAAAGGCGTGCGAGCCTCGTCCACCAGGATCGAGTCCACCTCGTCGACGATCGCGAAATTGAACGGCCGCTGCGACATGGAGGCGCGGTCATATTTCATATTGTCGCGCAGATAATCGAAGCCGAATTCGTTGTTCGTACCGTAGGTGATGTCGCTGCCATAGGCTTCGCGCCGTTCCTGGTCCGTCAGATTCGGCACGATCACGCCCACGGTCATGCCAAGGAAGCGGTAAATCTGCCCCATCCATTCCGCGTCGCGCCGGGCGAGATAGTCGTTCACGGTGATGACGTGGACGCCCTTCTCGTCGAGCGCGTTCAGGTAGGTGGCCAGCGTCGCGACGAGCGTCTTGCCTTCGCCGGTCCGCATCTCGGCGATCTCGCCGCGGTGGAGCACCATGCCGCCGATCAGCTGCACGTCGAAATGGCGCATGCCCAGCACACGCACCGAGGCTTCGCGTACGGTAGCGAAGGCTTCCGGCAGCACGTCGTTCAGGCTCTCGCCATCCGCGAGCCGGGCGCGCAGCTTGACCGTCTGCGCCTTCAGCTCCTCATCGGACAGCGAGGAAATGTCCGCTTCCAGGTCGTTGATCTGCTTGACGATTTTCTGAAGCGAACGAACGTAGCGATCATTCGACGAACCGAAGATTCTCTTGGCGAAGCCACCGAACATGGGCTGGATTCCTGCTTTTTAATTTGGGGCGCCCGGCGCCAGTTGCGCGGGACACGAAGAAGATAGGACGGAAAAGGGACGCAAACGCGCCCGCGTCACTCGTTCAGGCGAATATCCGCCAGCGGCGCCGCAGCCGGCAACGCGGCGGGCGTGAAGATGATGGGCCGCGATTCGATCGTCGCGGGACGGCGCTGCAAGGGCAGCGTGACGGCGGCCTGCGCCACCGCGGCGACGCGTTCCGCCGCGGGGGCCTGGGCCTCCGCCTGGCTCACCGGCGCTTCCACGGCACGCGTACCGGCGAAGGCGCCGGTGACCGCGCTCAGCAGAGCGGACAGGAGAAGCAGGAACTGCATGCGCGGCCGACATAGTGTCGCAGCCCGCCAAGGTCCATGCCTTGGCCGCACGAGAATATGAGCGCGGAAAGCCGGGCCTTGCCGCTGAAGACCGGCCGACCCGCGGGCTGGCCCTAGAGTTCGCCTTCGAGCCAGCTCTGCAGCTGACTCTTCGGCGCGGCGCCGACCTTGGTCGCGGCCCGTTCGCCGCCCTTGAACAGGATCATGGTCGGGATGCTCATCACGCCATATTTGCCGGCCGTGTCGGGATTCTCGTCGATATCCAGCTTGGCGATCGTCACCTTCTCGCCCAGTTCCTCGCTGATCTGCTCCAGCGCCGGGGCGATCGCCTTGCACGGCGTGCACCATTCAGCCCAGAAATCGACCAGGACGGGGCCTTCCGCCGACAGCACGTCGGCTTCGAAACTGGCGTCGGTAACGGTCTTGGTGGCCATTTTCTCTTATCTCCGGAGCGATGGTTCGGGTTGGAATGTAGGCAGCGCCTTGTCCCGCCTCAAGCGGGCACGGGCGCGTACGCGTCGAGCAGATCGTCGGCGAGCGGCAGCAGCAGCGGCCCGGAAGTGTAGAGCAAGGCCGCGTCGATTCTTCGCCCGGGAAAGATGATTGCGAGAGCGGCGCGATAGGCCGCCATCTGCCGCAGATGCGAGACCGGCGCTTCCTCCGCCCGCTCCGGCACCCGCCGACCGGTCTTAAAGTCGGCGACCAGAATGCGGGTGCCGGTGATCAGCAAGCGGTCAGCGGTGCCGGCAATCACCTGCCCGCCCGCCACCGTCGCCGCGATCGGCGCTTCGGCCAGCGCGTTTGCAGAGAACAGGTCGGCGAAGCGGGGATCGTCGATGACGCGACAGGCGGCGTCGATCAGGGTCTCGCGGAAGGCGGGGTCCGGCGCGTCGCCGGAGCGTTCCAGCCAGGCCTCGGCCCGCGCGCGCCGGTCCTCCGCCGGCACGTCGGGCAGGCGTTCGAACAGGCGATGCAGGAGTTTCCCACGCAGCGCCTCGCGCCGAAGCTCCGGTCCGGGAGGCGGGTAAGGCGCTTCGTCCTCACCAAGGGACGACGGTGCGAGCGGGCGTGGGGGGCGCTCTTCGGCAGGGGCCGCTTGTTTGAGCCAGGCTGGCAAGGAAGAACCACCACCAGCCCCACCAGCAACGGCTGGAGGGGAGTCAGGGGCGTCTGGGCCAGTGATAGCCTGACTCCCCTCCAAGACTCCTTGGAGGGGTTGGGGGTGGTCCCTGGTCACAGCACCATGCGCGATCGCCCCGCCCCAATCCGCATCCTCTTCCCAGCCGGCATCCAGAGCAGCCAGCCCCCGCTCGACCGCCGTATACCAGCTCTCCTCCGGCGGGGCCTTCGCCCGTGCGCCCAGCGCGCCGCCGACATACAGCCGCTCCCGCGCCCGGGTCATCGCGACGTAGAGCAATCGCCAATGCTCCTGCCGGTCGCGCTCATCCTTGGCGGCGATGATGGGTGAGAGCCGCTCAATCTCCAGCCCCTTGGCCGGACGCGGCACTGGCACGACGCCCTCATCGCCCATCGGCAGGCCCGCGAAGCGCACGCCGCCGCCCATCCGCTTGGGATCGGCGCAGGCATCGGCCAGGATCACCACCGGAGCCTCCAGTCCCTTCGCGCCATGCACGGTCATCACCCGCACGGCATCGCGCGGCGCGGAGGGATCGCGCGTGATCTCCACCGTGCCGCGCGCGAACCAGTCCAGGAAACGCGCCAGCGAAGGCGCGCCATTCTTCTCGAACTCCAGCGCGCTGGTCAGCAATTCCTCGATCGGATCGCGCGCCTCGACGCCCAGCCGCGCCTGCAATTTGCGCCGTCCGTCCAGCGGCCCCGACAGCAGACGCTCGAAAAATTCGTGCGGGGTGGCGAGGTCAGCGTGGCCGAGCATGTCGTAGAGCGGTTGCAGGTTCAGCTGGCTCTGCGCGCGCAGCCATGGCCAGAGCGCCTTCCCTTCGCGGCCTTTCGCCGCTGCATACAGATCGTCCTGGCTCCAGCCGAGCAAAGGCGAGACGAGCAAACCGGCGAGATTGAGGTCGTCCAGCGGCTGGATCGCGAAGCGCGCCGCCGCGAGCAGATCCTGCACCACCAAAGGCGCCGACAGGGTCATCCGGTCGACGCCCGCCACCGGCACGCCCTCGGCATGCAGTCGCGCGACGATCAGCCCGGCCAGTTCGCCCCGGCTCCTGAGCAGGATCAATATATCCTGCGGCTGGAGCGGACGGCGCTCCTTCCCGACCGGGAACGGCCGATCGATCCAGGCCTTAACCTGCCGCGCGAGTTTGCGCGCATAGAGGCGAACGGAATCGCTCAGCCAGCCTTCCTCGCCTTCATCCTCTTCCTCGGCCTCGGCGACAAACGGCCGCCACAGGGTCACGGAACCGGGCAGCTTAGCATTGTGGCTCTCATGCCGGTTGGGCAGGCTCGGCAGACCGATCGTTTCGTGCCCGAGTTCGCCGATGACGCTATCCACCGCTTCCAGCACAGGCGGGGCGGAACGGAAGCTCCGGTCCATCGACAGGTCAAGAAAGGCCGGCGGCAACTCATCGGCGCGCGCAATCCGGAACCCGCCAGACTTCTGGATCTCGTCTCTCTTTGCCTCCCGAAATGCGTTGGCACTTCCGGCGAATTTGCTTCGCGCTCGCTCGAATTCGGCAGGATCGGTACCCTGGAAGCTGAAGATCGCCTGTTTGAAGTCGCCGACAGTGAAGATCGTGCGATGCCTCCGGCTCCAATCCTCGCTTGCGAAAAACTCCCCGGCGAGCGCCTCCACGATCCGCCATTGCGCGCGGTTCGTATCCTGCGCCTCATCGACCAAGATGTGATCCGTCTGCTGGTCGAGCTTGTAGCGGACCCAATCGCCCATGCCCGGCGTCGCCAGCAACTTCTCCGCCTCGCGGATCAGGTCGTCGAAATCGACCAGCCCCTGCGCCCGCTTTGCCTCGGCATAGGCGCCGGCAAAGGCCTGCCCGGCCCGCAGCCCGGCTGCGGCGAGCGCGACCCACTCCGCCGTCCGCCACATGGTCAGCAGCCGCCCGCAGGATTCCGCCAGCCGCGCGGCATATTCTGGATAATCGGGCGCGACCTTCAGCAGCCCGGAACTCGCCTTGCGCGGCTCACCCTTGCCGGTGACGAACACGCCGAGCAGATCGTCTAGCGATGCCGCCCGCGCCGCCGGATCGGCTGCCCGCCACGCCGCTATCCGGTCGGCAAAGCCCAGTCCGGTCGCGGTACCCCACGCGGCATTCGCCTCTGCCGCACGCGCCAGAGACGCCATGTCGAACCGGTCGTCGCCGCATTCGGCAGCGATCAAATCCTCGATCTCGCCCTGCGCGAGTCCGAAGGCGTCGCGCAGTCGAGGCTCGATCCCCTGCGCCGCGCCGAGCGCCGCCATCGCAGCCGGCACCCGCGCCGCGGCCTGCAGCAGGCCTTCGGCCGCCGCCTCGCCGAAGCGCAGCGACAGCGCCTGCACGTCGCGGATCAGCGGCAAGTCGCCGCCTTCCTCCGCCCGCACCAGCAGATCGGCCAGGGTCGCGCGCGCCAGCACCTGCTGCTCGCGATCCTCCAGCGGCCGGAAGCCGGGCGTCAGGCCCGCCTCGGCGGGGAAGGAACCCAGCAGGCTTTGCGCGAATGCGTGGATGGTCTGGATACGCAGGCCGCCGCCGGGCGCCTCCAGTACCCGCGCGAACAGGCTGCGCGCCAGTTCGAGCAAAGGGGGCGCCGGCACCTCGCCGAGATTTTCGAGATCGAGTTCCAGCGCCGCCCGCTTCAGCCGTACCCAGCGCGCGAGCCGGCCGTGAATGCGCTGCGCCATCTCGGCGGCGCCCGCCTTGGTGAAGGTCAGGCACAGGATTGTCTCGGGCGCGACGCCACGCAGCAGCAGGCGCAGCACGCGCGCGGTCAGCACATGAGTCTTGCCCGTCCCCGCCGACGCGGCGAGCGCGGCATGGTGATCGGGCGACGAAGCGTCGCGCTGAGCACCTTCGAGCCGGTCGAGGGGCTTCAGCCGGCCGCTCAAGTGAGGATCGCGCGCATGGGTTCCGCGTTGGTAGGATCGCCAATCTGTGCTGACAAGCAGGGCTGGCGTACCCCATGGTCAGCGTTTAGGCTCGGCCAAACGCAAATGAGGATTGTCACCCAATGACCGCCAAGCCCGCCGATCCCAAAAAGGCCGCAGACGAAGAGACGCCGCGCAACGAGACGCTGGAAGCGGCGGTCAATGCCAAGCAGGCCGAGGACAAGGCGACGAAGCCGCGCAGCAACAAGGCCTCGTTCGTGCGCGGTGCCGCGGTGGGTGTGGGTTCGGCGGCGCTGGTGGCCGCCCTTCTCTACGCGAACCGCTCGCGCAAGGATAAGAACTGAGCGGTCAGCCCAGCCGCGTCGAAGCGAGCACGCGTTCCAGCACCGCCGGGTGCAGCGGCTGGGTGAATTCGCAGGTAATGCGGTAGCCGTCGATATCGACAACCCGCGCCGGCCAGCCTTCCAGCCCCGGCAGGGTGATCCAGAACAAGCGCCCCGGCTCCACCGCGCCATAGGACATGAAGCGGATCTGCCGCGTATCGATCGATTCCACGTCGATCGACCAGCGCCGGGCGCCATCGCGGACCCGCGCGGGCAGGTTCAGCGCGATCTCCTCGCCGCTCGCCGGCGCCTCACGTTCGAGCAGATCAAGATCAACCACGGCTTCACCCTTCTTCAATTTCGGCCGGTGGCGGCGGCGCAACCACGGCATCAATTCCTGCCACGGCAGCTCCGGCTCGAACGCCAGACCCGCCGAACGGCCCTGTACCCAGCGCACCGTCGCCGGCGCGGGCCGGAACCCGTCGAGCGTCAGCGTCACTTTCTCCTGCGCCACGAGCGGCGTGCGTGCTTCGATCCGGGCGCCGCCGTCGGAGAGGTTCGCAATCGTCACGATCTCGCGCCGCGAGCCGGCCTCCAGCCAGGCGGAGCAATGCAACTCGACCCGCGGCATCCGGCGCGCATCGCCGGGCTGCTGCACAAGGTTGCGCGTGATGAGCGCGAACAGGTCCGCTTCATCGTCGAAGCGCAAGCCGACATCATTGCCCTGGACCCAGTCCACCAGCCCGCTCAGCCGGTCGCCAGTCAGCAATTCCAGGTCGAGCCGTTCGCCCGCCTTCACGTCGCCTTCGATGGAAAGCACCGCGCCCATCGGCGTGATCTTGCGGATGAAGCAGATTTCACGAAGGCTGCCCCGGCCGATCGCACCCGGCTGCAGCCGCGCCCGGTCCTCGCGCTGGATCAGCCCGTTCGCGCGCGGCGCCTCGTCGCTGAGCGAGTAGATTGTATCGACGCGGTCCATTCCGTCCCTCGCACCCGCGCGCATCGCGCACGGGCGTGTTCCTCAGCGGCGATTGTCCGGCGAAATGGTAAACAAATGCTTGCGGCCATGGCTCTTTTCGCCTTGCTGGAACTGCAATAGGGCGCATCGGGCCATGATCCCGACCCGCACCGCCCGATGAGCCTTGCCGACCTCCTGCCTTTCATCCTGATCGGCTTTGCCGCGCAGCTGGTGGATGGCGCGCTCGGCATGGCGTTCGGCGTGATCTCGACGACCCTGCTGGTCAGCACCGGCGTGCCGCCCGCCGCGGCGTCGGCCAGCGTGCATATCGTCGAAAGCTTCACAACCGGCATTTCCGGAATCAGTCATGCGATCATGCGCAACGTGAACTGGCGGCTGCTGGCGCGGCTGGCCATTCCCGGCATGATCGGCGGCATTTGCGGCGCCTATCTGCTGGCGGATGTGCTCGATGAGGACATCGCCCGGCCGCTCGTCCTGGCCTATCTCGCCCTTATTGGCCTCTATCTGCTCTGGCGGGGAATCAACCATCGCCGCGCCCGCGAGCGGGAGCCGCGCGTGGTCGAGCCGCTGGGTCTGGCCGGCGGTTTCCTCGATGCGGCGGGCGGCGGCGGCTGGGGGCCGGTCGTGACCAGCAATCTGCTCGTCCAGGGTTCCAGCCCGCGCAAGACGATCGGCACGGTCAACACCGCCGAATTCTTCGTCACGGTGACCATCTCTGCGACCTTCATCACCACCCTGGGGTGGGAGGATTTCACCACCGCCACGCTTGGACTGCTGATCGGCGGGATCGCCGCGGCCCCGTTCGGCGCGATCCTGGTGCGCCGCCTGTCGCCCCGCATCCTGATGGTCATGGTCGGCATCGTCCTGACGCTGACCAGCGCCTACGGTATCTGGCGCGCCTTCGGCTGAGGCGGAACGGTCGCGCCCGGCCGCAACAATCGAGTCCGATTCCGTCCCGATCCGGCACAACAGCCTTGCTTGCCGCAAGGATTTGTTGCCAACTCGTTAACCATTGCGAGTGAGTCTGGAGCCGGGCGGATGCGTAAGTCCCTGATTGTCATAGCGTCCGCGCTGATCTTCGCCGTCGCGGGAGCGACTCACGAGCGTCTGCGCTACGACAGCGCCGCCTTTACCGACGTTCGCATCACCGGGGGCAGCGGTCAGCCCGCCGCCGCCCGCGACTATCCGCCCTGCGTGCGCGGCGTGCGCGAGGATCGCTGCATTCAGTTGTACGAGCGCGGTGTGCGCCGCTCCTATCAGCGCTGGCTCGCCGAACGCGGCCAGGGTGGTCAGCAGGTCGCGGCCGCGCCCCGCGCCGGTCAGCGCGCCTATCGCGCCTGTCGTGGCCGTGGCGACGATCGCTGCCGCCAGACCGCGTCCGTCCGCCGCGCCCGTGCCGCTCGGCCGGCCCGCGTCCAGCATGCCCGGCCCGCGCAACGTCAGGCCGTCCGGCGCGCAGCCGCCGCGCGTCCGGCCCGCCCTGCTCGCGTCACCCGCGCCGTCGTGCAGGCCCCGGCCCGCGCCGCGCCGCGTCCCGCAGCCGTTCAGCAGCGCCAGCGCCCCGGCACGCGCCCGGTCGCAACCCACCCCCGCACCGGCGGCACGCCCGGAATCTAGGCCTCAGCGCCCATACCATTCGTCCAGCCGCATGAGCTGGTCGAACTCGCCATAAGGCGCATATTGCGGATGCAACTTGGCGGTGAACGGCTCGCTGCCGGTCAGCCACAATTCGACAGCCGCGATGAAATGCCGTGCAGCCGTTTCGACGAATTCGTCCGGCGCCATGTCACTGCGTTCATCGGCCTTCACGACATGGCCGAACTTGCCCTTGTCCTTGGCCAGCGACCAATATTCGAAGCGGCCCGCCTCCCCCTTCGCCTTCTCGAACCCGTCCGCGCGCGCGATCAGGCCGAGCAGGCCGAGCTGTAGCGAAAAGCCCTCGTCAACCGCCTTGCGGCTCGGCGCCTTGCCGGTCTTGTAATCGACGATGGCCACCCGACCGTCGGCGCAGCGGTCCAGCCGATCCACCGTGCCGCCGAGCGTCACACCGGCCACCTTCGCCTCGCCGCGCAATTCGGCGATCAGCGGCACCCGTCCTTCGATACGCCCTTCCGCCATCTTCTCCTCGACGAAGCGGATCGCCTCGATCAGGCGCGGCTGCCACAAGGCGCGGAGCATCGGGTGAACGCCGGGATCGTCCAGCAGCCGCTCGACACGCGGCGTCAACTTCGCCGGGTCGCAGCCATCCTCATTGAGCCAATCCTCGAGCACCTTGTGCACCGCGCTGCCGCGCCAGGCCGCCGAGGGATCGGCATCGACCGGATCGAGCTGATTCAGCCCAAGTACGCGGCGCGCGTAGAAGGCAAAGGGATCAGCCTTCAGCCGGTCCACCTCGGTCACCGACAATTTGCGCGGCCGTTCCTCGACCGGCGGCGATGGGGCGGGCCGGGCGATCTGCACGAACTCCTCGGTCTGCGGCCGGTCGATCGCCCGCGCCCATTTCGCCAGCGGCAGCGCGCGCGTCACCCCGCCGGTCATCGCCTCGATCCGCAGCCACAGGCGCGACGCCACCGCAGGCGCCCGTGCATCGCGCCGCGAGCGTGTCACCAACACGCGCGGCGCGCCCAGGCCGCACGCGAAATCATGCGCCGCCAGCCCGATCCGCCGCTCCAGCGATGGCAACCCCAGTTCGGCCCTGATGCGCGGCGCCAGCCACGGATCGGGCGCGGGCAAGGCCGGCCACACACCCTCGTTCAGCCCGCCGAGCACCATCAGATCGGCCTGCTGCAAACGCGCCTCGATCAGGCCCCAGATGAACAGGCGCGGATGCTTGCCGTAAGGCGGCCGCACCGCGACGGCGGCCATTGCCTGCTCGAGCAAGGCTGGCAATGCTTCGGCCCGCACTTCCTCCGGCCCATGCTCCGCCGCTTCCTCCAGCGCCGCGACAAGCTCCGCCGCCGCTCGCCCGGCAGGCCCGCGCCACAATTCCTCACCGCAAAGCGCGCTCGCCGTTTCGCGCACCACCGCGATCAGCCGGGCGAGTCCATTGCCGCCCCGCGCCTCCCACGGCCCGCCGCCGGTGTCGAACGCGGCCTCCAACGGCGCGAGCAAAGCCGATGCCTCGTCCCAGAAGAAAGTCGCCGCCTCGCGGATCGGCTTCTCGCGAAAATCGCCTTCGTCGAGATGCGCGGCGACACCGCTCAGACCCGGCGCCGGCCGCGGACCGCGCAACGCCCGGTCGAGGAGGCGAAAGCCGTCCAGCCAGTCGAGCCGCGCCTCCCCTGCCCGCACCAGCGGATGGCCCAGCAGGGTCAGCAGCGCCACCGGCGCGAACCGTTCCGCTGCCGCATTCGCCACTGCGAGCAGCAACGTCCCCGGCGGCGTCTGCGACAGAGGCCGCCCGGCGCTGTCGTCCGCCTCGATCCCCCACCGCGCCAGATGCGCCGTGACCCTTCGCGCCAACGCCCGGTCCGGCGTGACCAGAGCCGCCGTCTTGCCCGGCTCCTCCATCGCCTCGCGCAGCGCCAAGGCAATCGCCTGCGCTTCCTCCGCCGGATCGGCGAGTTCCAGCGCCCGCACCCCGGTCAGGCGCCGGTCAGATGGCTTGAGGTCGTTCCACCGCGCCGTGGCTTCCGCCGGGGCCATCGCATTGCCGATCGCCCGTCCGCGTGCCGCCGTCGCCGCATGGCTACCGCCCCACCGCCAGCGCGCCACATCGTCGCGGACATAGCCCATCTTGGTGAGCAGCAATTTCAGGTGGAATTGCGGGTGCGTCTCCAGATTTCGCGGCGCCCGCAAACCAGCCTCCGCCTCGTGCGGGCCGAGCATATCCCATTCGGCTTGCGGCATGAGCAGATCGAGTGCGGGGAACACCACGCTCCCGGCTTCCAGCCGCGCCACCCGTCGCAGCAGTTTGGCCGCTGACGGCGCCGAGGTCGTAATCCCGGCCGCGCAGACGAAGTCCATCGGCGGCCGCTCCCGCCAGCGCCGCTCCAGCGCCCCCAGCAGCAGATTGCGCCGGGTCGCCAGATCGATCCGCCCGAGCCGCTCCAACGCCTTCGGCCATTGCGTGAGGATCGCGTCGAGCGCGCCGAGCGAGGTCTGCCAATGCTCGGCCAGGTCACCCGTCTCGAACGAAATCGCACTCAGCCGGGAGGGCGGCACATCCTCAACGATCAACTGGTCGAGCGTCCGTCCAAGATCGGCCGCCAGCCGCATCGCCTCGGCGGCATCCACGCCGCGTTCGCGGGCGATCAGCCGTGCGAGCCGCATCTGCCGCTCGATCGGCTCGATCGCGGGCGGGATCGGATCGCCATCGAGCGGATCGAGCATGCCGCCGATTTTCTCGTCCAGCTCCGGGTCGCCCAACGGCACCAGCCGCGGCAACAGCAGCCCGCCACCCGACGCCCGCACGAACGCGTCGCGCACTGCCCGCGCGGCGCGCTGGTTCGGCAGCAGGACAATACCCCGCGCCAGCGCCACCGGATCGCGGCCGTGCCGCGCCAACAGCCCCGCCGCCAGCGCATCCGCGAACGACCGGTGGGACGGAATGGTGTACAGGTTCGGGCGCGGCGAACTCATCCGCTCAGCCTAACGCCTGGCTACAGATTGGCCAGCATCTCCTCGGCGCGCCGGATCGATTCCGGGCGGCCGATGTCAAACCACAGGCCCTGATGGACGGTGCCGTACAGCCGTCCCTTCTCGATCGCGCGGTTCCACAGCAGGTTCGTGGAGAAGGCGCCGCCGGGCAGCTCGCCCTCGAACAGCCGCTTCGACAGCATCTGGATGCCGATATAGACGAAGGGGGCGACGCCGTGCGGGCGGCGGCGGCGCAGGCGGCCGAGTGCATCCATGTGAAAGTCGCCCTTGCCGAGGTGGCAATAGGCCTTTGCGAGCGGCACGAGGAGGAGCAGTGCATCCATCTTCTCGTCATCCCAGTGGGACGCGAGCAGATGCAGGCTGTCCACGGGGCCTTCGACCCACAGATTGTCGGAATTGACCGCGAGAAACGGATCGGCGTCGATCTGCGGCATCGCCCGGACGAGGCCGCCGCCCGTCTCCAGCAGCATGTCCCGCTCGTCGGAAATGGCGGTCTGCAGCCCGCCTTCCCTCTTCTCGAGATGCGCCTCGAGCGCGTCCGCCAGATAATGGACGTTCACGACGGCCTTGGTCACGCCGGCCGCTTCCAGCCTGTCCAGCGCGTGATCGATCAGCGGCTTGCCCGCCACCTCGACCAGAGGCTTGGGCCGGCTCGCGGTCAGCGGGCGCATGCGCTTGCCCAGCCCTGCCGCCATCACCATCGCGGTCGAGGGTACGTCCGCGGCCAGGTTCGGCCGCAGCGCCAGCGGCTTGGAAAAACGGCTCATCGCGCCAGCCGCGCCACCGCATTGCCACGCGCTTCGGCGGGCACATTGGCATCGAACCAGGCCTTCACGGGGGCCAGCGCGGGATGCGCAAGATTGCGCTCCACATAGCCCCAGATGCGCGGGTGCATCGCTGGATAGGCCGGCTTGCCATCGCGTTTCCAAAGCCGCGTGAAAATGCCGAGAATCTTTGCGTTTCTTTGCGCACCCAGCACTTCGTAATGGGCCCGAAAAGCGACATGATCGGCAATCGAGGTGCCATTCAGAAAGCGGCCGAGCATCGTGGCCTCCAGCACCGCCGACACGTCGCGCCGCGCATCCTGCAGCAGCGAGACAAGATCGTAGGCGCGATGACCGGCCAGGGCATCCTGGAAATCGAGCAGGCCGAGTTGGCCGAGCTCCGGCGAGACCATAAGATTGTCAGCGTGATAGTCGCGCAGCACCATGACCGGCCGCCGCACCGTCTCCGTCAGCACGGGTGCCAGCACCGTATCCCATGCATGGTGCCAGCCCTCGACGTCGACCGAAAGGCCAAGCGCCGGCGTATACCATTGCACGAACAGATCGGCTTCGCGGCGCAGGGTCGGGGCGTCATAGGGCGCCAGCCCCTCCGGCGCGGGCTGGCTGACGAGCCTGACGGCGATATCGACCGCCTCTTCGTAGATCGCCTGCTCCCGCCCCGGCTCGCGCTGGAGCAAAGGCGCGACCCGGTCGTCGCCGAAATCCGAGAGCAACAGCAGTCCGTGCGCGCGATCGACCGCCAACGGCCGCGGCGCCTCGAAGCCGCGGGCAAGCAGATAGCCCGCAACGGTCAGGAACGGGCCGACATCCTCCTTGTCCGGGGGGGCGTCCATCAGCACCGCCGTCTCGTCACCGCGATGGACGCGGAAATAGCGGCGAAAACTCGCATCGCCCGCGAGCGGACGTATTTCCGCTCCTTCCCAGCCATTTGCGGCGAGGAAAGCGGGGGCTTCCGCGGGCGGAATCATCGTGTCGTGAGCTGGGGCGGTGGCCATCGCCGCTCCCAAGCGGGCGGCGGGGTTGCTGTCAAGCGACGCCCGCTTGGCGGATCGGCTTCCAGCGACAGGCGGAGCGTTTCCGGCCACAGAAAGGGCAGCCGCTCCGGCCATTCGATCAGCAGGGCGGCCGCGCCCAGCGCATCGTCCAGCCCTAACTCCTCAAGCTCGCCCGGATCTTCCACGCGATAGAGATCGACATGCCATACCGGCAGCCGCACCTCCGGCGGGTCGTAGGTGATAACGATGGGAAAGCTTGGACTCGGCACGTCTCCGGCAAAACCCAGACCGTGCAGGACGCCCCGGCACAAGCTGGTCTTCCCAGCCCCCAGCGTCCCGAACAGGGCAATGATATCGCCGGGGCGAAGCAGAGGCGCGAGCGCTCGGCCGAACGCCTCGGTCGCGGCCGCGTCCGGCAGATGGATTGCGCTCATGCTTCCGCCGCGGCGCCTCGCGCGGCGCGGCGTGCGGCGCGCTGCACGGCAGTGCGCGGCAAGGTGATGGTGAAAGCCGCACCCTCGCCCGGCGCGCTCTTCAGCATGATCGTGCCGCCATGCGCTTCGATAAACTGGCGCGCCAGCGGCAGGCCCAGCCCGGCACCGCGCGCGCCATTGTCCCCGCTCTGGCCGTCGCCGGTGCGCTGGAACCGGTCGAAAATCTTCATCTGGTCGGCTTCGGCGATGCCCGGACCCGTATCCGTGATCGCGATCCGCGCCTCATTGTCGTCGCCATCGCAGGTCAGCCGCACCGCACCGCCCGCCGGGGTCGCCTGCACCGCATTGCGCAATATGTTGATCACCGCCTGGCCCAGCCGCTGCCGGTCGCCGGTCGTGATCCCCGCCGAAGGATCGACAACGGACGAGAAGACCACGCCTTTCTCCTCCGCCAGCCCGCGCGCCTGGCCGAGGAGGTCATCCACCATTTCGGCGACATCCACTTCTTCCTCGGCGAGCAGCAGCCCGCCCGTGTCGCTCTGCGTCAGGTCGAGCACATCGTCGATCAAAGCAGACAGCCGCCCGACACTGGCCAGGATCGCCGCCACATATTCCTTCGCGCTGTCCTCCAGCGGACCGGCATAGCCGCCCTCCATCATCTCGGCGAAACCCGCGATGGAGGTTAGCGGCGTGCGCAATTCGTAGCTGATGTTGGACACAAACGCCGTCTTGATCCGGTCGGCTTCCTCCAGCGCCGCAGTGCGTTCACGCAGGGCCGTTTCCACCCGCGCGCTGTCGGTGACGTCCAAGGTCGTGAACAGGACGTCCTCGCCCGCGATCGGGATGGCCATCAGCTGGAATTCACGCCCGTCGGCCAGCGTGATGCGCCCGGCGCGCGTCCGCCGGCTGACGATCGCGCCGCGCACCAGATCGCGCACCATCATCCCCTGCCGCTTGGTTTTCGCGCGCGGCGCCATTTCCGTCGCCAGCGTCTCCACCAGCGGGCGCTCGTCCAGCGCCTCCGCCTCCAGCCCCCAAAGGGTACGGAAACGGTCGTTCCACAATTTCAGCCGCCGATTGGAGGCGAACACGGCGATGCCCTCGGCAAGGCTGTCGAAGGTGGTGTTCTGCACCTGCACCATCCGCTCGCGGTCTGACTCCAGCATGATCTGGCGGGTGCGATCCTCGAAGATCGCGAGCAAACCGCCATCGGGCAACGGCTGGGCGAGGACGCGCAGATGCCGCCGGTCGGGCAGTTCCCAATCTTCCTCGACCGCCTCCGTGCCGGCCAGGAACCACTCCCGCTTCTCGGCCTTCCAACTGGGGAAATCGCGCGGCTCGGGCAGCTTGCGCGCCTCGCGCATGGCGTCGATCACCCGGTCGAATTCCGGCCGGTCGGACAGGAAGTCCGCGCTCAGCCCGAACAGGTGCGCGAACGGCTGGTTGAAGAAGATCAGCCCCCTGTCGCGCCCGAACTGCGCCACGCCCGCCGACAGCCGGTCCAGCATATCGCGCTGTGCCGCCTGAAACCGCGCCAGTTCGGCGCGCGCCTGCTCCTCATCCTCGATATCGATCGCGAAGCCCGCCACGCCGCGTGAACCGACCGGCAGTTCCACGATCCGCAGCATGCGCCGTTCCCCGGCGATCGTCGCGGGCAAGGTGCGGTGACTGGCTGCGCCGCCGGTACGGACATCCGCCGCTTCCTCGACCGCATTGCGGCCGTCTGCTTCGTCGATCAGTTCGACGCCATCGCTCACCACCTGCGCGCCGCTCTCCGCCTCGACCGCCGCGACATAGGCGCTGTTCACCATCGCCAGCGCCAGATCCGGGCCGCGGTGCCAGATCGGGAACGGCGCCGCCTCGATCAGCCGGGTCAGCGCGTCGAGGGCATCGGCGCGCCGCTCCGCATCCGCAGCCGCCGTCGCCGCGCGCGACTCCTCGGCCGTGACGTCGATCAGCCACAGCAAAACGGTGCCGCTGCCGAACCCTGACGGCGCCGGCGCGACCTCGATCCGCACGATTGCGCGCGACCCTGTCGGCCGCAGCACCAGGATGCCGCTTTCTCCCGTGCGCGATGCCGCACGGACTCGCTCGCGCAGCAGCAAGCGGTCGTCCGCGGACAAGGCGCCGTCCGCCAGTTCCTCGATCCTGTCGGGCAAGGCAGAAAGCCCCAGCATGGCCGCGGCGCGCTCCCCGCCCTCAACCGCGCCACCGCGCCGCACCACCACCGGCACTGCTGGCCCACAGGCCACCAGGGCGTTCAGCCGCGCCGCTTCCCGTTTCGCACCCGCGACGAGGCCGGACGCCCTGCGCCCCCGCCAGGCCACCCACAATGCGACCGCCAGCCAACCGCCTGCGAAGAGGGCGAGCGCCACGAAGGTGATCGGGGACAGCGTGAGCATTCCCGCCCTTCTACGAGAGGTTCACCCGGTTGGAAAAGGCCGCACGCCGCAAAACAATGTGGGTCCTGCCGTCGCCTGCAGACGTCGCGCGCGGATCGCCTGCTCGGCCAAGGCCGCGGGCGCGGGCTGCGGCTCCGAGGCTCGCGATCCGGCCCGTACCTTCTTTGCGGAACTGTAGGGGCGCCGAGGAAGAAAGACACCAGTATGGTTTGCAAAGACCCGCCCTAAAGCGAGCATGGGAATAGCAGGTGGAACCACGCTTCTCCAATCTGGTTGGGCAGTCGACCGGTGAACAGGCCTCACCAAAGCTGCATCCCGCAGCCCGCAACCGAACTCACAACAGCCGACAGGCAAAACCCATCGGGACGAGAGTCGCAAATCCGACCGCTTCCCGATGGCCTACGAGGGACGGGACCTAGTTGGACGTGCCCGTGACGAGCGGGCACTGGCCGCATCTCGGGCCTGCTTTGGCTAAGATGCCATCCTTCGGTCCACGGAATCATCGGCCGAGGCTCTGCTCGACATCATTCACATGTCTCATGCCGGATGCCGCATCCCGGCACGCGTTCCTGCCACAAAAAAAGGGCCGCCCCGAGGGGCGGCCCGAAAAGGTGGAACGTTAGCTTCGCTTAGAAGCGGAAGCGCGCACCGGCATAGAAGTAACGACCCATCGGGTTGAACGGGTTGCCGCCTTCCAGACCGGTCAGTTCGTAGGGCGGACGCTGATTCAGCACGTTGTCCACACCCAGGTAGAAGCTGAACTCTTCCGTAGCGTCGAAATTCACCCGAACATTGTGATAAACCACGTCCGGATAATATTTGAACGGACGCGCGTCCGGGTTCGTCGGGCCACGGCCCTGATGCTCGAACTGGGTTTCCCAAGCCAACAGGCTCTGACGGCCGATGAAGTTGGCGCTGTACTGGAAATCGACATCGCCCACGTCGAGGTTCGCGGAGAAGTTCGCGGCCCAGATCGGGTCGCCCAGCGTGCCGTGGAACCGGTCAGAACGATCCGGCTGCGTCAGGTAGCTGTAATTCTCCGACTTCAGCACGTAGGTGGCGATCGCCCGCAGGGTCAGAGTCGTATCGCCGCCGAGGCGGGTACGATACGCCAGGTCGAAGTCGATGCCCTCACGCTTCAGCAACGCGAAGTTGAACGGCGCGTTGATGAAGCTGATGCCATTGCCGGCCGCCGGGATGGCATCCTGGGTCCGACCGTCAAGGCGACGCGAAGTCTGACCGAAGAAAGTGCCATTTTCCAGCGGGTTCGCGCTGGTCCGGCGGAAGACGACCGCGCAGAACTCGTTGTTGATGCCCGTGGGGTCGTCATAGCAACGGTTGATGATGCCCTGACCGCTCAGACCCGCGATAACGTCCTGCACCTCGATGTTGTAATAATCGACGGTGAGGGAGAGACCGGGGATGAACTCCGGCTGGAAGACAAAGCCAGCGGTGAAGCTGTTGCTGATTTCCGGCCGCAGCGCGGGGTTACCCGAGTTCACACCGGCAACACCGGTTCCGGGCACGTTATGCCACGGACGGGTCACCGTGTTTCCGCCCGAGTCCACATAGGTGATCGTGGTCGGGACGCCGGCTGCGAGGCAGTTTGCCGCGCGGGCCGGGTTGGCGGTGATGTTGTTGCCTGCGTTGGTGCCGACACCCGGCTGATCGCACGGATCCGTGAGACCATTCGCGAACGTCTGCAGACCCGGCAGGAACAGATCGCTCAACGTCGGGGTGCGAGCCGCGCGAGCATAAGCCACGCGGAACTTCAGGCTGCTGATCGGCGCCCAGATGCCCTGCACGTTGTAGGACCAGGTGCCTTCCGACGCCGTGCTGTAATCCGAGTAGCGCGCCGCGCCCTCGATCGTCAGCTCGTGGAAGAAGGGCATGTCACGCAGGATCGGGATACGAATTTCGCCGAAACCTTCCAGCACGGTCAGCGCCGGCGGAACGAAGTCCGGAGCCGAGTTCAGGAAGGTGCCGCCATTGGCGGTGAACGGATCGTAAATCGACGATGCGGTCTCGCGCCGATACTCGGCACCCAGAGCGAAGCCGATCGGGCCGCCCGGCAGCTCGAACATCCCCGTCGAATCGCCGGAGATGAAGCCGATCAGGTTCACCTGCTCGGCTTCCTGGTTACGGAACGAGGTGTGCATCACATAATCGAGCGCCGCCTGGTCGCGGGCAGCCGCACCGAAGCCGAACAGGTTGATCGGACGGCACGCCGGATCGTCGTTCGCCGGATTGGCATCGGCGTTGACGGCGCAGACGATCTGGCCGGCACCGTTGCGCACCGCATTCGAGGCGCGGTTGAAGTTCGCAACGTTCACGTTGCCGCCGGTCTCATAATAGTTGGTGGTCCGACCCCAGTTTGCCGACACTTCGTAGCGCAGGTTCGGAGACGAAGCCGAAAGCTCACCACGGGTGCCGACGACGACGCGATAGGTTTCGCGCTCGTGAGTTTCGGCGCGGGTACCGATGTCGTTGTTGAAGCGGACCATCGTGAAGTTGAAGTCGCCGTTCGTGCCGGCGATTTCACGCAGCAGCGACCGGGCCTGATCGCTCAGGAACGGGTTGGCCGTGCTGAACGTCGGGCTGAGGGTGGCGGACAGGAAGGTCGGCTGCGTGGACTGCTGGGTCGCGATCACGCGGACAAACTTCGCCTCGAGGAACGGCTGGAACGCCGGCGAGAAATCGCCGCTCATCAGCAGGTTGCCGACGATACGCTCGTTGCCCGGCAAGAGCATCGCGTCCTCAAGACCGGTCGCGCTCAGGCCGCCAATGACACCGCCGCCGATGGCACGGTTGTCGGTAAAGGGAATGTCGGGCGCCAGCGAACCGTCCGGCAGGAAGGCATAGTTGCGCGAAAGATTGATGCCCGTCGGACCGGTGCCGCCGGCGCAGGTCAGCTGCTGCCGGCGCGCCGTCGACGTATTACAACCGAGCGAGATGTAACCGCCGGTCGAGACGTTGCCGAAAGTGATGCCCGGACGCGTGCCGCCCTGATTGTCATAGAAAGCGGTGTTCGGAATGCCGTCGAAGTTGCGGTTCGGCGCCGCAGTGCTCTGCGTCGTGATCCAGCCCGACGGACCCGTGAGAGCGCCGAGATAGCCACGGTCGCTGTAGAACACTTCCTCGGCCTGCGAATATTCCGCGTGGATCGCGATATTCAGGCGATTGTCGAAAAAGTTCTTACCGGCGATGATGCTGGCAAAATAGTTGCCGCGATCGCCATAGGTGGAGATGCCACCCTGGCCGCGAAGGCGGATGCCCTCGAAGTCGCGGCGCAGCACGAAGTTGACGACACCGGCGATGGCTTCCGAGCCGTAGACGGCCGAGCTGCCGCCCGTGACGACGTCGACGCGCTCGAGCAGGTCGACCGGGATGGTGTTGACGTCGACCTGGAACGAACCCGGGACGGCGGAAACGTGACGGCGGCCGTTGACGAGCACCAGGGTGCGCGTCGTGCCGAGGCCGCGAAGATCGAGAAGGCTGAGGCCCGCGGTACCGATCGAGGTCGTCGAGTTGGCCTGCGAGAAGGTGGAGCGGAGCGACGGCAGGTCGTTCAGCGCGTCGCCGAGCGAAACTTCGCCGCGGCTGGTGAGGTCGCCCGGGCCGACCGAGGTGATCGGAACGCCCGAATCGAGGGTCGGACGCCGGATACGCGAACCGGTGACGACCATGGTGCCATCGCCCTGGGCCGCCTCGGCGACGGGAAGCTGCTCTTCCTCCTGATCCTCGGCCGCCGGATCCGGCTGCCCGCCCGACGTCTGCGCGACCGCAGGCGAGGCGATTGCCAGGCTCAGCGCGATCGAGAGCGCGGATGTCGAAGCAAATGACAGATGACGCATATTGAAAAGCCCCGCTTTTTTGGAAACTGACCGTGCTACATTAACCGCCATTCAGGGAAAGGGAACGGCAAGCGGCCAATTCGCCACAGCTTTCTGGGAAGTGTTACATCCATGTCACACTCTGTGGCGGGCAGGCGTCCCGGCGCGGGAAATCCACGAATCCCGACGCTCAAGCCGAATCCGCCGCAGCCGACGCGGCCGTCCGGCCCGGGTGGTGCCAGCCAGCAGATCGCCCGCGAGAGCACGCGTTCGGCGCCGGCCACCCTCTCCGGCCGGGGCGCGGCGGCCGATATGACCGAACACAAGAAGGGGCCGCCGGAATGATCCGGCGGCCCCTTCAAAATAGCCGTTCTCGGGAACGAGCGCTTAGTAGCGGTAATGTTCCGGCTTGAACGGACCGGTCACCGGCACGCCGATATAATCGGCCTGGTGCTGGCTGAGCGTGGTCAGCTTCACACCGAGCTTGTCGAGGTGCAGGGCCGCGACCTTCTCGTCGAGATGCTTCGGCAGGACGTAGACGTCATTTCCGTAAGTCTCCGCCTTGGTCCAAAGCTCGATCTGCGCCAGCACCTGGTTGGTGAAGGACGAGCTCATCACGAAGGAGGGGTGGCCGGTCGCGCAGCCAAGATTGACGAGCCGCCCCTTGGCCAGCACGATGATCTTCTTGCCGTCCGGGAACTCGACCTCGTCGACCTGCGGCTTGATCTCGGTCCACTTCATATTGTTCAGCGCCGCGATCTGGATCTCGCTGTCGAAGTGGCCGATGTTGCAGACGATCGCCATATTCTTCATCGCCCGCATATGGTCGAGCGTCAGCACGTCCATATTGCCGGTCGCGGTGACGAAAATGTCGGCGCGCGTGGCCGCGTCCTCCATCGTCACGACCTCATAGCCCTCCATCGCCGCCTGCAGCGCGCAGATCGGATCGACTTCGGTCACCAGCACGCGGGCGCCGCCGTTGCGCAGCGAGGCGGCGCTGCCCTTGCCCACGTCGCCGAAGCCGGCGACCACGGCGACCTTGCCGGCCAGCATGACGTCGGTGGCGCGGCGGATGGCGTCGACCAGCGACTCCTTGCAGCCGTAGAGATTGTCGAACTTCGACTTGGTGACGCTGTCATTCACGTTGATCGCCGGGAAAGGCAGCTTGCCCTTCTTGGCCAGCTCATAGAGGCGGTGGACGCCGGTGGTCGTCTCTTCCGAAACGCCCTTGATCGCGGCGACCGTCTTGGTGAGGTAGCCCGGACGCTCCTTCAGGAAGCGGTTCAAGGTCGCGACGAAGATTTCCTCTTCCTCGTTGGACGGCGTGAACAGGGTCTCGCCCGCCTCGACGCGCGCGCCCCAGAGCGCGAACATGGTGGCGTCGCCGCCATCGTCGAGGATGAGGTTGCAGGTCTGGTCCTGACCCCAATCGAAGATGCGGATCACATAATCCCAATATTCCTCGAGCGTCTCGCCCTTCACGGCGAAGACCGGCACGCCCGACGCGGCGATCGCGGCGGCGGCATGGTCCTGCGTCGAGAAGATGTTGCAGGTCGCCCAGCGCAGCTCGGCGCCCAGCTCGGCCAAAGTCTCGATCAGCACCGCGGTCTGGATCGTCATGTGCAGCGAGCCGGTGATCCGCGCGCCCTTCAACGGCTTGGCCGCGCCGAATTCCTCGCGCAGCGCCATCAGGCCCGGCATTTCGGTCTCGGCAATCTCGATCTCCTTGCGGCCGAAATCGGCGAGGGAGAGGTCGGCAATCACATAATCGTCGAACGCGGGCTTGGGCTGAGTCGCCACGGGCTGCTCCTGAGGTGGGTTATCGATGGATGAGGTCTGTGCTCGGCGCGCGCTTAGCCGACCGCGCACTGGATTTCAAATATAAAGATATCTTTATATGTAAGCCTAGGCGGTGCCGTAATCCGCCGTCAGCAGCCGCGGATCGATCCCCGCGCCCTGATAGGCGCTCGCCCAGCGATGCTCGGCGTCCAGGTCGAACAAGAGGGCCTCGTCGCCTTCGGTGACGAACCAGCCATGCCGGCTCAATTCGCCGTCCAGTTGCCCGGCGCTCCAGCCGGCATAGCCGAGCGCCGCGACCCAGCGGCTTGGTCCCCTGCCCGCCGCGATCGCCTTCAGGATGTCGATGGTCGGACTCATCGCCCAGCGGCCGGCCACGTCGACACTCTCCTGCCCGCTCCAGTCGAGCGAGTGGAGAATGAAGCCGCGCGACGGATCGACCGGCCCGCCCAGATGGACCGGCGCATTCGGCGCCACGCCCGGTTCGATGTCGCATTGCTCCAGCAGATCGTGAAAGCCGAGCCGCGGCACGATCCGGCCAAGCCCGATGCCGAGCGCGCCGTCCTGATCATGCATGCACATCGCGATCACCGATCGCTCGAAGCGCGCGTCGCCGATCCCCGGCATGGCGAGCAGGAACTGCCCGGTGACGAACGATTTTTCTTCCACGCGGGGCCTATACAGAAGGTGCCGCCGGGATGCTAATCGCACCTTCCCGATGCCCGACCATGATGCTCTCGACAGGGAAGAGATGATCCCGCAATACCCCGAAGCGCCGCGCGTCACCGTGATCGTCCCCGCCTGGGGCGTCGCCGAACATCTCGGCGAAGCGCTCGCCTCGCTGCAGGGGCAGACGATGGAACATTGGCAGGCGATCGTGGTCGACGATGGCGATGCCGCGGCGGTGGCGGGCGCCGTGGCACCTTTCAGCGACGACCCGCGGATCCGCTTGCTCGTCACCGACAATGCAGGCGCTTCGACGGCGCGGAACCGTGGCATCGCGACTGCACAGACGCCGTTCGTGTCGATGCTCGACGGCGATGACCGCTACAGGCCCGATTATCTGGAGCGCATGCTCGCCGCCGCCGAAGCGGCCCCGGAAATCGGCTTCGTCACCTGCGACGCGCGCATGTTCGGCATCCCTGAATTCGAGGGGCGGATCTTTTCCGAAAGCCACCCGCAGCAGGGCGAGATCATGCTGGAACGGGTCATCCGCCGCGAGGTCTATGTGTTCGGCAGCTGTCTGGTCCGCCGCGAGGCGCTGGCACAAGTCGGCGGCTACGACCCGCAACTGCGCGCGGCCGAGGATCTCGACCTGTGGATCCGCATTCTCGCAGCGGGCTGGCAGGCCGCCCTCGTCCCCCTGCCCCTGGTGGAATATCGCCGGCGGGCGGGATCGCTTTCCGCCGACACCCTCCTCCTCGCCCGCGCCGACCGGCAAATGTATACCAAGACCGTGGCGGCCCTGGCCGGACGCCCGGAGCAGGAGGCGGCCCGCGCAATGCTGGCCCGCTGCGACAATGCCCTCAATATCGAGGAGGGACTGGAGGCGATCGCCGCCGGACGGACCCGCGAGGGTCTCGCCATGATCCGCGACAGCGACCTGCCCCGAAGGTCGCGCAAGTGGCGGCTGGCGATGGCGGCATTCCGGGTCGTGCCCGCACTGGCAGGCCCGGCCCTGCGACTCTATATCCGCCGGCATCCGTTCGGATGATCTTCACCACCGGCGCCGCACCGGCGCCGCGCGACCAAGGAGCGACATTATGGCGATCAGCGTAGGCGACAGCATTCCCAGTCAGACACTCACCAAGGTGACCGCCGAAGGCCCGAGCCAGGTCGACAGCGCCGAATTTTTCCGCGGCCGCAAGATCGCGCTTTTCTCCGTTCCCGGCGCCTTCACCCCCACCTGCTCCGCCCGCCATTTGCCGAGCTTCGTCGAGAAAGCGGAGGAGCTGAAGGCCAAGGGGATCGACGAAATCGCCTGCACCGCCGTCAACGACGCCTTCGTTATGACTGCCTGGGCGAAGGCTTCGGAAGTCGGCGACGACATCACCATGCTCGCCGACGGCAGCGCCGATTTCGCCAAGGCGCTCGGCCTCGACGCCGATTTCAGCAAGTTCGGCATGGGCATTCGCGGGCAGCGCTGGTCGGCAATCGTCGACGACGGCGTGGTCAAGGCGCTGAACGTCGAGGAACCCGGCGGCTACGGCGTGTCGGGCGCCGAGCATATGCTGGGTCAGCTGTAGGAAAGAGGAGCCACCCCCAGCCCCTCCAGCAAAAGCTGGAGGGGAGTCAGGTTCGCGTGCTGGACTCCCCTCCACGCCTTCGTGGAAGGGCCGGGGGTGGTGCTTTCCTGCTTTCGTCCCGGCGTCCGCTCAGCGCGGGACCAGAACAAAATCCACCCCGACAAACACCGGCACCGGCACCTGGCCGTTGGCAGGTTCGAACCGTTCGCGCAGCATCGCCGATTCGCCGCCGCCGGTCATCGCCCCGAAAATCATCGCCATGAAGTCGAAACCGCCGCGCTCCGTAACACGGACGATACGCGCGACGCGCATGCTCATCGCGGCGGCATAGCCTTCCGCGTCAGCGCGTACCTTCGCCAGCGCCTCCGCTCGCGCCGCCCGCCGGGCGACGCTGTCGTCGGAAACGGTCATGGTCGGGCGGCCAACGACGACACCACCGGCCTGACGGATGGCAGCCTGGAGCGCGTCAAGCCGATCGGTCTGCCGCACAATGATCTGAAGGTTGCCGACACTGCTTGGGCGCTCTTGACCGGAAAGCGGCGCCCCCGGGGCAGCGGGTTCTTCCTCGGGCGGTGGCGGCTCTTCGATGTCGAAGATTTCGAGGTTCCTGGTTATCGGGTCTTGGCGAATATCCTCGGTCGCGACGCCAGCGACACGCGCCGCCTCGCGAATGCGCTGCTCGACCGCGTCCCGAGCCGTCTGGGCCGCCGCTTGCGTGCTGCCCTCAGCGCGGAAGTTGACTGCTATTCTGGCCGTATCCGGCCGCGCCTGGCCGACGCCAATGGCGGACAATTCCAACAGGACCTCGTTCGGCGCCAGCTGCTGGGTTGCGGCCGGCGCGGAGACACCCGGCTGGGCGGTCAAAGCCGCCGATCCGGACCAGCCCTGCGCCGACGCGGCGCTCCCGGCAAAAAGCGCGATCGCGATGACCGCCTGACTCACCAGCCGCATTGCCGCCCCCTGTTCTGCTCTTCGAGCCAGCCCAGCAGCGGCCGGAAATATTCCACCATCGGTTGCGCACTCATCTCGCGGCTACCGGTGAACGCTTCCAGCGCTTCCGGCCAGGGCCGCGAGGCGCCCATCGCCAGCATCGCGTTCAGCCGCTCGCCGACCTGGCGGTTGCCGTAGAAGGAGCAGCGGTGCAGCGGGCCGGTCCAGCCCGCCTGGTCGCACGCCGCCTTGTAGAATTGGAATTGCAGGATGCGGGCGAGGAAATAGCGGGTGTAGGAGACGCTCGCCGGCACGTGATATTTCGCGCCCGCGTCGAAATTCCGCTCGGTGCGCGCCACGGGCGGGCGGATGCCCTGATATTGCAGCCGCATTTCGTCCCACGCCGCCTGATAGCGGTCGGGCGCGATCCGGCCGGAGAAGATGCCCCAGCGATAGCGATCGACCAGCAGGCCGAAGGGCAGGAAGGCGATCTTGTCGAGCGCCTGGCGCAGCAGCAGGCGGCGGTCCTGGTCCGCGGTCGGCAGCTGGTTCTGCTGCAGCAGCCCGACCTGCACCAGATATTCCGGCGTCACCGACAAGGCGATCATATCGCCGATCGCCTCGTGAAAGCCGTCATTGGCGCTGTCGAGATAGAGGAAGCTCTGCTGGTTGTAGGCGCGCTGATAATAATTATGGCCCAGCTCGTGATGGACGGTGACGAAATCGTCGCCATTCACCCGCGTGCACATCTTGATGCGCAGATCCTCGACATTGTCGACGTCCCAGGCGCTGGCGTGGCATTGCACCTCGCGGTCGCGCGGCTGGGTGATCATCGACCGTTCCCAGAAGGTCTGCGGCAAGGGCGCGAAGCCAAGCGACGAGAAGAAGCCCTCGCCCTGCCGCACGATCCGCTCCGGCGTGTAATTCGCGCGGGTCAGCAATTGCGTCAGGTCATAGGCTTCCCGCCCGCCGCCGCGCGGCGCGACCACGTCGTAAATATTGCCCCATTCCTGCGCCCACAAATTGCCGAGCAGATCGGCGCGGATCGGGCCGGTGGCGGGCTGCACCGCATCGCCATATTGCCGGTTCAGGCCCGCGCGCGTGTAGCAATGCAAAGCCTCGTAGAGCGGCTTCACCTCGTTCCAGAGCCGCTCGGTGGTCGCCTCGAACTCCGCCGGCGTCATATCGTAGCGCGAGCGCCACATCGCGCCGACATCGTCGAAGCCAAGCTCGTCGGCACCTTCATTGGCGATGGCGGTCAGCCGCTGATAGCCCGCCCGCATCGGGCTGCCGACATTGTCGTTCCAGCTCGTCCACATTTCCTGCAGCTGCGCCGGGTTGCGGACCGTGCCCATCCGCGCCTCGATCTCGTTGCCGGTCAGCGTCTCGCCGTTCATCGTCCCCCGGCCGCGGCCATATTGGGACTGCAATTCGGTGGACAGATTATTCAACTCGGCGGCGGCGCCCTCGCGGCTCGGCGCGGGCAGCGTGAGAGAAGAGCGCAGGATGTTGAGCTTGCGCTGCGTGTCGTAAGACAGGCCGGGCACATCCTGGAAGCGCGCCGCCTCATTGGCATAGCGCACACCCCGTTCAGTGCCGATCGTCCCGAAATAGGCGGCGAGCGCGTCAGTATCCTGCGTGATGTAGGTCGCGTTCACCCATTGCGCGCGGGCGCTGATCGTCGCGAACTCCCGCGCCTCGCGCTCAACCTGGGCGATGAAAGCGTCGGCCTCAGCCGCGGTCGGCGCGACGGGCGTGGTCGACGCGGCCTGATCGGGACCCGCTTCGGCCGCAACCGGCGTGGTCGTATCCGCGCGGTCGCCCGCCGAAGCCGTGGCGCACCCGGCCAGCGCGAGCGCCGAGACGGTGAGAGCGAGAAGGGAGACCTGAGCTTTCATGTGACGCATCCTCGACCTGTTTTCGTTACCAGCCCCCGCGCTTTCCTCGCGCTGGGGCGGGACAGGGTCAAGCGGGAAGAAGGGCCACCCCCAGCCCCTCCACGAAATCGTGGAGGGGAGCCACAGCTCGACTCCCCTCCAGCCCTTGCTGGAGGGGCTGGGGGTGGCACTTTCTTTCTATTTCCCGAAGAAGTCAGCCAGCGCCTGGCCCAGTTCCGGCTTCACCACCGCGCTCATATGCCCGCCCGGAATCGCGACATAGCGCGAGGTCGGCAGCCGCGCGGCGAGGTCCGCCGCCGAGCCATTGTCGAAATCCTCGTCGCCGGTCAGCACGAGCGTGGGCATGTCGATCGCGTCCAGTTCCGCCTCGCCAATGTTCACGAAGCTGTCGAGCAGCAGCAGCAAGGCCTGCGGATCGCCCTTCGTCGTCTTCAGGAAGGCCTCCGCCATCCATTCCGGCGAACCCCGCTCATGCGTGCCGAGATTGGTCAGGATGTTGCGGAAATGCCCGGCCCGCCCTTCCAGCCCGAGCAGCCCCTGCAGCCCCGCCCCGCAGATCGCCAGCCGTCCCGGCTTCGCGCCGCGCGCCACCAGCCGCACCGAGGTACGCGCACCCAGCGAATAGCCGCCCAGATCGTAATCGCTCAGCCCCAATTCCCCGATCAGCGCGAACATGTCGTCGACCAGGATATCGGGCGGATAGTTCGCCGCATCATGCGGCTTCCCGCTTTCCCCGTGCGCGCGCAAATCCGGCATGATCACCCGCCGGCCCGTCGCGACAATCTTCGCCGCATGGCCATAGCGGATCCAGTTGGTGAAGGCGTTGGAGAACAGGCCGTGGATCAGCAGCAAGGGCCGCGCGTCCGGCTCCCCCATTTCATGCCAGGCGAGTTGCACGCCGTCGGGCGCAGTGAAAGAATGCGAGCTGTAGGCGGGTTCGGTCATGCCGCAACCATTTGGTCCGCACGCCGCGCCGGTCAATGGACATTCATCTGCGGCGTGCCATATATGGGCGCCATGACGACTCTGGTCGCTCTCTCTGCCCGCCTCCGCGCCGCTCCGGCCGCCACGGGCCTTTATTATTATCGCCGCCGGGAGTCCCGAACGGGCTGAACCTATTCGTTCAGTTCCCCGGCCTCCCGCGCCCGCCCAGCATCCGCTCGGCGGGCTTTTTCTTGTTTCCCGCAAAGGCTCTTCAGATGTTCCAGGATTTCACGACCGCTACCACCGCCTCCGACTGGCGCAGCCATATCGTCGACCAACAATGGGGCCGCTTCACCGCCGAAGACCATGAGGTCTGGGACCTGCTCTTTGCCCGCCAAGTTGAGCTACTCGGCACCCGCGTGGTGACGCCTTTCCTCGACGGGCTGGACCTGCTGAACCTGTCCCGACCCGGCGTGCCGAACCTCGACGAACTCAATGCCGTCCTCGAGCCGCGCACCGGCTGGCGGACCGTCGCGGTGCGCGGCCTCGTTCACGACGCCGCCTTCTTCGCGATGCTGGGCGCGCGCATTTTCCCGATCGGCAATTTCATCCGCAAGCGCGCCGAACTGGATTATCTGGAGGAGCCGGACTGCTTCCACGATCTGTTCGGCCATATCCCCATGCTCGCCAATCATGGCTTCGCGGAAATGACCCGGCAGATCGGCCGCCTCGGCCTCGCCGCCATCGCGCGCGGCGACGGCGAGCGGATCGCCCGCCTCTACTGGCACAGCGTCGAATTCGGCCTGGCGCGCGAGCATGGCGCGCTGAAGATCCTCGGCGCCGGCCTGGCCTCCAGCTTCGGCGAGGCGCGTTTCGCTCTCGAAAGCGATGGAGTGGAGCGTCTTCCCTTCTCGGTCGAGCGGGCCATGGCAACGGGCTACAAAAGCGACGCCTTCCAGCCGCGCTATCTGGTATCGGAGTCGCTCGACGAGACGATCGCCGGCATCCTCGCGCTGCAACAACCCCCGCCCCGCTCAGGCTGAGCTTGTCGAAGCCCTGCCCTTTCTTTCAGACCCAAGAAGAAGAACAGCCCTTCGACAAGCTCAGGGTGAGCGGCTGCTGGATGCCGAACGGCCCGGATCAATCCGGCATCGCCCCCGTCGCCGCGACCCATTTGTCGACCAAAGCCTGATATTCGTCGGAGCGCTGCTCCTTCAGGCCTTCGGTGTTCAGCCAGGCGCGGTGCATGCTCTCCGCGCCGAAATGGGATTCGGGCTTGAAGCGCGACGGATCGTCGAAGGCGGCGACAGTGAGATCCATGTTCGCGCTGCCCTCGCGGAACATGAAGCCGAGCGAGGTGCCGCACTCCCGGCAATAAGGCCGCCGCGCGATGGGCGAGCTTTCATACCAGTCCGGCGCGTGGCCCCAGTCCACGTCCGCCTGTTTCACATTCTTGAAGGCGATCGACAGGCTGCCGGTCGCGCGCTGGCACATCCGGCAATGGCACAGATAGGCCTCGTCGCTGTCAATCCGTGCCGAGAACCGAATGCGGCCGCACGCGCAGCCGCCGTCCATCCGGTCGCTCATCCTGCTTCTCCTCTTTCTCCAGCGGCAGCGCGGGCTCGCCGGGCATCAGGATCGTCTCGAACATCTTGCGCCAGGCTGCGGGCAGCTCCACCGGCCGCCGCGACGCCCGGCCGACATAGACGTGGGTGAAATGCCCCTCGGCCGCGGCTTCCGCCTGGCCCTTGCCGAAAATGCCGATCCGGTAGCGGACGCTCGACCGCCCGAGTTCTTCCACCGCCAGCCCGATCTCAACGGCTTGCGGATAGGTAAGCGAGCGCGCGTAGCGGCAGCCCGTTTCGACCACGAGGCCGATCGGGTCGCCCTTGGCGATGTCGAGCAGGCCCTGCTCGATCAGCCACTGGTTCACGGCCGTGTCGAAGAAGCTGTAATAGACGACATTGTTGACGTGCCCGTAGGCGTCATTGTCCGCCCAGCGCGTCGCCACCTCGCGCCAGACCTTATAGGCGTCGCGGCCTTTCAACGGAGCCTTGCTCATAGCGCGGCCTCATAGAGGCGCCGCGCATCGTCCTGCGTGATCGGGCAGGGATTGTTCACCAGCAATCGCTCCTGTTTCATCGCCTCGGCCGCGAGCAGATCGAGATGCTCGGTCCCGATGCCGAGTTCCGACAGACGCTGCGGCACGCCGGACGCCGCCGACAGCCGCGCCATCGCCTCGATAAAGCCCTGCGCCCGCCCCTGCTGCCCCTGCCCTTCCAGCGACGGATCGAGCAACGGTCCAAGCTCGGCATAAAGCGGCATCGCGGCGTGCAGATTGTGGCGCAGCACATGGGTCAGCATCAACGCATTCGCCGCCCCGTGCGGCACGTGAAAGTGCCCGCCAAGCGGATAGGCCAGCGCATGCACGCCCGCCACAGGCGCATTGGCGAAGGCGACCCCCGCCAGATGCGCCCCGAGCAGCATCGCCCCGCGCGCCTCGCGATCGTCCGGCCGCGCAATCGCGTCGAGCAGATTGCCGGCGAGCAGCACCAGGGCCTCGCGCGCCAGCAGGTCAGACATCGGATTCTTCAGCCGCGCCGAAGTATAGGCCTCGATCGCATGCACCATCGCGTCGATGCCGGTCGCCGCGGTGACGCCCGCGGGCATTGTCAGCGTCAGTTCCGGATCGAGAATGGCCAGGTCCGCGAGCAAGGGCGGGCTGTTCACCGCCTTCTTCTCGCTGCCGCCGACGGTGATCACCGACACGCCGGTCGCCTCGGAGCCTGTACCCGCCGTGGTCGGCACCTGCGCCAGCGGCAGCCGCCGCCCCGTCGCCTTGCCGACGCCCCAGAGCGTGTCGATCTCCTCGCCGGTGCCGAGCAGGTAAGCGGCCAGCTTGGCGACATCCATCGGACTGCCGCCGCCGACCCCCACGACGCTGGTGCAGCCCTGCCCCGCCGCCAGCGCCGCATTCAGCGTCGCCAGTGAAGGATCCTGCTCCACCGCATCGAAAATGACCGCCTCGATCCCGGCTGCGTCGAGCGAGGCGAGCGCCGCATCCGCCAGCCCGAGCGCCCGCACCTGCCCATCGGTCACGAACAGGCAGCGCCCGGCCGGAAGCTGCGCCCCGAGTTGCGATGTGCTGCCCGCCCCGAACAGCACGCGCGGACCATAAGTGAAGGCGAAGGCCATGCTTCCCCTTAGCCAAAGCGGCCCTTCACACAAAGCTTGGATGGGTGGCTAAAACGCCCGTTCGAGGCGGCTCATCAGGCTGCGCGCCGGGCTGAACGTGTTCGGCGGCACGCTGCTCAACCGGTCCAGACGCCGCACGCGGCCGTACAATTCCTGGCTCGCCGCGATCAAGGCACGCGCCGCATCGGGGAATTCCCGCACCAGCCGCGGGTCGCCTTCAGGCGCATCGCCCAGCCGGCGGTCCGGCTCCAGCGATTGCGCCTTGCTGAGCTCGCCGCTGGCGACGGCACGCTGGGTCAGCAGCCAGGCGATGACGTGCATCAGCCGCGTCGTCACGCGCAGCGACTCGCAGGCGAAATGCACCCGGATCGCCGGGTCCATCGCCGCGCGGTCCTCCTCCGCCTCGACATCGAAATAGGAGCGCGCCTCGTCGGCCAGCACCATCGCCTCGACATAAAGCGAATCGACCAGCTTGGGCGTCAGCATCGCGCGGCGCGTTTCGTCGCTCATCGCGCGAAACTGCCACAGCGGCCGGCCGCGCCGAAGCATTGAATAGGGTTAAGGCGCAGCCTTACTGACCAATATTGGGAAAGGCCGCGCCCGTTCACGCGATGATGTCCGGCACCGCCAGGTCTTCCAGCTGCGCGATTTCGTCCTTCAGCCGCAGCTTGCGCTTTTTCAGCCGCGCGATCTGCAGCTGGTCCGCCACGACCGACGCGCGCAGCGCCTCGATCGCCGTATCGAGATCGCGATGCTCGATCCTGAGGATCGCGAGTCGTGCCGCGTCACTGTCCTGATTGGCTGCTTCCACGCGTCTCTATCCCCCGGCTCGCAGGCCAAGCATATCATGCTCCCAAACGGTCTGGCGCGCAAATTTGCACGTTGGTCGGATCGGGGGAGACAGGAGCGCGTTCGGGAGTCTAGCTTCGGAGGTCCCAATGGCCTTCACTCATGAGGAGACGGGAATGCAGAATGCGCATATGGATGCACTGACCAGCAAGCACGCCAATCTCGACGCGCGCATCAGCGAAGAAAATCTCCGCCCCTTCCCCGACGCGACCACCCTCGCCCGCCTCAAGAAAGAGAAGCTCCGGCTGAAGGACGAAATCGTCGGTCACTAACACCGACTGGTCCAACAAAAAGGGCGGCCCCCCGGCCGCCCTTTTCGCTTAAACCCTAATCGTCGCGCGAGACGCGCTCGTTGCGCTCGTGCCGCTCCTGCGCCTCGACCGTCATCGTCGCGATCGGCCGGGCTTCCAGCCGCGCTAGCGAGATCGGCTCGCCGCTGACTTCGCAAAAGCCATATTCGCCCGTCTCGATCCGGCGCATCGCCGAATCGATCTTGGCGATCAGCTTGCGCTGGCGGTCGCGGGTTCTGAGGTGGATGCCCCAATCCGTCTCGCTCGATGCGCGGTCGGTCAGGTCCGCTTCCTGGATCGGCCCGGCCTTGAGCTCGGCCATCGTCTCCGCGGCCTCGCGCAAAATCCCGTCTTTCCAGCCGAGCAGTTTCTGCCTGAAATAGGCGAGCTGCTCGGGGTTCATAAACTCTTCGTTGGCGCTCGGGCGATACTCGCCGAACTCGCCCAACAGCACGTCACTATGTGCGGTCGCCATACCCCTCCACTCCTCGTCGGCCGGGCTGTACCGGCTGTCCGAACCAGGGACGGAAATCCGTGCAATTCATCTGCATCATTACCTCCCGCCCGGCCGCGCCTATACGCGTGTGCGCAAGGCTCAACAAGTCACTCTAATAGCGATCTAAAATGAACTGTTGCGGAACGGCTGCACTGTTGTGGCCATCGCCCCGCGAATCACTTGCCCGGCAAACGCCCATTGTCCGTTCGGGGCCGCCCGGCCGCCCGGGCCAATCCTTACCGCTTGCCCGGGCAACCGTCCGGGAATGGGACGAAGCGGCGCCCGAACCCCCTCCTGAGGGGTAGAACAGGGTTAACGCGCTTGCGCTTAAACCAACTGTTTGCATCTCCATCGCTACAGCCGCGGCGGGCGGGAAGACCAGCAGGTCATTCCCCAACCTTAGCCGAAGGCGGCGGGAGAAAGAGGTCGGGTATGTCTGTTCGTATGGCGATGGCGAAATTGTGCGCCTGCACGTGCGGTGGCGCCATCATTGGCGGCGGCGCGGTCCATGTCCGCGAGAATCCGCCCGAGCGGCCCGCGGTCGTGCACAGCACCAAGGGACAGCAGGTTCGTACCGCGGCAGCAACCGGCCAGCGCCGCGTCGTGCGCCGGACGATCCGCCGCACGGCCTGCGCCGCGCCCGCGACGGTGACGACCCGCACCTACGCCCAGGCCGCGCCCGGCCCGATCCCCTACGGCCCCGCGCCGATGCCGCCGATGGGCGGCGGCTATGCGATGGGCGGCGGCGGCGGCGGCCAGCTGATCCCGGTCATGCTGGCCGGTGGCAGCACGACCAGCGGCGGCGGTTTCGGCGGTGGCGGCGGCTTCGGCGGCGGCTTCTTCGCCGGCGGCTTCTTCGGCTCCAGCGGTTCGAGCGGCGGCTCGGGCGGCAACATCATCATCTCGTCCACCTCGACCGGCGGCTCGACCTCGACCTCGAGCGGCGGCTCGGGCGGCAGCTCGACCTCCACCTCGACGGGCGGCAGTTCCACCTCGACCGGTGGCAGCTCCACTTCAACCGGTGGCAGCTCCACATCGACGTCGTCGGGTGAGGTTTCCTCGACCAGCTCGACGGGCGGCAGTTCGACCTCGACCTCGTCGGGCGAAGTCTCCTCGACCAGCTCGTCGAGCGGCGATGTTTCGACCAGCTCGTCGACCAGTTCGTCCTCGTCGACCAGTTCGTCGACCTCCAGCAGCACGTCGTCCTCGACTTCGAGCAGCACCAGCAGCTCAACCTCGAGCGGTTCGAGCAGCAAGGGTCCGGGTCCGCATCCGCCCAGCTCCAGCGGCGGATCGAATGGCGGCACGCCGGTTCCCGCGCCGCCGATGATCATCCTGTTCGGCGCGGCCGCCGCGGCTTTGGTCGCCCGTCGCCGGCTCGCGAAGAAGGCTCCCGCGGAAGCGACCGCCCAAGCCTGATTGCCGATCGACTGAAAATGGGCCGTCCCGCGCAGAGCGGGGCGGCCCATTTCGTTAGGCGGCCTGCAAAGCCTTTTCGATCTCGGGCACCGGCATATTGGTCAGATCCTTGGCGACCTCCCCCGCCAGCCGCGCCTCCACTTCCTTGTGATAATGTTTGCGCAGCTCGCCCAGTGTCTGCGGCGGCGCCACCACGATCAAAGTCTCATATTCCTGGCCCAGCGCCTTCTTGCGCAGCATTTCCGCCGCTTCGGCCGCGAACCGATCCTCTTGCAGCTGGTGGAAATCCGTTTCCGAATAGGCACTGCGATTGTTGGCGCCGGGCCGTGAGCCACCCTGGCTCGGCGGCCGGCCGGCGGCGGTGAAGGCGCGTCCCGGCCGGTCGGTGGATTGCTCGCCATCCTTGGGATTATCCTCCTCGCGCCGCACTTCCACCTCGAGCTGCGGATGCGCGGCATCTCCCTCGTTGCGGAAGAACAGCAGTTTCCGGCCGTCGGCGACCAGCACGTGCGCGCCATGGGGAATGTCCATCTCGTTCGACTCCTGATGATTTGGATATGCGAAGTGAACGCGCCCGAGCGGCGCAGGTTCATCCAGCACGGGTTCGTCTTGCGCGCCGCCGACGGCAGGCGCATGGCCGGGCGCGATGCGCATCCTCCTGACCAATGACGACGGCGTCCACGCGCCCGGCCTCGCGATCCTCGAACAGGTCGCCCGGCAATTTTCCGACGATATCTGGATCGTCGCCCCGGCCGAGGAGCAGTCCGGTGCGGGCCACAGCCTCACGCTGACCCAACCGGTGCGCCTCCGCAAACTGGGCGAGCGGCGCTTCTGCGTCACCGGCACGCCGACCGATTCGGTGATGATGGCGATCCAGCAGGTGATCCCGGATCGGCTGCCAGACCTGATCCTCTCCGGCGTCAATCGCGGCGCCAACCTGGCCGAGGATTGCACCTATTCCGGCACCGTCTCGGCCGCGATGGAGGGCGCGCTGGCCGGTATTCCCTCGATCGCCCTCAGCCAGGCGCACAGCCGCGAGGGCCTGGCCGACGCCGCGCCTTTCTCGGCCGCCAGCGAATGGGCCGCGCGGACTCTCGCCCCGTTGATCGGCCGCCCCATGGATCACCGCACGCTGATCAACATCAATTTCCCGCCCCGCGCGCCGGAAGATGTCCAGGGCATCCGCGTCGTGCGGCAGGGCTTCCACAATTATGGCCGCTCGCAGGTGGTCAAGCGCACCGATCCGCGCGGCTACTCCTATTACTGGTTCGGCCTGGCCGCGATCGAACATACGCCGGGCCACCGGACCGATCTGGAGGCGATCGCCGACGGCTATGTTTCCGTGACGCCGCTGCACCTGGATCTCACCCACGAATCCTCGCTGGGGCCGCTGGGGTCGCTCTACGAATGAAACGGCGCGGCCGCGACATCGGCCATTTGCTGCTGCGGCGGCAATCCTCGCTGGGGCCATGGACGCAGTTCGCCATCCGCGTCCTGCTGATGATCGCCCTGCTGGCCTTCATCGTCGGCTTCCACTGGATCGAGCGCGAGAGCCTGCGCGACAATCTCGACGGCCATGTCAGCTTCAGCGACATCATCTATTTCACGATGATCAGCGCGACGACGACCGGCTATGGCGATGTCGTCCCGGTCACCGATCAGGCGCGTCTGTTCGATGCCCTGATCGTCACGCCGATCCGCATCTTCTTCATCCTCATCCTGGCCGGCACGGCCTACACCTTTGTCATCAAGCGCGTCTGGAGCAAATGGATCATGCGGCGGCTGCAGAACGACCTCCACAACCACATCGTCGTCGTCGGCTTCGGCGTGAGCGGCAGCCAGGCCGTGCGCGAGCTGATCGCGCGCGGCACGAAGCCAGGCTGCATCGTCGTGATCGACCGGAATGGCGGCAATCTGGAACAGGCCGAGGAGCTGGGCTGTGCCGTTCTGCAAGCCGACGCGACTCGCGATACGACACTCAGTGCGGTCAAGGTCGATCGTGCCCGCGCCCTGATCGTCTCGGCCGGCAGCGACGATACCTCGATCCTCGTCACCCTCACCGCCCGCCATCTCGCGCCCGAGCTGAAGGTGACGGTGATCGTCCGCAACGCCGACAACGAATTGCTCGCGCGGCAGGCGGGGGCGACCACGGTGATCAACCCGGTCAGCTTCTCCGGCCTGCTCATGGCCAGCTCCACCGACGGCCCCAGCGTCCACGATTACATCTCCGATCTCGCCAGCATGTCCGGCCGGGTGCGGCTGGTGGAGCGCCCTGCCGCGGCGGACGAGATCGGCCAGCCCCTGTCGAAGATCACCACCGGCCTGGGCGTCCGCCTGTATCGCGACGGCGCGCCTGTGGGCTTCTGGGAGGAAGGCGCGAAGGCGGTGCGAGCGGGCGATACGATCGTGGAGATCGTGCCGACCTGTCGCGCGGAGGCGGCGACGGCCTAAAGCCCTCCCCACAAGGGGGAGGGAGATGGGTCACCGGAACGCCGGCTCGTTAAACGCCCTGAGCTTCCGGCTATGCAGCCGCCGGCTGTTCTGCCGCATCAGGTCGCAGGCCAGTATGCCGATCCGCACATGCTCCTCGATCGCCCGTTCGTAGAAGCGGTTGGCCTGACCGGGCAGCTTGATCTCGCCGTGCAGCGGCTTGTCCGACACGCACAGCAACGTCCCGTACGGTACCCGGAAGCGATAGCCCTGCGCCGAGATGGTCGCGCTCTCCATGTCGATCGCTACCGCGCGCGACTGGTTGAACAGCAAGGCGGACGAGGAATAGCGCAGTTCCCAATTGCGGTCGTCGGTGGTCACCACCGTCCCGGTCCGCAGCCGCTCCTTCAGCGCCTCCTCATCCTCGCCGGACACGGTCAGGGCGGCCTGCTGCAGCGCCTGCTGCACCTCCGCAATGGCCGGGATCGGCACTGCCGCCGGGATCACCGCGTCGAGCACATGGTCGTCGCGAAGATAAGCGTGGGCAAGGACGTAGTCGCCAATCTTCTGACTGCCTCTCAGGCCGCCGCAATGGCCGATCATCAGCCACGCCTCGGGCCGCAGCACGGCCAGATGATCGGTGATCGTCTTCGCATTGGCCGGGCCGACGCCGATATTCACGAGCGTGATTCCCGCCCCGCCCTCGGCGACCAGATGGTAGGCCGGCATCTGGAACCGCTTGAACATGCCGTCCGCGACCGCGGCCTCGGCATCGTCATTGCCCGGCTCGATCAGCATCCCGCCTGCTCCGGCCAAAGCGGTAAAGCGGCTGTCCGGATTGTTCACCTCGCCGACGCCCCAGCGGACGAAATGATCGACGTAGCGCTGATAGTTGGTGAAGAGGATGTAGCGCTGGAAATGCTCCGGCGAGGTGCCGGTATAATGGCGCAGCCGGGCGAGGCTGAAATCGGTCCTGAGGCCGTCGAACAGAGCCAGCGGATAATGCGCCCCGCCGCGCGGCTCCCAGATGCCGTCCGCAACCTCGTCGCCGATATGGGCGAGGTCCGGCGCGGGGAAGAGGCGGACCAGATCGGTCGCCATCACGTCCGCGACATCGACGCCTTCGCCGAGCACGTACGCGAACGGTATCTCCTGCTTGCTCGCGCCGACCTCCACCTCGATGTCGTAATTGCTCATCAGGAAATCGAGCTGCTCGGTCAGATAGTCGCGGAACAGGCGTGGCTGCGTCACGCTGACCGAATAGGTGCCCGCCTCGGCCAGCCGCCCCCAGGCGCGCCCCGTCTTCGACCGCGCCGTATCGCCGCCATAGCCGATGCGGATTTCCGGATAGACGAACGCCCCGGCCGCCCGCGCGTCGGCATCAGGCTTCTCGCCACGCTCGATAAAGCGCCGCAGCGCCTCGCGCAGATTGTTCGTTGAGCGGTCGAAACGATCGATCAGTTCGTCGATCAGGGCAGCGGAGGAACTTGTCATGTCCCCGCCTAGCGCGAGTCGCGGCGAAGGCCAAATGTCCTGCCTCCTCGCCGGCCGCGAAGCGGCCCGCCCCTTTTCCTCCGCGCCTCCCTTTCTACCTCCGCGCCTCCGCGTGAACGATTTCTTTTTCACGCGGAGCACGCGGAGAAGAAGGAGAGGCGCGGAGCTTCTCCCAACCCTCTCCATCCTGTATCCGGAAGAGAAATTCTCGCTGAACCGCGCCATCGGCTTCGCCCTGATCGCGGGCGGAGCGTGGGTCGTGTTTCGGTGGTGATTTGCCCGGTCGAATCTAATCGACCAATCGGAAATAACCCTGAAATTTGTCCGGATTCTCATCACGGGAAATCCACAACGTCCTTAGCGAGCCGCCCTTGTCCTCGAATTCTAGCGTATAAGCCTCATCGTAAGGGCTGTATGCCTGTCGAATAAACTTGAAGGTCTCGCCGGCATGAAACGCTGGTTCTGTGGAAGCGACCACATCTTCAGTAACTCGATACATCCGGCCTTCGACGAAGCTGGCTTGGCGGTTTTGATCCATAGGCGCAGCTTTAGCATACTCTAGCGCCCGCACACCAAAATCCCTATCTGCGCCCGCAATCATGGCAACGCGACTCCCCGAGGCCCCGAAGGTGGGCATGGTGTCGCTCGGCTGTCCCAAGAATCTGGTCGACTCCGAGCGTATCCTGACCAAGCTCCGTTCCGACGGCTATGCCATGTCGGCCGATTATGCCGGCGCCGACGTGGTGCTGGTCAACACTTGCGGCTTCCTCGACAGCGCCAAGGAAGAGAGCCTGGAGGCGATCGGCGAGGCGATCGCGGAAAATGGCCGCGTCATCGTCACCGGCTGCATGGGCAAGGAGGCGGAGGTCATCCGCGCCCGCTTCCCCAACGTCCTCGCCGTCACCGGCGCGCATCAGTACGAAGAAGTCGTCGGCGCGGTCCATGACGCGGCGCCGATGCCGCCCAACGCCTTCCTGAACCTGGTGCCGGACAGCGGCCTCAAGCTCACCCCGCGCCACTACAGCTATTTGAAGATTTCCGAGGGCTGCAACCACCGCTGCGCCTTCTGCATCATCCCGCAGCTGCGCGGCGACCTGGTCAGCCGCCGCCCCGACGCGATCCTGCGCGAAGCCGAAAAGCTGGTCGCCGGCGGCACGAAGGAATTGCTGGTCATCAGCCAGGACACCTCCGCCTACGGCGTCGACATCCGCAAGCAGCCGCGCCTGTGGCAGGGCCGCGAGATCGTCCCGCACATGACCGATCTCGCCCGCGAGCTCGGCCGGATCGCGCCGTGGGTCCGCCTCCACTACGTCTACCCCTACCCCCATGTCGATCAGGTCATCCCGCTGATGGCCGAGGGCCTGATCCTCCCCTATCTCGACATCCCCTTCCAGCACGCCGCCCCCGCCGTGCTGCGCCGCATGCGCCGCCCCGCCAACGAGGCGAAGGTGCTGGAGCGGCTGCGCGGCTGGCGCGAGATCGCGCCCGACATCGCCATCCGCTCCACCTTCGTCGTCGGCTTCCCCGGCGAGACGGAGGAGGATTTCGAATATCTCCTCGACTGGCTCGACGAAGCCCAGTTGGACCGCGTCGGCGCCTTCCGCTTCGAGCCGGTCGAAGGCGCCAGCGCCAACGCCCTCCCCGATCCGGTGCCGGAAGCGGTCAAGGAAGAGCGCTACGCCCGCCTCATGGCGAAAAGCGCCGCGATCAGCGCCGCCAAGCTCCAGGCCAAGATCGGCCGCACCCTCGACGTCATCATCGACGAAGTGGACGGTGACGGCGCCAACGCCCGCAGCCAGGCCGACGCCCCCGAAATCGACGGCAGTGTCTACCTCCGCGACGCCGGGCACCTGACCCAGGGCGACATCGTGAAGGTCACGATCGAAGAGGCAGACGAGCACGATCTGTTCGGCGTGCCGATCGCCTGACCGCGCCGGATTGCCGTCGCGCAGCCGCCTGCTAGTCTCCGCCGGATGCTCCGGCTCCTCCTGACTCTCGCCGTCTTGCTCGCGCCCGCGAGCCTGTCCGCGCAGGACGCGGTCGACACCGACACGCTGATGCAGGACCTGCGGATCCTCTCCGCCGACGACATGGCCGGCCGCGCCGTCGGCACATCAGGCGGCGAACGGGCGCAGGCCTATATCGCCCGGCGCTTCACCGAACTGGGCCTCGAGGTCCACCGCCAGCCATTCCGCATCCCCCTGTCGCGCGGCAGGATCGGCCGGGGCACCAACCTCATGGCTGTGATCCCGGGCAGCGAGCAGCCCGGCAAGACGATCGTCGTCAGCGCCCATTACGATCATGTCGGCGTACAGCGCGGGCGGATCCATAACGGCGCCGACGACAATGCGTCGGGCGTCTCCTCCCTGTTCGCCGTCGCCGCGGCGCTGCAACGCACCCCGCCCAAGCACAACGTCCTGCTCGTCGCCTTCGAGGCCGAGGAAGCGGGGCTCTATGGCGCGCGCATCTTCACCGCACACCCGCCCGTGCCGCTCGACACGATGATCCTGAACGTCAATCTCGATATGATCGCGCGCGGCGACCGCGGCATCTTGTGGGCGGTCGGCCCCCGCCATTTTCCCGCAATCCGTCCGGCAATCGAAGCCGCCGGAGCGAATTCACCGATCCCGCTGCAATTCGGTCTGGACGCTCTGCCGGGCCGGGGCCGGCAGAGCGAGGACAGTTTGATCCTGCGTTCGGATCAGGGCGCGTTCGGGCTGGCCGGCATCCCGTTCGTCCTGTTCCACACCGGCGAGCATGACGATTATCACGAGCCGGGCGACGATGCCGAGCGCATCGATCCGCGCCGCTATGCTGGTGTCGTCGCGGTCGTTCTGGACGCCCTGCGCCGCCTCGACGGCGATGCCGCCGCCCTGAACACCGCCCGCGAGCAAGCCCGCCGGGTCAAGATCCGCTAGGCTTTACGCCGCGCGCACCACCAATGCCGGCTCGTCATCATTGGCGGCATCCCGCCGGGTCGCGCGCACCCGCGAACGCACTGCCCGCGCGCGTGCCCCACGGCACCGCACCGCGCGCCACCTGGCTGTCAAAGCGCGCCGCAGGGCATCGAGCCGGCCCAGCGAAGCCGCCGTCCAGGCGGCGATGGCGGCGTCGATGGCCAGCGCGCTGTCCCAGGCCAGCAGCACGGCGAAATCCATCCCGGCCAGCATGATGAACTGATTGCCGGAGAAGATGAGGCCGATCAGCACGCAGGCGAAGATGAGATGCCGCCGGGTCCATGCCGCCGGCTGCTCGACAAAAGCGCGATGCAAGGCCTGCGCGGCCGGCGTCTTCGGGAACAGCTTCATGATCAACATGCAGCCGATCGCCACGCCTTCGATGATCACCAATCGCTCTCCTCATCCGCTCCTTTCAAGCTAGTCGCTTCCCGCCGCGCCGCAAGCTAGCATGCGCGCGATGCCACCCACGCCCCGCCCCCGCCTCGCCGCGCTCGACACCTTCCGCGGCCTCACCGTCGCGGCGATGATCCTGGTCAACACGCCCGGCTCGGGCCAGCACATCTGGTGGCCGCTCGGCCATGCGGAGTGGCACGGCTTCACCCCGGCCGACCTCGTCTTCCCTGCCTTCCTCTGCGCGATGGGCATGGCGCTCGGTCTGTCCTTCCCGCGCAATATCGACGCCGCGCTCTGGCGCCGCATCGCCTGGCGGGTCTTCGCCCTGATCGCCATCGGCTGGGCCTGGCAGATGCTGGCGCGGCCATCGATCGAGATGTTTCGCGTCTTCGGCGTGCTGCCGCGCCTGGGCCTATGCTTCGGCCTCGCCGCTGCCTTCGTCATCCTCACCGCCCGTCGCGAGCCGGACGGCAGGGCGCGGATCAACCTCACCGCCGTCATTGCCGGCATTCTCGTCCTGCTGATCGGCTATTGGGCCATGATGGCGCTGGGCGGCGATTACACGCCGGAGGGCAATTTCGCGGGCTGGGTGGACCGCGCCACCGTCGGCACCAACCATATGTGGCGCGCGGGCAAGGATGCGGCGGGCAACATCGTCTACGATCCGGAAGGGCTGCTCGGTACGCTCCCCGCCACGGCCAACGTCCTGTTCGGGCTGCTCGCCGCTCTGGCCTGGCAACGCGCCCCGGACCGTGCCTGCCTGTGGATCGCGGTCACTGGCCTCGCGCTCGTCCTGCTCGCCTTCGCGGTCGCGCCGGTGATGCCGGTCAACAAGAGGATCTGGACCAGCAGCTACGTCCTGCTCTCAAGCGGCTATTCCGGTCTCCTCTTCGCCGCGATGATGGTCGTCACGCGCAGTGCCGCCATAAGCCGCGCCTTCAAGCCCTTCGATCTGTTCGGCATGAACGCGATCCTCGCTTATGTGGTCTCGCTGCTGATCGGCCTCGCGGGGATCAGGACGGGTTTCCAGGCAGCCGCCTTCGAAGCGATTGACGGGGTGATCGGCGCGCCGTTCGTGTCCTCCTTCCTCTACGCCTTGGCGGTGCTGCTGATCGTGCTGGCCATGCTGATCCCGCTCCACCGGCGCGGCATTCATTTGCGGCTCTGACCGGCGCTTTCCGTCCGCCAAACCTCTTCATCGTCGCCGGGCGCCATGCGATACGGGCCGGCGGGGGACGAAAATGATGCAGGCAGCGAGGGCGGAATCGGCTGGCAACGAGCGGCGCTTCGCAGCGTCCGCGCTCACCTGGTCCGCGCGTCTGCTGGTCGCCGCAAGCTGGCTCAGCGCAGGCCTGTTCGGCGCCTATATCCTCGCTTTCTACGGCGGTGCGCTCCGCGGCTCGATGGAGACGTGGAACAGCGTCCTGCCCCGCCTTTACGAGCCGGACACGCCGCGCGCGACGATCGCGATGGGCGCGCATTTCCTGACCGGCGGCATCCTGCTCATCCTCGGCCCGATCCAGCTGATCGGCGGCGCTGGCCCGCTCTGCACCGCTGGCTCGGACGAGCCTACGTCCTCGCGGCCTTCCTTGCCGGGGCGGCCGGCACGATTTTCATTCTGCTCAAAGGCACGGTGGGCGGGCCGGTGATGAGCATCGGCTTCGCGACCTATGGCGTGATGATGATGGCCGCCGCCGCTCAGGCTTATCGCCATGCCCGCGCCCGGCGGCTGGAGACGCACCGCGCCTGGGCCATCCGCCTCTATGCGCTGACCATCGGCTCCTGGCTCTACCGGATGGATTATGGCTTCTGGGAGCTGTTCACCGGCGGCCTCGGCAGCACCGACGATTTTCGCGGCCCGTTCGATATCGCCATGTGCTTCCTCTTCTACGTGCCGAACCTGCTGCTCGCGGAACTGTTCATCCGCGCCCGCCGCGCGCCGGCCTCGCCCGCCTTGCAGGCATCGGCGGCTGCGATCCTCGGTGCCGCCACCCTGCTGGTGCTCGCCGGCACCTATGTCTTCACTGTCCTGTTGTGGTGGCCCGGCATCCTGCACGGACTGGGATTTTGATCGCCGGCCCGGCGCGCGCATCGGCCGCTATGGAAAACTTTCCTACTGACGGCAGACCTGCGCATATGACCGGATGTTCGGCCCCGATCCGCTCCTGCCGGCGACCTTCGCCCCTCCCCCGCGCACCCGCCAAAAGTTCCACCCATATTTTCGCCCTGGGGGTGTGAACCTTCAGCACCTCAGGAACCTTCCGGCGGCACTTTTGAGCGCGGCCGCTCCTTGCGCTAAGGCCCGGTCATGACCAGTCTCGCCGACCTGCTGCAGCCCGATCGCGGCCAGCCCGCTACCGCGCTCCACCTCACCGACAAGAAAAGCTTCGAGACGTGGCTGAAAGGCCAGCCCGGTCGCGTGCGCGCTGCGGTGAAGGCGCAGGGCTTCAAGGGCGAAGGCTATCAACTCGCCATCCTGCCCGGCGAGAAGGAGGATTGGTCGGCCGTGCTCGGCGTCGCGGACGCAAGCGCCTTGAGCGAATATTGCCTCGCCAAGGCCGCCGAATTGCTCCCCGAAGGCGCCTATCGCCTCGCGGAAGGCGCGCCCGGCCCCGCCGCGCTGGGCTGGCTGCTCGGCCACTATGCCTTCGATCGCTTCAAGAAGGAGCCGAAGACCAAGGGGCCGCGCATCCTGCTGACGCCCGAACCGGCCCGGATCGAGGACATCGTCCGCCTGGCCGAGGCCACCGCCCTCGCCCGCGACCTCGTCAATCTCCCGGCCGGCGATCTCGGCCCTGCCGAACTGGCAGACGCGGTAAAGGCCGCCGCGAAGCCGTTCGACGCGAAAGTCACGATCACCAGCGGCAAGGAACTCGCCGCCGGCTATCCGATGGTCCACGCCGTCGGGGCCGCCGCCACGCCGGCCCGGGCGCCGCGCCTGATCGAGCTGGAATGGGGCAATCCGAAACATCCCGTCATCGCCATCGTCGGCAAGGGCGTTTGCTTCGACAGTGGCGGGCTGGACATCAAGCCGGCCGCCGGCATGCGGCTGATGAAGAAGGATATGGGCGGCGCGGCCCACGCCCTTGCGCTGGCGCAATTGGTGATGGCCAGCCGCCTGCCCGTGCGCCTGCACCTGCTCATACCGGCGGTGGAAAATGCCGTCAGCGCCGAAGCCTTCCGTCCTGGCGATGTACTGAAGAGCCGCGCGGGCCTCAGCGTGGAAATCGGCAATACCGATGCGGAAGGCCGCCTGATCCTCGGCGATGCGCTCACCCGCGCCGCCGAGCACGAGCCGGAACTGATCCTCGATTTCGCCACTCTCACCGGTGCCGCCCGGGTCGCGCTCGGGCCGGATCTGCCCGCTCTGTTCGCCAATGACGACGCTCTCGCCGACGCGTTGCTCGCCGCCGGTACCCGGGTGTCCGATCCGCTCTGGCGAATGCCGCTGTGGAAGCCATACGAGGAACTGTTCGCCTCCGACATCGCCGATTTCGCCAATGCCGGCGACAGCGCCTTCGCCGGCTGCGTGACCGCCGCCCTGTTCCTGCAGAAGTTCGTGCCGGAGGGCACGCTTTGGGCGCATCTCGACACCTTCGCCTGGCGGGCGAGCGCGAAGCCGGGCCGTCCGAAGGGCGGCGATGCGGTCGGCCTGCGCGCTGTCTGGGCCATGGTCCAGGCGCGTTATGCCCATAGAATGGGCTGATTTCCCGGCCGAAATCCGAACGGGAAGGAAACGAAACCGGGCCTGGACTGTTTCTGAAGGCGATACCGCCAGACAATCCGGAGCCAGGTCCCGTGCCCAATCACAGTCTCACCACATGGATGAGTACGCTCATCGCTTATGTCCGGTCGGGGCAACCGGATCTCACCAATCGCCAGATGGCGATCATGCTGATCGTCTACGAGACGCCCGGGCCGCACACGGTTCGCGGTCTCGCCGGGGTGCTTGGCGTGTCCAAGCCCGTCATCACGCGCGCCTTGAACACTCTGGGCTCGCTCGGCTATCTGCGCCGCGTGCGCGACGAGACGGACCGCCGCAACGTGTTCATCGCCAAAACCTCTACCGGGCAGGACTTTCTTGAAGGCTTCCAGCGCAATCTCGAACAAGACGCCAACGCCCGGCAGCAGCGCCAGCAAGGAGAGCGCAGCTTCGCCCTCCAGCACTGAGCCGCCTTCGGCAGGCTCGGCAGAAGACATTAGCGACGGCACCCGTGCCTTCGGTCTCGCCGGCCCTTCGCTGAATCTCGACCCGCGCGTCCACGCCTGGCGCCGCGACATTGCAGATGTCGCGCTGGCCTGGCAGGTCATCTCCTCCCATTATGCCCGCCCCGTCCTGCGCGCCTGCGGCTCGCGCGCGACCTTCCTCTGGCCGAGTCCGGAAGCGGAAGGCGATGCGGTCTCCGAACTGCTGCCAGGCGAAGGCTTCGCGGTCGTCGAATATACCGGCCCCTGGGCCTGGGGCTATTGCACCGCCGATCATCGCGTCGGCTATGTCGAGGCGATCGAACTGATCGCGCCCGCGTCGCCCACGCATATCGTCTGCGAGGCCAAGGCGCCGGTCTGCGCCGACGGGAGCATCGGCGCGACCACTTTGGCGATGATGCCGATGGGCGCGCGCCTGACCGGCCGCGAGGAAGGCGCCTGCCTGATGAGCGAGATCGGCTGCATGCCGATGAGCCATGTCCGCCCCCTCGCCGAACCCGAAATCGACCCCGCCGCCGTGGCCATGCGCCTGATTCACGCGCCGTACCGCGCCGGCGGCCGCAGCCATCTCGGCGTGGATGCCAGCGGCCTGATCCAGCTCGCCCTTGGCCTGTGCGGCGTGAACGCCCCCCGCGACCTCGACCAGCAGCGCGAGATCGGCGAGGCCGTGACCGGCAAACTCCGCCGCGGCGACATCGTCATCGCCGGTGAAGGCGACGCGATGGAAGGCGGCATCATGATCGACGATCTGATGCTGATCCACGCCAGCCGCGACATGGGGAAGGTGAAGGTCGTCCCGGCGTCGACGCTGGAAGCCAGGCATGAAAGCAGCGTCAGGCGGAGAGCCGATATCTAGGCGGGAGCACGCATTGTGGCGGATTGGGTCGTAAGCACCTTGGTTTTCGTCCGCGACGTGGACACCGCCATCGGCTTCTACGTCGACGGCCTGGGCTTCACCCTCAACATGCGCCACGAACATGAAGGCACTGCCCTGGTCGCGGGGGTCAGCCACGGCAAAGGCTGCCCGCTGCTGCTGACCTGCCAATGGCCCGACAGGGTTGGCAGCACGATCCTCTATCTCGCCTTCGGCCAGGACGATTTCGCCCGGTTGGAAGCGGATCTCCGCACCACTGGCGTTGAAACGAAGGATGGCTGGTGGGGCGACGATCTGCTCATCGTCACCGACCCGGACGGCAACCAGCTCTATTTCGCAAAGCCTGACGTCAGCTAATTTAGAACCGATTTGGTTTATCGAAAATGGACTCCGAGGCCGGGATCGAACCGGCTCGTCGCGGGGTTGCAATCCGCTGCGTTCCCATTTCGCCACTCGGAGACTGACCCTGCCTTCAGGGGTGACCGGCGGGACTTGCACCCGCTAACATCGGAATCACAAACCGACCGCGCACTGCATTGCGTTCGGCCACACCTGAAGGCAGGATCGACGGATTTCTGGGATTTAGGAGGTCAACAAGCGGCCCGAAGCGGCGGCTCAATGCTGATCGGATGTCGCATCCCTTCGGGACACGACGAGGCAACCGTCAATGTCGACAGCTACAGAAGGCGCGACTCGCAAAGAGAAATTTAGCGTCCATATCGTCGCGGATAACAGCAGCAAGCGATGCTTGCAAGAGCCTATTTGGATAGGCTCTTACATTTCCCCGCGCGAGCGCCGCAGCGCGTACCAGCGCTCGACATTGGCATTATGCTCCTCCAGCGTCCGCGCGAAGACGTGCCCGCCGGAGCCGTCGGCGACGAAATAGAGGAAATCGTGCTGCTCCGGGTCGAGCGCGGCGGCGATGCTTTCGCGGCCCGGATTGGCGATCGGCCCTGACGGCAGCCCGCGCCGCGCATAGGTGTTATAGGTATTGGAACTGTCGTTCAGCTCCGAACGCAGGATGCGCCGCCCCAGCGGCCGGCCGCGCGTGACCGGATAGATAACCGTCGGATCCGCCTGCAGCGGCATCCCGATGCGCAGCCGATTGGCATAGACGCCCGCCACCCGCCTACGCTCCTCGGGCTTGGCCGTCTCCTTCTCGACGATGGAGGCCAGGATGATCGCCTCGCGCGGGGTCGAGACCGGCGCATTCGCGCTGCGCGCCGCCCAGGCCCGCTCCAGTTCGGCAGTCATGCCCTGCTGCATCCGCGCCAGCACGGCCGCCCGGCTCTCCCCCCGCCGGTAATCCCAGCTGGCGGGCAGCACACTGCCTTCCTCCGGCACGGCGACCTCACCGGTCAGCTCCTCCGCGGCCATCAGCCTTTCGTGCACCAGCACTGACGGCAGCCCCTCAGGGATCGCCACCGCGCGGCGGATTGTACGCCCTTCCTCCAGCGTCGTCAGATGCTGCGACCAGCCTTCTTGCGCGTAGAATTCATATTCCCCCGCCCGGATCGCACCGCCTCCGCCGAGCAGCTTCGCCAGCAAGGTGAAGCGACCGGCCGAGGAGATCACCCCGGCCTCCTCCAGCCGCTCCGCCGCACGGGTCAGCGTGTCACCCGGCTCGATGCTGACCTGGACGGGCTGGGCGCCTTCCGGCCTTTCCTGCGCGAACCAGGGCGAGACGAAGGCCGAAATCCCGATCGCGAGCGCAACCAGCATGCCGACAGCGATGTGCCAGCGCCATTTGACCAGCGGCTTCAGCCGTTGCGCTGCCGGCTTTTCGGGCGGGATCGGCGCTTTTTCGGGAGTGTCGGTCACGAGCGGAGAACGATCGTGCCGGCTTTTAGTCCACCGCCTTCATGATCAGCGACGCATTGGTGCCGCCAAAGCCGAAGCTGTTGTTCAGCACGGCCTTCACCTCGCGCTTGCGCGCGACATGCGGCACCAGATCGACGCCGTCCGTCCCCTCGTCGGGATTGTCGAGATTCAGCGTCGGCGGCACGATCTGGTCGCGGATCGCGAGGATGCAGAAGATCGCTTCCACGGCCCCGGCACCGCCGAGCAGGTGGCCGATCGCCGACTTGGTCGAACTCATCGAGACATTGCCGATCGCATTCCCGAACAAGGCGCGGACCGCGCCCAGCTCGATCGTGTCCGCCATGGTCGAGGTGCCGTGCGCGTTGATATAATCGATGTCGGACGGGGTCAGGCCGGCCTTCTTCAGCGCCATCTGCATCGACCGGTACGCGCCCGACCCTTCCGGATGCGGCGCCGTCACGTGATGCGCGTCGCCCGACAGGCCATAGCCCACCACTTCGGCGTAAATCTTGGCGCCGCGCGCCTTGGCATGCTCATATTCCTCGAGCACCACCACGCCCGCGCCTTCGCCCATGACGAAGCCGTCGCGATCCTTGTCATAGGGGCGGCTCGCTTGCTCCGGGCGGTCATTATAGGTCATGTTCAGCGCCCGCGCCTGCGCGAAGCCGGCAATGCCGATCGGGCAGATCGTCGCTTCCGCGCCGCCCGCGAGCATGATGTCGGCATCGTCGTCGCGGATCATCCGCGCCGCGTCGCCGATCGAATGCGCGCCGGTGGAGCAAGCGGTGACGACCGCATGGTTCGGCCCCATCAGGCCGTATTTGATCGATACCTGGCCAGAGACCAGGTTGATCAGGCGACCGTGAACGAAGTGCGGCGAGACACGCCCCGGCCCCTTCTCGGCCAGCAGCAGGGACTCGCTCTCGATCCCCGGCAGGCCGCCAATGCCCGACCCGATCGAAACGCCCGCGCGCAGCCGTGTCGCCTCGTCCATCTCGGTCAGGCCGGCATCCTCGATCGCCTGTCCGGCCGCGTCGATGCCATAGATGATGAACGGATCGACCTGGCGCTGGATCTTGTGATCGACTCGCTTGCCCGGATCGAAGCCATATTCGTGATCGGCCGGCTTCACTTCGCAGGCGATCGTGCATTTCTGGTCGCTGGCGTCGAACTTGGTGATCGGCCCGGCACCGCTCTTCGAGGCCAGGATGTTCCGCCAGCTCGTCTCGACGTCGCCGCCCAACGGAGTGACCAGCCCAAGCCCGGTTACGACAACACGGCGCATCTTACGTCTCCAAATGAGGAACAGGCCCAGCCCCTGCGGGCCGAGCCTGTCCTGAGATTCACGTCTTCGACAGGCTCACGCCCTTGGCCGGGCAGAGCAGGCTGAACCGGAGGCTCAGCCCTTATTCTTGTCGATATAGTCGATCGCATCCTTGACGGTGGCGATCTTCTCGGCCGCGTCGTCGGGGATTTCCACGCCGAACTCTTCCTCGAACGCCATGACCAGCTCGACGATGTCGAGGCTGTCGGCGCCGAGATCGTCGATGAAGCTCGCTTCCTCGGTCACCTTGTCGGCATCGACGCCCAGGTGCTCCACAACGATCTTCTTAACGCGATCCGGGGTATCGCTCATAGATATTCCTCCAGTTGTATCTTGGTTTTCGCCCTAGCCGCACGGACGGGGGGTACGCAAGTGGGCGAGAATGTGGCGTTGTTCGATCAGTTTCGGACGAACATCCGCCGCAGGCCTTCTCGCGAAACAATGAAGCCGGCAAAATTGCCCGTCTCCGTCTGCCTCGCCTCCGGCAGCGAGGCAAGCATACCTGCAATAAACGCTTCGTTCCGGGCAACGAAGTCCGCCATCGCGCCGTTGGCCAGCCCGCCCTCGCCGAAAGCAGCCAGCAATGCTGTATCAGAGATCAGCAGGCGTTCGAGTGCGGCAACATCGACCCCGGCTGCGCTGAGCCGCTCCCCCAGGAGGGCAGCCGCCAGCGCCGCACCATGATAGCCCACCGCGCTGTTGGCGGCGGCATCGGACCAGCCATGTCTTGCTGCGCAGTCTCGCACGCTGGCTCGCAGCGCTTCCGATCCGGCCTCGCCATTCCCCCCCAACCGGACGAAGGTTTCGGTCACCGCAGCGCGCTGGCCTGCGTTCAGGGCTGCCAGGGGGCAATCGAGCTGGGCCGGATCCGCCGCCAGCGCGGGCGTCGCAGCCAGCGCGGACAAGGGCGCAAGAAACAGGGCAAGTCTCATAGCATCGCCATCCCGCCATTCACGTGCAAAGTCGCTCCGGTCACATAACCCGCTTCCCGGCTCGCAAGATAGACCGCCGCCGCCGCGATATCGCTGCCAATGCCGAGATTGCCGGTCGGAATCCGTCCCAGCAACGCCTCCCGCTGCGCCTCCGGCAGCGCGTCGGTCATTGCCGACTGGATGAAGCCCGGCGCGATCGTGTTCACGGTGATGCCGCGGCTGCCGACTTCCTGTGCCAGCGCCTTCGACATGCCGATCAGCCCGGCCTTCGACGCGGCATAATTGGCCTGCCCCGGATTGCCGGTGACGCCGACCACGGACGTGATCGAGACGATCCGCCCGAACCGCGCCCGCATCATCGGCTTCAGCGCCGCGCGCGACAGCCGGAAGGCGGCCTCCAGGTTCACGCGGATCACCTGGTCCCATTCCTCATCCTTCATCCGCATCGCCAGATTGTCGCGCGTGACGCCAGCATTGTTGATCAGGATATCGAGCTGACCCAATTTCTCGACCGCCGCCGGCACCAGCGCATCCACCGCCGCCGCGTCGGAAAGATTGCAGGGCACGATCACATGATCGCCGCCCAGGTCGGCCTGCACGGCCTTCAGCGCATCCTCCCGAGTCCCCGAAAGCGCCACCCGCGCGCCCTGCCCCGCCAGCGCCTTGGCAATCGCCGATCCGATCCCGCCGCTGGCGCCGGTCACGAGGGCGGTCATTCCGGTAAGGTCGAACATGTGTCTTAGGCTCCAGAAGAAAAGGAAGGATCGTTCACGCGGAGGCGCGGAGAAGAAAGAGGAGGCGCGGAGGTGCGGTAGTCGTTCACGACCCGCTTCACTCCCTCTTTCAGCGTTTCGCCACCAAAATTTATAAGCAGCCCGACGGGCTGCTTGATCAATCTGAGATATGTCAGCAGCTGTTTGCTGTGGACCGGCGCCAGCCGGTCCACAGACTTGATTTCGACGAGAAGCCGCTCATCCACGAACAGGTCGGCTCGGAAGGCTGCATCGAACCGAATGCCGTCGAACTCGACTCCGATCAGCTTTTGCTGATCGGCTTGAAAGCCAAGCGCTCGGAGGCGAGCGGCAAGAAGAGTCTCGTACACGGACTCCAGCAACCCCGGCCCAAGCTCGCGATGAAGCCGAAGCGCAACATCGAGAACGGTTCCGGTGATCTCGTCGATATCCCGCACCTCCTCCGCGCCTCCGCGTGAACGACTCTCTTTCCTTCTAAATCTCACCGACCAGAGCGTCGATATCGTCCGCGCCGATCACGCTCGTCACGTTCGCGTCCGGCGCGATGCGTTTCACCATGGGGCCGAGCACCTTGCCGCCCCATTCCACGAAATGCGTCACCCCCGCCGCGCTCATCGCCGCGACGCTTTCGCGCCAGCGCACCATGCCGGTCACCTGCGCTACCAGCAGCCGCCTGATCTCGTCCGCGTCCGACACCGAAGCCGCCGTCACATTGGCATAGACCGGCACCACCGGCGCGCCGATCGCGGTCTCGCCCAGCGCATGCGCCATCCGGTCCGCCGCCGGCTGCATCAACGGGCAGTGGAAGGGCGCCGATACCGGCAACAAAACCGCCCGCTTCGCACCTTTCTCCTTGGCGATCGGCAGCGCGCGCTCGACCGCGCCGCGATGCCCCGAAATCACCACCTGCGACGGATCATTGTCGTTGGCGACGGTGCAGACCTCGCCCTCGGCCGCGGCCTCCGCAATCGCCTGCGCCAGCGCAAGATCGGCGCCGAGCAAGGCCGCCATCGCCCCCTCGCCGACCGGCACCGCCTCCTGCATCGCCGTGCCGCGCAACCGCAGCAGCCGCGCCGTCGCCGCCAGATCGAGCGACCCCGCCGCGCACAGTGCCGAATATTCACCCAGCGAGTGCCCCGCGACGAAATCCGCCTTCGCCGCCAGATCGATCCCCGACGCCCGCAGCGTCACGATCGCGTTGGCCATGATCGCCGGCTGCGCGTTGGCGGTCAGCGTCAGCTCCTCGATCGGCCCCTCGGCCATCAAAGCGGACAGTTTCTGCCCCAGCGCCTCATCGACCTCCGCCAGCACGTCGCGCGCCTCACGGCTTGCCTCGGCCAAGGCGGCTCCCATGCCGACCGCCTGACTGCCCTGCCCCGGAAAAATAAACGCGCGCATGATCCTCTCCTTCGTCGGCCGCGCTGGTAGGCAGCAGTGCGAGAGAGGGCAAGCGGGCGCCGGGATCAGGGCAGGCTCAACGCCCGCTTCACGTCGCGCCAGTCGACCAGCACGTAGTTCTGATTGCCCGTCGGCTGGCCCGCCTGATTGTGCACCGCGATCAGCCCTTCCGGGTAACGGCCGATCGGCCCGGACCAGGCATCGACGCCGTCGGTCGAGCGCACCATCGGCTGCGCCCCGCCCGCAATCGTGAAGCGGCCGACATAGGTGTGGCTGTCGCCCTCGACCCGCCAGACCGGATAGGTGCTGTCGCCCTGGCTCGAGGCGATCAGATAGGTGGCGCCGCGGTCGCGCAGCAGCGCGAGTCCCTCGACGTCCGCGGTCAGCCGCTGATTGTCGATTGCCGCGACCGACACCGCCGCATCGGTCCCCGCCGGATCGAAGGAGAAGCGCCAGATGCCGACATCCTCCTCGCCCACATAAAGGCGGTCGGCGGAGTCATCGACCACGCAGCCCTCGGGCTGACTGCCGACCCGCATCGTGCGCGCCAGCGTCGCCATTGGTCCATCGGCGCCGGCGGTGACGCGATAGCTGCGCACCTCGCCTTCCTTGTTGTTGGCGACGAGGAAGAAATCAGCGCCCCTCTTGCCCATGCAGAAGCCGTAGGGCTCGCCGAAGTCGGTGGGCACGAAGCCGTAGCGCATCACCTCCAGCGTCGCCGGATCGAGCAGCCAGGTCATGATCCCGAACCGCTCCCGCTCGGTCGCGGCGACCAGCACATACTCCTTGCCGTTGACCCGGAAGCCGGGGCGAAGGTCGACATTGTTGAGCGGCCCGTCACCGAAATAGCCGCGCTGGGTGCCGTCGAGGTCGTGCACGTACAGCCCGTTGGTCTTGTCGGTCCCGAAGATCAGGCCGCGCGTCGGGTTGCTCGGATCGGCCCACAGAGCGGGATCGTCGGCATCGACCAGCCGGTTCGGCGCGATGCCTGGCCCGGCCAAGGTCACGCCCGCCGCATGCACGACCCGCGGCGTGTCGCCGGTCGCGGCGACACCCTGCGGAAGCTCCCGCTCGGTGGTGGCGCAGGCCGCCAGCGACAGAGCGAGACCGGCGGAAAGGAGCACATTCTTCATTCGATCAGTCCGATCCTCATTTCGGCTCGGCGGTGCAAGGCCCGCCATCCGGCCCCACGCCGGCGCGGCAGCGGCGCGGATCGATGAACGGCCCTCCCGTCTCGGTCAGCCGGTTCGTCCCGTCCGTGCCCCGCACCAGATCGAAGCCGTCATAGGCCCGGCCGGTGGCGGTGAACGCGCGATAGACCAGCCGGTCGCCGTCCACGTCGATGCGCTGATACAGCTGGGTCATCTCCGCGCTCCGGTCGGGCTGGGTTTCGGCCCGATCGTTCAGCCCGTACATCTTCGATCCCGTCACCGAGACGATGTAGACCGGCCCTTGCGCCCCGCCGCCCGCACGGTCCCGCGCGGAGGCGTCGCGCCCGGCCGGAGCCGTCAGCCGCGAATAGCAATGGTCGTGCCCCTGCAGCACCAGATCGACCCGTCGCGCCTCGAAGATGCGCCGCCACACCGGATTGAGCTGCTCGGTGTCGTTCGGCCGCGCGCAGGTGAAGATCGGCTGGTGGAACAGCACCACGTTCCAGCCCGCCCGGCTCGCGGCAAGCGTCTGGTCGAGCCAGCGCGTCTGCGCCTCCAGCGTGCCCAGATCGATCGCCGACGTGCCGTCCAGCACAATGAAGCGGACGTTCTGATAGTCGACGAAATAGGTCGTCCGCTCCGCCCCCGGCGCGCCATTGGCCGGAAGCGCGAAGGTTAGCGGCCAGTGCGGCCCGAGCAGCCGGCTTTCCGTGCCGTCGGGCAGGATGTGGTCGACATATTCGTGATTCCCGGGGGCCGGCAGCTGCGGCACGGTCGCATAATTATAGCCACCGGCCTCAGACCATTCCCCCCATTCGTCGTCATGCACCATCTCCTCGCGCTGGGCGACGAGGTCGCCGGCGTGCAGCACCAGAGCCGGCGATGCGGTCGCGCGGAAAGCCTGGCGGATCGTCCGGCTGGCGATCGGCAGGATATTGTTCTGGGTGTCGCCGAAATAGAGGAAGGTGAAGGGCCGCGCCTCCGCCGAAGCGGTGCGGAACTGCAGCCACTCGCTCCAGCCCTCGGCCCCGCGCACGCGATAGACATAGGCCGTATCGGGCGTCAGCCCCTCGAACCGCACCTGATGGTAGCGCGCCGCACCATTCTCGGTCGTGATGTCGAACGATTGGCCGCGCAGCTGCCGGGCATCGTGTCCCGGCGTCGGTCCGTCCGGCGCAAGGGCGATCTCGGCCACTGCGTCCGCCTGACGCGCGTCCGTGCGGAAGGCGACGGCCATCGCGGTGGCGGGCGTCGCTCCCGGCGTCAGCACGATCCGGTCGGGCAGCCCGGTGGCGGCATAAGGCCGTCCCGGCGAATGGAAAGGCGGCGGCGCGGACTCCTGCGCCACCGCAGCGCCCGGAAAGGCGGCGAGCGCGAACGCCGCCGCCGTCAGGAGATTCCGCATCAGAAATTCACCCGCACGCCGAACTTCCCGGTCCAGCTATATTCCTCATATTGGAGCAGCCGGTCGCGGTCCGGCCCGCGCTGATACGCAAGATAAGGCTCGTCGAGCGCGTTCACGAGTTCGGCATAAAGCTGGATTTGCGGCGTGATCCGGTAGCGCGCGGTCACGTCGAACTGGAAATGATCGCGCACATAGCGATCCTCCTCCGGATCGCCGCCAATCTCGTCGAGATAACCAGACCGATAGGCGCCGGCGAAGCGGAGGCTGACCGGTCCCTTCTCATAGCCGAGCACCGCATTGAAGGTGTGACGCGAGGCCGAGGGCAAGGGAATGATCCGGCCCGTCGTCAGATTGCCGTCGGCAAGTCGGCCGCTCGCATCGGTGTAGGTATAGTTGAAATTGACCAGCAGGCCGTCGAGCGGACGCGGCAGGAAGGTCAGCGCCTGCTGATAGGCGAACTCGAAGCCGGTAACGCTCGCCGTCTCGCCATTGATCGGGATCACGGCCTCATCGACGGAGATACCGTTGAAGGTGATGTCGTCAAACTCGCCCTCGACGATGAAGTCGCTGATCCGCTTGTGAAAGAAGCCGCCCTGGATCACGGCGTTGCGGGCGAAATAATATTCCACCGTCGCGTCGAAATTCCACGCCGTATAGGGGCTGAGGTCGGGATTGCCGAACTCGCCCGAACGGTCGCCATCCTCATTTTCCTCGACGATGAAGCGCGGCGCAACATTGGCCAGCTTCGGCCGCACGACGCTGCGGAAGACGGCCCCGCGCAGGATGAGATTGTTCGCCGCCTCGAACCGCAGATTCAGGCTCGGCAACCAATGCGTATAATCCCGGTCGAACGTCACCGGAACGATCGCCAGCGTCTCCGCATCCTCGTTCAGCTCCAGCCGGTTGGCCAGGAACGAGTTGCGGGTGCGCTCGACACGGACGCCACCGATGGCGCGCAGCCGACCGACGTCTAGGCGTCCCATGACATAGCCGGCCAGAATGTCCTCATCCGCGCGATAATCCTCGGCAGCGGAAACGAATTCGCTCTCGAACGCATTATACTCGAAATTGCCCAGACCAGCTCGGTTCAGGAAATCGCGCCACTGGCCGGCGCCCGGCACCGGATCGATCGGCGCGAGGCCATAGCTTTGCGGGCCCACCACGTCAGCGAGCGAGAGCGCGCCATCATAACCGTCATACAGATCGATGGTGAAATCCAGGCTCTTGCGGCGGAAGCGGGCCCGCGCGCCTGCCTGCATATCGAACGTGCCGCTGGCCAGCGCGAAGCTGCGCCGCGCGTCGAAGCGCAGGGCGAATTCGCGATCGCGCGCATTCTCGTCCGTGGTGCGTTCCAGCAATGTCAGGCTGTAGCCGTTCGGATCGCGAAATGCCGCCTCGCCGAAATCGATCGAATAGGATGGCGTGCGGATGTCGGAATAATCCATCGTCACGCCCAGCATGCCTGGCGTCTGGAAACGGCGACGGAAGCGGGCGGGATCGACCGAACCGTCCTCGAACTGGCGCGCCTGGGAATAAGAGGCATCGTAGCTGAAGCGCCACGGCCCGGTTTCGGTCACGCCACCCAGCGAGACGGTCTGGATGGTCTGGGTCTCGCCGCGATCCTTGATGTCGCGCCGCACCTCGATCCGGCCATCGGCGGAATCGAAGCTCGCGGTCGTGTCGGTGCCGCTCGCCGGCGGCTCGTTGAAAATCAGGATGAGACGGCGGCGAATCTCCTGGTCGTCGAACCGGCTGTAGACGCCGCGCAGATAAAGCTCCGTGGTCGATCCCACGCGCGCGTCCAGCGACAGGCTGGCGCCGATCCGTTCGCGGGTGACGTCATAGTCGCGATAGTCGACTTCCTCGGCGAACGTGACGCCATCGTCCGAAATGTCCCACCCAGAAGCCTCGACATTGTCGCTGGCGAAGCGGCGGCGGTTGTAGCTGACGCCGCCGGCGATCCCGAAATTCTCGCCCAGCCGGGTCGCGAAATCGACGCCGAAGCGCGGGCTCACCACGTCACGCAGGTCGTTATAGGATCCCTCGGCCGTCAGCGATAGGAAACCCCGGCGCAGGTTAAAGGCGCTGGTCGTGTTGATCTCGATCGATCCGCCCAGCGTGTCGCCTTCCATGTCCGGCGTCAGCGACTTGCGGATCTCGATCGATTCTACGAGCTCGGAAGGAATGACGTCGAGCGCGGCGGCGCGCTCGTCGCCGCCGGTCGCCAGCACGCGATTGCCGTTGATCGAGGTCGAATTGAGATTGGGATCGAGGCCGCGGACGGAGACGAAGCGGCCCTCGCCCTGATCGTTCAGCACGTTGATACCGGGCGCGCGGCGCAGCGCCTCGGCGACATTCTGGTCCGGAAACTGGCCGATCGCGTCGCGGGTCAGCACGGTATCGACCGTGTCCGACGCGCGCTGACGGGAGATCGAACTGGCGAGGTTCGCCGCCTGGCCGATGACGATCATCGTCCCCTGTTCCGCCGCGCCGACCACCAGATTGACATTCACGGCGCCGGCCTCCGGCACCGTAACCCGCGTCTCGACATCGTCGGCCCCGGCATAGCGCGTGCGCAGCGTATATTCCCCGGCCGGAAGATCGGCGAAGCGGAAGGCACCGCCGTCGCCCGAGCTGACGGTGCGGCCCAACTCGACGATCTCGATCGACGCGCCGCGCAGGAAGGCGGTGCCGCTGGCGTCTGACACCCGGCCAACGACATCGCCAGCATAAGCGGCGGTCGCGAAGGCCGTCGTCGACAACAGGAAGGCCGCGCACCGCAGACCGCGCGAGAAGCTGCTCATTTGAAATACCCCCAAGGATAGATGCGGAGCCTGTGCGGCTCTCGTCGGCCCGTCCTTTGCCCGGAGGGCTTTTCGGGGGCATGACTTCTCTGGGTCAGCTTTGTGACGGCCGGCACCCGTGTGGACACACTTCCCCGATAGGATTCCACATGCTGTCCTGCCGCGATGGAGAATCACGCGAGCCTGGTCACCTCGAACTTTCCGGCAAAAAGCCTTCCGAGCCCTTCACTGAAATCAATGGTGTTTTTCGCCCGTTCATGGGAAAGTTTGGCGAGTTTGAACTTTCCGCCCCGCCCTTGCTTTTCCCGGCACTTTCCGCCATGTGCCCCGCTCCCCGCGCTTTGGCGTGGTGGAATCATTACCGAGACGACAGCCGGAGGGGCGTCCGCATTGGGCGGCGTCAGCGATCGGCCAAATGCAAGGAAGACGCGAACATGCCGCTCTATGAGCATGTGTTTCTCGCGCGTCAGGATCTGGCCCAGGGCCAGGTCGACGCGCTGGCGGAAACCGCCACCAAGATCATCACCGACAATGGCGGCAAGGTCGTGAAGACCGAGACGTGGGGCCTGCGCAACCTGGCCTACCGCATCGCCAAGAACCGCAAGGCGCATTATGTCCTGCTCGACTTCGACGCTCCGCCGTCGGTGGTCGCCGAGCTGGAGCGCCAGACCCAGATCAACGAAGACGTCATCCGCTACATGACGCTGAAGGTCGACGAGCATGAAGCTGGTCCCTCGGTCATGATGCGCCGCGGCGAGCGTGATCGCGAGCGCGGTGAGCGCAGCGACCGCGGTGAGCGCGGCGGCTTTGGCGGCGATCGTGGCGAGCGCGCCCCGCGCCCGCGCCGCGACGAAGAAGTGGAGGCCTAAATCATGGCACGTGCATTTTTCCGCCGCCGCAAGTCCTGCCCCTTCTCGGGCAAGGATGCCCCCCGGATCGACCATAAGGACGTCCGTCTGCTGCAGGGCTTCGTGTCCGAGCGTGGCAAGATCGTCCCCAGCCGCATCACTGCGGTGTCGGCCAAGAAGCAGCGCGAACTCGCTCAGGCGATCAAGCGTTCGCGTCACCTGGGCTTGCTGCCCTACGTCGTGAAATAAGGAGCGCTCGACATGCAAGTCATTCTGCTCGAGCGCATCGAGAAGCTCGGCACCATCGGCGACGAAGTGAAGGTGAAGGACGGCTACGCCCGCAACTTCCTTCTGCCCCGTGGCAAGGCGCTGCGCGCCAACGAAGCCAACCGCAAGGTCTTCGAAACCAACCGCGCCCGCATCGAGGCCCAGAATGCCGAGCGGCGTTCGGATGCCGAGAAGGAAGCGAAGAAGGTCGATGGCGTCACCGTCAAGCTGATCCGCCAGGCGTCGAACACCGGCCAGCTTTACGGCTCGGTCAGTGCGCGCGACCTCGCCGAACTGCTTGAGGCCGAAGGCCACAAGGTCGCCAAGAACCAGATCGTGCTGGACCGCCCGATCAAGGCGATCGGCCTGCAGGAAGTGAAGCTCGCCCTTCACCCGGAAGTCAGCGTCACCATCAAGGTCAATGTCGCCCGCTCGCCGGAAGAGGCCGAGCTGCAGGCGGCCGGCGTCGACGTGATGGCGCAGATGTTCGAGAAGGACGAAGCCGGCTTCATCGAAGCTTACGATCCCAACGCCGAACCCGGCGAGATCGCCGGCGACGAGCCGGCGACCGAAGCCAAGACCGAGGCGGAACCCGCCGAGGCCGAGGAAGAGGCCAAGGCCTGAAGTCAGGAAGGGCGGGCGCCGAAAGGCCCCGCCCTTTTTCGTTAGCGGCTCTTTCTCAGAACCCCATCAACGCCAGCACTTCGCGCCGGCTGCGCTGGTCGTCGCGGAACACGCCCATCATCCGGCTGGTCGTCATGAGCACGCCCGGCGTGCCGACGCCCCGCGCGGTCATGCAGGCATGGCTGGCCTCGATCACCACCGCGACGCCCTGCGGATTAAGGTGGCTCCAGATCGCGTCCGCGACTTCCGCCGTCAGCCTTTCCTGCACCTGCAGCCGCCGTGCATAGCCGTGCAGCACGCGGGCCAGCTTGGAGATGCCGACCACCTTGTCATTGGGCAGATAGGCGATGTGCGCCTTGCCGATGATCGGCGCCATATGATGCTCGCAATGCGACTGGAACGGGATGTCGCGCAGCAGGACGATCTCGTCATAGCCGCCCACCTCCTCGAAGGTGCGCTTCAGATGCTGTCCCGGATCCTCGCCATAGCCGCGCGCATATTCGCGCCACGCCTTGGCTACCCTTCGCGGCGTATCCAGCAATCCCTCGCGCTCGGGATCGTCCCCCGCCCACTCGATCAGCGTGCGGACCGCGCCCAGCACATGATCGGGCACGGGAATTTCGGGCGTGTCGTCGCTCTCGTTCATGCTGTCGCGCTACACGTCTTGGCGCGGAAGGCAAAGCAGCGCGCTGGTGACCCCGACAGGATTCGAACCTGTGGCCCTCAGATTAGGAATCTGATGCTCTATCCTGCTGAGCTACGGGGCCATGCGCTGCAGGCCGCGTTTTGACGGCTCCCCAGCCAGTGGTCAATTCTGCTCCTCGGGCGGCGCGATCGGCAAGGGCAAGGGGGCGACCGGAATGCCCTCCTCGATCAGGCTTTCCGCATCGGCCTTGGTCGCCCGGCCATGGATCTGCCGCGCCTCCGCCTCGCCCAGATGCATCGCTCGCGCCTCGCTGGCGAAGCGATCGCCGACCCAGTCGGAGCCCTCGACCAGCTTCTTCTGCATCTCGGCCAACACGCCGAGCATCTGCTTCACCTCTTCAGGCCGCGGCGCGGAAGACCCCTTGGCCGGCACCGCAGGCGCCATCGGTGCCTTCTCCACCGCCGGATCGCCGCAGAGCGGGCAGGACACCAGGCCCCGCGCGCGCTGATCCTCATAGTCGCCCGACGATCCGAACCAGGCCTCAAAGACATGGCCCGCCGACGCACAGCGCAGGTCGAACACGATCATAGAGCGGGAATCACCCGCCGGTGCGCGATCACCGGCAGCCGGCTCCGCACCGCCTGCGACGCGGCAAGGTCCAGATCAGCAAAGCCGAGGCCCGGCCCTTCCCCGCCCATGTCGAGCAACACCTTGCCCCACGGATCGACCACCAGCGAATGGCCATAGGTCGCGCGGCCATCCTCGTGGCTCCCGCATTGCGCCGCCGCGATCACGAAACAGGCATTCTCGATCGCCCGCGCCCGCATCAGGACATGCCAATGCGCCTCTCCGGTCGGCACGGTGAAGGCGGCCGGAATGCTGAGCATCGTCGCTCCTGCCCCGCTCAACGCCTGATAAAGCGCGGGAAAGCGCAGATCGTAGCAGATCGAAAGTCCCAGCTTCCCGAGCGGCGTCTCCGCCACAACCGCGGCGTCGCCCGGCCGGAACGAAGCCGATTCTCGCCAACTCTCGCCCGTCGGCAGATCGACGTCGAACAGGTGCATCTTATCATAGCGCGCCCTTACCGCGCCTCCGCCGTCGATCAGGAAGGAGCGATTGACCAGCCGTTCCTCATCCTCCGCCAGCATGGCGAGCGACCCCAAGGCGACCCAGATGCTATGCTCCGCCGCCGCCGCGCGCACCGCCGCCAGCACCGGATCGTCCGCTTCGTGCCGGTAATGAACCGCCGCCCGCTGCCGGTCCCGATCCAGCAGTCCGCTCATTTCCGGCGTGAACAGGATCGCCGCGCCGCCCGCAGCAGCGCCCGCCACCGCCGCGGCGAGATCGCGGGCATTGGCGGCAGGGTCGATGCCCGTCCGCGCCTGGTACAGAGCGACGCGCATCAATCCGCCAGCAAAGGATCGAGTTCGCCCGCCGCCTCCAAGGCCGCGAGATCGTCCGAGCCGCCGACATGCCGCCCGCCGATGAAGATTTGCGGCACGGTATGACGCCCACCCGCGCGTTCCATCATCTCGGCCTTCTTCGCGCCATCGAAGGTGATGTCATATTCCTCGTAAGGAGCGCCCTTATCGGTCAGCAGGCGCTGCGCCCGCGCGCAATAGGGACAGAACATCTTGGTGTAGATTTCGATGCGCGGCATTCGTCCGTTCCTTCCGCTGTCACGCGTCGCGGCGCTCGGCGTTCAAGTCAATCCTCACCGCGGATCACCCGTGCCCAGCACAGCACGCCGACCTCCGCCGCCCCCGCGCGTCTCAGCAGGCGAGCGCAGGCGCTGACCGTCGCGCCGCTGGTATAAACATCATCGACCAGCAGGATGTTGCGTCCCTTGATGCTGTCGCGGTGGCTGGGGTGAACATGGAACGCCCCGCGCACCACCCGGCGGCGCTCGGCCGGACTCATATGCATAAGCGGCGGCGTCGCCTTGATGCGCTGGAGGAGATCACGCCCCAACTCCAGTTCGCGCCGCCGGGCCAGCGACGCCGCGATCAGTGCCGACTGGTTGTACCCCCGCCGCCAGATGCGCCAGCGATGCAGCGGCACCGGCACCAGCAACGGCGCATCGAACGCGGCCAGATGGCGCTCCATCAATCCGGCCATCGTCTCGGCGACTCCCGGCCGGCGGCCATATTTCAGCTTCAGGGCGACGTTGCGGGCCAGTTCGCCATACGCCACCGCCGCCCGCAGGCGAGCGAAGGGCGGCGGCTCGGCCAGGCAGCCCGCGCATGTCAGTTCGGCCCCTTCATCATGATCGAAGGGCAGCGCACAGCGGGCGCAGCAGGGCGGCCCGAGCAGGTCCAGCTTGCCCCAGCAGTCCGGACAGAATGCCCCCTGCCGCTCGGTGATGCAGCCGCAGCCCGCACAGCGCGGCGGCAATGCGAAATCCACCGCATGGCGGAGCGCGCTGCGGGCGATCTGGGCGGCGGCCTGCATCCTTCATCTTGTGTGCCCGGCGGCCGTTTCGGGCAAGGGGCACGCTGTTGACAGGCCGGGCGATCCCGCCCATGTCGCCGCTCCTTGCAAAGTCACTGGGCCCGATGGCGGAGTGGTGACGCAGAGGACTGCAAATCCTTGCACCCGGGTTCGATTCCCGGTCGGGCCTCCAATCTTGACTTTGCACCCGCTTTGCTCTCTAGGAGCGCCCGCAGGCGGGGCCTTTCGGCTCCGCTTTGCTTTTGGGGTCTGGGCCATCCCCCGTTCGATGGCCTGGCCGGATTTACCTGAAACGGAATCCGGACGAACGAAGGAATGAGACCATGCGCCATCGCGTCGGCGGCCGTAAGCTGCAGCGTACCTCCACCCACCGCACCGCCATGTTCCGCAACATGGCCGCGGCCTTGATCAAGCATGAGCAGATCACCACCACGACCGCCAAGGCCAAGGAGCTGCGGCCCTATGTCGAGAAATTGATCACGCTCGCCAAGAAGGGCGGCCTGTCCAACCGCCGTCTGGCCCATGCCCGCCTGCTGGACGACGCGCAGCTGGTGAAGCTGTTCGACGTGCTGGCCGAGCGCTACGCCAGCCGCAACGGCGGCTACACCCGCATCATCAAGGCCGGCATCCGCGCTTCGGACGCCGCCCCCATCGCCATCATCGAATTCGTCGACCGCGACGAGAGCGCCAAGGGCCAGGACAGCGGCCCGGTGATGGGCGACGACGAGGATCTGGACGAAGCCGCCTGATCGGCTTTTCCAGCTTCCGAATACGCTCAGCGCCCGCCCTCACCGGCGGGCGTTTTGCTTTGCGCGGCAGTCGGTTGGTGGCTAATTCACTCGGGTCCAAGCTCCCTGAGAAAGTGACCCGATGCGCCGCGCCCTCCTGCTCGCCACCGCCTTTTCCGTTGCCGCACTTCCGACCCTGTCTGCCTTGGCGCAGCCGCGGGCGGGCGCCACCTCCCCTGCCCTCGTTTATCCGCAGAGCACGCGCGGCGATGTGGTCGAGGAGCAATTCGGCGTTCGCGTCGCCGATCCCTATCGCTGGCTGGAGGATGATGTCCGCAACAATCCGGCGGTGCGCGACTGGGTAACGGCGCAGAATCTGGTCAGCAGCGCCTTCCTGGAGCGGCTCCCCCACCGCGCCGCCTTCCGCGCGCGGATGAGCCAGCTTTACGATTATGAGCGTTTCAGCGTGCCGCAGAAGGCCGGCAGCCATTATTTCTACACTCGCAATGACGGCCTGCAGAACCAGTCGGTGCTCTATGTGCGCGATGGTCTGAACGGCCAGCCGCGCCTGCTGATTGATCCCAATACATGGAGCCAGGATGGCGCGACCGCGCTCGGCCAGTGGGAGCCGTCCAAGGATGGCCGCCATGTGGCTTATGGCGTGCAGGAAGGCGGCACCGACTGGCGTGTGCTGAAGGTGATCGACACCGCCACCGGCCGGGTGCTCGACGACGAGGTGCGCTGGGCCAAATTCACTGGCATCGAATGGGCGAAGGACGGCTCCGGCTTCTATTATTCCCGCTTCCCGGAGCCGGCCGGCGACCAGCAATTCCAGTCGCTGAACGAGAACCACGCCATCTACTTCCACCGCATCGGCACGGCGCAGAGCGCCGACCGGCTGATCTTCGCCCAGCCCGAGCGGCCGCGGATGAGCAACAATGGCGAGGTGACGGACGACGGCAACTGGCTGCTAGTCTATTCGAACGAAGGCACGGACGACGCAGTCGAGGTGACGCTCGTGGACCTGCGCAATCCGCAGGCCGCGCCGCGCCGGATCATGCCGCGCGCCGACGCCAGCTGGTCCTATCTCGGCAATCGCGGCTCGACCTTCTACTGGCAGACCAACAAGGACGCGCCGCGCCAGCGGATCGTGACGATGGACATCGCCCGGCCCGAGGCGCTGACCCAGATTGTGGGCGAAGATGAAGCGACCCTGCAGGGCGCGTCGATCGTCGGCGAGCGGCTGATCCTCAGCTACCTCGCGGACGCGAAGAGCGACATCCGTACGTTCGATCTGCGCGGCCAGCGCACGGGCAGCATCCGCCTGCCCGGCATCGGCAGCGCTGGCGGCTTCTCCGGCGACATGGAGAGCACGGAAACCTTCTATTCCTTCGCCAGCTTCAACTCACCCGGGGCGATCTACCGCTACGACGCCCGCACCGGTGCCAGTAGCGTGTTCGCGGAGCCGGAACTGGCCTTCGATCCCGAGCAATATGAAGTCCGCCAAGTCTTCTACACTTCGAAGGACGGCACGCGCGTCCCGATGTTCCTGGTCCACCGCAAGGATCTGAACATGCGGCAGCCGCAGCCGACCTTGCTCTACGGCTATGGCGGCTTCAACGCGAACGAACTGCCGCGCTATCAGCCCAAGTGGATGACCTGGGTCGATTCAGGCGGCGTGCTGGCGGTCGCGAACCTGCGCGGCGGCGGCGAATATGGGAAGGCGTGGCACGATGCCGGCCGCCTGGCCAACAAGCAAAACACGTTCGACGACTTCATCGCCGCGGGCGAATATCTAATCGCCCAGCGGATCACGACCAACCGCCAGCTCGCCATGGAGGGCCGGTCCAATGGCGGCCTGCTGATCGGCGCGGTCGCCAACCAGCGCCCGGACCTGTTCGCGGCGGCGTTGCCCACCGTAGGCGTGATGGACATGCTGCGCTTCGACCGCTTCACCGCCGGCCGCTATTGGGTCGACGATTACGGCTACCCCAATCGCGAGCCGGATTTCCGCACGCTCTGGGCCTATTCGCCCTATCACAATATCCGCGCCAACGTCCGCTATCCGGCCACGCTCGTGACCACCGCCGACACGGACGATCGCGTCGTCCCCGGCCACAGCTTCAAATATATCGCCGCTTTGCAGCATGCCGACCCGAACGGTCAGCCGCACCTGATCCGCATCGAAACGCGCGCCGGGCATGGCTCGGGCAAGCCGACCGACAAGCAGATCGAGGAATATTCCGACATGTACGCCTTCATCGCGCACTTCACCGGCATGGCGGTCCCGGCGACGCGGCCCGCACCACCCCAGGGCGAGCGAGGCTGAGGACAGGTCAAAAAAAGCCGGCCGGACGATGCGCTCGTCCGGCCGGGAACAGCCTTAAATCCTACCGTCCGCGTTCACCCGCAGGCGGCTGGGCACCGGTGGGCTGGCCGCCGGTCGGGAAGCCGCGCTTCCGCAGCAGCGCGTCCACATCCGGGTCGCGGCCGCGGAACAGGCGATAGGCCGCTGCCCGCTCGGTGACGTTGCCGGTCGAGAGCAAGATGTCGGCGAAGCGCCGCGCTGTCGCCGGATCCCAGACATTGCCCGTTTCCTCGAACGCGGCCCAGGTGTCGGCGTCCATCGTCTCCGACCAGAGGTAGGAATAATAGCCGGCCGAGTAAGCGTCGGACGAGAAGAGGTGATTGAATTGCGGCAGACGGTGCCGCATCACCAGCTCGCGCGGCATGCCGAGGCGGGTCAGGGTCTCCCGCTCGAACGCGTCCGGATCGGCGACGCCGGTCGGGCGATTGTGCATCTCCATATCGACCATCGCGGACGAGAGATATTCCACCGTTGCGAAGCCCTGGTTGAAGGTGCTGCTCTGCTGGATGCGGTCGATCAGCGCCTGCGGCATCGGCTCGCCGGTGCGATAATGCTTGGCGAAGCGGTTCAGGATTTCCGGCGTCAGCAGCCAGTTCTCGTGCACCTGGCTGGGATATTCCACGAAGTCGCGCGGCGTGCCGCCGAGGCTCGGGTAGCGCACGTCCGACAGGAAATAATGGATGGCGTGGCCGAATTCGTGGAACAGGGTCTCCGCGTCGTCGAGGCTCAGCAAGGCCGGCTGGCCCGCCTCGGGCTTGGCGAAATTATTGTTGTTGGAGCCCAGCACCAGCCGGTCGCCAGTGAGACCCGAGCGGCTGCGATAGGTGGTCGCCCAGGCGCCCGAACGCTTGCCGGAACGGGCGAAATTATCCTGATAGAAAGCGCCGACGACCTGGCCGTTGCGGCTGACTTCCCAGACCTTGATGTCCGGATGCCAGGTCGGCACCGTGCCGGTGATCTCGCGGAAGGTGAGGCCGTAGAGCTGCTCGGCCATGTAGAACATGCCCTGCGTCATATTGTTCAGCTCGAAATAGGGCTTCAGCTCGTCCTGGCTGAGGTTGAACCGCTCGTTGCGGATCTTCTCCATATAATAACGATAATCCCACGGCTCGATCGTGATGTTGTGGCCCAGGCGGTTGGCGACCTGCTGCTGCTCGGCCACTTCCTCGCGGACGCGGGCGACGGCGGCGGGCCAGACGCGGTTCATCAGATCGTTGGCGCGCTCGGGCGTGCCCGCCATCGTGTCCTGCATCCGCCAATGGGCGTGGGTCGGATAGCCGAGCAGCCGCGCCCGCTCGGCGCGGACGCGGGTGATCTCCGCGATCACCTGGTTGGTGTCGTTGGCATCGCCGTTGTCGCCGCGATTGACGAACGCATTATAGACCCGCTCCCGCAACGCGCGATTGTCGGCGAAGGTCAGGACCGGATCGACCGCCGAGCGGGTGTTGATGATCGCAAACTGGCCCGCCGGGAGATTCTTCTCGCGCGCCGCAGCGGCGGCGGCTGCCTTCACGTCGGCGGGCACGCCGGCGAGGTCGGCTTCGCTGACCGCGATAAAGGTCGATTCGTCGGCAAGCACCTTTTCGCTGAAGCTGGCGAAGAGGGTCGCGAGTTGCTGGTTGTAGGCGCTGAGCTGCTGCTTCTGCTCCGCATTCAAATTCGCGCCACGGCGGACCATGCTTTCGTAAAGGCGCGCGACCACACGCTGCTGCTCGGCCGTCAGGTTCGCGCGGGTGCGATTGTCATAGACCGTCTTCACGCGCTGGAAGAGCTGCGGGTTGAGGATGATCTCGTCGGAAGCGGCGGAGAGACGCGGCCCCCATTCGCGCTGCAGCGCCTGATATTCCGGCGTCGTCATATTGCCGGTCATCACGCCCCAGACCGCGTTCACGCGGTCGAGCAGTTTGCCCGAGCGCTCATAGGCTTCGATCGTGTTCTCGAACGTCGGCACCGAACGCTGGTTGACGATCGCGGCCACCTCCTGGCGGCGCTGGGCGATAGCGGCGGTAAAGGCTTCCGGGAACATGGCCGGTTGAACGCTGGCGAAAGGCGGCACACCGGAGAACGGCCCGGCCCAATCGGCGAGCAGAGGGTTCGCCACTGCGGGGGTCGAAGAAGCGGGCTGCGTGGCGCCAGGGGTGACGGCGAAGCCGCCCGCAATCGCGGCGGCAGCGGCGCTGATCATAAGAAAAGCCTTCAATTTCAGTCTCCAGACGGGAATGTTGGCGCTGTCACTAGCTTTTTCGGGTGAGCCGCGCCTGAATGGCGAACTAGGCTGATAATACAGCATGGGCAGCGGCGCAAAGGCCGCAGCGCATCTCAGGCTTCCCTCTGGCTCGCTACGGCAAGGGCCTGACGGTCATCCGCCCTGCGAAAGCACGGCCCGATGCCGATTGAAGCTTTGACGAAACGGCGATCCCGCGCTCGCCAGCCATTGTTCGTTCGTCAAATCGAAGCGCATGGCGTTGACCTGCCCATATTCGTCATGGGTCGGGCGATGCGTGGTGACATAACCCATGCGCGTGAAAAAGCTCGCAAGGTGGTCGTTGCAGTCGATGAAGTTCCAGCGGATGCATTCACGCAAACCGAGTTCGAAGGCCGCTATCGAGAGACGCATCGCCAACGGCGAGCTTCGCCACTCGGGCCTGATCATCAGCCGGGTGCAAAGCGACACGGCGTCGGGCCAAGCCGACCCGACCGCATCCATCCGCAGCAACTCGCGATAATAGTCGACACCGCCGTCCCGTGCGAGATTGACCCTGACACAACCGACAATTTCGTCGCTGTTCCAGGCGATCAGGTTGCGCGCCGTACCGTCCATTGGGTCGGAGATCCGGCGCATCGCGTGATCGGCGTGCCGTTGCGGCCGGGCCATCTCTTCCACATAGATGGCGTACCGGAATGCGTAGAGGGCTAGCCGTTCGGCCTCGGTTTCCGCGAGCCGGATGGCGGTTTTCACGGCGCGCTTCGGGATACGACTGCGGCAGGCTGCGATCCCAGGCGCACGGGCAGGTCACCCCTGTCAGCCGCCTCGAACGCGCCTTCCAGCATGTTGGCGAACAGGGTTCCGGTGACAGTTAACGCGTAGACGACCTCATCGAGATCATATTCGCTACGGATCATGTGATCGGCGTAGATGCGCATCAATTTATTGTGGTGGACGTCCACCGAGCGATGCTCGTCCAGGAACGTCATCGCCGTTTTGGGAACGCCAAGCTTTGCCAACGCCTCGGCGATGCCGCCGCCCTTGCTGGTTGGCAGGAACTCTAGAAAATAGAGCCAGCCCAGATATGAAATCGGTTGCCGATACTGGATCGAATAATATGCGAAGCCGGTCATCGCGAGCGTGGCCGGGAGCGGATTTTCGTCCGGTATGCTGGCAGTTTCGAAACCGATCGCGGTCAGATCCGCCAGCGCCATCTGGTCATGCCCGACCTCGGAGAGGGCATGGCGAAGAAAGTACTTCACCATGTCCCGGTCCGGGCCGCGAAATCTGGCGGTCGCGGTGGCCTGTTTCTGCGGATCTTCACGTGTGTAAAAATAGGTTTCGCGCAGATAGGCGGCGTAATGATCGAGGCCGACTTGGCCGCGCTGCAACCGCAGCATCGGCCGGGAAGCCATGAATTCCCGCTCAACGTCGGCCCAATGGCGTTCAAGCTGTTCGAAAGGCGACACAGCAGCCTCCAGTGCGATGATCCCGTTGCCCGAAGCGCCGATGGGTGCGCCGCGGCCCGGCAGCAGTGCCGGACGGAAGCGCAGCCGTCATGAAGGACCGCTAAAGCTTTTCTGAAGGATCGGGGCGCTGGACCTCCCGACACGCTTTACAGCCATCGGGCCGCTTCCTATCGCCCGGCCATGACGGTCCAGCCCACAGACACCATCCTCATCGTCGATTTCGGCAGCCAGGTGACGCAACTGATCGCGCGCCGCGTTCGCGAGGCCGGCGTCTATTCCGAAATCGCGCCCTTCCCTCAGGCCGAGGCGGCGTTCGAGCGGCTGCAGCCCAAGGGCATCATCCTCTCCGGCTCCCCGGCCTCCGTGTGCGACGACGGCAGCCCCCGCGCGCCACAGATGCTGTTCGACAGCGGCCTGCCGATCCTGGGCATCTGCTACGGCCAGCAGGTGATGTCGCACCAATTGGGCGGCGAGGTGCGGCCCGGGCATGAGACCGGCGAAGGCGGCGAATTCGGCCGCGCCTATCTGACCGTCAGCGAACCCTGCGCCCTGTTCGACGGCTTGTGGGAGGTCGGCGAGCGGCACCAGGTGTGGATGAGCCACGGGGACAAGGTGACCAAGTTCGCGCCGGGCTTCCGCATCGTCGCGACCTCCGACGGCGCGCCCTTCGCTTTGATCGCGGACGACGAACGCCGCTATTACGGGACGCAATTCCACCCCGAGGTCGTGCACACGCCGGACGGGGCGAAGCTTATCTCCAACTTCGTCCACCACGTCTGCGGCCTGAAGGGCGACTGGACGATGGCGGAATTCCGCGCCGCCAAGATCGCCGACATCCGCGCGCAAGTCGGCTCCGGGCGGGTGATCTGCGGCCTGTCCGGCGGCGTCGACAGCGCGGTCGCGGCGGTCCTGATCCACGAGGCGATCGGCGAGCAATTGACGTGCGTCTTCGTCGATCACGGCCTGATGCGCGCCAATGAGGCGGAGCAGGTCGTCAGCCTCTTCCGCAACCACTACAACATCCCGCTCGTCCATGTGGACGCGTCGGACGCCTTCCTGGGCGGGCTGGCCGGGCTCGACGAGCCGGAGGCCAAGCGCAAGCTGATCGGCAAGACCTTCATCGACATTTTCGAGGAGGAAGCGAAGAAGATCGGCGGCGCCGATTTCCTCGCCCAGGGCACGCTCTATCCGGACGTGATCGAAAGCGTCAGCTTCACCGGCGGGCCGAGCGTGACGATCAAGAGCCACCACAATGTCGGCGGCTTGCCCGAGCGGATGAACATGCAGCTGGTCGAGCCGCTGCGGGAATTGTTCAAGGACGAGGTCCGCGCCTTGGGCCGCGAGCTCGGCCTGCCCCAGGCCTTCGTCGGCCGCCACCCCTTCCCCGGCCCCGGCCTCGCCATCCGCATTCCGGGCGAGGTCACCCGCGAACGCTGCGACATCTTGCGAAAAGCTGACGCTATCTATCTGGAAGAGATCAGGAATGCCGGTCTCTACGACGCGATCTGGCAGGCCTTTGCCGTCCTCCTCCCGGTCCGCACCGTCGGCGTGATGGGCGACGCACGCACCTACGACCATGTCTGCGCCCTGCGCGCCGTCACCAGCACCGACGGCATGACCGCCGACGTCTATCCCTATGACAGCGCCTTCCTGTCGCGGGTGGCGACGCGGATCGTGAACGAGGTGAAGGGGATCAACCGGGTGGTTTACGACTATACGTCGAAGCCACCGGGAACGATCGAGTGGGAATGAGCATTCACGCCTTTCCCGCGCCCCATTCGGACGCCATGACCGGCATCAGGCGACCATCCAGGAATCCATCATGAGCGAAGAATCCGTCCGGAAGGACAGCGTCGAACAATTGCCGACCCAGAAGACCGCGTTCGTCACAGACGAACTGAACCGCATCCTGGCGATCCTGCGTGACGTCAGCCCAAAGGATGCGGACATCAGTTTCGATTTCGATGGGCGGCTGGAGGTCCATATCGACGTGCGGAATTACGAGGACATGGTGAAGCTCGAACAGCTGATCCCGAGCCTCGGCGGCGGCATTTTCTGCTGCATGGAGCGGGCGAATACGCCGAACCGGCCGTTCTTCCACCGCGTTACCGCACGGGTCGATCGCTAAGCAGCAGCAGGCAAAGACATGCCGCCCGTAATAGTCGATCCGGCGCATGTGCGGGAGTTTGCCGACGAGGGCGCTTTCTACGACTGGTTGGCCAAGCATCACGACAGTGAGCGTGAGCTTTGGATCAAAATGCACAAGAAGGCGTCCGGTCTGTCGAGCATCACGGCGAAGGAAGCCATCGACGCGGCTTTGTGCTGGGGCTGGATCGACGCCATCCGCAAAGGCTTCGACGAACAGAGCTTCCTGCAGCGTTACACGCCGCGCGGTCCGAAGAGCGTGTGGAGCCAGGTCAATGTCGACAATGTCGCTCGGCTGGTGGCGTCGGGGCGGATGACCGAGCATGGGCTGAAACATGTCGACACGGCGAAGGCGGACGGGCGCTGGGACAAGGCCTATCGTACCAAGGATGCGGAGATCCCCGCCGATCTGCTGGCCGCGATTGAGGCTGAGCCGGCGGCCAGGGCGATGCTGGGGAAGCTGACCGCGCAGAACCGGTTCGCCTTGATCTTCCGGGTCGGGAACTTGAAGACCGAGGCCGGGCGGCGGAAAAAGATCGCGGAATTCGTCGATATGCTGAAACGCGGCGAGACCATCCATCCGCAAAAGGAACGCAAGATTTGAAACTCTACGGCATCCCCAATTGCGACACGGTGAAGAAGGCCCGGACCTGGCTCGACGCCCAGGGCGTCGCCTACGACTTTCACGATTACAAGAAAGCCGGGATCGATGAACCACGGCTGCGTGGCTGGGTCGGGGAACTGGGCTGGGAGACCGTGCTCAACCGCGCCGGGACGACCTTCCGAAAGCTGCCGGACGATGCGAAAGCCGGTCTGGATGCCGACAAAGCGATCGCGCTGATGCTGGAACAGCCGTCTATGATCAAACGCCCTATCCTCGATCTGGGGGATCGCCGCATTGCCGGGTTCAAACCGGAGATTTACCAAGGCGCGCTGGCGCAACGGGTGGGATGAACATGGACGAAGCGGCACTGGTTGCACGGGCGCGCGAAGCGGCGCTGAAGGCCTACGCGCCCTATTCGGGGTTCAGCGTGGGCTGTGCCGTAGAATCGGTGGACGGCGAGGTCGTCGTCGGCGCGAATATGGAGAATGCCTGCTACAGGCTCGGCGTATGCGCGGAAGTATCAGCGCTGACCGCCGCGGCACAGGCGTTCGGGCTGGACCGGGTGGCGCGGATCGCGGTCGCCGGCGGGCGGATCGAGCATGGCGCACTGGCGGGCGACATGCTTGTCACTTCCTGCGGCGGCTGCCGCCAGTCGATCCTCGAAGCAGCACATCTGTCGGGCCGGAATCTGGAGATCGTCTCGTCCAACGGCAGCGGCACCGAAACCGACACGCGCACGATTGGGAGTCTCCTCCCGCTCGGCTTCGGGCCGGCGAATCTGAAGGACGCGGGCTAGCGCTCGAATGCCGCCGCCAGTTCGACGTGGATGGACCAACGGAACTGGCCGACCGGTTGCACCCACGACAGGCGATAGCCGCCGTCGATCAGCGTCTTCGCATCGCGCGCGAAGGTGGCTGGATTGCAGCTGACATAGGCGATGCGCGGCACGGTCGCGGTGGCGAGCTGCTCGACCTGATCACGCGCGCCGGCGCGGGGAGGATCAAGCACGACCGCCTCAAAGCGATTTAGTTCGGCGGTGGTGAGCGGGCGGCGGAAGAGGTCGCGATGCTCAACGAAAAGCTGGCGCTGGCCAGCGCCCGCAGCCGCCTTGAGAGCCAGGACCGCATCGCGCGCGCCCTCGGCGGCATAGACGCGACCAGGCAGAGCAAGGGCAAAAGTGCCAAGGCCGGCGAACAGGTCGGCGACGATGGTTGCACCGCCCACCGCCTCGCGCATCGCCGCGACCAGGGCCGCCTCGCCATCTTCGGCGGCTTGCAGGAAGGCGTCGTGCGGCAGCGGCACGGCAACGCCGCCGAGCGTGATCGTCACCGGCTCCGGCTCCCAGACAGTCATCGGGCCATAGCCGTCATCGATGGAAAGGCGCGACAGACCATGCGCGGATGCGAAGCCGGTCAACGCTTCGGTGGCTTCCAGCCCCTCCGCACTGACGCCTTCGAGCAACACATCCGGGCCGCGATCGGCGAGGCTGAGGCGCACGCCGCCATTGCCGCGGGGACTCATCAGCTTGAGCATCAAAGCGCGCAGCGGCTGCACCAGCGCGAACAATTCCGGGCGCAGGATGTGGCATTCGCGCATGTCGACGATGCGGTGGCTGCCCTCCTGATTGAAGCCGATCTGCACCGAGCCGCCGCGCCGCTCGACGCGCAGCGACGCCCGCCGACGGCTGCGCGGTGGCGAGATATGCGGCGCGCGGATCTCAGTCGTGGCGATGCCCTGCGCGCCAAGCGCGCCCGCGACTCGCTCGACGAGGAAATCGGCATAAGCCGCGTCATCCACATGCTGCAGCTGGCAACCGCCGCATGTCGGGAAATGGCGGCAGGACGGCGTGACGTGATGCGGGCCGAGCGTGATTGCACCGTCCGCCGAGACCAGATCGCCCGGCGCGGTCAGCGGCAAGAAACGGCCGTCGGCGGTGGCACCTTCGCCACGCGCGGCGAGGCGGATGATCTCTACAGACATTCGGCGATGGCCATCGGCAGGTGCGTAGCGAGATCGTCGGCGATCAACGCCGGGCCGGCCAGTTCGGCGGCGCGGGCATGAAGCCAGACACCGGCACAGGCCGCATCGAACGGATCCAGGCCGCGGGCCACCATCGCCCCGATGATACCGGCGAGCACGTCCCCCGTTCCGGCGCTGGCGAGCCAGTTTGGCGGGGTCAGGATTGCGGCACGGCCATCGGGTGCGGCGGCCACGGTGTCGGCGCCCTTGTAGACGATGATCGCACCGCTCGAGGCGGAGGCGGCGCGGGCACGATCGACCTTGCTTCCCTCCCCTTCGCCGAACAGTTTGGCGAATTCACCACCATGGGGGGTGAGGATCGTGGGGGCGTTGCGTGCTTTAAGATCGGGTCTGGCGAGCAGGTGGAGCGCGCCGGCGTCGAGCAGGAGCGGATGCGTGGTGTCCAAAGCGGCATTGAGCAGGCGACGGTCGTCCGTATCAGGCGTGAGACCGCAGCCCACGACCAGGCAGCCGATACGCTTGTCGTCGAGCCGTTCGAGTGGACCTTCGCCGGACTGGATAATCGCGGCGGGAAGGCCCTGGACGATAGCGTCGCCCTGCAGCCGCACCGCCCCTGCCCCGGCCCGCGCAGCGGCAGTCGCAGCAAGGATCGCGGCGCCCGGCATCGCGCCCGAGATGATGGTGACGAGGCCGCGCGTATATTTGTGATCGTCGGGACCGAGCGCGGGCAGATACGGGCGCGCGATCTCGTAAAGCTGCGTGCCCGCCTCAACGCCGATGTCGGCGAGGACAATGCGGCCCATATGCCGGGCGGCCGGCTGGAGCAGGTGTGCGGGCTTCAACGCGCCGAAGGTGATGGTGAGATCGAAATCCGGGACGCGCGAGAGGACCGCGCCATCGTCGGTCGAGACGCCGCTCGGCACATCGACGGCGACGCGCAAACGCGCCCGTTCCGCCAAACGCATCAAGGCCGGCGCATCGTCCAGCGGGCGTTTCAGGCCGGTGCCGAACAGGCAGTCGATCAGCAACGGCGCCGGTTCGGCCGCGTCCAGCGAAGAGACAGGCCCGCCCCAGGCCTGACGTGCCGCCCGCGCGGCTGGCGTGGATGGCTCGGCCAGCGCCGCGACCCGCACCTCCAAGCCGCGCTCCGCGAGGCAGCGGGCAATCACATAGCCGTCGCCGCCATTATTGCCGGGTCCGCACAGGATCAAGGTCGGCATCGGCCCCGCTAGCCGCCAGATCGCCTCGGCCGCCGCCGCACCGGCGCGCTCCATCAGCAATTCGACCGGCGTTCCGGCGGCCATGACGCGTTCCTCGGCGGCACGCATCCCGGCCGCCGTCAGTATTGGCCGGCCGTTCACTGACCCTGCTGTGGGACCGGTCCGATCCGCGCCGGCAGGCGGAAACTGTCCCCGGCGATGCTGACCTCGATCAGATTCTCGCCGACGATGCGCACCTCGGCCTGCTCAGCCCCGTCCGCCGCGATGACGCCCCGGCCGTCGCGTGTCTGCATCAGCCGCCGGAAGCCGCCGTCCGGCTTGGTCACGGTCAACAGAATACCGTCCTCACCTCTGGTCCGCTCGATCCGGCAGGCGCGGATGAACTGGGTGTCGCCGCCGATACGGCAGTCGATCCGCCCATCGACTTCGGTCGTCGCATTCTGCGTTTCCGCATTACGACCACAGGCGGCGGCAAACAGGATGAGGCTCAGGGCAATGGGGACACGCATCCGGGGCTTGTGGATGAGGGGGTGGCGGGAGGCAAGCCTCAGGTCGCCCGGCGCCGGGACAGCCGGTCGCGCAGGACCTCGCCGCCGAGCAAATCGTCAAAGCGGGCATCCTGTGCGGAATCCGAGGCAAACCCGCTCTTCGCGAGGTCGATGCCGCGCTTTAGCATCGAGATGCTGCCGGAGTCGGCCGCGGCGAGTTCCCCGATCAGCGCGTCGGGAGTGTCGGCGATGCTTTCGACCAGACCGATCCTTTCCGCGGTCGCGGCGTCGATTGCGGCGCCCGTGAACAGCAACCGGGAAGCCCAGCCCGGCCCCACCAGACCGACCAGGCGCGCCACATCCTCCTGCGGGTAGCCGATCCCCATCTTCGCCGGTGTGATCGCGAAGCGCGCGGCAGGCGATGCGATGCGGATGTCGCAGGCCATGGCGAGCGCCACCCCCGCGCCGAAACATGGGCCGTCGATCCAGGCGATGGCCGGCAGCGGCAAGGCTGCGAGGCCGTCCATCGCCGTACGCATTGCGAGGCGAAATTCGGGCCGGGCAGCGGGCTCGTCGACGAAGGTTTCGAATTCGGACAGATCGGCGCCCGCGCTGAACGCGCCGCCCGCGCCCGAAAGGAGCAGAACCTGTGCGCCGGACGCGGTGATCTGTGGCAATATATCGGCCAGGGCATGCCAATGGCGCACCGCCAGCGCATTGCGAACTTCGGGGCGGTTCAGCGTGAGCCGGGCGACAGCGCCGTCAATGTGCAGGTCGATCATGCCGACGACCTGCCGCGCCCGCGCCCAAAATGAAAGGAGCCGGACGCGATTACGCCGCGTCCGGCTCCCCCATTTGGGTCGCAGCGCCCGCCTTCCGGTGAGCGGGAGACTGCTGGCGAATGTCGGCAAGAGGGGGTCTCGCGCCTCGACTCGTCGGCAAGCCCCACGCAAACGCCGTGCCACAACGTTTTTCCGCGGGTTCAGATGGTTAACGCGCGCAATACACTGTGCCAGCGCGGCACAGATGGGTCACCTGAGGCAGGTTTTGAGGGTCCACCAATCGGAGTGCGCCTCGGCAATCTGGGCCTCGGCGGCGTCGATTTCGGGCTGATTTTCGTAGAGTCCGAAACAGGTGGCACCCGAACCAGACATGCTCGCATGCGAGGCGCCCTCCAACGCACCCAGCACCTCGCCGATGATTGGGGCGAGCCGGCGCGCGGGTTCGAGCAAATCGTTGCGGCTCAGCAATGCGTCTCCGAGCGGGCCGCGATCAATCCCATCCCAGCCGGCGAAGACCGGGCCAGTCGGCATCGCCACGCCGGGATTGACGAGCAGCGCGAGGATCGGACGATCGAAACCGTGCGTGACTGGCGTCAACTCGTCGCCCCGACCCTCCCCACGAACGGTGCGGCTCTCGATACAGGCGGGCACATCCGCGCCGAGTTTGCGCGCGATGGCGTGCAATACCTCCGGCTCGTCGGGCAGCCGCCACCAGCGAACCAGCAGCCGAAGCGCCGCTGCTGCGTCCGCCGAGCCGCCGCCCAGCCCCGCCGCGACCGGGAGGCGTTTGTCGAGGCTGAGCTGGGCGCCATCGCGAACGCCATAATGTTCTCGCAATGCAGCCGCCGCGCGAAGAACCAGATTGTCCGAGCTTTCGAGGCCTTCGGCGAAACGTCCCGAGACCCTGAGCATCAACTCATGGCCAGGTTCGGCCGTCAGCCCATCGCCATGCTCGCAAAATGCGAAGATCGTCTCGATACGGTGATAGCCACCCGGCTCCCGCGCCCGCACGTGCAGCGCGAGATTGAGCTTGGCGTAAGCGGTTTCGCGCATCATCGCGCGGCAGAAGCGGGCAGCCCCCGATCGATCTTGCCGCGAAGCCGCTCCGCCGCCGCGCCCTCGGCGTAAACGAGAGCCGCATTCCAGGCGAAGCGCGCCTCGATCCGGCGCCCTGCGGTGTAATAGGCGTCGCCGAGATGCTCGTTGATCTCGGGGTCGCCCGGTTCTCCCTGCGCCGCCCGTTCGAGCAGGGGAATCGCCTCATCCACCCGCCCGCGCTTGAACAGCGCCCAGCCGAGCGAATCGATGATCGCGGCACTGTCTGGCGCGAGCCGGACCGCTTCCCGGATCATCGCCTCGGATTCGTCCATCGCCTCGCCGCGATCGATCATCGCATAGCCGAGATAGTTCAGCACGAGCGGCTCGTTCGGCGCGAGCCGGTGCGCCTCACGCAAGGCCGCGCGCGCTTCCGGCCACTTGCCGCCCTGGTCCAGCGATCCGGCGCGGGCGAGCACGATCGACCACAAAGGCAGAGCGGGATCGGGGCTGGCCTGCGACAATTCCTGCGCACGTGCATAAGCGGTGGCGGCGGCATCGTAGCGGCGCGCCGCGTCGTGCAACTGGCCGAGATGCACCCAGTCGCGCACCTCCCGCGAACCGCGTCGGGTAAGCTCCGAAACTTCCGCGAAGGCGGCTTCGGCCTGACCGCCCCGGCTGAGCTGGGCGATGCGCAGATCGCGCGCGGTGGCTGCGAACGGACTCTGCGCCGGAACTTGTGCAAGGATACGCGCCGCCCCCGCGGCATCGCCGGTATTGGCGATCTCGGCCGCGATCATCAGCGGCTGTGCAGCTTCCGGTGCAAGATAGGCGGCGAGCCGCGCGAGGATCAGCCCTTCGCGGCCGACATTCTGCTGGCTGAAATCGATCGCCACGCGCGAGAGGAATTCCGAGAAGCCCTCGGCCGCCGTGTCGAGCCGCCCGATCAGCGGCCGGCCCGACTCGATCGTCCGGCGCGCGGCAACCATTGCGGGCTGATCGCCCGCGACGAGCGCCAGCGCCTTGGTCCGGTCGCCGCGTGCCTGAAATTCTGCGGCCGCGAGCAAACGCAGATGCTGTGGTCGCAGGCCGGCATCCGGCGACAGCGCCAGGAACAGGCTCCCGTCGCCCCGCCCTGCCGCCAGTTCGAGCAGAGCCTCATGCTCCACAGCGTAACCCGAGACAGGACCGTTCGCCATTGGCGCCAGCCGCGCGGCGGGACTGGCCTCACCGGCGCCGAAAGCGCGCCACGCGCGGATTGCGGGCGACATGAGCGCCAGCACTTGGTCCGTTTCCAGCCGCGCCGCTTCGCGCTCGGCCGCAGCCCAATCGCGGGTCCGCAGCGCCTCGGCGGCAAGCAGGACCCGGCGCAGCGGCGGCAGCGTCCCGGCGGCATCCAGCCGCCGCGCCGCCGTCAGCGCCAGCGGAAAGTCGCCGGAAGCCAGGCCATGCTCCAGCGCCCGTTCCGCCAGAACCTTGCTGTTGGGATCGCTCGCCAGCAATCGCGCGAATTGCCGGCTGGCGCGCGCGTCGGCGCCCGAATCGGCGGCGACGCGGGCCTCGATAAAGGCCTGCTCCCGGGCGGGATTGGCAAAAGCCGGGGTGGCGACAACAGCCGCCAGCGCTCCGGCCAGCGCGATACGCTTACATGTTGGGATAATTGGGTCCTCCTCCGCCTTCCGGCGTGACCCAATTGATATTCTGGGTTGGGTCCTTGATGTCGCAGGTTTTGCAATGGACGCAATTCTGTGCGTTGATCTGCAGGCGGGTGGCGCCGCCTTCCTCGACGAATTCGTAGACGCCGGCAGGGCAGTAGCGCTGCTCCGGGCCGGCGAATTCGGGCAGGTTGACCGTCGTCGGGATCGCCGCGTCCTTCAGCGTGAGATGGATCGGCTGATCCTCCTCATGATTGGTGTTGGACACGAACACCGAACCCAGCCGGTCGAAGCTGATCACGCCATCCGGCTTGGGGTATTCGATCGGCGTCGCGAGATCCCTGCGGGTCAGCGTCGTATGATCGGCGTGATGCTTCATCGTGAAGGGCAGGCCGATGCGGAAATTCCGCATCCACATGTCGGTGCCGGCGAGCAAGGTGCCGATCGTGCCGCCCCATTTGTCCACGAGCGGTTGGACATTGCGGACCATTTTCAGTTCGTCCGCGACCCAGGAGGCGTGCAGCGCGTCGTCATAATCCTGCAGCGTGTCGGCGGCGCGCTCCGCGCCGATCGCGGCGAAGGCGCTTTCGGCGGCGAGCATGCCGGACTTCATCGCCGTATGGGTGCCCTTGATCCGCGGCACGTTCACGAAGCCGGCCGAGCAGCCGATCAGCGCCCCACCCGGGAAAGCGAGCTGCGGGATGGACTGATAGCCGCCCTCATTGATCGCGCGCGCGCCATAGGAGACGCGCTTGCCGCCCTCCAGGAATTCGCGGATCGCCGGATGCTGCTTCCAGCGCTGGAACTCCTCGAACGGCGACAGATACGGGTTGCGATAGGAAAGCGCGACGACGAAGCCGAGCGCCACCTGGTTGTTGTCCTGATGATAGAGGAAACCGCCGCCCCAGCTGTCATCGTCGAGCGGCCAGCCCTGGCTGTGGATGACCCGGCCGGGCTCGTGCTTGTCGGGATCGATATCCCACAATTCCTTGATGCCGATGCCGTAAACCTGCGGCTGGCGGCCTTCCTCCAGATGGAATTGCCGCTTCAATTGCTTGGTCAGGCTGCCGCGCGCGCCTTCCGCGAAGAAGGTGTATTTGCCGTGCAGCTCCATGCCGGGCTGATAATCGCCGCGATGCGAGCCATCGCGGGCGACGCCCATGTCGCCGGTGGCAACGCCCTTCACGCTGCCATCATCGTTGTAGAGGATCTCGGCGGCCGGGAAGCCGGGGAAGATTTCGACGCCCAGTTCCTCGGCCTTGCCCGCGAGCCAGCGGCACAGATTGCCGAGCGAGCCGGTATAAGTGCCCTTATTGTGCATGAAGCCGGGCGTGGTGAGGTGCGGGATCGCGAACTTCTTGTTCTTCGTCAGCACCCAATGCTCGTTCTTCGTCACGGGCACGGTGGCGAGCGGACAGCCATCGTCGCGCCAGTTCGGCAGCAATTCGTCCAGCGCCTTCGGATCGATCACCGCGCCTGACAATATGTGTGCGCCGACCTCCGAACCCTTTTCGAGGATACAGACGCTGATCTCGCTCCCCGCCTCAGTGGCGAGTTGCTTCAGCCGGATCGCGGCAGACAGGCCCGCAGGCCCCGCGCCGACGATCACCACGTCATAGGGCATGGACTCGCGTTCGCTCACTCTTCCACTCTCCGGCTTTGCTTTCGAATTCGGATAAAAGGGTTTGGCGCTGTTGACCAGACGCGGCCCCGTGGCGTGTAAGGCGCGTGTGGAAGGCTATGCTAACGATCTGGCGGCGGAACTGGCGAGCACGCTCGACTGGTGGAGCGACGCCGGCGTCGATGCACTGGTGCAGGATGAAGCGCGCGCGTGGCTGGTCGAGCCGCCTTCAACCCTCCCCGGCACGGGGAGGTGGCTCGGCGAAGCCGAGACGGAGGGGTCCCACGATCAAGCGGAATCCACAGCCGACGGTGGGCCCCCTCCACCACGCCCTGCGGGCGCGGTCCCCCATGGTCGGGTTGACCATGCCCCGCATGGTCAAGGATCGTCCGGGGGACGACCCGACCCGACCATCGTTCCGGGGAGGATCGAAGAACCCTTCCCCACCCAGCTCGATCTCTTTCAGGAATGGCTGCGGACCAGCGCCACCCTGCCCTACGCCGCTCCGGCCGCCCCGCGTATCTGCCCATCGGGCGACCCGGCATCGGGGCTGATGATTTTCGCGGCGATGCCGTCGTCGGAGGATTGTTCGGCGGGAACCCTGCTGTCCGGCGCGCCAGGCCGATTGTTCGACCGGATGCTCGCCGCGATGGGGCGGGGCCGGGAGACGATCTATCTGACAGGGCTGAGTTGCTTTCGGCCCGCCGGCGGACGGTTCGACCGCAGCGGGGGCGAGCGCTGTGTCGCGATTGCCCGGCACCACATCGCCCTGGCCGCGCCCAAGGCCGTGCTGCTGCTCGGCGATGCCTGTTCGAAGGCCCTGCTCGGCATCGGCGCGGTGCAGGCGCGTGGAAAGGTCCACAAGATCGAGGCGGACGGTCAGGTGTTCGACGCGATCGTAACGCTCAGCCCGGAATATCTGCTGTCGCAGCCGGCGGCGAAGGCAATGGCCTGGGCCGACTTGCAGCTGCTGATGGAAAATCTCGCCGCGAAAGACTGATCCTCAGCGCGCGGGCGTCGCAAATCGACTTCCCTCGTTCCAGGCCGGACGCCCTTCGGCATTGGCGATGCGCAATGCCAGCGCGGCGATGAAATCGTGCAACCGGATCTCGTCCTCGGAAAAGATGCGCGTCGTCATGTCGTCCGACGGCTGGTGGTAGCGTTCCGCGCGGAAAGCCCGCTCCGTCTCCGCCTCCGGCGTCCCCGCCGCGAAGCCGAACTTGAAGGCGACTGCGGGGATGCCCGCCTCGATGAAGGCGAACTGGTCGGAACGGATGAAGCTGTTGCGCTCCGGGAAGGGATCGGGTGCGAGCGGCAGGTTCATCGCCGTGCCGACCGCCTGCGCATCCCGGCCGATCGAACTTTCCTCTGCGCCGAGCACGGTCACGCTGGTCAATGGGTAGAGCGGCAGCGCCATGTCGTAATTGAGATTGGCGACGATCGCCTCGCGCGGCACCGTCGGATTGCGCACGAAATAGCGCGATCCGAGCAGGCCCTTTTCCTCCGCGGTCACGAAAGCGAACAGGATCGAGCGGCGCGGCCGCTGCGCCTTCAACTGCTCGGCAATGTCGATCAGCGCGGCGGTGCCGGCCGCATTGTCGAGCGCGCCGTTGTAGATCGCGTCGCCATTGACCGGCTCGCCAATGCCGTAGCCGTCGGTATGCGCGGTCATCACGATATATTCGTCACGCAATGCCGGGTCACTGCCGGGGAGGCGAGCGACGACATTCGGCGTGACGATCGCCGAGCGGGTCGCGGCGAAGGTGCCTGTCAGCCGGGCGTCGATCTCGATGCGAGGCAAGGGCTGACCGGCGCGCGCTACCGCGAGAAGCCCGGCGAAGCTGGCGCCGGAGCCGGCAAAGAGCCGCTCATTTTCCGCCGGATTCCAGGCCATGTCGAGAAATGGGGTGGCCTGATCCGCCGCATAGATACCCGGCCGGGCCGTCGCGGTCGCGCGCGCCCAAGCCTCAGGCGTCGCAGTCGGGCCACCCAGCGCGATCGCACCGACGGCGCCCCGCTCGGCATAGGTGCGCAGGCGCGTGGCGAGCGCGCTGCTCACCGCATTGGCGGGCAGACCCTGAGGACGGCCGGAGGCGTAAACGACGATCTTGCCCGTAAGGTCGAGGCCCGCGAGATCGTCGTGCCCGGCATCAGGGATATGCAGGCCGAAACCGGTGAAGACCAAGGGGGCGTCCACGCGTTCCGGGATCGGGCGTCCGGCCTGGACGGTCGCCATCGCCGGCAGTGCGACCGCCTGACCGTTGCCGCCGGCAACCAAAGTGGCGGTCGATGCGGCCGGATCGAAGCGCTGCTCGATGAAGCGGATCGGCTGCAGGAAGCCCTCGGTCCCGGCGGGTTCGAGACCAAGCCGGCGCAGCTCGCCGACGATATGTTCAATCGCGCGCATATGGCCGGGCGTGCCGGCGGCGCGGCCTTCCATCTCATCACTCGACAGGATCGCGACCTGCTCCTGCCAGCGGGTCGCGCGCTCGGCCTCGCTTGGCGCCGTTTGGGCCAGCGCGGGACTCGCAAAAGTGAGAGCCAAAGCCAGCAGGACCGCGCGACGCATAATCATCTCCTTGTCGAGGCAGCCTCTTCGCATGGCGCTGAAGCGGAAGCAATTTTGCCCTGTTGTTCTGTGTTTGTTCTTCCAGTAGAAGCGCTGCGTGACTCGCCCCGATGCCCGCCCCGGCCGCGGCGCGCCCGAGAACCGGACGCCGACGCGCTTCAACCTGCCGACCCGCGAGACCGACGGGGACTGGCTGGACGAGCGGGAGGAGCAGGATGGCGAGACGCGGCTACGGACGACCGTCACGGTCGAAGAGCCCCGCACGATCATCGCGCGCAACACCTCTCCCGATATCGGCTTCGACCGCTCGATCAATCCTTATCGCGGCTGCGAACATGGCTGCATCTATTGCTTCGCGCGGCCGACCCACGCCTATCACGACCTGTCGCCGGGGCTGGATTTCGAGAGCAGATTGTTCGCCAAGCCGAGCGCGGCGAAATTGCTGCGCGCCGAACTGTCCAAGCCGAACTATGCCTGCCGCCCGATCGCGCTCGGAACCAACACCGACCCGTATCAGCCGATCGAGGGCAAGTGGCAGATCACCCGCAGTGTGCTGGAGGTGCTGGCCGAATGTCGCCACCCGTTCACGATCACGACCAAGTCCGACCGGGTGCTGCGCGATCTGGATATCATCGCGCCGATGGCGGCGGAGCGGCTGGCCAATGTCGCGATTTCGACCACCTCGCTGACGCCGGAGACGTCACGCACGCTGGAGCCGAGAGCGCCGTCGGGGCGCAAGCGACTGGCGGCCGTGAAGGCGCTGGTCGAGACCGGGGTGCCGGCCATCGTGGCGATCGCGCCGGTGGTGCCACAGGTCACGGATCACGAGCTGGAAGCGATCGTGGAGGCGGCGGCGGAGGTGGGTGCGAAGGGCGTCTTCTATCTGCCCGTGCGCCTGCCGCATGAGGTCGCGCCGCTGTTCCGCGCCTGGCTGGACGAACATTATCCGGACCGTGCCGACAAGGTGATGCACACGATTCAGGCGATGCGCGGCGGGCGCGACAACGACCCCAATTTCTTCACGCGGATGCAGGGCTTCGGGCCTTGGGCCGATTTGCTTCGGGCGCGGTTTCAGCGGGCGGTGGCGAGGGCGGGTTTTCCGCCGAAGCGGCCGCCATTGCGCACGGATCTGTTCGAGCCGCCGCAGGGGGCGCAGTTGCGTCTTTTCTAGCCTCTCTCCCCTTGCGGGAGAGAGGCTGGAGAGAGGGGTAGCGGGCGCGTCTGCGCTCGCAGAAGTATCTCTTGCGGCGGCAGACGCCGCCTTGGCCCCTCTCCCAACCCTCTCCCGCAAGGGGAGAGGGCTATTTGTCAGAGCGACCGCCCCACCACTTCCTTCATGATCTCGTTCGTGCCGCCGAAGATGCGGGTGACACGAGCGTCGCGCCAGAGCCGCGCGATCAGATATTCATTCATATAGCCGGCACCGCCGTGGAGCTGCAGCGCGACGTCGCAGACTTCGCCTTGCAACTCGGTATGCCACAGCTTGGCGGCCGATGCTTCGGCGGCGGTGAGTTCCCCCGCGATGTGCCGCTTCAGCGCCCAGTCGAGATGCGCCCAGCCGACCTGCAGCTTCGTCTTGAGATCGGCCAGGGTGAAGCGAGTATTCTGGAAATCGAACACCGTCTTGCCGAACGCCTTGCGCTCCTTGGTGAAATTCAGCGCCTCGTCGAAGGCGCGCTGCGCCGAAGCCTGCGCGCCGACCGCGATCTGCAGCCGTTCCTGCGGCAGCTGGTTCATCAGGTAAGCGAAGCCCGCGCCTTCCGCGCCGATCAGGTTGGCGCGCGGGACGCGGACATCCTGGAAGAACAGTTCCGACGTATCCTGACCATGCAGCCCGATCTTGTCGAGGTTGCGGCCGCGCTCGAACCCGGCGCGGTCCGATTCGACCAGAATGAGCGAAGTGCCCCTGGCGCGCTCATTGGGGTCGGTCTTCACGAAGACGATAATCAGATCGGCCTGCTGGCCGTTGGTGATGTAGGTCTTGGAGCCGTTGACGATATAATCGTCGCCGTCGGCTATGGCGGTCGTCCGGATGCCCTGCAGGTCGGAACCAGCGCCCGGCTCGGTCATCGCGATGGCGGTCGGGGTCTCGCCGGAGACCATTTTCGGCAGCCAGTGGCGTTTCTGTTCCTCGGTGCCGTAATGGACGAGGTAGGGCGCGACGATGTCCGAGTGGAGGCCGATGCCGGCGGTGGAACCGAGATAACCCAGCTCCTCGTTGATCACGGCATTGTAACCGTAATCGAGGCCGAGGCCGCCATATTCCTCCGGCACGTTCGGGCAGAGCAGACCGGCATCGCCAGCGATGCGCCAGAAGCCCTTGTCGATCTCGCCCTGCTCCTCCCAACGCTCGAGATGCGGGGTCAGTTCGGTCGCGAACAGGCGGCGGACGGCGTCGCGAAACTGCTCATGCTCCGGCGTGAAGGCGGTGCGATGGCTGGTGTCGAGCATCATGCGTCATAATCCACTTCGACGCCCTCGCCTTTCGGCACGGACTGGCAGGTGAGGACATAGCCAGCGGCGATCTCGTCGTCGCTGAGGCCATAGCGCGCGGCCATGCTGACCTCGCCGGTCAGCACGCGGGCGCGGCAGGTGGCGCAGACCCCGGCCTTGCAGGCGAAGGGCGCGGGCAGGCCGGCGAGGCGCGCGCTGTCGAGGATGTTGCCGGCCTCGGCGCTGAACGGCACGCGGCGCTTGCGGCCGTCGAGGGTGACGATCATGGCCATGCCCGCCGCTTGCTCCTGCAATTCCTGCATTTGCGCGGCCATGGCGGCGGAGGGGCGGCCGGCGGTGAAGCGCTCCACGAGGATGCGATCGGCGGGGACGCCGACTTGCCTGAGCGCTTCCTCGGCCGCGTCCATCATCGGGCCGGGGCCGCAGATGAAGAAGGCGTCGACTTCCTCCGGCTCGATCAGGCTGCCGAGAATCAGATCGCATTTCGCCCGGTCGAGGATGCCGTTGAACAGATCGATTTCCTCAAACTCCTCGGCGAGGAAATGGTGGACCTGCAGGCGGCCCATGAAGCGGTTCTTGAGGCGGCCGAGTTCCTCGAGGAAGATCACCGACTGGCTGTCGCGATTGCCGTAGAAGAGGGTGAACTTGCTGTCCGGCTCGGTCAGCAAGGCGGTCTTCAGCAGCGACAGAATGGGCGTGATGCCCGAGCCACCCGCGAACCCGGCATAATGGTTCTTCGCCTCGCGACTGAATTCCCAGGTGAAGGAGCCATGCGGCGGCATCACCTCGAGCTGGTCGCCGGGTTCCAGATTGTCGTTCGCCCAGTTGGAGAAGGCGCCGCCCGCGATGCGCTTCACCGTGACCTTCACCTGCCCGTCCTGCGGCGCCACGCAGAGGGAGTAATTGCGGCGGACATCCTCGCCCAGGATATCGGCCTTCAGGGTGAGGTGCTGCCCGGGCTTGAAGGCGAATTCGTCGGCCAGCGCGTCCGGGATGGCGAAGCGGATCGAGCGCGCTTCAGCCGTCTCGTCGACGATCTCGGCGATGGTGAGGAGGTGGAAGGCGGCGCTCATCGGTTCAGTGACATTTGAAGAGGTCAAACGGCTCGGCACAGGATCGGCAGCGCCAGAGCGATTTGCAGGGGGCGGAACCGAAACGGCTGATTTCCTCGGTCTGCTCGGAGCCGCATTGCGGGCATGCTGGTACGCCGCGCGTCGGCGCGGCGATGCCATAGGCGTGGAGCTTGGCGCGGCCTTCGGGGGTGATCCAGTCGGTGGTCCAGGGCGGCGAGAGGGTGGTTTCTATCGCGATGTGCTCGAAACCGGCCGCGTCCAGCGCCTCGCGGACCATGCTCTCGATCACCAAAGTGGCCGGGCAGCCGGTGTAGGTCGGGGTGAGGATGACGCGATCCTCATGCACTTCACGGACGATGCCGAGATCGGTGATCGAGAGAACGGGGATTTCGGGATCGGGAACGGCGCGCAGGACGTCCCAGATGGCGTCTGTGTCGAGGGCGCGGACGGCGGCCATCACCACACCGCGTCCGGATAGGTGCGCGGCAGATATTGCATGACCGCGAGCAGGTGGCCGAGATGTTCACTGTGATGGCCTCGGCGGCCGCCGAGGATGGGCCGCTGGTCGGCGGGCGCTTCGAGGCCAGCTTCCGCCAGCACGGCGCGCACTCGCGCGTCGTAGCCGATGCGGATCGAGGCGAGGTCGGGCACCAGACCGCGCGCCGCCGCGTCGGTCATGACCTCGTCCGTTTCGAACAATTCCGGAATGAAGCGCCACATCCAGTCGAGCCCGTCGATCATCCGCGCGCGGCTCTCTTCGGTGCCGTCGCCGAGGCGGATCACCCATTCGGCGGCCAGTTCCTCATGATAGGCGACTTCCTTCACTGCCTTGGCCGCGACCGCCGCGATGCGATCGTCGGCGCAGGCCGTCAGCCCGTCGAACAGCCGCTTCTGCCAGGCGGAGAAGAGGAACTGCCGCGCCATGGTCTGGGCGAAATCGCCATTGGGCTGCTCGACCAGCAGGCAATTCTTGAAGTCCAGCACGTCGCGGCGGAAGGCCAGATCATCGGCGCTACGGCCTTTCCCTTCCGCCTCGGCGGCGATGGTGAGGAAATGCGTGGCCTGACCAATCAGGTCGAGCGCCATGTTGGCGAGGCTGAGATCGACCTCGACGCCCGGGGCGTGGCCACACCATTCGGCGAGCCGCTGGCCGAGGATCAGGCTGTCGTCGCCGAGCCGGAGCGCGAGTTCAAACAGGATACGGCCGTGCGCTTCATCCACCGGCGCATCGAAGGCGCCGCCGGGGCGGATTTTCTCGGCAACGGCCTCATCCTCGGGCCGGATCGGAGGAAGGCTGGGCATCAGATGTGTGTGATGCCGTCGGGAATGTCGTAGAAGGTCGGGTGGCGGTAGATCTTGTCCTGCGCCGGATCGAAATTCTGCGCGTCGTCGGCCGGGTCACTCGCCACAATCTGCGCAGAGGGGACGACCCACAGGCTGATCCCCTCCATCCGGCGGGTGTAAGTGTCGCGGGCGTGGCGCAGCGCAATCTCCGCGTCGGGCGCATGGACGCTGCCGACATGGCGATGCGACATGCCGCCCTTGGCGCGGACGAACACTTCCCAAAGCGGCCAGTCCTTGCTCACGCGGCTTGCGCCTTGCGGGCTTGCTTCTCCGCATAGGCAGCGGCAGCCTCGCGCACCCAGGCGCCCTTCTCCCACGCATCGCGTCGGGCCTTCATCCGCTCCTTGGCGACCGGGCCTTCGCCCTTCACCACGGCGTAGAACTCCTCCCAGTCGACGGCGCCAAAATCATAGCCGCCTTTCGCCTCGTTCCACTTGAGGTCCGGGTCGGGCACGGTGAGGCCGATCGCGTCCGCCTGCGGCGCGGTGATATCGACGAATTTCTGGCGAAGCTCGTCATTGGTGTCGCGCTTGATCCGCCAGCGCATGGACTGCGCGGTGTTGGGTGAATTGTCGTCGGTCGGGCCGAACATCATCAGGCTCGGCCACCACCAGCGGTTGAAGGCATCCTGCATCATCCGCTGCTGGTCCGGCGTGCCGGCCATCATCGCCATGCAGATTTCATAGCCCTGACGCTGGTGGAAGCTCTCCTCCTTGCACACGCGCACCATCGCCCGCGCGTACGGCCCGTAGGAGGTGCGCTGCAGCGGCACCTGATTCATGATCGCGGCACCATCGACCAGCCACCCGATCGCGCCGATGTCCGCCCAGGTCAGGGTCGGGTAATTGAAGATCGTGGAGTATTTGGCTTTGCCGGAATGCAGCGCCTCGATCATCTCGCGGCGGCTGGTGCCGAGCGTTTCTGCGGCGCTGTAGAGATAGAGGCCGTGCCCCGCCTCGTCCTGCACCTTCGCGAGCAGGATCGCCTTGCGCCGCAGCGACGGCGCGCGGCTGATCCAATTGCCTTCGGGTAGCATACCGACAATCTCGCTATGCGCATGCTGGCTGATCTGCCGGGTCAGCGTGCGGCGATAGGCCTCCGGCATCCAGTCCTTCGGCTCGATAAACTCGTCCGCCGCCACCCGCGCCTCGAAGGCGGCGAGCTTTGCAGGGTCTTCGATGCCCTGGACGTTAGCGCCAGACGCGCTCTTGCTCAGTTCGGTCGTGTACATGCTCGTTCCTTGCGTTCCGACCTAGATAGCGTCAACCGGCCAGCCTTCCAAAATCTCCACGAAGCGGGACAGCCAGGCGTTGGTCTGGTGGCCGTCGACGACGCGATGATCGATGGTCAGGCTCACATAAGCGAGCGGGCGGATCTGGATCGTGTCGACGCCGTCCACTTCGCGCACTACCACGCGCTTCTCCAATTTGCCGATGCCGAGGATGGCCGATTGTGGCTGGGCGATGATGATCGGGCTGGCGAAGAGCGAGCCGGAGACGCCGTGGTTGGAGATGGTGAAGGTGCCGCCGGAAACGTCCTTGCCGGTCAATTTCTCGTTGCGGGCCTTGTCGACCAGTTGATCGAGCCCGGCCGCGATGCCTTCGAGGTCGAGTTGCTCGGTGTTTCGCAAGACGGGGACGATCAGACCCTTTTCGCCCAGCGCGGTGCCGACGCCGATATTCACGTCGCCGAACAGTTCGAGCCGGTCTTCATGCCAGCGGCTGTTGATCGCGGGCGCCGCCTTCATCGCCTCCGCCGCTGCGGCGACAAAGTAGGCAGTGTAGGTCAGCTTGATGCCCTTGGCCGCGAACGCCGCCTTGTGCCGCTCGCGGTGGCGCATGATCGCGGTGAAATCGGCCTCGAAGACGGCGGTGACGTGCGGCGCCTGGGTGACCGAGGCGAGCATGTTCTCGGCGATCTTCAGCCGCATGCGGTCGTGCGGGACGTCGCGGGAGGCGAGCGCGGGGGCGGACGACTTCTTTTGGCCGCCGGAAGCGACGAGCTTATCCACGTCGGCGCGGGTGACGCGGCCGTTACGGCCGGTGCCGACGATGCGCGTGGGATCGATGTCGTGCTGTAGACAGGCGCGTTTCACCGAGGGGGAGAGGCGCAATTCCCTCAGTGCCGCTGTCCCAAGACCGCTCACCTCGAGCGAAGTCGAGAGGCCCTGCCGAGCGAAGTCGAGGCCCCTTTTCTCGCCTTCGCTCGAACGAGTGTCTCGACTTCGCTCGACATGAGCGGGGTTGGGGGTATCGGTCTCACCGCCGACGGCCATCCTTCCCAGCAGCGCCCCCGGTGCCGCCTCCGCATCCGCACCGAGCAATATCTCCCGCAGCACCCCGCTAGCGGGCGCCGGAACCTCCATCGCGACCTTGTCGGTTTCCAGCTCGACCAAGGGCTCATGCTCGGTGACCGTGTCGCCGACGGCCTTCAGCCAGCGCGCGACGATTGCCTGCGTCCCCTCGCCTTCCATCGGAACGATGATGTCGATCATGCTCAGAACGCCACCAGTTCGTCGATCTTCGCGCGGATCGCCGCGACTGATGGCACCGCCCAGTCGAGCAGCACCGGGTTATGCGGGCTGGGAATGTCCGGCATCGTGACGCGCGCGACCGGGGCGTCGAGGTCGAGGAATGCCTCGTCCGCCACCACCGCGGCAATCTCGGCGCCGAAGCCGCCAGAGCGCAGATCCTCATGCACGATCAGGCAGCGGCGGGTGCGGCGCACGCTTTCCAGCACCATCTCGCGATCCCACGGCACGAGGGTGCGCAGGTCGATCACGTCACCGGAGCGATCGCCCAGTGCCTCCTCGCAGCGCGGGACCATCGCGCCCCAGCTGACGATGGTGATCGCATCGCCCTCGCGGGTCTTGCGGGCGCGCCCGAACGGCAGGACATAATCGTCGCCCGGCCAGGGTCGCCGCGCCCAGCTGTCGTCCAGCATTGCGCGATGTTCGAGGAACACGGCGGGATCGTTGCCGCGCAAGGCCGCGCGCAGCAGGCCGACCGCATCCTCCGTGTTGCTCGGCACCGCGACCAGCCAACCGGGATTGTGGACGAACTGCACCTCGTTGGTCTGGCTGTGCCAGGGATCGCCGCATTTCAGAAAGCCGACCGGCATGCGGAGCACCATCGGCGCGGCGAAGCGGTTGTTGGTGCGCCAGCGCATCGTGCCGCAATCGTTGATCTGCTCCAGCGCCGGTTCGGCATATTTGCGGAACTGGATTTCCGGCACGGGCAGCAGGCCAGCGGCGGCGAGGCCGACGGCACGGCCGATTATGCCTTCCTCGCTGAGGCTGGTATCAAACACGCGGTCGAACCCGTGCTTCTCCTGCAAGCCCTGCGTCACGCCATGGACACCGCCCTTCGGCCCGATATCCTCGCCGAACAGCAGCATGCGCGGATTGGCGCTCAATTCCTGATCGAGCGTGCGGCGGATCGCCGCCGCCATAGTGATGCGCGGGCCTTCGGAACGCGCGGCATCGTGCGCCCAGGGGGCGTCATAGCCATGCACCCACTGGCCGCCCTCGGCCTGCAATTCGCCCTCGTAGAAGAGATGCCGCATGACGCTTTCCGGCTCTGCGACCGGGCGTGCCTCCGCCTCGGCCAGGGCCTCGGCGACAATCTTGTCCACTTCCTCGCCAATCCGCTCCCATTCGGCCGGATCGAACATCGCCTGCAGCTTCGGGAATGGATCGCGCTCCCACTCGGACTGGACGAATTCGGGGACCTTGTAGGCCTGCGTGTCCTGATAGGAGTGGCCCTGCAGGCGCGGCACCTTCAGCCGCAGCAGAGCCGGACCGTGATGGCCCCGCACGTAAGCAACCGCTTCCTTGACCAGCCGCGCCGCCTCGTGCGGATCGGTGCCGTCGCCGGCGAAGATCTTGAGGTTGCCGAAGCTTGCGAGGTTGGCAGCGATGTCGCCGCCGGGAGTCTGGAAGTCCGAAGGCACCGAAATGCCGTAGCCATTGTCCTCGATCGAGAAGAGCATCGGCAATTTTTGCGTCGTCGCAATGGTCAAAGCCGACCAGAAGCCGTTGGTCGCCACCGATGCGTCCCCGCCCAGCACCACCGCGATCGACTGCGCATAGGCCGGGTCGTCCAGCACATTGGCGTAATAAGTGATCGCCTGCGCCCAGCCCGCGGTCGGCGTATATTGCGCGCCGACGCCGCCCGACATGGGCAAGGCGGAAGGTCCGTCGGGATTGGGGAAGTTGAACACGACGCCGATGTCGCGGCCGTCCGAATAGCCCCCCGCCCGGCCCATGTTGGAGCCGAGCGCATCCGCGATCGGCACGCCGAGCGCCAGCAGCAGCGGCCGCGAGCGATAATAGCCGCAGACCGCATCGGTCTTCTCGGTCAGGAGGGTGCCGAGCATGACCTGCGCCATGTCGTGCCCGCGCGCGCTGAACTGGTAGAGCACCTTCCGCGCCGGGACGAGTTCCTCTTCCTCCAGCCGGTCGAGCGCGCGGCTCAGCCGGACCAGATGGGCGATCCGGCGCCAGTTAAAGGCGGGGTCGGGCGACTTGTCCGGCCCCTGCTCGCGCGAATCCGTTGCGGGCACTTGCGCGCTGGCCATGTCAGCCACCGGCCTACTCTCCATCGTTTCTGATCTTTCCCGCGCTCTAGCGGCTTGCGCGGCCTCACGCAAAAGCGGAAACGCCGGACCGTGAAGCTCTTCCTCTACGGCAACCTCGCCGAAGCGATCGGCCGCGAAGTGGACCTCGCGGTCGCGCCCGGCGCGACGGTTGGTGACGCACGGCGCGCCTTGGGCGAACATTTCCCGCAGGCGGCGGCGCTGCTTGGCGACGGCGTGCGCGGCTGTATCGGCGATCAGATCGTGGCGGACGATGCGGTCGTGTCGGAGGGCGCGGAGATGGCTTTCTTCCCGCCTCTGTCCGGCGGATGAGCATCGACGCCCGCCTCGTCCAAGCCGCCTTCGATCCGGCGGCGGAGTTGGCATGTTTTGCCACGAGCGGCGCCGGCGCGGTGGCGTCCTTCACCGGCCTCGCCCGCGCGACGAGCAAGGCTGGCAGCACGGTCACCGGGCTGTTCCTCGACCATCATCCGCGTCTCACCCAGACATCGCTCGATGAAGCCGCGCGGGCGGTCACGACGAGGTTCGACCTGTCGGCCGTGCGCGTGGTGCACCGCTGCGGACAGATCGCGCCGGGTGAGGCGATCGTGTTCGTCGCGGCGGCGGCGGCGCATCGCCGGGCGGCGATCGAGGCGGTAGACTATCTGATGGACCGGCTGAAGACCGACGCTGTCTTCTGGAAGCGCGAGGATGCGGTTGACGGATCGCGCTGGATCGAGCCAACCGAGGGCGACCGCGCCGACCGCGCGCGGTGGGAAGATTGATGCACGGGATCGACGAGAAACTGACCTTCCATCCGCTCCATATCGCGGTGCTCGTCGTCTCCGACACAAGGACCGAGGAAACGGACAAATCGGGCGCGTTGCTGGCGGAGCGGATCGCCGGCGCCGGCCATCGCCTCGCGGGCCGGACGATCGTGCCCGACGATGTCGAGGCCATTCAGGCGCAGGTGTCGGCCTGGGCCGATGATCCCGGGATCGACATCATCATCTCCACCGGCGGCACCGGCTTCGCGCCGCGCGACGTGACCCCGGAGGCGGTGCGACCGATGCTCCGGCGCGAGATGGACGGATTCGCGGTGGTGTTCCATCAGGCGAGCCTTGGCACGGTCGGTGTCGCGACCTTGCAGTCGCGCGCGCTGGCGGGGCAGATCGGCGACACCTTCATCTTCTGCCTGCCCGGCTCGACGGGTGCCTGCCGCGACGGCTGGGATCTGGTGCTCGCCAAGGAACTGGACAGCCGCCACCGTCCCTGCTCGCTCGCCGGCAACATTCCGCGCCTCGAGGGCCTGCTGTGAGCGGCCTCAGTCATATCGACAGGGGCGGTCGGGCAACAATGGTCGACGTATCCGACAAGCCGGCGACGGCGCGCACCGCGACCGCGCGCGGCGAATTGCGCTGCCTGCCCGAAACGCTTGCCGCCGTCGCCGAGGGCACCGCCCCCAAGGGCGTCGTGCTCCACACCGCCGAACTGGCCGGGATCATGGCAGCCAAGCGCACGGCCGAACTCATCCCGCTTTGCCATCCCCTGCCCCTGAGCAAAGTGGCGGTGCGGATCTTGGCGGATGATGCCTTGCCCGGCTTCCGCGTCGAGGCCGAAGCGAGGACCAACGGCCAGACCGGCGTCGAGATGGAAGCGCTGACCGCCGTTTCGGTCGCTTGCCTGACTTTGTTCGACATGCTGAAGGCGGTCGACCGGACGATGGTGATCGGCGGCATCGAGGTGACCGCCAAGAGCGGCGGCAAATCCGGGAGCTGGCACCCGGCATGAAGAGGATTGAGACGATGGAATTGACCCGGCGCGGATTTATCGGGCTGACGGCGGCGGCGCTTGTCGCGTGCGGGGCGCGCGAGCCGGTGAAGGCGATTACCGTCCACCGCTCGGCGAGTTGCGGCTGCTGCGGCGGCTGGGTCGATCATCTCCGCGCGGCCGGCTTCGAGGTCACCGTGAACATGAACGAGGATCTGCAGCCGATCGCCGACCGGTTGGGCATCGTGAACGCCTTGCGCTCCTGTCACACGGGCGAGACGGGCGGCTATTTCGTCGAGGGCCACGTCCCCGCTTCGGATGTCGAGCGGCTGCTGCGCGAGCGGCCTGACGCGCGCGGCATCGCCGTGCCCGGCATGCCGATCGGCTCACCCGGCATGGAGATGGGCGACCGCCGCGAGCGCTATGCCACGCTGCTGGTGGCGCGGGACGGCAGCACGAGCATCTTCACCGTCCACAACGGCTAGAATCTTCCCCGCACCTGGAAGGCGAAGATCGGCCCGATCAGCCGGTCGCGCTGCTCGTAAAAGTCCACCGGCCCGTCGCGGCGCCCGACATAGACCGTGCGGTCCCAGGTCTGGCGCGCGTCGGCGGTGTTGCCGATCGTGGCGCGGACCGTCAGCCCGAACACGTCCTTGTGCTCGACATAGGCATTCAGGAAGATCGGCCCCTCATTCTGCCGGCCCACTTCGGTCAGGCGATAGTTGAACGCATTCTTCACGCTCGACCAGGCGCTGCCGATTGCGAAATCGGTGCCAGGAATGTCCCAGCGGAACTGGCCTTCGAAAAAGCGGCGGGTAATGTTGCTGATCTGGCGCATTTCGCCGGTCAGCGGATCCTCGACCTCACTATGCTGCAGCAGCACGCGGAAATCGAGCCGCGCCCCGCGCCAGCCGAACGGATCGAAATTGATCGTCGTGCGCCAGTCCGCACCGATCCGGGTGGCGCTGTCGATATTGCCGATCCCCTGCCCGGTCGCGCCGATGGGAATGACGTCGATCACGTCCTCGATGGCGTGATAGTAGAGACGCAGCGTCGTCTGGCCGTACGGACCGAAGCGGCGCACGCCTTCCACCTCCGCTTCCCAGCTTTGCGGCGGGACGAGGTTCACGTTGCCATTGTTACCGATACCGTCGTTCAGGTTGATGCTGTCGACGAAGTTGAAGAAGCTGATCTGGCCGACCCGGCGGTTGAGGCGCAGGTTCAGCGTCGTGTTGGGATCGGCGTTCCAGGCGACGTTGATATTGCCCTTCGGCCTTACAAACTCGCGGGTAAGACCACCGGCGCCGACCTGCGACAGCTGCGAATATTCCGCGCCCGCCGCGACCTGAATGGTCAGCCCCTCGGCCAGCGGGCGGCTGTAGCTCAATATACCTTCGTAGCGGGCTTCCTCGACCCGCGCGGCGCTGCCCGGAAACGGCGCCAGATTGACGCTGCCGTCGGCCTGAAGCGTGCCGAACAAAGCGGAGACGTCGAGCGAGTTGAACGCCGCCTCGCCCGACAGCTGCCAGTCGCCGCCCAGGGCGCGGATGCGATATTCGGCGCGGGCGATCCGCTCCAGTTCGCCGGACTCACGGACGAAATAGGAGCCTTGCGTGGCCCGACCGTCGCGGAAGGTGGTCACCGCCTCGTCGTTCAGCAGATTTGACGCATAACGCTGCAGCCCGATCAGCTTCAGCCGGCCGGAGCCAAGCGCGAATTCGAAATCGCCGCCAATCTCGTAATTGTGACCGTCCTCCTGGCTGCGCACCGTGCGATCGAACGGCAGTTGGCCCGGCCGGGTGCGGACGCCATTTTCGTTATAATTGTACCAATAATCCCGGTAGATCATGTTGAGATTGCCGACCGAACTGCCCGGCCCGTCGATCACGAATCGCGCGCTGACGCGCGGCTGATCGAAATTGGACGTCAGTTCGTCGTAGCGGCTCTCCCGCAAGGATCGGTCGGCATTCAGGATCAGGGTCGGGCCACCCGCGGCCCCGCGAGATGCCTGATTCTCGAGGCCCAACGTATATTCGACCGGCCCCTGCTTGCCGCTGACCGACACGCTGAAGCGCGAGAATAAGGGATCGGAATAGTTCGGGCGGAATTCCGGATTCCAGCTGAACTGGCCGGTAATCCCCTGCGCGCGGACGATGATGTTGGCGATCTGCCCCGACAGGCCGGGAATATCGAGCGTCGCCGCGTCGGCAATCTCGATCCGCACCACATTGCCCGCAGGGATCCGGCCAAGCTGGGTGACGATATCGTCCGACTGGTTCGACACGCGCTGGCCGTTCAGCAGCACGTTGCCGCTGGCCTGACCCAGGCCGCGCTGGACCTGCGCCGACTGAATGGTGAAGCCCGGGACACGCTGCAGCATGTCGAGCGCAGTACGCGGCGCGTAGCGGGCGAAGTCCTCCGGCGTGTAGGTGCGGCGGCCCTCCGGCGCCGCGCTGGCCTCGGGCGGCGGTGCCTCGCCGCTTTCGGGGGCGGCGGGAGCCGGGGTCGGCGCGGGCGCGGGAGGCGGCGCCTCGGTCTGGGCGAGAGCCGGCCCCGCAAAAGCGAGGGATGCGACCGCGACGCCGGCGGCCAGACGGGTGCGAGCGCGCAGGCTCGTGAATGAAGAACGCAAATACCCCTCCCAACCGGCGCCTACCGCGCCGTTGCCACACCTGTAGCAGGATACGTGCCAGACAGTTCGTCGACCGGGAGCATCAAGTCGTCGAAAAATCAGGCGAAATCCGTCCGCAAGCGGACAGGCGATGGACGCTCAGGTGTCCGAAATCGGACACCTCGCCGTCGGCCATGTTGCCGTGCTAGCGGATGTGCATGCACCCGCTTTACGCCAACATGGCCGTCTCCTTCTTCGAACGCATGTCAATGCGGGCGCGCGAGACCGGGGCGATCAATCTGGGTCAGGGCTTTCCCGACGCGAACGGGCCGCCCGAAGTGCTCGCCGCCGCGGCAGAGGCGCTGACCGCGCGGTCCAGCCAGTATCCACCGATGCTGGGCCTGCCGGAGCTGCGGGAGGCGGTGGCAGCGCATTATCGCACTGCTCAGGAAGTCGACTTGGATGCCCAAGAGGTCGTGGTCACTTCTGGTGCGACCGAAGCGCTGGCTGCCTCCATCCTGGCGCTCGTTTCCCCGGGCGACGAGGTCCTGCTCTTTCAGCCGCTCTATGACGCCTACAAGCCGCTGATCGAGCGCGCGGGCGGCACGGCGCGGCTGGTGCGGCTCGCACCGCCGGACTGGCGGATCACGCGCGAAGCGCTGGAGGCCAATGTCACACCGGCGACGCGGGCGATCATCCTGTGCAACCCGCTCAATCCGGCTGCTTCCGTGGCGCGTGCAGACGAGTTGGCGCTGCTGGCCGATTTCTGCGTCTCGCGCGATCTGATCGCGATCAGTGACGAAGTGTGGGAGCATGTCGTCTTCGACGACGTACGGCACATTCCGCTGATGGCCATGCCGGGGATGCGCGAGCGGACGGTGAAGATCGGCTCCGCGGGCAAGATTTTCGCGATGACCGGGTGGAAGGTCGGTTGGCTGTGCGCCGCACCGGAACTCGCGCGGGTGCTCGCCAGGGCGCACCAATTCCTGACCTTCACCACGCCACCTAACCTGCAATATGCGGTCGCGGAAGGACTGCGTGGATCAATGGCCTGGGTCGAAGGGTCGCGCCTCGGCTTTCAGCGCTCGCGCGATCGGCTGGCTGACGGTCTGGAGCGGCTGGGCCTGAAGACCCTGCCGAGCGAAGCGACCTGGTTCCTGTCGCTGGACCTCGCCGCGTCCGGCATATCGATGGACGATGCGGCATTCTGCGAATGGATGGTCACCGAGGCGGGCGTGGCCGCGATCCCCATCTCCGCATTCTACGCGGAAGAGCCGGTGACCCACCTCGTCCGTCTCTGCCACGCCAAGCAGGATGCGACGCTGGATGAAGCGCTGGCGCGGCTGGAGCGGGCGCTGCCGAAGCTGGGCTAGCTCCTACCCCGCCAGCGTGCGCAGCATTTCCTCCCATATGTCGATCTGGTCGTGGAAGGCCTTGATCACCACGCGCTCGTTCAGACCGTGGACACCGGACTGGTCGCCGATCCAGCTCCACAGCGCGCCGACGCCATAGGTCGGAATGCCCGCCGCGCGCATATAGGCGCCGTCGGTCGCACCGTTCAGCTGCACCGGCACCAGCGGCGCGTTCGGGAATTTGCGCGAGAGCGCCGCCCGGTAAGCGTCCATGATGTCAGCGCGCAGCGGGCTGGCCGGGGAAGGCACAGCCGCGTCGATGACTTCGACCCGGACCTCACGGCCCGCAATCGCCTGCAATTCGCGCAGCACTTCGGCGGGATCGACGCCGGGAAAGATGCGGCAATTCACCGTAGCTTCGGCCCGCTGCGGCAGCGCGTTGGGAGCATGGCCGGCCGCAAGTTGCGTGGCGATACAGCGGGTGCGGGTGGAGCCGGGCGAGAGCGCCTCGACCGCATCGGCTTTTTCCATATTTTCCGGATCGTCGAGCCAGGCGCGGATGGTGGCACCCCACAGACCATTGTCGGACGCAACGGTCGCTTCGAACGAGGCGCGGGTGGTCTCGTTCAGCAGCGGCGTGAAGCGATAGGCCTCCAGATTCCGCAGCGCCCCGGCGAGCTGGTAGATCGCATTGTCGGCGCGCGGGGCGGAGCTATGGCCGCCGCGATTGGTGGTGAGGAAGCGGAAGTCGGAATAGACCTTCTCGCCGGTCTGGAAGCCGAAGCCGCGCACCCGCCCGTCGCGGAAGATCGCACCGCCACCGCCGTCCGAATTCAGCGCATATTCGGCGTCGATCAGCGACCGCCATTCGCTTGCGGCGAGGCGCGCGCCGTCCTGCTGCGTTTCCTCGTCGCCGGTGAAGAGCACGATGATGTCGCGATTGGGCTGAAAACCCGACGCCTTAAGCCGCTTCAGCACCGCGACAATCGCCACTACACCGGCCTTGTTGTCGGAAGCGCCGCGCCCCCAATAATAGCCGTCCGCCTCGCGGAATTCGAACGGATCGTGCGTCCAATCCTCCCGACGCGCTTCGACCACATCCATATGCGCCAGCAGCAGGATCGGCTTCAAATTCGAGCGACGCGCCGCCGGCCAGCGGACGATCATCGACTGCGTGTCGCCATGCGGCTGGATGCGGATGTCGGTGATGCCGACGCTGCGGAATTCCTGCGCGAGCAAGGCGGTCAACCGGGGCATCTCGCCGCGACCCGCGACGGTGGGGATTTCCACGACGCGCTCAAACAGATCGCGCTCGGCGCGGGCGCGGGTGTCATTGGGGGCCGTCTGCGCCCAGGCCGCGGTGGAAAGGAAGGCGGCGAGGACAGCAATCAGGCGTTTCATTCGGTACCGATCTCCGTTTCAGCCGGCAGCCGCATCAGCGCCTGACCGGCCTTGATCTGCATGCCTTCTTCCAGCCCCTCGGCCAGCTCGAAGCCCTCCGGCGCGAACATGATGATGGTCGAGCCATGCTCGAACCAGCCCATCTCCTCGCCCTTGGCCACCTCGGCGCGGCAAGGGATATTGTGCACGACTCCAAGCTTCGCGCCGCCGCCGCGCCTTTTGGTACGCAGCGCCCGCGCCTTCTGCGCGCCCCGGCGGCGGTTGCGCTCGTGCCGCGCGCCCTTGGGATGCAGATGGCGCAGCACATCGACAAAGTTGAAGCGGATGCTGGCGACCAAAATGGCGGCGACCGGCACGAGCATGATCGGGTGGCCGGACGGCTGCAGCTGGCAGTGCACCAGCGCGCGCTCATTCTTGCAGAAGAGCTTTTCCACCCGCTTCAGCGCCACCGGATTCACGTTCCAGGTGTCGCCGGAAATGTAGGTGACGCGGTCCACCACCAGATCGTGCGGCGCGTGGAAGCGGTGATACATGCTGGAGGTCAGCCGTAGCGTCACGAAGGTGCCGTTGCGGAAAGTGCCGCTGTCCGCCTCCTCGCCCAGCAGGTCGGCGAGCGTGTAGGGAAAGCCCTTCACCTGATAGAGCCGGTCCCCGTCGATCCGCCCGTGCGCGCCGACAATCGCGTCCGACGGCGAGGCCATGATGTTCGGATCCTGCTCGATCGGCCGCGCGCCGGGCTTCAGCTCGCGGATGAAGACGTCGTGCATCGACTTGAACTTGGTCTCTTTCGCCTCGGAGAGATCGAGGTCGGAGAACAATTTCCAGGCGGCGATCGAGGTCTTGCGCACGACCGGATTCTGGATCTTCGAGAACCAGCCCACGAAGCGGGTGGTGAGCCGCCGCGGCAGGCGATTGGTCAGGAGGAAATTGATGTCCTCTTGAGCAACGAGTTTGTGCAGGGCAGAGCGCATGCCTAAATTCTTAATCCCAGCTGGTCAGGTCATGGCCCGGCGGGACGGCATACAGATCGGGTCACAAGAATGAAACGCAGAAATATCGCCGCGGCCGGTGGCGCCGCTCTCCTGCTGGCGCTGGGCGTGACGAAGGCGCGGCGGCGGTTGCAGCTGTCCAAGGCGAAGCATCCCGGCATCGTCGGCCACGCCAAGATGGGCAAAAGGATCGCGGGGATGATCCCCTTTTACGATTATGACGAAGCGAAATTCTTCGACGCTGACGACGCATCTTCGGACGTGGCGGCACGGCGCAAGGCGGGGTTCGAGCGGCTGTCGGAGTTGTTCCTGACCCGCTACGCCAAGACGATCGCACAGACGAAGCGGACGCGCGAAGGCCTGTCCGACCTGCAATTCACCGCCAAATATCGCGTGCCGTTCCAGTTCAGCGCGATCGTGCGGGAGAAGCTGCCGTCCGGAACCTTCGTGCAATCGTCGCACGGGGTGAAGATCGCCGATCTGGACGGGAACGAATTTTACGACCTGACCGGCAGCTACGGCGTCAACCTGTTCGGCTATGATTTCTACAAGGAGACGATCGCGGAAGGCGCGGCGATGGTGGCGGAGCTGGGTCCGGTGCTCGGCCTGTTCCACCCGGTCGTCACCGACAATGTCGAGCGGCTGAAAGCAGTGTCCGGGCTGGACGAGGTCAGCTTCCACATGTCCGGCACCGAGGCGGTGATGCAGGCGGTGCGGCTGGCCCGCTATCACACCGGCAAGACGCACCTCGTCCGCTTCGCCGGCGCTTATCATGGCTGGTGGGGCGATGTGCAGCCGGGTGTCGGCAATCCGGTACCCGAGCAGCGCACCTACACGCTCGCCGACATGAGCGAGCAGACGCTGCACGTGCTGAAGACGCGGAGCGACATTGCCTGCGTGCTGGTGAACCCGCTGCAGGCGCTCCATCCGAACAGCGCCGCGCCGAGCGACGGCGCGCTGATCGACAGCAGCCGCAAGGCCGCGACGGTGGATCGCGAAGCCTATGCGGCGTGGCTCAAGCGGCTTGCCGATACCTGCCGCGAGGCGGGCATCGTCTTGATCTTCGACGAAGTGTTCGTCGGCTTCCGCCTCGCTCCCGGCGGCGCGAAGGATTATTACGGCGTGCAGCCCGACATGATCACCTACGGCAAATCGCTGGGCGGCGGCCTTCCCGTTGGCGTGCTCACCGGGCGTGCCGACCTCATGCGCCGCTTCAAGGAGGACCGGCCTGTGGACGTGCTTCTCGCTCGCGGTACGTTCAATTCGCACCCCTATGTGATGGGCGCGATGAACGTGTTCCTGAAGCGGCTGGAAACGCCGGAAATCGCGAAGCTGTATGACGGGATCGACGAACGCTGGGACGGCCGCGCGGCGGCGCTCAATGCGCGGCTGGAGGCCGAGGGGCTCAGCCCGCGCGTGTCGAACCTCTCGTCGATCTGGACGGTCAGCTACGAGACGCCGTCGCGCTATAATTGGATGCTGCAATATTATCTGCGCGCGGAGGGGCTGATGCTAAGCTGGGTCGGCACCGGCCGCTTCATCTTCAGCCTGAACTATACGGACGCGGAGTTCACCGAAGTCGCAGACCGCTTCATGGCCGCCGCGAAGAAAATGCGCGACGACGGCTGGTGGGATGGCCCGGAGGACGCCACCGACAAGACGATCCGGCGCGGGATCATGAAGGAAACGCTGAACAAGCGTCTTCGCGGCTGAACTGCCCTATTGCCGCCACACAGCGCGCTACTTACTGTGCTGTGAATAGAGCATGTGCCCATGAGGCCGTGCCAGGGAGGATGCCGACCATGACCAAGCTTTCCGCGCGCCTGCTCGCCACCACTGCTGCTTTCGCCAGCGTCGCGGCCATCGCCACGCCCGCTTCGGCGCAGCGCGTCGACCGGATCGTCGCGTTCGGCGATTCCTATGCCGATGACGGCAATTTCTTCGAGCTGACCGGCATTCCCCGCCCGTCAGCCTATCCGAATGGCCGGTTCAGCGACCAGACCAATTTCATCGATACGCTCGCGGCGATCCTCCGGCGTCCGGTCGACAATTTCGCGATCGGCGGCGCCTATACGGGTACCGGCAACATCAACGGCATTCCCAATCTGGGCTTCGTCCTCGAATATCAGAGCTTCCTGGCCGGCGGTGGTCCCGCCGCTTTCCCGCGCACGACGGGCAGGTTCGGCGCCAACGACCTGCTCGCCATCTCGATCGGCGGCAATGATGCGCGCTTTTATCGTCTGAGCGGCGGCACCGTCGCGGGGGCCGCAGCCGCAGCCGCACCGAAGGTCGCCGAGGCGCAGACCGGCCTCAACGCGCTGGTCGCCGCAGGTGCGCGCAACATCACTTTCCTGGCCGGCGACGTCGGCCGCCTGCCCGAAGCGGTCGGCCAGCCCAGCGCGGCAGCGGGCACGGCCTTCTCGACCGCGTTCAACAACGGCATGCAGACCGTGCTCTCGGGCTACGCCAACCAGGGCGTGATCGTGAATTATCTCGATCTCAACCGGATCGGCGACCGGGTGCAGGCCAATCCGGGCGCTTACGGCCTGACCAGCGCCGGTGCCGCAACCAGCGCCGATATCGCCGCGATGCGGGTCGGCCAGTTCCTTTTCTATGCGGACAATGTCCACCTCACCTCCGCCGGTTTCGCCATTGTCGGCCGCTATGCCGCGCGGCAGCTCGACGCGCCGCTGCAGCTGGAGCCGCAGCTTGCCTCCGCCTTGCTGGCGGCGGACGGGCTGTCGGAGCTGCTCGTCGACCGGCTCGATCTGGCCTCGGGCGGCGGCGAGGACGGGCTGCGCGTGTTCGTCAGCAGCGATTTCGGGCAGCGCAACGGCGCGGACACGCTGACCACTTACGGCCACACCTTCCAGCGTTACGGCCTGTCGGCGGGCGCGGAATATCAGACCGGACAATTGCTGATCGGCGCAGCGGTGAATTACGTGCGCGGCGATACGGAGCTCCGCAACGGCACGAGCGAGATCGAGACCGAGGGCCTGCAATTCGGCGGCTTCGGCCGCTGGTCGAACGGCAATGCCTTCATCAAGGCCTATGCCGGGATTGGCCAGGTCGATCTCGACATCCGCCGCTCCGGCGTGATCGACGATCTGACGGCCAATCCGCAGGCGGACACGTTCGTCGCGGGCGGGGAGATAGGCTATCTGTTCAACATCGGTCGCGCGGTTCGCATCGGCCCGGTCGCCGGTATCCGCTACAGCAAGGCGGATCTCGAGGCCTATACCGAGACCGGGGATCAGGTGCTGGCGCTGAACGTCCAGGCGCAGGAGGATGATCGCATGATCGCCAGCCTGGGGCTGGAACTGAATGCGGATATCGACATGGGCGGCGCGCGCGTCTCGCCCTTCCTGATCGCCCGCGCCGAGCAGGAGCTGGAGGACGATCCGCGCACGATCCGCTACGCGCTCACCGCCGCGCCCGGCATCGTCAACCAGTGGAATGTCGCCGGCGGTGGCGACGACACCTATGGCCGCCTGGCCGCGGGCGCGAACTTCAACATCACCAGCGGCCTGTCGCTGCAGGTGACGGGCGGCACGACGATCGACCGCCCGGGCGGCGACGACAGCTCCGCCTCGGTGGCGCTGCGCGTCGGCTTCTAGGCCTCGTTGCCGATCCACACGAAAACGGCGCCCCGCGAGGGGCGCCGTTGCTCGTTTTGGGCAGGAAGGTTCAGACGAGAAGAGTGTAAGCGAGGACCGGGGCGGGGAAACCGAGCAGGAACCCGACCAGGCCGTAGCTCATCATCTTCAGGGGCGAGACTGAGGTCTTGCGTTGCATGTCCGGTAAAACGTGCAGCCGCGGTTAAGGTTCATTAACGGGCGCACAAAAAGAAAGGGCGCCGCGATCGCGACGCCCTTCCTCAGATTCGTTGACCTGAAGCCCTGGCTTATTCGGCCGGCACCAGCCCATGGTCGTACTTCTCGCCGCGCAGCAGGCGGCCGAACGACTTGCGGTAGGTTTTGAAGTCGTTGACCGGATCGGTGATGATCTTCGTGCCCCAGACCAGGCCGGTCTGGACGCCGCGGGTGAACATCAGTTGCACTACGCGGAAGACGAGACCGCCGAGACCGAGCCACAGCCACAGCCAGCCGGTCTGACGTGCAAATTCCCACCAGGTCGCGGCGGGCGTGAAGCCGCCGAAGAAGGTCGGAACGAAGAAGAGGGTGATCGGCAGGCCGGCCCAGATGCCCATCAGCACCCACTTGCGGAAGAGGTTGTAGCCAACCTTGATCTCTTCCTTGTGGACGTGGGTTGCCTCGTTGACGTGGTCATAGCCCTTCGGCTCGAAGAAGAAGTGGCCCGACTGGCGGCTCCACATCGCGACGGTCCAGGCGAGCAGGCTCGCGACCGCGGGATCCCAGAACAGCAAAGCGTAGCAGAGCAGGAAGGTGCAGGCCGACAGGAAATGCAGGCTCTGGTTGATCATGCTGTGGTGATAATAGCGATGGTCGTCCCAGCGCTGCTCGACCAGTTCCTCACGAAACGTCATGCCCATGGCGGCTCTATCCTCGTCGCGATCTGTCAGGGAGTTTAGGCGGCTTCGGCCTGCTTGGCCAGTTTCTCGAAGCGCAGCAGGGCGAAATGGCCGAGCGGCTTGAGCGGCTTGCGCTCGATCAGGCGCACGTCCGGATTTTTGGCTGCCCAGCTGGTGAAGAGCGCGAACGGGAAGTCCGTGCGCCAGCCGAGCTTGGTGGTGATCGGCATCAGCGTCTTTTCGATGCCCTTGCGCAGGCCCTTCTCGGCACCCTGGCGCGTGGCGATGACGATCTCGCCGCCCGGCTTGGTAACACGGGCGAATTCGTCGAGCGCCTTGTGCGGGTTCGGCACGGCGCTGACGACATATTGCGCCATCACCACGTCAAAGCTTTCATCCTCGAAACGAAGATTCTCGGCATCGCCGACCTCGATCGATTCGACGTTGGTCAGACCGAGCTTGGTCACCCGCTTGCGCGCGACTTCCAGCATATCCTCGCTGATGTCCGCGCCGACCAGGCGGGTGTCCTTGGAATAGAAAGGCAGGGAAATGCCGGTGCCGACGCCGATCTCGAGAATGCGGCCGCCCGGTCCAGCCGCGGCTTCGGCGACCTTGATCGATTCGGCGCGACCCGCGCGAAACACCGGGCCGAAAACGAAATCGTACACAGGCGCGAGGCGGTCATAGGACTTGGCAACGCCGGCAGTGCTCATATCGGACGACATCGAAAACTCTATCCTTTTCAAATATCTGTGTCGCTGATCGGGCGGCCCCGCCGTCCTGCGATCATGCAGCCGCCCCCCAGGCCGCCAGCCGCGCGCCCATATAGCTTACGTGAACGGAAGTCAAAAGCGCGATGGCGCGGGGTGGACACGGCTCGCCCCGGTAGGCGATGGCGCGGCGGATGAACTGGCGGGTGGATTCTTGGCGGTCGAAGCCGCTGGCGCAGCCCGTCGCGTGGGACGATGCGGCACGGTTGACCCACGTCACCAAGGTGCTGGCCGGCTCTCCACCGTTGGTCAGCGCCGCCGATGCCGCGCGCCTGCGCGAACGGATGGCGCGCGTTGCCGCGGGTGAGGCCATCCTCCTGCAGGGTGGCGATTGCGCGGAGGAATTCGGCACGCTGCGATCCGAAGCGGCGCTGCCGACCTTGCGCCTGCTCGAAAGTCTTGCCCGTGACCTCGCAACCGCGACTGGCCGCGAAATTGTTCAGGTCGCGCGCATGGCCGGCCAGTTCGCCAAGCCGCGCTCGGCCGAAGCGGAGACGCGAGGGCCCGACACCCTTCCCAACTGGCGCGGGGACATGGTCAACGGCGCGGACTTCTCGCTGGCGGCGCGCACCCCCGACCCGGCGCGCTTGCTGGGGGGCTATCGCGAGGCCGCGACCACATTGGAGGCGATGCGCCTTGCCGCGCCGGAAATCTTCACCAGCCACGAGGCCCTGTTGCTCGACTATGAGGAGGCCCTGACCCGCGAGGTGGACGGCCGCTTCTGGTGCCTCTCCGCGCACATGGTCTGGATCGGCGAGCGTACCCGCCAGCTCGACGGCGCCCACATCGAATATGCACGCGGTATCGCGAATGTGGTCGGGGTCAAAGTCGGCCCGTCCATGGATACCAAGACCCTCATCGAACTGATCCAGCGGCTCGATCCCGCCAACGAGCCCGGCAGGCTGGTGCTGATCGCGCGCATGGGTGTTGCGCGCAGCTACCGCAATCATCTTCGGCGCCTCATGCGGGCGACGGCGGGCCGGAAGGTGATTTGGCTCTGCGATCCGATGCACGGCAACACCCGGCGCATCGACGGCGTCAAGCGGCGCAGCATGGACGACATGATCGAGGAAGCGCGACGCTTCGTCGTGACAGCGCGGGAGGCCGGAGTGATTCCGGGCGGGCTGCATCTGGAGATGACGGGCGCGGACGTGGTCGAATGCGACACGTCAGGACTGGACGCCACCCACTTCCCGCTTTGCGATCCGCGTCTCAACCAAGCGCAGGCGCGGCGGGTCGTCGCCACTTTTCAGGGCGGCGCGTTGAAGGCGCAGCGCAGCGGCCCGCTGCGCGGAACCGCAATCGTGCCGGGCGACAAGTCGATTTCGCATCGCGCGCTGATCCTCGCTGGCCTTGCCGAGGGGGAAAGCCGGATCACCGGCCTGTCCGACGGCGAAGATGTCGAGCACACAAGGCGCGCGATCGAAGCTTTCGGGGCGTCAACGCAGCGTGACGGCAAGAGCCTCCTCGTGCGCGGTGCACGTTGGCATGATCCGGACAGGGAAATTGACTGCGGCAATGCCGGTACCGCGGCGCGGCTGCTGATCGGCGCGGCGGCTGGGCAGCGAGTCCATGTGTACATCCACGGAGATCGCTCGCTTCAGCGGCGGCCAATGGCACGGCTGGTTGCCCCATTGCGCGAGATGGGCGCGCGCATTGTCGGCACGCGCCTTCCGGTCAATGTATCGGCGGCGGCCTTGCGCGGCATTACCTACCGCAACGAAATCGGTTCCGCTCAGGTGAAGTCGGGCCTCCTGCTTGCTGCCTTGGGCGCGCAGGGCCGCACCGAGATTATCGAACCCAGACCGAGCCGCGATCATCTGGAGCGGATGCTGCCTGCCTTTGGTGTGCCGGTGGAGCTGACGGCAAGAGGCGTTTCGATCGAAGGTCCGGTTCGGCCGCGCGCGGCGTCGATTGCCGTGCCGGGCGACTTCTCCTCGGCAGCCTTCCCGCTGGTCGCGGCGCTGCTCGTGCCGGGGTCAGAGGTTCGAATCACGGGGATCGGCCTGAACCACCTGCGTACCGGCCTGTTGGACACGCTCATCGAGATGGGCGCGGAGACCGAAATCACTCTTCGCGACGGGATCGAGCCAGAAGGCGACATCGTCGTACGCGCCTCCCGGCTGCGGGGCGTCACAGTCCCTGCCGAACGCGCGCCACTGATGATCGACGAATATCCGATCCTCGCCATCGCCGCCGCCTGTTCGGAGGGAGAGACGATCATGCACGGCGTCGGTGAGCTGCGGCACAAGGAAAGCGACCGCATCTTTTCTCTGGTCGAGGGGCTGACCGCTTGCGGCGTGGCGGCTCGTGTCGATGGCGACACGTTGATCGTGCGGGGCGGCCCCGTCCCCGGCGGCGCTCGCATCGACAGCCACGGCGATCACCGCATCGCCATGGCTTTCCTCGTGCTGGGACTCGTCAGCGAGGCGCCGATCACCGTAAATGGGGCGGAAATGATCGCGACCAGCTTCCCCGGTTTCCCCGACACGATGCGCTCCCTCGGTGCGCGGATCGACGCGGCATGAGCAACAGTTTCGGTCGTCTTTTCCGGGTCACGACCTGGGGCGAGAGCCACGGCCCGGCGATCGGCGCGGTGATCGACGGCTGCCCGCCCGGCATCGCCCTGAGCGAAACGGACATCCAGCCCTGGCTGGACAGGCGCCGACCGGGCGGCAACCGCCATGTCAGCCAGCGCCGCGAAAGTGACGAGGTGCGGATCCTCTCCGGCACATTCGAAGGCCGCACCACCGGCGCTCCGATCGCGCTGCAGATCGACAATGAGGACGCCCGGCCCAAGGATTATGCGCCGAACGCGGACAGGTTTCGTCCGGGCCACGCGGATTTCGGGACCCAGGCGAAATACGGCCTGCGCGACTGGCGCGGCGGCGGCCGTGCCTCGGCCCGCGAGACGGCGGCACGGGTCGCGGCTGGCGCGGTGGCGCGACTGATCGTCCCGCAAGTCCGTATCAACGCCTGGCTGGTCGAGCTTGGCGGCGACCGGATCGAGACGTTCGACACCGACGAGATCGGCCGAAACGCCCTGAACTGCCCCGACCCCAGGGCGGCCGAACGCTGGGCCGCCATGCTCGACGCCGCCCGCAAGAACGCATCTTCACTCGGTGCTGTGGTCGAATGCGTCGCCGAGGGCGCACCCGCCGGCTGGGGCGCGCCCCTCGCGGCCAAGCTCGACGCCGACCTTGCCGGCGCCCTGATGTCGATCCCGGCCGTGAAGGGCGTAGAGATTGGCGACGGCTTCGCCGCTGCGCGTTCGCGCGGCGAGGACAATGTGGACGAGATCAGGCGCGGCCCCGCTTTCCTGTCCAATCATGCGGGCGGCATTCTCGGCGGCATTTCCACGGGCCAGCCGATCATCCTCCGCGCCGCATTCAAGCCGACCTCCTCCCTCCCCCGCCCGCTCCGGACAATCGACGGCGAGGGTGCGGATGCCGAGATCGTGACGACGGGCCGCCACGATCCGTGCGTCGCCATCCGCGGCGCGGCGGTGGTCGAGGCGATGGTCGCGCTCACCCTCGCCGATCACTTCCTCCTCCACCGGGCACAGTGCGGCGCATGAGTGAAACTCGCATCCCCGTCGCGCTGGGCGATCGCAGCCACGACATTGTCATCGCCAACGGCGCGCTCGATCATGCGGGCAGGCACCTCGCGCCATTCGCGCGGGACGGGCGGATCGTCGTCGTCAGCGACGTCAATGTGATGGAAGCGCTCGGCGCCCGTCTCCTCGCAGGCCTGGCCGAGCATCAGCTGCACGGCGAACCCGTCGTCATTCCCCCCGGCGAACCGGCGAAAAGCTGGCAGGGCCTGGCGGGCCTCACCAACGCGCTCGCGGAGCTGAAGGTGGAGCGCGGCGACACGATCCTGGCCTTTGGCGGCGGGGTGGTGGGCGATCTGGCCGGGCTGGCCGCATCCGTCTTCAAGCGCGGCATCGGCGTGGTGCAAATGCCGACCAGCCTGCTGGCGATGGTGGACAGCGCGATCGGCGGGAAGACCGGGATCAACATCCCGCAGGGCAAGAATCTGATCGGCAGCTTTCACCAGCCGCCCCTGATCCTGATCGATCCATCCTGCCTGAACACCCTTCCGATCCGCCAGCTGCGCGCTGGCTATGCGGAGGTGGTGAAATACGGCCTGATCGGCGACGCCGCCTTCTTCGCCTGGTGCGAAGGCAATGGCGAGAAGCTGCTCGCTCGCGACAAGGACACACTCACCCACGCCATCGAAACCAGCGCGCGGGCGAAGGCGGCGTTCGTCGCGGCAGACGAGCGCGAGACGCTCGGCAAGCGCGCACTGCTGAACCTCGGCCACAGCTTCGCCCATGCACTGGAGGCGGAGACCGGCTTTTCGGACAAGCTGCTGCACGGCGAAGCGGTCGCGATCGGCCTCGCCCTCGCCTTCCGCTTTTCCGTGGCACGCGGCCGTTGCCCGGTGGAAGATGCGGAGCGGGTCGAAGCGCACCTCCGCGCCACTGGCCTCCCGGTCCGCCCCGGCGACATAATTCTCGACGTGAAGGGCAGCGCCATCGCCGCCCACATGGCCGCCGACAAGAAAGCATCGGGCGGCGATCTCACCCTGATCCTCTCTCGCGGCATCGGCGATGCCTTCGTGGAAGGCGGCGTGAAGATTGGCGAGGTTGCGGATTTCCTCGACCGGCTCGACCGTGGCTGAACCCTATGCGGAAGTGATCGGCGATCCGGTCGCGCATTCGCTGTCGCCTACGATCCATTCCTACTGGCTGGACTATCGCGACCTGCCCGGCAGCTATCGCGCCATGCGCTGCGACGCGCAGGCGCTCGCGCCCTATCTTGCCGGTCGCCGCGACGACCCGCTCTGGCGCGGCTGCAACGTGACGATGCCGCTCAAGGAACTGGCCGCCGCGCGTATGGACTGGCTGGATGATGGCGCGGCGCGCGCCGGCGCGATCAATTGCGTCGTCCCGCGCGACGGGGAGCTGCACGGCTACAATACGGATATCGACGCCGTTCTTCGCGCCGTCGAAACGGTGGATCTCGCCGGGAAGCGCGCTGTCGTGCTCGGCGCGGGTGGCGTAGCGCGTGCGGCCCTCGTCGCCCTCGGCGCGCGCGGGGCGCAGCGGGTGGTCCTGGCACGGAACGCCGACCGGCGGCTTGCCTTGCGAGCGCTCGGTGCAGACGTGCAGGACGCGCCGCTCTACGCGATCAGGGAGGCGCTGGAAGACGCCGCGGTCGTGATCAACGCCACCCCGCTCGGCATGGCGGGCGACGAGCGCATCGACATCTTCCTCCTCGAAGCGCTGGAGGCGGCAGCCAGACCCATGCTCGTCATCGACATGGTCTATCGCCCGGTCGAAACCGAATTCCTGAGCACCGCGCGGGCAATCGGCATGCCGACGGTGGACGGCCTCACCCTGCTCATCGGTCAGGCTCGCCGATCCTTCAGTCTGCTCTTCGGCGCGGAGCCGCCGCCCTGGAGCGGTCCGCTGCGCGCCGATTTGGTCAGCCGGCTTCGGGCGGGTTGATCGCGATCAGCTCGACCTTGAAGAACAGCACCGCGCCATTGGGGATCGGACCCCGGCCGGTCCCGTAGGCAAGGTCGGCGGGGATGGCGAATTCGTAGCGCTCGCCGATGCTCATCAGCTGCACGCCTTCCGTCCAGCCGCGGATCACGCGGTTGAGCGGGAACACCGCCGCCTCGCCGCGAGCCACCGAGCTGTCGAACACTTCTTCGTTCGAAAAGCGCCCGACATAGTGAACCTTCACATTGTCGGTCGCGCGCGGCCGCTGCCCAGTGCCGCGCCCGATCAGGACGCGATATTTGAGTCCAGACGCGGTCGTCCGCCAGCCATCGGCGGCGGTCAGAGCGGCCAACGCCTGGCGCTGCGTCTCGAGATAAGCGGGATCGGCCGGAGCCGGGGTGGCGGGCTGCATCAGCAAGGCAGCGAGAGCGGTGAGGATCATGCCGCTTCTTCCGTCACGTTGAGCGGGCCGTCAATCTGTGTCAGGCCGCCAGCGTGATCGAGGCAGCGCCAGATTTCGACGTCGTCATCGTCGGCGCGGGCCTGTCCGGCATCGGCATGGCGCATCATCTCCAGCGCCTCTGCCCCTGGGCCGACTATCGCATCCTGGAGGCGCGCGAGGCGATCGGCGGGACCTGGGATCTGTTCCGCTATCCCGGCGTGCGGTCGGACAGCGACATGCATACGCTGGGCTACAGCTTCCGCCCCTGGCGCGACGGGCAGGCAATCGCCGAGGGCGGCAAGATCCGCGATTATATCGAGGATACCGCCAGCGAGGCGGGGATCGACGGCCATATCGCCTTCGGCACGCGGCTCACCCGCGCGGACTGGTCCACCGCCGATGCCATCTGGCGGCTGGAGACCGACGGCGCCCCCCTCACCTGCCGCTTCCTGATCATGTGCGCGGGCTATTATTCCTATGCCGAGGGTCATCGCCCGCATTGGGAAGGCGAACGGGATTTCGCCGGACAAATCGTCCACCCGCAATTCTGGCCCGAAGAGCTCGACTGGCGCGACAAGAGAGTCGCCGTGATTGGCAGCGGCGCGACCGCGGTGACGCTCGTCCCCGCGATGGCCAAGGAGGCCGCGCACGTCACGATGGTGCAGCGCTCGCCGTCCTACGTCGCCGCGCGGCCGGCGCGCGACAAGGTCGCGGCGGGCCTGAAGCGGGTGCTGCCGCTCAAGGCGGCCGCCGGGCTGACCCGCTGGAAGAACGTGCTGCTCCAGCAATGGTTTTTCCGCCTCGCGCGGCACAAGCCGCAGCAGGTGAAGGCCAAATTGGTCGAGCTGGTGGAAAAGGAGATCGGCCCGGAGCAGGCGCGGCATTTCACCCCGTCCTACGACCCGTGGACGCAGCGCCTCTGCCTTGCCCCGGACGGCGATCTGTTCGCTGCGATCCGCGAGGGCGATGCGTCGGTAGTGACCGGCGATATCGCCCGCTTCGGCAAGCACGGGCTGGTCATGACGGACGGTACGCAAATCCCCGCCGACATCATTGTCACCGCCACCGGGCTGAAGCTCGAAATGGCAGGCGGCGCGGCGCTCGCCCGCGATGGGGAACCGGTCCGGCTGGGCGACACGATGGCCTATAAGGGCGTCATGTTCGGCGGCCTGCCCAATTTCGCCTCCATCTTCGGCTACACCAATGCCAGCTGGACGCTGAAGGCGGATTTGTCGGCTGCCTGGCTATGCCGCCTGCTCAACCGGATGTACCGGACCGGCGAGCGGGTGGTGATCCCGGAAGCGGACGCGGACGTGGCCCCGCAGCCCTTCCTGGATTTCTCCTCCGGCTATATCGAACGCGCCGCACATGAACTGCCGAAACAGGGCGCGACCGGCCCCTGGCGGCTGCGCCAAAGCTACAGCGCCGACCTCATGAACCTGCGCTATGGCCGGCTGGACGACGGCGTTCTGCGTTTCAGCCGCTGAACGTCACGCCCGTGCCGGCTGGTAGGCGCGCGCCGCGAGCAGCCCCATCAGCGGCAGCGACACGTGGATCACAATCAGCCACCACAGGCTGCCGGTCAGCGCATAGCCGATGGTGAACAGGAAGGATGAAATCACCGCCCCCGCAATCGCGCCGAGCTTCCGGCTGGCATGGGCGAGACCGTAGGCGATCGCAGCGATGATTACGGCGCCCCACAGTCCAACGAGAGGCGTCAGCGCCCACAGCAGAAAGCCGCGATACAGCACTTCCCAGCCAATCCCCGCCGCGAAGGCGAAGACCAGATAGATGCGCGTTTCCTCCGGCGTCTTCGGCAGCACGTCGGTGCGGCCCGGCCGGTTGGGGAGCGCATTGCCGGTCCGCGCGAACAGGGCCGGCAAAGCGAGCAGGGCAAGCAGCGCTGCCGCAATGGCCAGCCCGATCAGACCCCCGGTCGAAAGAGGCATGTCGAAGCCCAGCAGCGCCAGCGCCCGGCCTTCCCACCACCAAAGGATCGCCAACACGATCAGCAGCACGCCGATCATCCTTATCGTCCTGACCATGCGGGTCGCCAGAGGGCGCGGCGCACTCGGTTTCGGCGAAAGCGAATGAAAGAGCGCCTCGCCCGGCAGGAACAGCAGCAAGGCGGCCGCCAGCACATAATCGACGATCGTCATCATCCCCCCAACATCCCGGACTCAGTCGCAGCCGCCCCCGCCGCCGCCATCCGATCCGCAATCCCCGCCACTAGTATCGGAACCGGCGTCCCCGCCAGAATAATATCCGCCCCCGTCGCTTCCTTCACGTTTGCGGTTCTTGAGCCGCCCGGCGCCGACGATCGCGAGCGCGACGACGGCGATGCCGATCAGAAGCGGGATGATGTGCACTGTGAACATATTTCTTCGCTCTGTTGCAGCGCCCTCCACCGTCTGACATTCGACGGACCCTGCCGCGACGCTTTTCTGGGGATCATAGTTTTTCCGCCCTGCCTGTCACCGCTTCCAAGTCGGCTCCGGATGGTTGAACATAGTTCTTGCGCGTCGAACATAGTTCTTTGTCAGGTCGGCCTATCCGTCCCTCGGCACAAGCCGTGGCCATGTTGGGTGATGCAGGCTCACTGCGACATCAGACGGCTGCATCCAGTCGCATAAATGGCTCGCCAGTCAGACGGTCGAGCGCCTGCCAGAAACGGGGCTCGATCGCCTCGATCCGGTCGATGATCGTCGCCGTGATGAGCACCCGGTCGGACCGGGCGGGGCGTCGCGGGTCCATCGCGTGGTCGAACCAGCCATCGTCGCGACGCCCTGCCCTCGTGAGTTCCGGCGCCAATGGAAGAAGCCCGGCGGCGGCGGCCTCGACGCCCGGGCCCAGCAGTTCCCAGTCCAGGCGGCCGCGCCGCCGGTAGCCGAGATCGCGGAACAGCTCAGCGAGCCTTCCGGCTTTGGCTGGCGTCGCGTTGGCGGGAAACCGGCCTGCGAGAAGAGTGCGAGCTCCGCGAGCGAGCGAGAGGAGCGCCTCGCGGTCCAGATGCGGCATCGGGGCTATGACAGGAGAGGCAGCGTCCGGACAGTTCAAGCGTGTGGCGGGATGTAGACATCTGTCGTGGGCGCTTGGACTGACTTGGCTCTCACGCAGGTCGATCCCGTGCTCGGGGCAGATGGCGACGATGGCGAGCTGGTGGATGGACTTCCAGTGGAGTTCGTGACCGTCCTCCGCCATCCCGTCGAGGCAGGCAGGGCAGAAGCGGAGCCGTCGCGGCGCAGTGAGCGGCTTCGCGTCGATCCCGGCCACGCGTTGCGCGCGGCCCTTCGAAGACAGCGCTGCGGCGACGACCCGAGCCTTGAGGCCGGGCGGGAAGAAGGCGCAGTAGTAGGGCAGCAGTGTATGCCGACGTGCGATCTCGAGAGCAGTCAGTGCGAGGCTCGCTGGGATCCTGGCAGCCATCGCGCCCAGTCCGGATGGAATGCGGGCCGCGGCGTGGCCGAACGGTTGCCCGAACAGGTCGAGGTTGACAGCGCCAGCGTCCGGATAGGCTAGCAGCGAGCCGTAGCGCGCAACGATGCTGTAGAGAAGTTCGCCGTCGTAGATTGCTGGAAAGTTGGGCACCCGTGCAATTGGTGTGTCAATCTGCGACTCGGCGTTCATGAAGGCCGAACCTCGCAGACACCGCTTTACGTCCGGCTAACGTCGCCCCCTCGGCTGGCCTCCGACACTTCGACGCTGCGGCCCTCGTCCAGGCGAAGTCGGCTAACCGTTTACAGGATGGAGGGTCTCCAAGCTCTCGGTGCGCTCTTCCCGCTCGGTGAAGTCGGACAGTGGATCGGAAGCTGGCTCCGCATCCGCCTCGGGTGCCTCAGGGCTGATGACGGCCATGGACGAGGTGAATTCCCGTTTCAGCCGGCTCAAAGCGGTGCACGCGATGCCGGGCTTCAAGCGCAGCTGGAAGGCCCGGTCCGAAAGCCGCTCCCCCGGCGTGGACGACGCGGATCACAGATGTCCCGGTGATAGCTACGTGAAGCATACTCGATTGCCGAAACACGGCTCAGACGCACCGTCGAAGTGGTCAGAAGTGGTCGCCCGGATCCTGCGCGGCAGGAAAAGGCTCGCCTCGGCCGAACGCTGCGGACTCGATCGTGAACCTCGTAAGCGATCCGGTCCGGACCTCGAGGCCGGGGTTCGGTGGCGGGCGGGCGGAGGTTGCGAACTCCATGAGGTCGAACTCGCCGTCTAGCGCATCATGATCGGAAGTCGCGGGTGCATCCGCGCCGACTACGATTGCGCCCGCAGCGTCGCCCATGATTGCGATATTCCTGCCGCCGGAACTCTGGGCCGAATTGAATATGATCGCGTCGGAGGTGACCTGACCGGCTCCCCACTTCATCGGATGGGTGGTCAAGAACTCGGCAACGACCTGCGCCGGCACATATTCCAGGTGTTCGTCCCCCGGCAGGATCGGCTTGCTGATCTCGTTCGCGAAGCTCTGCATGAAGGCCCATTGCGTTGATCGCCTCACTTGGTTGCGGGCAAGAATGTCGATTTTCTTCCCCGGTTTCGTGAAACGCGTGAGGTCGAGCACGTAGATCGGGCGCCGCAGCTCGAAGGTGCATACGCACACGGTCGATCCGACCGCGGGACGCAGTTCGGCGATGGCGGTGTCGAGGTCAGTTGCGCCGTAGAACACCGCGATCCCCGCGGCATTCATCCGTCCCGCGCGGCGCAGGCCTGCCGGAGGCGCACCCATCCCGGTCGCTGGATTTTGCTTGATCTGCTCATAGTCACGATCTGTGCGGATCACCCTCGCGCGGTAGAGCTTCCGCCCGTCCTTAGGATTTAGACGGTAGAAGGCTGGCTTGCTGCGGATGTCGGACTGGAACTGGACGCCATCGAAGATGTCGCGCAGCAACCCCTGAGCATCGCCGTTGAAGAAGCGCTGCCGGTGCATGATCTCGTCGCGGAACCGGCTCCACAGCGAGCTGTGGCGCCATGCGGCCGGTTCGAGTGGGATGTAGGTCTGGTCCTCGGCGTAGAAAGCCTCCTCGCCGTCCGGCGGCCAGTAATCGTCGTTGTCGATCAGCCAATTGATGATCCCCTGGACCACGGCGTCGTCGTCGGCCCCGGTTGTGTCGCTGACGACGAAATGGAGTTCGTTCCCCTCTTGGTAGTCGATCATCCACTCGCCGATGGCGTAATTAGCCCGTAGCGCTGGATCGACGATCTTGCCCACTTCGGCGATGGGGACGCCTTTTGCGGCTGGGATGGAAGTCGCACTTATCGTCGTCCGGAAATTGAGGACGGACTTCCTTTATCCGGCGCTGAAGCAGTGTATTCGAGAAGCATTCCGGGCAGATGTTCAAGGCCCATATCCTCCATCGCTCTAACACGGTTCTGCGGCGCCATGACCAAGCCGGTCTCGGTCGGGTCGCGTCCGCTTCGCCAAGAGCCTGCGGTCCTACGTGCTCAGCTATCCCCAATCCGGATCCCGAGCCATCTGGAGAGATGCGCGCCCTCAGCGCGGAGGATGATCAGGTCCTCGACAGTCACCGCGCGGAAGTGGGCGCCCGGATTCCGGATGACGGCGATGCGCTTGATAGTCTCCCGAATCCCCGCTTGGTCCCTGAAGACCGGTTCGAAGAGTCGCTCCCAGCGATCGGGATGCTCGATAATCCTCCGGTAGTGGTCGAGATCGGCATACGCGATGATCTCGTCCGGCGCGCGGCCGTTTTCGATGTCCCGCTGGCGGCCTGCCGTCCATGAACGGCGCAGCTCGCTTGGCAGGGCGTCGAACCAGTTGTCCCCATGCAGCTCGCGCAGCTTATCGGCGATGAACCGGCGGAGGGCCTTCTCGAGCCGCTTTAGGAGCATTCGGACCGCATTCTCGACCTGGTCGGGATCAACATCCACTACCGGATCGGAGGAATCGAACGGCGAGAACATCGTTGCGACCACCGCCCTCGGCAGCGCCGTGAGCGTTGGATCGAAACCCCGCGCCAGCTGGTAGCCGGTTCGGGCGATCGGATCGTCGAGCGTCGCCGGTTCGGGCAGGTCGCCCTCGCGATAATCCCCGAGGTGCGTCCGTAGAGCCTCGACTACCTCGGCGTCTCCGGGTGGAGAGGCGCTCACCAGCTCGCGTAGACCTCCAAGCGTCCCCATCGCCGTTATGGAGGCGGCCGGCAGGTCATCCTGCACCCAGGGAACACTGGCATGGACGAGACGATTCCGCATTGCGCCGAGAGCTTCGGTCTGGCGCGCAGAACCTATGAAGGTCCGCGACAGGTCGATTACGTCGTCGATCTCTGATCGGCGCGGCAGGCGCATCGTCGGGAAGAGGTCGGAATAGTCGGTGCGGAGGGAGGCCTCGAGCGCGTTGGCGCCGGCGTTCGGCCGTAGCCAGCGCTGCGCGTCAGTGAATAGCGAGCCGGCGCGGCGCTGCATGTCGGTGCCGGGGTCGGCGAGGCCGGCCGCGATCCGCGCGAGCGACCCGAGGCCCGCGAGCCGGCCGAGAAAACGGTCCCGGTCTCGCCCCGCGCCGAGCGCCCCATAGACCCGGTCGATCTCCCTCGTCGCCGCGCTGCCGCTGGCATAGACAGTGCCCAAGCGAGCGAGGCCGTCCTGGACGGCGGCGATGGTCGCCGACGATCGGTCGTTCAGGAAGCTGCGGCCCAGGACGAGGTCCGACATCCGGCGCTGCGTCTCCTCGATCTCGCGGACCGTCCGCTCCGCCAGACCGCCACGCGAGGTCGCGTCACCCTTCGTCGAACTGGCGAGCAGGCTTGCCACGCTGCTGTCAGCCAACCTCCTCGCCGAGGTGCCTAGGACCCCCTCCTGGAGAAAGCGGCTCTGAGCGGAGAGTGCCTTGTTCACCTCACTCTCCGCGAGAACGCTGCTGGGCATAGTGTCATGTCTCAGCACACTGCCTAGAAGGCCACTGCCGCCTGGTCCCGTGCTCAGAACGCTGCTGGCGGTGTCCGGTGGGCCGTCGCGAAGGATGGATCCGACGGTGTCAGCCGCGGTGCCCGCCAGGGTCTTGGCAATTTCCTGATCCGCCACGCTTGGCCGCCTCCCGGCCGGGACCGCCTCGATCTTGGCTAGATCGTTGCCTTGCCGTCGCTTCCGCCTTCTCCCGCCACTGATTTTCTCGCTCGGAATGATCATCCTCCAGTTCGGTTCAGCTCGTCATCCAGTTCCGGCGGCGTCGCATGGACAAACCCTCAATGACCGCCTGATATCGCGGTTTGCCGGTCCTCGATGCTCGGCACCGCCTCGGTTGGGGGCTCGCAATCTTCTCGCACGCCGAGCGGGTCGTGACGAGGGGGTGATCAAGCGAGACGTGTTTTCCGCGCCCTCCCGCATCGCGTCGATGCATATGATGCGGGGGGGGGAGTTCCGGGGCCTGGGTGTTTGTGGAATGCAATCGTCGATGGCGTGAGCCCGGGCGCCTTCACGCGAGCAGTCGTCGTCGGCGCGGTTTGGGGGTGGCGATACCACACAACTACCGCTGCAGCGGCGCGACATCATCAATGCAATGTTTCTAGTATTATTGGATTATCCGGCATGAGCACCATGTTTCTTGAGGACCGTAGCGTGCTGAGGAAGGGTAGGATGCTGGCGACGCGCAAAATGATCGGTGGCGCTGCCGCGCTCGACCGGGAGCATCGGCTTTTCAGATCTTGCAAGCGTCCCCGGCGTGACAGGTGGAGGGCGGGCGCCTCCGGTTCTCCGAGGGTAAGGTCGGTCTGGCATTCGGGTCAGCCGCGCCGGCATTGCGCGCGAACATCGCACGCGTTGGCTGCACAGGTCGATCGCGGGACCATTGAGGAGCGTGGCGCCGTTCGCGGCTGCGGCGGCCTGATAGTGGCGGGTGGGAAGCGCCGCTGCTGGTCGCTCGTATGAGCCAGTTCGATGCGGGAGTCTGGCCGGGGATAACGGACGTACCGACGCCGGACGATCACCGGCGCCTGCGGTCCGCGCGTCGCCTCGCTCACCGTGGCTCTAGGGAAAACAAGGCAGTGTTTGACGCGGCGATGCTAGCCACGTTCCGCGCGGAGTTGGGCGCGGTCGTCCGATCCGCCTCCCCCGTGCTGATCGGGCTCCTGGAGCTCGACGGACTCCCGCTGGATCATGCGGTGGCGCTCATCATGCCGCAGGATGATTGGCCGCGGAAACCGCGCCTGGCCCCCAGTCCCTTCAATCTGAGCCGGCGGCCACTAACGCTGCCAGCGAAGTATACCTCGGCTCGACTGCCGCAGGCGCTGAGCTACCCTGCGAATGGATACCGCTACGATCGCCCCGATGGCGGTCACCTACATCTCCAGGTGATGGATCACTCGCTCGAGCTGGTCGCCCGGATCGGCAGAGCCCTGTTTGTGACGCGTTTTGGGGAACTGCGCATCGAATTGGCGGACGAACTGCCTGAAGCCATCGTGACGGCATGCCTCGGGCGGATGATCGACGAGGTTGTCGATCATCCGGCACTGCGGGGGCGGGGATGGCCGATCGTCGATTTCGAGGACAGCGGCATGCCGCTTGCGGGACATGAGCTGATCGTGAGGACGGGGTCGGTGCCCTATCGCATGCCGTGGTCGCGATGAGCACGAACGACTCGAACTGGATGCCCAGCGTGGCTTGTTTGCTATGGTCGTGCCGGAAGCCGACGAAATTGCCGGCGCAGACGAGGGGGTTCTCTGCCCCGGCCCTGTCCCCAGGCCCGCTGGCGCGGCGATGAACTATAAGTCTGAAGTCGAGCTGCTGCGTTGGGACGATCGAGCCGCGTTGAATACGCCGTTCGTTGGCGGAAGAATCCGACCACACCGTCGTGTGGCAAGGAGCCGCCGTCCATCTTGCCCGCGGGGCGGATACCAAGCCCAGCCATGGCAGAGATTCGGACGGCGTCTAGCCGTCCGTCCGTGCGCTAGCAGGCTCGCCTATCGCGCCTGACGCCAAGATATTCCATCTGCTCCCGGGCGGCGTCGCAGGCCTTGGCCACGGTCCGGCCGACCTCGTCCTTGTCGCCGGATCGATATCGCAGCGTCATCAAGCCCGCGACATCGGACGGAAGGACCACACCGTCGCTGGCATCGACCAGTAGGAAAGCGCGCTTCAGGCTCAACTTTCCGACGGCCATGCCATATTCGAGATGGACATTGTCGCGGGCGACCTTTGCGGTCTTGTCGCGCGTGATCAGGTTGTCGTCCGCTCGAACCACCGCGATCGCGAAGTCGGCCGCTTCGATTGCGTCCTCAAGTGAACTCATGGCGTAATTTGAGACCGCGAACGTGCCGCGGTTCCAGACATGGACGTGAATTTTCTCGCCATCGAGCTCCTGTCGAACGAGGCGGGCGACTTCGAGCCCCTCGCTCGACGAGATTACGAAGACCCGGGGGTGTTCGTTTGCGACGCCGATCTCGGCGTTGCGCTGGTCGAGGCGTTCGGCGGTCACATCCGCAGTCGCCTTCCAGAATTCGGCATCGCCGCCGACGATCTCGTCGAGCTCCTTCTTGGCGACGGTCAGGACGATCGAGGGTTTGGTGGCCCGGAGGGTCGCGGTGCGCGGCCGGGCATGGCTGAGACCGGAGAGCTCGCCGACATGGACCCCCGCCGACCGCAGCGCCGTCGGCTGACCATTGATGATCACCTCGAACTCGCCCGCGAGGATGAAGTGCAGTTCGGAGGCCCAATCGCCCTGCTCGATGAGCGTGCCTCCCGGTTCGAACTCCTGCAGGCGCCCATTCTGCGCGAAGCGCTCGGCAAGCGACCGGTCGTGACTCACGAGGCGCTGGCGGCGCATCGCCTCCACGACGGCATTTTCGTCAAACCTGCTCCGAAGCGTTCCCATTGGCATTCTCCTTATGTGATTTCACCTCGACGGGTGCTTCTTGGTTCCCGTCACCTGACCCTTCAACCGGCGCGGACGACACCTGCCGCCAGCCCTTGGCTTCTCCGTCCGGAACGTGGATCTCGACCCGCTCCTCCCCGGCCTGCGGACGGAAGAGCGTCGCCGACATCTCCAGGCCGTTGGCGCGCGCCGACGCGACGATCAGGACGCTGAAGGTCGCGATCCCTTCCGGATCCTCGACGATCTCCTGCATCTGGCGAACGTCCTTGATGCTCGGGCTTGCGCTGAGGAAAGGGTGGGAGTGCCACTCGCCCAGGTAGTTGACGCGGGTGGCGTCCCCTCCGCCGCGGGCGATCGCCGCATTCACGAAGCGGGCGGCGGCGACCGGGTCGCGCTTGAAATGCGCCCGTCCGCCTCCGCGCCGTTGGACGGAAAGGTCGATCAGCCGGAACCGGTCGCCGCCCACGTGCTCGCCGACGAGCACTCCTCCGATTTCGCGTAACCCGGCGCGGACAAGCTCGACCTTCAGCCTGTGAAGGTGCTCGGCATGGATCTCGAGATGCATCGTCACTTACCCACCAGCCTGCCGAGATCCTCGAGCGCTTCCCTGACCGCCGGATCACCGAAATCGGGAGAGCCCACGACAGACGCCCCGTCACCTAGGTCGATCGGCCAGGTGTCGAACGGGGCAGTGAAGATCCAGCCGGTCTTCAGGCCGATCATGTATGCCGAGGCCGGAAAAGACGACGCCGTCGGCCTCATGAGCGTGTCCAGCGCCATCGCCGCGGCGTGGGACGCGATCGCCATGACGGCTGCGTCGTCGGCGATCATCACGTGGTCGCCGACCGTTCCGGCATAGTCGTTCCCGGCGCGCGGCACCTCGACACCCTGCTGCCCGCACCAGGTCTCGATGATGGAGCGGGCCTTCTGAGGCTCGGGGTCTGCTCCTGGGCGCGACCGCGCGATGAGGCCACCAAAGCCTCCGCCGAATACCTCGGCCCAGAGCATCGCCCGCCCGCCCTCGGCCGCGGCGGCCGCGGCGTAGTTGAAGGCTCGACCATCAGCGGTTGCGTCGATCACCAGATCGCAACCGGCGATCCTGCTCACTGCCCCGTCCAGACCCGCGTTGGACTCCTGTCCGCCGAGTCGGTGGCGACGGCCTTCGACGATCACGGCCGGGTTGACGAGTCTCAGCCGGTCAGCGAGAGCGTCAGTCTTGTGTCGTCCGACGGCGGTCCAGTCGAGCTCGTGCCGCACCAGGTTCTCCGGCCGCATGATGTCGTCGTCCACCAGCACGAACCGTCCGACCCCCGACCGGGCGAGCGACGTCGCGATCTTCGCACCGAGCGATCCGCAACCGACGATGCCCACCGACCTAGCGGACAGCTCGGCATGCTCGGTTTCGAGGCGCTGCTGCGGCTCTGGCCGTATCACCCGAAGTTCGATGGCGATGTCGGGCTCTCGGCGCAGATAGGATGCGTGGAGATCGCCGCCGGGCGTGCGGAGGAGGATCACCTCGTCTCGGATTTCCTGGCCATCCGGTGGACCTAGAACTAGGCTGCGCAGCGCCTCGGCCCCTCCGGTCAGGCCGGGCGGCCGTTCGTCGACCGGCACGACCCAGCCAGGTTCGGCGTAGCCGGCCTCCAGAATGGCCGGCGGTATGCTCGCGTCGATCCATTCCTGTTCATCGTCCAGGGTCGAGAGCACGACGAGCAGCTGGCCAGCGCGATGGCGCAGCCGAAAGGTCGCCGGGCGCGCCCGTCCGAGCGTCGCCAGTTGCTCCTCTAGGGGGCCGGTGCTGACGAACCGGTATGCTTCGCTCCGCAATTCCTGTCCGGGGGTGAGGGAATGGCGGGTCGGCACCAGCACGTCCCCGCCGGTCTCGCGATCCTCGGCCTGGAGAAGCCGAAAGGTGCTGGCGACCATCTCGGATCCAGTGATGCCGGGCTGCCAATTGTCGGGTCCCCATTCGAGGCAGAGTTCACCGCCGGAGCCATATTGGTGAAGCTGTGACCAGCGGCGTTCCGTCCGCGGCCGCACGGAAGGCGGCACATGCGGAAACGCCTGAGGATACGAGAGCAGTCCGTCGAACGTCTCCACGCCGATCTCGATGTCGAACTCGACTCCGAAGTTGCCGGCGGGCAGGAGCCGCCAGGCGACGATCGTCAGCCAGGACGATGCCGCTTCGAGATCTGCCATCGCTTTCCGCTCGGCCGCGAAGCGGAGCGGATCGCGCAGGACCCAGATCACGCGAAGCCGGCGGGCTTCGCCGGGGTGGCGGCGCGCGTTGGGAATGCGAGGCCCGCGCCTGCCGCGGCCGTCGCCTGCCGGAGCATGCCGCCGCCGGAGGCGGCCTTCGCCGTGGCCTGCTTCGCCGAAAGCCCGGCGACCGCGGCCGCATGGTCGAGACCGTCGGCGAGGCGGTCGTCGGAGAACAGCGCCCGGGCCGCGACCGAGGCGACGCCGTAGGCCTCCAGGCCAATGGCGGTCTCGTCGGCTCCGCAGCGGCGCTGCTCCTCCTCGCAGGCGAGCACGCCCCGGCTGACGGAGCAGCGGACCCGCCGCCCTTTCATTCCGAGCCTCGTGACCGTCATCGGTCCATATTCGACGCCGATCGCGAGATCCAGGCCAGCGGTGTCAACGCCGTCGGCCGCCAGCTTCTCCAGACAAAGCCCGAAGCTGGACCGAAGCGCCCCTGCGCAGAGGATCGCTGCGTCGACGGTCGCCTCCGCGTCGGTGGTCTCAGCGGTTCCCACGCAGACGAGACCGTGCAGGCAGTCGCCGATGAACCGGATGCGGCGGCCATCGAAGTCGCAGGTCAGGACGCGGTCAAGCTCGCCCCGGATCACGTGGAAGGCCTTGACCACGCTCTCCGGATCGTCGTCGATGTGATTGGCGATATAGGCGGTGAACCCGTCGATGTCGGCATAGAGAGACGCCGCGTCCTGCCGCCGCGAGTTTCCGGGTGTCAGCGCGGTGATGTCGAGAGTGCGTAGCGGCGGAGTGTGCGCGGTGAACGCGATCTTGCCGAGCGGCCTCTTGTCCATGTCTTCGCGCCAGTCGTCGATGACTTCGTCGGCGTCGAGGTCGAGCCCGGCGAGCTCGACGCATTCGTCGATCTCCGCCCGCGTGAGCCGGGTGGTGCTGGGCTGGCGGACCTGGGCAAGACCGACGGCTTCCCGCGCCTCGTTCGACAGGAAGATGCCGACCGCGTCTCCCGCACAGGAGAGCTTGGCGGCTATGTTCGCCGGGCGCCCGAGGAACAGCGGCTCACGGCCTCCATTGCGTCCATTGTTGACGGCCAGCGCCTCGCCGGTGTCGATGCCGACGCGCACCTCCGCCGGCGGGATGTTCTCGTCCTGCTCGCTGATCGAGCCGAGCACCTCGATGATCATGTCGGCCATGGCCACCGCGGCGGCGACCCTGCTGGACTCCGCGTCGTCCTGGGTGTCGTAGGGCTTGGTGACGACCGCGTGCAGGCGTTGATTGTGGAAATCGACGCGGCGCGCTCCGGCCTGGCTGATGATGCGGCTCAGCGCGCGGTAGTGGAGGTCGAGGAAGCGGAGCGTGCGCTTGTGGCAGGTCTCGCCTTCCACGCTCGTCGTGCCCAGCATGTCGCCCAGATTGAGGATGTCGGCGTAGACGTGTGCCGCCTGGACGCGATACGCCTTCCACACCGGGATGTTCTCAAGCGTCGTGTCGCGACAATAGTCGACGATCTCCACCTCGTTGGTCGCTTCGATGAGCTTGTCGACGTGCTCTCCCGCGCGCTTTTCGTTCCAGCTGCCTGCCACCCTTGCCTCCCGTGTTCCGCCGGCCCGACTCGGTTCGGCTCGGTCTGCGGCCAATGACGCCATGACGGCATTCATGTCAACCTGGCACCCAATGTTGCAGCTACAGTCTCGCAAACATCGCATTTCGTTGACGGTGCAGGGCTATTCCGGCATTATCCCTTGCCATGGCAGCTCTGGCAGACGATCGGGTCAACGGGCGCTTTGGGTCCAACATGCGCGCTAAGCGGTTGCGGGTCGGCCTGACGCAGGATCAGCTGGCGGCGACCATCGGACTTTCCCGGACATCTGTGGCGAATATCGAGCAGGGCCGGCAGCAGGTGCTGCTCCACCACGCTTGGGCCATCGCGCGCGCCCTCAAGGCTGAATCCATCGACGAGTTGATCGGCATGGAGGCAATGGGGGTCGAGGACAGAAAGGTGGCGCTGCCACTGGATCTGGATCCGGCCTTCGAGGACTGGGCTCGCGTCGTGGTGGCCGGCCGGCGCTGATGAGGGCGCGTTCCAGCCGGGTCCTTCGTCGGGAGGCGACCAGGCTTCTTTCACGATGCGGGGTGGAGGGTCCGGCCGTTCCGATCGAGAAGGTCGCTCGTCACCTGGGGGCGGAGGTGCGTCACCTTCCATATGAGGGCGAATTGGCGGGAATGCTGGCCAGGACCGGCGATGCCGCGGTGATTGGGGTGAACTCCCGACACCATCGGAACCGCCAGAGGTTCACCATAGCGCACGAGATCGCCCACCTTATTCTCCATGACTTCGAGGTCCATATCGATCGGGACTTCCGAGCCGGCACACGGTGGCTCGTCCGATCCGACACGGATGTCGCCGAAGTTGAGGCTAACCTTTTGGCGGTCGAGCTCCTGATTCCATATGCCATGCTCCTGGCAGATCTGGGTGATGCGGGGATGGACTTCGAGCAGCATGCCGACGTCGGACCCCTCGCGAAACGCTATGGTGTCAGTCAGCAGACTATGATGCACAGGCTCGTCCGAATGCAGGAGTTTTGAACGCAGTGCCGATCGTCATTTCGCGTCGCTGATGCCCGGCCTGTGAAATTAGCTCGCCAAGGTGCCGGCACCCGTCGCGATTGCAGCTTGTAGGCCTCGAAGCGCTTCGAGCCCTTTAGCATGGGTAACGACCATGATGATGTCCGTCCTAGGTCCGCATGCTGGCTGATAGCTACTCGTCTACGGGTTCGAGGATTCCCGCGCTTTCCGCAGGACCATCGCCCGTATCAGGGTCGTCGGAGAGCGGGGCTGGCGGAGCTTCCGTCGGCGTCTCTTCGACCTGCCGGACGGGACGCGGCGCTGGCGCCGCCCGACTCGCCCTCGCTTGAAGCTTTCCCAGCCGTTCATCTGCCTGCGCAGCCTCCAGCCCTGCCCCCGTGGCGGCCGCCAGGTAGCGGCCAGCCGCGACCTCGCTGTCGAACCAGTCCGCCTGGGTTAGGCCAGCCGCATTAGGGTCGCCGATCATCGCGATGGCGGTGGCGTCGAAGGCTCCGCATGCGTCCAGCTTTTCCCAGCTGAAGGTCCGGCTTAGGGCGTCGTAGCAATTCTGACTGTAAATCTGCGCACCGAGCGCCCCCTCGTCCCGCATCGCGAGACGGACGTGCGCCGACCCCCGTGTCACGCTTTCGGCACTGAGGGGCGATGGCGGCTGCCGCGGCTGGGCCGCCACGCCATTGCTCATGTTCGTGCTGAAACTGCTTGTAGTGGTGTTCGCGTTCGGAGCGGTGCTGCGGTTGTTGCACTTGCCCAGGGAACTGATGACCAGCACGATCAGGACGAGCGCGCCGCCGAACGCCCATCCATTGGTCTGCTGCGGGACCGGCTTACCTGGCGGCATATGCCTGGCCCACTTCTGCCCCCATCGATCTTGCCCTCATGACCGCCCCTTCTTGGGGGAGACTAGCAAGGCGCCGGGCATCATCAACTTGTCTTTTCCAACCACATCGGCTCGACTTGCCTGTCGATCATTCGTGGCGGCGTGTTACACATGCTCGTCCATGTCCGGGGGGAGGCTGTTGTTGGAGACTGGGGTCGCTGTCGCACCGGCGCGTGCGGAGGGTTCGCCTCGACTGTCTCGGCTGCGGTCCCGATCGCTCGGCGGCGGCAGCGAGCTCATGGTCGCCGACACCGGCCGGTTCTTCAGGGCGGGGCCGGCCGCCAGGGATCGGATTGCAAGGGAAGCCTGCACCCCGGAGGATATCCTCTTCCTCAAGGAGGAGGGCCACGTCCCTCATCCCTGCAGCAGGCTCGAACGGCGAAGCCGGCAATTTGCGGAAGCCGAGAGGCTGAGCTGGGCGAACAGGCTCGACTATCTCATTCTGGTCCCGACCCTTCGGTGCAACCTCAGCTGCAGCTATTGCCAGGTGTCGCGGGCGAGCCTGACCAGCACCGGCCACGACTGGTCAGAGGCGACGCTCGCCGCGGTGCTCGACCGGATCGATGGGCTCGAGACGAAGTCCATAAAGGTGGAGTTCCAGGGAGGCGAGCCGACCCTGCGGCTCGACCTCATCAATGCGGTCATAGAGCGCTGCCGGCGCTTCGAGCGGAGCGAGTTCGTCGTCTGCACCAACCTGCAGCGCCTGGACGAAGACGTGCTCGCCCTTTTCAGCCGCGATGATGTCTATGTCAGCACCTCGCTCGATGGGGCGGCCGCCACGCACCTGCGCAACCGCACCGCCTCGTCCACGGCCACGGAGCAGTTCCTCGGCAACCTCAGGCTGCTGATCGACCGCTTCGGCATCGGCAAGGTCTCGGCGCTGCCCACGGTCGATCCGCGGTCGCCGCCCGAGCCCGACGAGCTCATCGACGCCTATGCCGGGCTCGGCTTCAACTCGATCTTCCTCCGGCCGATCAACTTCCAGGGCTTCGCCCGGAAGCGGCACCCGGATTCCCGCGAGCAGAATGGGGAATGGCGCCGTTACTACGAGCGGTTCGTCCGCCGCCTCATCGAGCGCAATTGGGTCGACCGGAGCGTCGTCTTCGAGGAGACCTATCTCAGCGTCTGCCTCAGGCGCGTCTTCCAGCCGGGCAGCGAGCGTCATGTCGATCTGCGCAGTCCGAACCCGGTCGGCGTCGACTATGTGGTCATCGACCACGACGGCACCGTATACCCGACCGACGAGGCTAGGATGCTCGCGCGTTCCGGGATCATCGACCTGTCGATCGGGACAGTGGAGACAGGTTGGGACACGCCCGCCCGCCAGACGCTCGACCGCCACTCCACGAACGCCATGGATCCGGCCTGTCGGCAGTGCGCCTATCAGCCCTATTGCGGGCGCGACGTCATCGACGACATCGCCCGCTACGGCACCATCGACCTTCCGCGGACCGAGACCGAATTCTGCCGCAAGCACATGCACCTGTTCGACCTGATCTTCGAGCTGGTCTATTCCGATGATCCGGCGGTGCGCCATTCCGTCAGCCGCTGGCTCCGGCTGCCGGGCACGCCGACCGAACTGGGCGTGACGCTGCCGTGATCCCGCTCGCTCTCCAGTCCATCTCCGAGGCCGAGCAGCCGTTCGTCACGCGGCTCCGCGTCGCCACCGGGACCGCCGACGCCGCCGACTCGATCCTTGTCGCCGAGGATATTGACGGCGCCACGTTCGCCGGGCGGAATGGCCTCGTATCCATCTCGGGCTCCCCCGCGGCGGCGCTGGATGGCGACGTGGTTCTCGTCTCCTCGGGGGTCGGACGGGTCGAGCGCCTCCTGCGCGCTGGAGGTCTGGAGATCCCGACCAACACCCTGCTGGTCACGGAGCGCTGCGATCAGCTGTGCCTTATGTGCTCGCAGCCACCGAAGAAGACGCATCACGACCGTTTCGCGCTGCTCACCGAGGCAGCGCTGCTGGCGGAGCCGGGAAGCCTGATCGGCATCACCGGCGGCGAGCCCACGCTCTACAAGGCCCAATTGCTCGACATGATCGAGACGGTCTTGGCCGCCCGATCCGACGTGGAATTCCACGTGCTTACGAACGGGCAGCATTTCGAGGATGCGGACGTTGCTCGGCTCGCCGGTGCGCTCTACGACCGGGTGACCTGGGGCGTCCCGCTCTATGCGCGCCAGGCGGCGCTCCATGACCGGATCGTCGGGAAGAAAGGGGCCTTCGATAGGCTGCAGGATGGCTTGGCGGTCCTGCTCAGCGCGGGCTGCCGCGTCGAGCTGCGCACGGTGCTGCTGTCCAGCAACTTCACGGCACTGGGGGAGCTCGCCCGCTACGTCACGACCCGTCTTCGCTTCGTGGAGGCCTGGTCGATCATGCAGCTGGAGAATGTCGGCTACGCCCGAAAGCGCTGGCAGGAACTCTACCTCGATCACTCGGCGGATTTCGGTCCCATCGCCGCGGCCCTCGACCATGCCCATCTCCATGGCGTCGAGGCGCAGCTCTTCAATTTTCCCCTATGCACCGTGCCGGCCCCGTATCGGCACCTTGCCCGGCCCTCGATCTCGGATTGGAAGAGGAAGTTCGTGCCGGAGTGCAGCCCATGCGCAGCGCGCGAGAGGTGCTGCGGCTTCTTCGAATGGCATCCGGATGATGAGGCCCGGTCGGGAGTGAGGCCATTATGACCAATCGACGCTTCCTGATCCCCAGTCTCCTGGCGGCGGGCTTCGGCACGACGGACTCGCTGCATGGCACCGGACTGCCATCGGATCATGTGGGCATGGACGATGACCATGTCGGCAGGACGGCGATGCTCCGGCTCTTCACGCAGGATCACCTCGTCAGCCTGGCGCAGCACCGCAGTCACCGGAGCCACAGCAGTCACCGGAGCCATTCCAGTCACCGCTCGAGCTATGGCGGCGGCGGAGGTTACCGCCCGGCACCGGTCTACACGCCGCCGCCGGCACCGACCTACCGACCACCGCCGCCGGCTCCAGCGCCCAGGTATCGAACGCCGGCGCCGGCGCCGGTCCCGCTCTATGGAAACCCGCCCCCAGCGCCCGCTCCGTATGATCCCGGGACCGGCGAGACCAGCAGGCCGGGGTTGGGGACCCCACCTCCTCCCCCGTCCCTGTCGGGGCGCAGTCCGCGGTTCGCGTCGATCGTGCGCCGGGTCCAGATCGCCCTCCTTGCCCAGGGTCTCTACCAGGGCTCGATCGACGGCGTGGTCGGCCCATCACTGCGTGGGGCGCTGAGGCGGTTTCAGACGACGAGGGGGTTGGAGGTGACCGGCACCATCACCGCCCCGACGCTCAACGCCCTCAGGGTATCTTCGGACTGAATGATCGTGATGCAGCGCAGAGATTCTGGACGAGCGGGTCGACGGGTTGGAATGTGGCTGCTCGTGCTGCCGCTCGTCGCCCTAGCCGGCAGTCCGGCAGCCGCCCAGCGCGGCGAACTCCACACCTTCCACTGCCTGTTCGGATGCCCGCTCGGCGCGCCGGCGACGAACGACACGGTCGTCCGGGAGATCTACACCCTCTCGTCCAACGATATCACCAGGATGGCGGACTGGGTCGCCTACCGCATCACCCCATCGACTATCGGCCTCTCCAATGCGCGAAACTGGCAGGCCGATCCGGCCCTCTCGCCCGACGAGAGGCTGACGGAGGAGCATTTCGATGGAGCGCCGGCCGCGTTGCGCATCGACCGCGGCCATCAGGCTCCGCTGGCCGCCTTCTCCGGAACCGAGGTCGCCGGCGAGACCAACATCCTGTCGAACATTACGCCGCAGGCCTCCGCGCTCAACCAGGGCCCTTGGCAGCGGCTCGAGGGTCGGGAGCGCGAATTGACGCGGCGGATCGATGGACCTGTCTACGTCTACACCGGTCCGTTGTTCGAGCGGATGATGCGGCCGATGCCGGCCGGGCCGGAGATGCATCGGGTGCCGTCGGGCTACTGGAAGATCATCGTGCTGCCGGATGGACGGTCAACCGCCTTCATCATGGACCAGAACACCCCTCGCAACGCGAACTTCTGCGATTTCCGTGTGAGCCTGATGGACGTCCAGCTTCGGAGCCGGCTTGTCTTCTTCCCGCAGCGACAGACGCCTCCCACCTCGGCGTTGGATGCGGAATTGGGTTGCCCTGGGCCCCGTCCGCCCGCCCCGGCTCCGGCCGAGATCACGACCCGATGATGATCCGAGGCGGATGCTGACCTCCGGTCGTCAGCGCGCGCGGCCTGTCGTTCAGGCCGGCGATGCGACCCGGTCTGCGGCGAATGTTAATGGGGAGGACTTAGGTTGCTGATCGAGGACTTTTTCGATGGTCATGGCGGCAAGCATGCTGCGAAGGCCTATTGGAATGCGCTGACGAAGCTGAGGGCGGCATGGCGCGACGTGTTCGGCGAGGAACTTCCCACCGTCGGGAACCGCGCGATGGACGCCTTCGAGCAGGCGATCGCCCAGGTGAAGGAGCGCCTGTCGAGTGATGTCGCCGGAGCGGCGCGGCTTCGCACCGCGCTCGATGTCGAACCCAAGGAGGATATCGCCGAGGTCCTGCTTGGCCATGCCGACATGGACGATGTGCCGCCGAAGTCAGTGAAGGAGGCCATGCTTCAGCAGTGCGCCCTCCTCGGCGCGGGGCGTCACGAGCTTCGTTCTCTTCTGAGACCAGTGCTCGATGGCGTCTTCGCCAAGGCCAAGACCCGGCGTCCCCGCGTCGGCGCGAACAGGCATTGGCCGCGTCTGCTTCAATATGTGCGCGAGCTCGAGGAGGACACCACCTGGTCGACCGGCAAGGGTGTCCACCTGATGAACGCTGGCGGCGGCGGCCGGGTGGCGCGCCATCCTGCTGATCCCGCGGACCTGGTGGTCAGGATCGATCCGGACCATCTTTGATCGGGCGAACACCGGCCATGCTCGAATAGTCCGTTCTCAATTTGTTCGCTCCACCCTACAACGCTTCCGAACGGATTTGGAAGCGTGCCGATGGATAGCCTGACCCTCTACGACGTGCCGTTCGAGTTGATCGCCCACGAAGCGCCGCTCTTCCTCTGCACGACTCCGGCCGGCTTTCCGTCGCCGGCGCAGGACGACATGGAGGAGCCGATCGATCTCGGCGCCTGGCTGATCGATCATCCGGCCGCGAGCTACATCATGCGGGTCTCCGGCCACTCCATGGGCGGTGCCGGGATCAATGACGGCGACCTCGTGGTCGTCAGCCGTTCGGCCGAACCCCGGCCCGGGGATATCGTCATTGCGATGGTCCACGGCGACAGGACGATGAAGCGGCTCAGGCGGCGGGGCGAGAGGCTGTGGCTCGTTCCAGAGGCGTAAGGCTACGAGGCCATCCGCGTCGACGAGCATGTCGAGATCTGGGGTGTCGTTGTCGCGCTGGCCCGGCGGTATCGCGCGTGACCGCGATCGGGTTGATCGACTGCAACAACTTCTACGTGAGCTGCGAACGCGCCTTCGACCCCACGCTGGTGGGCGTCCCGGTCGTCGTCGCGAGCAACAATGACGGGTGCGCCATCGCCCGGTCCAACGAGGCCAAGGCGCTGGGGGTGAGGATGGGCGATCCGATCCACCTCATCCGCGACCGCCTGGAGAAGCACGGCGTCGTGGTCCGCTCTTCCAACTATACCCTCTATGGCGACATGCAGAGGCGGGTCGTGGCGGCCGTCGAGGACTTCGCCAGCGAGGTCGAGATCTACTCGATCGATGAGAGCTTCCTCGATCTCACCGCCTTCGTTGGCCGAGACCTCGTGGCCCACGCCAATGGGATGCGGAGGCAGGTCCAGCGATGGACCACCATACCGACGTGCGTCGGCATCGGTCCGACCAAGACGTTGGCCAAGCTCGCCAACGCCGCCGCCAAGAGGAACCCGATCTTCGACGGTGTCGCGGACCTGCGCGACGACACGATCCGGCACTTCGTCCTCGACCGCTTCCCCGTCAACGATGTCTGGGGCGTGGGCCGGGCGACTGCGGCCAAGCTGGCGTCGCTCGGCATCACCACGGCGGGGCAGTTGAGGGACATGCAGATGAGGCAGGCGCGCGGTCTGGGCACGGTCGTGCTCGAGCGGCTTGTCGCCGAGTTGCGTGGCGTGGCCGCGAGCGCCGTCGAGGTGGTCGAACCGCAGCGCAAGGGCATGGCGGTCACGAGGTCGTTCGGAAGACCGATTGAAGACCTTGAGGCGCTGATGGGCGCGGTCGCTCAATTCGCCATGCGCGCTGGCGAGAAGCTGCGCTCCCATGGCCTCGTCGCCGGCCAGCTGACCGTCTTCTTCCACACCAACCGGCACAAGCGGGATCGCCCGCAGCACCACGGCAGTCGCCGCCTGTCATTGCAACCAATGACAGATGACTCCCTTGAACTTCTCGCCGCGGCCCGCCGCGGCGTCGAGGCGGCGTGGCGGGACGGCTTCGCCTACACCAAGGCGGGGGTCATGCTGGACGACCTCGTTGCTGCAGGGCAGCGGCCGAGGACACTGTTCGAGGGTGACGTCGAGCGCCGGTCGCGGCTGATGATGGCCATGGACGAGGTGAATTCCCGCTTCGGCCGCTTCACGGCGGTGCCCGCGACGCAGGGCTTTAAGCGCGAATGGAAGGCGCGGTCCGAGAATCGCTCCCCGGCGTGGACGACGCGGATTGGCGAGGTCCCGGTGATATCGGCCTGAGGTTGATCAGCGCCTCGATCGCTGACACGAAAGACTGGTCGGCCCGGCCTTCTGTTGATCCGCACATGCCGGCGTTTGCACGACAAGCGCTTTGGAGGCTACGCAGGTAGCGGCCCATAGCGGTCGGGGTTCGCGGCCACGTGCGCGCGGACATGATCGACCCAATTAGGATACCAATACCAGGAGCCGTCGGCGAGCGTAGTCCCGTAGTTCCGCCCCGGGGCTTTGGCGTTCTCGGCCTTCCACAGCGTCGTGTGGCTGTGCATGGTGAACCGAGGGAAACCTTCGCCGTTGATGAGCGCGACGATCTGCCCCGGCTTCATCTTCGGCCGCTCGATCTCCTTGAGCAGTAGGCGGAGACGCTCGCCCTTTTCCGTATCGCTACGGATGAACTCCACGACCTGATCCGCTTTCCCCCGCGAATTCACGGACTGCTCCACGTAGGCGACGCGATAGGAATAGCGCGGGTCGGCGATCATCTGGTCCGTCAGCGCATCCTCGAACTCGATCTGCGCCGCCTGGACGTTGGCCGGCAGGTCGGTTTCGGCGAGCAGGATGTTGCGCTGGTCGCGGTCTATAGTGGTGAACTGCAGCGCCAGGCCGAGCTCGCCCTCGAGTCCGTGCTCGGCGCCTGCGATCTCCCTCACGGCCCTGTTGAAGTTTAGACAGCATGCCTGCAGCTTCGCCGAGATCGCGTCGTCGATGCGCCTCGTCATCTGATGCTCGATCTCGTGACGGATCGCGATGAGGAATTTCAGATTGGCGATCGTCGGCTCATCGAGCGGACAAGCGGCGTGATCGAGACAGGTCTCCAATTCCCACAGTTTTTCCGCGCCGTGACGAGTGCGCAGAACCTGCTCGGCCCCATCCACGGTCCGCTTCTGGCGAATGTCGATGCTCTGGCGGCGATAGTGCCAATGGAGGAGGTAGGTGAAGGCGATCACCGCCACGACGATAAAGGTCTCGCTCTTGAACTGGGCGCGGGGGTTGTTGAAGCTCTGCACCGCGTTCAGCATCGCCTCGCGGGCCTTGACCAGCAGTTCGTCGCCGCGAAGGTTCAGCCCGGTGGCCGGATCGATTGCCGGCCACGCCTTCAGGAATGCCGCAAGGTCGTCGGCGGTGGCGGCCGGAACGCTGCGATGCCTAGTATTTCCCCTGATCTCCGCGATCCGGGCGTGGTTTATGCTCCGCGTCGGCCGGGTGAAATAGGCGAGGATGTCCTGGTCGTTCTTGGTCGTTGTCGCGATCAGCCGCTTGACCAGCGCCACCTCCCAGCGCTCGAGCTTGTTCGTCCTGCTCCTCGTCGCTCGCCTCGCCATCAGCCAACTTTTCCTCCCGCGGTCCGATTTCCTAAGTCGTATCCAATGCGCATCCCGAGCCATTCCCCGGGATGCACCCTTCTAGCGAAGAATCATCAGATTCTCGACCGTCACCGCGCGGGCTTCTCGCAGGCTGCGGCACAATGAGGATTGAGCATGGCTTCAACGAGGTCTTCCCTTTGCGCCGCCGGCATCTGCGGCTCGCAACGCTATGCGGTCTTATCAAAATTATGATGGCCGTGGCTTTGAAACGAGAGCGCCTTAGACGCCCGTCGCTCGACCACACACGTCGGCGTGCAGGCTTCGTCCCCAGAGCCGGTGCCGAACTCGACTCGGGCGAGCAGAACCGCGGTCGAGACTCCGCCAGGGTTGCGCGAGGCCTTGCGAGTTTCTCAGGTCGCTGTTGGTCGGCCGGTGCACTTCGCGAAAAGTGCGATGGCCTTGTCACAGACGGCGCAGTGCCCCTCGCAGCAGTCGCGCATCAGGAAGGCGACGAGATCCGAGAGCGCGGGGAAGACCGCACTATATATGATCGAGCGACCGTCCCGGCGCCGCTCTACAAGGCCGGCCTGCTCGAGCTGGTTAAGATGGAACGAGATCCGCGAGGGTGGCGCGCCATCGAGCGCTTCGGCGATGGCGCCGGCAGGGCGGCCGTCCGCACCGGCGACCACGAGCAGCCTCACGATGCGCAGCCGCGTCGCGTTCGAGATGGCGGCGAAGCCATTTGAGGCTTGCGTCTCATCCATCACGTGATATTTCAATCATGCTTGAAATGAAAGTCCTTCGTCGGCGGGGAATGATGACGGGATGAACCCTATCTGGATCAGGGTGCGCAGGCCAGCGGTAGGCGGCGCATGAGACGCGAGGAGCTGCGGGATCTGCTGGAGGGGTGGCAGGTCTCGATCTATTTCGGCGCTGTGTTGCTGGGTGCGCTGGTGGCCATGATCGTGCCAGGCGACGCGTCGCTCGAATGGGCGATCAACCCCGCCCTGGCCCTGATGCTGTTCGTCACCTTCCTGCAGGTCCCGCTGTCCGCGCTTGGCCAGGCCATTCGGGACATGCGGTTCCTGGGAGCACTCCTGGTCGCGAACTTCGTCGCCGTCCCTCTGCTGGTGGCTGTCCTCGTCCAGTTCGCGCCGGCCCAGCCGCTGGTCGTCCTGGGCGTTTTGATCGTGCTGCTCTGCCCCTGCATCGACTATGTGGTCACCTTCTCTCATCTGGGCCGTGCAGATGCGCGGCTTCTGCTCGCCACCACCCCGGTCCTTCTGATCGCGCAGATGCTCCTGCTGCCGGCGTATCTGCGGGTCTTCCTCGGCAGTGACGCCGCGGAGATCGTGCAGGCCGGGCCATTTCTCCACGCCTTCCTATGGCTGATCCTGATCCCGCTCGCGCTGGCCGCCGCGTGCCAGTTCTGGGCTAAGCGCCAGTTGACGGGCGAGCGGATCACTTCCGTGCTCGGATTGCTCCCGGTCCCGGCGACGGCACTCGTGCTTCTGATCGTAATCGTGGCCGTCCTCCCACAGCTGAATGCGGCGCTTCCGGCCGTTCTGCGAATGCTGCCGATCTACGTGGTGTTCGCGGTCGTCGCTCCGCTCATCGGGTGGCTGGTGGCGAGGGGGTTCGGACTCAATGCGGAGGCGGGACGGGCGATCGCGTTCAGCGCCGGCACCCGAAACTCCCTGGTGGTGCTGCCTCTGGCCCTGGCGGTGCCGGGGGCCATCCCGATCGTCCCGGCGATCATCGTCGCCCAGACCTTGGTCGAGCTTCTGGCGCAGCCCGCCTACATCCGGGCCTTGCCTCTTCTCGGCAGGACGCCGGTCACTCGCGAGGATATCGCTGGCAGACCTTGAGCTGCCCCCCCAGTTTGTCGAGCGGCTTGCATGGCCGTTGCGTGACCATCGTCAGCGACGCCGACGCCGAACGATGCCCGACTGTCAGGGGTTCGGCGACGTGCCTGGCCCTTGGGAAGCCCCGAGCAGCTCGAAAGAGCGTCTCGGGCCATGCCCCGGGCGGTTTGATTTAGCCCGCTGCCGATCGAACAATGTTCGTCGCGTATTCACTCGTCAGCCGTCCGTCCTATCTTCGACCTGTAGATGGCATAATGGTGAGATCGGTCGTTCCAGAAGCCATGGTCGATGCGTTCCCAGGACGAGCCTCCGAACACCTCCTCGTGGTTTGAGTGGTAGTATATCACCGTGAAGTCCCTGGGCCGGTCGCGCAGGGACCGTTCGATGTTACGCACGACGCCGGCGAGGACATCTGCTGAGAACGGATTGTTCAGGAAGCAGACCGTAGGCTCACGCGGGAATTGATAAGAGCGCGCATCGCCCCTGATCGACACGGCGTTCAACCGCCGTCCGACCTTGGCCAGCCGGTCGAGGTTATCGGCGGCGGTGGCGTGGAGTTCCTCGCCAAGCTCCACCCCCTCGGCGCGCCGGAAGCCGGCCAGACACGCGAGTATGAGGGTGCGCCCCTTTCCCGACCCCAAGTCGACGAAGAGAAGATCGCCGGGGTCGGCGATTTCCGCCCGATCCAGTAGGAATTCGAACATTTCCGGCGGCGTGGGTTCATATGGGACTGCGCCCTCCTTCTCCCACGCGGGCGCAGTCATCTCGTCGATCTCAACCGCGCCACCTGTGTCCACGCCATACTTTCGATCGAAAGCAGGGTCGTTGACATAGCGGTGTCGGGCGCCTTGGCGGCTCAAGAGCAGGGTGAGATTCCTGAGTGCAAGTCGGCAGAAGCCGAGCGCGCCATGGCGCTGCCAGGCGCGCCTCGCCCTCTTCATGCGGGACGACGCGGACATCATCGGTCCTCCCAGCGGCGCGGGCGCGACATTGGGAGCGATGAGTGGAGATGCGTGGCGACGGGGCGCGAGCACGCCACTGAATGCAAATATTTCGTGAGCATAGCCGTTTCCAACCAGCGATGATGAACGACCGCGCGCCGTTGACGGCGCACGGTCTCTCAGCGACTGTCAGTTGGAGCGCGGAGGTCGGGCTGGTGGAGGACTGGCGAAGTCGGACATCGGCCGGCTGGCCGCACCTGGCGCGAAGCCGGCGCCGACACAGGGTGCGGTGTAGCCTCCAGTGACGAGCAGGATTGCCGGGAGTGAGGAGCAGCTGCTCGGAAGGTGCTGATGCTTTTCCGGCGTGGGTGGCGTATCGTTCTTGCCGTCGTCGCCGAGGACCGCGCTCGTTGTTGGAACCGACTGGATTTCGTCGGCGGCGGCCGAGTGATCATGGCCATCGATCATCGCGGTGGCGGAGCCATGACTGTATCCGTGCATCTTCCACGCCGTCGCCGGCGCAGACAGGACGAAGCAGGCCAATAGGAAGCCCATGGCGTTCCGAGCGATGCTGAGCGAGCGCTGCACCGGGTCAGATAGCCTGCCGCAATATTTTCTCGCAAGTCTGTTCAAAAGGAGCGACTTTGGGTGTTGACCTTGTAGCCGGTCCAAGGATTAGGGGTTGCCGCAATGATTCGTGCAATGGTCCAAAGCACCTACCGCCTTGTGCCTCACAGGATCGTGATGGGCCTCTACTTTTGGAAGGGCAGCTGCTAAGGCGAGCGTGATGGGCCGGCTTGCGACCTACATCAGCACTATGATGCTCGCTCTCCTGCTCTGGTCGGGAACCGCTGCGCATGCCGTGGAGGCCGCGGAAGCTGCCAGCTGCGATTCGTCCGTGTCGGCATCGGTTGACCAGGGGGATCACGACCGTGGATCCAAATCTGGGGAGGCTGATCACTCCGCCATTCATCATCACGGTGGATGCCATGGTCACTGCTCCGCCGTGGGCAACGGCGTGACCGCCCGCTCGACTGATCTCGGCAAGGGTCTGCCCGCGACCTGGGATCATTCTGCGTTCGACTCCGGCACCGGTCCGGACCAGGACATCCGCCCTCCGATCGCCTGATGTCACACGCCTAGCCGTCCGCGCCCACGCGGATGGTGTCTCGTGACATCAGGAGTTTTCCAACATGATAAGTTTCCGTGCTGCGGCCATTGCCGCAGCCACGGTGCTGGGGGCAACGAGTGCTGTTGCGCAGGTCTCTACGCCTGCGACGCCGCGCGTCGGCTCCGTTACGGCTGGACCGGAATATGGTCCGCCGGCACCGACTACGACATTGCCCGCACCGGTTCTCGTTCCCCGCGACGGGCCGCTCCCGGCCAACCTCACCCTGAGCCAAGCGCTCGAGGAAGCTGAAGCGCGCGCGCCTGCCCTGCTGGCGGCGCGGGCGAGAGTCGAGGCCGCGCAGGCTCGTATCCGGCAGGCCGGGTTTCGCGCCAATCCCGAGCTTGCCGTCGAGATCGACAACCTCCTCGGCACCGGCGCGCTGTCCGGGCTTCAGCAGACCGAGGCGACGGTCTCGCTCAACCAGCGGCTCGACGTGAGCGGGCGGCGCCGCACCCGCGTCGCGGCCGCGCAGGCGTTGCTCCTGGCGGACCAGATCCGGTTCGCGATCGCACGCGCTGATCTCGCACTCTCCGTTCGCCAGCAATTCGCTCGAGCGATCACCGCGCGGGATCGCCTCAGGATCGCCGAGGAGAATGAGTTCAACGCGCGTGAACTGGCGCGTGTCGCCGGCATCCTCGTGCAGGAAGGCCGCGAGCCGCCTCTTCGCGGCATTCGCGCCCGCTCTGCCGCGGCTCAGGCTGCCGCGGAGCTTGAGGCCGCGCGTGCGGACGAACTGGCCGCGCGCGCAACGCTGACGAGCCTGTTCGGCGTTGCGACGCCACCGGAGCAGGTGAGCGGCAGTCTGATCGACCTCCAGGCGACGCAGGTCGATCCAGAGCAGAGCCTGGATGTGCGGCTCGCAGACGCCGAACGCGTCGCCGCTGAGGCAGAGGTCGGTTCGCAGGTCGCCCAGGGTCGCCTCGACCCGGCCGTAGGGGTCGGGGTCCGATACGTTCGGGAGACAGGCGATTTCGGGTTGATCGGCGGGCTCACGATGCCGTTGCAGATCTTCGATCGCAACCAGGGCAACGTTTCCGCCGCGCAGTCGAATGTTCGTGCTGCCGAGGCCAATCTGGCGAGCGCCACCGCGACTGCGCGCGTTCGCACCCAGAACGCGATCATCGCGGTCGAGGCCGCCGAGGCGCGGGTGCAGGCGCTGGAGGGCTCGGCCGTGCCCGAGGCCGGCGAGGCGCTTAGGCTCGCCCAGCTCTCCTATGGGGAGGGCCGCGCGACGCTGCTCGAACTGCTCGACGCCCAGAATGCCTACCGCACCGCGCAGCTCGCGCTGATCGACGCGCGTCTCGCGCTCGCCAACGCCACGGCCGAGCTCGGCCGCGTGTCGGCTCAATAAGGACATCCAGATGAACATCGTGATCGACAACAGGAAGAAGTGGCTTGCCGGCGCTGCCGCAGTGGCGCTCGTCACCGGGGTGGGCGGCGTGCTCATCGGCCGCTCGCTCGACTCCGGCGAGACGCCGGCGCCGGCAGCACCCTCTGCCGCACCGGCGGAGGGCGCCGGGACGGCAGAGGCCGAGGCGGAGCACGGCGAGGGCTTCGTCGAGATGACGCCGGAGCGCATCGAGGCGAGCGGCATCCGCACCGAGACCGTCCGCGCGGGAACGATCGGTGCTGAGATCATCGTGCAGGCGACCGTGGCCGCGCCGCCCGAGGGGCAGGCGCTGGTCACGGCGCGTGCCGACGGCGCCGTGGTGCGGATCAACAAGCGCCTCGGCGACCCGGTCTCGGCCGGCGAGACGATCGCCCTGCTCGAGAGCCGCGACGCGGCCGCCTTCGTCGCCGAGCGCAACGCGGCGGCGGCACGCGCCCAGGCGGCGCGGGCCGCTGCCGCGCGCGAGCGCCGGTTGTTCAACGCGCGCATCACCGCGCGCCAGGATCTGGAGGCGGCGGACGCCGCCCGGGCGCAGGCCGAGGCGGAGCTGCAGCGCGCCCAGGCGGCGGTGACGACCGCCGGGGTCACCGGCGACGGCCGCTACCTCAGCGTGCGGAGCCCGATCAGCGGCCGGATCACCGGGCTGGACACCCAGCTCGGCGCCTACGTCACCGCTGGCGCGGAGCTGTTCAACGTCGCCGATCCGCGACGCGTGCAGGTCGACGCCGCGGTGCCGGCCGCCGACGCGCAGCGCATCCGGCCGGGGGACCCGGCCGTGATCGAGCTTCCCGACGGTTCGACGGTCGATGCGGTCGTGAGGTCGTCGACGCCTTCGCTCGACCCGCAGAGCCGCACGGCCACGGTGGTGCTCCAGCCCTCGGGAACGCCTGCCGGCCTCACCCAGGGCCAGGCTGTGCGCGCGCGGATCACGCCACGCGGTTCGGAGGCAGGGGGCGCGGTCGTGCTGCCCGAGGACGCGATCCAGCAGGTCGAGGGCCGCGACGTGGTCTTCGTCCGGGAGGGCGATGGCTTCCAGGCGACGCCCGTCACCGTCGGCAGCCGGTCCGGTGGAAGGGTGCAGATCACCAGTGGTCTCAGCGCGGGTCAGGCGGTCGTGACCGTAGGCGCCTTCGCCCTGAAGTCGCAGCTGGGGGCGGGCGATGCCGAGCATGGCCACTGATCCTCGCCTTCCGACGCCTCTTCTCTCACGACCGCGCCCACGGCGCGGCGACAGGATCGCTGCATCATGATCGACCGTCTCCTTGACGCCTCCGTCCGCTTCCGCTGGGCCGTCGTCGGCCTGACGCTGGTCGTCGCCATCTATGGCGTCTTCCAGCTCCTAAAACTGCCCATCGACGCCGTGCCGGACATCACCAACAAGCAGGTGCAGGTGAATGTTTCCGCACCGCAATACGGGCCGCTCGACATGGAGCGTCTCGTCACCTTTCCGCTGGAGACCTCGCTCGCGGGCATCCCCGGCCTCGATTACACCCGCTCGATCTCGCGCAACGGCTTCACCCAGGTCACCGCGATTTTCGACGAGAATGTCGACATCTACTTCGCTCGCCAGCAGGTCGCTGAGCGCCTTGCCCAGGCCGGCGAGAGTCTGCCCGAGGGCGCCGAGCCTCAGATGGGGCCGATCTCCACCGGTCTGGGGGAGGTCATGATGTGGAGCGTGGAGTTCGCTCCCAACGCGACGCCTGAAAATCCGGCCGTCGCGGGACGGCCAGGCTTCCAACCGGATGGGTCATATCTGACGATCGAGGGCGAGCGGCTGACCGACGATGTCGCGAAGCTCGCCTACCTTCGGACCGTGCAGGACTGGGTGATCCGGCCACAGCTTCGCACCGTCGAGGGCATCGCCGGGATCGACTCCATCGGCGGCTACGAGAAGCAGTTCGTCGTCCAGCCTGATCCGAGCCGTCTGGCCGGCTTTGGCGTCTCCTTTCGCGAGCTGGCCGATGCGCTGGAGCGGGCGAACATCTCCGTCGGTGCCAACTTCATCGACCGGGGCGGCGAGGCGCTGCTGGTGCGCGCCGACGCCCGCATCCGCGAGGTCGATGAGATTCGCCGCACCGCGATCGCGACCCGGAACGGCGTTCCGGTCTCGGTCGGCGACGTTGCCAACGTGACGATCGGCGGGGAATTGCGCACCGGTGCGGCCTCGACCAACGGCCGCGAGACTGTCGTCGGCACCGCGCTGATGCTCGCGGGCGGAAACAGCCGCCTCGTCGCCGAGGCGGTGGCCGAGAAGATCGACGAGGTCTCGAACTCGCTGCCGCCGGGCATCGTCATCAAGCCGCTCTACAATCGCTCTGCGCTCGTGGAATCGACGATCTGGACGGTCGAGAAGAACCTTACCGAGGGCGCCCTCCTGGTGATCGCGGTCTTGTTCTTTCTCCTCGGCAACATCCGCGCGGCTATCATCGCCACGCTCGTCATTCCGCTGTCCTTCCTGATGATGGCAACGGGCATGAACAAGTTCGGCCTGTCCGGAAATCTGATGAGCCTCGGCGCTCTGGACTTCGGTCTGATCGTCGACGGCTCGATCATCATCGTCGAGAATTGCCTCAGGCGCTTCGCCGAACGGCAGCATCATGAGGGTCGGCTGCTGACGCTTCAGGAGCGTCTGCACGAGGTCTACGAAGCCTCGCGCGAGATGATCAAGCCGACCATCTACGGCCAGGCCATCATCTTCCTCGTGTTCGTGCCGTTGCTCACCTTCACCGGGGTCGAGGGCAAGATGTTCACGCCGATGGCGGCGACCGTCATGCTCGCGCTCGCCGGCGCGTTCATCCTTTCGCTGACCTTCGTGCCGGCGATGGTGGCGCTGCTGGTCCGCGGCAAGGTCGCGGAGAAGGAGGCCAAGCCCATCGTCTGGGTCAAGCGCGGCTACGCCCCTCTGCTCGACAAGGTGCTGCTCCGCCCCTGGCCGTGGATCGGGGGAGGCGTTGCCACCTTCGCTCTCGCCGGGATGCTGTTCACGACGTTGGGCCGCGAGTTCATCCCGCAGCTCGACGAGGGCGACCTGGCGGTACAGGCTCTCCGCATCCCCTCGACCTCGCTCGAACAGTCGCTCGACATGCAGCTGCGCATCGAGAGGGCGATATCGAGCCTCCCGGAGGTGGCCTACGTCTACTCCAAGACCGGCACGGCCGAGGTCGCGACCGATCCGATGCCGCAGAACATCTCGGACTCGTTCGTCATTCTGAAACCCAAGGAAGAGTGGCCGGAAGGGGTCACGACGAAGGATCAGATCGTCGCTCGCATCGAGGAGCGGATGGCGACTCTCACCGGCAATGCCTACGAGATCAGCCAGCCGATCGAGATGCGGTTCAACGAGCTGATCGCCGGCGTGCGCGGCGACATCGCCGTCAAGGTCTTCGGTAACGATCTGGAACAGCTCCAGCAGGTCGCCGCCGAGGTCCAGACGGTGATGAACGAAGTGCAGGGAACGGCCGATCTGCGCGTCGAGCAGACCGGCGGCTTCCCGACACTGGATGTCCAGTTCGACCGCGACGCCATCGCCCGTTACGGCCTGTCGATCCAGGACGTGGCGGACACGGTCGCGGCCGCGCTTGGCGGGCGCGAGGCCGGCCTGGTTTTCGAGGGCGACCGGCGGTTCCAGATCGTCGTGCGCCTGCCGAACCTCACCCGCGACGACATGGAGGCGGTCGGCGCTCTGCCGGTGATGTTGCCGGAGACCGGCGTCGGTCCGAGGCGTTCGATCCCGCTGCGCGAGTTGGCGCGGTTCGAGACCTCCGAAGGTGTCAACCAGGTCAGCCGCGAGAATGGGCAGCGCCGCGTCGTCGTCCAGGGCAACGTGCGGGGCCGGGACCTGGGCTCCTATGTCGAGGAGGTCCAGGCGAAGGTCGCCGAGCGGGTCCAATTGCCACCAGGCGTCTTCATCGAGTGGGGCGGTCAGTTCGAGAATTTGCAGGCGGCGACGCAGCGGCTCTCGATCATGGTCCCGGCCGTTTTCATCGCCATCTTCGTCCTGCTGTTCGTGGCGCTTCGGGGGTGGCGGCCGGCGCTCGCCATCTATTCCGCGATCCCGTTCGCGCTGGCGGGCGGCATCTTCGGTTTGGCGCTGACGGGACTGCCCTTCTCGATCTCGGCGGCGGTGGGCTTCATCGCCTTGTCCGGCATCGCGGTGCTCAACGGGCTCGTCCTGATGAGCTCCGTCGAGGAGATGCGGACAGCCGGGGTGCCGATCGAGGAGGCGATCCGGGAGAGTGCGCTCAAGCGCCTTCGCCCGGTGCTGATGACCGCCCTAGTGGCGTCGCTCGGCTTCGTGCCGATGGCGCTCGCGACCGGACGGGGTGCGGAGGTCCAGAAGCCGCTGGCGATCGTCGTCATCGGCGGCCTGATCACCGCGACCATCCTGACCCTGTTCGTGCTGCCCGCGATCAGCAAGCTGCTGCTCCGGGCGCGCGGTAGGGCACATGTTCCCGGAGACTATGACGATGTGGATCAGTTCGGCGGCCCGGTGCCGGCGAAGTAAGGTGGCAAGCTCCCCCTGCCACCTGCAAGCGGGAGGCGTCGGTCCGGCAACGGGCCGGCGTCTCTCCACCCACTGCGACACCGACACGCCGGTGGCACCGCGATCATGACCGGCAAGCCGGACATCGCGCTGGAGCGGCGAACCCTGTGGGTCGTGCTGCTGCTCAACGCGGCGATCGCCACCGCATTCTTCGTGACCGGCGCACTGGGTGATTCCAGCGCGCTGATCGCGAACGGGGTCGATAATCTTTCCGACACAGCGGTCTACGCCCTGAGCCTCGTCGCGCTCAGCCATGGCCAGATCTGGAAGACCCGCGCGGCGACGGCGTCGGGGATCATGCTGCTGCTGTTCGCGGTCGGCATCCTCTTCGATGTCGGGCGGCGCTATCTCTACGGTAGCGAACCGCTGGGCCCGACGATGATGGCGATGTCGGCTGTCGCGGCCGCCGTGAACTATCTCTGCCTGCGCCTGCTGCAACGGATAAAGAAGCCTGACGTCAATCTTCGCGCGGCCACCACTTTCAGCTTCAACGACTTCATCTCGAACGGCGGCATTCTGGTCGCCGGCGCGCTCGTGCTTTGGCTCGGGCAGAACTGGCCGGACCTGCTGGTCGGCTTCGCCACGGCGGTCATCGCGATCAAGGGCGGCTTCGAAATCCTTCGCGACGCCCGCGCCGAGGCCGGCGTGGGGAAGGCTCCGCGATGAGCCGCCTACGCCGTGAGCGGGCGGTCGTGTCGCAGTCCGCCCAGCCGACGCAACGCCGTGCTGTCGACTCGCAAGGGAGTTCGTCATGACTGAGATTCTCACCACCGTCGAATTGTCCGCCGCTCCCGAGAGGGTCTGGGCCATGCTGACGGCCTTTTCCGAATACGAACGCTGGCATCCCCTGCTGCGCCTGGAAGGCACGGCCGAGCTCGGCGCGGAGATCGCCTATTCGCGCCGCTATGGGCTCAATTCGCCACGGTGGCTCAACACGGAGGCCGAGATCGTCGACTGTGTTGCGCCCAGCCGCCTCGAATGGCGCATCGGCATGCCGTCCATCTTCGCCAGCCGCGAGATCTTTGAGATCGAACCCATTCCAGACGGATCGCTCCTCACCCACCGCACGAGGATGAGCGGGCTTCTGGGCTCGGCCGTCGGCGCGATATCCAGAAGCCGCATCAGGGCGAGCATGGAATTGTTCGACGGTCTGCTGGCACGACGATTTCTCGGGGGCGATCGAGGGGCGAAGGCGAGCGCGGTCGGCCCCAATCGTGGAAATCGAATTCAGCGCCGCAGGCGCAGTCGCGTGGAACGGCGGAGAGCAAAATAGTGGTGGCCGCATCCAGATCCCCGACCACTTCGGATAGGAAGGCAGACGCATGACCGAGAAGCTCAGGCTCGACATCCCGCTTGTCCTTCCGGACCTGCCTCACGCCGGCGACGCCTGCGTCGATCGGCTTCTCGCGACGCTTGGCGGGAGGCCAGGCGTCGACCACGTGCATGTCGAGCCGGCATCGGATGGTGCGCCTGCCCAACTATGCATCCATTTCGATGCGGCGATGTTGCCGTTGCCTCGCCTGCGGGAGATCGCCGGCGCCGCCGGCGCGGAGCTCAGCGAGCGCTACGGCCACGCGCTCTGGCAGGTTCGCGGCATCTCCCACGAACGCCGCGCGCGGACAGTGGAGCGGGCGCTCTACGCGACGGTCGGCGTGATGCAGGCGGATGCCAGCGCCGCAGGCGTCGTGCAGATAGAATATGATCGGCGGCAGATCGACGAGAATGCGCTCGCGACCGCGCTCGGCAAGCTGAGCGTGACCCGCGCCGATGCCGGCGACCATGCGGGTGGTGTCGATGCGCCGGGCAGCCATGCTCACGAGAGTGGCAAGCACGGGAAAGGCGACGGCCACGACCATTCGCACGGCGCGTTTCTCGGACCGAACACGGAGCTGATCTTCGCACTGACCTGCGGCGCCCTGCTCGGTGCCGGGTTTCTGATCGAGACCTTCGCGAGCGGGTTGCCAGCTTGGCTGCCCACCGCCCTCTACGTCACAGCCTACTTCTTCGGCGGCTTCTTCACGCTGCGTGAGGCGATCGACAATCTGAGGCTCAGGAAGTTCGAGATCGACACCCTGATGCTGGTGGCCGCGGCTGGTGCGGCGGCGCTCGGCGCCTGGGCGGAAGGCGCGCTGCTGCTGTTCCTGTTCAGCCTTGGCCATGCGCTCGAACACTACGCAATGGGCCGTGCCAAGCGGGCGATCGAGGCCCTGGCCGAACTCGCTCCCGAGCGCGCAACGGTGCGCCGCGATGGTCAGGCGTCCGAGATTCCAGTGGAAGAACTCGTGATCGGGGACATCGTTATCGTCCGGCCGAACGAGCGGCTTCCGGCCGATGGCTTCGTCGTGAAGGGCGCGAGCGCGATCAATCAGGCACCGGTGACCGGCGAGAGCATTCCGGTCGACAAGGTGCCGGTGGAGGATGCCGCGGCGGCGCGTGCTCGGCCCGACGCCGTCGATGCCCAGAGCCGCGTGTTCGCGGGCACGATCAATGGCGGCGCGGCGATCGAGATCGAGGTGACGCGCCGGTCCAGCGAGAGCGCGCTCGCCAAGGTCGTGAAGATGGTGAGCGAGGCGGAGACGCAGAAGTCGCCGACGCAGCGCTTCACCGACAAATTCGAGCGGGTGTTCGTGCCGGCCGTCCTGGCCCTCGCCTTCCTGCTGCTCTTCGCATGGGTGGTCGTCGACGAGCCTTTCCGCGACAGCTTCTATCGCGCCATGGCGGTGCTGGTTGCGGCCAGCCCGTGCGCGCTTGCGATCGCGACGCCCAGCGCGGTGCTTTCAGGGGTGGCGCGCGCGGCGCGTGGCGGCGTCCTCGTCAAGGGTGGTGCTCCCTTGGAGAATCTGGGCTCGCTGACCGCGATTGCGTTCGACAAGACGGGCACGCTGACGGAAGGCCGTCCGCGCATCACCGATGTGGTCCCCGCGAACGGCGCCGGCGAAGACGAATTGCTGCGTGTCGCGGTGGCGGTCGAGGCGCTGAGCGATCACCCTCTGGCCCAGGCGATCGTGAAGGACGGGCGGCAGCGGCTTGGCGATCAGGCCGTTCCCGAGGCCAGCGGCCTCAAGAGCCTCACTGGGCGCGGCGTCGTCGCCACCGTCGAGGGCGAGACCGTCTGGATCGGCAAGGCGGAGATGTTCGGCGTGGATGGCATCCCCGCGCTGGGCCCGGACGCCGTAGGGGCCATCGCACGGCTGCGGGACGCCGGGCGCACGACCATGGTGGTCCGCAAGGGCGATCGGGATCTTGGCGCGATCGGTCTGATGGACACGCCGCGCGAGGCCGCGAAGGCGGCGCTCAGGCGCCTGCACGAGATCGGCATCAAGCGCATGATCATGATCTCGGGGGATCACCAGAAGGTCGCGGAGGCCATCGCGAAGGATGTCGGGCTTGACGAGGCCTGGGGCGATCTGATGCCGGAGGACAAGGTCGCGGCGATCCGACGGCTGGCGGCCGAGGGCAGGGTCGCGATGGTCGGCGACGGCGTCAACGATGCGCCGGCCATGGCCAGCGCGACCGTCGGCATCGCGATGGGCGCGGCCGGCAGCGATGTCGCCCTGGAGACGGCCGATGTCGCGCTCATGGCGGACGACCTGTCGCACCTGCCCTTCGCGGTAGGCCTCAGCCGCCGCACGCGCGGCATCATCCTGCAGAACGTGTTCGTCAGCCTCGGCATCGTCGCGGTCCTGGTGCCCTCCACGATCTTCGGTCTGGGGATCGGTGCCGCGGTCGCGGTGCACGAGGGCTCGACGCTGCTCGTGGTCACGAATGCCCTGCGCCTGCTCGCCTATCGCGACAGAACCGGCGCCCGCCGCCAATCACAAAGGTCTTGACCTTGTAGCCACTACAGGGCCGATGAGTCGATCATTCAGAGAAGCGAAGGAGAGGAAAGTGACGTTGCAGCTCGGAGACACGGCGCCGGATTTCGTCGCCGAGACCACCGATGGACCGATCCGCTTCCACGATTGGATCGGCGATCACTGGGCGGTGCTCTTTTCCCACCCGAAGGATTTCACACCTGTCTGCACGACCGAGTTGGGTGAGGTGGCGCGCCTGAAGCCGGAATTCGACCGGCGCGATACGAAGGTCGCTGGCCTGAGCGTCGATCCGCTCGAGGACCACCATGCGTGGGTCGGCGACATCGCCGAGACGCAGGGACATGCGCTGAACTTTCCGCTGATCGCCGATCCGGATCGGAAGATCTCGACGCTCTACGGCATGATCCATCCCAAGGCCGACGACACCTTCACCGTCCGCTCGGTCTTCGTCATCGGACCCGACAAGAAGCTGAAGCTCAGCATCACCTATCCTGCCAGCACCGGCCGGAACTTTGATGAGATCCTCCGCACGATCGACTCCCTGCAGCTCACCGCCAAGCACAGTGTCGCGACGCCTGTGAACTGGAGGCAGGGCGAGGACGTGATCATTGTCCCATCGCTGTCGGACGAGCAGGCGCGCGAGAAGTTTCCCGGCGGTTGGAAGGCGCTGAAGCCTTACCTCCGCATCACGGAGCAGCCGCGTGACTGATTCTTCGCGCGACCCGGCGAGAGGCTGCTGCCCGACTGACGCCTTTGCGGCGGGCGCCGAACCCTTGCGATGTGCCGATGCCGCCGCCGCGCCCGCACGGATCGAGAGCGTGATGGCTGCGAAGGCGCCCACCGGCAGTCACGGCACCGCCGCCGACGACTGCTGCTCGGCCAAGGAGCAGGAGATAGCCGCGCTCGGTTCGCAGGCCGATGTCCGGCGTGTGCTGGTGATCGTCCTCGTCATCAACCTCGTTATGTTCGCCGCCGAGTTCACGGCCGGCGTCATCGCCCGTTCGACCGCACTCATGGCGGATTCGGTCGACATGCTCGGCGACGCGCAGGTCTACATGCTCAGCCTCTACGCATTGCAGCGCAGCCTGCGCTGGCGTGCCGGCGCGGCGCTCGCCAAGGGCGTGATCATCGCCGCGTTCGGCATCTGGGTCTTCGCCGAGGTCGTGCTGAAGCTCGTCGGCGGGGTCGTTCCAACGGCGCAGACGATGGGCGTTTTCGGCGCGATCGCGCTCGCCGCGAACCTAGCCTGCCTCGCCCTGCTCTACCGCTACCGCAACCGGGACGTGAACATGTCGAGCACCTTCGAATGCTCGCGCAACGACGTCATCGCCAATACCGGCGTCATCGTCGCGGCGGGCGGCGTCTACGCCTTCCAGGCGGGCTGGCCGGACATCCTGGTGGGCGGCGTGATCGCGATCCTGTTCTTCCGCTCGGCCATCCGCGTGCTCCGGCAGGCCTGGCCGCAGTTCCGCTCGGCCCGGCCCACCGTCGCGGTCGCGCTGGACTGATGGAGGTTGGGATATGATCTTTCGCCAGCTGGTCGAGCCGGACTCGTCGACCTACACCTATCTGCTCGGCTGCCCCGACACGCGCCGCGCGATCCTGATCGACCCCGTGCTGGAGACGGCCGACCGCGATCTCGCGGCGTTGCACGAGCTCGGGCTGACCTTGTCGATCACCCTCGAGACGCACATCCATGCCGATCACGTCACGGCCGCGAGCCGCCTGCGCAGCCTGACCGGCTGCCAGGTCGCGGTGCCGGCGGCTGCAGGTGCGTCCTGCGCCGACATACCGGTGCGGGAGGGAATGCCGGTCGAGGTCGGTTCCTTCCGGCTGCAGCCGCTCTTCACGCCCGGACACACGGATGACCATCACAGCTATGTCCTGGCCGAACCAGGCGGTGCCCGGGTGTTCACAGGGGATGCACTGCTGATCGATGGCTGCGGCCGGACCGACTTCCAGAATGGCGATGCGGCGACGCTCTACCGGTCGGTCCACGCCAAGCTGTTCACCCTGCCCGAGGACTGCCTCGTATTTCCTGCGCATGATTATTCCGAGCGGCGGGTCAGCACGATCGCGCAGGAGCGGGCGCGCAATCCACGCCTCGGCGCCGGCGTCGGCATCGACGCCTTCACCGGCATCATGGCGAGGCTCGATCTGCCCTACCCGAAGCGGATTGATGTCGCCGTTCCGGCCAACCGGCGTTGTGGCGCGCCCGCCGGTGCGACCGAACCCGGCGAGCCTGTCGCGCCCTACGACCAGGGATGAGATGATGTCCTTTCGATCTCGACCCGCACGCGGGATGCGTTTCCGGAATCGCCGAAGCGGAGGCTTTTCAGACGGCTGGGTCTGGCTTTTCTCCGCATGGCTGGTCGCGCTTGCGGCCACCCTCGGCGCCCTATTCATTGGCGAGGTGATGGGGCAGGCGCCCTGCAATCTCTGCTGGTTCCAGCGCGTCTTCATGTTTCCGCTGGCGGTCATACTGGGCATCGCGGCGTTCGCAGGTGACCTGCGGGTCGGCCGCTACGCCCTGCCTCTGGCGATCCTCGGCTGGCTTATCGCCCTATATCACAGCCTGCTCTACCTCAAGCTGATCCCGAGCCCGATCCAACCCTGCGGCGCTGGTCCGTCCTGCTCGGGCGAAGGCATGACGATCCTGGGCGGCATCCCCTTGCCGCTCATCTCGCTTGCTGCGTTCACCTCGATCGCGGCGCTCATCACTCTATCCCATCGGAGGTCCGATCCATGAACAAACGTCTGATCGTCATTGCCGCGCTCATCCTCGTCCTGGGCGGATTCGCGGCCGTCACCCTCCTCTACCGCGGGTCCGCGCCTGAGAAGGAAATCACCGCTGCCACGCTCGGCGAATCGCTCTCGCAGCGCCTCGTCCGGGAGCATTCCCCGATCATCGGTCCGCGCGAGGCGCGGGTCACGATCGTCGAGTTCTTCGACCCCTCCTGCGAGGCCTGCCGCGCCATGTATCCGGCGGTGAAGGAGATCATGGCCCGCTACCCGAACGACGTGCGGCTGGTCCTGCGCTACGCGCCGTTCCATCCGGGCTCCGAGGAGGCGGTGCGGATCATGGAGGCGGCGCGGACGCAGAACGTCTACGTCCCCGTGCTGGAAGCCCTGCTCGAGAGCCAGCCGCAATGGCATGATGGCGACATGCGGAGTGCCTGGACGGCGGCGGCGGCGGCCGGACTCAACGTCGAGCAGGCCACCGCCGCGCTGAATTCGCCCGACGTCACGGCCACGATCCGGCAGGATGTCGCCGATGGCGAGGCCGTCGGCATCCGCGGCACTCCGACCTTCTACGTCAACGGCCGCCAATTGACCGACTTCGGGCCTCAGCAGCTCGAGGACCTCATCCGCTCCGAGGTGCAGGCGTCCAGCCGCTGATCTGCAGGGCATTCACGTCTCGCGTCGGTGCAGCGTCCCCGCGTCGCGCCGTCGCTGCATTGCGCCCGTGGCCGACGTCGCCGCCTCGATCGTGGCGCTTGGCACTCGGACCATATCACCTGACTTTCATGTATTGACCTTGTAGTGGCTACAGGGACGATAGGGATTGCCGCTTACGAGGATGGGAGTGGCAGTATGGCACGAAGCAGCGATTTCGTCCCCGCACTGGGCTGGCGATCTTTGACCCCGCTCTATGACGGGACGGTCCGGTTGCTGACCCGCGAGCGAAGATGGCGCGGAGCGTTCCTCGCGCAGATCTCGACCGGCGCCGGCGAGACCATCCTGGACGTGGGCTGCGGGACCGGCTCGCTCGCCATCCTAATGAAGCGGGCGGCGCCGCAGGCGCGCGTCGTCGGATTGGATCCCGATCCGGAGATCCTGGCGCGCGCCCAGGCGAAGGCGGAAGCGGCGGGCGTCGAGATCGAATGGCGCCGGGGGTTCGCGCGCGATGCGGCTTCCCTCGACCTGCAAGTCGACAAGGCGGTGTCGAGTCTCGTCTTTCACCAGGTGCCCACCGCGGAAAAGCGCGCCGGGATTGCCGCGATGATCGACGCGGTGCGCCCCGGCGGCGAGGTCCACATCGCCGACTTCGCGCGGCAGCGGCGGTGGCTGATGCGGACGCTCTTCTCGGTGGTGGGGCTGGTCGATGGTCGCGCCAACACCCGGCCAAATGCGCTCGGTGCGCTCGAGGATATTCTAGGCGGGACCGATCCGCTCGCCGGCGAAGCCAACGGGCGCTTCGCGACGCCACTAGGCGAGATCAGCCTGTTCAGTTTGCATAAGGGTTCGGACGACGCGGCCCTGGCCGTGACCTGAGCGACGAGGAGGTTGGCGATGGAGCTTCCGGAGTTTGAGGCCGAGCGTCGCAAGGTCGTTCGCAACGGGCTTGCCGCAGCAATCTTCAGCGTCGCCATCCTAGCTGCCGCCTGTGCGGCATTGCCGCACAGGTTCGCCTTCCCGTCCGATCTGAGCGGCACGCTCGCCTACGCCCTTCAATGGGACATCGGGATCTTCGTGTGGGTTGCGGTGGCGATACGGATGGTCTCCCGCGGCCGCCTGCGCTCGGCGGACGACATTCGCGGCTCCGCCTTTTCACCGCCGAGCCCGAAGATCGCGGTCGAGAGCGCCTTCCTGCAGAACACTCTGGAACAGGCCTTCATCGCGGTGGGTGCTCATCTCGCCCTCGCCACACTCCCGCCGGGGCCGCACCTCTCTCTCATTCCTGCGGCTGTGCTGCTCTTCGCGATCGGAAGGATCAGTTTCTACCTTCTCTATCGCAACGGGGCCGGCGGCCGGGCATTCGGAATGGTGACGACGATGGTCCCGACGATCGTCATATATCTGTATGTCGTCGGCTCGTTGGCCGTGGGGACCATGTGACCACGGCCGGGCGCCTGATGCGGTGAGGCGTCTGCGCATGTTCCAGCAGCGTTGCAGATATGGTTCCGGGGGCGCCAACGACGGCCGCCAGGGGCGAATACCGACCATCGGGGCCAGATCAGTATCGTCGACGTCATCCCGGTCCTCGATCTCAAACACCCATAGTGGCCCATTCCCTGCTTGACTCCCCTCCCCGGTTCGCAACGATCCGGTTCGGGGGGAGGTCTGCTCGATGCCCAAGGTGGTCTATCTGACCGGCGCGCCGGCGGCCGGGAAGAGTTCGACAATGCGGATGCTGTCGGAACGCGTCCCGGGTCTGCTCGTGTGGGAGTATGGCGCACGGCTCACCGAGCACATTCGCGCCAGGGACGCGGACCTGGTCAATCAGGACGACCTGCGTTCGCGTTCTGCTGGGCTGGTGACACCGCAGGACGTCGCCGAGGTCGATGCGGCGCTCCTGGCGTATGTGGATGGTAACCGCTCCAGCAATCATGTGCTGATCGACAGCCACCCCGTGACCAAGGAGACCTACGGCTTTCGCATCACTCCCTTCTCTCTCGACCAGTTTGCGCAGCTCGCGCCTGACGAGATCTGGGTTCTATACGCCGGTCCCGAGGAGACAATGGACAGGATCGGGCGTGATCCGGCGGGGCGCCCGCAGGTCACCTCGGAGGAGGCGAGGATGCACACCATGCTCCAGGCGTCGGTGGCTGCGACATATGGCATGTCCATTCGCTGCCCGGTCTACATGTTCGATACCCAAGGTGATCGTGGTGATCTCGCCGACCTTCTGGCGGGGCGGCTTTCTTGATGGGATTGCTGGGCTGGGTGCGCGACCTGATGAGCGGCGAGGACGCCGCTGAGGTCGCGCCGCCGCCGAAGCCGAGGCCGCCGCAGGAGCGCCGGCGTGTGGACCTCCGCAAGGCGATCAACGCGGTGTCGGACGTGGTGCAGAATCGCCCGAGGCCGCTCAGGGTGTTCGATCAGATCCACATGAAGACCGGCGACATGGTTCTGCAGAGCGAGACGATCGCGGACTGGTCGGACGGGAAGCGCCTTGCCTTCATCGGCGACGGGGACGCCATCAGCGTCTGTATCGCCTACCTCCAGGCGCGCGGGGTCCTTGACTTCGGACCCTCCCAGATCACCGTGTTCGACTTCGACGAGCGGACCGTCGAGGCGGTGATGAACTTCGCTGACCGCGAGCGCATCACCAACCTTGATGCGCGTCTTTACAATGTCCTGGACGCGATCGAGCCGGACCGACCCTACGCCTGCTTCTATACGAATCCACCCTGGGGTGCGTCCAACAACGGCGAGAGCGTCAACGTCTTCGTCCAGCGCGGGATCGAGGTGACTGGCCATGTCGGAGAGGGTGTCGTCGTGATCGCCGACGACGACGACCTTCCGTGGCCGAAGGAGGTGCTGGCGAGCGTCCAGGGTTTCGCGGCGAGGCACCGCTTCTACGTCTCGCGGATGCAGCGCAAGCTGCACGAATATCACCTCGATGACGCGCCGGAGCTGAAGTCGTGCAACCTCTACCTCGCCGCTCTTCCGGGCAACGCGTCACCCGGCCCGAGCCTCCCGATAACCGACCCGCTTCGGCTGGAGAACTTCTACGGGCTGTCCCAGCCGCCCACGGTCCGCTACGTTCGGGCGAGAAAGCGGCTCGACTATGGCGTGGCCCACGAGGATGAATACGAACTGGAGTTGCTAGAAAGTGGCCGTGAACGAGATCATTAGGCCCGGGTCGGGCGTGCTGTTCATGAAGATCGGCACCCACGCGAACGAGAGCCTCGCCGACATCATCGCGCGCAAGACCCGGGAGATTCGAGATGCGGGTTTCGGGATGTGGGGCTACGGCGGCAACACCTGCCATCCGGCTTCGATGGTGCAGCCCTTCGCGAGGACCTTCGCCGGTCGGGGGCGGACCATCCACCTGTGCATGGAGGAGATGAACTCCAATCACTTTGGCGAGGGTGTCGCCCGCGAATATTCGGTCGACGGAACCACCTGGCAGGAGATTCCCGAGGCGATCGAGGTCCGCGGCTCGCGATATGCCCTGGTGATCGAGGATCTGCACGAGGAGAAGTTCCAGCTTCCGCTGGACCAGACGCGGGTCCCGGTCGGGCCGAGCACCGGGCGCCTTGGCAGCCGCTACATCCAGGGCCGCGTCGACAAGGCGTGCCTCGAGGTCCTGGAGGCGCCCGAGCTCTCGAACGATGCGGATCCGCGCATGATCGGCATCGACATGGTGGCGACCCTCCGGGACCCTTACGCGGTCTTCCTTCGCGGCGAGCGCTGACTTAGGCGGCGAGAGCAGAGAGGTCCGTCCCTGGGAGGAGTGTTCCGGGGGCAGTGCGACCAAGATCGCCGGAATAGCTTGCTAGCGCCGCCAGCACGTCCTCGTCGGAGGGTTGGGCCTCCCGTCCACAGCCGAGGCAGAGCGCGAGCGCCCGGTCCGCCGTGGGCTCCGCGCAGACGGCCTGGCGGACCCGGGCACTACCGACCCGAGCTACGATCTGCGCCACGAGCTGCTCGAGGCAGGCGATCCGTCCTTCGGCGAGATGCCTCGCGACCTCGGAGATGGCCATGACCGCGCGCTTGTCGCCGGTGATGAGCAGGCAGCAGGCCCTGCAGGCGAGCATTGCCACCAGCTGGCTCTCGCCGCCATCGAGTTCGAGATCGACGCGGCTCGCCTCGGCTTCCAGCTGGGCCGCGAGGGCGATTTCGTCCGCGGTAGGCTCGAGGAGGGTAGTTCGCGCCAGCAGTTCTTCGAACGCGGCCAGCGCCCGGGCCGGGTCGGCTAGTCGACGGTCCCGCTCGATGCGGCCGCGCACGACGAATCGTCCGACTCCGAGCATGCCCAGCGTGGCATCGTCGGCGGGGATGGCGGCGAGCATCTCGTCGACGAGCGAATAGCGGGCGACCTTGAGGATCACGTCGTTGTCGAGCAGGATCTGCTCAGTCATTGCTGCCGATCATGACGTTGCGCAGATAGTGCGCGGCCTCCTCCCCGAGGATCTCCCAATCGAGCTCGGCATCGGCGATGCCGTTGACCTCTCTCCACGCCGGCTTGGGTGCCCCGTAGATGAAGCTGAGTGCGGACATGGCGACCGGCCAGGCACGGCGCTGATGCGCGAGGCATAGCGCCAGGGTGCCGGGTTCCACGGCATTCGGACCCGCGGCCTCCAGCACGGCGGCGGCAAGCGTCGGGGCGTTGAACCGGTCGAGGTTGGTCTGGATGTCCGGCTCTGGCGAGCCGGTGAGCAGGGTCAGGGCGAACCGGTCGGCCTCGTCCTCCTGGTCATCGCCATCGCGGACGAGGGCCGGATCCTTCAGGTCGATGAGCGCCGGCGCATCGACGAGATGTCCCAGCATGACGTGACCGAGCTCGTGCGCGAGGGTGAAGGCGACCGGGGCCGGATAGCTGGCGTCCCGGCCTAGCAGGATGGCGAAGCGGCCCTCCACCTTGACGACCATGGCGTGCATCGACTTGGCCTCCAGCGGGAAGACCCGCAGGTGGATGACCGGGATGCGCATGGCCCAGCAGGCGGCGATCAGCGATCCGAGATCAACGAAGGGGGAGCCGGCGAGGATGGCCTCGCGCAGGACCTTCGCCTCCTCGAAGCGCGTTGGCGGCGCGGGTGTGGCCCGTAGGAGGAGACGGCCCACGGACATGCCGAACGACGTGAGCGCGGCCTTCTGGGCCTCGTCCTCGGCCGACAGGTGCTTGAACCTCGCCTCGTCGTTCCAGACGAACTCGACCCGTTCGCCGAGGAGGGGTGCCGGTTCGAGCCCCAGCCGTCGCGCGAGCGCGAAGCGTAGCTCGGCACGGCCCGAAGGGGATGATTCAGCTTCGTCGGTCCACCATGACGGCCATGCCGCCTTGATCGCGGCCCGGCTGATGCCGGCCTGCCGCAGACGCCTGATCAGACTGTTCCTGTCGCCGGCCACCGATCCCCCTGCGCCGACTGCCTAGCATACCGCGATTCCCACGCGAAGTGCCGCGTCAGAGCAACTGGCCGGCGCTTCCGTCCTCCTGCGAAGGACCGACCCTTATCCTTGCGACGGCTGCGCACCATTCGGCGATGCCCCGTCCCGAAATCTTCGACACAAGATCGAGCTTGGCCGCGTCGAGTTCGACGGGGTCCGTCAGGCGCACCCAGTAGCTGTCCGTCAGCCAGGCGGAGATGTTGGCCTCGTAGTCGGTCGCCGGCGCGTCCTCTTCCACGCGGCGAAGCAGCGCGGTCACCTGCGATGCCCCGACCGGGGCGCCGGTCCCTCCGGCATTCCGGAACGCGCTGGGATCGAATGGAATGCCTCGCTGGATGTCCAGCGGCTCTTCGGACCGGCACATCAGCGCGTAGTGGGTGCGCTTGGCGCCTCCGGCGCTGTCGCCGCGGCTGGTCACCAGCGCTCCCGCCGGCAGCGGCCGCTCCGCTCCGCGCGAATCCACATACCGGCGCCAGGCTACGGTCCGCGCCGGCGCCACGTCGACCATCTTCGGGCGCGACTTCATGACGGAGAAGATCGCACGGACGGGCACGGACGCCCTCGCGAGCACGTTCGTGAGCAGCGCCGGCGGATTTCCTACGCCCCAGAGGAACATGCCGTCGCACGCTTGGCGCTCCAGTTCCTTGCGCGCGACGATGGCCTCGAGCGCCTGGCCTGCCTCGGCCTGCATCCGTGACCAGCAGACATATTCCTCGCGCGCGAGCAGCGCGGGCTCCTTAGGCCGGCAGGAGAGCGAAGCGTCTTGCATGAGCATGTTCATGTCGTGATTCCCTTGGGACACTTCTCGCACCCGCGGTTTGGGCTCTCAACGGCCGGATCGTCGTCCGCGACGAAAACGGTGGACGTTCGTGTTGACGCCCTGTGCATAACCCGACCTGGCACCGACAACCTCAAATGGGCTTTATGTTCCCTATATGTTCTAGCACGTCGCCAAGCCGTTGTCGCCTCCTGTGCGCGGGAGATTGGTGATTGCTCTGCAAGCCCACCGAGACACGCATGCATTGCGGACTCGACCTCCTCCCATCCGCATCCCTATGGTTGGCCGCGAGAGTAACGCGACGCGGGGCTGTTCGGCGGAACATGAAGATCGGGGAGCTTGCGAGGGTCACCGGCACCAAGGCCGAAACTGTTCGCTATTACGAGCGGATCGGCCTGCTGCCGAAGCCGGGTCGGACCGACGGAAACTATCGCGACTATGGCCCCGCTGATCAGGAGCGGCTGTCCTTCATTCGGCATGCGCGTGGTCTGGGCTTCGACATCGCCGACATCCGCTCGCTTCTGGACCTGGGGGAGGACCCCGGTCGCGAATGCGCCGACGTCGATCGGATCGCCACCGGCCATATGGTGGCGGTCGAGCGCAAGCTGGCTCAGCTCGAGAAGCTGCGCGACGAGCTCGCGCGCATGATCGGCCAGTGCCGCAGAGGTCGTATCGCCGACTGCCGCGTCATGCAGTCCCTGGGCGATCACGCGCTCTGCGACGGCGATCATTAGCCTGCTTCATGATCGTCTTGGGATCAGCCCACATCGGGTGACTCAGCCAACGCTGAACTGCCGCCGCATCGGCACAACCAGGTTCTCGATTAGGGTCGATCGGTCCAGCCGTAGCGCGGCGCGGGCGATGCTCACGACCATGGGGCGTCGTTCGCCGTGGCCCATGTGACCCAGTCGAGAAAAACATCTACCCGTCGGGTGTTTCATCCTTCGCCACCGGAGACCTCCGGCATTTGTTCAATTCGCACTGCAGGTCATCGCACACGTCGGCGCAACCGTCGCAGCAGTCCTTGACGAGGAAGACCGTGAGCTGGCGGACGGCGTCGGTGACCGCGCTGTAGAAGATGTTGCGGCCCGCCCGCCGCGACTTCGCGAGCCCGGCGTGCGACAAAATCGTCAGGTGGGCCGACATCGTGTTCGCCGGCGTCCCCGTCCGCTCGGCGAGCTCGCCGGCGGTGAGCCCAGCGTCGCTCGCGCGCGCCAGCATCGAGAAGACCGCTAGCCTGGTCGGCTGCGCAAGGGCGCTCATGACGGCGATGGCTCTCATATTTTCCATTCCTCTAGAATAATCGAGCGGCGCGCCTGCGCAATGGTCCGGCATGCCCCTCGCCCCATGCACCGGAGGAGGAAATGATTCAGAACGAGACAACGCCTTTATAATTCCATGTCCCTAGAACTATTGAAAGGTCCAATCCTTGTAGCTATTACAGGGTTTGCAGCTGGCCCCTGTCACTGGTCGGCTGTCTCGATCTAGGCGGCGAGGAGAAGCCAGATGAATGCGATGGATATGGTCACCCGTGGCGGGGCTCCTGCCCGGTCGGCGGTGCAGGGATGCTACGAGGATCCGCTGGAGGAGGATGTCGCCGGCGACCATGCCATCACCGCCACGCGCCGCGGGCTGACGCGGCTGGCGTTGGTGGCGACCGAGGTCGGTGCGCGTTTTCAGCGAGAGGCCGAGGGTCTCGACCCGATGGGGTGGATGCTGGCGCCACGTCGCCTTTTCGGCGGCTCGACCGCCATCGAGGCGTGCCTCGGGCGTGAAGGCTTCATGCGCGCCCTCCTGCTCCATGGACTGTCGCTGGGCCTCGACGCCGAGCCATCGCGGTTCGATGCCCTGCTCTGCGACACGCCGGGCGACTTGGGCGGGGGCTTCTGGGAAGGTGGCGAGGGCTCCGGCGGTCAGCCGGGCCGCCCCGTCGCGCGCCGCCACCGCCTCTACAGCGCCATGATCGTGATCGCCCGCGGCGGCGAGATCGTCCACCTCTTCCACGCCTCGATCGCCCCCGCCGCCTCGGTCGTCCGCGAGCGCATCCGCGCCCGGTTCGGTGCGGTCGCCGCCGCGCAGGCCGAGATCCAGGTCGGCGTCGATCTGGGCTGTCCCGCTACAATCGGGATGCTGCCGCCCGCATTCCGCCTGATGGTGGAGCGCGGACGCCGCGTCCGCTGGTCCACGATGACCGGCCTGGATGTCACCGTCGAGCATCGCATCCCGTCCTGATCCCGGCGCCATCCGCAGCAGTCCGATCGGGTCGAGACAGGATTGGGAGAATGAACATGGCCATCATGGAGATCACCGGCGTCACGGCCGGCGAGGTGGACGAAGACGTCCGCATCCTGCGCCGGCTCGAGGTCAAGGAAGGCCTCACCGGCAGGGGTGTCGACGAGGGCGCGTCCGTTTGCGTGGTCGTCGACGTCGAGACGACCGGCCTGGACCACGAGAATGACGCGATCGTCCAGTTCGCGATGAGGCGCTTCCGCTTTGACGCGGAAGGCGTGATCACCCGCATCGGCGCGTCCTATGCCTGGTATGAGGATCCTGGTCGCCCGATACCGGCCGGGATCACCATGCTGACCGGCATCGGCGATGACGATGTCGCTGCCCGGCGCCTCCCCGACAACGACATCGTCAAGGCGCTGACCCGCGCCACGATCTTGGTCGCGCATCACGCGGATTTCGACCGCAAATGGGTCGAGCGGCGCTTTCCCGCCGCTGCCGGCCTGGCCTGGGCCTGCTCGATGGCGGATGTGCCATGGGAGCGGCACGGGTTCGACGGACGCAAACTCGGCTTCCTCGGAATGCAGGCCGGCTTCTTCTACGAGGCCCACCGCGCCGATGCCGACGTCGATGCGGTCGTCGCCCTGCTGGGCCACCGGTTTGGCGATGGACGATCCGCGCTGTCGGTGATGATCGAGAATGCGCACGCGGACAGCTGGTTCGTGCGCGCTTGGGGCGCGGCCTTCGAGGTCAAGGACCGCCTGCGCGCGCGTGGCTACCGCTGGAACCCCGACGAGAGGGTCTGGGGCAAGGAGGTTCGCGAAGGCGACCGCCAGAGCGAGGAGTTCTGGCTGGCCGCCAACGTCTACGCGGCCGAGGCCAAGCCGCGCGCTCTGCAGCCGGCTTTCGAGCGACGCACCCGCTGGCAGCGATACGCCTGACCCGGGGGAGCCGGCCCTGCCCCGCTCCAGCCGCACACCTCACCACCGATAATTGAAAGGAAAATGTAGTGGCCAAGAAGCGGAGCAGTCCGAGCCAGGCCCAGCGCCGCAGCAAGCCCGCAGGGGCCGTCGTGCCGGCATGGGATGTCGACCGCACCCAGCTCGCCGGGGCGTCCTGCTCCGGTGACGGCTCCGTCGTCAGGGAGAAGGACGTGACGATGGTGGTTGGCCAGCCCTACGCCATGGGCGCTCGCTCGATCGTCGCCGATGCGGCCTACTACGTCGGCGCCGGCAGGGCCGGACGCGAGGCCCGCCTCGGCGGCGCCGACAAGGTCGCCTGGCGGGATCCGGCGACGGGATATGAATGCATCATCATGCGGGATGAGCCGCGCGGCCATCTGAGCGGCTACGTCGCTGTCCCGACGGACCATCCGCTCCATGGCTTCGACCACGACGCGATCCCGGTCGAGTTCGACATCGAGGTGCATGGGGGCCTGACCTATTCGGCGGTCTGCGACGAGGGACCGAACCCGCGGAGGGTGCTGATCCGGGAGGCTCGCCGCATTTGCCACGTGGCGCCGCCGCGCTACGCTACCGGTTACCGGGCCGGGCACGACCAGGCCTGGTGGCTCGGCTTCTCCTGCGACCATGTCTACGACATCGTGCCGCTCGACCGGGACGACCGGTCGCGCTTCCTGGGCCACGAGACCGGTGCCACGTTCAGGGACGAGGCCTACGTCTATGACCAGGTCGTCGACCTCGCCGCCCAACTGCGCGCCATCGCCGACGGCGCGCCCAAGCCGGTGCGCACCGGCGTGGCGCCGCCGCCGCTGGGCCTCGATCCGAAGAGGGCGGGCTGACCATGATCGGGTCGACAGGCATCGAGGGGGTCCAGCCCTGGGGATGGTGGCTGCGCGTCAGGAACGGCGTCATCGAGGACACGGACGGCCGGCAGTGGCGCGGCGTCCGCCAGGCGTTTTGGGAAGGCCATCTGCGCTTCCCGTCCACGCATCTCGCGCCCGAGCAGTCAGAACTGCTTCTGCGCGTCCTGGCGTCGATCGAGCGGCATTGGATCGGTCCGGAGGAGACGATGCACGACCTGTTCTGCGGCGACATGCTCTTCTGGCGCTTCTACCAGTGCTGGCTCTCATCAATTGGCCTCGTGGAGGAGCGGAGGGGCGCCACCTCGTTCACCTCGCCCCTCACCGATGAGGGCCGGTCGGTCCTCCTCATGCTCCAGGCGACCCGCGAGCCGGAGTGGATCAACCTCCCGTTTGGCCGCGTTCTCAAGGCGGTGCGTCAAGCGGACCGGACCGGGGCCGACGACGAGCGGGAGCAGGCGCTGCGCATCTTCGAGCGTGCCGTCACCGACCTGCCATTCCTGTTCGCGCGCGAGACCATCAATGGGCTGCACATCGTGACGCTGACCGGGCTGGACGCTAACGCCCGGATGCCTCTGCGCAAGGTCGTTTGGAGCCTATCCTTTCCGGAAGCCCGGCTGCGCGACGACTTCTTCGGATGGCTGGCGGATCGCGTCAACCGTTGGGCCGACTGGGGAGGGCTCGCCTATTCCAGGGGTGCGGACGCGCTATCGCAGCACCTGCTAGCACTCCTTGCAGTTGGCATGCAGGATCGGCCGGAACTTTGAAGCCGCTGCTTGCCCGCTCCTGCCCGACGATCGTTGGAGGCCGACTGGTGGTCGAAGGCAAGGTCCGTGCCGGCGCCCTCGATGTCGACCGACCTGGCCCCCACCGCCGTGAGCACCTGCAGCAGCCAGGCCGCCGTGAAGCGTCCGCGCGAGATCTTGTTGCGCAGGTTCGGCACGTTCTCGGTGACGCCCAGGTCCGCGAGGCGGTGGACGAGCTCATCGTGCGTGACGCCGCCGCGGATGAGTTCGTTGCGGATCATCTGCTTGGCCCGAAGCTCCCAGCCCTGTCCCTTGAGAGGCTTTCGGTGCCTGCGGTTCTGGGACTTCGAAATGCGGCTCGAAATCGACATGCAAATTTCCTCCTCATATGGATCTCAGATCTCTTGCAATGCAAGGAAGCACCTACAGCAAACTACGATTGGACTACGCCTCGGGTATCGCCAGATGGTCTCTGGCGGCTGAGCGCGAGCGCTCCGGGCCATAGGACGGTCGAACCAATATCTAGAGCGCAGGTCGGTTGCACATCCGCTCGCCAGCGGGCCGGGCTCCCGCTAGGACGAGGGTAATACACATTTATGTAGTTTGTAGTTGACTTCGTATGTCACTGATGGGACTTTCGGCTAATGACCAATGACGATTCGGGACCGAACGACGTAGACACCGTGACCCTCAGGAGGAGCGACGTGCTCGCGAGGCTTGCGGCTTTGACGTCCACGCACGCGGACCTCGTCGGCCGCGCCGCGGAGGTCGCGCGGGCGATCGAGGTCGAGAAGGCGTTGCTTCGCTACTTCCCCGCCGCGGGCGGGGACGGCGCCGCGCGGCCGCGCACGATCCGGGAGATGCTGAAGGTGGTGATGGCGGAGGCCGGAGAGCCGATCCGCATCCGCCAGATGAGTGACGCGATCCAGGAGCGATTCGGCGTGAGCGTCGCGCGGACGAGTATCTCCCCGATCCTCAGGAAGATGCTTCTCCGCGGCGACGTCGAGCACATCGGGGACAAGTGGACACTTGCCGGCCCAGCGACGCCGAAGGGAAGCCAGGAGTGATACGGGGATCGTCCGCGCCAACGGACGATCCCCGTGAACCGCGTGGTCCGATGATCGCGCTTCAACCGAGCCTGCCAGGCCAACAGGTGAAGGAGACGACTATGACCTGATCCCGGTGCGGCGAAGCACAGGACGTCCATTGCAGCCGCGAACACGATCGCACGCGCCGGTCCTGCGGGTCAAGGCGCTACCGCCGCGCTGTTGCGGCGGGCGGTGTCCTGCGCCTGTTGAATGTCCGCCCCTGCCCGTCGCCCCTACCTGAGCCATCCGCCTGACCGGCGGGGACACATCAACGGACGGGTGACGCCCGGCACCTTGGAGGCGCCGCGGCGTGCACCGTCATGCGCGAGTGAAAATGATGGATAAGCACACCTATCGCGCCGACGTGAAGTCGGCGATCGAACGCGTCTTTCGGCGCTACGACCGCTCCGGCCCCCACGCCTGGCCCGTCTCCGGCGTCCCCGCGGCGGTCGTTGGAATGGACGAGCTCACCACCCTCGTGAGTTCGGTGGTCGCGAGCTACGGCGGCGTCCGCTCGGACGCGGCCACTGGCATGGTGCCGGGGCTCCCGCGCCCCGTCCTGGGCAGGGCCGCGGTGCCGTCGGATACCTTGGTCCGCCGCCACGACGTTCGGGGGAGGAAGTGATCATGGGCCGCCGCCGCATCACCGAGAGGCGCATCAGGCGCATGCTGAGGGAGGGCCGCGGGAGCGGCCATGGGGCCGACTACAGGCCCTTCATCAGGGTCGGCGACTTCTCCTCCTCCGGCCGGGTCCACCGCGTGAAGAGCCAGACCCATGGCCGCGTCGTCCACCTGATGTCCGACATGGAGCTCGACGTCTTCCGCAAGTTCGACGAGCGCGGGGACGTCGTGGACATCCGCGAGCAGTTCCCGCTCTGCCGCGCCGAGACGCTGGTGATCGCGGACAGGCTCGGTGTGCGCCACCCGGCGGCCAACGGTGTGGACGTGCCGGTCACGACCGACATGGTGGTCGACTTCACGGGCGGCCGCCGGGTCGCGATCGCGGTCAAGCCGGCTGGCGAGCTGGGCAAGCGTCGCGTCCTCGAGAAGCTCGAGTTGGAGCGCCAGGCCTGGAGCCATCGGGGTGCCGAATGGAGGCTGGTCATCGGCTCCGACGTCAGCCGCGCTGAGCGCCTGAACATGCAGGAGCGTGCCACCTGGGCGTTCCTGACCGGCGTGCGCTCGCCCAACGCGATCGGTTGGGACGAGTGTGCGGACGTCATGCTCGTCGAGTTGGCGAGCGCCGTCGCCGGCCGCGTCGTCGACCTGTGCAAGGCCGTCGAGGGCATCCACGGCTGGGTCGCGGGCACGGCGCTGTCCGCGCTGAAGCGCCTGCGCGCGCGCAACCTCGTCGAGGTGGCTGGCAATGCGCGCTTCGATCCGTTCGGTCCGGTCAGCCAGCTCGTTCTGGTTGGCGAGGGCTGACCAGGTGTTCGTCGTCCACGACGTGATCGACACCAAGAGTGCCTACGGACGCCTGAGGGTGGTCTGGACCAATAGGATTCAGGCGACTGTCGCCGTCGTGGACGCGGACGACCCGAAGTCCTGGCCCGAGCTTCACGTGGTCGAGGACCTGAAGCGCCTCGCGCTCGAGAACCACTGGGTCTTCGAGGCGGGCGCGCCTCCCCTCTACGTGGACGATGCCGTCTATCTCGCCGGGATCGCGCCGGAGAACAGGCACAAGCGGCAGGCGCACCTGACCGCGCGGGACGCGGATTGGGAGGTGCTCGGGCCGCTCATCCGTGACGCCGGCATGTTCGTTTCGGCAACCCGCGCCGGCCTCGTTGCCGACGCCGCGAGATCCCTCGGCGTTACCACCACCACGGTCCGCACCAAGCTGCTGCGCCTGTTCCATGGCGGCATGGTCCCGGGCGCGCTGCTGCCCGGTTACGCGAAGTGCGGCGCTCCCGGCGAGCCGCGCCCGGTCGGGCCCGGGGGCGCGAAATCCGGCCCTAAGCCCGATCCGAAAAGGGCCCGTCCCAAGGGCGTGCCGATCACCGGCGAGCTGAGGCGCCTGTTCCGCATCGGCTTCGACTGGTTCGAGGACAATGACGGGCAGACGCACGCCGCCGCCTATTGGCATGCGATGCGCGTCGGCTTCCACGCCGACGTCGAGCAGCTGATCGCGAAGTTCGGCCCTAGGCCGCCCTTCGAGGAGTGTGAGAAGGTCGGCATGCCGCGTCTCGAGCAGTTCCGCTACCACTGGTCGCGCGAGCGCAAGCGCGTCGAGGCGATGCGCAAGCGAATGGGCAAGAGGCTGTTCGCGCTGCGCAAGCGCGCGATCGAGCGGGACTCCACCGGCGAGGCCACCGGCCCCGGCGATATGTACCAGATCGATGCCACCGTGTTGAACGTCTACACGCGGTCGCGCAGGAACCGTCGCAAGCTCGTCTGGCGCGCGACCCTCTACGTCGTCGTCGACGTCTGGTCCCGGCTGATCGTCGGATTCGCGCTGTCGCTCGACCCGCCTTCCTGGCTCGGCGCGATGGCGGCGCTCGCCAACGCGATGACTGACAAGGTCGCGTTCTGCGCCGAGCACGGCGTCAGCATCACGCCGGACCAATGGCCCTCGCGCCATCTTCCTGGCAGCATCGTGGGGGACAAGGCCGAGATGGCCCGTGCCGGTGTGCTGGGTCTCATCGAGCGCCACGGCGTCGGGATCGCCAACCCGCCGAGCTACCGCGCGGACTGGAAGGGCATCGTCGAGCGCCGTTTCGGCATGATCGACGAGGCGATGCGTCCGTTCACCCCCGGTTTCGTCCATGTCGACTTCCGGGAGCGCGGAGCCGAGGACTACCGGCTTAAGACCGTGATGACGCTGGACGAGCTGCACCGCCAGGTGATCCGCTCCATCCTCTACTACAACAACTTCCACCCGCTCGCATCCTACCCGCGGCTCCCGGCCATGAACGAGGAGCACGTCCCCTCCGTGCCCAATGACCTGTGGACCTGGGGTGTCGGCAGCTGCTCCGGCATCCCGCGCCAGCCGGACGAGGAGTCGGTGCGCTTCTCGCTCCTGGAGCGCGAGACGGCGACGGTCTGCCGGGACGGCATCCATTTCCACGGGTGCATCTACATCTGTCAGAAGGCCATCGATGACGATTGGCGCGAGAAGGCCCGGGACCAGGGCCGCTTCGCCTGGCCGATCAGCTTCGACCGGCGCACGACCGACTTCATCTACGTCCACGACCCGGACTCGCCCAAGGGCTTCCAGGTTGCCCAGTTGGTGTCCGACCGTCGGGCCAAGACCTCGCACTGGGAGATCGAGGACGAGCTCCGCGACGAGTCCGACATCCAGGCGCGGCAGACGGTGGTCGCCGGCATCGGCAAGGTCGACCACGACCACGGTGCCGCGGACGAGGCCGGGCGAGCGGAGGCTGCGATGGCCGAGACGCCTCCTGCTGCGTCGAACGCGGCGGAGGTCTCGAACATCCGCGGCAACACGGCCAACGAGCGCGAGCACGACCGGCTCGAGCAGCTGGCCGACTATCACCGGCCGATGATCGGCGACCTCGACCGGTCGCCTCCGAGGCTCCCGTCGGCCCTGCCGGTGTCGAAGCAAGCCGCCGGGGGACCGGCCAACGACGATCACGCGCGGCCGAGCATGCGCGATCGCATGAACAGGAGGAAGTGACGTGATGGACTACAATTCGACCGATGGCTGGAATGGCGGCGACATGCTGATCGCAGGCCGCGACGACCCGCCCATCTCCACCACGGGGATTGCGACCGCACGGATCGCGACGGGACGCTCGATTGGGGCCAGCCCGCCCGCGGCGGAACCGACCGAAGGTGTCGCCGCCGCAGCCATGGCCGACGACCTTCCCGCCAATGACGTGCCGGACGGCTGGTTGCCGGAGCTGTGGCGCAACCCCTTCACGCGCGTGCTCGGCCCGCCGCTCGAATGGGCCGAGGCACATGACGAGCTGGTGGTCGAACCCGAGCGCAGCGAGGCCGAGCGCGAGCTGTCGCACACCCTACGACGTTACTGCGTCCTGCGCATTTTCGACGCGGTCATCCCGGTGGAGGCGCAGGTCGATCTGGCCGAGCGCATCGGGATGGTGATCCGCCAGGGATACAAGGCCCGCGACCCCGCGCGCGGCACGCATCGCCCGGCGCTGCTCGCAAGTGCAGCGGCGATCCAGAAGCTCGCTGGCGGCGCCGACGTCGGGGAGGTGAAGTCTTCCATGCCCGTGCTGACGCACAGCCATCCGGTCGCGTTCGCGCTGATCGGCGATCCCGGCACCGGCAAGACGACGATCACGCGCAGGACCCTTGCCAGGATCCCGCAGGTCGTCGAGCAGAGGCTCGCCTACGCCATTATCAAGCAGGTGGTCTGGCTGGAGGTCCAGTGCCCGTCGACCGGCGGGCGCAAGCAGCTGTGCATCGCCGTCCTGGCCGCGTTCGATCGCCTGCTCGGCACCCGCTACGCCGAGCGCTTCGGGGCCGAGGGGAAGCGCGTCTCTGGAGATCAGATGATGCTGTTCGTGCAGCATCTGGTGACGCTGCACGCGGTCGGTCTGATCGTCATCGACGAGATCCAGCATGCCAAGCAGTCGACCGAGGGCGTCAAGCCGCTGATGAACTTCTTGGTGACGCTGGTGAATTCGCTGGGTGTGCCCATCATGCTGATCGGCACCAACGACGCGAGGTCGATTGTCGAGGGCGAATTCCGCGAAGCACGGCGGGCGTCGGGCCTCGGCCAGCCGAACTGGTTCCGCATGTCGCAAGGGGACGAATGGGACGATTGGCTGAAGGAACTCTGGCAATACCAGTGGACGGCCACGCCGACCGAACTCACCCCCGAGATCAGCGAGGCGATCTACGACGAGAGCCAGGGCATCATGGACCTCGCGGTCAAGCTCTACGTCCTGGCGCAGATGCGGGCGATCAGCCGCGGCGAGGTCTATGGTGGGGATGAGTTTCTCGACGCCGGGCATTTCCGCACGGTCGCGAGGGAGGAATTCGCGCTCATCGCCCCGATGATCACCGCCCTGCGGGACAATCGCGAGGATTTGCTGGCCGGCTACGCCGATCTTGAGCCACTTCACCAGCATGTCGAGCGGCTCCTCTGCCAGGAGACGGGTCAGTCCATGCGCGACCTGCGCTACCTGCGGGACTTGAAGCAGCGGATCGCGAACGCTGAGGAGGACGCGCGTAACGAGCCGTGGCTCCGGCTGAAGGCGAGCCTGATCCAGCGCGGCCACGCTCAGGACGCGGTGGAACGGGTCGTGGCCGAGGCCGAGCGGCGGGTTGGCATCGACGATCTTGTGGCCATGGTCGAGGTGGTCAACGACCTGCTCGCTGCGGAACCGAAGCCGAGGCCGGAGAAGGTCCGCAAGCCGGCGAGGTCGAAGGTCGACCTGCCGCCGGGCAGCATGCCGGCGTTGGTGGCGACGTCCGATGACCCCGTTGCGACGCTCCGCGCGTCCGGCATCGTCGTCACGCCCGACGAGGTGGCCGCCGGGTGACGACCGGCTGCTTCCCGGTCGCGATCGAGGGTGAGTTGCTCTACGGGATGCTCGGCCGTCACCGGCTGCTGTCGGGCGCGAGGACGGCGGCCGATCACTCGGCCGAGCTGTTCGGTCGACGCTCGGCCGTGGCATCGTTCGACCTGCCATGCCGGCTGGATGCGCTGGCGGCCCGCATTCCCGCTGCGGCGGGGCTTGGCGGGTCCGAACTGCTGTCGCACACGCTCTTCCCGTTCTACGCCGCATTCCAGAGCCAGGAGACGCGGGAGGTCGTCGAGCGAGACCTGCGGGCGAGCGAATCGTCGAACGCGCACCACCGTCTCGGGGTCGCGGCGTTCCGGATCCGCGCTGGCCAGGCACTGAGATTCTGCCCGGATTGCCTCGACGCGCAGCAGGAGGAACTCGGGATGGCCACTTGGCTCGTTGCGCATCAGCTTCCTGGCGTCGCGGTGTGCGCTCTGCACGGTGCTTGGCTGCGCGACAGCCTGGTGACGCGGGCGACCGCCGGCCGGCACGGCTACGTGTCACCGACCGAGGAGAACTGCCCTCGAGTTGCAGTGAGCATGGTTCCGCGCGCGGCTCCGGAAGCCACGTCGCTATTGCTGGACCTGGCCCGCTCGGCGGCCGCTCTGGCGCGGTCGATGCCTCCGGCCCGCCCGCTGGATCACTGGCGCAAGCACTATGCGGATCGTCTGGCCGCAGTGGGCCTGATGCGATCGCCGCGAAAGGTCGACCAGCCGACCCTCAACGCAGGGCTCCAGGCGCGTTGGTCGCCGGCCCTGCCCTTTCTGCCGGCGCCATGCTCGTCCTTCGGTGAGAGCGGCTGGGTCGCTGCGATGGTCCGGACGCACCGCAAGGCCATGCACCCGCTGTTCCACCTGCTGTTCGACGGCTTCATCTCCCATCTGGAACAGAACGGTATGCGGCCGGCGATCCCGGACATCGTCCATGTCGGAGGTGATCGGTGTCGTATCGCGCGCGACGTGCCAGCCGTGGACGACGCGATCCCGGAGGCTGAGTCTCGCCTAAGGGTGGATTGGGCGGAACTGAACAAGCAGCTGTGCGGCGAGATCCGGGCGGCGGCGGCGGACATCCGGGCGGCGGTCCCACCGCTGCGAGTGTCGAGGGCGGAGATCGAGCGCCGAGTCGCAAAGGTCGATTGGTTCGGCAAGCGGCGGCGCAAGTTGCCGGGGGCAATGCGCACTCTCGCCGAGGTGGAGGAATCGGTGGCCGCCTTCCGCCGCCGCCGTGCCGAGCATTGGATCGGGCGCCTTGGGCCGCGCTGCCGCGCTTGGGAGGTGATGCGGGCTGCCGGCCTAAGGTCGATGCACCTTCCCATGGTGCGGGAGGCCATGGAGGCGCGGCAGCGCCCGGCATCTTAGCGGAACCACCGGTCGTCCCGCGGGGCCAGGGTCGCGGCGATCGTGGGCGCTGGTGGCTATCGCCCAGTCTTGCGTCGGATACCGCGACTTTTTCACTCTTGAACGGCTCGGCTCGCCCCTTGAACCAAGAACTATGTTCGCCGGATCAGCTTCTCAGACAGCCAAGGACTATGTTCGGTAGGAAGAACTATATTCGGAACACAAAGACTATGTTCGTAGTGCACAGATGATCGCGGCGGCATACATGGCCTCACTCCACCGTCACGCTTTTCGCCAGATTGCGTGGCTGATCCACGTCCGTGCCCTTGGCGACGGCGACATGATAAGCCAGCAACTGCACCGGGATCGCATAGACCAAAGGCGCGATCAAAGGATGCACCTTCGGCATCTCGATCGTCGCCAGGCAGCCTTCGCCCGCCTCTGCCAGTCCTTCGGCGTCTGAAATCAGCACCACCTTGCCGCCGCGCGCGCGGACTTCCTGCATGTTGCTAACGGTCTTCTCGAACAACGGACCCGACGGCGCGAGCACGATCACCGGCACGGCCTCGTCGATCAGCGCGATCGGCCCGTGCTTCATCTCGCCCGAGGCGTATCCCTCGGCGTGAATGTAGCTGATTTCCTTCAGCTTCAGCGCGCCTTCCAGCGCCAGGGGATAATCGGGGCCGCGGCCGAGATAGAGCACGTCCCGGGCCGGCGCGATCAGATGCGCCATCGCCGCAATATCCTCGTCATGCGCCAGTGCCGCGTTCAAAGCGGCCGGCGCCTCGATCAGGTGGCGGACGATCTCGCGCTCTTCCTCGGCGTTGAGCTTGCCCTTCTTCAAGGCGAGATGCGCGGCCAACGCCGCCAGCACGGCGAGCTGGCAGGTGAAGGCCTTGGTCGAGGCGACGCCGATCTCCGGCCCGGCATGGGTCGGAAGCAGCAGATCCGCCTCACGCGCCATGCTGCTGGTCGGCACGTTCACGACGACCGCGATGGTCTGCCCGTTCGCCTTGCAATGTTTCAGCGCGGCCAGCGTGTCCGCGGTCTCGCCAGACTGGCTGATGAACAGCGCCAGCCCGCCGGGCGTCAGCACCGGATCGCGGTAACGGAACTCGCTCGCCACATCGATATCGACCGGCACGCGCGCAAAGGTCTCGAACCAATATTTGGCGACCATGCCCGCGTAGAAACTGGTGCCGCAGGCGACGATGGTGACGCGGTCGATGTTCGCCAGATCGAAATCCATCTGCGGCAGCGCCACGGTCTGCTCGAGCGGACGGATGTAGGAGGAGAGCGTCTGCGCGACGACGGTCGGCTGCTCGAAAATCTCCTTCTGCATATAATGGCGATACGGCCCCTTCTCGACCGCCGCCGCGGACACGCCGCTGGTCGTGATCTCGCGCTCGACCGGAACATTGTCCGCATCGAAAATCCGCGCGCCCTCGCGGGTGATGACCACCCAATCGCCTTCCTCGAGATAGGCGATCTTCTGGGTCAGCGGCGCAAGCGCCAGTGCGTCCGAGCCGAGATAAGTCTCGCCATCGCCATAGCCGACCACCAAGGGCGAGCCGAGCCGCGCCCCGATCAGCAGGTCCGGCTGCGCCCGGAACGCGATGGCCAGCGCGAACGCCCCGCGCAGCTGCGGCAGCACGTCGCGCACCGCTTCCTCCGGCGACGCTCCGGCCTCGATCCGCTCGGACACCAGATGCGCGACCACTTCGGTATCGGTCTCGCTCTCGAACCGCCGCCCGCGCGCCGCCAGGCCGTCGCGAAGCGGCTTGAAATTCTCGATGATGCCATTGTGCACCAGCGCCACTTCCTGCGTGGCGTGCGGGTGCGCATTGCTAGTCGTCGGCGCGCCGTGCGTCGCCCAGCGCGTATGGGCGATGCCGATCGTCCCCGGCGCCGGATTGCCAGCCAGTTCCTTCACCAGATTGCCGAGCTTCCCCTCGGCCCGCCGCCGCACCAGCGCGCCGCCTTCCACGGTGCACACGCCGGCGCTGTCATAGCCGCGATATTCCATCCGCTTCAGGCCCTCGACCAGCCGGTCCGCCACCTGATCCTTGCCGACAATGCCGATGATTCCGCACATGCGTTTATGCCTTCGAACTGACTTTATAGGGGATTCGGATGCCCGGCATCTCTGCCGGAAAATCCTTCGTATTGCGTGTCACGAGGATCCGCCCGGAAACCTGCGCGGACGCGAGGATGATCGCGTCCGGCGTCTTGAGCGATTTGCGCTGGTGCCGCAATGCCGCCGCCCGGCGGGCAATCTCCTCGTCGATCTCGCTCACGGCGAAGAGCCGCAGGAACGCCTCGGTTTCGACCGCCGCCGCATCGGGGGCTCGCGACATGACCTCGATCCACGTCATCCGGCTGATCCAGGCACGCGTGACGTTGCGCACCTCATTCCATGCTGCAGGGCGATTGTGCAGCATGTCGATGACGATGTTGGTGTCGAAAAAGCGCTCGCTCACGCCGCGCTGCGCTTCTTCTTCGGCGGCGACACGTCCGTCACGTCAGGCCATTCTCCCCGCAGCTTGCGCTCATAGTCCAGCCCGTCGACGGTGGAGCCGTGCCGCTCCCACAGCCCGAAATACTTCTCGAATCCCTGTTTCGATTCGGCTGCGATGTAATCGGCGACAGCCTCGCGAAGCACGGCCGCGCGCGACTTCCCATCGGCTCGCGCCAAGGCGTCGAGCCGGGCGACGTCTTCTTCCGGGATATCGACGAGGAATCGACCCATGATATGCTGATATCATATCATGATATCAAATCAAGTGATAAGCTATCTAGGTCGCCTCAGCCGCCGCATTGCGCGGCTACCTAGAAAATCGCGGAGGTTCTGCTGAAAGGCGCGCCTCAGGTCGAGACGGGCCTGCTCATCCTCGGCGGCTGATCCGGAGGGAAATGAAGGTGCGCTATTGCTGGCAGCGTCTACGGCCCAGCCGGTTGCGGGACCGCTCGGGCCAAACTCCCGGAACACGAACGCGGTCTGAATGCGCTTGCTCAATGCCGTTTTGAAGTGAGTGATAAACACGACATGCAGTTCGGAATAGCACTGCGCCGTCGAAGCGCTTTCGCGCGTGCCCGCCCCAATGTTGCGATCGATCCAGTTCGCAAACCGGGATTCCGCGGGAGCTGGATGGAAGATCACTTGGTGTCCGGCAAAACGCCCCGCTCCATCAAGCCGCAGCTCGTCAATGGCTTCGCTCTGGAAATTGCCGCCCGCCGTTTCGATCAGCATCTGCTGCGTGTTCTGACGCGGCAAAACCTCGCCTGCGGGATTGCGCTGGAGGATAGAGCGGGCCGTCGCCCCATGAAATACCGCGTACAGATGTGGCGTTGGCCAGACGTGAAGCTCACAGGCCGACGCCTCAGCCTGCGCTCCTGCCGCTGATGCTGGTAAAACGAGAGCCGCAAGTGCCGCCAGGTACGTCACGGTCCCTATCCCTTCTTCTTCGCCCGCATCCGTTCGCGAAAGCGCATGGCCCAGCCGGCGAAGCCCTGCTGCTTGCCGCGCGCGACGCCGAGGGAGTCCGCCTCCACGTCTGTCGTGATCACCGATCCGGCGCCAACGATTGCACCGTCCCCGATCTTCACCGGCGCGACCAGCGACGAGTTCGAACCGACGAATGCCCCTGCGCCGATCTTCGTGCCGTATTTGAAGAAGCCGTCATAATTGCAGGTGATGGTGCCCGCGCCGATGTTCGCGCCCTCGCCGACCTCGGCATCGCCCAGATAGGTGAGGTGATTGGCCTTGGCGCCCGCGCCCAGCTTCGCTTTCTTGGTCTCGACGAAATTGCCGATCTTCGCGCCCGCGCCCAGAATCGTGCCGGGCCGCAGCCGCGCATAAGGACCAACCTCCGCGCCCTCGCCGATCGTCGCACCCTCGATATGGCTGAAGCCCTTGATCCGCACACCCTCGCCGATCGTCACGCCGGGGCCGAAGAAGACGTTCGGCTCGATCACCGTGTCGCGCGCGACGACGGTGTCATGGCTGAACCAGACCGTCTCCGGCGCGATCAGGGTGACTCCGGCGTCCATCATCTCGATCCGCCGCGCCCGCTGCCAGGCCGCTTCCAGCGCCGCCAGTTCGGCCCGGCTGTTGACGCCAGTCACCTCAGCCTCGCCCGTCTCCACCACGACCGAGGTCCGGCCGTCCGCCGCCGCGATCATCACGATGTCGGGCAGATAATATTCGCGAGCCGCATTGTCGTTCCCGACCCGTGCGAGCAGCGGCCATAGGTCCGCCGCGCGCACCGCCATGATCCCGCTGTTGCACAGGTTCACCGCCCGCTGCGCCTCATCGGCATCCTTATATTCGACCATCTTCTCGATCGTGCCGTCGGCGTGGACGATCACCCGTCCGTAACGCAGCGGGTCCGCCGGCCGGAAAGCGAGCACCACGGCGGCCGGAGCAGGATCCGCGCGCAGCCGCGCAAGCATCGCGCGCATCGTCTCCTGGCCCACGAACGGCACGTCGCCGTAGAGGATCAGCACATCGCCATCGAAACCGGCCAGCGGCGCCTGCGCCTGCTGCACCGCATGCGCCGTGCCGTGCTGCGGCTCCTGCACCGCGACGATGCCGCCGGTGCGCGCCACCACCGGCTCCACCTGCTCGCGGCCCGCGCCGACCACCACCACGGTCCGTTCCGCGCCAAGCCCCGCCACGCTCGCCAGCAGATGCTCCAGCATCGGCCGCCCGGCCAGCGGGTGCAGCACCTTGTGCAGATCGGATTTCATCCGCGTGCCCTTGCCGGCGGCGAGGATGATGGCGGCGACGGGGCGGTCAGCGGCTTCTGCGGTCATGCCCGCGCTGTGGCACGGCGATGTTGCGATTTCCAGACCACGCCACCATTGCGGCGGCAATGCCTGATTTCCCCCTCGATCTGGTCGCCTTCGACCTCGACGGCACCCTCGCCGACACCGCACCCGATCTCGCCGCGGCGCTCAACCATGCGCTGATGAAACTCGGCCGCCCAACCGTGCCGCCTGAAGAGGTGCGCTACCTCGTCGGCCACGGCGCACGGGCGCTGTTGCGCAAAGGCCTGGCGGAAAGCGGGCCGTCCGGCGAGGATTTGGTCGAGGAAGGCTTCCCGCACTTCATCGACTACTACGCCGCGAACATCTGCACCGGCACAACATGCTATTCTGGCGCCGAGGCCGCCCTCGATGCATTGAAGACCCGGGGCGTCCGCACCGCGCTCTGCACCAACAAGCCCGAAGGCCTCACCCATTTGCTGCTCGACGCGCTTGGCTGGACGGGCCGCTTCGATGCGATCGTCGGCGGCGACACCCTGCCGGTGCGCAAGCCCGATCCCGCGCCTTTGCATGAGGCGATCGCCCGCGCTGGCGGCGGTCGCGCCGTGTTCATCGGCGATTCGATCACCGACGCCGATACCGCCCGCGCCGCGGCCCTCCCCTTTGTCGCGGTCAGCTTCGGCTTCTCCGACCGGCCCGCGTCGGAACTCGGCGCAGACGCGGTGATCGATGACTATGCCGAACTGATTCCGGCGCTCGAAACGCTCAGTCCGGGACGCGGAAGTCGGCGCGATATTCCGGCTTGATCAGATTCAGCAGCGCCTGATCCAGATTGATCCACAAGGTCTCGCGACCCGCCGCATAGCTGCCGAGCGCATAGTCGCTCATCCGCACCTCGAAGCCGCTGGCGGCACGGCCGACCGGAATCTCGCTCGCCTCGGTCAGGCCGTAGGCGACCCGGTCAGCATCCGGGCAGTCGATCCCCTCCATATTGTCGCGCACCTGCCGCAGAGATTCGCAGATCTTCGCCTGAATCAGCGGCTTGGCGCGGTTCCAGTTCGTGAACAGATCGCCGAAGCGCAATCTCCGGTTGGTACGCAGATCGTAAATGCCGTCGCTCACCCCGACCGCGCCATGCGCTCCGCCAAGAAACTGGTCGGTGGTGGAGAAAATCGAGAGCAAGCGCGTGCCCGAATAGCTCAATTCGTCGGTCATCACCCGGCTGCAGGGCATGGTCACCGTGCAATCGTCGCGCAGGGGCGCTTCACGCAGCGCCTGCGCGCGGATCGCACGAAAAATGACCGGATGCCGCGCGATCCTCGCATCGGCGGTCCAGGTCGCCATGCGATTGGGTCCGCGCTCCTCGAAATAGAGTTCGCGAGCCAGCACCTCGTCCGCGCCGCGCGGCTGCGCACTCGCTACGGCCGGCGCCATCGCACAAGCCAAGGCAATCAAACCGAAGGCGAAGCGCGACCTGCTCATCTCGTCTCTCCTACCTGAAGGACGAACCGTGGCATATCAGCGATGAACTGAAAATGGCCGATTGCTCAGGCGCGCGCTTTCTTCAGCAAATGCCGCGCCAGCATCAGCGGCGGCATGCGCATCAAATGACCCCGCACGTAGAAGCCGAACCCCGTGGCCTTGCGGGTGCGCCTTCCCCAACCGTCGCGCGACAGCAGGCGGCGCACGAACAGACCATCGCCAGTGCCTCGCCAGTCCTTGGGTACCGGCGTCCCGTAGAGGCGGTGCGCGAGCCGGACCGAGCGGCGTACTGCCTTGTCGAGGCCATGATGCACGGCCCGCTCCGCCAGCCTTCCCCAAAGCCCTTCGGCCTGCGCGAATTCCCGCAGCAGCCGGTCGATATCCCACAAATTGCGCAAGCCCCCGGCCATGTCGCCGTCTGCGATCAGATGCGCGGCGGCGTGGACGATCACATCCTCCGGCGACAGCATCCGCAAGCCATTCGGCAACACGAGGCTGTCCGCCAGCAACGCCGCCGCATCCGGCTTCGGCCGCGCGGTCGGCGGCAGGATGGTGTGATGCACGTCGATCATCCGGTCCCGCTCGCGATGGATCAGCGGCGGCAGCTCGTGCATCCACTCGCGATAGTAGAAATCGTCATAGCCATCGGCGGGCTTCAGCCGCTCCCAGCCGGCCCCGATCAGCGCCTGCTCGACCTCGGTCAGCGCGTCCTTCGGCACCAGAATGTCGAGATCGCCGATCGACCGCCCTTGCCCTGCCTCCAGCCCGGCGGCGAGAAAGGCGGTGCCCTTCAGCAGGACGACCGGCACGCCGAGCGGCGCCAGCGCACGCCGCGCCATCTCCGCATCCCACAACGCCTGAACCCGTGTCCGCTCCGCGTCGGCGCGGTGCATCGCAAAGAGCCCGGCGACACGCTCGGGCAACGGCAGATCCTGCAGCCGGTGCGCGAGCGTGCCGATCAGCGCCTCGGCGCGCGCGGCGGAGATGAGCGACGTCCAGTCGCAATCCAGCGGCAGCGATTCCGGATCGCGCAGCGCGCGGACGAGGAGAGCCGCGCTCATCGGCCCGCCTCCGCCCAGAGCGTTTCGATCAGTTCGAATGCCGTCGCCGCATCCGGATAGTCGATCGCGACGCCGGGACATGTCTGCACCAGCCCCGTCAGCGCATCGAAACCGCGCGCCGCCATCGCGACATAATTGGTGGATGCCTGGGTCAGCCGCATGAACGCCTCGGCCGGGCCGACCGGCCGCACCTCGCGGGCAAAACCGAAACGCGGGAACAAGACCATCGCCGGCCGCGCCTGCTCGCTCATCCGCGCCAGCGCCTCGGCGCGCGGCCGCATGTGGCGGATGCGGCCCTTGGGTGTATTCTCCATCACCGGCCCAAAGCGCTCGGGGGCAACCTCCGCCTCCATCGCTGCAATGGCCTCGTTCTTCAGGCTGATTGGGCGTGGAAACGGATGAAGCATCCCGCTGTCGGGATCGAGCAAGGCGAATTCGTCGCCCATGAAGCGCCACCCCCGTTCCCCCAGCATCGCCGACAGAGTAGATTTCCCAGCCCCGGACTCACCGGTGATGATCAACGCGCGCCCGTCTTTCTCCACGCTCGCCGCGTGCAGCAGCAGGAAGCGGCGCTCGCCCAGCGCCATCTGCAAATTCATCGCCATCTCGGCCGCGACCAGGCCGTGCGCGAGAGGCAAAGGCGCGGCGTCCGGCAGCACATAATCGCCCTCGATCCGCACCGACGGCCGCAGCCACCGCCGCCACGGCTTCGCCGGCTCCAGCCGAACGGTGTAGTCGGCGACGTCTCCGGCCTCGGGATAGCCCTCGTAAAGCCGCCGCAGCGCACGCACCGGTCCGCGCCAGGCCGATCCGACCCGGAACGTCACCGGTCCGACCCGCAGGCGCACTTCGTGCCTCATGCCCGCCGCACCAGCCCGCTCGACTCAAGCTCCGCGAGCCGCGCCTCGAGTGCCTCTGCGCCCTCGCCCGGCGCGAAGTCGAATTGCGTGCTCAGCCGCGCCAGCACTGCCTCGGCATTGCCGGGTTCGGCCAGCGCGGCCAGAATCTCCGGCGACGGCGGCGCGAGGATATGCGTCATCCCAGACGCCGGATGGAACAGGAGGGTCAGCCCCTCCAGCATCAGGCTGCGCGCATCGGCGGTGTCGGCAATGTAGAGCGGCCCGGTCATCGCCTGCCCCATAGGCCGGAACCGGTTAAGGCTGCACTCCTAGATGATGATGTCGGCGGGCATATTCTTCGCCTTGTAGGCCCGCTTCGCCAGCGGGATCGCGCCCGGCGTGAATACACCGCCGGCGACATTCCTCAGCGCCTTGGGCAGGTACATGCGCAGATAGAAGCGCCAGCCCATGCCCATCGCGAAGGTGATCGACCAGGGCTGCCCCTCATAATATTGCACCAGTTCGAGCCGCGTCCCGCCCTCGACCGGGACCAATGTCCATTCCACCCGCATCGGCGGCGCCTGCTTCGTGCCTTCGCCGGCCCGGTGCTGCCACGACCAGACCATCCGGCGCGGCGGATCGATCTCCAATATCTCCAGATCCACGATGCCGGTCGGGCACAATTTCTCCGGGTCGAACTGAAAACGGAATCGCGCGCCGGCTTTCGGCTCGAAATGCGTCACCGGCATCAGCCACTCGGCCAGCGCCTTCGGGTCCGTCAGCGCGGCCCAGACATCCTCTACGGCATGCTTGTACACCGCCTTGCGCCTGAATGACTTCATCGCCCCCTCGCCTTGCTGTCCAGATAATCGCCGAGTTTCCCGAGGCTTTCGTCCCAGAATGCCTCATATTGCTTCAGCCAGTCGAAAACTTCCGCCAGCGGCGCGGCGTTCAGCGCGTAGATGCGCTCCCGCCCGCGCGGCTCGGCGCGGACCAGACCGGCCCGCGACAGGATCGAAAGGTGCTCCGAAAAGGCCGCCTGGCTGATGCCGGTCATGCCCGGCGGCACGGACCGGCGCAGTTCGTTCGCGCTGCCCTGCCCGCGCATCAGCGCATTCAGCACCGCCCGCCGCGTCGGATGCGCGATCGCGTTGAACGTGGATTCGGAAACCGCGGGCCTGACCATGCGGCCCTCATATCGGGTTTATCCGATACGTCAATGCAGCCGAAAATGTTGGAGGATTGTATTCTTTGCGTGGCGTGGTCGGCCGCTCAGCGCGGCATTTGCAGGGAAGCGTAGCAGGTGAAGCCGCTCATCCCGGCCTGCAGGCGGCGGATATAATTGGCATAGGCCTGGGTGGCTTCGGGATTCACGCCCGGCGGCGTCGAACCATTGTTCAGCATCACCCGCACTTCCTCGCCGGTCAGCGGGCGGGAGAAACCGCGATGGGAACCGGGCGTACCGGCCGGGACAAGCGTCCCGTCGGCGGCGATATTCTGCCCCGCCGCATGCGGGCCGGGCACGGGAATCTGGCAATTCAGCACCGATCCGGCGGTCTGCGCCAGCGCCGGGCGCACGGTGACCACGGTCGATGCCGCAACCGCGCCAAGCGCGAGGAAGGTGCGCCGCGTAGGCACGGCAAGCCCCTCGGCCTTGCCGGCCGGCTCGTCGCTCTCGGCGCTCATGCCAGTCCTCGATCCATAGTATCGCGCTACACTCCGCGCCTTTATTAGGCGTAAACCGCGCGTCACGCGAGTGCGTTAGGCAAGGCAAACGAGTCCGCTGCGAGGGAAAGTGACGCAAAACAAGACGATCGCCGCGATCGCGCTGGCGCTGGCGGCCGCGGCCGGGCTGATCGCGGCATTCCTGTTGCCGCCGCCGGGCGCGACACTGGCGGCCCTGGCGACGGGCGCGGCGCTCACCGCCTGCATCGCGCTGCTGCAATCCGCCCGGGTCGAGACCGGGCGGAATGACACGCTCGAACCGAACGCGCCGGACCATCCGGATGCGCGGACCCTGCTGGAATCCTCCGACGAGCCGATGCTGCTGACCTTCGAACGGCGCGTGACGCTCGCCAATCCGGCCGCGCGGGCGCTGCTGGGCGAACATATCGAGGGCGACGACGTCCGCCTCGCCATCCGTCATCCGGCCGCGGCCGAGCGGCTGCTCGGCGACCCGGCGGAAGCCGGCGAGCGGACGACCCGCACCGATCTCGCCGGCCTCGGCGATGCCGGGCAGCGCTGGGAGATGGCCGTCGCAACCTTGCCCGGCGGCGTTCGCCTCGTCCGCCTCATCGACCGCAGCCAGGCCCATGCGGCCGAACAAACGCGCGCCGATTTCGTCGCCAATGCCAGCCACGAACTGCGCACGCCGCTCGCCACCCTGCTCGGCTTCCTGGAGACGCTGGAGGACGAAGAGGTCGCCGCCGACGCCGGGACCCGCCGGAAGTTCCTCTCCATCATGGCCGAAGAGGCGCAGCGGATCCGCGCTCTGGTCGATGACCTCATGTCCCTCTCCCGCGTCGAGGCGGACCGTTACAGCGTGCCGCGCGATCCGGTCGATCTGGTCCCGCTCGCCGAGAGCGTGCGCGCTGCCAATACCCGCGTGATCGAACAGCGCGGCGCCAGCGTCGTCATCGACAATCAGGCGGGCGAGGCGATCGTCGCCGGAGATCAGGTTCAGCTCGCGCAATTGCTCACCAACCTCGTCACCAACGCCTTGCGCTACGGCCGCGCCGGCACACCCGTCCATGTCCGGCTCGAAGATGCCGGCCCGGACATGATCCGGCTCAGCGTGATCGATCAGGGCGAGGGCATCGCCGCAGAGCACCTGCCCCGCCTGACCGAGCGATTCTATCGCGTCGACGCCAGCCGCAGCCGTTCGGTCGGCGGCACCGGCCTTGGCCTGGCCATCGTCAAACATATTGCCCTGCGCCATCGGGGCCGCCTGGATATCCGTTCCACGCTGGGGGAAGGCACCAAAGTCCGGGTCTATCTGCCGCGCTACCAAGCCTGATTCCGGACACCCTGTCACGAAAGAGTCACGCCATTGTCGCATTGGCCCGGCGAGCCCGCAGGGGCGCTTTTCAGCGGACGAATCGTGACCAACAGGCGTTTCTGGCCATTCCTGGCGATGCTCGGCGCGGCGCTCGCGGCCTGCGGCAGCGGCCTGCGACAGGAGATCCGCGTCGTCGGCTCCTCGACCGTCTATCCGTTCACCACCGCGGTGGCCGAACGCTTCGCCCAGAATTTCCCCGGCTATCGCTCGCCGATCGTCGAATCGACCGGCACCGGCTCGGGCATCAAACTCTTCTGCAACGGCGTGGGCGGCCAGTTCCCGGACGTCGTCAACGCCTCACGCCGGATGAAGGCGGCGGAGCTGGAAAGTTGCACCAGGAATGGCGTGCGCCAGGTGATCGAGGTCCCCGTCGGCATCGATGGCCTGGTGCTGATCGAATCGGCGACCCGCCCGACCGGCTACCGCCTCACCCTGCGCGACATCTACGCTGCGCTCGCCAAGGAGCCGTTCGGCCGGCCGCAGACTGCCCGCACCTGGCGCGACGTCAATCCGGAACTGCCAGACGTCCCGATCCTGGTTTACGGGCCGCCGCCCACCAGCGGCACGCGCGACAGTTTCGTCGAACTGATCCTGACCAAGGGCTGCGACAGCGATCCCGAGATGAAGGCGCTCGCCACTTCCGATGCGGACCGTCACAAGGCGATCTGTCACACGGTGCGCGAGGACGGCGCCTTCGTCGAGGCGGGCGAGAATGACAATCTGCTGATCCAGCGCGTATCGGAGAATCAGGGCGCGGTCGGCATCCTCGGCTACAGCTTCATGGAAGAGAATCAGGACCGGGTGAACGGCATCCCGATCGCCGGCATCGCCCCGACCGCGGAGACGATCCAGGCGCTCGACTATCCCGGCGCGCGCCAGCTCTTCATCTATGTGAAGGGCGAACATCTGAACGTCGTGCCGGGCCTGCGCGAATTCCTGACCGAATATGCGCGCGGCTGGGCGCAGAACGGCTATCTGTCGGAGCGCGGGCTGATCCCGGCGCCGGAAGAAGTGCGTGCGGCTGCCCAGGCGGCAATCGACGGCGCCCGGCCCCTTACCGCGGCGGATCTCGGCTGATGTCCGGCTTCACGATCATCCTCCTGATCCTCGGCCTCGGCCTGATCGCCTGGCTCAGCGCCCGCGCCAAGGCGATGGCCTTCGCGACCCCCGGCATCGCCCGCCCCCATTCGCGGCCCAATTATCATGCCTGGTATGTCGCGCTCGCCGCGATCGTGCCGGCGCTCCTCTTCCTCACGGTCTGGAGCATCGTCTCCACGTCCCTGATCGATCAGAGCATGCTGGCGGGGATCGACCCGGCCAACCTTCCGGCGGATCCGGCCGCGCGCGGCAATCTGCTGGCCGAGGCCCGGGCGTTGGCCAATGGTGAAATCGCCAATCCTTTCAACGCACAGGCACGCGATCTTGCTCCGGCCTATGAAAGCGCGCGGGGCTTTTACGCCTGGACCGGCTTCGGCATCGCCTTGCTGATCGCCTTCGCGGCGGGCGGCTGGGCCTATACCCGCCTGTCACCGTCCTTCCGCGCCCGCACCCGGGTCGAGCGGATCGTCATGGGCCTGCTGCTCGCCGCTTCCCTGGTCGCGATCCTGACCACGCTCGGCATCGTCGCCTCGGTCTTGTTCGAGAGCATTCGTTTCTTTTCAATGGTCTCCCCGGTCGAGTTCCTGACCGGTCTGAACTGGAGTCCCCAAATCGCGATCCGCGCCGATCAGGCAGGGTCGTCCGGCGCGTTCGGCGCGGTGCCTTTGTTCTGGGGCACGATCTTCATCGGCGCGATCATCGCCATGATCGTCGCCATCCCGCTCGGCCTGATGAGCGCGATCTACCTCACCCAATATGCCCGCCCCGGCTTCCGCAAATGGGTGAAGCCGATCCTCGAAATCCTCGCCGGCGTGCCGACCGTGGTCTATGGCTATTTCGCCGCTTTGACCGTCGCTCCCGCGATCCGCGATTTCGCCATGATGACCGGCATCCCCAGCTCGACCGAAAGCGCCCTCGCCGCCGGCCTGGTCATGGGCATCATGATCATTCCCTTCGTCTCCTCCATGGCCGACGACAGCCTTTCCGCCGTGCCGCAGGCGATGCGCGACGGCAGCCTTGCCATGGGCGCCACCCGCTCCGAAACGATCAAGAAGGTGCTGGTCCCCGCCGCCCTTCCCGGCGTGATCGGCGGGGTGATGCTCGCCGTCTCGCGCGCGATCGGCGAGACGATGATCGTGGTGATGGCCGCCGGCCTCGCCGCCAACCTCACCGCCAATCCGTTCGAGAGCGTGACCACCGTCACCACCCAGATTGTGCAATTGCTGACCGGCGATCAGGAATTCGACAGCCCGAAGACCCTCGCCGCCTTCGCGCTCGGCCTGGTGCTGTTCCTGGTCACCCTCGCGCTCAACATCATCGCGCTGCGCGTCGTGAAGAAATACCGGGAAGCTTATGATTAAGGCCGATATTTCCGGACCCGTCGATCCCACCCCGACCAATTGGGCGGGCGAGGCGATGCAGCGCCGCATCCGCAAGCGCTACGGCGCCGAGCGGCGGTTCAAGCTGCTCGGCCTCAGCGCGGTGCTGCTGTCCGTAGGCTTCCTCGCCTTCCTGCTCATCTCCATGCTCGGCAACGGCCTGCGCGGCTTCACCGCCGCCGAGGTCAAGCTGGATGTGAACTGGCAGCAGACGGGCTTCACCATCGATCGCGCCGCTTTGGCCGGCCCGGACGCCGAGGCGGCCTTGCGCGCCGCCGATTTCGAAGGCGCCGTGCGGCAGGCGGCGATCCTGCAATATGGCGAGGACGGACCCGATCTCTTCTCCGGCGTCGCCCGGTTGCGCCTGCGCGACGCCGTCGGCGACGATCCATCGGTGCTCGACCGGCCGCTGACCATCTGGCTCCCCGCCTCCTCCGCGCTGGACCAGGCGGTGAAGACGGACGGCAGCGAGAAAGCGGAGCGGGCCTATGAGACGCTTCGCAGCCAGGACGCGATCCGCACCGGCATCAACTGGACATTTCTGACCGGCTCGGACGCGACCGACCCCACCGCCGTCGGCATCTGGGGCGCGTTCAAGGGCTCACTGCTGACGATGATGGTCACCTTGCTGCTCGCCTTCCCGATCGGCGTGCTGAGCGCCGTCTATCTCGAGGAATATGCGCCCCGGAACCGCTGGACCGACATGATCGAGGTCTCGATCAACAATCTGGCCGCCGTCCCTTCGATCATCTTCGGTCTGCTCGGCCTGGCCATCTTCCTCAACTTCATGCACCTGCCCCGCTCCGCGCCCATCGTCGGCGGCCTCACTTTGGCGCTGATGACCATGCCGGTGATCGTCATCGCCAGCCGCAACGCGATCAAGGCAGTGCCGCCCTCGATCCGCGACGCCGCCTTGGGCGTGGGCGCGAGCCGCATCCAGGTCGTCTTTCACCACGTCCTGCCGCTGGCTTTGCCCGGTATCCTCACCGGCACGATCATCGGCATGGCACGGGCGCTGGGCGAGACCGCGCCTTTGCTGATGATCGGCATGCGCGCCTTCGTCGCCTCGCCGCCGGAAGGGCTGACCGCCCCCGCTTCGGCCTTGCCGGTGCAGATCTTCCTCTGGTCCGACGAGGTCGAGCGCGGCTTCGTCGAGAAGACCTCGGCAGCGATCATCGTGCTGCTGGTCTTCCTGCTCGCGATGAATGCCGTCGCAATCTACCTTCGCAACAAGTTCGAGAAACGCTGGTGACCGAGATGACCGACCTCATGACGCCACCCGAAGCGGAGGCCGCGCCGGCTCCGGCGGCGGCGCCCGCCCCGAAAATGACGGCGCGCGGCGTCAACGTCTTCTATGGCAACAAGCAAGCGATCGATAATGTCTCGATCGACGTGTTCCGCGAGGATGTGACCGCCTTCATCGGCCCGTCGGGCTGCGGCAAGTCCACCTTCCTGCGCACCCTCAACCGCATGAACGACACGGTCGCTACGGCGCGGGTCGAAGGCGACATCCGTCTGGATGGGGAGGATATTTACGACCGGTCGATGGATGTCGTGCAGCTGCGCGCCCGCGTCGGCATGGTCTTCCAGAAGCCGAACCCCTTCCCCAAGTCGATCTTCGAGAATGTCGCCTATGGCCCGCGCATCCATGGCCTGGCCGAAAACAAGGCGGAGATGGACACGATCGTCGAGCGCTCACTGAAGCGCGCCGGCCTGTGGGACGAGGTGAAGGACCGGCTCACCGACAGCGGCACCGCGCTTTCGGGCGGCCAGCAGCAGCGCCTGTGCATCGCCCGCGCCATCGCGGTCGATCCGGAAGTAATCCTGATGGATGAGCCCTGTTCGGCACTGGACCCGATCGCCACCGCCAAGATCGAGGAACTGATCCACGAGCTGCGCGGGCGTTATGCGATCGTGATCGTCACCCACAATATGCAGCAGGCCGCGCGCGTTTCGCAGCGCACCGCTTTCTTCCACCTCGGCAGCATCGTCGAGTATGGCGACACGTCGGGCATCTTCACCAATCCGCGCGAGACGCGGACCAAGGATTACATCACCGGCCGCTACGGCTGAGCCGGAGGGGTTGCAAGGAATAGAGCATGGCCACCGGACACACGATCAAGGCGTTCGACGACGAGCTTCGCCAGCTGCGCGCCAACATCTCGCAAATGGGCGGGCTGGCCGAGGCGGCGATCCGGGAATCGATGCAGGCGCTGACCCAGCGCAACAATGAGGCGGCGGCCGAAATCGTCGCTCGCGACGCGCAGATCGACGCGCTGGAGGCCGAGGTCGAGCGTTCGGTGATCAACATCATCGCCCTGCGCGCGCCGATGGCCGACGACTTGCGCGACATCATCGCCGCGCTGAAGATTGCCGGAGCGGTCGAGCGGATCGGCGACTATGCCCGCAACATCGCCAAGCGCGTGCCGACCCTCTCCGGATCGCGGATCGAGCCTTTGTCCTTGCTGCCCGAAATGGCGCGGATCGCGGGCGAGATGGTGAAGAACGTGCTCGACGCCTATGCCGCGCGCGACGCCGCCAAGGCCGCCGCCGTGGTTGAACGCGATCAGGCGCTGGACGACTTCTACAATTCCATCTTCCGCGCCCTGCTGACCTACATGATGGAAAATTCGCACAACATCACCGCGGCCACGCATCTGCTTTTCGTCGCGAAGAATCTGGAGCGGATCGGCGATCACGCCACCAACATCGCCGAGATGGTCTATTATGCCGCCACCGGCGAGCGGCTGGTCGACCGGCCTCGCGGCGCCGATTCCACCGCAGACACGATCGACGAATGAGCAAGGGCCGCATCCTTTTCGTCGAGGACGATGCCGCCCTCGTCGAGCTGCTTTCCTACACCTTCCGGCGCGAGGGCTTCGACGTCGACGCTACCGCCGATGGCGAGGAGGCGCTGGCTCGCGCGCAGGAGAATGTGCCGGATCTCATCGTCCTGGACTGGATGATCGAAGGCGTGTCTGGCCTCGAGACCTGCCGCCGCCTGCGCCGCCTGCCGGGCGCGGCGAACGTGCCGATCATCATGCTGACCGCCCGTGCCGAGGAGGCGGACCGCATCCGCGGGCTGGAAACCGGTGCGGACGATTATGTCACCAAACCCTTCTCGCCGCGCGAGCTGGTCGCCCGTGTCGGCGCGGTGCTGCGCCGCGTCCGCCCGGCGCTGGCCGGCGAGCAACTGGCTTATGGCGATCTGGAAATGGACCTGGTTGGCCACAAGGTCCGGCGGAGCGGCGAGGCGGTCGCGCTCGGCCCCACCGAATTCCGCCTGCTGAAGCACTTCCTCGAACATCCGGGCCGCGTCTTCTCCCGCGAACGTCTGCTCGACTCCGTCTGGGGCCATGACAGCGAGATCGAACTCCGCACCGTCGATGTGCACATTCGCCGCCTCCGCAAGGCGCTGAACGAAGGCGGCCGCGACGACATCATCCGCACCGTCCGCTCCGCCGGCTACGCGCTCGACGTCGATCGCGCGTAGCGTCCTCCATCCGTCACGACTCCTGCGGGACCGGCTCCACCGGAGGGAACAAATCCGCCTCGCTGCGTTCATTGCGTAGCCGGTCCGTCCAGACCGACCTCATATCAGGAGGCTGAACCATGAAGCTGTTCCTCGCCGCTACTGCCCTGCTGCTCGGCGCACCCGCCCTCGCTCAGGACCAGCCCGCGCAGCAACGCGATTCCCGCGGCATCCCGGTGACCAATGCCGAGCCCAACGTCCCGGAAGGCGTCAACATTGTGCCGAACATACCGCCCGGCAGCGAAGTTCGATTCACGCCGCCCAATTTCCAGACCCGCCCGGCTACCCTGACCTACCCGCCCTGCGATCGTGGCCAGACCGACCGCTGCACCCAGAATGAGCGTGGCCGCCCGCGCTAGACAGGGCCGCTACTGCTCGACTCAACCGGCCTGAAGCCCGGCTGGCGGCGTTCGCGCGCCTCCGGCCGGGCGCTGGCGGATCGAACGCCTTCTCCCTGCTTTTACCCGTCAGCGTCCGCGGGCATCCCCCCGCTCGCGGGCGCAACAAAGCACCGGAGAATATGAATGAAACCTCTGTTGGCCGTCGCCTTTCTGCTCGGCGGAACGAGCGCCTTTGCCCAGCCGCCCGAAGGACCGCCGCCCCCGCCGCCGCCGGAAAGCGCGCAGCCGCTCCCGGCGCCCGATCCCATGCCGGAACCGCCTGCCGAACCCATGCCGCCGGAAACGGCGCCACCCGCGCCTCCTCCGCCAGAACCCGCCGGCGAAGCCGCTCCGCCAGCGCCACCTGCCCCGCCGCCCATGCCTGCGATGGAACCGCCGGCGGCGCCAGCCACGGCCCAGCCGGTCACCACCACGCAGCTACCGCCGCCGCGTGCCGCCACGGAAAATTATCAGCGCTGCTCGCGCACCGTGACGGACAATTGCGTCCAGCGGGGTCCGCGCTAAGAACCGGCGCACCTCTCCCGTCATTCCGGCGGCAGCGGGAATGACGGGAGTGGGTCTTGACCATCAGCTTTGACAATCGCGTCGCCATCGTCACCGGCGCGGGCGGCGGTCTCGGCCGTGCCTATGCGCTTGAGCTTGCGAAGCGCGGCGCGAAGGTCGTGGTCAACGACCTGGGCAGCGGCCGCGACGGCAGCGGCGCGAGCGATGCCGCCGCGCGCGTCGTGGCGGAGATCGAGGCGGCCGGCGGCACCGCCCTCGCCAATGGTGCCAGCGTCACCGACGAAGCCCAGGTCGCCGCCATGGTTGCCGAGGCGCACGACCGGTTCGGCCGCATCGACATATTGATCAACAATGCCGGCATCCTGCGCGACAAGAGCTTCGCCAAGATGGAAATGGCCGACTTCCGCACCGTCGTCGATGTCCACCTCACCGGCTCTGCCATCTGCACCAAGGCCGTCTGGGATATCATGCGCGAGCAGGCCTATGGCCGCATCCTGATGACCAGTTCGTCCACCGGCCTCTACGGCAATTTCGGTCAGGCCAATTACGGTGCCGCGAAACTCGGCCTCGCCGGCTTCGCCAAGACGCTGAGCCTTGAGGGCGCCAAGTATAATGTCCGCGTCAACACCATCGCGCCCACCGCCGCGACGCGGATGACCGAAGACATCTTCCCCGCCGAAATCCTTCCCCTGTTCCGCCCGGAACTGGTCGCCCCCGCCGCGCTCTACCTCGTCAGCGAAGACGCCCCCACAAATGCCATTATCGGCGCGGGCGCAGGTGTGGTGCAGGCGGCCTATGTGACGCTGACCCAAGGCGTCGCCCTTCCCGAGGATGATCGCAGCCCCGAAGCGGTCGCCGCCCTCTGGGACCGGATCACCGACCGCAATGGCGAGATTGTCCCCGGCTCCGGCGCCGAGCAGGCCAGCACGATCCTGGCCCGCCTGCAGGGGCGCTAGCCCGCACGTTGACCCCTGCCCCGCTTCATGATCGAATACCCCCGAGTCCAACAGGGCGCGCAGGGGGACGATCATGTACAGCCAGGGTGAAATCGAGGAAGCCGTAGCGGCGGGAGCGCTTGCTCCGGACCAGGCGGCGAGCTTGCGGGCCTATGTCGAGAGCCGCAATGCGACACCAACGGCGGATGAGGAATATCTGCGGGTCTTTCGCGGCTATAATGACGGCTTCATCTTCTACACCTGCCTCGTAACCCTGATGGGATTGGGCTGGCTCGGCGCCCAGATTCCGATCGGCCCGCGCGTCCCCGCTGGCCCCATAGACGTCCTGCCGATCATGGCGCCGCTGCTCGCCGCGGCCGGATCATGGGGTCTGGCCGAATATTTCACGTTGCGACGCAAGGCGGCGATGGCGTCCATCCTGCTGTCTTTCACTCTCGGACTGTCCGTCCTGGTCACCTTGATGTTCATCGTCATGCCGATCGTCAGGGATGCGGTCGGCGGCGCGATTCTGATCGCGCTTTGCGCCGGGATCGCGGCTGCGGCCAGCTGGGGCTTCTGGTTGCGCTTCCGCGTCGCCTCGACACCGATGGTCACGGCGGGCCTCGGCGTGATCGGCATCGTAGTCTTTCTTTCCGGGGTGCTGGCTGGCGCGCCAGCCGGGATAGACGTGCTGAACGTGGTGCTGCTGCTCTGCGGTATCGCGGCCTTCGCGTGTGCGATGTGGCACGATAGCGCCGATCCCTGGCGTGTCGGTGAGCGCAACGAGATCGGCCTGTGGATGCACATCCTCGCCGCCATGCTGATCGTCAATCCGGTCATCTATCTGCTGGGCGTCCGCAACGGCGTTTCGACCGTCGGTGGCGTGATCACCATGGTCGTGCTGTTCCTGCTGCTCGCCCTGGTCGCCCTGATCGTGAACCGCAAAGCCTATGTGTTTGCGGCGCTGTCGCCGCTGCTCCTCGCGGCAATGTGGCTGATCAACGGCTCGCAGCTAAACCCGTACAACTCATATGATCCTTATGGCGCCGGCTTCGGCGGTGCGTATGGCGGCAGCCCCTACGGGCCGCCTCCAGGCTATGGCGGCATGGGGCGCAATCCGATGATGCCGGATGTAGACGGCATGTTCGCTGCTTTCCTGGTTATCAGCGTCGTTCTGCTCGCTCTCGCCATCTGGTGGACGCCGCTGCGGCGGATCGTGAGCAATATCCTGCCCGAAAGCATTCGCGCCCGCGCGCCCCTCGCAGATGCCGGGCCGCTCGCGGAAGCGGCTCCCTACGCCAGCGATCCGCCACCGCCGCAACCGCCGGTGGCGTGAATGCCTGACTGAATCCCCTCCCGGTCGTCGGGAGGGGATTTCAGCCTAGCCGTTCACCGCCTTCATCAGCCGCCGCTCCACCGGCGCCAGCACCGGCCCCAGTTCCGGCCCGCGCCGCAGCACCCGGCCATCCTCGCCGATCAGCGCCCACATGCCCTGTTTGTGGCGCAGCGCCGGGCGTTTCTCGATCCGCATTTCGGGATGTTCGGCGGCGCGGCGGAAGGCGTGGAACACCGCCGCGTCGCGCCCGAACTGGATCGCATAATCCTTCCACAGGCCGGCCGCGACCATCCGTCCGTACAGGTCGATGATACGCGACAGTTCAGCCCGCTCGAACCCCACCTGCAATGTCGCCACCGGAAAAGGGTGGACGGTGCCCATCAGGCCCGGGTCCGGCGCTTCTTGTCGATCGAGACGCTGCCGTCGGCGGCGCCCTCCCGGTCCCGTTCCGCCGCCAGTTCGGCAATGCGCTGGCGGAGCCGGTCGACCTCGCATTGCAGCAGTTCCAATTTCTGCGTCTGCGGGTCGTGCAGTTCCGAACAGGGCGTGCCGTAGGGCACAAAGCCCTTCGCATAATGCTCGGCCTCGACCAGCGTCGATCGCGCCGGAATGCCGGTCATCGTCGCGCCCTCCGGCACTTCCTTGGTCACCACCGCATTGGCCCCGATCCGCGCCCGCGCGCCGACCCGGATCGGGCCAAGCACCTGCGCGCCCGAACCGATGATCACCCCGTCGCCGATCGTCGGATGGCGCTTGCCCGCAACCCCGTTGGTCGGGTTCGTCCCGCCCAGAGTGACGTTCTGGTAGATGGTGACATCGTTCCCGATCTCGGCCGTCTCGCCGATCACCGTGAAGCCATGATCGATGAACAGGTTTCGCCCGATCTTCGCGCCCGGATGGATATCGATGGCGGTGAAGAAGCGCGACCAGTGGTTCACGACCCGCGCGAGGAAGTAGAGCTTCCCTTCATACAGCCAGTGGGCGAGCCGGTGATAGCCGACCGCCCAGACCCCCGGATAAAGCAGGATTTCCCACCGGCTCCGCGGCGCCGGATCGCGCGCCTTGATGGAATCGAGATAGGCGCTGAAGCCCGAAAGCATAAACGATCCCAAAGCGGCCGCCGAACGGCCCGAGAGCGCCAAGATAGGCCGCGTGTCCGGCGATGGGAAGAGGTTGCTATTCCTTCGGCGGCTCGGTTGCGCCGTCGGCCCCCGGCCGCGCCGCGCGCAGGTGTTCCGGCAATTCCTTGGTCAGGTCGATCCGCTGCACCTCTCCGATCCGTCCGTCGGCCACACGCCCCTCGATCAGCTCGGTCGCGGACAGCGCAAACAACCGGCCGCGCGTGAACAAAGGCCGCGAATTGCCATACCAGTCGATGCAGGAAACCTGACAGGAATAGATGGCGGGGTCGTCGGGCACGTCATCGTCCCGATACCAGCGCCGCCGGTCGTTGCCTTGCGCATGCGCCGCCAGCGCGCCAAGCGATTGCAGGCGGCCGGCGGCATCGACCGACAGGAAGCTCAGGTCGGACGCGGCGCTGCGCCAGGCGTAGCGATCCATGCCGCCAATCCGCTGCACCGTTGGCAGCCCCATCAGCCCAGACCCATCCGCGCCGACAAGACTGTTGAAGGCGTGGCTGCGGCCCTCTGTCTCCACGCGCCCCTCCAACCGCAATGTGTCGCTCAGCCGCGGCGTCGCACCGTTCAGGTCGATCACTGAAACTTCCAGCCCGCGGTCGCTGGAATAGCCGGTGAGCGCCGCATTGTCGCCGATCCGCTCGACCCGCCAGACGCGGTGCGGCAACCAGACCGGCTGCGCCTCCGCCGGCCGGCCGATCGGCACGATCACGGCGTGGCCGCCGCCCAGCGTGCCTTCCATATCATCGTCCCCGCCGCCCGAGCCGTCCAAGGCGATGACCCGCCCCCCGAACACCAAATGGCGGTCGGTGAAGCGGTTCTCGACCTGATTGGCCTCGATCTCGGGCATCGCAGTGAAGGCGCCGTCCGGAACCGGCCGAAGCTGCCGCGAGAACAGGCTGTCCGGGATCTCAAAATAGTGGAGCGGCATCGTCTTGCCGACCCGGCAGGTCCGCCGGAACCACGCGATCAGGGCGCGAAAGTGGCCGTTGCCGGCGTCCATGCCCAGCTGGTCCATCGGGAAACCCGTGGTTCCGACCACGCCGATCGGCCCGCCGGACAGGCTGAGGCGGTGGAGCAGAGAGCGATCGGATTCGCCCCGAGCGGCGCGGGAATCCGGCGCGCAGTCCTGCACCTTGTCGTCCCAATGTTGCCAATTGCTCGCATCGCTCCACAGATAGGCAGCATCGCCGGAAACGTAGAATTGCCGCGTGCGGGACGCGACGAAGCCTTCCGACGTGCACGCCAGATCGCCTCCCGGTCGCCATTCACCCAGCCGGCAGCGCGTCACCATATGGATCACCGGTTCATGTACCGTCGAAAGTGGCCGGTAGAGCTGTTCGGGCCGGAGCAACTGGACGCCCTCGCCCGCGGCCGCGCCCCCTTCGTCAGGCGCGCGCCGGAGCGTCGGCCAGGCGAACGCCCCTTCCCCTCGCCGATCGGACAGGGCCAGCGGCGTGTAGAGGACCAGTTCGTCCCCGATTAGTCGCGACGCATAATTGTTGCGGTCGTAATAATCCTCGGACCGGATCTGGAACACGCCTTCGCGGGTCAGCCGCCCGTCGTCACCGAGCCGGAAAACGGCCAATTCGCTGGCGTCGGCTTCGTGCGCGTAGCCGGACACGACGATCCGGTTTCCAGCGACGACTAGCTCGTCATACCAGGCCTGGTCCACGGCATTGCGGTACACATTGGCGCGATCGACCAAGCGCAGGCCGTTGCGGTCCGGGCCTGCCTCCGTATCGAGTACGAAGAGGCGGCCGTCCTGCAGCACCAGCAGATATTGCCCGATCTGCTTGACGATATCGCCCTCGTCGACCCCCTGCTCCTGATTGTTCGTCACCGGCACAACCCGGATGCGGCTGCCGGTCACCATCATGGTTTGGCCTTCCGCGCTTTCGCTTCGGCGCAATTGGCAGTCCTTGTCCTCGGCTCCGCAAACCGGCTGGGCCGTGTCGCTCTGCGTGCCGGTGGAGGCCTGCGCGAACTGGATTCGGTGCGCATTGCGCGTGGCATATTGCGCTCTCTCGCGCCGCTCGACAGCCGCCAGATAGGCCTGGAAATCATCCTGATCGCGAAACGCGGTCAATTCCTGCGCGGTCCAGTGCTCGAGTGCCTGTTCGGCAGCGCGTACCGCACGCGCCCTGCTTATCTGCCGCTCCCGAAGCTCGTCTTCCCGGGCAATCGCTCGCTGTTCGATCTGGTCTGGCGTCAGCGCCGGCGGCTGCGTCGCTGTCGTCTGCGCCTGCGCCTGCGCCTGCGCCGGATCGGCGCCCGCCAGCGCCAAAATGACCACGCCCCATCGCCATGCCGCCATCATCGTCCCCTTTTCGACCCGGTCGGCAGGCTAAGTCGCCGCAGCGCCAAAACCAAGCGCCAGCAAACAAATCCTGCTGTTGGAGACAGATAGGATTTCGTGTGTCAGCCTGTTCCCATGCGCCCGCGACTCGCTTTTTCCGGCCCCTCCATTCTTTCCCGAAAGTCACAAAACCCCCCGCGATTCCGTGTGACATTCGTGACATTCGTGACTCTCGCGTCATTCCGCCTCCCGCACCTTCGCCGCGCCTTCCACGCGGTTCGTCGTTTCCGTGTCAGCCCGGCCGCAAACGGGCGTAGAAGCCTCGCCGCACCACGCAGCCCAGGGAGGGACGGATGAGCGACAGCGATTTTCGGACTTTGGTGGACGAGCAGACCGGCAATGGCGCGAAGTTCGAGCTGTATGACGTCAGCCGCCACGACAAGATTACCGAGCGGCGCAGGCTCGTCGGGCGGCAGCTCAAGATCAGCCTGACCGGCGGTTCGGCGGCGCTGGAACCCGGCGCGCTGCAATATTCGCTGGGGCAGCTTACGGCCGAGGTGCAGAAGAACGATCCGAATGCGGGCTTCTTCCGCCGCCGCATCCAGTCCGCCGGGACGGGTGAATCCGCTTATTCGACCATCTTCCGCGGCACCGGCGTGGTCTGGACGGAACTGACCACCAAACATTTCATCATCGCCCGGATGGATGGGCCGCAGGACGCCCTGCTGCTCGACGACAAGGCCTTCTATGCCTGCGAAGGCAGCATCGCGCTGAAGACCCATACGCACAAGAATTTCTCCGGCATCATTTCCGGCCTCAGCCAGGGCAATGGTCTGATGCAGCCCAAGCTGGAGGGCGCGGGCGTGTTCGTGGTCGAATGTCCCGTGCCGGTGGACGAGATCGAGGCGGTCGAACTGGACGGCAGCAACGAACTGGTCGTGGACGGCGATCTGATGCTGATGTTCTCCGCCACGCTCGACGTGCAATTGCGTCCGCTCGTATCCGGCCTGCGCAATGCCATGCGTTCCGGCGAGGGTCTGGTCTATGTCCTGCGCGGCCGCGGCACCGCCTGGCTGCTGCCGACGTCGCGGATCGAGGATTGACCAAATGCCTGGACGCAACGGATCCGTTCAGCCGGGTGACAAGGCCGATGCGGCAACAGCGCCGGTTCGACATGGAGGGTGAATGATACGCTTTCTGGTTGTTGCGCCGGCAATCCTGCTGGCCGCCTGCTCGGGCGGCGGTGCGGCCGGCCCGGCCGAGGTCGCCACCGCTTTCGCGCAGAAATGGGAATCGGGCGATTGCGACGGGATCGGCAGCCTCGTCACGTCCGGCCGCGGCCTTGTCTCCGGGGGCGTCGAGCAAGCCTGCGCGGGCCGCGCCGCCCTGCGCAAGGGACCGGCGAAGGAGATTGGCGAGATCAGGGTGACGGACGCCCGCGAGGATGGCGACCGCGCCACCATCCGCCTGGAAATCCGCTACAGCGACGGCTCGGCCAAAGCGGGCGATCCGTTGGTCCTCGTCCGGCAGGATGACGGCTGGCGGGTCGACATGCTTTCCACCGGCGCGGCCCGCGTCCGGGGACTGTTCGACCGGGACCGTCCTGCCCGACCGCAGGAGGCTCCCGCGCCCGCCGCGGAGCCGCAGAACAAGGCCGCGCCCGGCAACGTCGCCTGACCCGCGCCGACTCCCTTTGCGAATCCCGTCCCGAACCGATAGGGTGGGTCCTCCGCTATTCACCACCCTAGGGGGAAAACTATGAAGCGTCTCGTTCTCACCGTCGCCATGGTTGCCGCGCTGGCCGCCTGTTCGCGCGGCTCCGGCACGCCGGCCGGCGTTGCCGAAGAATTCATGCGCAAGCTGGATTCGGGCAGCTGCACCGGTCTCGGCGACTATCTCAGCAATTCCAGCAAGGCGATCGCGCCGAAGCTCGAGCAGGCCTGCACCGCGCAGGTCGAGATGAAGAAGAGCATGCCCGACAAGGGCAAGACGCTGAGTTCGGTCAACGTGCTCGAAGCGACCGAGAATGGCGACCGCGCCACCGTCCGTCTCGAAGCCACGTTCAGCGACGGCAGCAAGGAAGGCGGCGAAGCGCTCACCTTGGTCCGCGAGGACGGCCGCTGGAAGATCGACATTCTGGCGACCGGCATGAGCGCCGGTGGCGGTGGTGCTGGCCCGGCTCCGACCGCTCCGCCGATGACCCCGCCGGCTGGCCCGATGCCGACCGCGCCCGCCGCGCCGACGATGGATCCGGCCACCCCCGCAGCACCGCCTGCGGCGGAAACTCCGGCTCCGGCGGCGGAACCGGCTCCGGCCGAATAAGCCTATGGCGCCCCGGGCAATATTGCTGGCGCTCGCGCCGGCTTTGCTCGGGGCGGCAGTGGTTGCCGGCGGCGCGGCGGATCGCATCCGCCCGCCGCTGGCGCCCATTTCCGCGGATCGCTGGCAGCCGCGTCCCGGCGACGTCATACTGACCAGCGCCGACGATCTGGTCGGCACGCAGATCCGCCGCGCCTCCGGCAATGGCGCCCTTTACAGCCATGTCGGCCTCGTCGTCGCCCGCGGCGATGGCCTCGCGGTGATCGAAGCGACACCTTACGGTTCCGGCACCGTCGCTTATGCCGATCTGACCGCCTTCACCACCGATCCGGGCATTGAGGAGATCGCGATCCTGCGCCCCCGCGCCCCGCTCGACAGCGATCGCCTCAACCGCGAGGCCGCCCGCCTGGCCGAGGCCCGCATCGCCTTCGATTACGAACTCGACGCCGACGACGACAGCAGCCTCTATTGCGCCGAACTGGTCGTGAACCTGCTCCGCGAGGGCGGCCTCGACCTCACCGGCATCCGCCGCGACAGCATCTATGTGCCGATGACGGGCGAGCGCGACGTCATCATGCCGAACGCCTTCGCGAACGTCTCCGCCCTCGAGCCGATCGCCCGCCAGTCGCGCCCGGCACGCTGAGGGTAAGTCAGAGGACGGCGTGCACCGTCGCCGCCGCCTTCAGCACCGCACCGATCCGCACCGCGCTCTGGATCGCCTCCGGCTTCACGCCCTCCTGGATCAGCAGCCTTTCATGGCTGTCGATGCACATGCCGCAACCATTCATCGCGCTGACCGCCAGGCTGAACAGTTCGAAGTCCGCCTTCGCGATGCCGGGGGATCCGATCGCGTTCATCCGCAGCTTCGCGGGCAGCGTTCCGTAGACCGGGTTCGAGGCCAGATGGACGAAGCGGTAATAGACATTGTTCTGCGCCATCACCGCCGCCGCCGCGCGCGCGGCATTGGCCGCTTCCGGGCTCAATTTGCCCTCGGCCTCCGCTTCCGCGGCCGCGACGACCGGCTTGTAGCCGGTGGCGTGGGCGCAGGTCAGCAGCAGTCCGTATTTGCGCTGATCGCCGAGCGTCTGGTCGCTCAGCAGCGAACCGAGGTTGAGCCGCACATCCTTCGCATAATCGGGGAGCGCGTCGGCAAGTTCCTTCAGGGACATTCAAATTCTCCAGGGGACGAAAGGCAAAAATAAGGGGCGCGGAACCGAAGCTCCGCGCCCCACCCGGGCTCGCGGCCAAAAGGGGGGAGAGGCCGCGCGGGAACCGTTAAGCGGCGATCTTCAGGACGTCCTGGCCCTTTTCCCAATTGCAGGGGCACAGTTCGTCGGTCTGCAGCGCGTCGAGCACGCGCAGCGTCTCGGCGGGGTTACGGCCGACATTCAGACCGTTCACCGTGACGTGCTGGATGACATTGTCCGGATCGACGATGAAGGTGGCGCGATAGGCGACATGCTCGTTGCGGTCGAGAATGCCCAGCGCTTCCGCCAGCTTGCCGCCATTGTCGGCGATCCACGGGAAATCGGCCTGCGCCAGTTCCGGATCGGACCGCCGCCAGGCAAAGTGGACGTGCGCCGTGTCGGTCGAAGCGCCGATCAGCACCGCGTCGCGATCGGCGAAATCATTCTTCAGATCGCCATAGCCGACGATCTCGGTCGGGCAGACGAAGGTGAAATCCTTCGGCCAGTAGAACAGGATCTTCCACTTGCCGTCGGTCTCGGCGAGGTTGATCGTCTCGCCCGCGGGCAACGCGTCGGCGCCTTGCTGGACGGGAAGGGTCAGGCCGGGAAGAATGTCACCAACGGTCAGCATTTTCTGTTCTCCATGTTGCGGTGCAAGGTTGAATTGCTGCACTGCATATAAGAGCGCATTCTGATCGTTCTAATGGATTGAATTTGCCTTCCTGATCGATTTCGCCAATAAGTTTCAAATCGCTATGAACATCCATCTCCCCACGCTGAAGCAGCTGCAATATCTCGTCGCTTTGCGCACCCACGGCCATTTCGGCCGGGCGGCCGACGCCTGCTTCGTCACCCAATCGACCCTGTCGGCAGGGCTGAAGGAACTCGAGTCTCTGGTCGGCGTGACTTTGGTCGAGCGGACCAAGCGGGTCGTCCGCTTCACCCCATTGGGCCTGCGCGTCGCCGACAAGGCCGAACGCGTGCTGCGCGAGGCGGAGGAGCTGGCCGACATGGTCCGCGCCGCCGGCAAGCCGCTGTCCGGCGAGCTCCGCATGGGCGTGATCCCGACGATCGCGCCCTTCCTGCTGCCGACCCTGCTCCCCCGCCTGCGCCGGCAGTGGCCCGACCTCAAACTCTATCTTCGCGAGGAAACAAGCGGCGGCGCCTGCGATTCCCTCCATCGCGGCCAGCTGGACTGCGTGCTGCTCGCCCTCCCCTATCGCTGCGGCGAGATCGACAGCGAAGTGCTGTTCGAAGACCGGCTGTTCGTCGCCTTCCCGCCCGGCGCGGAGCCGCCCGGCAAGGCCGTCACCCCTGCCGCGGTCGAAGAGGACAAATTGCTGCTGCTGGAAGACGGCCACTGCCTGAAGGACCATGCGCTGGCCGCCTGCAACCGGCCCGAACTGCGCGCCGAGGCCTCGATCATGGGCACGTCGCTGCACACGCTCGTACAGATGGTCGACAACGGCCTCGGCATGACCCTCATCCCGGAAATGGCGCTGAACGCCGGCCTGCTCGACGGGACGAAAGTCGTCGCCCGCCCGCTCGATTCCGAACACGCCTCGCGCCGCGTCGCTTTGGTCTGGCGCAAGGGCAGCCCGCGCGAAAAGGAATTCCAGCTCCTGGCCGGAGCGCTGAAAGCCGCCGCGTAAGGCGCTACGCGGCCGTCTCCCGCAGGAACCAGCTCCGCTGCTCGGCCTGATCGATCCAGTCGTCGATCAGCGAGCTTGTCGCGGAATCGCCTTCCTGCTCGGCCAGTTCCCGCGCCGTACGCAGACCATCGGCCAACGCGTCATTGTCGCGGCGAAGCTCGCCGAGCATGGCGGCCGCATCCACCTGCTCCTTGTCATTGTCGGCAATGGTCTGCAGCCGCCCGACATGGCCGATCGAGCGCAGCGTGGTCCCGCCCCGCTTGCGCACGCGCTCGGCGATCGGATCGGTGATTGCCAGGATCTGCTGCGCCTGATCGTCGAGCAGCAGGTGATAGTCGCGGAAATGCGGCCCGGCGACGTGCCAGTGGAAATTCTTGGTCTTGAGGTAGAGCGCGAAACTGTCGGCCAGAACCTGATTCAACGCTTCGGCGGTCGTGTTCGGCTTGTTCGTCATGGCGAATTCCTTCCGTCCCCGAAATAGGCGCTGTCAGGCGCGCGTCCATCCCCGAAATCGGCGGAAGTTTCGATCACAGTCATCGCCGCATGACGAAAAGGGGCGGCCCGTTGCCGGACCGCCCCTTCCTCCCGCAGGCGCTTCAAGACACCTGCGAAACTGATAGCCGAAGCTTACTTCAGTTCGACGGTGCCACCGGCGCCTTCGATCTGAGCCTTGATCTTCTCGGCCTCTTCCTTGTTCACGCCTTCCTTGACGGGCTTCGGCGCGCCTTCGACGAGCGCCTTGGCTTCGCCCAGACCCAGCTGGGTGATCGCGCGGACTTCCTTGATGACGGCGATCTTGTTGCCGCCGTCGCCGGTCAGGATGACGTCGAATTCGGTCTGCTCTTCAGCAGCCGGAGCGGCGGCGCCGCCACCCGGGCCAGCCGCAACCGCGACGGCCGCGGCGGCCGAAACGCCCCACTTCTCTTCGAGCGCCTTGGCGAGGTCAGCGGCCTCGAGGACGGTCAGTTCGGAAAGCTGGTCAACCAGCGCATTGATGTCTGCCATTGTAAGTCTCCAGATTCGATTGTGATCATTCCAAACCCCGCTCAGGCTGAGCTTGTCGAAGCCCTGCCCTTTTTCGCTCCCGGCGCATTGAAGAAGGACAGTCCTTCGACAAGCTCAGGATGAGCGGAGTGTTTACTTGCTCGGTTACGCTGCTTCCTTGGCCGCATAAGCGCCCACGACGCGGGCGACCTTCGCGGCCGGCGCCTGGACGAGCTGGGCGAGCTTGGTCGCGGGAGCCTGCACGAGGCCCACGATCTTCGCGCGCAGTTCGTCGAGGGACGGCAGCTCGGCCAAAGCCTTCACGCCGTTCGCATCGAGGAGGGTGCTGCCCATGGCCCCGCCGACGATTTCGAGCTTGTCGTTCGTCTTGGCGAAATCGACCGCTGCCTTGGCGGCGGCGACCGGATCGGCGGAGCTGGCAAGGGCCGTCGGCCCGACCAGCAATTCCGCCAGATTGGCGTAGGGCGTATCCTCGATCGCGATCAGAGCGAGCGTGTTCTTCGACACTTTGTAGGTGGCGCCGGCTTCGCGCATCTTGATCCGCAGCGACGTGGACTGCGCGACCGTCATCCCGAGGTTACGGGTGACGACGACAACCCCAGTCTCCTGGAACGTCTGCTTGAGCTGTGCGACCGCCTCTTTCTTTTGAGCTCGATCCATACACTCTTCCTTCCGCGCCTTCGCACGAATGCGAAAGCGCAACACGAAACCCGACGGGGAATCCGCCGGATAAGGTCCGAAGGGGATTTGGGTTACGGGTCCGCTCAAATATGGCAGACACGGCAAGCGCCTGAGCGCGGCCGGTGAAACTCATGTCCCCGTCTAGGCTGGGAATTAAGGGGCAAGCCCCACCAACTGTCTCGGACGGCGAGCCGCGGGCGAACCCGCGGATCGGGGCGGGCCAATAGCAGGTTACGGCCATTGGTCAAGCCGAGGCGCTTTCCTATATGGCCATGTTCATGTTATGTATCCACTCGCCCCGCTTGGCCCGGACCCGTTTTCGACGATCACTGGAAACAAAGGATTTTCTCGGGCGATTATGGGGGACTTTGGGTATTTTGACCGGCCGTGCGAGGGGCTGACGGATGGCCGATCTATTCGCTGACGATCCTGTCCCCGCCGTCTCGGACGAGCCGCCGCCCGGCGCGCCGCTCGCCGATCGGCTGCGCCCGCGCACACTCGAAGATGTCGTCGGCCAGGAGCATCTAACCGGCCCGGACGGTGCGATCGGGCGGCAAGTGGCGGCGGGCAAATTGTCGTCGATGATCCTGTGGGGGCCGCCCGGCACCGGCAAGACGAGCATCGCGCGCCTGCTTGCCGACGCGGTGGGCCTGCGCTTCGTCGCCATTTCCGCCGTGTTCTCAGGCGTGGCGGATTTGAAGAAGGTCTTCGCCGAAGCGCGGGAGCATCGCCGCATCGGTCGGCAGACTTTGCTGTTCGTGGACGAGATTCACCGTTTCAACCGCGCCCAGCAGGACGGCTTCCTCCCCTATGTCGAGGACGGCACCGTCGTCCTCATCGGCGCGACCACGGAGAATCCCAGCTTCGAGCTGAACGCCGCGCTTCTGTCGCGCGGTCAGGTGCTGATCCTCAACCGGCTCGATGCCGCCGCTCTGGGCCGCCTGCTCGACAAGGCCGAGGCTTTGATGGAGCGCCCCCTCCCTGTCACACCGGACGCCCGCGATGCCCTGCTCGCCACCGCCGACGGCGACGGCCGCTTCCTGCTCAATCAGGCCGAGACCCTGTTTTCGATCGATCTCGCGGAACCGCTCGACCCTGCGGCGCTCGCCGCCCTGCTGAACCGCCGCGTCGCGGTCTACGACAAGGATCGCGAGGGCCATTACAACCTCATCTCCGCGCTCCATAAATCGATCCGCGGCTCCGATCCGCAGGCCGCGCTCTATTATCTCGCTCGTATGCTCACCGCCGGCGAGGAGCCGCTCTACCTGCTGCGCCGTCTCACCCGCGCCGCGTCCGAGGATATCGGCCTCGCCGACCCTCAGGCGCTGGTGCAATGCATCGCCGCCAAGGACACGTACGATTTCCTCGGCAGCCCGGAGGGCGAACTGGCGATCGTGCAGGCCTGCCTCTATCTCGCCACCGCTCCCAAATCGAACGCGACATACAATGCCCAGAAGGCCGCCTGGCGCTCGGCCAAGGAAACCGGCTCGCTGATGCCGCCGCAGAACATCCTGAACGCGCCGACGAAGTTGATGAAAGATATCGGCTACGGAACGAATTACACGTATGATCATGACACCGAGGGGGGATTCTCGGGCGACAATTACTGGCCGGATGAACTCCCTCCGCAAACTTATTACGCGCCGGTCGACCGCGGCTTCGAAAGGAAGATCGCGGAACGGCTTGCCTGGTGGGAGGAACGCCGTGCCGAACGCAAGCCTTAGGATCGCCTTTCTGGCTCTGGCCTGCGCCGCCGCGCCGCTCGCCGCCCAGCCAGCCGCCAATCAGCCGTCCGCCGACGAACAGCGCACGATGCGGCTGCAATGGGAACAGGATTTCCGGCGGCAGAAGCCCGTTCCGACGGTTCCCGCCGCCCTGCGCCAGACGGTCAGCGCGACAAACGAATGGGTGATCGTCCGCATGAATGACGGCAGCCAGCACCGCTATGGCATCGGCGCGCTGACTGTCGAAGATATGGAGAGCTTCCAGAATGGCCGCTTCATCGGCTTCCAGATTTTCGGCAACGAGGAATATGGCTACATCCTGATCGACCGCGCGGGACGCGGCGAGCCGGCCACGCTGCACACTGGCAGCAAGCCCAGCTTCGCCGAGGACGGTCGCCACTTCGCCGCCGCCGAACAAAGTCAATCCGGCTTCGGCAATCTTAGCGGCGTCGCCCTCTGGGAAGTGCGTCCTGCGGGCGTCCAGCGCATCTTCTACAGCGATGTCCTGCGTGGCGGCATTCAGTGGCGCGCCGAACCGTTCCGTGGCCCGAACTGCGTCCCGATCAGCGCCATCGATCCGGACTGGAACCCCGCCACGGCGAACTGGGAGGAGGAAGCCGCGAACGCTCCCCGCCAGTGGTACGAACTGCGCTGGAGTGCCGGGGACGGCATCTACTTCGGCCACTCTACCGATGCCGCCTGCTACGACGACAGCAGCGGCTGATGCGCGATTGGGACGATGCCATCGCCACCGCCTGCGCCCTGCCGGAGGTGGTGATGGAGAAATGGTGGGGCAGTCCCTGCCCGAAGATCAATGGCAAGGGCTTCATGTCGCGCAGCCGCGAGCCTGACAGCTTCGCCCTGATGGTCACGCGGCCCGAAAAGGAATTACTGTTCGAAACGGACCCGGACACTTTCTGGGAAACGCCGCATTACGCCAATTACCCAATGCTCCTCGTCCGCTTCGGCACGGAATCGCGCGAGCGGATTCTCCTCTACATCCAGCGCGCCTGGTGGGACCGGGCGAAAAAGCCGCAGCGGCTAGCCGCCGGCATGGCGGAGCGCCCCTGATCCGCTTCGGCCATTTCGCGGCGATCGACTGGTCCGGCGCAGTCGGGGAACGCCAGCGCGGCATCGCCGTTGCCCTCTGCGAAGCGGGCGATCATGCCCCAACCCTCGTCAGGCCTGACCATATCTGGTCCCGGCAAGATGTGCTGGACTGGCTGCTTGCAGAACTGCCGCCCAGCACTCTGGTCGGCCTGGACCTTGGCATGTCCCTGCCCTTCGCAGATTTTGACGTCTTCTTCCCCGGCTGGGTCGAAAGCCCCGGCGATGCGCGCGGTTTGTGGGAACTGGTCGACAGGATCGCGGCGAACGATCCGCACCTCGCCGCCACCAGCTTCGTCGATCATCCCGATGCGGCCCGGCACTTCCGCCGCCATGGCGGACGCTGCGGCGACCTGTTCCAGTCCGGCGGCGGTCGATTGCGCGTGACTGAGCACAAGCAACGCGAGCAGGGTCTCAATCCCTACAGCAATCTGAACCTGATAGGTGCAGCGCAGGTCGGAAAATCCAGTCTGACTGGCATGCGACTGCTCCAACGCATCGGCGATAGCCTGCCCATCTGGCCCTTCGATTCTCTACCGGAATCCGGTTCGGTCCTGGTCGAAATCTACACCGCGCTGGCGGCTGTGTCGGCCGGCCGGCCCAAGGGGCGGTCGAAAATTCGCGACGCCGCCATGCTCGATCTGGCACTCGATCGGCTCGGCAGTCATGCACATGGCTCACTGGCGCGCCATGACGATCACGCGACCGACGCGATCCTTACCGCAGCCTGGCTGCGGATGGCCGCTTTCGACCGCGCTTTGTGGCATCCGGCGGCGATGACCCCGGCCATCGCCCAAACCGAAGGCTGGACCTTCGGCGTGCGCTGAGCCGTCGACTGCGCCGCAAAGAAAAAGGGCGGCGGGTTCCCCCGCCGCCCCGTTTCGTTCTCCGATCCGTCTGGATCAGAAGCGGTAGCTGACGCCAACCTTCAGACGCCACACCGACGAGGACACGTTGATCTGGTTGTCCGCGTCGAAGTTGCTCTGCGGGGTCACACCCGTGCCCGAAAGCGGGGTGATGATGTAGCGGCCCTGGGCGTCGATGCCGCTGGTGCCGATCACTTCCTGGAGACCCGAGAAGTTGCGGCGGCGCTGCACGTTCCAGCTGTCGTTCAGGAAGTTCAGGAAGTTGTCGAACGTCGCATAGAGACGGATCGAATCCTGCTTCACCCCGAACACGCTGAGCGGCCCCGGCAGTTCCTGCGAGAAGGACAGGTCGAGATCGTAATACCAGTCGTTCGTGCAGGTGTTGCGCGGGATCGAGCGGCCGATGTAGCGGCGCGCGCAGCTCAGCCCGTTGGCGAAATCGACCAGCTGCTGAACGGCGGTTGCATTCGACGTCGGCGAAATGTTCGGGTCGTTCACGCCCGTGGGCAGGTAGACCAGAGCATTGTCGACACCCGACACACTGTCGCCGAACACGCTGCCGCCCTGGAAGGTCAGGCTGTACGGACGGCCCGAACGCGCGATGAAGGTGAAGCCCAGGCGGGTATCATATTCACCGAAGAAGCGCTCCGTGAAGGTGGTCTGCAGCGCGATGTTGTGACGGCTCTCGTAGAAGCCGCGCGACGCGGCCGGGTTCTGCCGGTCGAACGCTGCGGTCAGATCGTAGTTCGAACCAGCCGTCGAATTGTACAGGTTCCGGCGATCCTTCGAGTCCGTGTAGGAATAGCCGAGGCTGAAGAAGATCGAACCGCCATCCGTGATGAGGCCGCGATTGTGGTTCTTCGACAGGATGAACGAAGCGATCATGCTGCTGTAGCTGTCCGCATTGGTCAGCATCAGTTCGTCGTCGCGGCTCGTGTTGAAGCACGGCAGGTTGACGTTCGAATAGACCGGCGGGGCGCCGACCGAAGTCAGACGCGCGGTACAACCCGCGACGCTCGGATCGATCGAGCGATAGATCGGCCGGCCGTCGATGGTGAAGCCGTTGAGGCCCGCCCCGGCCACACCGTTGATCGCCGGAGTCGCGGCGAGATCGACGAGCGTGAACGGATTCTGGAACTGGCTGTAGATGAAGTCCAGATTCAGGTTCCAGCCGCTGAAGAAGCCTTCGCTCGCAATGTCGAGTCCGGCCTGCAGGCCGAGGTTCGCACGGATGACGGTCGGGCTCTGGATGTTCGGATCGATCGACTGCGTGTCACCCAGCCCGTTCGCCGCGGTGTTGATGCCGTTCTGCTGGATACAGGCCGGCACACCGGTGAACTGGCCATTCACGACCACGTCGATCTGCCCGGCGGGGCAACCAGCGGACTGCGTGTTGCCCTCGGCGAAGCCGAAGCCGTTATTCTGGAAGGCGTTACCGAACCAGACCAGCGGATCGCCACCGCCGAAGACGCCGACGCCGCCGCGCAGCTGTGCGCGCGAGAAGATGGCGAATTCGTCGATGTCGTAGGTGAAACCGAGACGCGGCAGGAAGATCGGCTCGAGCGCGCTGAAGCCGGTCGTGTTGGTAAAGCCGTAACGCTGCTCGAACCGCGGGTTCGCATCCGGACCGTCGCCGGAATAGATGTCCACGCGGATGCCGCCGACGAGGTTCAGGCGGTCATTCACCCGGAAATCGTCCTGCGCATAGAGCGAGTAGATCGTCCGGACGAACTGCGCGGCGGCGTCATTGATGTTGCCGGTGCGCGAGAAGTTGCCGAACGCGCCTTCCGTCTGCCCGCCAACCACGTTGTTCGGGGTGGTCGAGGTCTGGTTGTTGCCCAGGCCCGGCGAGAGCAGGCCGGCTTCCAGGTCCGTCGCGTTGCGGAAGACCAGGGTGCCGGTCGCGTTCTGCACGAACAGGTTGAACAGGCTGGCGTGATTGACCTCGAAGCCCAGCTTGATCTGGTGCCGGCCGAAATTGAAGTTTGCCAGCGCGCGGAACTGGTCGAGCTGCGTCTGCAGATCGTTGGCCGAACGCGACGTGCCCGGACCCGCCAGCACGGCGCCGTTGGTGGCGCCCGGAATGCCGACGATGATGCGCGGGATCGGGTTGGCCGATTGCGCTTCGCCGCCACCGACCGGATCCTGGCGATCCTGAATCTCCGAGCGCGAGTAACGCAGTTCGGTGGAGAAGACGTCCGACCAGTTGGAATAGAGACGGGCCGAATAATAATCGGAGAAGGTGCCGCTATTGTAGAAGGTGTTCAGACCGGTGACCTGCGGAGAGGCCTGGCCGGTAAAGAAATCGTCCGCGCGGACGCTGGCCTCCTCAAGCCGCTGATAGGTAGCTTCCAGGCGGTGGTTGTCGTTGATCTGCCAGTCGATGCGGCCGAAATAACGATCGTTGCTGAAGTTGCGGCTGCGGACCAGCGGGCCGGTCTCGATGCCATACACGCGGCTCAGAATCTCGGAGATCTGGTTGAACGCCGCGACCGGCACGCCGGCCAGTTCGTTGGCATAGCCGGCGCCGGCGGGGCCGTCGTCCTGGCTCTGGCCGGCTTCCTGATGCTCATAGGCGCCGTAGAAGAACAGACGATCCGGGATCAGCGGGCCACCAAACGAAACGCCCCAGCGCTTGTCGGGCTCGATCGGCGCGACCGGACGGCCATCGACCGTGTCGGCGCGCATGCCGCTGTCCGAATATTCGAAGAAGGCGCCGCCGCGGAACTCGTTCGAACCCGAGCGGGTCACGACGTTGATCGCGCAGCCCGTAAACTGACCATATTCGACGTCGAACGGCGCGAACTGCACCTGGGTCTCGCGAACCGCGTCATAGGGGATCGGCGTGGACGAACGCGACGAGAAGCCGGTGTCGTTCAGGCCGTAAATGTCGCCCTGGCTGATGCCGTCGACGGTAAAGGCGTTGCCGCGATCGTTGCCGCCCAGGCACGAAATGCGGTCCTGGCCCGAGCCGCCATCGTCGCGGTCGAGGCTGACGCGCGGATCGATGCGGATGATGTCGCGCACGTCGCGGTTGAAGCTGGGCGCATTGTCGAGAACGGCGGAACCGAAAGCGGTGCCCGGGCCGATGTTGCGCAGCTGCACGTTGGCGCGCTGACCGGTGACGACGATCGTGCCGCCCTCTTCGCCCGCCGCGGCGGCGCTGAGGTTGAAGCGCAGGGTGGTCGCGCCGGCGAGGCTGGTGGTGATGTCGTTGACCGTCTGGCCCTGATAGCCGCTGATGTCGGCCGTAACCGTGTAGGGGCCGCCGACGGTCAGGCCGATGGCATTGAACGTGCCCGAGCCGCCCGTCTGGATCGTGCGCGTCGCGCCGGTCCGCGTATCGGTGATCGTGACCGTGGCGCCCGCGATCGGCGCGCCCGCTTCATCGGCGACGATGCCCTCGATCGACGAGGTGATCTGCTGCGCATGCGCAACGGGAATCGGGGCCGCAAAGATCGCGGCCGCGGCAAGCAATTTCGACTTGTTCATTTATGCCCCCGGAAGGAAAGAAAAATTCGCTAAAGATTCAGCGCTTTACACAGCACAAAACAGAATCGGTTCGGTGCGGATGGGTGCCCCTTAAGCCCGCCATATTTCACTTCGGTGAAGTTGAAAACGGGGATTCCGAATCCGCGGCCGGGGTGCGTCCCGAACGCAACACCCGTAGCACCACGCGCTGGACCGGAACGGGCGATTGGACCATAGGGAGCCCGCGCCGGATTAGCACAGCGGTAGTGCAGCGGTTTTGTAAACCGAAGGTCGGGGGTTCGATCCCCTCATCCGGCACCAGCCTTTCTCGTGAGTCCGGCGCCAGCCCTGCTCCTCCTCATTCCTCCGCAAGCTTGGGGTCGCCAGGCAGCCAGCCGACTTCGAACAGCCAGAGCGGCTTGCCCGTTTCGTTGACGCCGGCGGTCGCGCTCATGATCGCGACCCAGAGCGCGCGCAGGCGGTGGACATGCAGGTCGTCACACGTGATCGCGATCAGATGCCGCACGGTGATTTCCGAAGCGGTGGCGGCGTCGCAATCGTTCGGCTTTGGCGGCAGGCCGATCCCCTTGCGGAAGCATTCCGAAGCATCGGCTAGGACGACGCTGCACAAGGCGCGGCGATAATCGTCCGGCACGCCGCTGGAGAGAAATGCGCGCTCGAGATCGAAGATCGTCCGGATCTTGTGCCGCTTCAGCTCGGAAAATGCCTGCACGCCGGTGACCAGGCACAATTGCGCCTGCAGCACCCAGTCGAACGTCTGCAGCAAAGTGTAAGGCGTTTCCGCATACAGTTCGACGGGGTTGGCGACCGCCAGATTCTGCACGTCGTAAATATTGCTTTCCTGCAGACGGAAGCTGACCTCGTGATCGATGCCGTCGATGATTTCGAGCGGGATGATCCGCGCATTCTTCAGCGCGTCGCGATCGACCGATTTGACGTGGACCCTGGCCCATTTGGCGATCTTCGCCAGTCCGAGATCGGGAAAGTAGCCGAGGATGAAGGCCACCCCCAGCGCCAGCGCGAATCCGCCCGAGGCGGCGTCGCTTGGCGGCGTTCCGGTCGCGGCAGGCAGAGCCGTGGCGCCCACCTGATAGACCACGATGGCGAAGATGATGCCCTGCAACAGCCTGATCGCGGAACGGACGAAAGCAAGCGCGCTCAATTCCTGATTGAGCGTCTGGCGCACCAGATACCGCATGTTGAAGACGTAGCCGCCGAGGAAGGCCATGCCCGCGACCGCGACGGACCGCCGCAGCGATTCATCGACTCGATCCGGCGCAGTCCATTCCGGAAGCCAGAAAAGCGTCTCGGTGACGCCCGGGCTATGACCCGGGCCGTTCAGCAGCGCGGCGACCGGGGTAAAAAGCACCACGAAGCCGAAGAAGCTCACCAGGGCGTAGATAAAGGCGCCCGCCCATTGCTTGACCTCGTCCTGGCGTGAGGGGCGGTCGTCGGCAGTGCGGGCGCGGTCGTAGCGGGCGAGAGCGAGTTTCAGCTGCGGCAGTTGCGGATTTTTCATGAAGACGGTGTCGCGCAGATCTTCGACGATCCGCAGTCTGACCTTACGAAGTTCCGCGCCGGTGGTGATGAGGGCGACCGGGACCAGGATTGCCAGTCCGACCGCGAGGATCAGATACCACATCGATGTCCCCCCATGCACCGGCCGGGTGTTCAACCATTGGCCGGTTGCTGGAGCGAAACTAGCCGGTCTCCATCTGTCCGCGCCAATCGAACTGAATCCGATTCGGACCTCGGCTCACGCCCTGTCCGCGAGCGCCCAGATCAGTCGCTGGAACGCCCCATCGCCAAGGCTTGGGCGAGCATCTCCGGCTCTTTCAGGAACATGTCGTGGCCCCAGGGCGAGGTTGACAGATGCAGCGCGACCGGCCCGGCAAGGCCCGCGGCGAGGTCGCGCATCTGCTCCGGCGGCACCAGCAGATCGGTGGTCGCGCCGATCAAAGTTGCGGACGTGGCGATTGCGGCGGGATCGCAGCGGTGCCGGTCGATCGAGGCCGACAGGCTGAGGAAGCGGCCCGGCGACATGATCTGCCGATACGCTTCCCCCCGCGCCCGCAAATAGGCGCCCGGCGCGGAGCAGGTCAGCGGGTCTTCGCCCTCGATCCCGCCCGCGAACCGCTCCGCAAATTCCTCACGCGAACGGTAGCTGGTCATCGCCATGCCGCGCGCGATGGCGAGCGCCTCGTCGCCCTGCCCCTGCTCGATGCCGAGCCTTACCACCCGGCGCTGCAATTCGCGCCCTGCGGTCGAATAAGGATGCGGGGAGGCATCGGCGGAGATCACCGCCAGCCTTCCAACGCGCTCCGGAAACTGTTCGGCAAAAGCGAGCGAGATCATCCCGCCATAGGAAGCGCCGATCACCAGCGCCGCGCGCGCAATCCCGAACGCATCCAGCGCCGCCGCCAGCACCCGCGCCTGATCCGCCGTGGAGGGCGCGAACCGCCCCTCCTCGTCGGCGGCAAAATGGAAACCCAGCACGCGATAGCGCGCCGGGTCGATCGCCTTGCCTGGCCCCGCGAGTCCATTCCACCAGCCCGGCGAGCCGTCGCCGCGCAAGCACGGAAAACGGTCCCCCGAAATGCCCCCCATCATCACCACGACCGGCGCCCCGTCCGCGCCGCACAAAGTCGCCTGGCCTTCCCTGCCGCAGCCTTCCAGCCCCATCGGCAACGCGAACGCGGCTTCAGACAGCGGCAAGACCACGCTCCAGATCGGCAATCAGATCGTCCGCATCCTCGATCCCCACGGACAGCCGCAGCAGGTCTGGATCGATCCCCGCTTCCGCCTGCGCCTCGGGCGGCATGCCGCGATGGGTCATGGTGGCGGGGCGGCAGATCAGAGTCGAAAAACCGCCGAGCGACGAGGCCAGCTTCACCAGCCGCAGCGCGGCAACGAATCGCCCCGCCGCTTCCAGACCGCCCCGCACCCGGAAGCTCAGCATGAAGCCCGGCCCGCTCTGTTGCCGTGCGGCGATATCGGCACCGGGGAAACCGTCCAGCCCGGGATAATGGACCGCGGCCACCCGTTCGTCTTCCGCCAGAAAATGCGCGATCCGTCCCGCGCTCGCCTCGGCCTGCGCCACCCGCAGCGGGAGCGTCCGCAGCCCCCTGAGCGTCGCATGGGCATCATGCGCCGATCCGTTCAGCCCCGCGGCATTCGCCCACCAATGGACCTGCTCGGCGCTGGCCGCCTCCGCGCACAGCAAAATGCCGCCGAACAGGTCGGAATGGCCGTTGATCGCCTTGGTAGTCGAATGGAGCACATAGTCGCAGCCGAGCTTCAGCGGCTGCTGCCGCACCGGCGTCGCCAGCGTATTGTCGGCGATGGTCAGCGCGCCCGCCGCGCGCGCCCGGCCCGCGCGGTCGGCGATGTCGACCACGCGAAGCAACGGATTGCTCGGCGTTTCCAGCCACACGAGTGCCGGCTCGCGCTCCAATGCCTTTGCATAGGCTGCATCATCGCCCTGATCGACGAAGATGGCGCGAAGCAGGCCCTTCCCCTCCAGGCCCTGCAGCAGGCGATAAGTGCCGCCATAGCAATCGTGCGGGGCAATCACGGTCGCACCGCCGGGCAATTGCAGCAAAGCGAGCAGGGCCGCCGACTGCCCCGAGCCGGTCACGGCGCCTCCCGCGGCACCCTCCAATTCGGCCAGCGCATCGGCCAGCGCATCCCGGTTAGGCTGCACCGTGCGGGCATAATCATAATCGGGCTTCGTATCCGGATCGTTCCAGACGAACGTGTCGCTCGCCACCAGAGGCGGGGTCAGGCTCTTGTGGCCGGGATCGGTGCCGACGCCCGCCGACGCGGCGATGGTCGCGGCTTTCCTGTCCATCTGCTTAATCTCCCAGCCCGACCTCGCGGGTGAGCCGGACCAGATCGGAAAGCAAGGCGCCCGCCGTCGGCGCGCCGCCGGCACCCCGTCCCGTGACGACCCGGCTGAAGCCGTCGGCCGTCTCGATCCGCGCCGCATTCCACTCGCCGTCGCCGACCGGCAGCGCGCCCGCCTCCTCGCGCGGCACCAACCGCACCGAGCCGGTCACGACACCGTCGCGCCGCTCGACCCGGGCGAGTTGCACGAAGCGCTGCCCGCTGCCCTCGATCCGCGAAATCGCCGCCGCGTCCAAAGCGTCGGCCTCGAAATCATAGTCGGTCGGCGATCCGCCGAACGCCGCTGCGGCGACGATCCGAAGCTTCGCCGACGCATCCGCGCCGCTCACATCCTCCGCCGGATCTTCCTCGGCAAAGCCCGCTTCCTGCGCCTGTTTCAGCGCCGCCGCGAAGCTCAGCCCGCGCGACAGCCGGTCGAGGATGAAATTCACCGTGCCATTCAGCACGCCAGTCACGGAGACGATCTCCTGTTCGGCCGCCGCCGCCGCGATCGTTTCCAGCACCGGCGTCTCGCCACCGACCGCCGCCGAATAGAGCAAGCGCGCACCGCTCGCCTCGGCGCAACGCGCCAGCGCCGGGTAGGCGCCGGCGATCACGCGTTTGCTGGCGCTCACCACATGAATGCCCTGCGCCAGCGCCCATTCCGACAGTAACGCGCCCGTCTCCGCACACGACAGGGCATCGACCAGAATGTCGGGCTTGTTCGCCAGCAGCGCCCGCCGGTCGGAGATCAATTCGCCCGGCGGCGTCACCGCGCGGGGTTTGGCCGCATCGCGGACCAGGATCGGCGCAAGCACGAAGCCTTGGGCATGATCGATTCGCGCGGCCAGCGCCTGCCCCACCACGCCGTAACCGGCGAGCGCGACGCGAACGGGCCTGGAAGCAATCGCCGGACAGGCAGGCTCTGGCAAAGCCTCGGCGGCGGAAGAGAAAGCAGACATGATCAGTCCTTCGTGTCGAAGGAACGATACTGGCTGGAGGAACCCCGTTTGGTTGCCGACCGGCCGCATCGTCCCGGTTGGGGGACCGCCACCTTGCCCGGGAGGGCAGGTTGGCGTGGGCCCGAAAGCCCACTCTTGATGCTGATGCGGCTCCAATACGGGTCCGCATCTGAAGATTTGGTTAGTCGCGACGAGCGCGGGCGGTCAACCCGTTTTCTAGTGCGCGCTCGCCTTTTCCGCTCCAATGCCGGTTTCCGCTCGCACCCGCTGGGCGAGATAGGCGGCCCGGTCCATCTCCGCCCGGCCGCTCTTGTCGGCCAACGACACCAGCCAGATCACCAGGAAGGCGAGCGGCATGGAGAAGATGGTCGGCGAGGTATAGGGAAATGGCGCCGCGCCGGTCATGCCGAGCGTCGCGGTCCAGATGGCCGGCGACAATATGGTCAGCACCAATGCCGTCACCAGCCCGATCGTCCCGCCCCAGACCACGCCCTTGGTCGTGCAGCCGCGCCACAGCACGCTCATCACCAGCACCGGGAAATTGCCCGACGCCGCGAGGGCAAAGGCGAGGCTGACCATGAAGGCGACGTTCTGCGTCTCGAACAATATGCCTAGCAGGATGGCGAGCGCGGCCAGAACAAGTACGGTCCGGCGCGACACGCGCAACTCATCCTCGCTCGTCGCATTCCCCTTCTTGATCACCGAGGCGTAGAGATCGTGGCTGACCGCGCTCGCACCCGACAAGGTGAGTCCGGCCACCACCGCCAGGATGGTCGCGAAGGCCACGGCGGAGACGAAGCCGAGGAACAGATCGCCGCCCAGCGCCTCGGCCAGATGGACCGCCGCCATATTGTTGAAGCGCAGCGCTCCCGTGCCGTCCACCCATTCCGGGTTCGTGCCGACGAACACGATCGCACCGAAGCCGATGATGAAGGTCAGGATGTAGAAATAGCCGATCCAGCCGGTCGCCCACAGCACGCTCGTACGCGCCGCCTTGCCGTCCGGCACGGTGAAGAAGCGCATGAGGATATGCGGGAGGCCGGCCGTGCCGAACATCAATGCCATGCCGAACGAAATGGCGCTGATCGGATCGCGGATGAAATTGCCCGGCCCCATGATCGACGCGCCCTTGGCTGCGGCATCGGGATCGCCCGCCGCCGCCGCGAGTTCGGTCTTCACCTCGACAGCACGAGCGAACAGGGCATCGGGGGAGAAGCCGAAACTGGCCAGCACGATCAACGCCATCGCCGTCGCGCAGGTCAGCAGCAGCACCGCCTTGATGATCTGCACCCAGGTGGTGGCGATCATCCCGCCGAACAGGACGTAGATCATCATCATCACGCCGACGATCGTGACCGCCGCCACGTAGGGCAGTCCGAACAGCAATTCGATCAGCTTCCCCGCCCCGACCATCTGCGCGATCAGATAGAAGAGCACGACCGTGAGCGTGCTGAACGCCGCGAACAGCCGGACCGGCGCCTGCTCGAAGCGGAAGCTCGCCACATCGGCAAAGGTATATTTGCCGAGGTTGCGAAGCCGCTCGGCCAGCAGGAACAGGATGATCGGCCAGCCAACCAGGAAGCCGGTGGAATAGATCAGCCCGTCATAGCCGTCCGCGAAAATCTGCGCGGAGATACCCAGGAAGCTCGCCGCCGACATATAATCGCCGGCAATGGCCAGACCGTTCTGGAAACCGGTTATGCCGCCGCCCGCCGCGTAGAAATCCGAAGCCGTCTTGACTCGGCCCGCCGCCCAGCGGGTGATGCCCAGCGTCAGCAGCACGAAGGCCGAGAACATCATAATCGCCGGCCAGTTGGTCGCCCGCGCCGCTTCGGGCGCGACCGCGCCGGCGGCGAGCGCCGCCGCCGGGAGGCTCACCGCGATGAGAAACAGCGGCAGGCGGTGCGAAAAGGCGCCCTTCATGCCTGCGCATCCTTGCGGATCGCATCCACGGCCTTGTCGAAATCCTTGTTGGCCCGGCGCACATAGATGCCGGTCATCACGATTCCCGCCACGATCACCCCCAGACCGATCGGAATGCCCAAGGTCGTCGTACCGCCGCCGATCGGCGTGGCGAGCAGGGATTTGTCGAACGCGATGAGCAGGATGTAACCGAAGAAGATGACCAGCATGATCGCGGTCAGGATCCAGGTGAAGCGGGACCGCCGCCGCACCAGCGCCTCATAGCGCGGGTCCGCCGCGATCCGCTCCGCCTGCGCGGCCTCGTCATTCGACAATGAAGTCACGGCGATCCCCTTCCACGCAATGTCTGGCCCGGCACGCGGCGCGCGTCCAGCGCGAAACGGCGCGTTGCGCTCCGGCCACACTCAGCTTTTCCGCTGCGGCGCCGTTAACTAATCACATTGACCTGGGCGCATCCGGCGGGGGATGATCCGCGCCGGGAGTGGCGGAAAAGCGGGGGCTGGATGACCTATTGCCTTGGGGTCGTGGTCGACGAAGGGCTGCTGATGGTCGCGGACACGCGGACCAATGCGGGCGTCGACAACATCTCCTGCTACCGCAAGCTCCACATCCTGTCCGACGCGCCGGACCGCCAATTGCACCTCGCCTGCTCGGGCAGCCTATCCGTCAGCCAGTCGGTGCTCGGCCACCTCGCCGGCCATCCCGGCCTCGCCGACGCATCCAGCCTGTTCGACGCTGCCGAGATCGTCGGCAAGGTTCTCCACGACGGCAACCGGGCGCTTCGCGACGCGCATGCAGGGGAAAAATGCACCGGCGCCAGCCTGCTGCTCGGCGGCCGCATCGGCGACGAGGCGCCGCGCCTGTTCCAGCTCTACCCCGAAGGCAATTTCATCGAATGCAAGCCGGACCTGCCTTATCTGCAGATCGGCGAAACCAAATATGGCCGCCCCATCCTGGACCGCGTGATCACCCGCCGCACCCCGCTCGCGGCCGCGGTGAAGGTCGCTTTCCTGTCCTTCGATTCGGCGATGCGCTCCAATCTCTCCGTCGCCCGCCCGCTCGACCTGATGGTGCTTCCGTCCGGCGCGGCGGAAGCAACGATCCTGCGCATCGAGCAGGACGACGTCTATTTCAATGAGCTTTCCCGCCGCTGGTCCGCCGCTTTGGTGCAGGCCGCCGCAACCATGCCCGACCCCTGGTTCATGGATGAAGGCCGCTCCTGCCCGCTGCCCAATCCGGTGAGCGCGCTAAGGGCCTTGTAAGCGCCGCATTTTCCGCCGAAATACGCCGCCTCGCAAACTTTCCCGAGAGCGGAGTTTTCCTGAAATGACGATCCTGTTCCTGGCCGCGGCTGCGCTGGCCCAGCCCGCCACGCCCGCCCAGAACCCGCATGCCGGCCACAGCGATCATGCGGGTCACGCCAACCACGCGGCCCCGGCGACGCCTGCCGCCCCGGCCGCCGCGCAGGCCTGGTCGGTCGAAACCAGCACCGTCGCGCAACTGATGGCCAATCCCGCCGCCAAGGCAGTGATCGACCGTCACCTTCCCGGTTTCAGCACCCACCCGATGGTCGGCCAGGCCGGCCCGATGACCCTGCGTCAGATCCAGGGCTTCACCCAGGGCGCGATCACCAACGCGCATCTGACCGCGATCCAGACCGACCTCGCCGCCATCCCGGCGCAGTAATCGTCCGAGGGGCTGCATCGCAGTCCCCTTTGCGCTAATCTCCCCGCCGCCGCTCCGTGCGGCGCGGGGAGGGATGTGACCGGCCGACTGACAGCGATCGCGCTCGCGGCCTTCGCCTGCGTCGCCCTGCCGCGAGCGGCGCAGGCGCAGACGCCGCTTTCCCTCGCCGACCGCCTTTGCACTTCCGCCCCGGCGATGGATGCGTCCGGCCGCTATCCCGCCAGCGCCGATCTCGCCCGCGCCGCCGAACAGGTGGAAACCGCCCTCGCCGGGCTGCGCGCCCGCGGCGACGCCGCCGGCGCCAATCCCGCATGGCTCGATCTTGCCGCGACCGAGACGGCACAACCCGATCCCCGCGCTCTCGCGCGCTATTGCGCCGCCGCCGGAGAGTTGATGCGGCTCAGCGCGGGCGGCAGCCAGCGTCAGGCCCAGACCTATCTGCTCGCCGCCTATCGTCTCGCCGAGGTGACGGACGGCCCGCTCGCCTCGCTGACCGCTTACCGCCTCGCTCTCGTCGGTGCGAGCGAACCCGCTGTCGCCGGTAGCCGCGGCGCACGCGGCGCCACACAGCCCATCGCACCGGAACCGGTCATTCCCGACGGCAGCAGCTGCGGCGAACTTGCCGCGCTCGGTATCGACCAGCTCGCGCCCCGCGACGTCTCCCTGCTCGCTCTGTCCTGCGCGGCCGACCGCGCGCTCGGCGACGGCGACAACCGGCTCGCCGCGCTCGTCGCACTCAAGCTTGCTCGCATCGAAGGCGAGTTCGCCGACACGCCGGGCCAGGATCGCGCCACCTTCCGCGCCTTCGCCAGGGAGCGTACGGAGACCGCCATCCCGAACGCCCTGGCGATGAACGACGCCACGGGCCGCGACCTCGCCTTTCGCCTCGCGGAAGCCACGCTCGACTATGCCGATACCGCTCCGGACCTCGCGCCCGTCCTCGCCGCCCTCGACGCCGCGCGCGAGCCCGAAGCCGCCGCCAGTGCCGGAACCCTGCGCGCGCGCCTCGCGCTCCTGAACAATGACGCCGCGACCGCGCGGTCGCAGGCCAATGCCGCCATCCTCGCCGAAAGCCGCCGCGCCATTCCCGCTCGCCTGCCGCGCCTCTATCTGCTGCTCGCCGAAGCCGATCCGGCCCGCCGTACCGCGCATGTCCACGCCGCCTACACCGCGCTCGAAAATCTGCGCCCGCTGCTCCCCCGGCTCGATCCGCTGACCGAGGAGTCCAGCTTTTCGCTCTACATGCGCGCCGTCTTCACGGCCGCCGCCGACGCGCAACTGGGCGGCGAAAACGCCAACATCCAGCGCGCCCAGCAGATCGTCGAAGCCTTTCGTCAGGCCGAGTTGCAAAGCGCCTTCGGCAGCGAATGCATCCCCGCCCGCGCCAGCGCGGAAGTGCGCGATCTCGCGCCCGGCGAGACCATCCTCTATCCCTTGCTCCTCCCCGACCGGGTCGAACTGATCCTCGTCTCCGCCGACGGCCATCGCCGCCTCGCCCCCAACCGCGCCGTCACCCGCGCCGATATCGCCGTCCTGGTCGAACAGATCGCCCTGCCCCTCGGTCGCGGGAGCGACGGCGAATGGCGCGCCGCTTCCCGCCGACTCTACGACATCCTGATCGCCCCCGTCGCGGACCGGCTCGGCCCGAACGCCATGCTGGCGATCGTCCCGGACGGCCCTTTGCGCGCCCTCCCCTTCGCCGCGCTCATTGCCCCCGACGGCCGCTATCTCGTTCAGCAGACCCGGCTCAGCATCATCCCCTCGCTCGCTTTCTCTCAGCCGGCTGGCCGCGCCCATCGCGGCCTCAATGTCGTCGCCGCCTCGCTTCAGCGCGAGGTCGATCTGCCCGTCGGCGCCTTCTCGGCGCTGGCAGGCACCGAGGCGGAGGCCCGCATCGCAGTCGCCAGCGCCCGCAGTGGCGCGCTCGTCCCGGATTTCACCCGCGCCCAGTTGAGCGCCGCGCTCGCCCGCCCGGTCGACGTGCTCCATCTCGCCACCCACGCCGCCTTCAATGGCCGCTCCGACCGCGCCTTCATCGTCGCCAATGGCGAGGTGATCCGCCTGAGCGAACTGCGTGAGATGATCGGCCGCTCCGGCCTGCGCGGCGACGCGATCGACCTCATCATCCTGTCCGCCTGCGAAACGGCGGTGGGCGATGACGAAGCAAGCATGGGCCTGGCAGGCGCCGCGGTGCAGGCCGGGGCAAGCAGCGTGATCGGTTCGCTCTGGCAGGTGGACGATGCCGGCACCGCCGAACTCATGCGCCAATTCTACCGCCGCTATGCCGAAGGCCGCTCCCGCTCGGAAGCGCTGCGCGAGGCTCAATTGGCTCTGCTCGACGACGGCGGCACGAATGCCGATCCGCGCATCTGGGCCGCCTTCGCCTTGCTGGGCGCCTGGCGGTGAAGGCGCGCTGGCTCTGCGTTTCGCTCGCCGCTTTGGCCGCGTCGCAGGCAGCTGCGCAGCCAGCGACAATCAGCCCCGATGCAGGGAATGTCCCGGCGCCTGGCGTGCGGGCGGGCATGATTCCGGACGGCCTGCAACCTCATGCCGCGCCCGCCCCCGTCCCGACCCAGATCACGCCCGATACCGGCGCACTCGGCCTCGGCACCAGCGCGACGCGCGCGGGCAATGTCACCACGATCGACGGCGGCACGCGCGCGGGCAACAATCTCTTCCACAGCTTCAGCCGTTTCGATCTCGGCCAGGGCGATTTCGCCCGCTGGGTGCACAGCGCCGGCGATCCGGCCAGCATCCGCAACGTCGTCAACCGCGTCACCGGCGGCGATCCGTCCGACATTTTCGGCACGATCGATTCCACTGGCCTGCCCAACGCCAACTTCTTCTTCATCAATCCGGCCGGGATCGTCTTTGGCGACGGCGCCCGGATCGACGTCCCCGCCTCGGCCCACTTCTCCACCGCTGCGGCCCTGCGCTTTGCCGATGGCTCGTCCTTCACCGTTACCACGCCCGGCGGCTCCAGTTTCTCGGTCGCGAACGTCGCAGGCTTCGGCTTCCTGGGCGGTCAGGGCGACGTGGCGATGCACGGCGGGCGCGGCATGTCCTTCACCGGCACCCGCCTCAGCCTCACCGGCCGCAACGTCACCATGCTGGACAGCCAGATCGCCGCGGACGGCTTCGCACTGGCGGCGGTGGGCGGCGGGTCGGTGGAAATCAGCCTCGCCGCCCCGCGCACCATCACCGGCAATGGCCGTCTGCTGATCGCCGATTCCGTCCTGCGCTCGAGCGGCGCCGATGGCATATTGCTCAGCGGCGGAATCATCGATCTGACCAATGCCGGGATCGGCACCGCCTTCGCGCCCGGCCGGTTCGACGGTGTCGGTGGCCCGATCGACATCAACGGCCGCATCGTCACGATCCTCAATTCCCTCATCTCCGCCTCGACCTCCGGCCCCGAACCGGCGGGGGAAATCCGCATCGCCGGACAGAATATCACCATCGCCGGCGGCTCGATGATCCAGAGCGAGACCGATCGCGGCTCGACCGGCGAAGCGGGCGCGATCCGCATCAACGGCGATGCGATCGACATATTGGACGGCAGCCGCATTTCCTCCTCGACGCTCACCGCGGCCCAAAGCGGCGCGATCTTCGTCAACGGCCGCGCGGTCCGCATCATGGACGGTTCGGTGCTCGCCAGCGACGTGCGCCCCGGCACGACCGGCAGCGCCGGTTCGATCCAGATTCTCGGCTCCACGCTCACCATGGAAAATGGTGCGACGCTCAGCTCCGTCAGCGAAGGCTTCGGGCAGGCCGGGCTCATCAATATCTTCGTGGACAGCGCGATCCGGCTGACTCGCAGCAACATCATCTCCGAGGCGCGCGGCCAGAGCAGCGGCGCGGGCATCGTCAGCCTGAACGCCTCTTCGATCATGCTCGACAATGCGGTCATCTCGACCACCACCAACACGAGCGGGGATGCGGGCGTCGTCGGCATCAGCACCGACGACATGGAGTTGCGCGACCGCTCGGTCATCCTCTCCATTTCCGCGCCGGGCGCGGCAGGCAATGCCGGCCAGGTCTCGATCCAGCGGCGCGGCGAGACGGGCGGGCGACTGCTGCTCACCGGCGGCTCTGCCATCCGCTCCGACACGAACGGGCCGGGCAATGCCGGCGGCATCAGCATCGGCATGGACCGGGTGTCGCTGATCGAGGGCGGCGCCATTTCATCGGATTCAGGACTCAGTTGCGCAAACGTCGGCTGCGGCCCGCTCGGCCGCGCGGGCGATATCGACATCACCGGCGTCAGCCTGACCATGTTGGACACCGACCCCTTCGACGGCTTGGAAACGGTCATTTCTTCCGACAGCATCGGCGGCACCGGCGCGGGCACGATTCGGCTCACCCTCTCCGGCGACCTCGACTCCGTCGGCTTCGGCCAGGTCAGCTCCGATACGATCGGTGGCAATGCCGGTGCAGGCGCGGGCGGCGATGTCGTGATCAATGCCGAAAATGTCCGCTTCAGCGGTTCGCGCAGCGGCATCTCCTCCGGCACGTTCGGCCCCGGTCAGGGCGGGTCGGTAACGATCAATGCCCGCAATCAGATCGTGCTGGCGGACGAGGCCGCTATCCTGTCCCAGTCGGGCGACGGACGGGTAGCGGGCAACGCCCCTCCGGGTCAGGGTTCCAGCGGCTCGATCACGCTCAACGCGCGCGACATTTTGATTACCTCCGGCGGCACGATCAGCGCCTCCACCTTCACCGACGGCAAGGCAGGCGCGGTCACCATCCGCGCCGGGTCGCTCCGTATGATCAATCAGGCGCTGCTCGGTTCCTTCTCGCAGGGACAGGGCGAAGGCGGACTCGTCGATATCGATGTTGGCGAACTGATCATGGTGGGCGCCGCGTCCATCGACACAGGCACCGGGCTGAACTGCGATATTTGCGGGTTTGGGGGCGACGCCGGCGACATCATGCTGCGGGCCGGCCGTCTCGAAATGCGCGGTATCCAGCTGGACGAATTCAGCTTCGGCACCCCGCGCATCTCGTCCGACACCTCCTCGCAAGGCAATGCCGGCAATCTGACGCTCGTGATTTCGGGCGCGCTCGTCATGGATGCGGCCCAGATTTCCTCGGCCACCAGCCTGACCGGCAATGCCGGCACCATCAATCTCACCGCCGGCTCGATCGCGATGGACAATGGCGCGGTGATTTCCACCGAGGCCGACCCGATCGAGGATCCGCTTTCCCGTGGGAATGCCGGCGAGATCATCATCACCTCCACCGGCACCGTCCGCCTGTCCAGCGGCAGCCAGATCGTCAGCAACACCTTCAGCGCCGGCTCGGCGGGGGAGATCACGCTGCGCACGCCAGGACTCCTGCTCCTGCAGGGCGGCCGCATCAGCAGCGGCAGCGATTTCGGCGCGACTGGCGCCAGCGGCACGATCCGGATCGGCGCGGGGACTTTGCTGCTCGATACCGTCGCCAGCATTGAGACGATCTCTCGCAATGCGCGGCCTGCGGGCACCATCATCGTCGATGCAGGCGACGTACGCGTGTCCGGCGAGTTTGCCCGCATCGCCAGCACCAATGAAGCGGAGGTCGCGGGAGATGCCGGCGCGGTCACAATCAGCGCGACGAACATCTCCGTTACCGATGGCGCCCGCATCACCACCAGCGCCAATCTCGGCGCGGCCGGCGACATCAATCTCAACATGCCGTCCAACGGTCTGCTCGTCATCGCCAGCCGCAGCGACCCCGGCACCATTTCCACCTCGTCCGGCCCCGGCACCGGCGGCCGCATCACCGTTTCGAACCCGCTCGCGATCATCTCCGACGGCGGCAGCATCCTAGCGCTCGGCCAGCAGGGCGGCGCAAACGTGCTGCTCGACGCGCAATTCCTGATCCGCTCCGCCGACCGCCTGAACCGGATCGACGTGAACGGCGACTTCCTGCTCGCCGCCGCCGCCTATGACGTCAGCGCCGGGACGGTGAATCGCGATCTTTCCGTCATCGACGCCTCCGGCGTGCTGCGCGGCCAGTGCGCCGCCGCCCGCGCCACCGGCGAAGTCAGCCAGCTCGTCGTGCGGCCCGTCGGCCCCTACGGCTCCCGCCCGCTATCGAGCCGCCCCGATCCGGCCAGGCTGCTCAGTGCCGCCGAGCTGCAGGAAACCTGCTCCTGATCATGCCGCCCTGGTTGATCCTCGCCATGCTGGCCACGCAGCCGCCAGGTCCGCGCACCGGTCCCGAGGCCGCGCCCCCGCAAACCCCGCCATTCGCGCGTCCCGGCCCTGCTCCGCTCGTCCCAGCCACGCCACCACCGCCCGTTTCCCCGCCGAACCACCTCGAAACCGCGCAAAACCACCTTCAGATCACGATTCTGGACACCGGTTCCACCACGAGCCGCGATGCAGTCCCGCCAGCCGGCTGGCGCCCGGCCGACGAGCCGCTTTCCGGCCTCGCCCTCGATCACCGCCCCCGCGAGCCACTCGACACCGCCTGGGTCCGCCGTCAGTTCGCGCTGAACGCCGTCAATGATTCCGGCCGCGCCATCGCTCTGGTGCAGCTGATCAATCGCGCTTTCCTGACCGCTGGTTTCGTGAATTCCGGCTTGCTCGTTGACTCAGGAACCGGCGACAACATACTGACTTTTCGTCTGATTCATGGCCGCCTGACCCATGCCGAAGTGACCTTCACCGATGGTCATGCCCGTGGCCTCGATCCCGATTACATCCGCGAGCGCCTTCCTTCGGCAAATCGTCAGCCGCTCAGCGCCGCCGCGATCGAACGCGACTTCCGCCTGCTCACCGAGGATGCCAACCTCCGCACCGTCAACGCCCAGCTCCGCCCCGGCGACATCCCCGGCGAAGCCACTCTCACCCTCTCCATCCTCCCGCTCGAGCGCGCCGACTTCTACCTCACCGCTGGCAACAGCCGCTCGCCCACCGTGGGCGGCGAGCGGATCGCGATTGGCGGCTATGCCCGCCACGGCATCGCCAGTGGCGACCTGATCAGCGCCGAGATCGGCCTTACGGAAGGCGTGATCGACGCTTCCGCAACCTATTCGCTGCCGATCCTCAGCCCGGCCACACGCCTGAATGTCCGGGCCAGCTACAATGACGCCGCGGTGATCGACACGCCGCTCATTCCGCTCGACATCCGCACTCGCGACGTCTCCGGGCAAGTCGGTTTCACCCATGACATCCTGCGCGCGCCCCTGACCCCCGCGGGCGAGAATCGGTGGGCGCCGTCGCGGACCCTCACGCTTGGCGCAGCGGTCAGCCACCGGCGGCAGGAGAGCTTTCTGCTTGGTCTCCCCTTTTCCTTTGCCGCCGGTTCGGTCGACGGGCGCGCCGAAAATACGGCGTTCCGCCTGTTCGGCGACTTCGTGCAGCGCAATGTCGATCAGGTGTTCGCGGCGTCGGTCACCGGCACGATCGGCATCGATGGCACCCGGTCGAACATTGCGGCGATCCCGACCCCGGATCAGCACTTCCTGGCTCTGCTCGTACAGCTGAACTACGCCCGCCGCCTCGATCAAAACGGCCTGGAACTGCGCGCGCGCCTCACCGGCCAACTCGCCAGTTCGATCCTCTATTCGGGCGAGCGGCTCGGCATTGGCGGCGAGGCCAGCGTGCGTGGCTATCGCGAAACCCTGCTGCTCGCCGATCAGGGCGTCGTCGGATCGGCGGAACTCGCATACCCTTTCAACCTTGGCCGTGCCGGTCCTCGCGAAGGCCTCGATTGGGGCGCGTTCAGTATCTCCGCATTCATCGATGCCGCTTATGCCGCGACCCTCGACGGCCCCGCTCCCGACCCGGAAGCCATCGCCTCCGCAGGCGTGGCCTTGACCTGGCAACCCGCAGACGGCCTGTCGTTGCGCGTCTCCTATGGCCACGCCTTGATCGACCCCGCGGTGACCGGAACGCGCGACCTGCAGGACCGTGGCGTCCACATCCGCTTCACTGTCTTCCCGCTCCGCCTGGGCCGTTGATCTAATTCCTTTGCAAAAGCCATCGAACCCGTGGATTCTGGGCGCATTGAATGAGTGCCTTGAGGACGGATGCCATGAGTGACGATGCGGACGCGGCGCGCGAATATGAACGGCTTCGCGCCGAACTCGCGGAATTCGTCCTCGAAATCCTGTCCGAGCGCATCGCCACGGGCAAGGAGCCGGAACTAAGCCAGGCGCTGGTCGATGCGATTGATCGCCGTGTTGATGCGGCGGTTGACGAACGCCTTGGTAAGCTGGGACCGGCCGATGCAACGAGACCGGCGGCGACACGCCGCACCACGCCCGTCCGCCGCAACGCTCCCGAGCCGAACAATCGCTTCAAGCTGATCCTGCTCGCCGCATTCGGCGCCGCCGCTTTGGTCGCGATCGTGTTCGTCGTCATCCGCTATCTCCCCTCCGGACCAACCAACACGACCACCCGCACGGGGACTGGCAACGAGACGACGGTGATTCAGGTCGATAACGGCCAGATCGCCTCGCCCGCCAATCAGACACAGGGCAATAGTCTGGTCCCGCCCCTTCCCCTCCCCGTTCCGCAGCCTGGTCCGGTCCAGCCGAACTGAACATGGCCAGCACCGCCGCCAGCATCGCCACCATGGTGATCGGCCCGCAGGCCGGCGGGCGCGGTTATCGGGTGCTCGCGCGCAGCCCCGGCCCGGCCATTTCCGGCGCCGCCGAAGGCAGGCTGAGCGAAATGGCTTTGGTGCTCGCAGGCTGGGCGGAGCAGCAGGAACCGCCAGCCGCGGCGCTGATTCCGCTCTCGGACGCGACGACGCCAGCGTTGCTGGTCCGTTTCGCGCATCTCGGCTCCTCGTCGCTCGGCAGCATCTGCTATGGGCATGCCTTGCTGCTCGACAGCGCGGCGTTCGCAGCTTGCGGCGGGCGCCCGGAAACTTTGCTTCCCCTGATCCCAGAGCCGGACGGCTCCCGCGCCTTCGCCGAAGCGCCGCTGGTGGTCGATCAGCCTGCGCCCGCATCCCCGCCGCTGCGGGACTGGCGCGGCCTCGGCCTGGAATGGCGCGACCGGCTCGTCGTCGTGGCGGATCGCGCCGAAGAGGAAGCAACCCTCTGTTCGATTCTCCGCTCGATCGGTCCGTCCGGCCCGGGTTCACGGGTGCGCGGCTGGGCGACCACGGCGTCACTGCCCCCCGGCGGCAGCTTCGCCCCTGCGCGCGAATTGCAGTTGCTCGTGGTGGCGCAGGGCCGCCGCCGCCCGGTCAACCTGCAGCACCTGCTCGCCCGCGCCACGCCGACCGGCTTCGAAGGCGAACGCGTCGACTTGCCGCCCGCCGCCCGCGCCTGGGAAAGGCTGAAGTCGCTTGGCGCCAACGACGTCGATATCGCGCAGGCGGTCGGGGCGTTGCGCTGGTCGCCCGACCAGCTTGAATCCGCACCCGCAGACGTGATCGGCCCGTCTGCGGGACAGGCGTTGCGCGCGCTCGGCGGCGAGGCGCGCATCCGCTTCATCCTTGCTCTCGCCGCACCGCGCGGCGACGCCTTCGACCGCGATTTCGGCGCCATCGCCCGGCACTGGTTCGCGCAACTGATCGGCCGCGATGGGCTCGATCCGCAACATGCCGCTTTCTACATCAAGGCGATCGCCGACGCGCCGCCGGAGACAATCGCGACGATGGCACCGCTCGGCCAATTGCTCGCCAAAGCCGGCACCGGGCGCTGGCTGAAAGGCCGGACCTTCGACCGGCTGATCCAGCTCGGCTATGCCGAGGCGCTCGCCGATCGTGCCGACGAGGCTCCGGCGCTGGTCGCCGGCCTCGGTGGCGACGATCTGCCGAAGCTGATCGCCGCCATTCTGCAACCTCCAAATCCCGATTCACGGTCGCACGCCTTGCTCTCCGCGGCCTTGCGCGAACTGGCCGATAGGCCTGACGAGACAGGGCCGCCCGGTTCGTGGAGCGAGTTCTTTCCCGAGGCTCTGCGCCAGCGACTGCAAGCGGCACCCGCATCGGACGAGCGCCGCCTCGGTTCACGCAGCGTTGCCCGCGCGACGTTAAGGCTCGCTCCCGCAATGATGGGACCATTGGCAAAGCGGACGATCAACCTGCGCGACGAGGCCGCCTCGCCGCGCGAAAAACTGGACATGCTGGGCGCGACCCTCGAATGGGTCCGCCACAAAGGAGCGACGGCTTGAAGCGCTGCCCGAAACATTATTGGTTCGAATATGACGAGACGCAGGGCGGCTGCCAGCTGTGCGAGCGCGAAGGCAATATCGCCGCCACGCCGCCGCCCGCGCCTGCCCCGGCCGCCGCACCTCCGCCTCCATTTCCGACCAACGACTGGGTCGAGGAGGTCAGCGTCCAGCCCGGCGCCGCACCGCCGCCCATCTGGACGCCGCCGCCGGTCGACATGAGCAAGCCGCCCGCTGGATCCTGGGAGCCCGCCGCCAACTGGCCCGCGCCTGACCCCGCGCCGCCGCCAGAGCCGGAACCGGAGCCGATTCCGGTCGACCCGCTGACCGACGAGGATAGCCAGATCCTCGCTCAGCTCGAGCATCTGCGCGCCAATGGCGTCTTCACCATTCTGCTGATCGGCTTCTTCGCGGGCGGCAAGACCTGGTTCCTCAATCGGGTGAAGCACCAGCTCGGCAAGGAAGGCTATAACGTCTCGCCGCAGCCGCCGCGCAACCGCGCCCACGTCACCACCACCCGCAACGCCGAAATCCACCACGCCCGGCGGCTGCGCGACGGCAAGGTGGAAAGCTTCGCCATCGTCGATATCCCCGGCGAGCGGCTGCGCGACCTGGTCGACAAGAATTTCCACGCCGTCCGATCAGTGCTGGCGGCAATGGACATGTGCGGAGCGCTCATTGTTGCGCTGCCCGCCGATGAGGTCTTGCTGTCCGAGGATGTTAATGCCGAAGCCGAGCGGCTGGGCGGGGTGCACAAGGTGCTGCTGGCCCGCTCGAAGGACGATCCAGCGCTCAACGCCGTCGCGCTGCGCGCGGACGCACTGGTCCGCAAGGCCGGCTCGGTTGAAGCCGCGCTCGGCCAGGAAGGCCCGAAGCGGGCGGAAGCCGATCGCCTGCGCGAAGCTGGAGAGGCGGACGCCGAACTCGACGCCGATCTGGAGGCGCTGAAGACGCTCGGCCGCGTCGATCGTCTGGCCATCGCCGATCCCGATCTCGCCGAATTCACTCACGACCTGTGCTTCATGACGGGCCTGATGTCGCGCCTGCGCAATGCCGGGTCGCTGAACGATCCGCGCTTCGATTTCCGCAAGATCGACCCGGCCATCGTCAATCTGCATATCAGCTCGCGCGACTATCAGCGCTTCTCGCGCCCCACTTTCGTGGCGATGACCAAGGCCGATCTGGTCAGCCATCCCGATCCGCTGCTGGAGGCTTTGATCCGCCACAGCCGCGATCCGGAAGTGCGCTACACGTTCAGTGACGATCCGCTCGATACGCTGGCGAAGATGCGGCCTGGCCTGTCGGCTATGTTCCGCGAGTGGCTGCAGAACGTGAAGTTCGACTTCGTCACCGCCTTTCACGAGCATGACCCGACCGACACGCGGATCAATTACAGCGCCGAACATTATGGCGTCGGCGCGGTGTTCGACTGGATCAGCCGCGCCCGCAATTGGGACGTGCGCCGGCCGAGCGAGCGCAAGGCAGAGCAGCGCGCCCGGCGGCTGCGGCGGCTGCGCGACGGCAAAGCGAGCGTGGACCGCGACTTCGCACTGATGAAGGGCGTGCGCAAATGAGCTTGCTGCAGCCGATCCGCGACCGGCGTCGCCGCCTGATCGACGCCGTCTATGGCGCCGAGGAGGATCGCGGCGCAAACATCTATCTCGCCAGCATCTGGGGCATCGGCCTGCTCGCCTGCCTGATTGTCGCCGGCTTCACCCCCTGGAACTGGCCGGCGGAGCGCGATGGCCGGGTCGAGAGCCTGACGCCTGTCTCCTGCGAAGCGATCCTAGGTGAGGATGACGAGGAACAGGCTGCCACCCGCAATCAGAGCGCGGCCAAAGCGCGGCCAAAGGCGGGCGCGCGCAACAGCTGCCGCCAATTGCTCTCCGAAGCCGAGCGCGGCCAGCTCGGCCGTGTCGAGGCGACCATTGCCTATCTCCAGCGCGGCGGCCCGGCACCAGCCCCGCTGGCGCTGCCGGAAGACGGCGTACTGCGCGGCTGGGTCGATTCCAACATCTGCCGGATGAGCGGCGCGGACGGCGCGGACCGCGGCGCGCTCGCCTGGCATGTCGGCCAGGGGATCGGCGAATGCGGGGGCTGGAGCCGGCAGGCAGCGGGCTTCCCGCTCTCAACTTGGCTCGGCTGGTGGGCAGGAATGCTGCTCACTCCGCTGCTTATCCTCGTGCTGCTGTTTTTCCTGATCCGGCACAGCCTCCGCCTGCCCGCGACCCGCCGCGAATATCGGCGCCTGTTCGGCTCCGAGCACAAGGCGCCCTGACCTTGGTCCGGCTGTTCTAGATCATGCCGAGCGGCGCAGGCGTCACCTTCACTTTGCTCAGCCTTGCGCTGGCCTGGCTGCTCTGGCGCGGGCGCGGCGCGGCAGGACAGCCGAAATGGCAGCTGTGGCTGCGGACCCTGATTCCGCCCTTCTTGCTCCTCGCCCTGATCCCGAGCGGTTGCGCGAGCGACCGGTTCGATGCGCTCCGCCTCTTCGCGAACGGTATGAACGTCACCGAACGCCAGCTGCAGGGCGGCCGTGCTCAGACGGTCGCTGTGCCCGGCTGCGAGGATTATTTTCGCGCGGGCGACACTCCGGTCTTCGTTGTGGGACGGCTGCGAGGCTGCGTCGATCTTGTCGTCAACGACTGGAACGGCGCGTCGGTCGATGGCGCGATCGTCCGCCTCGATCACCGGGCGGGCGCCACTCCGATCCTGAACCTTACGACCCGCGCGGGTGGCGGGGGTGCGCTCGTGGTCGCGCGCGACGAGAGTGGAAGCCGCAGCTTCACCGGTGCGCTCGATCTGACCAGCGGCGACAGCATCTGCCTGCGCGACTGCGATCGCAATGGCCGCTGGTGGACGTTTGACGCCGGCGGCACGCTTACCGCGGGCGACGATGTCCGCAACATGAGCCTGCGCCCCGGCCCCTATGGCTGGGTCGAACCCTACGGTCCGGCCGACCGAATCCACCGCCTCAGCCAATTGCTTTGCGACGCACCGGGCAACACCGGCTGCGATACGCCTGCGATAGCCGACCGCAACCAGCCCGCGTTGAGTTTCCTGTTCCAGCGCGGCGGCCCCAATGGCCACGCCTGGCAAGCCATGCTGCTCGATCCCGGCGCCCGCATCCGACGCGCCGACGGCTCCATCGTTCGCCCCAACCTTGCCGAGCAGGTGCCGCTCGCCGAAAGCGGCAGCCTGCATCTCGCGATCCTCGGCGTACGCGGCAATGCGCTACGCGAGATCCGCAGTTTCTCGGTTGGCCACACGCTTGCGACCGAACCCGCCGCGCGGCGCTTCTCGCTTTCGCTCGACACGCCGGAAATGGTCGCGATCGGGCAATGCGCCCAGCCGCTTTCCCGGCTCGCGACCAGCCCCGATCAGGTTTCGCCCGAAGCCTTCGCATTGAGCAGCTTCGGCAATCGTCCCGACGGCGTGCTGGCCAGCGCCGCAGCCGGTCTCCCCATCGACCGCTTCAACCTGTGCGAAAGTACCCGCTTCGCCTTTTCCTCACCGCTCGACGATCAGCGCGAGGGCCTTGGCGGCCCGGTTGTGCGGCAGATCGAGTTCAGCGTCGATCGCATGGGCATTCCCTGGCTGCTGATCATGCTGGCCTTCGCGGTCGCCTTCATCGTCCATGCCGCGAGCGAGAAAGTGTGGCGCGACCGGCCGCTTGACGGCATCCTGCTCAGCCTGGTGCAATATCTGCTCGTCGTTCGCACGATCATCGGCATCGAGGGTGTCTTTAACGACGCGGCTTTGAACTGGCGCCCGATCTACGCCGATGCCGCCGTGGCGATGGTCGCCCTTCCCGCTATCCTGATCGCCGTGCGCCGCCGCGACGAGAGCGCGCTTTCGACGCTGGCCTCGGTCGGCACCTTTCTTGGCCTCGCGCTCGCCGCGATCTGGTGGTGGCTCGGGCGACCCGACTTTATCGGCATGGTGCTGACGGGGCTTGCGGTCGCGTCGCTGTTGCTGCGGACGTCGACGCTCGGGTTGAAACCTTCCTCCCCCCTTGTGGGGGAGGATCGAGGTAGGGGGGCGGCGGCGTCTGCCGCCGGAGAGACTCCTTCGCCTGAGGTGAACTCAGTCTCTTCAGCCGCGGACGCGGCTGAGTCCCCACCCCAACCCCTTCCCACAAGGGGGAAGGGCTTAATTCGTCGAGCTTCCGCTCTTCTCCACCACCCCCCGACCTTCTGGCCGATCCTCCTGGCCCTCATCGTCGGCGTCCGCATCGTTCTCGGCCTGCTCGGTTATCGCGAGCGCTTCTTCGGCTTCGCCTTGTCGGCGGTGTACGTTCCGCTCCTGCTGATCTGTGTCGCCGCCATCGTCGCGCAGGCGGAGGCCAATCCCGAGCAGCGCCGTCGCTTCGGCTTCTGGTTCCTCGCCGCACTCGCGGCCGGTGCCGGGCTGGTCGCCATCGTCATAAACGATGTCGGCTTCGCCTTGGTCCATTTGCCGCCCATCGCCGGGGTCGCGCTCTGGCGGCTTCGGCGCTGGCGCGACGAAGGAAAAGACCGCATCGCAACCGCCCTTTGGGCCGCCCCGGTCGCAGGCCTCGCCGGCCTCTACCTCGCGCTGTGGGCCTTCGTCGCACTCACCCCGCCTCCGGGCGAGGATGCGCCGCTTGAGCAGCGTGTCGCTTATTCGGTCGATGAAAGAAGCAGTGACCCAAACTGGCTGCGTCTGCGCGCGGTCTTCGCGCCCGATCAGATTCCGGCCATCGGCAATCGCGCTGCGGCGGTGCAGCTCGACCAAAGCGTTCTGCTCTACGAACTGACCGGCACCCTCCTGGGCCGCGGCTGGCTCAGCCCGGTGGACCTCGGCTCCTTCCGGCTGCAGGCGACCCACCTCAGCGACTATCTCAGCGCCTCGCATTTAATGGCTCCGTTCGGTCGCCTCGGGGCGCTTTCACTAATATTTGTGATTGCTGCAGCGGCAGGCGCCGCTGTTTCGCGCCGGGTGCCGCAGCCCGCCGCCTGGCCCAATCTCGCCGGTGCGCTCGCGATGTGGACGCTCTTTGGCGCGGCGGCCTACATGGTGCTGGCGAATTTGCTGCTGGTGCCGTTTACCGGGCGCAACATCTACCTGCTGTCCGCATCGTCGGGCGCCGACCTGATCGAGGGGCTGTCCCTGTTCCTGCTGGCCCGTATCGGCCTGTCCGTGGCGAGGCGAGCATGAGCGCCCGCAGCGAACGCCGCCGCGCCGCCGCCGCCGCGTCCGGCACTCCGGCCGCCCGGCCGCTCCCGAACGCGCCGCTGCCGATCCTGCTGCTCGGGCTACTGGCCGCCGCCATCGCCTTTCTGCCGCTGATCCGCACCCTCCTGCACCCACCAGAAGCGCGCGCGGACGGCTATTCTTCCATCGTCACCGCCGCGATCGCGGAAGGCTGGCTCTACCCGGTTCCGAGCCAGGGCGAAGCGGGCGACGCCGACGGCCGGGTCGAACGCGCGCGCGGCGGCGATGTCCCCGCCAGCTTCGACCGCTTCATCGCGACCTCCTATCTGCGCGAGGACATGGCGACGCTCGACCCCGCCATCTGGCGTTACGACGGCAGCCGCCTGGGTATCGATCCGCGCGCCCATGTCGTCGGCGGCGCCTATGACGGGGTCAGCGGCTGGCGCGGCAGCCTGCTTTTCGCCGATACCCAGGTGACGCAGCAATTGCTGGACGAACGCGGTACGCCGATCGCCTGGTTGATCGCCAGCCCGCGCCCGGGCGCAGCCGGCCGCCCGCGCCAGATAGACCTGATGCGCACCGCCGCGCCCGTCAATCCTGATGCCGAGGAGCGCGCAGAAGCGGATTCCACGACCGACCTTACCTTCATCGCCAATATCGACGGCGCTCCGACTGCGATCGCACACCTGCGCCGGATCGGCGGATCGGCGGTGCTGCGCGTTCCCCGTCGCGACCGAGACAGTGTCAGTGTCCGTATCGGCAGCCGGGACGCCGCTCCGGGGGGCGCCTACCAAGTCGCTTGGCGGCTGCTTGAGAGCGGCGATTCTCTCAGCTTCGCCTGGCCCGGTGGTGCGCGGCGCTTCCAGTTCGTCCAGTCCGAACCCGCAATCTCCCGCGCGCGCGGCGATGCGGCCCGGGTCCGCGATCCCAGCCTCGCCAGCCTCGCCCGCTCAGTCGAATATGCAGTCGGGACCGGCGCGAACTCGCTGCAGACCAGCCTTCAGAGCCGCCTCCACGCCGTCGCCCAGCAGGCGCTCGAGACTCAGGCCATGGCGCTGTACGGTAGCGATACCGTCACCAGCTTCCGCGCCGCCGCCGTGCTGATGGACGGTCTGACCGGCGAGGTCGCGGCCCTGCCCAGTTTCCCGGTGGCGCAGGAACAACTTCACCCCAGCCAGCGCGGCTCACCGTCGCACCGCAAGATGCTGGACCGGAACAGCAATTTCGTGCGGCTGGTGGCTGGCTCCGCGGCCAAGCCGCCCATGGCGATGGCGGTGGTCAACGCCTTCCCGGCGCTCACCACTTTGACCATTTCCCGCACCGATCCGTTCCGCCAGCTGGTCGGCATTGATCTCGGCGTGCCTGTGCCCGATCGCGGCCCGGGTGGTGATTGGGATTTCACCACCTTCCTTGCCAATTCCAGCAACAAATATGCGGCCGCCCTCATGCTGCTCGGCCTGTCCGACGCGGACAGTCTGCGCAGCGGCGCTTGCGAAGGCCCTTCGAACGAGGCGTGGACGTTGAGCGGCCAGCGGCGCGATTGCCGCCCGCCGATGCGCTTCCTGGAAAGCGCGACGCCGGGCCAGAACGGCCTCGTCGCCGTCCATAGCGGGCAGCCGGCGGGGCAAGGCTGGGCCAATCAGCTCTACACCCTGTTCTGCATCGCCCCGAACAGCCCCGACGATCCCCCGCCCGTCGGCGACGCCGCCTGCCTGCCCGACGACAGCAACCGCCGCCCGCTCTGGCGCGGCGCGTCCTTCCAGCGCCCGCGCCTGCTCGCCAATGCCAGCCCCGACCGCGAGGGTTTCGGCCTTGGCGTCGTCGACAGTCTCTACGAGGATTATGTGATGACGATCCTCGGCGGCAATCGCGGCCGCTGGACCACCTTGGGCCTCGCCCAGGCCTATGCCCGCATCCTGACCGGCAAGGCGGTCACCGCCCGTCTGACCCAGCATAGCGAGGATAGCGGCGAAGAACCCCCCGCTAGCCTGCCGGTCAACGGCCAGGCCCAGCGCGCGCTCATCGAAGGTCTGAAGGCCGTGGTGCTCCAGGGCACGGGCCGCGGCCTGATCGCCGCCGGCTTCCCGGCCACGGCGGGTGGCGACGAATTCCGCTTCTTCGCCAAGACCGGCACACCCAACGTCGCCTTCCTGGGCGAAGACAGCCGAGCCTTGCTCCGCGACTTCGCGGCATCCGGCTGCGGCCTGCGCCTGGTTTCGCGCGCTCCCCGCGAAGGCGCTCCCGCGCGCGCCCTTCTCACTGTCGGCGAAGATGCGGCTATCCCACCCGCCCGCGCCATCGCTGCGCGGCCGGAATGCAACAACCGCTTCGGCACCAGCGCGAACCGGATTGCCGAACTGGTGCAGCAGATCAACGCCAACCCCGCCGCGCTGCGCCAGATTACCGCCGATCCCTCCGGCCGCGTCACAGGCGTTCCCGCCCAGATCGCGCTTGGCGAGGGAACGGGCCACGTCATGGTGCTGATGATCGGCCGCTACCGCCCTGGCACGCCAGATACTGCCCCCTGTTCGCTGCGCACCGTCGCGATCAATTTCCAGGCCCGCACCGCCAGCGAGCGGACGCCGGCCCTGCGCTACGCCGTCAGCCTGCTGCGCAACGAGATCGTCCGCAACTGGTTCATGGGCACACCCTGCCAAGGAGGTGCCGCATGAGCGCCCGCGCCAAGGCCCGCCGCGAGCGCTCAGCCGCGCCGCCCGTCGTATCGGGCCGGACCGACATCCTGGGCGCACCATCACCACCCGCCCCGCCGCAGCCGCCGGCGCGCCGCCTTAAGCTGCCGATGCTTCCGGTAATCGCCGCAACCCTCGGCCTGGTCCTGCTGGCCGCAGCCTGGACCACCCGCTGGACACCTGGCGAACCCCGTGCCGAGGATCAGGCGGCGCGCTTCACCGTCGAGATCCCGGCCGATCGCCAGCGCGTGATCAACAGCTGGGAGCGCTTCTTCATCTGCTACGATCTGGCCAGCGACCCGCGCATCGTCGATCTGACCCTGCGCGCCAACCAGCGCGCCACCGGCAATCTCGATTTTCCGGGAGAGAAAGTGATCGTCGAACTCCCGGCCGCCGATGCCCGCGCAGAAGCCCTGTCGAGCGGGGGCGAGGAGGAATTGATCGCCGCGAAGAATGCGGTTTTGGGGGCGGCAGTGCCCGAACGCATGGCGGCGGTGCGGCAGCAATGCGGCGCGCAATGAGCAATGAGGTGACCCCGCTCCCACCCGGCAGTTCGAGTCTGGGCGGCATCGAGTTCGACGATATCGCCTTCGTCGGCCGGGTCGGCGACGGGCTTGTCTATACCGCGCGTCTCGATGGCCAACCCGTCCGCATCCGCGAATATGCCCCAGCGGGGATTGTGCGGCGGCGGGAGGATGGCGGCCTGGAACCGGCGGAGGAAAAGTTCGCCACCGCCTGGGCCGACGGACAGGCACGGTTCCTCGATCGAGCCGAGCAGCTCGCCAGGGTCAGGCACCCGGCGCTGCCACGGATCGTCCATGCTTTCGCCAGCGACGACCCCGACCGGGGCGCCTGGCTCGTCACCCGCCCGGCCGGCGCGCCTTTGTCCGCCGCGCTCGCGGCCGGCACGGCGCTCTCGCCGGATCAGGTCATGCGCTTTGCCGGCGATCTGGCCGATGCCATCGCCGCTCTCCATGCACAGGGGCTTTCACACCTGGACATCGCGCCGGAAACGGTCTCGATCGCGTCCGGTCGCACCGAGCTTGGCGACATCGCCACCGACAACCGCGCTTTCATCGCTTTGCTCGGCAGTCAGGACGGATTCGTCCGCCCCGGCTACAGCCCGATCGAACGCGCCGACGCGACCGCCGCCGAGCCACTTGGCCCGCTTACCGATATCCATGCGGCTTCGGCCCTGCTCTACCGCCTGATCGAAGGCCGCGATCCCGCACCTTGGGAGGAGCGCTGGCGCGATCCCAACCTGTCGGCCCTGCCCGATCGAGATCCCTATCCGCCCGCCTTTCTCGCCGCGATCCGCCGTGGGTTCTCGATCGAACCCGCCGAACGTTTCCCCGACGCGGCCTCGTGGTACGCCGCTATGCAACTCCCGGGACTTGCGGCCGGCAGCCCCGACCCGACCAAGGCCGCACCGCCGCCTTATCTCCCCCAGTCCCACCCGCCGATGCCGACGGCAAACTGGCTGGTGCCGCTGCTGATCGCCTTGATCGTCATCGCCGTGGCCGGCCTCGGCTATATCGCCTACCAGCAAGGCTGGCTCAGCCGCACGACAGAGTCCGGGGCGAACGTCGCGATCCCCGCGCCGACGCCGACACCGGCTCCAGAACCCGCCCCTACCGTCGCGACACCACCACAACTCACCATCGGCTCCAGTGTCGCAGGCAGCCTGAGCGCCAGCGACACGCGCAACGGCGCGGGCCATTTTGCCGACACCTATGTGATAGACGCGCGCGGTGGCGAGCGGCTCGACATCAGCCTGTCCTCCTCCGATTTCGATCCGGTACTGGAGATTAGCGGCCCCGGCCTGTCCACCGGCAATGACGACGACCCGGAAAGCGGCGGCCGCGACAGCCGCCTGCTCGTCACCCTGCCCCGCGCCGGCCGCTACACCCTGACCGCCACGAGCTATGGTCGCGGCGAGACAGGCGCCTATCGCCTCGAGGTCGCCGCTGCTGAAGCTGACCCGATCAAGCCCGACGATGTCACGACTCTCGACCTGACCAGCGCGGCCCGCCTGTCCGGGCGGTGGCGTGAGGAGAATGACCCGGCCTGCGCCAATCCTGCCGTAAACATCGTCACCGGCGATCGCTTGCTCGCGCGAATCGGCCGCCAGCAACAGACGTACCGGATCATCGAGACCGAAGGCGATATCGTCCGGACGGAAGCAACGGAGGGCCGCGCCGCCGACCGCCCGTTCACCTTCCAACTCGCCCCGGACGGCGACAGTTATGAGGTCGACGGCGAGGTCTGGGTGCGCTGCCGGACCTGATCGGACCAGATTCCCGTTGCGGCGCGACTGGCCCCGCCATACGGAGATTCGCGTCCGCTCGGCCCCTGTTCGGCTCGCGCGCCCGTCTTCTCGAAGAGGTGGTTTATGGAGCTTCAGCAGGGTGGCAATACGGGTGTCGGCAGCGGCGCGCTGACGATTTCCGTTGAGCTTGGCGTGCCATCCGGCTCCGAAGCCGACGTCTCCGCCTATCTGCTGGCCGATAATGGCAAGGTACGCGGCGACCATGACATGGTCTTTTACAATCAGAAGGAAGGCGGCGGCGGCGCGGTCAGGTTGAGCCAGCAAGGACCCGGCGGCACAACCTTCGACGTCGATCCGTCCCGGCTTCCGGCCGACATTGCGAAGATCGTCTTCTGCGCCACGCTCGACAAGGGCACGTTCGGCGGTGTCTCAAACGCTCGCATAATCGTGCGCGGCGGCGGGGCGGATGTCGCCAGCTATGCGCCTCAGTTGGCCGGCGCGAGCGAAGCCGCGATGACCTTCGGCGAACTCTACAAACGCAACAATGAGTGGAAATTCCGCGCGGTGGGACAGGGCTTTAACGGCGGACTCGGCCCGCTCGCCCGTTCCTACGGCGTGGTGGTGGACGAGCCCGCTGCACCCCCACCGCCGCCTCCGGCGAGTCCGGTCAATCTCGGCAAAGTGACGCTCGACAAGCCGAACCAGTCGGTCAGCCTCGAAAAGCGCGGCGGCTCGTTCGGCGAGATCGTGATCAATCTGAACTGGACGCGCGGCAAAAAGGGCTTCTTCGGCGGCGGCGGGATTGATCTCGATCTCGGCTGCCTGCTCGAGCTTGCCAACGGCCAGAAGGGCGTCGTGCAGGCGCTCGGCAACGTCTTCGGCGATTATTACGGCCCGCCCTACATGCAGCTGGATGGCGACGACCGCACCGGCGATGTGTCGAAGGGCGAGACCTTGCGCATCAACGGCGCGCAGTGGAACGAAATCCGCCGCCTTGCCATCTTCGCCAACATCTACGAGGGCGCGCCGAACTGGTCGTCGACCGACGGCGTGGTCACCGTGACCATGCCGGATCAGCCGCCGATCGAAGTGCGCATGACCGAGGGTCGCAACGACAAGCGCCTGTGCGGCGTGGTGCTGATCGAAAATGACCGCGGCGCTCTGAAGGCGACGCGGATCGTGCGTTACTATCGCGACCAGAGCGAACTGGACCGCGATTACAATTGGGGCCTGCGCTGGGTCGCCGGCAGCAAGGACTAACAGGGGGAATACGGACGTGATCCGGAAATATTATACAGGGTCGATCATCTTCACCCTGATCTGCATGGGCCTGGCCGTCTGGCTCGGCTTCTCGATGCACAATGGCAGCTGGCTGGGCATGCTGAGCGTGCTCTGGATCGTCTTCGTACTTTGCATCCTCGAAGTGTCGCTATCGTTCGACAATGCGGTGGTGAATGCGACGGTGCTGCGCGACATGGACGAGGTTTGGCGCAGGCGCTTCCTGACCTGGGGCATCGCCATCGCCGTGTTCGGCATGCGCATCGTCTTCCCGGTGGCGATCGTCGCCGTCGCGGCCAATCTCGGCCCGATCGAAGCGATCAAGATGGCCGCAGGCAATCCGGAAGAATATGAGCGGATCATCAGTGGAGCCCATGTCGGCATCGCCGGCTTCGGCGGCGCCTTCCTGGCGATGGTCGGCCTCAAATTCTTCTTCGACAGCGACAAGGAAGTGCACTGGATCGCAGCGATCGAGAAGCAACTCTCGAAATTGTCGAGCGTCCCCGCGGTCGAGATCGCAGTGCTGCTGGCCGGCATGTGGGCGATTTCCAGCACGCTGCCGGTCGAAAAGGCCAACACCTTCCTGATCGCGGGCATCGCCGGCCTGCTCACCTTCATCGGCGTCGAGGCGATCGGCGAATTGCTGGAGGGCGAGGAGGATGTGATCACCGGCCAGGTCGTGCGCTCCGGCGCCGCTTCCTTCCTCTATCTGGAAGTCCTTGATGCCAGTTTCTCGTTCGACGGCGTGATCGGTGCCTTCGCCCTTTCGAACAACATCTTCATCATTGCCCTCGGTCTGGGTGTCGGCGCGATGTTCGTGCGCTCGATGACGATCATGCTGGTCGATAAGGGTACATTGGCCTCCTACCGCTATCTGGAGCATGGCGCCTTCTGGGCGATCATCGCGCTTGCCGTGATCATGCTCACCTCGGCCAATCCGAACTGGCATTTCCCGGAGACGATCACCGGCCTGATCGGCGCGGTCTTGATCGGCCTCTCCTTCTGGTGGTCGGTGCGGCACAACCGCGCCAACCCCGCCGAGGCCGAAATAGTGGTTGGCGACGGGCACGGCGGTGCGACAGTCGCGCTTGGCCCAGACGAATCCAAACCCGCCTGACCCGTTTACCTCGCAAGGAGATCAATCATGTCCATCAGTCTGAGCAAGGGCGCCAATCTCAGCCTCAGCAAGGAAGCGCCGGGCCTTACCAAGATCCTCGTGGGTCTAGGCTGGGACACGCGTTCCAGCGACGGCCAGGATTTCGATCTCGACGCCAGCGCCTTCCTGCTGAAGGAAGGCGACAAGGTCCGCTCCGACGCGGATTTCATCTTCTACAACCAGCTGAAGTCCACCGACGGCTCGGTCGAACATACCGGCGACAACACGACCGGTGAGGGTGACGGCGACGATGAGGTGGTGAAGGTCGATCTGTCCCGTGTCCCCGCCGACGTCCAGAAAATCTCCGTCGCCGTCACCATCCATGAGGCCGAGAGCCGCCGCCAGAATTTCGGTATGGTCACGAACGCCTTCATCCGCGTCGTCAACGAAGCGAACAATGGCGAACTGGCCCGCTACGACCTCAGCGAAGACGCCTCGACCAACACCGCGATGATCTTCGGCGAGCTTTACCGCCACGGCGCGGAATGGAAGTTCCGCGCGGTGGGCCAGGGCTTTGACGGCGGCCTCGGGCCGCTCGCCCGCAATTTCGGCGTCAACATTTAACCTGCTAGGCAAGGAGCCAAATCGATGGGCGTGTCACTCTCCAAGGGCGGCAATATCAGTCTCAGCAAAGAAGCCCCCGGCCTGTCGACAGTGCGCGTGGGCTTGGGTTGGGACACCCGCGTCACCGATGGCGGTGCGTTCGATCTCGACGCCAGCGCGTTCGTGCTGAACGCGCAGGGCAAGGTCCGCAGCGACGCCGACTTCATTTTCTACAACAACAAGAATGGCGCCGGCGGGGCGGTCGTCCACCAGGGCGACAATACGACCGGCGAGGGCGAAGGCGATGACGAGGTCGTGATCGTCAAGCTCAACACCCTGCCCGCGGACGTCTCGAAAGTCAGCTTCGGCGTGACCATCCACGAAGCCGAAGGCCGCCGCCAGAATTTCGGCATGGTGACCAATGCCTTCATCCGCGTCGTCAACGATGCGGGCGGCACCGAAATCGCCCGCTTCGACCTGTCCGAAGACGCGTCGACCAACACCGCGATGATCTTCGGCGAACTCTATCGCCACGGCGACGAGTGGAAGTTCAAGGCGATCGGCCAGGGCTTTGACGGCGGCCTCGCCCCGCTCGCCCGCTCGATGGGTGTGAACGTCTGATCTCTTGATAGCCTCTCCTCTCGTGTTCGCGGGAGGAGAGGCTGTCGGCGCGGACGAGCGGCCATGCCCACCATCTGGTTCAACCAGGGCTATTCGGTCGTCCGCGACGCGATGCTGATGATCCGCGAGGGTGCGGAGGCGGCTGGCATCGGCGATCTGCGCCTGCTCGCCTCGCATGCGGATTTCTCCGCGACGGTGCTCGAAGCCGCCGATGACGGCTTCCTCGAACCGCCGATCGATCGCTCGACCCCGGACGGCGAGGCGGCCTACGCCAGTTGGTGCGCGGAGCGGTGCCGCGACCTCGGTGTCGACCTGTTCATCGTCCAGGGCGGCCAGCATGCGGTCGCAAGCCATCTCGACCTGTTTCCCGCGACGACCCGCGTCGCTCTCCCCGTCACCGCCGAACGGCTCGCCGCGATCCACGACAAGGGCGCTTTCTACGACATCGCTGTCGATGCCGGTCTGCCCATGCCATGGACCCGGAATGTCGCTAACCTCGCTGAGTTCGATCTCGCGATCGAGGCACTCGCGGCGCTCGGCCTCCAGCCGTGCGTGAAGCCGCGCGAAGGCGTGTTCGGCGCGGGCTTCTGGCGGCTCGATCCTCATTACGGCCTGCTCGATGCGCTGATGGGCGGCGAACGCCGTCGCGTATCGGTCGAAGTGATGCGCGAGGCGATCATGCGCGCGGGCGGACCGGTGCGACTGCTCGCGATGGAATATCTACCCGGCCCGGAATGGAGCCTGGATTGCGTCTGCGACAATGGCGAACTGATCGCCGGTGTCGCCCGCCGCAAACGCGGCCGCGTGCAGGAACTGGAAGTGGACGGCCCGATCTTCGGCATGGCGCGCGAGGCCGTCGCCTTGTTCAGCCTGTCCGGCCAGATCAACGTCCAGTTCAAGGCGGCCGACGCCGACGGCGGTGATCCGCGCCTGCTGGAGATCAACCCGCGCATGAGCGGCGGCATGGCGCGCACCCGCTTTGCCGGGATCAACCTGCCTTGGACCCACGCCGCCTGGCTGCTCGGTCTGCCCGTGCCGCAGGCGCAGCCGGAGGGCGGCGCGCTGATCGCCACGCAGGAAACCGGCTTCACCGTCCGGGGCCAGGCGCGCGAGGTGTGTCATGCCTGATCTCGTCTCCGGCCAGCGCATCGAACTGTCCCAGCCGGTCATCGAGCTTCGCATCGAAAGTCCGCGCCTCGACCAATATGGCCGCTCGCTCGGCGCCTTGCTGGTCGGCGTCGATCGCAACAAACAGATTCCGGCCGATTTCGCCCCGATCGACATCGAGCAGCGCGAGATGCGCCCCGGCGCCGGCTTCGGCCCGCACGGCGAGGTGCAACTCGATCTCGCCGCGCTGCCGGCACAGGTCGAACGCCTGTACTTGATCCTCTTTTTCGCCCACGGCGGCAGCAACGCCCGCTCCCTGCGCGATTTCGAGCGGATCACCCTGATCGCCGAACCCCACCGTTTTGCCATGGATCTCGGCGGCCGCGACGACACCGCCTTGGTCCTCGCCGAAATCTACCGCCGTGGCGACGGCTGGCGGATGTCGGCCAATGGCCAGGGTTTCGTCGGCGGCGTGGGCGCGCTGCAATCGGCGTTCGGCCTGAACTTTCCGATCCCACCGCGCTCCGAGCGGCTTCTGCCGCCGGGACCGGGCCACGACGATCGCGGCCAGGACCGCCGCCCGACGCCCGGCACCACTTACACTGGCAGCGGTTTCGCGGTCGACGCGCAGCACATCCTGACCAACGCCCACGTGATCGAGGGGATGAGCCGCGTCGATGTCGCCAACGAGAAGTTCACGGCCGCGGCCGAGATCGTATTCGTCGATCCGCGCAATGACATCGCCCTCCTGCGCGTCACCGGCCAGCCACTCCCGGCCGCGGCCGGTTTCCGCGAAGGCTATGACATCCACCTCGGCGAGGACGTCATCGTTCTGGGCTTCCCGCTGCAGGGTCTGCTCGGCTCCGGCCCGCAGGCGACGGCGGGAAATGTCTCGGCCCTCTGCGGCATCGGCAACGACACGAGCGTGATGCAGTTCAGTGCCCCGATCGCCAGCGGCAATAGCGGCGGGCCGATCCTCGATCAGGCCGGCCATGTCGTCGGCCTGGTCTATTCCTCGCTGAACAAGGAACTGGTGCGCCAGGGCGGCAGCAATGCCGAGAATGTGAATTTCGGCGTAAAGGGCGTGGTCGTGCGCGCCTTCCTCAATGCCACCGGCGTCGAGCCGCAGGTCGCGCAGGCCGGCTACCCGCGCAGCCGCGCCGAGGTCGTGCGCGAAGGCCGCGCCTTCATCTACCGCATCCGCTGCGAGGCATGATTGGTCCCGAGAGCCGGTCGGTCCCCTTGGCCACCGGCACGCTTCACCTCGACGTCTTGCGCGCCGATTGGCCGCTCGATGTGCTGTGCGACTTCGCGGTGCGCCGGAACCCGCGCCGCGCCTTCCTGATCGTCTCGAAAGTGCTCGGCCGCCACATCCCGGTCGCGCCATCCGTCATGCGCGCCTCAGTCCGCGATCTCGCCGCGCGCGTGCCCGAACTGCCCGGCCCGGTGCTGGTCGTCGGCCTGGCCGAGACCGCCGTCTGTCTCGGCCAGAGCGTGTTCGAGGAACTGGCCCGCCGCCCCGGCTTCGATGGCCTGTTCATCCACTCCACCCGCCAGCAGATCGCCCATCCTTTGCTCTGCCGCTTCGAGGAGCCGCACAGCCACGCCTCCGCGCATCTGATCTACTGCCCGGAAGGCATCGACCTCGCCAGCATCCGCAGCCTCGTTTTGGTCGATGACGAGGTCTCGACCGGCAACACGTTGGTCAATCTGGCGACCGCGCTGATCGAGCACCTCCCAAAGGTCGAGCAGATCGTCACGGCGGCTTTGACCGACTGGTCCGCCGGCAGCGACTGGCTCGCCCGCATGCCGCGCCCGGCAAGCTGCGCCAGCCTCCTCCACGGCAGCCTGCGCTGGGAAGCCGCCGCCGCGCCGCCAACCGACACCGGCAATTTCGACCGGGCCGCGCCCGCGCTCGGCGCGCTGGACGAGCACCGCAATTGGGGCCGCACCGGCTGGAACGGCAGCCCGCTGGACCTGCCGGAGCCGCCGGCCACCGCAGAACGCATCCGCATTGTCTGCACTGGCGAATTCACCTACCCGCCCTTCCTGCTTGCCGAGCGGCTGGAAGCGACCGGTCACGATGTCGTTGTGCAATCGACGAGCCGCAGCCCGGCCCTCCCGGGCGGTGCGATCCATCACACACTTGCCTTCGAGGACAATTGCGCCACCGCCCTTCCCAACTTCCTCTACAATGCCGATCCGGACGACGCGCGTTTGACCCTGATCTGCCACGAAACGCCATTAGGGAGCATTGACCCGGCGCTGATTCAGGCGCTTGAAGCCACGCCCGTCCGCTTCTGACCCGAAAAGACCGCTCGTGCGCGCCATCGCCCTCGTCGATCTCGATGACACTCTGTTCCAGACCCTGCGCAAATGCCCGCCCGATGTTCCGGCCGAGCGGCTGATCCCACTCGGCTTTGCGAAGGATGGCGAACCGCTGAGCTATGCCACGCCGCGCCAGCAAAGCCTGATCGCCTGGCTCTCCGAAACCGCCTGGCTGGTGCCCGTCACCGCCCGCAGCCGCGACGCTTTGATGCGCGCCCATGTCCCCTTCACCGCCGCGATCTGCGCGCATGGCGGCGTGATCCTGGGCGAGGATGGTGAACCCGACGCTGAATGGCACGCACATGCCGAAGCGCAGTCGGCAGCGCTGCAACCCGAACTCGACGCGCTGTGTGATCGGGTCATCGCAGAGGCGGTGCGGCAGGGTGCGGCCCTGCGCGTCCGCGTACTGAACGAAGGCAAACTGGGCCTCTACGTCCTCGCCAAGCATGAGGAGACAGACGAGGACGCGCTTCACGCGGTGATCGACGCGGTGCTCGGCGAGGTGCCGCCTGGCTGGACCGTCCACCGCAACGGCAACAATGCGGCCCTCATGCCACCCTGGCTCGGCAAGCAGCATGCCGTCGCCTTTCTGCTGCCGCGCCTGCGCGCCGCGTATCCGGACGCGCCGGTGATCGGCATTGGCGACAGCCTGACCGACGCGCCCTACATGGGGCTGTGCGACTTCGCGATGATGCCCAAAGGCTCGCAGTTGGCACACGCCACACTGGACCGCCTGGCATGACCGTATTCTCCGGCAGCTATGCGCCCGACGACTGCATCTTCCTGATGAAGCCGGTCGATCTCGCGCCAGTGGACGTCGCGACCAAGGAGCGGCTGATCCAGTCCGGCCAGCGCCATTATTCCGAGATGTTGTCGGCGGAATCGCCGCCCGGCGAAGACTATCTGCGTCTTTACCGTGAAGCCCTCGCCCGCAACGGCACGCGATTGGCGCAGGACATCGTCGATCTCGCCGGCGGGCTGGCCGAGCGCGCTGGCGGCCGGCCGGAGATCGTCATCGCCTCGCTGGCCCGCGCCGGGACGCCGATCGGCGTGCTGCTGAAGCGCGCCTTGCGGCGGATGGACCTCACCGCCCACCATTATTCGCTCAGCATCATCCGCGACCGCGGCATCGACCTGGTGGCGCTGAAGCATATCGCCGCCCGCCACGACCCCGCCGACGTCGTCTTCGTCGATGGCTGGACCGGCAAGGGTACGATCACGCGCGAATTGCAGGCCAGCCTCGCCGCCCACCCGCTCGGTTTTGCGCCATTCCTCGCGGTGATCGCCGACCCCGCCGGCTGTGCCGATCTGGCGCCGAGCGGCGAGGATTATCTGATTCCCTCGGGCCTGCTGAACGCCATCGTCTCCGGCCTCGTCAGCCGCTCGGTGCTCAACGACGAATTTGTCGGCACCGGCGATTTCCACGCCTGCGTCTATTACAAGCACCTCGCCCCCCGGGACCTGTCCAACACCTTCGTCGATGAGATCGACACGCTGATGGCAGACTTGTCGCCTCAACCAATCCAGGCGAGCGACAAGGCCGCGCGCGCTGCCGCGTGCGACATCATGGTGGACGGCCTGATGGCGAACCTCGGCTTGCAAGATCGCAACCGCATCAAGCCCGGCATCGCGGAGGCGACCCGCGCGGTGCTGCGCCGCGTTCCCGATCGCCTCTTTATTCGTGACGTCGCGGACCCGGATACGGCCCATCTCGTTCTGCTTGCTCGCGGGCGCGGCATCGCGATCCACGACCTTCCCGGCGCGCATGGCTATCGGGCGGTCGCGGTGATCCGCAGTCTTGGTCTGGATTGAGGGTGAGCATGGACGCAATCGAACTCGGCGCGACCCTCTACGTCCCCGCGATGCGCGGCGACCTTTATGAAACGATCATCGGCATCCGCCACCCCGCGCTGCGTTCGTCGGTCGTCTGCCTGGAGGATTCCACCCGGCCGGAGGATGTCCCGCAGGCGCTGACGAACTTTGCCGCCATGCTCCGCCGACTCGCGCAAGCGGGTGCGAACCGCCCGCCCGTCTTCGTCCGCCCGCGCGACGAAAACATGCTCGTCCGCCTCCTTGCGCTGCCGGGAATCGAGGCCGTGAAGGGCTTCGTCCTGCCCAAGGTCACGGCCGAAAGCTTTCCCGCCTTTTTGCGCCACCTCGTCCACGACGATCATCTGCTGATGCCGACGCTGGAGACGCGGGAAATCTTCGACCCGGTCGAATTGATCCGGTTGCGCGAGCAATTCCTCAGCGTCCAGCACCGCATCCTGGCCATTCGCATCGGCGGCAACGACCTGCTGCAGAATATCGGCGCCCGCCGCTCGCGCACCCGCTCCATCTATGACGGGCCGCTCGGCGGCACGATCGCCACCCTGGTTACCAGCTTCGCCCCTTTCGGTTTCGCGCTGTCGGGACCAGTGTTCGAGCATTTCGGCAACGCCGACCTGCTGCGCGAGGAGGTCGAGCGCGACATCGAGCATGGCCTGCTGACCAAGACCGCGATCCACCCGGCCCAGATCGAGCTGATCCAGTCCTGTTACCGGGTCGAAGCCCACGATCTCGCCGAGGCTCGGGCGATCTTGGCCGGCGACAAGGGCGGTGTCTTCGCCATCGCCGGTTCGATGTGCGAACCCGCCACTCACCGCCGCTGGGCCGAAACAATGGTCAAGCGCGCCGCGCTCTACGGCGTCAGACCGGAAGCCGTCGCGGCGACCGCCTAGTCGAACGGACCCTTGGTCTGCTCGTAATAGAGGTCCACGAAGCGGACATTCTCGGCGAAGATGGTGATGTTCCCCTTCGCGAGCTGGGACGAGATATCCCGCAGGCGGGCCAGCATCTTGTCCAGGCTCTCGTTCAGCAGAAAGCTGGCCGACTTCCCCGTTTCGCGAAACACGTCCGCGCGATGCTGCTCGGGAATATCGATATAGCTCTGGATCAAGCGCGGCAGATGAGTCTCCTTGATCCTGCCGAGCTCGTCGACCTCAGTCTGCATACCGCGCGCCGTCGTCTCTTTTTCAAGGTCGCGGACCAGATCGCGGATCGTCAGCACCCGCTGCAGCGAGGATTGCGCGATCAGTTCCTTCCAGTTCGAATCCAGCGGATCGGCCGACGGCCCTGCCTTCGGCGCGCCCGCATTCGACACGCCCGCAGCCGGCGCGGGGGGCGACGGATCATCATCGTCGCCCGAAAAGAAGGCGCGCAGATTGTCCATGAGGCTACGCTTGGTCATCGCCCTGAACGTAGGACAGCGGAGGCCAGCGGAAAAGGGGCGTCAGTCGCCGTCGCGGCGTCGAGGCTGGCGAATAGGCCGGCCGTTCCGGTCGAGCACCGGCGCCATGCGCGGGTTGCGCAGCGTCAGCAATTCGGCGTGGCTGATCGACCCGTCGCCGTTGGCATCGAGCCGGTCGAACTGGCTGGCAAAGGCGGCCATGAATTCGGCGCGGGAGATTTGATTGTCGCCATCCGTGTCGATCGCGAACGGACCGGGAAGCGCGGTGGCGCTGCCGAGCCAGGTCAGCGCCCAGCCGGAATATTCGATATAGCCGAGCGAGCCGTTGCCGTCCCGGTCGGCGGCGGTGAAGGTCCGTTCCAGCGCCGCCTCGAACTCGGCGCGGCTCGTCAGCCCGTCGCCATTGCTGTCGAAGCTCGCAATGGCGAGGCCTAGCGGCTCAGCCGTCTCGCTGATCGGCACCGGATTCACGCCCTGGGGATTCTCGCCTGGGCGAATTTCGGCCGGGGGCGGTGATGGCGGACCCGGCTGCGCGGCGAGCAAGGCGAGGGACAAGAGCAACATGAAAAAGCCTTCCGATCAGCTGCCGGGATTGGTCACACGCTCGCGCCGGCGGTAGCTTTGCAGCAACTGATTGGCGCGGGTCACGGCCGTGCGCGTAGCGGCGGCGTCGAGGCCCAGTTCGGTAAACAACTGGCGCGCGCGGCCATCGCGCAACGCAGTGGCGGCAAGATACCAGGCGGCTGCTTCCGGCGCGGAGCGGCCCACACCCATGCCATATTGGTAGAGCATGCCCACGCCCAGGAAGCCCGCCCCGGAACCGAGATCGGCAGCACGGCGATAATAGCGCATCGCCTGGCCGAAATCGGCGCGCACACCGCGGCCATTCGCATACATGACCGCCAGGCTGGCATTCGCGTTGCCGCTGGTATTGGCGGCGTCGTTGCCCGCTCCGGCCGCCGCGCGGAACAGACGTACAGCCTCCTCGGGGTCCTCGCGCACGCCCTGGCCAAGGTCGTACATGACCCCCAGCCGCCATTGCACACTGGGATTGTTCCGCGAGACGCGGCGGTAGAGTTCGGCGGCCCGTTCATAGCTTTGCGGCACGTAGCGGCCGGTGTCGTAAAACCAGCCGAGCAATGCGGTCGCATCGTCGTCATTGCGGCGCGACGCGGCGTCGAGCCGTTCGAATGCGGCCTGATCCTGATTCTGGGCCATCAGGCGGCGTGCCTCATCGGTCGCTGGTGAAGCGGCGGCAACGGCGGCGAGCCAGACAAGGATCAGAAACGAACGGAACATGGGCATCCCTTAGTCGGCTAGTCGGCAGGTTCGGTGGATTATGGCAGCAAGAGCGAGCCATCGCCATAGGAGTAGAAACGATAGCCGCTGGCGACCGCATGGTCATAAGCCGCCAGCATTCTCTTTCTGCCCATCAGCGCTGACACCAGCATGAACAGGGTGGATCGCGGCAGGTGGAAATTGGTGATCAGGCCATCGACGCCGTGAAAGACGTAACCCGGCGTGATGAAGATCGAGGTGTCGCCTTCGAACGGACGAATGAGTCCGTCTTCCCCGGTGGCGCTCTCGATCAGACGGAGCGAGGTGGTGCCGACTGCGATCACCCGGCCGCCCGCGGCGCGCACGTCGTTGAGCCGCGCCGCGGTTGCCGCGTCGATCCGTCCCCATTCGGCATGCATGCGATGGTCCGCCGTGTCGTCCGCCTTGACGGGCAGGAAGGTGCCTGCGCCGACGTGGAGCGTGAGCGTCTCGTGGCTGATTCCGGCGGCCGCGAGCGATGCCATCAATTCCGGCGTGAAATGCAAAGCCGCCGTCGGCGCGGCGACCGCCCCGGCCTCACGCGCGAACATCGTCTGATAGTCATCCAGGTCGCGCCCGTCGGTCGGGCGGCGGGAAGCGATATAAGGCGGCAGCGGCATCACGCCCGCCCGTTCGAGCAGCAGTTCCACAGGTTCCTCGCCCTCGAAGTGCAGCAGGACGGCGCCCTGCTCATCCTTTTCGAGTGCGATCGCCGCGACCCCCGCGCCGAAATCGATATGGTCGTCGATCTTCACCCGCTTGGCGTTGCGCAGAAAAGCGCGCCACGTGCGCGGGCCTTCGCGCTTGTGCAGGGTCGCGCCGATTCGGGCGTCCCCACGCATACCCTGCAACTGCGCAGGGATGACGCGGGTATCGTTAAATACCAGCAGGTCGCCCGCACGCAGCAATTGCGGCAGATCGCGCATGATGCGGTCGCCCAGCCCGTCAGCAGTGACCGTCAGCAGGCGCGCGGCATCGCGCGGCGCGGCGGGGCGGAGCGCGATCCGGTCCTGCGGCAGCGCGAAGTCGAACAGATCGACGCGCACCGAAATCAGTCTTGCGGGGTCGGGGCCGGTGCTGGAGTCGCCGGCGGAGCCGCCTGCGGCTGGGCCGGAGCCGCACCGGACAGCGACTGCACGTCGAGCGCACGCAGCGGCTGGGCGGGAGCCGGGGCAGCCCGCGCGGCGGCGGCGATTTCCTCGGCCGTGGGCGGTGGCACGTTATCGCTGCCGATCGACGCGCGGACGATCCGCGTCGGCGTCGCCGGCGGCTGGCCGCGCTGTGCGCGATCGACAAATTCCATGCCGGACACCACACGGCCGAAGACCGTATACTGACGGTCCATCGAAAGCCGCGGCACGAACATGATGTAGAACTGGCTGTTGGCGCTGTTCGGGTCCTCGGCCCGCGCCATCGCGACAGCGCCGCGCAGGTGCGGCAGAGCGTTGAACTCGGCGGCCAGGTCGGGAAGCTCGGACTGGCCAGTACCGGTGCCGGTCGGGTCGCCACCCTGCGCCATGAAGCCCTCGATCACGCGGTGGAAAGCAAGACCATTATAGAAGCCCTGACGAGTAAGCGTCTTGATCCGCTCGACATGATGCGGCGCATGGTCCGGCCGCAGCTGGATCGAGACCCGTCCGCCATCGGAAAGGTCGAGCACCCAGGTATTCTCCGCCGTCAGCGCCGGAGCGACCGCATTCATCGCCGGACCGACCGGCGCAACAAAAATGGGCGGCGTTTCGGGACGCGGCTCCTGGGGAGCGCGCCGCTGACCCTGCGCCATTGCGACGCTGCTCGAAAACAGGGCCGTAAGGCCGAGCATCACCAACTTCATCCGCATTACGCGCACCGATCCATTCTGAATTTCGTTTGAGGGCGAACCCCTTAAACCCTGTCGCGCCTGTCCTCAACCTGACTGACGCGCTCTCTTGTCACCGTTCGGGACCGGCTCCTAGCGCTTTTGCCGGTTGACCCGATCCCGCACATCGGCGGCAACTCCGGGCGTGACAAAAGGCGCGATATCGCCTCCGTAGATCGCGATCTCCTTCACCAGCCGCGAGGCGATCGGCTGCAGCGAGACATCCGCCATCAGAAAGACCGTTTCGATATCGTCGTTGAGTTGCTGGTTCATCCCGGCCATCTGATATTCATACTCAAAATCGGCCACGGCGCGCAGGCCGCGGATGATGATGCTGGCCCCTTCCCGTTCGGCGAAGTGCATCAGCAGTGAATCGAACGAGACGACGTCGATCTCACATTCCACCGTAAGCGTCGCGCAAATGCTCTCGACTTCTCGCCGTACCATGGCGAGCCGTTCGTCCAGCGTGAACATCGGTGTCTTGGACGCATTCGTCGTGACCCCGATCACCAGCCGGTCCACCAGATGCGCGGCCCTGCGGATGATGTCGATATGGCCAAGCGTGACCGGATCGAAGCTGCCGGGATAGACGCCGGTGCGGATCATCTACTGCCCCTCCCTCAATGATCGCGCGCAACGGCGAAGCGGGCAATGTCGCGCAGCAGATCGGCCTCGGCGCCAAAGCCGTGAAGATGCGCGATCGCCTGATCGACCAGCATCTGCGCCTGCTGCCGGGCGCGATCCGTGCCGAGCAGCGATAAGAAGGTATCCTTCCCCGCCGCTTCGTCCTTGCCGACGCGTTTGCCGGTTCGCTCTTCCTCGCCCTCGGCGTCGAGCAGATCGTCGGCGATCTGGAAAGCGAGGCCCAGGTCGCGGGCATAGCCACGCAGGCTGGCGCGCCTGTCGGATGGCACCTTCCCCAAGATCGCGGCGGCGTCGAGACACCAGCCGATCAAGGCCCCGGTTTTCAACTGCTGCAGCCGCGTCACCGAGGCGATGTCGCCCGCGCCATCGGCCATCAGGTCCATCATCTGCCCGCCGGCCATTCCGGCGGGACCGGAAGCGCGGGCGAGTTCGGCGATCAGTTCGGCGCGGACGAAGGGGTCTTCATGCGTCGCCTCTTCGGCCAGAATTTCGAAGGCAAGCGCGTGAAGCGAATCGCCGGCGAGCACGGCGGTGGCCTCATCAAAGGCGCGGTGCAGCGTCGGTTTGCCGTGGCGCAGATCGTCATCGTCCATGCATGGCAGATCGTCGTGAATCAGCGAGTAAGCGTGAATGCACTCGACCGCGAGGCCGGCCCGCAGCGCCCGGTCGCGATCGACGCCGAACAGTCCGCAGCCGGCGACCGTCAGCAGGGGACGCATTCTTTTGCCCCCGCCGATCGCGGCGTACCGCATCGCTTCGTAGAGACGGGAACGCGTATCGGGAGGGACGGGCAGCAGCGCGTCGAACGCCGCATCGACATCCGCCGCGATCTCGCCGAGCGCCTCGCGCAGCCGCACCGGAACCGGCGCCATGCGGCTAGCTGTCGCCAAAGGGCACCGTGCCCGCGGGCGCGCCGTCGCGGCCGAGCTGGATCTTCTCGATCCGCGCCTGGGCGTCAGCCAGCCGTTTCTCGCATTGCTGCTTCAGCCGGTCGCCTTCGGCATAGAGGTCGATCGCCTGATCGAGCGGCGTATCGCCCGTCTCCAGCTTGCGGACGATCTCCTCCAGCCGCTTTAGCGCGGCTTCGAAGGTTAGATCGGTGATGGCGGCGTCGGGCGCTGAGTCCGGCATGAGGCCAGCATTGACCGGGCGCGTATCGGGGGTCAAGCGGACGCCTCCGCTGCCCGGTACCAGAAGACGCCATCCTTGTCTTCGCGCACCGCCGCGCCCTCGACCTCGAGCCGGCGCAGATGCGCCATCGCTTCGCCAGTGGCGAGGCCATAGACTTCGTCGTCGATCGCCCGGCCGAAGAGGACGCCGAACAGGTCCACCGCCCGCTTCGGTTCGTTGAGACGCCGGGTCATGGCGGTGAGGCGGCCGCGATGGCCGTCGCGCAACGCCTCCAGCCGGGCATGCAGGCCGGTGAAGGGCTCGCCATGGGCGGGCAGAACGAGCAGGTCTGCGGGCAGCCCGAGCAATTTGTCGATGCTCGCCAGCCAGTCGCCGAGCGGATCGCCCTCCGGCTCGCTCAGGGACAGAGAGACGTTCGAGGTGATGCGCGGCAGGACCTGATCGCCCGCGATCATCGTGCCGCCTTCCAGATCGACCAGGCAGGCATGCTCGGGCGAATGACCATTGCCGGTGACAACGCGCCAGGTGCGGCCGCCGATCGGGATTTCGTCGCCATCCTGCAGGCGGACGATCGAGACGGGGATCGGGCTCACGACCGAGGCGAAGAAGCGCCAGGGCTTGGTCTCGGCCTCGGCGATCCGGGCCGCGTCCCAGCCCGCGGCGCGGCGATAGGCGATGTCCTCGGGCGGCGGCGCGTCGCGCGTGTCGAGGGTAAGCATGCGGGCGAACAGCCACTCGCCGCGGGTCATCCAGAGGCGGACGCCGAACCGTTCGGTCAGCCAGCCGGCCAGGCCGACATGGTCGGGATGCATGTGGGTGACAAAGACGCGCGTGACGCGCTTGCCCGCCAGCGGGCCTTCGAACAGCTTCTCCCAGGCGGCGCGGACCAGGGGGATGTCCAGGCCCGTATCCACCAAGGCAACGCCATCGCCATCGTCGAGCGCCCACACATTGATGTGGTTGAGCGCCCCCGGCATCGGCAGGCGCGCCCAGTGGACGCCCGGCGCGATTGCGATCAGTTCGCCCTCGCCCGGCACGCGCTTGCCGAGCGGATAGGTCAGGCCGCGATGGGTGGTCGGACCCTCTTCGCCCTCACCCTCGACGAGCGAGATGTCGGGCGCGGGCGCCCCCTTCTCCGCCATTGGCGATCAGCGCTTGAACAGAGCCGCGTCGGCCTCCTCGGCCGTCGGCGCGGTATCGCCGCCGCCCCAGACTTCCTGCTCGGCCGAATGCGCCGCTTCGGCCTCGCGGGCTGCAGCTTCGCGCTCGGCACGCAGTTCGCCGATCAGCGCCTCGCGCTCGTCGGCCAGACGCGGATCGACCGGCGCGGCCTCGATCCCCTTCAGCTTCGCGGCCTTCGCCACCGACGCATCCAGCTCGCGCTGGCTGGTCAGGCCGAGCGTGACCGGGTCCTTCGGCGTGATATTGGCGATATTCCAGTGGTTGCGCTCGCGGATCGCCTGAATGGTGGTGCGGGTGGTGCCGATCAGCTTGCCGATCGCGCCGTCAGAAAGCTCGGGATGGTTGCGGATCAGCCAGGCGACGCCATCCGGCTTGTCCTGGCGCTTGGAGACCGGCGTGTAGCGCGGCCCCTTGGTGCGGATCGCCTTGTCGGGCGCGCGCTGCATCTCCAGCGCGTGATCTGGATCGTCCTGGCCCCGGTCGATCTCCTCCTGAGTCAATTCGCCCGAACGGAGCGGGTCGCGCCCGGTCAGCTTGGTCGCGGCGGTATCGTCGGCGATCGCCTGCACTTCCAGAATGTGCAGGCCGCAAAATTCGGCGATCTGCTTGAAGGTGAGCGCGGTATTTTCGACCAGCCAGCTGGCGGTCGCATGGGGCATGAGGGGCTGGGTCATCCCGGAAATTCCCTGTCCTAGAAACGATAAGGGCCGCCCCTTCCGGAGCGGCCGCTTGGCTGGCGCCGAGTGTAGGAGCGCGCCGAACGAATCGCAACCGATTCCGCGTCGACGGTGCTGCGGAGGCTCCAAAGGTGCTGAAGGTTCACACCCTCAGGGCGGAAAAACTTTCGAACCTTCTGAACCTTTCGAACCTTGGCAGCCCTCCGGAGTGCGCGAATCGTCATCCCGTCAGAATGACACGCGCAATCCTATCGCGCACGCTCCAGCCCGGCCTCCTCCAGCTCTGACGCGCGGACGATCGGTTCGAGACCGTCCAAAAACTGCCGCGCGCTTTCGTCCCAGCCGAAATGGCCGGCATATTCGGCGCAGACCGAGCGATCGCGGGTCAGCGCCTTGGCGATCGCGGCATCCAGATCCTCGTCCATGCTGCCGACCTCCTCGGTCAGTACGTCGATGGGTCCCTGCACCGGATAGGCGGCGACCGGGGTCCCCGTTGCCAGTGCCTCGATCAGCACCAGCCCGAACGTGTCGGTCCGGCTGGGAAAGACGAACACGTCGGCGCTGCGATAGGCGGCGGACAGATCGGCGCCGCCCAGCTTCCCGAGAAAGCGCACGTCCGGGTATTTCGCCTTCATCTTGTCGAGCGCCGGGCCGTCGCCGACCACGACCTTCGTTCCCGGATGACTTGTGCGCAGAAACGCCTCAATATTCTTCTCGACCGCGACCCGGCCGACATAGAGCTGGATCGGGTGGTTCAGCCCCTCCATCTTCGGGTGGCGCGGCCCTTCCACGGTGAATTGCGCCAGATCGACGCCGCGGCCCCAATGGCGGGTGTGCGGGATCTGATTGGCGTGCAGCTCCGCCTCGACCGCCGGGGTGGAGACCATCACCGCCTTTGACGGCGCATGGAACCAGCGAATGTAGCGCCAGAACCAGCGCGCCGGCAGCTTCGTCCGCTTCGAGACATATTCTGGAAATTGCGTGTGATAGGCGGTGGTGAAGGGCAGCCCTTTCTTCACGCAGAACTTACGCGCCGCGACGCCGAGCGGGCCTTCGGTGGCGATGTGGATCGCGTCCGGCCGGGCGTCCATGATCCGCTTGCCGACGCTGAAGGTGAGCGCCAGGCGGATTTCCGGATAGGTCGGGCACGGCATGGACTTGAACTGGTCCGGCGAGATGACCGTGACCGCATGGCCCATTTTCTCCATCTCGGCCTTCACCGACTGGAGCGTGCGCACCACGCCGTTGACCTGCGGATTCCAGGCATCGGTGACGATCAGGATGTTCATGCCTCCCCTTATCAACCCGCTCCCTTTCAGGGGAGAGGAAAGGGAAAGGCTCAGGCGACGGCCCGCAATTCGGCACTCGCGGTGTCGCGCGCGGCGATTTCCGAGGGCCAGTGCAGCAACTCCATCCGGCCGTCGAAATGCTCGACCAGAGCGTTGCAGCCCTCCACCCAATCGCCGTCATTATAGTAGGTGCAGCCATCGAACTGCTTGATCTCGGCGGTGTGGATGTGGCCGCAGACGATGCCATCGGCGCCGCGGCGTTTGGCTTCGGCCGCCAGCGTCTCCTCGAAGCGCGAGATGACCGAGACGGCGCTCTTCACCTTGTGCTTGGCGTGGGCGGAGAGCGACCAATAGTTCATGCCCAGAAGGCGGCGGCAGCCGTTGACCGCGATGTTGAGCTGCATGAGCGTGCGGTAGGCCCAGTCGCCCAGGAAGGCCAACCAGCGGTGGGCGAGCACGACCGCGTCATATTCGTCGCCATGGACGATCAGCAATTTGCGGCCGTCGGCGGTGATGTGCGTGGCCTGCTTGCGGATCTCGACGCCGCCGAAATTCATGCCGGCGAACTGGCGGAACATCTCGTCATGATTGCCGGGGATGTAGATCACCCTGGTGCCGCGCTTGGCGCGCTGCATCACGCGGCGGACGATCGCATTGTGCCGTTCCGGCCAGTAGAAGCGCTTCTTCATCCGCCAGCCGTCGATGATGTCGCCGACCAGATAGAGTTTCTCGCTGTCGACATGATCCAGGAAGTCGATGAGCAGCCGGTCGTTGCAGCCGCGCGTGCCGAGGTGGATGTCGGAAATCCAGATCGTCCGGTAGCGACGACGGGGCGTTCCCGAGGGGCCGAAGCCGGCATCCCGCGAGGCGAGATCACGGCGGATCCTGCCCAGACCGGTCTCCGTGACGTCGCTGAGCCGCGTGCGCGCATTCATGGCTTGCTTCCCCCGCCTGAATTCGGGGCCTGACTCGACGAGATATGTTACGGTTTGAATCGGGAGCGTGTGACGGTCTCGTGACCGTAGACTGGCGCTCCTCGCACTCCCCTTCCTGACCAGGGAGGGGCAGGGGTGGGTTTAGCGTCGAGCGAGGCTCGATGCCTCGATCGGCGCTTTTGTACCGGTGACAGTGGGAGTCTTTTCGGCGCGCAGACGCGCGCACCCACCCCCAACCCCTCCCTGGTCAGGGAGGGGAGTTTGTTGGCTGTGCGTCGCTCTGCCCTAGAGCCGTTCGACGATCGTGACGTTGGCGATGCCGCCGCCTTCGCACATCGTCTGCAGGCCGTAGCGGCCGCCACGCCGGTGGAGGGCGTGGACGAGGGTCGCCATCAGCTTGCTGCCCGACGCGCCGAGCGGGTGACCGAGGGCGATGGCGCCGCCGTTCACGTTCAGCCGCGCCGGATCGGCCCCCGTGTGGCGCAGCCACGCCAGTGGGACCGGAGCGAAAGCCTCGTTCACCTCGAACAGGTCGACGTCGCCGATGCCGAGGCCAGCGCGGGCGAGCGCCTTGTCGGTGGCGTAGAGCGGCTCTTCCAGCATCACCACCGGATCGCCGGCGGTGACGGTGAGATTGTGGATGCGGGCCAGCGGGGTGAGACCGTGGGCCTTCACGGCCGCCGCCGATGCGATCAGCACCGCGCTGGCGCCATCGCAAATCTGGCTGGCATTGGCGGCGCTGATCACGCCGTTCGGATCGAGCAATTTGACCGACGAGATGCTGTCGTAGCTGGCGTCGAAGCGGATGCCTTCGTCCACGACATGCTGCTCACGGCCGCCTTCCGGCGCGTCGATCTCGACCGCGACGATCTCGTCGGCGAAGGCATCAGCCTCGATCGCGGCGATGGCTTTCTCGTGGCTGGTGAGAGCGAAGCGGTCCAGCTCCTCGCGGCTGAAGCCATATTTGGCCGCGATCATGCCGGCGCCGACGAACTGGCTGAACATCGGCACGCCGAAGCGCTGCTGGATGCTTTCCGGCCAGGGCGTGCCCATGCCGTTCTGCATGGGGAGCGTGGTCGGCAAGCCCATCGGCACGCGCGTCATCGATTCGACCCCGGCGGCGATCACCAGATCCTGCGTGCCGCTCATCACCGCCTGCGCGGCGAAGTGGATGCTCTGCTGGGAGGAGCCGCATTGCCGGTCGATCGTCACGGCGGGGACGGACTGGGGCAGTTTCGACGCCAGCACGGCGTTGCGTCCGACATGGGCGGATTGCTCGCCCGCCTGGCCGACGCAGCCCATGATCACATCGTCGATCGCGGCCGGATCGACGCCGGCGCGGTCGACTGTGGCGTCGAGGATTGCGGCGGCGAGATCGGCGGGATGCCAGCCCGCCAGCCTGCCCCCCTTGCGTCCGCCGGCGGTGCGGAGGGTGGAGACAATATAGGCTTCGGGCATGAACAGGCTCCTTTGTCGGAGGGTGATCTAAAGGAAGAAAGAGCCACCCCCAACCCCTCCACGAAATCGTGGAGGGGAGTCAGGGAAGCGAGCATGGCCCCCCTCCAGCATTTGCTGGAGGGGCTGGGGGTGGCTCTTCTTCCCTTCTTTTTCTACTGCTCGAACCATGCAGGCCTATCTCGACCTCATGCAGCGCATCCTGGACGAAGGGGTGGAGCAGCAGGACCGCACGGGCACCGGCACGTTGAGCGTGTTCGGGCACCAGATGCGCTTCGATCTTTCGAAGGGCTTCCCGCTGGTCACGACCAAGAAGCTGCATTTGCGCTCGATCATCATCGAACTGCTCTGGTTCCTGCGCGGCGACACCAATGTGCGCTGGCTGCAGGAGCGCCGGGTGAGCATCTGGGACGAATGGGCGTCTGAGACCGGCGATCTCGGCCCCGTCTACGGCAAGCAATGGCGCGACTGGGAAGGTCCGCGCGGCGAGCATGTCGATCAGATCGCCGAGCTGATCCGGCTGATCCGGGAGGACCCCGGCTCGCGGCGGCAGATCGTCACCGCGTGGAACCCGGCCGAGAATCCGAAGATGGCGCTGGCGCCGTGCCACTGCTTGTTCCAGACGCAGGTAGCGGGCGGGAAGCTGCATCTGCAGCTTTACCAGCGCAGCGCCGACGTCTTCCTGGGCGTGCCGTTCAACATCGCCAGCTACGCCTTGCTCACCCATATGCTCGCGCAGCAATGCGGGCTGGAGCCGGGGACTTTCGTGTGGACCGGCGGCGATTGCCACCTTTATTCCAACCATCTGGAACAGGCGCGGCTGCAGCTGGCACGCGAGCCGAGGCCCCTTCCCCAGCTTCACATCCTACGCCAGCCGGACGGCATCGACGCTTACGAATATGAGGATTTCGAGGTGATCGGCTACGATCCCCATCCGCACATCAAGGCGGCGGTGGCGGTGTGAGTGCTGTTATCTTCCCATGGGCTCAGACCGTATCGGCGATTGTTAGCGCGATCGTTGTGCCGCTCGGCATCTGGATCGCCTACCGAGGTTTGAACACGTGGCGTCATCAGAAGATCGATGGTCGAAAGATTGAGGTTGCGGAGGACGCCCTAAAGCACATCGCCCGATTTCGAGATTTGGCATTCTCCATCGCAAGCGGATGGGTGAGTGGGCACGAACTTGAATTGATCAAAACCGAATACCTCAAAAACTTTGACGAGGAAAAGCGCGATCGTGTTGCTGCGTACGCCGCACCACTTCGACGAATCGGCGAGTACGCCAGCGAGCTGAATGATATTTCCGCCCATCGGTACGTATGTTCCGCGTATTTCGGATCAGCTGCGGTCGAACTGTTTGACCGAGCCAGGAAAGTTATCCGCGAAGTCGAAGTGGCCGCTGAGATGCTTGTGACTCGCGGAGACGGTCCAGTCGATGCGGACACTGCAAAGCTCTACGAGGAATTGCGACACAAGATTTGGATGGGAATGATGGCCCAGAACCCCCTTCACATCGAAACCAACTCAATCGTGGACGACGCCGTTGCCTTTTTCAGCCCACATTTGAAGGTTCGATAGAGGCGGAAGTAGCCACCGGCTTTTAGCCTTTAGCGCGGCCGCCTCTGATCAACCGTCGACGATGTCCGCATATTCGGGGTGGCGGGCGTAGAAGGCGCCCATGAACGGGCATTTCAGCACCGCCTTGCGGCCGCTGGCGCGGATCAAGTCGAACACGCCGCGCGCCAGCCGCGAGCCGATCCCCTGCCCGCCATATTCGCTGGGCACTTCGGTGTGGGTGAGGATCAGCCTGTCGCCCTCGACGCGGTAATAAGCGACCGCGATATCGTCGCCTTCGATCGGCAGTTCGAAGCGGTGGCGTTCGGGGTAATCCTTCACTTCGGCTGACATCGCATTGCTCCCGATATGGAAAAGGGCGCCCCTTCCGGAGCGCCCTTCCCTTAGGCTTCCGCCATCTGGCCGAAGCGGCCGCTGTTGAAGTCGTCGACCGCCTGGCGGATTTCCGCCTCGCTGTTCATCACGAACGGGCCGTAGCCGACGATCGGTTCGTCGATCGGCGCGCCGGTCAGCACCAGCAGGGTCGAATCGCCGTCGGCGTCGATGGTCACGCCCGTGCCTTGACGGCCGAGCAGCACCATCTCCGCCTCGCCCGCCGCCTGGCTGCCGCCCACGGTGACGTGGCCGGACAGGACGACGATCGCGGCCGTGTGACCTTCGGGCAGATCGAACGCGACGGAGGCATCGCGGTTCAGCCGGACGTCCCACACATTCACCGGCGTGAAAGTCCGCGCCGGGCCTTTCGTGCCTTCGAAATCACCGGCGATCACGCGCACACGACCGGCGCCGTCGGCCAGATCGACAGACGGAATGTCGGCGTTCAGGATGGACTGGTAGCCAGCCGGCGCCATCTTGTCCTTCGCGGGCAGGTTGACCCACAGCTGCACCATGCGGAACGGCCCGCCCGTCTTCGTGAAGCTGGGCGAGTGGAATTCCTCATGGATGATGCCGCCGGCAGCGGTCATCCACTGCACGTCGCCCGGACCGATCGTCCCGCCCTGTCCGGTCGAATCGCGGTGCGAGACCTCGCCGTCATAGACGATGGTCACGGTCTCGAAGCCGCGATGCGGATGCTGGCCGACGCCGCGCGGGCTGTCCGCCGGATCGAAATTCCAGGGGCCGCCATAATCGAGCAGCAGGAACGGGCTGATATGCTGGCCGAACTGATTGTAGGAAAAGAGCGAGCGGACGGGGAAGCCATCGCCCACCCAATGCTGCTGGTCATTGCCGAAACGGCCGAGGATCTTCTTCATCTCGTCTCTCCCGGCACCGGCAATGGCCGGCGCCTCTTGCCACGCAAGGTGGGTTCTAGGCCGGGGCACGGTAGGTTGCGATCCCGAAACTAGGCGTTTCGGCAAACGCACGGGGCGGCTAACAGACGCGGCATGAGTGTTGTCACCATGATCGTCGCAATGGCGGAAAATCGCGTCATCGGCCGCGACGGCGGGATGCCATGGCATATCCCCGCGGATCTGAAGCGCTTCAAGGCGCTGACCATGGGCAAGCCGATGATCATGGGGCGCAAGACGTTCGAGAGCCTGCCGGGGCTGCTGCCCGGGCGGCGGCACATCGTCCTGACCCGCGACCGCGACTGGGAAGCCGAGGGCGCGGAAGTCGTCTACGGGATCGGCAACGCTTTGATCAAAGCGGGCGAGCCTGAGGTGTGCGTGATCGGCGGGGCGGAGATTTTCCGCATGTTCATGCGCGTCGCCGATGCGATCGAGCTGACGCAGATCCAGGGCGCGGTGGAGGGCGACACCTATATGCCGGAATGGGACCGGCGCTGGTGGCGCGAGGTCTCGCGTGAAAAGGTCGAGGCCGAGGGGGACCAGCCCGCCTACAGCTATGTGCGGCTGATCGCGGACTAGGCCGCGCGCGCCATCATCTCGTTGGCGCGGTCCTGGGTGTCGATCACGGTCAGGTAGTTGACCAGCCGATTCTCCTCGAGCCGGCGCAGCAACGCATTGTCGTGATAGGGCAGGACGATCTCCGCGACCGCCTGGCTCCACGGCGCGTCGGTGGCGAAGAGCACGCCAAGGCCGAACACGGCGGGGACTTCGGCGAACATGTAATCGCGGCCCGCCTCCACTTCGTCGCGGAGGAAATCCTCGATGCCGGTCAGCACGCCGTTGCGCGGGCCACCCTCATGCGTGGCCCAGGCGAAATGGCCCATGCCGCGGAAGCCGCGGTTGAGGACGAGGTCCGGCCGGCCCGGAAACGCTCCCGCGTCGAAGCTGTGCTCGTGGCGGTATTCGGCCGGGATCGTGTCCGGCGCATAATACATGTCGCGGCGGCCCGACGGCCAGCAGATGTCGTGGAAGAAGACCAGCAAAGGCTTGCCGTCGGCGCGGGCGCGTTCCGCAATCGCGTGCGTCTCGTGATAGACGGTGTACCAATTGTGATCGCCGTCGACGATCCAGGCGTCGGTGTCCGCGCAGGCCGGAATGGCGGCGAGGCTCAACTCGGCCACGTGGCGGACCGCCGGATTGGCCCCGGCCCACGCCACGAATTCGGGCTTCGGCGCGGGGTCGATGCTGGTCAGGTGACCGCCCAGCGCCGCCGCATGCTCGGCCAGCAAATGGGTCATGCCGCCATATTCGGCGCCGATTTCGACGATCTCCTTCGCCTCTGCGGCTGCCAGGCAGGGCAGGATGATGTCGCGGAATTCCGCCATCGAATGAATGAGAAGATCGGGCATCAGGCGGCTGCTTTCATTGCGATTTGCGGCGCGCGGCGGACGACCGGGCGGAAAACGATGCTGAGCAGCACCGGACCCTCGATCTTGCCTGGCGGCGGCGGCGGGACGAGTATGAGCGCGCCTTCGCCGCAGCGGTAGAAGCCGGGCGAGACCTGCTCCATGCCGTCGCAGATCGGCTCTGCGGGCACGGGCGGGGTGATGATCGCCTTGCGGCTGTCGTGGAAGGCGCCGACCGCGTGGAAGGCTGCTTCCTCGATCTGCACCCATTCGGCCGCAGCGCCGATCGCGATGCCGGCGGCGAAACGCCCCTCGCCGACCGGAATGGTGGCGAGGAAATAGCCGTCATGCGTCGCATGCGCCTCGATCGGGAGAATGGTCTGGCCGCTGCCGTCGGCGAGGAAGCCGGTCAGTTCGAGCGTCTGCGCGTGGAAATCGGCGGGGCGCAAATCGAGCTGGTGTCGCGTCGCCGCGAAGAGGGACAGCATTTGCGGCAGGCCGTGGCGCTGCAATTCGCCCGGCAGATACATACGATCGCTGTGGTTGACATAGAACAGGCCGCGACGGCGCAGGCCGGTCTCGGCCTCGTCCGGATCGACCAAGGCGACCATGTCGTCCGAGCCGAGATTCACGTCGTGATCGAAGGCCTGGAGGACGTCGACTTCCTCGGCCGTCGGCAGGAACAGGAAGCGCGCCAGCACCGAGGCGGCGGCGCGGCGGCGGCAATCGCCATCGTCCGACTTGGCCGGAGCGACGACGCCGTCGGTCGAATGTTCGGCATAAGCGACACAGGCGGCCTGGACGCGGTCGCGAACCTGATTCTGCAGGCCCTTCTGCCCCGCTTCCTTGCGGACCGGGGCGCCGTCGCCGTCATAGGCGACGACCGAACCCTGGGCGACGGTGCAGAGCTGCTCCACCACCGCGATCGGCATGGAGAGCGAATGCAGAGCGGCGAGATCGTAATGGCACGGGTCGAGCAGACCCTTCTTGTCGGCGCTGCCGATCTCGGGATCGCGCAAGAGGAGGTAGCGGCCGGAAACATGGAGGTTCATGCGCTCACGCAGCACCGGCTCGACGAGGGTCTGCACGCTGCCAGCATAACCGAGATCGACGAACATCACCGCGTCGCCTTCCTGCACGCCCGCCCGGTTCAGATGGCGGATGAGGCTGTCGGCATAAGCATTTGATCTTTGCGTGATGGTGCGGAGGGTGGCGGGGCCAAAAGCCGCCTTGTTCAGCTCCGCCTGCCCGGCAAAGCCGCTGCGGCCACGCGTGAGCTTCATCGCCTCGTCCATGGTCAGGCCGAGCTGCTTCGACAGCACGTCGACACGGCCATGCTTGCCTTCGTCATAGAGATAGTCGCGGATCGCCCTTTCGTCGGCGAGAGCCGCGCGGCGAGCAGAGAAGCGGCTGATCTCAACCGCTTCGCCCGCATTTTTGCCATAGAGCGCACGGTAGACTTGCAGCGGCAGATGGCCGTCGCGCATCAGGAAGAGCGGCTTGACCGGCTTGCCGAGCGTCTCGCTGAGCGCGATCCGTTCATCCTCCACCCAGCGAGCGAAGGCGGTCATGACCGGGCCGAGCACATCGTGACCGAGCGCCTCGGCGGCATCCTCGCCGCCGTGCAGCGACAGCACCGGACGATGCGGCGCGACGATCGGTTCGGCACTGCGGGCCGAAGGATCGATCATCGCCGCGGCGGCAGCCTCCAGGCGGAGGCGCTGGGCGGCGCCGGACGTGAACTGGCGCAGATGGGCGGTGGGAATGCCGAGCAAAGTCGGCGCGTCCTGGTCTGCGACGATGTTGTCGCCGACATGAAAGATCGCTTCCGGCCCGCAATTCAGCGCCTTCAGCACCGGCTTGAACAGCCCTTCCGCCTTGCCGACGCCATGGTCGCAGGAGACGAAGAAACGGTCGACCATCCCGGCGACCTCCTCGCCCGCCGCCGCCGCGATCAGATCGCGCAGTTGGTCCTGGGACAGGTAGGTGTCGGAGACGATAATGATCTTCAGGCCCCTCGCCTTCGCCGCCCGCATGAGCGCGACGGTCGGCGCGAAACCGTAGCAGTGGCGCGCTTCGGCATTCAGCTCATGCTGGACGGCTTCGGTGATTTCCTCCTCGGACGCCCCCGGCATCATCGCGCGATAAATTGCCTCGATCCGAACCTCGGCCTTGCCCGTACCGACAAAGGCGCGCTGGCGGGCGCGGGCTTCGGCCTTGGCGCGCGGCCAGAGGCCCCCGCCGGCAACCGGCAAATCCGCAAACACGTCGCGCGGCGCGATGCAATTGCGCCAGAGCAAGGTGTCGAAGCAGTCGAGCGAGAGATACTTCACGCGCGGCGGCGCGCGGTCGAGCAGGTCCGGCAATTCGGACGCGCGAACGGAAAGCTTGATGGTCATGTGATTCCCCCGGCCGCTCAGTCGTCCCACGCGCTCAAAGAGCGGCGGAGCTTGTCCAGGGCGGCTTTCTTGATCTGGCAGATGCGCGCGGCGCCGACGCCGAGCGTCTGGCCGATCTCGTCGAGGTTCATTTCCTCGACGAAGTAGAGCTGCAGCACCATAGCGTCCCGCTCCGGCAGGTCGCGAATGCCTTCGGCGATCGCGGCCTTCAGCCCCTCGCGCTCGAGCGCATCGTCGGCCCGCTCCTCGACGTCGGCGAACCACATCGAATGATCGGAATAGACTTCGTCCAGACTTTCGTGCCTGGCGCTCTGTGTCTCATCGACCAAAGCGCGGTAGCCGGCGGCGTCGAGTCCCATCGCCTCGGCCATTTCAGCCTCGGATGGGGCACGGCCATATTCCCCCTGCAGCCGCTCGCGCGTCGCATTCATTTCGCGCCGATTGACCATGGCCGCGCGGGAAATGCTCGCCGACTTGCGCAGATGATCGATCATCGCACCGCGGATGCGCATCGTCGCATAGGTGCCGAAGGCGTGGCCGCGATCCTCATAGCCGTTCGCGGCCTCGACCAGGGCAATCATGCCGATCTGCACCAGATCCTCGATCTCGATCGTCGAGGCGACGCGGGCATGGACGTGCCAGGCAATCTTGCGGACCAAGGGCATGTGCTGGCGCACCAAAGCCTCCGGTCCGGCACGCGGATTGCGCGTGTAGGTGTGGACGGGATCAGTGAGCGCCATGATGCGCCTCCATCCCGAAGAAAATATGTCCGCCGGGCAGCATCGGCATGTCCGCCTCCGCGACCTTGCGGGCGAGCCGGCCGAAGGCGGCGCTGGCCGGCGCGGACGGGAAAGCCTCGACGCAGCAGCGCTTGGTCAGCACCGCATCGCGCAGATAGGGGTCCTCCGGGATCGAGCCGAGATGGTCGAGATGGACCGGCAGGAATTGCTCGACCACATTGCGGAAGCGGTCGAACAATGCGCGGCCGTCAGCCTCACCCCGGACCCGGTTGGTGACCACGGCGAAGCGGCTGCAATCGTGACGCACCGCGAGGCCCTTCAGCACCGCATAAGCGTCCATGAAGGCGGTCGGTTCGGCCGCGAGCACGATCAGGATCATGTCGGAGGCGGAGACCAGGCTGAGCGATTCCCCCGCCATGCCGCCGCCCGTATCGACGATCACATCGTCCACGTCGCCCGCATAAGGCCGGAACGCCGCGGCGAGCGTGGCACGGGCATCGGCGCATAGTCCGCCGCCGAGGCCGAGGCCGCTATGGCCTGGCACCAGCATGACGCCGCCCGGCCCCTGACAGGCGATGTCGGCGAGCTGCGCGGAGGAGCGGGTCAGGTCGGCCAGGGTGCGGCCGCCCTCCATCCCCAGCAAGATGTTGGCATTGGCCAAGCCCACGTCGCAATCGACCAGCATCGTGCGCCGGCCGAGCCGCGACAAAGCTACCGCCAGATTGACGCTGACATTGGTCTTGCCCGCCCCGCCCTTGCCGCTGGCGACGGCGATCACTCTGGCACTCCGTTCGATCACGCACTCATCTCCGCATCAAGCATCGTCCGCTGCGGTTCGCCGCCGACGATGGCGATCACTTCGACGGGCTTGCCGTCGGGAATTTCGAGAAAGCTCAGCACCGGCACGTCCGGCAGATGCGGGCTCAGCAACCGGCTCAGCGCACGGCGGGCGAGCGGCGAGGTGACGAGCGCGAAACGGCGGCCTTCGCCGACAAGCGGCCCGGCGATCGCGCCGACGGCGGAGACGAGCTTCTGCCCCAGGCCCGGCTCGATCGGATGCTGCGCCTCGCGGCCGGTGCGAACCGCCTGCGCGAGCAGGCCTTCCAAAGTCGCGTCCAGGGTAATGACCGGCAGCGGCATGCGCACCGGGACGATCGTCTGCACGATCAGGCCGCCAATCTGCTGACGGACGCGCTCCACGAGCTGCGCCGGGTCGGTCTCGTCGCGGGCGACATCGGCCATCGCCTCGGCGATGCGGCGGAAATCCTTCAGCGGCACGCCTTCGGCCAGCAACGCCCGGCACAGGGCCGCGATGGCGGTCAGGGTCATTGGCGCGGGCGTCAGATTCTGGACAAGCTGGGGAGCGGTTTCCTTCAGCGCGTCGAGCAGGCTCTGCGCCTCGTCCATGCCGAACAGATCGGCGGCGGCGCTCTGGATGATCTGGTTGAGATGAGTCGCGGCGACGGTCGCGGCGTCCACCACGGTGTAACCCGCGACCACCGCCTCGGCCCGCTGCTCCGGCGCGATCCAGACGGCGTCGAGGCCGAAGGTCGGGTCCTTGCAGGCACGGCCATCGACCTTGGAGATCAGGTCGCCGCTGTCGAGCGCGAGCAATTCGTCGGGATAAAGCTCGTCCTCGGCGACGACGACGCCGGCGACGCTGATCCGGTAAGCATTGGGCGCGAGCGCCATATTGTCGCGCACCCGCACGAGCGGGACGACGAAGCCCAGTTCACGGGAGAGCTGACGGCGGATGCCGGTGATGCGAGCCATGAGCGGCGCGCTCTTGCGCTCGTCGACGAGACTGACGAGGCCGTAGCCCAGCTCCACGCCCAAGGCGGCGTCGTCACTGACCTCGTTCCAGCCGATGACGCTCGGGTTCGGTGCGACCGGAGCCGGCGGCGGGATGTTCGCCTTGGCCTGTTCGGCCTTGCGGAGCTTCCACGCGACATAGCCGGCGAAGGCGGCTGCGGGCAGCACGATCATGTGCGGCATGCCGGGCAGGATGCCGAGGATCGCCAGGATGATTGCGACCGGACCCCAGGCGCGCGAGAAGCCGAACTGGTTGGCGATCTGGCCGGAGAGGTCTTCCGGCGAGCTGACGCGGGTGACGATCGAAGCGGCGGCGATCGACAGCAGCAAGGCCGGGACCTGCGCCACCAGCGCGTCACCGATGGCGAGCAGGATGTAGATGCTCGCCGCCTCGCTCATCGACAGGCCGTGGCTGACGGTGCCGAGGATCAGGCCGCCGACGATGTTGACGATCAGCACGAGCACGCCCGCGACCGCATCCCCCTTCACGAACTTGGAAGCGCCGTCCATCGAGCCGTAGAATTCGGCTTCGGTAGCGACTTCGCCGCGGCGCTTCTTGGCTTCGTCCGGGGTCAGCAGGCCGGCGTTCAGATCGGCGTCGATCGCCATCTGCTTGCCGGGCATGGCGTCCAGGATGAAGCGCGCGGAGACTTCCGATACGCGGCCCGCGCCCTTGGTGATGACGACCAGGTTGATGATCATCAGGATGAAGAAGACGAAGATGCCGACGGCATAGTCGCCGCCGATCAGGAAGCTGCCGAAGGCATGGATGACGTGGCCCGCCGCTTCCGGTCCCTCATGGCCGTTGACCAAAACGACGCGGGTCGAGGCGACGCTGAGCGCGAGACGCAGCAGGGTCGTGAACAGGAGCACCGTCGGGAAGGACGAGAAATCAAGCGGCTTGGCGACGTTGATCGCCACCATCAGCACCGCGAGGCTGAGCATGATGTTGGCGACGAAGCCGACGTCCAGCAGGAAGGCCGGGATCGGAATGATCATCAGCACGACCAGCGCAAGGATGGCGATGGGCAGCACCGCGCCCTTGCCGGCCGCGAGCATATTGCCGCGATTCATGGCCATTGTCGTCATTCTAGGCGCCCAGATCCGCGAGCATCAGATAAGCGAGCCGCGCATATTCGGGCTGCACCTGCATGGTGGGGCCGAAGCTGGTGCCTTCACGCAGCGCCTCGAGCTGATAGGCAGTGTCCATGAACTGCATCGGATTGGCCGCCGGGGTCGGAGCGACCGTCGGCGCGGGCCGGGCCTGCGCCATCGCGACATTGCCGCCGGCGCCGAGCTTGCCGCCCATCAGGTTGCGGACCTCGTCGAGGGTTCGAGCCGCGCCGCCGCGCTTGAAGAAAATGTTGCGGTTCGCGGCTGCCTCCCGCGGGAAGCTCGCCGCTGCCGAGGCGTCCGGATTGGCTGCGTGCGCGCGCAGGAAGCGGGTCGCGCCCCCTGCCCCCAGAAAATGCGCCATGTAGAGATCGACCGACTGCATCGGCCGGCCGAGGCGGGATTCCAGATGGGCCTGATTGTCGCTGGCATATTCGGCGGCCATCGCGCTGGCGGCTTCTGGATTGCGGCGCAGGTCCATCACCTGACGGCGCACCGCCGGATCGCTGACATAATAGCGGCCGTTCGCGCCACGCTCGACCGCATTGGCGGCCCAGCCGAGGCCGTTTTCCGCGCCATGCTTGTCCACCATGGCGAGCCAGGTCTGGTCGAGAAACTGATAGAGGCCGGTCGCGCTCGACGTGCTGGCGCGCGCATTGGTGTTGAAGCCGCTTTCGACGCGCGCCTGATTGTAGAGATAGGAAAAGTCCACGCCGCTGCGCTCCGCGGCGGAGCGGATGGCAGCATCCACACGGGCCTGCGGCACAGCGTTGGTTACAGCGGTTGAAGACGTCATTTTCCCGACACCTCGCGAGTGGTCGGGAAGACAGAAGCAAGGGACGTGCCAGAGTGAAATCGGGCAACGGACTAAGGAAAACGAGTCGCCCTTAACCTCTCCAGCAAGGGCTGGAGAGGAATCACGACCTTACTCCCCGTCACGATTTCGTGGAGGGGCCTGGGGTGGTTCTTACTCTCTGTGATGAGCCGCCAAGGCGACCAGACGCTTCAGCGCGTATAGACCGAGGGCGTTGGCTGGCCGCGCATCGCGGCAAGGGATTCGGCGCGGCGGCGGGCGCGGTCGCCCAGCACGTTGACGCGCATCATCGCGGCCTCGGCGAGACGGCCGATCCGCTCCGCGGCGAGCTTGAGTTCCGGATCCGCGACCCAGGAATTGAACCCTTCGAGCGCCTGCAGGCTGACCGCCAGATCGGTGCTGGCCCGCTCGATCGCCGCGACATCATTGCCGTCCAGCGCCGCGAGCAGCGCCTCGTGCTGCGCCTCCAATTCGGCGAGTTCAGCCTTCATGCGCCGAGATCGGCCGCGATCATGCGCTCGGCAATGGCTTCGGGATCGACCGTGTAACGGCCCTCCGCAATCGCCTGCCGGATCGCCGAAACCTTGTCGCTGTCCACCGGCGGACCCATGCCGACGAGGCTGGCGACAACGCCGCCGACGCCGGCCGACCGCTCGCCTGACGGCGCGATGCTCGACGGCGCCGCAGCGGCAGGTCCCTGCCCCGCGCCGGCGCGATGAAGCTCCAGCCGCTCCGCTCCGCTTTTGCCGATCCCGTTGATCATCGCATCAATTCCTTGCCTGGCCGCACTTAGGCCCGTGATTTCTCAACAATCTATTACGGCACGCATTACGTTTCATTAAATCCGCGCCAAATCAAAAGCTCATGGACACCCGGCCGTCGCTCATCACCTGGCCGATGATCGGCGCGGCGCGCGGATCGGTCCGCACGCGAATGCGGTCGCCGGGCGCCCCATCCTGCTCGGCGATCGCCTGGCGCGAGACGGTGAAGCCACCGGTGACGACGACCAGAGCGACAGGGTCGCCGCGACGGATTGTGGGTTCTGCCCGGGCCTGGCGCACAGCCGGGACCGCTGGGTTACGGAAGGCAGCTTCTTGCTGGCTCTGCTGCACCGGCACGCGAATGCGCCAGCCGATCTGCTGACAGCGCACCGTCACCGCGCCCAGATTGACCGGTTCGACGATGATCGGGGCGGGGCAGGTCTGGAGGCGAAGACGGCGGTCGACCGCGCGGATGGCGCCGCCGGGCTGGCCGATCTCGGCGCCCAGAGTGGCGGCGACCTGCTGGTCGATCTCGTCGATGCTGTGAAAGCCCTGCTGCGCGCTCGCGGGCATCGCGAATGTGGCGGCGATCAGGATCGCGGCATGTCGGAAAGTTGACGGCATAGCGGGCTGCTCCACATTTTCGCGGAAGAGAAGCAATGGCCGTGCCAGATGCGCGTGCGCGATGGTGAAAAAGCGGGAGGGCCGGGCGCAATGTCGTCGTCGGACGCGCCCGATCCTCCCGCTTTGAAGCGAACCGGCAATACGCCGCCGGTTCCGGCAATTTCTTGCCGCTCACACCCCCGCCGCCAGTGAGGGACGGTTGCCACAAGAGCGCATGCATAAAACTGGCACGGCCATTGCAGCGAAGCGACGGGTGCGCCTGCCATGTCGAAATAACGGCGGCCGGCGCGAAAGATTTAGGGCGACGAAAAAATGTCTGACGATCTGTTCGGAATTCACGGCACCGCATTGTCGCTGCGCTCGCAGCGCCTGTCGATGCTCGCGTCGAACATCGCGAACGCCGCGACCCCCGGTTACAAAGCACGCGACATCGATTTCGGTGCCGCGATGCAGGCAGCCGAATCCGGCATGGACGATTTCGGCGCCGCCCAATCCGCGACGCGCTACCGCGTTCCGGTCATGCCCAGCCTGGACGGGAACACCGTCGAGCTTTCGACCGAGCAGACGCTCTTCGCCGAAAATGCGGTCCAGTATCGCGCGACCCTCTCCTTCCTGGAAGGCCGCATCAACACCATCAAGCGCGCGCTGAAGGGAGAGTAAGAGATGAGCGATCGTCCGCTTTCCGTGTTCGACATTTCGGGCCGCGCGATGAGCGCGCAGCTCGTGCGTCTGAACACCACCGCATCGAACCTGGCCAATGCCGGAACCGTGTCGAGCAGCCGCGCGACCGCTTTCCGCGCACTGCGTCCGGTGTTCGAGACCAACGAGATTTCGCCGGGTGTCGCCACCGTCGGCGTCGGCCGCATCGTCCGTTCGGACGTCGAGCCGACCCGGCAGTACAATCCCGACCACCCCCTCGCCGACGCAGAAGGCAATGTCTGGGTCGCCGGTGTCGATCAGGCATCCGAGCTGGTCGAGATGGTCGAGGCAGCGCGCCAATATCAGAACAATGTCCAGGTCCTGCAGACCGCAAAGACCTTGACGCTCGACACCTTGAGGCTTGGCCAATGAGCGTAATTGACGGGCTGAACGCCCCCAACACCATCGCCCCGACATCTGCGTCCATTGGGAGCCAGGCGCTCGATCAGCGCGCCTTCCTGCGCCTGCTGACGACGCAGATGACGACGCAGGACCCGTTCAATCCGGTCGACAACACCCAGATGGTCGCCCAGATGGCGCAGTTCAGCTCGGTCGCCGGCATTGCCGAGATGAACCAGTCGCTGAAGACCCTGATCTCGAACCTGACCGGCTCCGGCCGTCTGTCCGACGCATCGAACTGGATCGGCCGGTCGATGCTGACCAAATCGGACGTCATCACGCCGCTGGCCGACGGCGCCTATGCCGGAGAACTGGAACTGCCGAGCGCGGCGGACCAGGTTTCCATCAGCTTCGTCAATGCAGAAGGCGCCACCGTCCACTCGATGGAATTGGGCGCGCAGGAAGCCGGCGCCGCCGCCTTCATGTGGAACGGAAAGAACGAGGCCGGTCAGGTCGTCGCGGACGGGCCGCTGCGCGTCGTCGTCACAGCCCGCGCCGGCACCACCAATCTCAACCCGACCATCGCCACCTGGACGCCGATCGCCGGTCTCCAGTCCCCCGCCGCCGGCGGGGAAGCGCGCCTGGTCACCGGCCTGGGGCTGAAGAAGCCCGAGGACGCCATCCGCATCGCGTGATCAACCGAATTACCCCGAGGAGACTTCCATGACCTTCTACACTTCGCTCTCCGGCCTGCGCGCCGCCCAGACCGACCTCGCCGTCACGTCGAACAACATCGCCAACGTCGGCTCGGTCGGCTTCAAGAAAAGCCGCGCGGAATTTGGCGACATGATGCCGCCGTCGAGCAGCACGGCCGGCATCGGCACGCGTCTGAAGTCGATCACCCAGCAATTCACGCAGGGCCAGTTCGAGACGTCTTCGCGCGAACTGGATCTCGCAATCAACGGCAGCGGCTTCTTCATCACCCGCGACGATGCCGGCACGGGCGACATGATGTTCACCCGCGACGGTTCGCTGGCGATCAACGCCGACCGCTTCGTAATCGACAGCAAGGGCGCGCATCTGCAGGCCTTCCCGGTCGACAGCGCCGGCGTCGCGACCTCGACCGCGCTCAGCGCAGCGACCAGCGTCAATGTCCCGGAGTTCAACACCACGACCGGCGCACGCCTGAGCGATCTTTCGATCGACCGCGAGGGCCTGATCGTCGCCGCTTACTCCGATGGCACGACGGAGCCGCTCGGCCGCATCGCGATCGCGAACTTCTCCAACCCGGCCGGCCTGCGCCAGCAGGGCGACGGCCGCTGGTCGGTGACCGGCGAGAGCGGTCCGGTGCAGACCGGCACGCCCAAAAGCGACGGCTTCGGCGCGATCCAGACCGGCGCGATCGAACGCGCCAATGTCGATCTGACGGAAGAACTCGTCGCGCTGATCGCGGCGCAGCGCAACTTCCAGGCCAATGCGAAGGCGATCGAGACCGCCAACGCGTTGACCCAGACCGTCACCAACCTGCGCAACTAAGTCTGACTGGTAAGAGGGAGTTCGCGGCATGAACGGGATCGTTCAATCATCGGTGGCGGCGCTTCGCGCGGCGATGAACCGCCAGGCGATGACCGCGAACAACCTTGCCAACGCCAATACGGCGGGCTTCCGCGCGGATGTTTCGGCCAATCAGTCGACCTTCCTGCAGGCGGGCGGCCAGGTGTTCGGCGCGCGCGTGACCGGCACGATCGTCGATTCCAACATGGCGCCGGGCGCAATGACCCAGACCGGGCGCGACCTCGACGTCGCGCTGTCGGGGTCGGCGCTGCTGACCGTTCAGGCCCGCAATGGCGACGAGGCCTATACCCGCCGCGGCGACATGATGGTCACCGACAGCGGCCTGCTGGTCACCGGCGACGGTACGCCCGTTCTCGGCGAGGGCGGCCCGATCACCTTGCCATCCTATGACAGCGTCCGTGTCGACGCCGATGGCGCGATCTGGATCGTCCCGGCCGGCGGCGATGCCGACAATCCGACCCAGGTCGACCGGCTGAAGCTGGTCGATCCCACGGGCAGCCAGATCGTGAAAGGCCTGGACGGCCTGTTCCGCGTCCGTGGCGGCGGCGCGCTGCCGCAGGACCCCGAGGCGCGGGTCACCGCCGGCAGCCTCGAGCAATCGAACGTCAACACCACCCAGGCGCTCGTCGACATGATCGAGGCGAGCCGCGCCTGGGACACACAAATCAAACTCGTCGAATCGGCGCGCGAACTCGACACGAGCGCCGCCGATCTGATGCGCCTTCCCTCCTGACGGAGTCTGAAACGACATGACCAACGCAGCACTTCACGTCGCCCGCACGGGCCTCGACGCCCAGGCCGCGCGCATGCGCGTCATCGCCAACAATCTGGCGAACGTGAACACCACCGGTTTCCAGCGCGAGCGGGCCGAGTTCCAGACTCTGTCTTATCAGACGATCACCGCGCCTGGCGCCGCCTCGTCGGGCGACAATCGCTATGCGGTCGGCCTGTCGCTGGGTTCAGGCGTGTCGATGACCGGCGTCAGCCGAATCAACACGCAGGGATCGCTGAACGCGACGGAAAACCCCTACGACCTCGCCATTCAAGGTGAGGGCTATTTCCAGATCGTGAAGCCGGACGGCACCACCGCTTATACGCGCGCGGGCAATTTCCAGGTTTCGGCAGAGGGCCAGCTGGTCACGTCCGAAGGCTTCCCGCTGCAGCCGGACATCCGCGTGCCCGAGGGCATCACCGCGGTGACGATCGGCGCCGACGGCAAGGTCACGGCCTCGATCGCGGGGCAGACCGATGTCTCCGAAGTCGGCCAGATCGAGATTGCGCGCTTCGCCAATCCGGCCGGTCTCCTGCCGCTCGGTGACAATCTGTACCAGGCGACACAGGCGAGCGGCGAACCGCAGACCGGCGTGCCGGGTTCCGAAGGCCGCGGCGCGATCCGCCAGGGTGCGCTGGAAGCGTCCAACGTCAATGTCGTCCAGGAACTGGTCGACATGATCGAGACGCAGCGCGCCTACGAGGTCAACTCGAAGATGATCCAGTCGACGGACGAGATGCTCCGCAACGCCAACCAGCAGCTGTGAGGGCATGACCGTGACGCGTAACTTCAGCCTGGTGCTGGCCGCCAGTTTCCTCGTCGCCGCGTATGAACCGCCGGCGCCCGGCTTCCAGCCGACCTTCTCGGTCCCGGCGCCGCCGCCGGTCGCCAATGGTTCGATCTTTCAGGTCTCCAACGGCTATGCGCCACTGACCAGCGGCCAGCGCGCCGCGCAGGTCGGCGACGTGCTGACCGTCGTGCTGACCGAACGCACCCAGGCGGCCGCCACGGCGGGCACCTCGACCCAGCGCGACGGCAATATCGGCCTTCGACCGCCTACCACCGGTGCGCTTGCCCTGTTCACGCAGACAGACGCGACCGTCGGCGGCGGGTCGCAATTCGGCGGCACCGGCCAGACAACGCAGTCCAACACCCTTTCGGGTGAGATCAGCGTGACCGTCGTCGAGGTTCACCCGAACGGCACGATGGTGGTGCGTGGCGAAAAGCGCCTGCGGCTCAATCGCGGCAACGAGTTCATCCAGGTGATGGGTATCGTCCGCCCGGCCGACATCACGCCGGACAATCGCGTCGCTTCGACCCGGCTGGCCGACGCTCGCATCACCTATTCGGGCCGCGGCGAAATCGCCCGCGCCGCCCGCGAAGGGTGGCTGCAGAAATTCTTCAACTTCGTCAGCCCGTTCTGAGGTGGATAAGATGCGTATGATGGTCTCTCATCCCCTCCGGATGAACCGGCGCCTGATCCAGCTGCTTCTGGCAGTGCTGGCGGCGGTCCTGATCGCCTCGCCGGCGCAGGCGCAGCGGATCAAGGATATCGGCTCGTTCCAGGGCGTCCGCTCGAACCAGCTGACCGGCTACGGCATCGTCGTCGGCCTGGCCGGCACGGGCGACGACAATCTCGCTTACGCCACGCAGGCGATGGGCGGGGTCGCAAGCCGCTTCGGACTGGTGCTGCCGCCGGGCGTGAACCCGTCGCTGCGCAACGCCGCGGCGGTGATGATTACGGCCGAACTGCCGCCCTTCGCCAATCCCGGCCAGCGCATCGACATCACCGTCTCCGCTTTGGGACGCGCCCGCTCCCTGCGCGGCGGCACTCTGATCCTCACGCCGCTGCGCGGTGCGGACGACCAGATCTATGCGATGGCGCAGGGCAACCTCGTCGTCGGCGGCCTGGGCGTCTCCGCGCAGGACGGCAGCCAGGTCACGGTCAACGTCCCGAGCGCCGGCCGCATCCCCGGCGGCGCTACGGTCGAGCGCGCAGTCGATACGGGCTTCGCCTCGGCGCCCGAACTCTTCTTCAATCTGGCGGATGCGGACCTCACTACGGCCGGGCGGGTCGCGGACGCGATCAACAACGCGATGGGCCAGCCGATCGCACGAGCGATGAATGGCGGCTCGATCGCCATCACCGCGCCGGCCGGAGCGCAGGCGCGCACTGCCCTGATGGGGCAGATCGAAAATCTCGTCGTCGATCCGGGCGAAGCCCCGGCGCGGGTGATCGTCAACTCGCGAACGGGCACAGTCGTCATCAACGGCGCCGTCCGGATCGCGCCTGCTGCGGTCAGTCACGGCCGGTTGACGGTCCAGGTCGAGGAGAATCCACAGGTCGTCCAGCCCGCGCCTTTGTCGCGCGGCACGACGACGGTGCAGCAGAACAGCACGATCAGCATCGAAGAGGAGCGCGCCCGCATGTTCGAAATTGGCGGCGGTGCAGCCCTTTCCGAGATCGTCCGCGCGATCAATGCGATCGGCGCGACGCCGTCCGATCTCGTCGCCATCCTGGAAGCACTCAAACAGGCCGGCGCCCTGCGCGCGGAACTGGTGATCCTGTGATTGGCGCGACCACATCCGCCGCAACGCCGGCGACCGCCAGTCCGACCGCGACGGACCCGCGCGAGGCGGCCCTGCGCCAGGCGGCTGAGGCGTTCGAGGCGGTGTTCCTGCGCCAGCTGATCGGATCGATGCGGCAGGCGAAGCTCGCCGAGGACGTTTTCGGTTCGGCCGCGACCGAGCAGTTTCGCGACATCGCCGACTCTAACCTGGCCGACAATATGGCTCAGCAGGGCAGTTTCGGCATCGCCGATCTCCTGCTGCAGCAGATGCGCGCCGTGATCCGCCGGATCGACGGTCCGGCCGCTGCCGGCGAGACCCCTGCCCCGCCCGCGCATACCAATAATGTCGGAGGGACGGCGTGAGCGATCTTCTCGGCATCGGCCTGAGCGGCCTGACCGCCTATCGCAGCGCACTTGCGGCGGTGGGCGAGAATGTCGCGAACGCGGAAACGCCCGGCTATGCCCGGCGCACCGTGCGCATGTCCGCCATCAATTCGGGTGGCGGCAGCGACGTCCAATATCGCGAAGACATGAACTTCAGCGGCGTCAACGCGATTGCGGTGGTGCGCGCATACGACATCTTCCGCGCCGCTGAAGCTCGCCACGCGGCGGCTGGAGCGGGACGTGGCGCCGTCCGCGAACAATGGCTGACCGGCATCGAAACCGCGCTGGATGACGGCCCCACCGGCATCGGCAGCCGCCTGACCGCCTTCTTCACCGCCGGCGATATCCTCGCGGCAGCACCGAACGACACGCTGAACCGCACCCGCTTCCTGATGGCGCTGGACGATGTCGCCGGTTCTTTCCGTACCACCGGGGCGGCCCTCGCCCGCATCTCGACTGCGATCGGTGAGTCGGCCGGACTCGAGACGACGCAGCTCAACCAGTCACTGAATGCGCTGGCGGACGTCAACCGCTCGCTACTCACCGCGCCGAACGGTGGCACGACCCGCGCCGCGCTCGAAGACCAGCGCGACAGCCTTATCGATTCGATCGCGGCCAGCATCGATGTCACCGTCAGCTATGACAGCCACGGCGCCGCATCTCTGCGGATGGCCGACGCGCCCGGTGCCACCATCCTGGCGCCCGGCAATATCGGCCAGATCGCCACCACTCAGGCACCCGACGGGCGGCTGACGGTGCAACTCACCAATACGTCCGGAACGATTGCGATCGCACCGGCTACTGGCAAGCTGGCCGGCTATGTCGATGTGGCCAACGTAACCGCCGATCGCCGCGCCGCGCTCGATACCCTCGCCGCGGATTTCGCCACGCAGATCAACACCTGGTCCGCCGCCGGGCGCGATCAGGCGGGTAATGCCGGCCCCACCCTGCTGAATGCGAGCGGCGGCGCGGCGACGATGACCGCCCCGGTCGTCGATCCGGCGCTGGTGCCCGCCGCATCGATCATCGGCAAGGCCAACGGTAATTTGCTCACGCTGGACGCGCTGCGCGGGACGAATGGGGCGGAACGGCGCTGGACCAATATGGTCTCCGGCCACGGTCTCGTCCTGAATGCCGCGAAGGCCGAAGCCGCCGCTACCCTGGCGTGGAAAGAGAATAGCTATGCCGCGCTCGACGAGACGACCGGCATCGACCTCGATCGCGAGGCCGCCGACTTGCTGCGCTTCCAGCAGGCCTACAGCGCCGCGGCCCGCATCGTTCAGGTCGGCCGCGAAATCTTCGAAGACATATTGAACGTCATCTAGGACCGACACCATGATCACCGGCACCCGCTATCAGTTGCAGCGCGAGATCAGCCGCCAGATGCGTCTGGCGAGCGACATGGCGCGCGCGCAAATGGAAATCTCCGCCGGCGGCAATCGTATCCTCGCTCCGTCGGATGATCCGATCGGGGCGGCCAGAGTGGCGGAGATCACGCGCAATCAGGCCAACAGCGCTGCCTGGAAGGCCAATCTGAACGCTGCCGCGGCGCTTTCGAGCAACGCCGAGGGGGTACTGGATACAATGGTCAGCGCCTTCGATCGGGTAAACGAACTGATGCTCGCCGCTTCCAACGGCACGCTGTCGGCGGAGAACAAGCAGGCTGCGGCACTGGAAATCGAAAGCATCGCTTCGGAGATTGCGACGCTCCGCGACACACAAGATTCCCGCGGCGCCTTCCTCTTCCCGCCGGCGGCGCAGGCGATCCTTATCCCGGTCGGTGAAAATCTCGAGATCGCGGCCGTCGGCAAGCAGGAGGTGATCTTCAACCTGTTTATCCCGCCATCCACGGCACGCCCTCTCACCACGGTGCTCTCCGATGCGGTTGCGGCGCTTCGGGCGAACGACCCGGCGGCGATCGCGGCATCGCTGGCGCAGACCAACCAGGCGTCGACCCATGTGATCGCGGCGCAGGCGGAACAGGGCGCGCGCGGGGCGCGGATCGATGCGCTGGCGGATCGGCTGCTGAGCAACGAACTGGGCCTGAAAGAAGAAAAGTCGGCTGTGCAGGACGTGAACATTTCCGAACTGCTCGCCAGCATTTCCGCAAAGAAGCTTTCGCTCGACGCCGCGCAGGCGGTCTTCGCGCGGGTGAACCAGTCGACTCTGTTCGATCTGCTGCGCTAAGCTTTTCCCCACCGCCGCCGTCATTGCCAGCAACGGGCCGTTAGCCATGCGCGGCGGCCAGCCGGCACGCGAAAAAATGCGGCACGCGGCGAAGAAAGATCATCACCGCCGCCTTAACCATTAAGTCTGCTGCCGAGCGCCGTTAATCAGCTTGGGCGCGAGCTTTTCTCACGCCCCAGGACCAGTATCGGGCGGGGACGAGCATGTTTGCGGGTATCGGCATTTTGGTCGTTCTGGCGATGGTCTTCGGCGGCTTCATGGTCGCCGGCGGCAATATGGACGTCGTCCTCCACGCCCTTCCTTTGGAAATGATGATCATCGGCGGCGCCGCGCTGGGCGCCACGATCATGGGCAATTCGCTGCCCCAGCTGAAGGCGATCGGCGGCGGTTTCGCGAAAGTGTTCAAGGGTCCGCGCCACAAGCGACAGGATTATCTCGACACCATCTTCCTCGTTTCCAAGCTGATGAAGATGCTCCGCACCGAAGGTCCTGTCGCGGTCGAGCCGCACATCGAGGATCCGGCGGCGAGCGCGATCTTCTCCGAATATCCGCGCCTGTTGAAGGACGAGGCGCTGATCCATCTGATCTGCGACACGCTGCGGCTGGTCGTGGTCTCCTCCGGCACGCTCAATCCGCATGCCGTGGAGGAAGTGATGGATAACGCCATCAAGACCCACCATCACGAGGCGCACCGGCCGATCGCCGCGTTGCAGACCCTTGCCGACGGCCTGCCCGCATTGGGCATTGTCGCGGCCGTGCTGGGCGTCATCAAGACGATGGGTTCGATCGACAAGCCGCCGGCCATCCTGGGTGGCATGATCGGCTCGGCGCTGGTCGGCACCTTCCTGGGCGTTTTGCTGTCCTACGGCCTGGTCGGCCCGTTCGCGAACCGCGCCAAGCAGGTCGTGGAGAGCGACGGCGCGATCTACGACGTGGTCAAGCAGATCATCGTCGCCTCGCTGCAGGGCCACCCGCTGCCGCTGGTGATCGAAGCCGCCCGTTCGGGCATCCAGCATGCGAACCAGCCGGCCTTCGCCGAAGTGTTCGACGGGATGCGCGGCAGGTAAGGCATGGCAACCGTCGCCCGCGGCAGGAACGAGCCGCCCCCAGCCCCGATCATCGTCGTCAAGAAGATCGTCGAAGCCCCGCATGAGGCGCATCATGGCGGCGCGTGGAAGATCGCCTATGCCGATTTCGTGACGGCGATGATGGCGTTCTTCCTGCTCATGTGGCTGGTCGGCGCGACCGACGAGAACAAGAAGCGCGGCCTGGCCGACTATTTTTCGCCGACTTTGATCGAATATAAAGCGGGCAGCGCCGGTTCCGACGGCATCCTCAACGGCGATTCCATCATCGCGGCGGAGAATTACCCCCATAAGGCGGCGCAAACCGGCCGCGCGACGCTGGTTCTCCCGCGCGACGCGAGCGGGGGCATACGCGAGGGTGCCGGCACGGGTCAGTGGCAGGAAATCCAGCGCTTCGCCCGGCTGAAGCAGGAGCTGGAGCGCCGCATCCAGCAGAATCCCGAGACCCGGGCTCTGGCGCAGCAGATTTCGTTCACGCAGACCGAGCATGGCCTGCGGATCGACCTGGTCGACCGCGCCGATTTCTCGATGTTCGAAGTCGGCACCGACCGGCTGCGGCCCGAGGCGTTGCAACTGATCCGCGAGGTCGCGGCGGCGATCCGGGGCGTGCCGAACCAGATCATCGTGCGCGGTCACACCGATAGCCGCCCCTATGGCCGCGGTCAGGTGATGAACAACTGGCTGCTCTCCACGGCGCGCGCGGAAACGACCCGGACTTCGCTGGAGCGCTCGGGCGTGCTGATCGGCCGCTTCAGCCGGATCGAAGGCGTCGCCGATCGCGAGCCTTTCGTCCCGCAGGACCGGATGGATCCGCGCAACCGCCGCATCTCAATCACCCTGGTCGGCAGCGGTCCGGCACGCGCCGAGCAGGTGGCGAGCGCCGCTCCGCAGCCGCCGGCCACCTCTGGGCCAGCCCCCAGTTCGCCCGGAGCGCATTGATATGGCTCAACCCGCTTTGCATCGCAGCATTGCTGTGCCACATGGCGTCCCGTCGGCGATGGGGGCATCGCAGGCCAGTGCTTGGGGGTTCAATTCAGATCGGCAGGGCGGCGTGACTGCAATCGGCTCGCGTGACGGCGACATTCAGCACATCTTCGAGAATATCGGCGCGTTTCTGAGCGCGCACCGGCTATTCCCGACACCGCCGAACTACGCCCTCGTCTACGCGGTCGTGACCGAGCCCGATGGCCCAGCGGCCAAGCAGGTCGATGCGATCATCGCCGACGGCATGCGGCTGAGCCAGGACGATGCCGACCGCATCCGCATCGAATGCGGGATCGACGGCGCCCAGGCGCCCGCGCCGACGCAGGAATCGCTGACGCGCGCGCGCCGTCAGATCGAGGATTTCGCCACGATCGTCGAAGCGACGCGGATGGAAACGCAGGCCTATGGCGCCGACCTCGCCAGCCGCACCGCCGAATTGCGCGCGGCCGAGATCAGCCACCCGGCGGTCAGCGACGTCGTCCGGATCACCGGCGCGATGATCGAACGTACGCGCGCCACGGAAACGCAGCTCGAAATCGCCCGCGAGGAAGCCAGCGCGCTGCGCAAGCGGCTGGCGGAGGCGGTTGACGAGGCGCGCCGCGATCCGCTGACCGGCCTGCCCAACCGGCGCGCGCTCGACGATCGGCTGGCCGAACTGAATGCCGAGGGCGGGGTTTGCAGCATCGCGATCTGCGACATCGACCGCTTCAAATCGATCAACGACAGCCACGGCCACGCCATCGGCGACCGCGTGCTGAAAATGTTCGCCGACGTGCTGAGCGCCAATTGCGAGGAACATATGGTCGCGCGGATCGGCGGCGAGGAATTCGTCATCCTGTTCGCCGGCATGGATCCAGCCACCGCCGGCGCGCTGCTCGATGAGGCGCGGCAGGACCTTGCCGAGCGCAACTTCCGGATCCGCGGCGCGGACACGCCGCTCGGTCAGGTCACCTTCTCCGCCGGTGTCGCCCATTGCGTCGATCGGGATGGCGAAGCGCCGCTGAAGCGCGCCGACGACCTGCTTTACCGCGCCAAGAATGGCGGCCGGAACCAGGTGATCGTCGAGGCGGCCTAAAGGCCTCCGTCCGCGACATCCTTGCCGAGCGCCTCAAGCCCCATTCGCAACGCCGCAGCGCACTCGCCCAGAATGGCTTCATCCGCGCTGCGAATGACGAAATTCGCCCCTGCCCGCCCCTCGCGGAAGAAGGGATAGCTGCCGATCTGCGTGCCGGGATGCGCTTTCTCGGTTTCAGCAAGCAGAGTGGCGACTTCGCTTTCCGCAATCCATCCGCCGAGCGTGTGCGACAGCAATGGCCGTCCGCCCTCGATCTTGCCGACCAGTGATTCCAGCATCATCGCGGCGATCCGCGGCACCCCGGCGAGAATATAGATATTCTCCACGTGAATGCCCGGCGCGCCGGAGAAACTGTTCTCGATCAGGTCGGCCCCGGCCGGCACCCGCGCCATGCGCAGCCGCGCCTCGTTGATGCCGCCGCGGTCGACATAGAAAGCCTCAAGGATGGCGCGCGCCTGCGGATGGACCACGACCTCGCGGCCTAACGCGGCGGCGATGCCGTCCACACTGATATCGTCATGGGTCGGGCCGATGCCGCCTGTGGTGAAAAGATAGTCGTAGGCGCTGCGCAACGCATTTACCGCCTCGGCGATCGCCTCGATCCGGTCCGCCACCATCCGCACTTCGGCGAGGCGGATGCCCTGCAGGTTCAGCCAGGTGCCGACCTGCGCGACATTGCGGTCCTGGGTGCGCCCCGAGAGGATTTCGTCGCCGATGATCAACAAGCCGGCGGTCCAGATGCGCTCCTCTGCCATGTGCAGCCCATGCGGGACGCTTCATTGAGAAGCAACCGCTCGCTCGCTATATGGGCGGCATGGATATTCAGACGATCGATCCGAGCGGCGAGATTATTGGCCGCAGCGGCGCCATCAAGCTGCACGGCCCCGCCGGTTTTGCCGGCATGCGCGCGGCCGGCCGCTGCGCCGCCGAAATCCTGGACGCGCTGGTGCCGCACGTCGTGCCGGGCGTGACCACGCAGGAGATTGACGATTTCGTCTATGCCGAGATGCGGCGCCGCGGCGCGATCCCCGCGACGCTCGGCTATCGCGGCTATACGAAGAGCTGCTGCACCTCGGTGAACCATGTCGTCTGCCACGGCATTCCGGGCGACCGCGTGCTGAAGGACGGCGACATCGTGAATATCGACGTGACGCCGATACTCGACGGCTGGCACGGAGACACGAGCCGCATGTATCTGGTCGGTGATGTCGGCATCAAGGCGAAGCGTCTGGTCGACGTCACCTACGAATGCCTGATGCTCGGCATCGAGCAGGCAAAGCCCGGCAACACGCTCGGCGACGTCGCCGCGGCGATCCAGCGCCATGCCGAGGGGCATCGCTATTCGGTCGTCCGCGACTTTTGCGGCCACGGCCTGGGCCGCGTCTTTCATGATGCGCCGGAAGTGGTCCATGCGGGCCGTCCGGGTACGGGTCCCGAACTGATGCCCGGCATGTTCTTCACGATCGAGCCGATGATCAATATCGGCAAGGCTGCATCCAAGATCCTCGACGATGGATGGACGGCGGTCACGCGCGACCGCTCGCTGTCCGCCCAGTTCGAACATTCGATCGGCATCACCGAGGATGGCTGCGAGATTTTCACCGCCAGCCCCGCCGGCTTCGACCGGCCACCCTACGGCTGAGGCGCGGTCGTGCGTCGCGGCTTGTCCCTGATGAGCCTCGCCATTCTCGCCGCGTGCGAGGAACCGCAACCTTTGTTCAGCGCCGCGTGTAACGACGGTACCCGTGTCGCGGGCACACGGGATGTGGTGGAAAGCCGCTGCGCCCGGCGCCGCGGAATAAGCTCCCTGACCCCGCTCGACGAGGTCAAGGAGCCGCCTGAAGCCAGGCCTTAGTTGCGCACGCGCCGATAAGGCACGAATTCGCCGAGGAAGACGCTGCCGCGGAAAGTGCCGGAGACCGGATCGACCATCCGGATCGTGTCGATCGAGCACAGCTGGTTGCTGAACGAGCGCACCACCTGCGTATCATCGCGGTCTAGCGACTCGGCGCCGGAACGCGGGCGATTAACGTAGATCGTCCCGCCGGCATCGAACAGGATCGCGGTGCGATCGATGATCCGCGAGTTACGAACCGTGCGCAGGTTCACGCAATTGACGGGTTCGCCGGCGACGCGCCCTTCGAGCGCGCGCTCAAGCTGCTGTTCGGGGCTGCGACGCTGATCGGCCTGGGCAGGAAGGGCGACAACCACGCCGGCGGTGATCGCGACGAGAGAGAGGAGCTTGCGGGCCATGATCCGTCCTTTTCGAAATACGCCATGGGGTTACAAAGGCTCTGTGAGCCTTGCGCCGTCGCATATGAACGCCCGCTGACCCCGTCCGGCTCCATCTTCGCTTGACTCGGGGGTGCAAGATTGCGCTGATGAATCGCCAAGCCAACCTTTGGGGGTTCGAGTCCATGAAATTCCGTTCTTTGCTCGCCGTCGCGTCCGTCGCGGCTCTCTGCGCCTGCTCTGGCGCCGCCAAGAATAACAGCGCCACTGCCAACAGCGCCGCGCCAGCAGCCCCGGCCGCTTCCGGCGGCGCCGCTGCTCCGGCCGCGCCTGCCGCTCCGGCGACGGGCGGCACTGCCGACGCCGCGACCATGCAGCAGTTGACGCTCGCCGCGCAGGCGATCCAGTCGCAGGCCCCGATCCAGCAGGGTCCGACCACGATCACCGGCGCTCGCGTCGAAGGCAGCACGCTGGTCACCGCGATGACGCTCGCGGTGCCGCTCTCCTCGGAAATGACGAGCCAGATGGGCACCCAGCTTTCCGGTCAGGTCTGCCAGAATCCGGCGCTCGGCCAATTGTCCCGCGCGGGCGCAAGCTTCGCCTATGAGATCACCGATTCGAACAGCCAAGTTCACCGCGTCGACGTCGCGCCCTGCTAAGACTCAGGATCCGGATCGGCCGGTCTCGCATCATTGCGGGGCCGGCCGGACGGAATCTGCCGCCAGGTGATGAAAAAGATCGAAGCGATCATCAAGCCGTTCAAGCTCGATGATGTCAAAGAGGCCCTGCACGATGCCGGGGTCAGCGGCATCACCGTGATCGAGGCGAAGGGCTTCGGCCGTCAGAAGGGCCATACCGAGCTCTATCGCGGCGCCGAATATGTCGTCGACTTTCTGCCGAAAGTGAAACTGGAGGTCGTGGTCGAGGATGACCAGGCCAGCCGCGTCGTCGAAGCGATCGCCGCCGCCGCCCAGACCGGCCGCATCGGCGACGGCAAGATTTTCGTATCGACCATCGACGAAGCTATCCGCATCCGCACCGGCGAACGCGGCAGCGACGCGATTTAGGCTGCTTTCCTGAAAGCCCCGCTCATCCTTCGCTTGTCGAAGGACTGCCCTTCTTCCTAAAGCTCCGTTCACAAAGGCAGGGCTTCGACAGGCTCGGCCTGAGCGGTAATGGGAAGCACGTGGACGATCCCGAAAGCCTGAAAGCCTCCATGTCGCCGGACGAACTGCGCGCCGCGATGCGCGCGCTCGGCTACCGCACCCAGAACGACCTGGCCAACGCCATCGGCGTGAGCCGCTCGGCGGTCAGTCTGTGGCTGGAAGGCAAGGTCGGTGTCCCCCGCCCCGTCGCCATGCTGCTGCGCATGCTCGTCGCCGCGCGGCGCAGGAATTACTGAACGAAGACGGGCTTTTCTTCCGAACAACGCCGGCTAGACTGTGCGCGGGGGAGCATATCCGTGATTATTGGCATAGATTTAGGCACGACGAACAGTGCCGTCGGTGTTTGGCGCGACGGCCGGGCCGAACTGATCCGGAACAGCCTCGGCGATCTGCTGACGCCGTCCGCGGTCAGCATCGGCGATGACGACCAGATCCTGGTCGGCATGGCTGCGCGCGAGCGGCAAGCGACACATCCCCAACTGACCGCAACCGCCTTCAAACGGCTGATGGGCACGAGCCAGAAGGTCCGGCTTGGCGGTCAGAGCTTCAGCCCGGAAGAACTGTCCGCGTTGGTCCTTGGCAGCCTGAAAGCCGACGTATCGGCCGCCACGGGCGAGGAGCCGACCGCCGCCGTCATCACAGTCCCGGCCTATTTCAACGATCATCAGCGCAAGGCGACGCGGCTGGCCGGGCAGATTGCCGGTCTCACCGTCGAACGGCTGATCAACGAGCCGACCGCCGCCGCACTCGCCTATGGCATCCATGAGCGCGACGACAAGGAGCCGTTCCTGGTCTTCGACCTTGGCGGCGGCACTTTCGACGTTTCGATCGTCGAGATTTTCGACCGGATCATCGAAGTCCGCTCCTCAGCCGGCGACAACCGGCTGGGAGGCGAGGATTTCAACGATATCGTCACCGCAATCGCCTCGCGCCAGCTGAGACTGGAATCCGGCACCGGCGCGGACAGCCGCATCCGCGAGTTGCTGCACGCTGCAGCCGAGCGGACCCGCCGCGCCCTGACCGAGAAAGCGGAGGCGCCCTTCACCGTCGTTATCGACGGGACCGCCCATGAGACGGTCATAGCCGCCGACGAATTCGCCGCCGAGGCCGAACCCTTGCTGGCCCGCCTGCGCGATCCGGTGCTGCGCTCGCTACGGGACAGCGGCCTCAGGACCGAAAATCTCAGCGAGATCATCCTGGTGGGCGGCGCGACGCGCATGCCGATCGTGCGCAAGACAGTCACCAAGATGTTCGGCCGCTTCCCAAGCGCCCTTGTCGATCCGGATTTGGCCGTGGCCGCCGGCGCCGCGGTGCAAGCCGGCCTTCGCTCCCGCGATTCGCAGCTGGAGGAAGTCCGCCTCACCGACGTGTGCCCATTCACGCTCGGCATCGACGTGACCGAAATCGACCGCGGCGGCTTCCACCATCACGGCCATTTCTCGCCGATTATCGAGCGCAACACCGTCCTGCCCGCCAGCCGCGTGCGCAGCTTCGCGACGGTGCAGAACGACCAGACACTGGTGCGCTTCGGCGTGTACCAGGGCGAAGCCAGGCTGGTCGCGCAGAACATCCGCCTCGGCTCGATCCAGATCCCCATTCCGCCCCGGCCCGCCGGAGAAATCTCGGTCGAATGCCGGTTCAGCTATGATGTCAGCGGGCTGCTGGAGATCGACGTTTTCATCCCGGAGACGGGACATACCGAACAACTCGTCATCCAGGACGGGTATGACGGCCAGGAAGATATCGAAGTGCGCCGGGCCGCCCTCGCCGCGCTGAAAGTCCACCCGCGCGAGGATACCGCCAACCAGGCCGCCATCGCGCGGGCCACGCGCTGCTACGAAATGCTCGTGCGCGAATCGCGGGAATTTGTCGGCAAGCTGATCGTCGATTTCGAAGCGGTTCTGGAACGGCAGGATGCGAAGCAGATCGACCTCGCCCGTCGCTTCCTGGAGGAGCAGCTGGACGCGATCGAAGGGGAGCGTTTCCTGTGAGCGACGCTGGCTGCTGGGCCGAACTCGGGATCGCCGCCACCGCTGACACCAAGGCGATCCGGCGCGCTTATTCCACCCGGCTCAAGCAGATCGATCCGGAGCGCGACGCGGCGGCCTTCATCCGGTTGCGCGAGGCGTATGACGAGGCGCGGCATCTGGCCGCCGAACAGGCCTTCGCGGCCGGAGGCGATGCGCCCGGCCCCTGGCAGGAACCGATCGGCATCGGGCAGGCTCCCACAACTCCCCCTGCGCAGGAACCCGTACCCGCCACGGAAATCGCCCATCTGCCGGAGCGCGACCAAAAGCCATTCCAGCAGATCGTCGATATCCTTTTCACGCCCGAGCGTCCCGAGCAGCCGGACGATCATGCCACACTCCACGCGCTGACCGAGGAGATTCTGCGTTCTGGGCACATGGAGCGGATTGAACATGCCCGGGAGGTCGAAACCTGGCTGATCGAGATGATCATGCGGGCGGACGTACGCGGAAACGCATTGCTCGGCCCCGCCATCGCCCACTTTGCGTGGTATGATGACAGCACGCGCTGGAGCGAGCATCCGGTGATCGCCCATCTCGTAGAGCGCCAGAAAGGCGTCGAGATGATCGCCCGCATCGCCGATCCGCAATCGGCCTTCCATCCGGCCTATCTCGAACTCACCAAGACTGAAGGCAAGCTCGACAAACGGCGAGATCGCGACGTCGAGGTTATCGACCTCATCAACCTGATCAGGTCGGAGGCGCCCTACGCCGAAGCCTATCTCAACCAGGACCGGCTCCAGCGCTGGTTCGAGCACATCAACGCAAAGGCTCAGGCAGCGGAGCGCCAGGATGACCGTCGCTTCAGGTTCCAGGAGGCGGCTATTTTCGGCGGCATTGCCGCGTTCCTGATCCTGCCCCGCATGTGTGCCTACGCTTCTCCCCCGAGTCCGCCTCCGCCCCCTTATTATCCCCCGGCCTACCAATATCCTGAACCGTCGTCGGCGCCGCCGCCGAACGTGACGACAGCCCCGCCTCTCGGCGCTCCGGCCGCGCCAACCATCGACACCGAGCGCCTGGACCAGATTGAACGCGCGCTGCGCGAGGACGGCGCGAATAGCGGCATGTCGAAAGCCGACAGGGACCGGCTGCTCCGCGCGATCGAGGCCGAGCGCGAGCGGCTCAAGGCACCGCCGCCCACCTTCTAGCCGGTGAAATATTCACGCCGCCGAGTCCGGCACTGGACGCCCTCGCCTGCCGCCGTCCACAAGCGCTTCATCATTACGCGGCCGCGCGGGCGGTCCATCACATCGAGGAATCACCATGGCGACCGGCGCGGGCAAAATCCTGAAACTGATCGAGGAAAAGGAGATCGAATGGGTCGATCTTCGATTTACCGATCCCAAGGGCAAGTGGCAGCATCTCTCCATGGTCGCCAGCGCCCTGGATGAGGACCAGTTGACCGATGGCCTGATGTTCGACGGCTCCTCGATCGCGGGCTGGAAGGCGATCAACGAGAGCGACATGATCCTGAAGCCGGACCTCGAGGCCAGCTACGTGGATCCGTTCAGCGCGACACCGATGCTGATCCTCGTCTGCGACGTGGTCGAGCCCTCGACCGGCGAACTCTACGCCCGCGACCCCCGCTCCACCGCCAAGCGCGCCGAGGCCTATCTCAAGCATACCGGCATCGGCGACACGATCTATGTCGGCCCCGAAGCCGAATTCTTCATGTTCGACGATGTGCGGTTCGAGGACGGCTATGCCTCCTCCTACTTCAAGATCGACGATATCGAACTGCCCACAAACAGCGGCCACGAATATGAAGGCGGCAACCTGGCCCACCGGCCGCGCGCCAAGGGCGGCTATTTCCCGGTCGCGCCGGTGGACAGCGCCCAGGACATCCGCGCGGAGATGGTCTCGACCATGCTGGAAATGGGCCTGCCCTGCGACAAGCATCACCACGAGGTCGCCGCCGCGCAACACGAACTGGGACTCACCTACGGCTCGCTGGTCGAGACCGCCGACCGCATGCAGATCTACAAATATGTCGTCCACATGGTCGCCCAAGCCTACGGTAAGACCGCGACCTTCATGCCCAAGCCCATCATGGCCGACAACGGCTCCGGCATGCACACCCACATGTCGATCTGGTCGAAGGGCAAGCCGCTTTTCGCGGGCAACGGCTATGCGGGGCTGAGCGAGACCTGCCTCTTCTTCATCGGCGGCGTGATCAAGCATGCCAAGGCGCTGAACGCCTTCACGAACCCGACGACAAACAGCTACAAGCGCCTGGTGCCGGGCTTCGAGGCGCCGGTGCTGCTGGCCTATTCCAGCCGCAACCGCTCCGCCTCCTGCCGGATCCCCTATGGCACTGGCGAAAAGGCCAAGCGCGTTGAGTTCCGCTTCCCGGACGCCACCGCCAATCCCTACCTGGCCTATGCCGCCTTGCTGATGGCCGGCCTCGACGGCATCCAGAACCGCATCCATCCGGGCGATCCGATGGACAAGAATCTCTACGACCTGCCGCCGCAGGAACTGGCCGACGTGCCGACCGTCGCCGGCAGCCTGCGCGAGGCGCTCCTCGCGCTCCACAAGGATCGCGACTTCCTGACCAAGGGCGACGTGTTCAGCGACGACCAGATCGACGCCTATATGGAGATCAAGTGGGAAGAGGTGCTGCGCTGGGAGACCACGCCCAGCCCGGTCGAATACGATATGTATTACAGCGCCTGAGGACCCGTTCCGTCCGCGCCCTCGCGGCGCGGGCAGGCGCGTCTAGCAATGGCCGGTAGCGGTCATACTGGCGCAGCGATTGACCTCCGAGCAGCCGAGCGGCTCGGTCAACAAGACACCGGCGCTATGTTCGTGCGACCAGCGCACGACGCCGCGCCGCTCGATACCGTTCTCCAGGGTCATCAGCAGGTGCAGGCCCGGCTCCAGCCGTCCATCATGGGTGAGGCCGATGCCCATTTGCGACAGGTTTGTGGTGCGTACCGGATGCAGGCCGCGCTCCGAATAGGCAACGCCCAGCAATTGCGCGTCGAGCCGGGGTGCGCGGTGCCGGGCGGAGCGTTGCTCCTCGGCCAGTTCGTGCAGCAAGGCCTCGCTGTCGATCGGCGCATCGAAGGCGACACCGCAATGCCCGTCTTTCACCCAGACCGTGCGGCCGGTCACCCGATGATCCGGCGACAATTCGACGGCCACGGCCTCGCCCGTATCGACCGCATCGTCGACCGAGGCCATCAAGCCTTCGTCCGAAATGTTGCACAAATGGCTGAGGCTGGTGGTACCGCGAACGCTCAATTTGACCACCCGATAGACCGTCCGGTGACGGTGACCTTCCCGCCGCTCGGCGAAGCCTGTCTCGCCGCTCGCCGGGGCGGCATCCTCCGGCTGAAACTCGGGTCTGGCTGCTTCCACTCTGGCTGTGGTCATCTGACATCCTCTGCTTTGGGAACAGGCGGGCGCAGAACAAGAATGCAGAACCACTGTAATTGATCCACGATCCTCAAATAAATGAAAGTGAATCTGATGTTTACCATATAGTTTACTTACGCTGGCGTCGCATCACGCCGCGATCGGCAGTTCGGTTCCACTGGAGAAACGCAGGCGATATTCGCCGGGCGACAGGCCGACGACACGCTGGAAGACGCGCCGGAAGGCGGTGGCATCCTCATAGCCCACCGACCAGGCGATCTGATCGACCGACCGCCTCGTGAACTCCAGCAATTCGCGCGCCTTGCCGACGCGCAAATTCTGAACATATTCAATCGGCTTCATTCCCGTGGCCGCTTTGAATCTGCGCAGAAAGGTCCGTTCCTCCAGCCCCGCCTCACCGCCCATGTCGGCCACGCTCACCGGCCGCCCCGCCCGCGCCTGCAGCATGTGTTGGACCTTCAATATCGCCTCGTCGCCATGGGTCAGCTTCGGTGCAAAGCTCGAATAATGCTTCTGCTCGCGGCCCGCCGGATCGATCAGGAAGAATTTGCCGGTCTCGACCATGATCGTTGGTCCCAACAGCCGGTGCACGATCCGCATCGCCAGATCGGTCCACGCCATCAACCCGCCGGCGGTGATCAGGTCGCCATCCTCGATCACCATCCGGTCGGTATCGAGCGCGACAGCCGGAAAGCGCGTCCGGAAAGCATCGGCGAACATCCAGTGCGTCGTCGCCGGCCGCCCCGCCAGCAGCCCCGTGGCCGCCAGCAGGAACGCGCCCCCGCAACTGGACGCGAGCGTTGCCCCGTGCGCATGGCGGTTGAGCAGCCAGCGGGCATATGGCGCGGCCTCCTCCGGCCCGACCAGAGCGCCGAGCCGCCCCGGCACGATGATCACCGCCGGCTCGCTCTTCGCGTCCGGGTGGCTGTCGTGACAGCGTACGAAGTCTCCGCCCCCGTCCATCCGCCAGTGGCTGACGCGCACCGGCAGCCCGCCCCGCTCCACCGCATATTGCGATGCCACCGCAAACAGATCGGTGATCCCCAGCACCATGCAGCGCTGGCAGTCGTCGTAAAGCATCAGCCCGATCTCGGCCGCGACCTTCTCCTCGGCCATGCCCGCCTCCTTTTGTCAGAATCGGCCTGCTCTATGTCGGAACCGCCGATCCTTTCGCCTGCGGCACGAGCCTATCCCTTAGCCATCGGAGCGCAACCGCTCGCAGACAGGTTCACGGGAGAAAATGACATGGCCACCATCACCACCACTGACGGCACTACCATCTTCTATAAGGATTGGGGTCCCCGCGACGCCCAGCCGATCCTCTTCTCGCATGGCTGGCCGCTCTCGGCCGACGCCTGGGACGCGCAGATGCATTTCTTCGCCGCCCAGGGCTTCCGCACCATCGCCCACGACCGCCGCAGCCACGGCCGCTCCGATCAGGTCTGGGACAACAACAATATGGACCAATATGCCGACGACCTGGCTGAGCTGGTCGAGGCGCTGGACCTCAAGGACCTGATCCTTGTCGGCCACTCGACCGGCGGCGGCGAAGTCACCCGCTATGTCGGCCGTCACGGCACGGATCGGGTCGCGAAGATCGCCCTGATCGGCGCCGTCCCGCCGCTGATGCTCAAGACCGAGGCCAATTCGGGCGGACTCCCGCTGGAGGTCTTCGACGGCATCCGCAAGGGCACGTTCGACAATCGCAGCCAGTTCTTCCTCGACCTGACCACGCCCTTTTACGGATATAATCGTGAGGGCGCGGCAGTCAGCGAGGGCATCCGCCAGGACTTCTGGCGGCAGGGCATGATGGGCGGCCTCAAGGGCCAGCTCGACTCCATCCGCGCCTTCTCGGAGAGCGACTTTCACGCCGATCTCGCCCGTTTCGACCGGCCGACATTGGTCCTCCACGGCGACGACGACCAGATCGTGCCGATCGGCGCTTCCGCGCTGGAGACGGTGAAGATCGTCAAGGACGCGCAACTCGTCATCTACGCCGGTGCCGACCACGGTCTGACGCAAACCCATCAGGACCGCTTCAACGCCGACCTGCTCGCCTTCGTTCGGGACTGAGCCCCGGCGTGATCCTTAACCACCGCATATTCGGAGACACATCATGACCAAGACCATCGTCCTGATCCACGGTGCCTGGCTCAACGCCAACAGCTGGGAGAATTGGAAGGCCCGTTACGAAGCCAAAGGCTATACCGTCATCGCCCCGTCCTGGCCCGGCGACGAGCGCGACCCCGCGGAACTGCGCGCCAGCCCGCTCCCCGCCCTCGCCAAGCTCAGCCAGAAGCAGATCGTCGCGCATTATGAAGCGATCATCCGCGCGCTTCCGGAAAAGCCGATCCTGATCGGTCACTCATTGGGCGGCGTATTCGTCCAGCACCTGCTCGACCGCGGCCTCGGCGTCGCCGGCGTGGCGATCGATCCGGCCCCGACTCCGGGCGTCCCACTCTATCCGCACGCCATCCGCTCGGCGCTGCCGGTGTTCATCGATCCGCTGAGCTGGCGGAAGGCGAAGGTGATGAGCCGCAAATTCTTCCGCACCCGCTTCGCCCAGACCGTCGATCCGGCTCAGGCCGATGCGTTCTACGACCGCTACATCGTCCCGACCCCCGGCCGGGTCTATTGGAACGGCGTGATCGGCGCGATGAAGATCAACTGGACGAACCCCGACCGCGCGCCGTTGCTGCTGATCGGCGGCGGCAAGGATCTGATCGCGGATGAGAAGATGACCCGCGCCATCTTCCGCAAGCAGAGCCGCGCGCCATCGCTGACCGAATATCGCGCATTTCCGGATCGTTCACACTGGACCGCGGTCGATCCGGGCTGGGAGGAAGTCGCCGACCTCGCGCTCGACTGGGCTGAACGCAACCAGCGGACCTGAAAAGCCCCGCACGCTGGCGACATTCGCCTCAGCCTGCTATTTCCCCCCAGACGACCTGACCGGCCGTTTGGGGGGAAATCGATGCGGAGATGGTGCGCTCTTGCGCTTGTGACGATCGGCATCGCGCAGCCGCTCTCCGCTCAGTCTGCCGTCGAAGAGCTTCCCGTCGAACGGCATCATGTGCCGCCGGATGAATTGCTCGCCGAGCTCAGCCAGGTCGTCGAAGACTTGCCGCGCACTGGCCTAACGGAGGACGTGTCCGGCCGGGTACTGGAACTGGGCCGTCAGCTGGAGGAAGAAGGTCGCGCCGCCGATGCCTGCCGCGCGCTCGCAAGCTTCGCGGACATTTCGACGCTGGTGCAAGTCGCCGACGAACTTCGCGCATCCACCGAAGGCACGTCCAGTTATGGCCTGCAGAGCGGACTCATTCTGGTGGTCAACGGCTACCGCATCGCGACGTTGGTGTCCGATCTTTGCGCAACTGTCCCTGCAAACGGCCTGCCCGCCTCGTTGCGCGAGTTCGCCTCCAATTGGCCCACGGTACGGACCGCCATCAGGCAAACTCTCGGGAATATGGAAGTCCAGACCGAGGAGCAGCGCCGGGCGGTCTCCGCTGCGGCACAGGAAGCGGCCAGCGACCGCCTCGACCGGACCATCCAGGATGTCGATCGGGAAGCCGAAGCCGGCCGCGACTTCTTTCGCCAGCGGCTCAACCGGCAATTGCGTTCGGCGGAGCCTGCCCTCGCCGCCGCACTTATGGGCGCGAATTACCGCTCGCTCAGATCCGCAACGGAACCGGACCCGTCCGCCACAGCCTATGCGGGCATCGCCTATCTGCGGGCGCTGATGATCGCGGGCGACCGCGACCGCGCCCTTCGCGTTCAGGATGAGCTGCGCACGATCCTGCCCGACGATCCGGAAAGCATCGCACGCGTGAACGCGGACGGCGCCTGCATGGCCCGGCTTCTGCGTGATCGGAACGCCGACCGGACGGGCTGCTCCGACACTGTCTATTCGACCGAACATTGTTACTTCACGGCGGTGCGGAGCGCGCTCAACGATACCGCCCAGGAAAATATTCCCGCTTATTGCCCGGAAGTAACACAGTCGGTCTTCAATCATCTCCTCACGCAGCGGCTTTACCGACTCTCCGCCGACCGCTCGCCTGACGCTATGCTGCGCCTCTACCTTATCGATCATGCCGACGAGACCGAGCCGCCCAACGAGCGCTGGATCCTGCCCGATCCGCTCAACCCGCAGGCAACGCTCTGGAGCCGGATCAGGCCGGGCGCGACTGGTGCGGAGCCTGACCTCGCCGCGAGCCTGTTCCGCATGATTCAGGGCTTCAATGCGCAGCCTGTCGTGACCAGTTCGACGCGCCGCGACGTCGATACCGACCTCGCTCTGGCCGTCGCCCGGCAGGAGGCCCGCGCCGCCGGCGCGGGTGCCGACTATGACCGGTTCATCTCGCAGATCGAAGGCTTGAAGGATCTGGTCGTGGCCGCGCAGCCGCCCGCCACGGTCTACATCCCCCCAAGGAACCAGGCCGCCGCGCAGCCGCAGCCGTCGGGACCATCCCGAACGGTCGGCTCGACTGGCCGGGTGATCAGCGCCGCCGACGAGGATCCTGCCCTGAGGCAGGGCACTCCTGCCGAGCGGCGAGCCCGGCTCGCGACGAGAATGGAGACGCAAGAGGCGGCCATCGCACGCACCAGCGACGCGATCGCCGCCCGGGTTCCAGGCTGGAACGAGATCATCTCCGCCGATCCGGTGCGGCTCGAAACCGCGCGCCGCTTGCTCCGCCCGGACGAAGCGCTCGTCCTCGTCGACTCGCGCCACTACGGCACGACCACCATCGTCGTCACCGCGGAAGGCCAGCAGGTCCATGTCTCGGACTGGAACCGCTTTCGCATGGAGCGGGCGGTCGAGCGGTTAAGCTGGGAGCTTGGCGCCCAGGCCGTGCCGCCGGGATCGACGATCGAATTGATGTGGGCGTCACTGAGCGAGCAGGGGCAGCTCTATTCGGCCGGGCTGGCGCACGAGATTTACGCACAGACGATCGGCCCGCTCGCGGCGAGGCTGGCCGGCAAGCGCCATTTGATCGTCGTCGCCAGCGGCCCGGCGCAGCGACTGCCTTTCTCCACTCTGGTCAGCCAGCCACCGGCGGCGCCGATGGTTGGTGGGCCCGAGTTGCGCAATACACGCTGGCTGATCGACGATTTCGCGATCAGCCACCTCCCTTCCGTCCGCGCCTTCCAGCTGCTCCGTCGCCGTGCGCCCGCATCGCCTCCGACCGGTGGCGGCCTGTCGTTCGTCGGCATCGGCATGACCGGCGGCGCACCGGCAGCGGGTGCCGACGAATGCCAGCTGACCCAGGGTGAAGGCCGCGCGCTTGCGATGCGGATGCGGACCGCGAACGAGGCACGATATGCGTCGCCCTTCGACCTGCGGGACGCCCTGCCCGCTCTGCCTTGCGTCCGCACCGAGTTGAACCTCGTCGCCTCGGCGCTTCAGGGTGCGGACACGCGCACCGTGACGGGAGATCAGGCGACGGAGGCGTTCATTCGTTCGCGCGATGTGTCCACCGCGAACCTGCTGCTCTTCTCGACCCACGGCCTCACCGCCCGGCCCGCCAGCGGCCTCAACGAATCCGCCCTCATTCTCCATCCGGTTTCCAACGAACCGGCCGCCGACGGCTTGCTGACCAGCTCGGAAATCGCCGCGCTCACCCTCAGCGCCGAATGGGTGATCCTGTCCGCCTGCAATTCCGGCACCGGCTCGCGCGCCAACTCGCCACCACTCGAAGGGCTGTCACAGGCATTCTTCCTGGCCGGCGCGCGCAGCCTTCTCGTTTCCTTTTGGCCGGTGGTGGACGATGTGGCGCCACGACTGACAGCAGCGGCCGTCGCGGCGGTCCGGAACGGCAATGGCGCAGTATCGCGCGCCGCCGCCCTGCGCGATGCGATGATCGCCGTCAGGACCCGCGACGACGCACTCGCAATCCAGCGTAACTATGCCCATCCAAGCCGCTGGGCCTCGTTCACTCTGATCGGCGACTGACAGGATCGCGCCAGCGACGAACCGGCGGTTCCTTGCGATCAATGTGCAGCGTTAACCTCCCGGATTAACCGGATGCCAAGCCGCGCCGGTTAATTCGACAGCGTGACCAGTATGCTTTCCTCCGCTCGCACCGCAGCCGCCTCCGGCCTGCTGCTCCTGTTCGCATCGCCCGCTCCGGCGCTGGCGACCGAGGCGGCACGGCCGTTCGAGGCGCCGCAGGACCGCTCCTCCTTCCAGCGCGCACTCCGCTGCCTGACCGAAGCCATCTATTACGAGGCACGCAGCGAGTCCGAGGACGGCCAACGCGCGGTCGCGCAGGTCGTACTCAACCGCGTACGCCACCCGTCCTACCCTGCCAGCGTCTGCGGCGTCGTCTATCAGGGTTCGGAACGCCGCACTGGCTGCCAGTTCAGCTTTACCTGCGACGGATCGATGGCGCGCGGCGTAAGCGACAGCGCCTCCTGGTCCCGCGCCGAGAGGATCGCCACGTCCGCCCTGCGCGGCTCGGTTTTCCGCCCGGTCGGCCTCTCGCTGAACTATCACACCACGGCGATCCGGCCTTATTGGGCGCCGAGCCTCATCCGCCACACCGTGATCGGCGCGCACATCTTCTATCGCCATCCGCGCGCCGGCACGCTGGCCTCGTTCCAGCAGACGCCAGACACGGCGGAGCCAGCGCCAGGGCGGCAGGCCTCGGTCAATCTGGTCGCGCGTGCACCGCGCGCTGCCGCCACGCGCACGCCCCCGGGGTTCCAGCCGGCGCGGATCGAGCGGGCGATCGTCGAGCGGGCGCAATTGGAGCGCTATGAGGTCGAGCGGCCCACCTTCCAGCACCCAACCGGCCGCACCACGCGCCAGCGCCCGGCCCGGGCCAGCGCACAATCGCAGCCCCGCACGCCACAGACCAGCACCACTCCGGTCAATCGCGGCCCGCGCACCACCATCGAAAATGGTGTCCGCGTCGCCCGCGGCTCCTAAGCCCTAGCGCGCCACGGCAGGCACGAAGGCAACGCGATTGCTGGCCTGATCGACGATCAGCGTACCGCCGGCAAAAGCCTGCGACCCGATATTGGCCAAGTCCCCAATCGCCGGGTAGCGGAAGCGGCTGACCGGCAGGCGCTCCCCGCCGAGCGATACCGGCACGGCCAGGTCGGCCTCCATGATCTCCACCTCGGAAATGGCCGTGCGCGCACGTCCGGCCTGCCGTGCTTCGCCGGAGCGCAACCCGTCGGCCAGCGCGGTGGGTAGAACCAGAGGCGCCATAGCATTGCCAGTGTCGATCACGGCCGGCACAGCGCGCCCGCCAATATCGAGTGATACGACAATCCCGCGCTGACTCGCCTCGCTGGCGGCGGCACTCGCTGGCGGCGCGCCACGCGACAGTGCAACCGTCCCGCCCGCATAGTCGATTGCCAGCAGCAATTCGGCGAAAAGTCCGCGCCCGATTATGCCATCGACACTCTGCAGCCGCCCGGGAATGTCACCCATCTCCGTCAGCTGGACACCCTCGAACCGAATGTCGCCGACGCTGAGCGCGGTCGCCGCGAAATTGCGCCGCTCCTGTACCGCGCCCGATCCGTCACCTGCGCGAACGATGCCCGTTACCGCCAGGCCCAGCGCCTCGGCAACGGCCGGGCGAATGCGGCCGTGCCCGCCCGCCCCGGTGTCCAGTGCGAAGCGATAGGGGCGCCCGCTGACCGTGACGTCCACCACCGGAATGCCGTCCACCAATGCCATCGGCACGCGCGCCGCCTCGCCGATCGCGCGCGGCGGCGGAACCGGCGCCTGCATCCGCCGCACCACCGTCGGCCCCTGCCCCGGCTGCGCGCCAGCCTGGGGGGCGGGCTGCGGCTGGGCGTAAGCCGGCGCGGTCAGCACCGCCACGATGGCCAGCGAGAGCAGCAAGCGGGTCATGCGCATGTCATTTCCTCTTCAACAGGATCGGCAGCAGCGATCGAGCGCAACCGCTCACCGAACGATTCTTCACGGAGCGCCGCTTCGATGCCTTCGACCGCGCGCAGCAGGTCGATCCCGGCATCAGCGAACAGGCGGGCATAAGCGCGATCCATCGCACCAAGCGCAGCGGCAACCCGATCCGCCTCCGCCTGGCCGGTTGCGGTCAACGCCACCGGCCGCCTTCGCGCGTCGCCCGGATCCGGAACGGCCTCGACGATACCCAGCTTTTCCAGCGTCGCGACCAGCTTGATCATCAGCGGATGACTGAGCCGGAGCCGCGCTGCCAGTTCGGTGACGCCAAGCGGCCCTTCGTCACGCAACAATATGATCGTGGACATGCTGCGCGCGGGCGCCTCGATCCCGGCCAGCGGCAGCCAATCGGCATAGGCGTCGACGAACGAGTCGGACAATCGCCGCAACCGGTGGGCGATCAATGGCCGCCCGAATTCAGAGACGAAATCCGTCACCGTTCAACTCCGCAACTTATTACGTAATAGGTTACGCTTCCTGTCGCTCGCATGAATGACCACTTGGCTTGACCACGGGCAGGTTTGATCGGATTCTGGCGCCCAAGTGCGGGGAGAGAATGGGCGAAAGCAATGAAATCGGCGCGGACGACGCCCTTACCGCGGCCCGCGAGGCGCTGGGGCGCGGCGACCCGTTTCGTGCCTATGACATAGCATCGCGCGCGATCGCCGCCGGCGCGGCGTCAGAGGATCTCTATCACCAGCAGGCGCTGACGCTCGCGCGCATGGGCGATACGCAGCGCGCGCTCGACATCTTCCGCTCTGCCGGACTCGATCGCTCCGACAATCCGCACAAGCGCGCGCTCGGCGCTCGCCTGCTGAAGGATAATGGCCTGGACGGCGATGCCGACCAGCTCGAACAGGCGTATCGCGCCTATCTCGCAATCTATCGCTACAGCGGCGACGCCTATCCTGGCATCAACGCCGCAAGCCTCGCCTTACTCACCGGTGACGCCGAAACCTCCAGTGCGCTGGCCGAAGAAATACTGGCGATGCCGAAGGTCGCGGCGCCCGAGGACTATTACGACGCCGCCACCCGGGCCGAGGCCTCCCTTCTGCTCTGGCGCTTCAAGGACGCAGCGGAGGCGGCGCGGCTCGCGATCACCTTGCCCAATTGTACGGTTGGCAACCGCGCGACCACAGTGCGCCAGTTCGGCGTGATCGCCGACCGGCTGAAAGTGCCGCCAGGCGCGCGTCGGGCGCTGCTGAACCCGCTCCGCGCGCCCGCCGCTTTTCATTATGCGGGACACATCTTCCTGCCCAATCCTGTGGAAGAAGCGCGCCTGTCGGCCGAGATCGACGCGATCCTCGACGCCCGCAATGCCGGCTACGCCTATGGCTCGATCGCGGCAGGCGCCGACATCCTGATCGCCGAAGCCGTGTTGCGCCGGGGCGGCGAACTCAACATCGTCCTGCCTTGCATAAAGGAGGACTTCTTCGCCCAGTCGATCCTCCCTGCCGGAGAGGAATGGGCCGCGCGCGCCGAGGCGTGCCTCGCCGCGGCGGAGACCGTCACTTACTCGACCCGCCTCCATTATGTCAGCGATCCCGGCCTGTTCGGCTATGGCGCGGCCGTCGCCATGGGTCGCGCGCGGCTGCGCGCGCAGCATCTCGCAACCAATGCCTTCCAGCTCGCAATCTGGGACGGCGAGCGGGGCGGCCCTGTCGGCACCGGCGCCGATGTCCTGCTCTGGCGCGATCGCGGCGGCGAGACGGATGTGATCGCCCCCGGTACGATCGACCGGGCCTATCCACGGCCCAATGCGGCCGCGGCCCCGCCTCTGCCGCGCCGCACCGCCGCTATCCTGTTCACCGACTATGCCGGCTTCTCCCGCCTGGCGGAATCCGCTTATCCCGTGTTCGACCGTGAGATCATGGGCCGGGTCGCCGAGGTCATCGCCGCCCAGCGCCGCCACATCCTCGCCCGCAACACCTGGGGCGATGCGCTCTATCTGGTGATGGAAAGCGCCGCTGCCGGGGCCGAGGTGGCGCTGCACCTCCAGCGCGTGCTCCACGCCTATGACGCCAGCGGCCTCGGCTTGCCGCCCGGTCTGGGCGGCATGCGGATCGCGCTTCACTATGGCTCGGTCTACCAGTCGGAAGACCGCGTCACCGGCCTCGCCAACTTCCTGGGCAACGAGGTTGCCCGCGCCGCGCGGATCGAGCCGGTGACGCCGCCCGGCGACGTCTATGTCACCGAACCGTTCGCGGCGATGGTGGCGCTGCACGCGCCGTTCCGGTTCCGCTGCCGCTATGTCGGCCAGATCGACCTGGCCAAGAAATATGGCGCTTTCCCGATGTACCGGCTGACCGCCGCGAAAGGGAACCGGCGCAGCGGCGCCGTTGAACAGGACGATCCCACCGGATAAGGCGACGCGCGAGCCGGGAGCAGTCATGGAAGAGAAGAGACCACCCAGGCTGTTCGTCAGCCATCCATCGACCAAGGCGGAGACCGCGCTGCATATCGAGCGCTCGTTGAACGCCCGCGGCGTCGATTGCTGGATCGCGCCCCGCGACATCGAACCCGGCGAACAATGGGACATCGCGATCCGCCACGCCATCGCCGAAACCGACGCGATGCTTTTGCTCTTCTGCATCGATTCGGAGCGCAGCAAGCAGGTGAAGCGCGAACTGATCCTGGCCGATCAGTCGAACAAGTCGATCATTCCAATGCGGCTGGAACGGATCGAGCCGCACGAACTCTCCTACCATCTCGCCGATTCACAGTGGATCGACTGGATCGAGCAGCGCGACGAAGCGATCGACCGTATCGCCGTGAAGGCCCGCGAGTTCCAGGCCGGACCGCCGCCTGCGCCGCCGCCGCCAATGCCGCGGCCTCCTGGTGCGCCCCAGCAATCGCACGGAGCCTATGGCGCCGCTTCCCATTATCCGCCGCCGCCCTACGCGCCGCGAAAGAATTTGAAATGGCTATGGCTGAGCCTGGCGGGGCTGGTCGCCGCGGCGGGCATCGGCTTCGCCGTGTGGTGGTTTGCGCTGCGCGGTCCCGCGGCACAACCAGTCTCCGAGCAATTCTTCGCGGGTGTCTGGAGCGACACGCGCGATTGCCAGGCGATGCTGCGCTTCGATCCCGGCGGTGCGCTGACCTGGCCCGACGGCACGTCCGGCACCTGGCGGATCGAGGCACCGAACGTGCTAATCATGGAGACGCGCGGCCAGATCGAGCGGCGCGTGCTGACCAAAATCTCGGACAACGAAGTCAGCAGCGCCACCGGCCGCGCCTATCGCTGCATGTGATCCGCCAGGATGGCAGCAATGGGACTTTCCGGGCGCGTGTAGCGCCCGCCGGCGGCGGCATGACTCCTTCCTCTCGGGCGGTGGCCTCACCTAAGGCGAAGCGGTGACTGGTCCGTTTCACTTCGCATCGTTCACGCTCGACACTGCCGACCGCCGGTTGCTCGAGAATGGCGAACCGGTCGAACTCAACGCCCGCTATTTCGACGCGCTGGCGCTCATGGTACGCGATGCCGGCACTCTGGTGACCAAGGATCGCTTCATGGATGAGGTGTGGTCCGGCGTTCCGGTGACCGACGAAGCGCTGACACAGTGCATCCGGACGCTGCGCAAGCGCCTCGGCGACGATGCTGCACGGCCGCGCTTCATCGAGACTGTGCCGAAGCATGGTTATCGTTTCGTCGCGGCCGTAGATGGCGCTACGAAACCCATTCCCCCCCTCCCTGCCACGCCAACGCCCGTCACAAACGCCTGGCCGGACATGCTCCGGCTTGGCGCCGCAGGCATGGCCGGCGGCGCGGTTGCGGGGATTATAGGCGGCATAATCTATGGCTCACTGGGCGCGGCGCAGCCGGGGGTCGGCGCCTTGTCAGTGCTGCTGGTGCTCACGTCTGCTACCCTGCTCGTCGCCTTGCTCGGCGCGACCGGGGTCAGTTTCGGCATCGCCGCCGCCGGAAGCCGCCCGCCTTATTGGCAGATTGCCGGCGGCGCGCTTGGCGGACTGATCGTCGGCGCGGTGGTAAGCCTGCTCGCGCGCGACGCATTCACCTTGCTGGTCGGCTACGCGCCCATTCGCGTTACGGGCGCGCCAGAAGGCGCATTGCTGGGCGCAGCCACCGGAACAGGTGTCTGGCTGGGTGGGCTTGGCCGCCTGTCCATCCGCCGGGGCGCGATAGCGGGTGCGATCGCGGGCAGCATGACCGGTCTGATCATCGCCCTGTCGGGCGGCAAGCTGATGGCAGGCAGCCTCGCCCTGCTGGCCGACCGCTTTCCCGCGTCTCGTTTTCGGGTCGATGGCATCGGTGCACTACTCGGCGAACAGGATTTCGGAGCGTTGACGGAAGCCGTCACCGCAAGCCTTGAGGGCGCGCTGTTCTGCGCCTGCGCGTCAGCCGCGATCGTGACGGCTCGCAAGGGAATGGCCGCCGGGCCGTCGGCTAGCGGATAACGATATGGTAGGTATCCTCTCCAATCGGATCGCCACGAAACCTGTTGATCACGCGCACGGTGACGGCGCCGGGACTTAGTGCCGCAAACCGGAAGGTCGTGGTCCCGGAATCGCCGCCCGGCGCGACGTCGCGCGGGACGGTGGACGTCCGGCCGACCGCGCGCACCTGCGGCGGCAGGCCGACGATCTCGGACGTGTAGCCGACGGACGGATGCTCGCTGAGCGAGATACCGAATTCCTGCCCCACACGCAATTCCGTGCGCGCACCGTCTGCGTTTGCCCGCAGAATTACCATGCCGCCGGAAGGAGGCGGGCTGTTAGGCGCCTTCGCTTCGCCACCTTCATGGATTGACACTGATTCATTGGCAGCACCCGTGTTGGAAACGGCTTGCTGCGGAACCGAGCACGCGGTCGACAGGCAAGCGCCAAGCACGACGCACATGAAAAGCGACTTTGTCATTCTTTGTGCTTCCTTCACCATCCGGAATGTTGGAGATGGCGAATTCCTGGTGTCGATAGGGTCAGACATACCTCGAGACGGAACTCACGCTCCGCAGTTGACACCGTCCGTCCCGCCTCCTATCTGCCCGCCATCCCGTTAACCGGCCACCCGGCGGCGTGCCCTTGCGCGCGCGCCGGTTTTGTCCGTTTGATTTGGGACGAACGCGACGAGATGGGGACGAACAGCCAGCGTCCCTGTGGAGCTAGGAGAAATAATCGGTATGGCACGTATTGCGGGTGTAAATATTCCCACCGCGAAGCGCGTGGTGATCGCGCTTCAATATATTCATGGCATCGGCCCGGCGAAGGCCAAGCAGATCACGGCGAAGCTGGGCATCCCGGCGGAGCGCCGCGTCCAGGACCTGACGGACCAGGAAGTCCTGCAGATCCGCGAGACGATCGACGCCGACTATCTGGTCGAGGGCGACCTGCGCCGCGAAGTGGCGATGAACATCAAGCGGCTGATGGACCTGGCCTGCTATCGCGGCCTTCGTCACCGCCGGGGCCTCCCCGTTCGCGGCCAGCGCACGCACACCAATGCGCGCACCCGCAAGGGCAAGGCCAAGCCGATCGCCGGCAAGAAGAAGTAACAAGGGCCACCCCCGGCCCCTCCACGAAGGCGTGGAGGGGAGCTTCTTCAGATCAGCCGCTCGTCAGAATGAGCGGCAGCGGAATTTAGGGATTTAGTACGAACATGGCACAAGCCCCCCAGCGCCTTCGCCGCCGCGAGCGCAAGAACATCACCGCCGGCGTCGCCCACGTGAACGCCAGCTTCAACAACACCATGATCACCATCACCGACGCGCAGGGCAATGCGATCGCCTGGTCCAGCGCCGGCATGATGGGCTTCAAGGGCTCGCGCAAATCGACCCCTTATGCGGCCCAGGTCGCGGCCGAGGATGCGGGCAAGAAGGCCGCCGAACATGGCGTGCGCACGCTCGAGGTCGAAGTGAAGGGTCCGGGTTCGGGCCGCGAGAGCGCCCTTCGCGCCCTCCAGGCCGTCGGCTTCACCATCACGTCGATCCGCGACGTGACGCCGATCCCGCACAATGGCGTGCGCCCGTCCAAGCGGCGCCGGGTCTGAGTGTCCGGGGGCGCCGAGGCGTCCCCACCCCCGTTGCCGGCCACAGGCCCGGCCGGGTGAAGTCGAGTTAGAGTTTCAAATTCGGGAAGCGGACGCGCTTCCCCAACCGCCAGAGGAACCACATGGCCGTCAACGCAAAGAACTGGCAGGAAATGAAGAAGCCCAACGCGCTCGAGAAGAAGGTCGGCGGCGGCGACAGCCGGCGCAAGGCGACCTTCGTGGCCGAGCCGCTGGAGCGCGGCTTCGGCCTGACCCTGGGCAACTCGCTGCGCCGGGTTCTGCTCTCGTCGCTGCAGGGCGCGGCCGTCACCTCGATCAAGATCGAGGGCGTGCTGCATGAATTCTCCTCGCTCGCCGGCGTGCGCGAGGATGTGACCGACATCGTCCTGAACGTGAAGCAGGTCGCGCTGAAGATGGAAGGCGAAGGCTCCAAGCGCCTGCAGCTTTCCGCCACCGGCCCGGCCGAAGTCACCGCCGGCCAGATCGCCGCGACCGGCGACATCGAGGTGATGAACCCGAACTTGGTCATCTGCCACCTGGACGATGGCGCGACGCTGAACATGGAACTGACCGCCGAGGCCGGCAAGGGCTATGTCGCCGCGGCCGCGAACCGCCCGGTCGATGCGCCGATCGGGCTGATCCCGGTGGACGCTTTGTACAGCCCGGTCCGCCAGGTCAGCTACAAGGTGGAGAATACCCGCGTCGGCCAGGAGCTGGACTATGACAAGCTGACCATCACCGTCGAGACGGACGGCACGGTGAGCCCCGAGGACGCGATCGCCTATGCGGCGCGCATCCTGCAGGACCAGCTGCAGCTGTTCGTCCACTTCGACGACGGCATGGCCGCGGCGCAGCCGATGGGCGGCGCGATGATCGGCGGCGGCGCCTATCAGGGCGGCATGGACAGCGAGGCGGACGCCAACCAGCTGAACCGTTACCTCCTGAAGAAGGTGGACGAGCTGGAACTGTCGGTGCGTTCGGCCAACTGCCTGAAGAACGACAACATCATCTATATCGGCGACCTGGTCCAGAAGACCGAGGCCGAGATGCTGCGCACGCCGAACTTCGGCCGCAAGTCCTTGAACGAGATCAAGGAAGTGCTGGCGAGCATGGGCCTGCGGCTGGGGATGGACATCCCTGGGTGGCCGCCGGAGAATATCGAGGAAATGGCCAAGAAGCTGGAGCAGGAATTGCTCGGCTAAGGCTTTCGCCGATCGAAACAGGAAGGGCCGTCCCGGGAGGGGCGGCCCTTTTCGTTAGCGAAGGCCTGCGGGCGTTACTCCGCTGCCATCAACGCAGTTGCGCCGAACTCGCCCGTTTCCGCGGACTCAATACAGCCTATCGCTTCCGCAGCGACGCCCGCCACGGCTTCAGCCAGAAGACAGGGCACCGCATTGCCGATCTGCCGGTACATGGCGCTTTTCGACCCCATGAGAACGTAATCATCGGGAAATGTCTGGATCGCCAGACATTCATCAACGGTAAGTCGCCTGAGCCTAGACGGCGCATCGCCCGATCGTGCCGGCTGTCCGGCGGTCAACTTGCGGTGATAAGCCTCCACGTAAGAGGCCTTGCCTTCGAAAATCTCCTCTTCATCCACGATCGGCGTCTTGTTGCCCCCCATGGAGGCAGGGAGGGTCGATGCAACCCCATTGGCGGAAAGCGGGCGCCCTGCCCCGTTGAACAGCATCCCGGCATAGGGCGAGCGCCGCATGATCGGGTTGGACGCGTGCGTGATCTTTGCAGAGCAGGTGCGGTCGTTTTCCGGACTTCCTGCACGACCGAGCTTCCGGACGATTTCGCCCAAGGTGCACGGCTTCGCCTTGCTCCGCGCAAGGGTGCGTTCGACCAGTTCTTCAAAATCCTCCTGGCCACCGGGAAAACGCGCCCGATCAATTCCGATCAGAAACATTCGCTCGCGATTCTGCGGCACGCCAAAATCGCTCGCGGTCAATACGACCATAACGACCAGATGGTTCTTTTCCGCCCTGCCGATGACACGCCGGCGAAGGTCCTCCCATTTAGCGAGTTCCGCGAACGCCTTCACATTCTCGCAAATGAAAGCCTTTGGAGCGACCCGATCGACCACATCAAAGAAGGACATCATCAGCTGGCTTCGCGGGTCATCCGGGTCCATCTTCCCCGCCACCGAAAAGCCCTGACACGGCGGTCCGCCGAACACGAGGTCGATTGCCGCGAGATGGCCAGCGAGCGGTAGAATGTCCCGGATCGTGCCTTCCACAATATGGGCGCCATGATTTGCGCGATAGGTAGCGCACGCATCCGGATCGAGATCATTTGCGAGCAGCACCTGAAAGCCGGACGCTTCCACGCCAACGTCCATTCCTCCTGCCCCGCTGAAGAGGGAGACTGCCGTCAGAGCGGGCGCCGTGAGCTGGACCATTAAACCGACCCCATGGATCAAAATGAGAACATATCAAATACACAAAGAGGTCAAGAGACTCATAGTCCGTAGACCTATAAATCTCAACATGCTCAATCCCTGTTGTGAGCGGACGTGCGGCAGAAGGAACGATTGTGCAAGTGTTCGCGGCGAACCTGCGGGCGCGCCGGCTCGAACTCGGTCTTTCCCAGGAGGCTTTGGCTGAAAGAGCCGGACTCGATCGAACCTACGTCAGCAGCTGCGAGCGCGGACTGCGGAACGTGACCCTGACGAGTCTGGCCCAGCTCGGCGGCGCGCTTGGGGTGGAGGCCCGCGACCTCCTGAAGGCAGATGAAAATGAATAGCGAGTTGAGGGCTGCCATCCTGGGCCTTTTGCTTCCCTGCGATCAGAGCGAAGAAGAGCGATTTCTCGACTTTTTCCTCGCCAGATTGGAAGCGCTCGACATCGACGAGGAGGACCGCTCCCTATGGGTGCGCGCCCAGCTTGGCTTTTGGCAGGCCAATGCGGAGCCGACGCCGGAATTCGGAGCGATCGTCGAGGAGAGCATCTACTCAGCCGAGCGCGTCCCACCGACGTTCATGTTCTCTCGCCTGCACGATGACGACCCGCGTGCCGCAACCAGCAAAAACCTGGCGTCGAAATATTTCGAGATCCAGCAGAAGTTGCAAAGCCATCACCTCATGGGCTTCGACGAGGCTCGCCAGTTTCTCTCATTTTCCCCGCTGATCATCGCGCTCGCGCTGGAGCAGCGCATGTCGGCGTCGGAGATCAGCCGGATTCTGGCCGCCAGGGATCCGCGCTATCAAATGCGGTGGCGGCCGGTGAAATATGTTCTGGATCAGGTCAAGGCGTCGCAGGCGATCAAGGCTGGCGCGATCAGGCCTGTTTACGAAAGGCACGCCGCTGCGGAGCCGGAACTGCTTTCAGACCTGAAACTGGATGAAGGGCCGGGCTATGTCGCGCGCATTGCCGCGGCGCTCGGCTGCGATGCGGATGTCGAAACGAGCCTGCGTACCCTGCTGATCGACCATGTCCACGAACCCTATATCTGCATCCTCCACTACCAATTGATGATCCTGTCGTTCAGCGACCACGCCGTCACCTACGCCTATGAATTTTCACCCCGCGGACAGAATGTCGATTTTCTCACGCAGCGATATAATGAGGCGGGCATCGTTGTTGCCCAGAGCGCCTATCTGAACAACGCGAAGGCGCTGCTGCGCTTCGACCAGGCGTGGGCCGATGGCCGGTCCGGTCACCTGCGTGCCGCCAATGCGCTGGCTTCGCTCTTGGCTTTGCTGGAACGGATGCCGGTCCTGCCGAAAGCCGAATTGGCGCGCTTCATCCTGGCCCTGCTGCACCGCAATCTCAGAATTTCGCTCGAGCAGAATGCGGGCGGTCTTCCTGAGCCGCTCGAGAACCTGACGAATGCGGATACCGATCAACTGCTCCAGGCGGTCGCGGAACAGGGCAGCAGGACGGGAGGACTGATCGAACAGCGGCTGGTCGATTGCTACGCCATGACCCAGCATGGCGCTCAGGGCGCCTGGCGCGGCGTCGGCGATTCCGTGTTCGCACCCAATTTCTTCCGGAAGAAATTGGGCGATGTCGAATTCATGGATCCGCACAGCACGCCGCCCGCCGCGACCGGATATGAATCGCACGGCGGCAATCTCACGGACCTGTATGTCCGCGACCATTTCGATACCTATCAAAAGGTTCTGGCGGCGCGCGTGGACCAGTTCGAAGCGATCGCACCCCTGCCGGACTGGAGTTTCGCCGTTGCGTTCGTCGCGCACTCATTCGGGGCCGGCCTTCCGCCCCAGTTTCCCGTTACGGTCGGCGAAATCGTGATTCCCGTTGAGGTCCGCTACCTCACATTTGCCGAGCTTGCGGACAGCATGATGGCCGACGACGCGCGGGCCGCGACACTCAATCGGTTGCTTGTCGAGCAACTCAACCATTTTCACGTTCATCGGCGCGTTCGCGCGCGCGTGGCGGAATTGGCCGGCTAGCATCCGCTCGCCCGCCGCAGCCCGGGCCACTGAACAAGGCCGACATCGGATCACGGGCGTGGCAAAGGAAAGACACGCTGTCCGGTCTGGACGAGCCTTTCGTTTTGGCGGCTCCCGGCTATTCTCGCGCTCGCGACTTATGGTCGCGGGATTCGCACCGGGGGGAGCGCATGTCGAACTTGACCTTCAATCAGGAACTCGCGCTCGCGACCGCGATCGGCGAGCAGATCTGGCGCGAGCAGAGCCTGGTCGCCAACCGCATGACCTGGAATTTGACCTTCCAGGGCTTCATGATCGCCGGCTTCGCGCTGATCGCGACCGCGGACTTCAGCACGCCCGACCGCATGACGCTGGAACTGGTCGTGGCCGCCGCCGGGGTGATCGTCGCGCTCGCGACTCTGGCCGGGGTATATGCCGCGCAGCGTCAGTCGAGCTATTTGAAGAAATGCTGGGTGGCGCAGTTCACGCCGCCGCCGACCGACGCGGAGGGAGAAAGCGGGCAGGATGCGGCCGGGGAGCCGCGCGAGCATGAATTTCTGCCCCGCCCCTTTTCCGACTCCACGGGTTCGCGGCTGGGGCGGATCGCGCCGCGCACCATCTGCGTCACGGTTGCGATCATGTGGATCGTGCTGGGCGGGTTCGCATGGGCCGGACTGGAGGCGGAACCGAAGGTCACGATCGAAGGCCCGGCGCGGATCGAGGTGCCAGGGCCGCAGCCGGCACCCGCGCCAGTGCCTGCACCCGCTTCGGAGGCGAAATAGAGAATCCTATTTGGCACATTTTTGCTTGACAGCGTGACGCTGTTTCGGTAAATATTGTCAAACTGCGGGTGAATCGGGCCGGGCGACCTTCATGGTCGCGCCGGCCCTTTCTTTTTGGCGGTTTCGGGAGAGCGGGATGGCGGGCGGCGGTGGTGGCACGCGCGGGCGGAAGGCTGCGCGCGAGCGCAAAGGCAAGCATAAGGAACTGGCGTTCGGTGTGCGGGGACGGTTTTTGCGGGCTTTGGCGGAGGTGGGGCAGGTGCGGGCGGCGGCGGGGATCGCCGGGGTGGCGCCTTACTTTCTGTATCGCGTGAAGAAGCGCGATGAGGGGTTTGCGGCGGACTGGACGGAGGCTCTGGCGGTTGGGCGAGCGTCGCTTGTGGCCGAGCGGGGGCGCAGGGTGACGCAAAAGAAACGCATACGGCGGCGGCAGTGGCAACCCGAGGATTCGGTGCGGGCGGTAGCGGTGGCGGCGGAGACGGGGAGCCTGAAATCGGTGGCGGCGCGGACCGGCTTTTGCGCCGATACCGTCCGCAAGCAGCGCCGCGGCGCGCCCGGATTCGACGCGGCGATCCGCGCGGCGCTGGCCGAGGCGACAAACCGGCTGGAGGCGGAGCTGCTCGACCAGGCGAGCGAGGCGATGGCCGTGCCAGGCTCGGCCGGCGCGACGGGGCCGGGCGGCAAGGCGGTGGTGGACTTCGGGCAGGCGCTGGAACTGGTGAAGCATCGCCGGGCGGTGGAGGCACGGGAGGCGCGCGGCGCGGCGCGGGACCCTTCCCGCTTCGCGCCGCCGCAACCATCGATCGAGGAGGTGCGTGAGCGGGTGAAGGCACAGCTGGCCGCGATGCGCCGCGAGCGCGGGGAGGAATGAACGCGATGGGGCATGAGCAACGTGTCGCCTCCGTCCTGCTGAACGCGAAGCGGGGCGATTGCGAGGCGGTGGTGGACGCCATGCCGGAGACGGACGTGCGGGAGTTCTTCGCGACGTTCGGCGAATGGGCGCATCGCGGGCAGCTGGCGCCGGAGGGGGATCACTGGCGGACCTGGGTGATGATGGCGGGGCGCGGGTTCGGGAAGACGCGGGCGGGGGCGGAGTGGGTGATGGGGCTGGTGCGGCCAGCTGCTCCTTCGTCTCAGAGAGGGAAAAGGAAGAAGGGCAGTCGTTGGCCTGCGGCCGACTTCGTCTCGACAAGCTCAGGAAGAGCGGAATCGGAGTGGGATGACCCTCACCCTTCCGCCGCATCGCGGCTCCCTCCCTCTCCCGACGGGAGAGGGAATATCCGGATCGCGCTGGTGGCGGCTTCGCTGGATGAGGCGCGGCGGGTGCTGGTGGAGGGGCCTTCGGGGATTTTGGCGGTGGCCCGAGAGGGCGAGGTGGTGGAATATTCGTTTCAGCGGCGGCGGATCGTGTTTGCGAGCGGGGCGGAGGCGACGCTCTTTTCGGGGTCGCATCCGGATGGGCTGCGCGGGCCGGAGCATGATTATGCCTGGTGCGACGAGCTGGCCAAGTGGCGGCACCCGCAGGAGACGTGGGACAATCTGCAGCTGGGCCTCAGGCGCGGGGCGCGGCCGCGGGCTTTGGTGACGACGACGCCGCGGCGGGTGGAGGCGCTGCGGCGGCTGCTCGGCGAGCCGGATGTGGAAGTGACGCGCGGGGCTTCTGGGGCGAATCCCCATCTGCCGGCCGGGTGGGTCGAGGCGCAGCGGAGGCGGCTGACGGGGTTGCTGGCGCGGCAGGAATTGGGTGGCGAATTGCTGGAGGAAGTGAGCGGGGCGCTCTGGACGCGGGCCGGGATCGAGGGGATGCGGGGATGGCCCGAGGTGTTGCCCGAGGTGGAGGAGGCGGAGGCGCTGCCGTATCTGAAGGGTGGTCCACTGGCTGGGCCTGGCTCCCCTCCACGCCTTCGTGGAGGGGCTGGGGGTGGTTCTTGGCCGCAAGGGAAGGAAGAAGAAGTGCCACCCCTAGCCCCTCCAGCAAGGGCTGGAGGGGAATTGTTTGTCCGCATCGTCGTCGGGGTGGATCCGCCGGCGACGGCTTTGGGGGACGAGTGCGGGATATTGGTGTGCGGGATGGGCGTAGACGGGGTGGCCTATGTGCTGGCCGATGCTTCGGCGGGTGGGCTTTCGCCGGAGGGGTGGGCGCGCAAGGTGGCGGCTGCGGCGGAGGCTTGGGGCGCATCGCTGATCGTGGCGGAGGCGAATAATGGCGGGGAGATGATCAAGTCCGTGCTGCGCGCGGCAGGGGCGACGCTGCCGGTGAAGCTGGTGCATGCGCGGCGCGCGAAGGGCGAGCGGGCGGCGGTGGCGGCGGCTTTGTTCGAGGGCGGGAAGGCGAAGTTTGCGGGGTGCTTTCCGGCGCTGGAGGAGGAATTGACCGGGCTGAGCTATGACCAGCCCTATGCGGGGCCGGGGCGGTCGCCGGACCGGGCGGATGCGATGGTGTGGGCGCTGGACGCTTTGTGTCCGGGTGGGGCGGGGCCGAGTGTGCGCGGGCTTTAACCCGGGCAGGGATACCAGGTTTCGGCGGTGCCGCTGGTCACGTCGGTGAGGACCATGATTTCGCCGTTCGCGCCGGACAGGCTGGGGGTCGCGACGATTGTGCCGTTCGGCTCGGCGAAGGTGACGCGGCCGTTGCTGACCGACCAATTGCCCGCCGCCTGATCGTAATAGCTGCCGTCCGCATTGATGGTGGCGACGCGGCCATTGCAGGCCGGATTGTCGCCCCAGCGGCCGACGACCCGCTGCCGCCATTCCGCGTCGGTGGCGGGCTGCGCAGCGGAGCTGGCGGCGGGCGCGGTGGCGGGGGCGGCGGCCGGGCGGGGG